>Ga0101944_10000038_pt1 | contig 530835 bp, 492 predicted proteins | sample DewCreD2012metaG_FD_75245 | JGI IMG/M metagenome (GOLD analysis project Ga0101944, IMG submission 75245) | Hot spring sediment bacterial and archeal communities from British Columbia, Canada, to study Microbial Dark Matter (Phase II) - Dewar... ... | reverse complement strand
GCCTTTGGTGGAGGCGGGAGAGTAGGTCGTCGCCAGGCTTTTTTATTCCCCCCAAACCAATACACTCCTTTACACCCTCAGGACTATTAACTCAAAACACAAACCTTGCTATCACTATCCCTAACTAGATCCAAGAACAATTCATCCCTGAACTAATGATTTTCCATAGTGTTTTACATATTTCCCAAGAACTAAACTTGATAAAAAAAAAGATTCCTAGTATTGTATGCTGAAGTAGCTTGGAGGAAACATGGCAGAACGGGAAAATCAGCTTCAACTCGTAACATTCAAATTAGGAAATGAGACCTATGGAATAGATATAATGGATGTAAAGGAAATCCAAAGGTTACAGGAGACTCGCCCCATTCCTAATGCTCCCTCCTATGTCGAGGGAATCTTCAAGCTAAGAAACGATATCATCCCTGTGGTAAACTTGCATAAACGCTTTCATATTAAGAAGGCCGAGACTTCCGAAGAAGATGCAATTTTGAGTGGCATCATAATCTTGGATATAGACGGAATGCGGATTGGCGTTATCATAGATAGAGTTGCCAGAGTAGTGACTGTAGAATACGATCAAATTCAGCCTCCCCCTCAAATTATCTCGGGTATTGGAGCCGAATATATTCAAGGCGTTGTCAGGCAAGAGGAAGGGTACCTGATCATTCTAAACATCAGAAAGCTATTCAGCACTAAAGAGCTTCAACAAATAGACAAACTTTCTACCGCTGGAAAGTAATAGCTATGCACATTCCCATTTCTCGTCCCTCGATTAAACGCAGTGATATGGATTCGGTATTATCCTGTATGGTAACCGACAGTTTAGGACCTGGAATTCTTTCGAATAGAATGGTACGCCTCGTTGCAGAGTACATAGGAGTGGCAGGGGGCACGGCAGTCCGTGAGTATCCTCGAGCAATAAAGATCGTATTTGAAGCTTTGGGGCTCACCCGGGGTGATAAAGTACTATTAACCCCCTTACATCCCCCTGTGTATGCCAACGTGGCCCGGGAGATGGATATCGAACCCGTCTATGTGGATGTGGACCCGGGGAATGGATGCATCTCTCTGGATGAGGTAATAAAAAAGGATCTATCTTCCATAAAAGCCATCGTTTCATTCGCTCCCCTAGGATTTGTTCCTCCCATAGAAAAACTCACCGAGATGGACGTACCCATAATCGAAGACATATCTCAAGGGATTGGAGCAAATACCGGAAATCGTCGTTTAGGCACCTTTGGATCTTATACACTGCTTGCTTTGGAGCCGGATGGTATCATCACTTCGGGGGGAGGAGTAGTAATACTAGGTAGAGGGAGAAAAGAGGTAAATATCATACAAAAAATAGTGGAGCCCTATCAGGTAGATATTTTGCTTCCCGATTTTAATGCTGCGCTGGGAATCACTCAAATCCAGAGTATTGAACGTTTCCTTTCAAAAAGAAAAGATATTGCCCAGATTTTTTCTCAAGCCCTTCTTCGTACCCGACACAAGCAGCTCTTGCAACCTGATGAGGCCGAAAATGTGTACTATTCGTTTCCAATCCTTGTTTCTTCTGGACTGAAAGATGTGCAGGCATACTGCAGGAAGCAAGGGATCGAGACAGTATCGGCCTTTACTCATTCAATTCTAGGAATGGGTCTCATACAAGGGAAGGACTTTCCGGCTGCACAGGCCTTATACTTACGTTGCCTCCTTTTCCCTCTATATCCATCATTAACGAAGACCTCCGTAGAGCACATGCAGAAGGTGCTTACCTCGCTCCCCTAACAGACGAGGATTCTAAAAATTTAAGGAAAAGGCGATCCTTTACAATCAAAAGGTGAAACATTATAGTAAAAAAGAACATGAAGGTTCATCGTGCGGTTCAGCGTATACTTATCATTGCCAATCTTCTAAAGAATGATGCTGAATCTCTTGTCACGGCTATAACGACGTATTTGCGGGCGAAGGGATATTCCGTAACGGTTCTCAGTTTCCGGGGGAAGCCTCCTCCGTATACAATGGAACCCTTTGACCTGGCCTTTTCCTTAGGGGGAGATGGAACAGTCCTTTTCTCCGCACGTCTACTTGCGGAACAGGGTGTTCCAATCCTGCCCATTAATCTGGGAAATTTCGGATTCATCACGGAGATAGCGAAGGACGAATGGCAGGAAGCTTTCGAGAAATACCTGGATGGGACTCTTAGGATCGCTGAACGGATGATGATCAGGGTGAAAGTGTATCGGGAAGGGATCTGCGTTCATAACCAGACAGCATTGAATGATATGGTGATCGGTTCCGCGGGAATTTCGAAAATCGTGAATCTGTCTGTTTGTTTGTCCACCCTCCCCATTGTACGGTATCGAGCAGATGGCGTGATCGTTTCTACCCCTACCGGATCTACCGCGTATTCAGCGGCTGCGGGGGGACCCATACTGCACCCGGAAATGGAGGCAATGATACTGATTCCCATTTGTCCTTTTACCCTGTCCCATCGACCCCTTGTGATTCCTACAACGGAATTCATCGGTATCACAGTGGATGCTAAGCAACGAACTGATATTATCCTTACTACGGACGGCCAAGTAGTAGTACCTCTTAAACCTCTAGATCGCATTACCGTCGAAGCGGCAGACCTCCGCGTGAGGTTAGTTCAAACCAACAAACGCTCCTTTTACACCGTGCTGAAGGAGAAATTGAATTGGGCTGGAGGGCCCGATGCTTGAGGAACTCCACATTCGAAATTACGCGTTGATCGATACGTTATCCATTCGTTTTACAAAAGGGTTGACTATTCTGAGTGGAGAAACAGGAGCCGGAAAATCCATCCTGGTAGGGGCGTTGGGGATGGTCTTGGGTGCCAAAGTTACGGCGGATGTGATTCGTACGGGTGCTGAGGAAGCGGAGGTTACGGCTATCATCCGAACCGAGGGGAACAGGGAAGCCGAAGAATGGTTGAAACAAAAAGACATTTCCGATGAAGAAGGTTCAATCATCCTTCGACGGATCCTGCGACGAAACGGAAGAGGGGCAAGCTATATTCAGCATGTTCCCGTCACTTTGGGGGATTTACAGGAGTTTACCTCCCTATTGATAGATCTCCACGGTCAACATGAACACCAATCCCTTTTCCATGAGGAAAACCATCGGAAGTTCTTAGACCGATTTGCCGGTATATCCGATAGGGTGGAAGCATTCTCTACACGGTTTCAAGAGTTAGCCTATCTACGAAAGAAGAGAGAAGAGCTAGGAAAAACCGAGAAGGAGAGACTCCGAGAATTGGATTATCTGCGGTTCGCGGTGGAAGAGATAGACAAGGCCAATCTGCGGGAGGAAGAAGAAGAGGAACTGTCTCGGGAGAAAAAGATCCTGCTTTCTCATGAGAAACTAGTGAAAACGCTCAACGAAGTGATCGGTGAACTTTCCACCGGTAGAGAGGGCGTGGTTGGAAGTATCCGAAGAAGTCAAAACTTACTGCTATCGTTGGTACCCATTGACCCATCTTTGGAAATGTACCAAAAGCGATTGGAAACGGTGTACTATGAGTTACTGGATATTGTGGAATCTTTGAAGAGCGATGCAGAAAAACGAGTATTCCATCCGGAACGGCTGGAAAAGATAGAGGAACGGCTGGGAGCTCTCTATAAATTGGAGAAGAAGTATGGGCCTACTCTGAAGGATGTCTTTCAGTTCAAGGAAAAGTCCGTGGAAAGAATCCGTGAATTGGAGTCCACTACAGTGGAGATGGAGGAGTTGGACCAGACCATCGCCGATACGGAAAAACAGTTACTGGAGGAGGCAGGCCAGATTTCTGAAATCCGGAAAAAAGAGGCGTCCCGTCTCCAGGACCTCATTACAGAGGCTCTCAAACGGTTAGGAATGAAGAAGATACGATTCGAAGTGTCTTTGACTCGCCGGGAATCGAATCCGGGTGTGATTCTCTGTGGACCTTACGGGTACGATGCCATAAGTTTTCTCATCTCTCCCAATCCAGGGGAACCGTTGAAGCCGTTGAAAGAGATCGCTTCCGGGGGGGAAGTTTCCCGAATCATGCTGGCTATAAAAACTGTCCTTGCCGAGGCTGATTCCATTGGGTGCTTGATTTTCGATGAAGTGGATGCCGGTATAGGAGGTGAAGCGGCCGTGGTGGTAGGGGACTATCTGCAGAACCTTTCCCGCTCGAAACAGGTGCTGGTCATCACCCATCTAGCCTCCTTGGCCGCACGTGGCGATCAACATTTCCGGGTGGAGAAAATAGTGGAAGGAAACCGCACCCGAACCGATATTAAAAGTATCAAAGATGAGGAAAGGATTAGGGAAATCGCTCGAATGCTTTCGGGAGAACCTGAAGGAAAGGTATCATTGATCCATGCGGAGGAACTGCTGATGAAATACAGGAGAGGATGAACCGCTAACACGGAGAACATATGGGAAAGATCAGTGCAGAGGCAAAAAAACGGTATTTCGAAAAGGTCAAAGAATACAAAACCGTGATAGAACAAATCATGCAGAGAGAAAAGAATCTCCTGAAAGTCGTGGAGAAAGGAGATTCAAACTCGGCCTATGTGAAGATCAATCTCGCGGAAGAAAGTTTGAATCTTGCCTCCTATTACCTACTGTTGAATGAAATATCGGTCTCTCTATTATCAGTGAAAAATGACACCTATCTAAACGAGGCTCGTAAAAGCTGCTATAAGTGCATCATCTATCTGGAAGATGTGGTTTCCAATTTGATCGATGCTCCCTACTCTGATTATAAAGCGAAAGTCGAACAAATTGAGGGGATGGAGGATGAGAAGCGGTACGCTCTCATGAGGAAACTTGGGTTTACCATCCAATCGGTGATAGAAGCCTTTGGGGAAAACTCGAAGTGGAAATGGTCCTTCGTGGAGTTGGAGGGAAGATTCGCTACGGTAGCGAAGAATATCTTCAATTTCAAGAATCTTTCAGAAGGATTGGATCCTCGTTCGGAGGGGTACCAATACAGAACTGCACACCTGAATTTAGTGAAGGATCTGTTACAGAAATCAGCCGATCGCTATCGGGAGAAGTACGAGCTGTCCACACTTCGCATCGACGATTTCAAACTGGCCATCCACTATTTAGGAGCTTTACGAAGGATCTATATGTTACTGGGAGATGGTACCAGTGCGGAGACAATTCGGAAGAAAATAGAAGTTTGGACTCAAAAGATGGAAGACGACGAAAGACGAGCGGACACGAAACGGTCGACCTTGACTAAAACAGGAGAGAACTAGTCTTTTTTCCCTAACTCGTGAAGGGCATCGTAGGGGTACAGGGTTTCCATCGAGGTGGTAACGAAATCCCCTTTCCCTCCTGAAAAAACGATGGGAAAATCCTTCGGAACGAATTCGGAAATGACCTGTCTGCAGGCTCCACAAGGAGATACTGGATAGTCGGCATCCAAACAGAATACGGCCAAGGCAGTGAACTCCCGTTTCCCCTGAGCTATAGCGGAAAACATCGCTACCCGTTCCGCACACACGGTTAATCCATAGGAGCGGTTTTCAATATTGACACCGGTTACAATGGAACCATCCTTACAAAGCAGGGCCGCCCCTACACGAAACCGAGAGTAGGGCGCATACGCCTGTTCTGCCGCTTTCCTGGCATTTTCCATGAGGACTGTAAACAGATCATTCGATGGCATTTCGTTGACAGCCTTCCTACCCGTATTATATGCTACGGATGGAATGAACGACAAGCCACATAGGTATGGATTCTTACTCTACGGTATCATCCTGATAGGTTACATCGGCTTTTTCCCCCTCCCATTGGGAAAGGAACTTCTGATGGCCGTGGAATGGATTTGCTCCATCGACGCTCCGGTATCGATAGCCGAGACTCAAGGTACGCAGCTCGTTAAGGAGAAAACTACAGGATTTGTGCTGGGAAAAACTCTTGGCTACATATCGGATGTGGGAGATCTAGTTTATAAAGAATCGGTACTCCATGCGGCGGTCGTGGCCCATAGAGGGTTTATCAACTACTCTGCTATTCCTGAAGTTCTTGTGGTGAAAGATCCGAGGGGCAACATCCTTTCAACCTTGAAGATAGAAGGGTATCCTTTCATGAGGAAAAATCGACTCTTCGTCCTTTCGGTGGATGGATGCGGTATGGCCGAAGTGACCTTGGAAGGGGAAGTTCGCTGGAAAAAAGACTTCAACCAACTGATCACTTCGATGGATGCGGGAACTACGGCCACAGCCATAGGACTCTGGGATGGGACCCTGCTTTTATTGGGACCTACCGGGGAAGTCATTTTCCAGGAAAAATTGACCCAAGGGCCCTATAGTGTAATCTATTTGAGTGCCCTTACGAAGGATGATCGAATGGTGGGTGCTGTGTTTGGTTTGAAGCCTCAGCGGGGGGTTCTGTGGGAGAAAACACCTGCTGGATATAGGCGGGTAAGGAGTTTTCAATTGCAGAGTGATTTTAGACGGCCCATACAGGGATTGCTCGACGCTGATACAGGAAGGCTCATAATAGAAGATTCGGAGGGAATTTCCCTGGTTAGTAAAGGTGAAAAGGAGGACGTAAAAATATCATTGACTGAAAGGATTAGGGTCATTGCATCCAGCCCCATCGATGGGCTATTCCTATTCTGTACACAACAGGATGAAGGCTACAACATACGGGGAATAACCCACAAGGGAAAAAGGGTTTTCCTAAAGTCTTTGCCCACTCGGGAACCGTTTTGGTTTCAGAGTGAGGAAGGGGCTTACTTTGTGGGATTCAGCAAAAGAATAGTAAAGTATCGTGTGGTGTTGGGATGAAAGGCAAGAAGTTTTCTATTGTTCTAATGGTACTACTCCTTTGTGATCTTGCGTGGTCTATACGGTTATGGTCTTACCAGTGGCCTGTAGAGCCAAGAATACTTTCGGTGTTCGCGCAGGGGGGGAGGGGCGGTTTTGAACGGGGTATTCATATTTTGGCCAGCGGCTCGGAGGTAAAACCTATTGAGGAGGGGGAACTTGTTTTTTCCTGTCTAGAAGGATCTTCGGCTTCACTTCCGTACCCATTAGGGTCCTTTTTAGTACTGCAACATGGGAGTAATCTTCGATCCCTCTATGCCCACTTGGAAATTGGAAATTCAGTACTGAATCACGAGAAAATGATCTACAGTAAAAGCGATGTGTTGGGGAAAGCCGGGCTCACAGGGGCTACTTCGATGGGAGGGGTGAGTTTGTTTGTGTTCGATTTGGAAGCGAAACAATTCGTAAATCCATTCCTTCTTCTTCCCCCTGTAAAAGATGCTTCGCGGCCCATTATAAGAGATGTACGTCTAGAGAGGCGGGAAAAAGCGGTGTCTTTGCCTACCACCGAGATTGTTTCCAGAGGGATGTGGGAAGTTACGGCGGAAGTGTTCGATTTGAGCGGAGCGGTTCCGACTTTCTGGCCCATGGGAGTTTACAAGGTTAGCCTCTATTTGAACGGGCAGGAACGTTTCATGGTTACGATGGATACCTTGAAGGAACAAGAGGGAATTACTCGGGTGTATCCTTCCGCCGGGCTTTCGTACGATCAACTTTATTACAGAGAAGGATTCCGAATAAAACTGGGAACGGTGAACCTGAATCCTGGAGTACTGAACCTGGAGATTGTAGCGAGAGATTTTGTGGGAAACGAGAAGAATCAATTGTATCGGTTTCGAGTGGAGTAGATGTATTGTATACATATTCAAGCGTTCCTAACGTTGAAAAGTTAGTTCCTATTGCATGTCCTCTCTGTGGAGCCGAGAAACACAGACTTTTCTGGCAGATACCGGGAGCACGCTTTGTCCGCTGCACGGAATGTTCGCATGTATATCAGAATCCTCAACCCTTATTCGAAGATTTGAAGCATAGATACCAGGAAGAGTATTTCCATTATGAATTGGAGAACGAAGCAAATTTTTTCAACCTCATGCGGTTGGGTTTGGAAGATATCCACCTCACTCAATGGGAATCTAATCTCCGGGAACGAGGCTCTTTCCTGGACATAGGTTGCGCTACGGGAATGCTCCTGGCCTACATGCAGGAAAGGGGGTGGCAGGTGCAAGGGGTAGAAATCTGTGAAGCATCGGCACGGTATGGGATTTTACAGCGGGGAGTTCCTATCTTTATAGGCACTCTGGAGGAAGCTCCCTTTAAAAAGGAAAGCTTTTCTCTCGTACACGCCTCCCACCTCATCGAGCACCTTACCGATCCTGTCGGATTCCTTCATCATGTGAAAGCCCTTCTTCAACCAGGAGGGCACTTCGTGTTGGTTACCCCCAATCGGTCTGGGTTCCAGGCCCGACTATTACGAAGGAGATGGCGGTCTTGCATTCCCGACCATCTGCATCTTTTTTCGAAGGAAAGCCTTCAGCTATTGGTGCAGGAAAGCGGATTCCAGATACTGCGTATTCAGACCTGGGGGGGGATCGCTAAAGGACTAGCTCCACGATGGATCAAGGGCCTGATGGATCGGGCAGCTAAAAAGTATGGTTTCGGTGATGTGATGCTCCTCCATCTCGAAAAGACAGATAGATCGTGACTCTTGACATGCAAGGAAGGTTTTCCTAGGATGGGGAAGCCTTGGATGTTAGGAGTCCGAAATGAATCGAGAGCGATTAGAAGCCCTCACGGATGAGGCCTTGCGCAAGCTTGCCGCCCTCGAAGGTCTTGATGTTCCAGACAATGTCGAGCGCATTCTCTTGATCGATGCGATTTTGGAAGTTCTGGAGGAAAAACAGGAAGAACAGGAACTCCAGAATAACAATCTCATGCAGGTGTCGCAGAAAAAGTACGATTTGACGCTGCTCGATATCCAACCAACCGGTGAAGAGAATATCGAAACGATGCTTCCTCTCTCATACCATGAGATGAAAATTCAGTTTCTCCTTAGAGACCCATATTGGGCCTACGTATACTGGGATGTAAAAGGGGGCTCATTGTCAGCCCTGAAACGAGAATTGGAAGCCGAAAAAGTTCAAGTACGTGTGCGAAGACACCGTAAGATGTCCCAGGGTTCGCGGTTCTCTTCTGCCGATATTGTAGACTCTTTTGATATAGAAATTGGTTGTAAAGATTATTCATGGTATGTAAACCTCCCGGTTCAAGATGCCTACTATTCTGCTGCGCTTGTTATTACGGCAAAGCAAAGTGAACTCGTTGTTTGTCAGTCCGATGTACAGTACGTACCTCCCGTGTATTCTTTCGAAGAATTGGTGAGTTCACCCGATCCGAAACAAAATGCCATCTATCATCTCATGGAACTTGAAAAATTAGACATTCTTTACACGAAACCCACAATCCCAGAACGGCTTGGGTTAAGTGATGAAGCCTTACAGTCTCTTTGAAAAGGATCGTATAGCATGCAGAAAGGTTTTTTGATACTAGCGTTACACGCGCATCTTCCCTATGTCAGGCACTTAGAATACGAGGATTTTTTCGAAGAACACTGGTTGTTCGAGGCGATTGCCGAAACCTACATGCCCCTACTGCGTGTGTTCAACAGGCTGGAGCAGGATGGAGTCCCGTGGAAACTCGCGTTATCCATCTCTCCCACACTGATCACTATGCTGGAAGACGGGGAATTACAGCAGAGGTACATACGGTATACCGAGCGATTGTTGGACTTGATAGGGAAGGAAGAGCAAAGAACCAGGGGAAAGACAGAATATAGAAGTATTCTTGAAATGTATAGGGCCTTACACGAGGCCAATCTCAAGGAGTTCACAACCCTATACGATCGTCATATATTGAAAGGGCTCGAATATTACATCAAAAAAGGAAGAATCGAACTCCTTTTGACCAGTGCAACCCATGCCTATTTGCCTCTCTATTCTTCCTACCCAGAATCAATCCATGCGCAACTCATTACGGCCTTGGAAACAGTACAGGGAGTGTTCGGTAAAACCCCTAAAGGCTTCTGGCTACCCGAAATGGGATACTTTCCCGGTGTGGAATCCTTTTTAAAAGATATGGGGATCAAATATTTTTTTACCGCTACCCATGGAATCCTTTTCATGAAGGAGCGTCCCAAATACGGGGTTTTCGCTCCCGTAGAATGTCCAAATGGTCTGTTTGCCTTTGGTAGGGACATGGCATCTTCTCATTCCGTTTGGTCTGCTACCGAAGGGTATCCGGGCGATTTCGTCTATCGGGATTTCTATAGAGATATTGGGTTGGACCTTCCACTTGATTACATCGGCCCCTATTTACCCGATGGGCGTAATCGGTGTTTCACCGGACTTAAATATTACGCTATCACGGGGAGGGAAGGGGAAAAGGAGATTTACAACCCTGCTGCAGCTTCGAAAAAGGTAGTGGAGCACGCGGAGAACTTTATCTACAATCGTACTAAAGTGCTGGACAAATTGGATTCACTGATGGATATTCCTCCTGTATTCGTCTGTCCATTCGACGCGGAGCTATTCGGCCATTGGTGGTTTGAAGGCCCCCAATGGATAGAAGCGTTGTTTCGTACCCTAAGTCAGCAGGATCGGTTGGAAAGCATTCATCCTTCTCAGTATATAAAAGGATACGGAACTGTTCAGAAAGGGCAACCCGTTTTTTCGAGTTGGGGGAATCAAGGGTACTCCGAGGTTTGGTTGGATGGGGGAACGGATTGGCTATACCGTCATACCCACAAAGCCATTGAACGGATGGTCGATCTGGCAGACCGGTATCCGGAGGAAAAGGGTTTGAAAGCGAGAGCGTTGAATCAAGCGGCCAGAGAAGTGCTACTCAGTCAGGCTTCGGATTGGCCTTTCATCATCCATGCGGGAACCACTGTTTCGTATGCGAAGCGGCGGGTGTTGGAGCATCTTCAGAATTTTACCCGGATCTACGATGCCCTTTGCTCTGGTGTCGTCAGTACGGAATGGTTGACTAAACTAGAGAAAAAGAACATCGTATTCCCCAAGATCGATTATCGAATTTTTCGTCGATTGAAAAGAGCCACCTAAGAATTAAATCTCTAATCTAATAATTCGATATATTTATTCTTTAAAATCTAAATTTCCGCTTAACAAAGGTGAACTAATTTTCTTCTTCCGGATGAAAAACGCGATATTTCAATTTTACTACCGTTGACAATAGAAAAGGATAGGATAGTATACATATCGGTGGGAAAAAGTGGTAAACTTTAGGAAAAAGTGGGTGAATTAGGGTGCTTACGGGAGAATTCCGCAATTCGGTGGATGAAAAGGGGAGACTCATGATTCCTTCAAAAATACGAGGGGAAATTGCGGGCAATATTCTCATTTTAACCCGTGGGATCGATACCTGCTTATGGTTATTCCCACCTGAGGAGTGGAAGAAGATTTCGGATAATCTTATGGAATCTACCTCTCCTTTCAATGCGAAGGCTCGTCTGATTCAGCGAAGGATCGTGGCTCCGGCTCAAGAGGTAGAGGTCGATAAGGCAGGGCGCATCAATATCCCCGCAAGTCTTCGAGAGTATGCGGGGTTGAAAAAGGAAGCGGTCATCCTAGGTATCAAGAAGTATATAGAGATCTGGGATGTCGACCTGTATGAAGCGTACTGGAGAGAGAATGAAAAAGTATTCCAGGACGCTGCAGAGGAACTGGGGGAACTAGTTTCTTTCTAAAACTGGGAGAGTTTAAAGAGGGATAGAATGAAATTAGTGCATACCCCAGTGATGAAGCAGGAGGTTCTGCGGTTTTTGGCTCCCAATCCCGGAAGCTCCCTACTGATCGATTGTACGTTGGGAGAAGGGGGACATACCGAGGCCTTCCTACAGGCATTTCCGGATCTAAAGGTGGTTGGGTTGGATGCAGATGAAGCTATTCTGCAGATAGCGAGGAGCCGCCTACATGGTTTCGGAGACCGTTTCCAGGGGATCGAGAGTTGGTTCGATGAGTTTTTCTCTCGGTACCCGCTGAACGAACGGCCGGATCGTATTCTTTTTGATTTAGGAATTTCTTCCTATCATTATGAGCGATCCGGCCGGGGGTTCAGTTTCCTACGGGATGAACCACTGGACATGCGATTGGGGATCAAGGAAGGGAAAACGGCAATGGAGATCGTGAACTCTTTATCCGAAGAAGAGTTGTCCACCTGCTTTTACCGCTGGGGCGAGGAACGGTTTGCAAGGAGAATCGCCCGAGCCATTGTAAAAGCCCGTATGCATACTAACCTAAGGACCTCGAAAGAGCTAGCAGAGATCATCTGGGAGGCTGTGCCTGCCAGCTACCGTTATGGAAGGATTCATCCTGCCACCCGATGCTTTCAAGCCCTACGAATTATGGTAAACAGGGAGTTGGAACGGCTAGAGAAGGCTTTAGAGGGGGCGTTCAAGGTTCTCAAGGTTGGGGGGCGCATAGGTGTAGTTTCCTTCCATTCCTTGGAAGATAGGATCGTGAAACATTTTTTTCAGCGGAAGTGTAAGACCTCTACGAAGGACTCCAACGTGCCGATGGTTAAAACTGAGCACCGAGGAGTTGCTCTACAGATTACCCGAAAGCCCGTTCGCCCTAGTGAGGAAGAGGTGCGGAACAATCCTCCTTCGCGGAGTGCGAAGTTACGGGTAATAGAGAAGATTGCAGAGGAAGGTTAAAAGCGAATGAAAAAGGTTAGAACATGGTTGCGATATGGAGCTATCGCCCTCGTACCTATTTTATTTTTTCTCAATACGTGGCAGTCCTTTCGCTTTGCCTCGTTGAAAAAAGAGATACGCAAGATCGAAACGGATCAAGTCGAATCGATCGAAGAGAATAAGCGGCGGATCATCGCGATTTCCATCCTGAATTTTCCCGCGCGGATACGTACGCTGGCAGAGAACGCATTGGGACTCAAACGTCCTTCCGTGGATACATACATCGAAATTCGACCCTCATCAGGGGGAATAAATACCGATGGATAGGGTGCTTTTTCAGTTTTCAGAAATTGTGAGAATCGTAGGAGGTAATCCATACTATCTTCCTCTCGCCGAGAAGGGGGGGATTACGTCGGTGATCTCGGATTCCCGACAGGCCTCGAAAGGTTGCCTATTCGTGCCCCTAAAAGGTGAACGGACGGATGGTCATTACTACATTCAGGAAGTATTTTCCAAGGGAGGGAAGGTTTCCTTCGTAGCGGATGAATTCTGGTCTCTCAACCAAGATTCCCTCCAAACCTATGCTGTAAAGTATCGAGGAGCGTACATCATTGTACCCACTCCCCTTGGAGCTCTTCATAAGTTAGCGGAAGGATACCTACGGAAAAAAAAGGTCCATCGTATTGGGGTAACGGGAAGTAATGGAAAAACCACTACGAAGGAAATTTTGGGTGCCATTTTATCTCGAAACAATTCTACCTTCATGAATCGTGGAAACTTGAACTCAGAGATAGGCCTTCCTCTATCGGTTTTTGAAGTACAGGATGATGATCGCTGGGCTGTCTTTGAGATGGGCATGAACCATGCGGGGGAAATACAAACCCTAGCTCAGATCGTCAAGCCTGAAATCGGGATCATTACCAACATAGGAACTGCCCATATAGGGAACCTCGGTTCTCAGGAAGCGATCGCAGCGGAAAAAAAACAGTTGCTATTGAGTCTTCCCTCGACCGGGCTAGGCTTTATCCATGAAGAAGAAGCTTTCGCTTCGTTTCTGAAAGAAGGAGTCAAAGCCAAGATCAAGACCTTTGGGGAACGTACCACTCCGGGCTATGAAGGGGCGGAGAATCTTGGATTACGAGGATGGATGATTCGCCTGGAGGGCAAAAGGATCCATTTCCCACTGATCGGGAAGTTCAATTTGAAGAATGCCCTGGGGGCCATTGCTGTATGTAAAGAATTGGGAGTGGGGAACTCGGAGATTAAAACAGGCCTAGAATCCGTAAAGCCACTGTTTGGTCGAGGCCAAATCATAGAGGGACCTGTAACGATTCTACTGGATTGCTACAATGCGAATCCCAATTCGATGCTGGAAGCTCTCGATTTCTTGAACGAGATCGAATGGCAAGGGAGAAAGATTGGCGTTTTCGGCGCTATGAAGGAACTGGGATCGTACGAGGGAGAAGCACACAAAACATTGGGGGAATGGATCCTTCAGAAGAAACTGGATGGGGTATTCCTCTATGGGGAAGAGATGGAGACAGTATATCGGTTGATAAAACATACCACTGATCGAATACTTGTGTTCCTGGAGCAGAAGATAGAAGATCTTGCCCTAAGATTGAAAGGATTCCTGAAGGAAGGGGATATCGTGTTGATCAAGGGTTCCCGAAGTTTGGAATTGGAGCGGGTGGTGAAATATATAGTTCCCGATCATACGGAGGGTGAACATGCTTAAAGAGTTCCTCTTTCCTTTAGTCAAGGTTTTTACCCCTTTCAATATCTTCCAATACATCACCTTCCGGGCTGCGTACGCGGCGGTCACCTCTCTATTGATCGCTTTTATATTTGGTCCGAAGATCATTCAACTATTGCGGGATTTGAAGGCAGGGCAATCGATACGTACCGATGGACCGACGACACATCTGGCAAAAGCGGGAACTCCCACCATGGGAGGAATCATGATGATCTTTTCTATCGTGGTTTCTCTCCTCCTGTGGCAGGATATTCGGAATCGATACACTTGGATTCTTCTGTTCTGTACTTTGGGATTCGGAGCTGTAGGGTGTATAGACGATCTGCTGAAGATTTTCCGTAAGAACTCTGAGGGGATCCCCGCCCGGGTGAAGCTCTTGGGACAATTTGCAGTGGCTACTGCAGTGGCAGTGTACCTATTCATAAACAGGAACCCTTACACAACACAGCTTTATATTCCTATGTTCAAAGAGCCGATTCTGGATCTTGGCTTTTGGTGGATCCCCTTTGCCGTGCTTCTACAGGTGGGGTTCTCTAACGCGGTGAACCTTACCGATGGCCTGGATGGGTTAGCCACGGGGTTGGTGATCATGGCAGGAATCGCGTTCGCCGTTATCTGCTATCTGTCGGGTAGGCTGGATTATGCCACCTACTTGCAAATACCGTATCTTCCAGGGACAGGGGAGTTGGCCATTCTCTGCCTAGCGTATGTGGGTGCGGCGGTGGGATTCCTATGGTTCAATACCCATCCCGCAGAGGTCATGATGGGAGATACGGGAAGTCTCGCTTTAGGGGGCATTCTGGGTACCTTGGCCCTCATCGTGAAAAAGGAAATCCTTCTACTGGTGATCGGGGGAGTTTTCGTCATGGAAGCGGCCTCGGTGATCATCCAAGTAGTTTACTACAAATGTAAGAAAAAAAGGGTATTCCTTATGGCACCTTTACACCATCATTTCGAGTTGAAAGGATGGCCAGAGGTAAAGGTAGTGGTTCGTTTTTGGATCCTGGGGGGCCTATTTTTGATTTTGAGCCTCTCCACGCTAAAGATACAGTGATGATGAGGAACGCCTTTGTCCTGGAAAAACAAGAAACCAAAGACGCAGACACTCTTCTTGTATCGACTTTGATCCTCCTTGTGGGGATAGGACTGGGGATACTTTTTTCAGCCTCCTACCACAGAGGATTGACGGTATTTAAAGATCCTTACTATTTTGTCCGGCGTCAGGCTTTATGGGTTGGAATAGGAGGGGTAGTGGCTGCCATGGCGATGAAAGCTCCTTTAGAATGGATCAAGCGCATAACCCCCCATATCCTCCTTGTGTCTCTGCTTCTCATGGCTATCTGTTTGATCCCAGGGGTATCGCCGAAGTTGTTGGGAGCCCGTCGATGGATTGTACTGTTTGGACTCTCCTTTCAACCCTCCGAGTTGGCCAAGCTGGCGTTGGTATTATACCTGGCTTTCATACTAGAAAAGAAACAGGACAGGTTGGACGATCCATTGAATTCGATCCTTCCCCCCGCGGTGGTGATCCTGGTGTTATCCGCCTTGACGTACCTGCAGAACGATTTCTCTACCGCTGCCTTTCTATTTTTATTAGGGTTTGTCTGTTTCTACGTTGCGGGAGTCCCGCTTCGTTACCTCCTCATTTTTTTATGTACCATCGCTCCTATTGGAATCTACCTACTGTTCACTAAGGAGCATCGGATACAACGACTGCTAACGTTCTTGAATCCAGGGTTGGATCCGACAGGGGCGGGCTTTCAGGTTCTCGCTGCACGGAACGCTCTATTACGGGGTGGTTTTTGGGGAATTGGGATCGGACAGGGAACCCGCAAATTGGGGGGGCTTCCCGAAGCCCATTCTGACTTCATTGCGGCAGTGATTGGGGAGGAACTGGGATGGATCGGGATTCTATTGATCCTCGGACTATTTATCACCTTTGCCGCTAGAGGATACGCAATCGCTTACGCGATGAGTTCCCCCTATCAACGGTACCTTGCCTTCGGGCTCACTTCTTCGATCCTGATCCAGGCGTTGACGAACCTTTCCGTGGTGTCAGGAATTGTCCCTGCCACGGGGATCCCCTTACCTTTCATTTCCTCGGGAGGATCCTCCCTGTTGATTTCTTTGATCATGTGCGGGCTTCTTCTGAATCTTTCCCGAAAGGCACCTTCGGAACGAGGGGGATTGTAATGGCCGATTACGTACTGTATACCTCAGAGAGTTTTGCCCGACCCCGGAGGAAACTCCATCGGTCGATTCGGATTTTCCTGGTGGTTCTTGCAGGAATTGGGTTGGGAGAGATGGTGTACCAATTGGTCATCGCTCCGAAAGTATTGGTGGACTCGGTGATCATCAAAAGTGATTCTGCAGTTCCCAAAGGGGAGATAGTAAGGATTGCCCAACTCCAGGGACCTGTCCCTTATCATCGAGTGCATCCTGCGACCTTGAAGAAAAGATTGGAGACAGTGTCCTGGATACGATCGGCCAAGGTGGAAAAAGTATTCCCCAACAAATTAACGATTACCGTGGAGGTTAGGAAACCGGTGGGGATGACTCTCATAGAAACAGGAAACGCTTCCCAAGTATTTGCGCTAGATGATGAATTCAACCTCTTCGTTCCCCAAGAAGGTGAATGGGACACCTCCTTGCCCCTCTTTACCGGTATCCGCATCGAAGGGGCTACCGATGGGATTCGGCTGCCTTTCTCGCTTACCCGTTTAATGCGACGGATTGTGGAAATTCGCCTGGAAGAGGCGGGGGTGTTGAACTGCTTTTCCGAGTTTCGGATCGTCAAAAAGGGAGAGGACACCTACGAACTGATCGCATACCCCATTCAATATCAAGTGCCTGTTCGAATGGGGCATCAGTTTTCAACCGAAACCTTCAAATCGGCACTCATGGTATTAGATGTAATGCAGAAAGAGCGTCTACTTGACAAGGTCGAAGAAATCGATTTTAGAACAGGGAACATCCTGTACCGGATGAGGGGGGGCTTGATTGCCGGTAGATAACATAGTGGTAGGCCTTGACATCGGTACCACCAAGGTGACGGTGGTGATCGGTGAAGTAACGGAAAATGGATCTCTGGAGATTACGGGAATCGGACGAAGCCCCTCCTATGGGTTGCGCAGAGGGGTGGTAATCAATATCGAGTCTACCCTCAAGTCTATCGCCGCGGCAGTGGAAGCGGGCGAGTTGATGTCTGGAAGAGAGGTCGATGCGGTGTACACGAGCATCTCGGGGGGCCACATCGAGGGGATCAATTCGAGGGGTGTGGTAGCGGTCACCGGAAGGGGAAGAGAGATCACCCAATCGGACGTAGACCGTGTGATCGAAGCTGCCAAAGCGATTGTAATTCCCATGGATAGAGAGGTCCTCCACGTGATTCCCCAGGAATACATAGTGGACGATCAGGGAGGGATCAAGGACCCGCTGGATATGATCGGGGTACGGCTGGAGGCGGAAGTTCACATCATCACGGGATCGGTAACCTCCGCGCAGAACCTGGTTAAATGCATCAACAGGGCTGGCTTGAAGGTAGAGGGAATCATCCTGGCATCCCTAGCCGCAGCCAAAGCTGTCCTAACCCGTGAGGAAAAAGAGCTGGGAGCGCTCCTGATCGATCTAGGGGGAGGAACAACGGATTTCATTGTATATCTCGATGGAGCTCCCTATTTCACGAACGTTCTTCCCATAGGCGGTGCCCAGGTCACGGGGGATCTTTCCATTATGTTGAAGATTCCCGTGGATAATGCGGAAAAGATTAAGAGGGAAGCTGGTTGTTGCCATTTTTCTCTGATAGAACCGGGGCAGGAGGTGATTCTTCCTGGATTTGGGGGCAGGCCTCCTCTGGCTGTATCCCGGAAAGACATTTGCGCCATTATTCAACCCCGGATCGCTGAGATCTTTTCCATAGTACGGGAGAAGGTGGAAAAAAAAGGCTACAGTAAACGCCTGAGCGGCGGAGTGGTTCTTACCGGAGGAGGGGCTCTGCTACCCGGCGCGGTAGAGCTTGCGCAAGAAATCTTCGGGTATCCGGCACGGGTAGGCATACCGACGAATCTCGGGGGCTTGGTGGCCGAATATCAGAGCCCGGAATATGCGACAGGGGTAGGATTGGTAATGTTCGCCTCAGAACGTGTGCTGCCGGCGGGAAGAGAGGGAGGAATGAAAGAGAGAACTGAGGGAAGGTTGCTATCTTCCCTCAAACAATGGTTCCGCAATTTCTTTGAATAAAATATATTTTAAATGGGGGGGGAATATGACAATCGAACTCATCGAAGACGGGGGAGCGAACCCCACGGTTATCAAGGTGATCGGGGTGGGGGGAGGGGGGAGCAATGCTGTAAACCGCATGATCAGTGTGGGATTGCAAAGCGTGCAATTCATCGCGGTGAATACCGATCTTCAGGCATTGCAGAACTCCCAGGCGGATATTCGGCTCCCGTTGGGTACCAAACTGACCGGCGGATTGGGGGCGGGGGGAATCCCTGAGGTAGGGGAAAAGGCTGCCCTAGAGGATAAGGAACGGATACAGGACATCATCAGAGGGGCAGATATGGTGTTCCTCACCGCCGGAATGGGAGGCGGCACAGGGACCGGCGCCGCTCCTGTGATTGCTTCCATAGCGAAAGATTTGGGTATTCTCACCGTCGCGGTAGTGACGAAACCCTTCGAGTTTGAAGGAAAGAAAAAGATGAAGCTTGCGGAGGAAGGGATTCGAAAACTCAGGCAAGCGGTGGATACCTTGATCGTCATTCCCAACCAGCATTTACTCAAGATTGTAGACAGAAAAACTCCCATCAAGCAGGCCTTCCTCCTGGCGGATGATGTTCTGAGACAGGGGGTACAGGGAATCTCGGACCTCATTACCAAGGCAGGAGAAATCAACATCGATTTTGCCGATGTGCGCACCATCATGAAAGGTCAGGGGGATGCGTTGATGGGTATCGGGGTTGGGCATGGGGACAATCGTGCGGTGGATGCAGCCACCAATGCCATCAATAACCCTCTCCTGGAGGATGCCCACATCGAAGGGGCAAAGGGTATCCTTGTGAATGTGACGGGAGGAAACGACTTTACCCTCAGTGAATACGAGGAAATCCTTCGGATCATCACGGCAAACGCAGACGAGGACGCGTTGATCATCGCGGGGAACACGATCGATGAAACGCTGGATGACGAGATTCGGGTTACCGTAATTGCCACAGGATTCCCTATCCGAGGGAGCCGTTCAGAAAAAAGCCATGGGGAGGAAGAGGGGAAAGCGAAGAAGTCCGATTATATTTCCCTCGATGAATGGGTAAAACTGACAAGCGGTAAACCTTCCAAGGGGACAGAAGATCTCTTTCCTGAAGAGTTGTACAAAGACGATGAACTGGGAATCCCCGCTGTCTTACGGTATCGAAAGGTATCCGGTGGGAAGAATGGGAATTGAACGGAAGGATCTACGGATCCGGCCAACACACCCAGAGCTTCAGTCTTTCCTGGATTATCTGCGGGTAGAGAGAAATCTTTCTCCTGCCACGGTAGATACGTACCTAAGAGAACTGGAGAGTTTCTTTCAGTTTCTTTCTGAAAAGGGTGTAGAGATAGGGGCTGTTGATCCTAACCTGATCTCTCAGTACCTTGTACATAGACAGGAGGAAGGAAGGATCACCGAACGGACGATCTGCAGAATCTTGAGCACGTTACGGGGAATGTTTCGGTTCCTGGTGAGGGAAGGCGCCATCTTAAAAAATCCTATGAATACCCTGAAAACACCCAAAGTACCGAGACGAATACCAGAGGTTTTTTCCCTCTCACAAGTGGACAGAATCCTGCAAATGATGGACACCGAGACCCCTGAAGGATTACGGGACCGTTCTCTATTCGAAGTGATCTACTCCTGTGGCTTGCGGGTTTCCGAAGCTTCGAGTCTGACGCTGGAGTCCCTTTTCCTGCGGGAGGGAGTACTGAAGGTTACGGGAAAAGGGGGAAAGGATCGGATCGTTCCCGTTGGGGGTGAAGCAGAATACTGGTTGAAGGAGTATTTAGTACGAGGGAGGCCCCTTCTGCTTAGCCGAAAGGGAGGTAGGTCTACCTCCCGGGTCTTCTTGAATCGATTTGGCCGCCCTTTGGGCAGAAAAGGTATCTGGAAACGATTCAAGTACTACGTGAGGCAGGCGGGTCTAGAGGGCAAAGTTCATGAACTCCGCCATTCCTTTGCCACCCATTTGCTTCAAGGCGGAGCAAACCTGCGGGCGGTGCAGGAGCTACTAGGGCATGCCGACATTACCACTACCCAGATATACACTCATGTGGAGCAGGATCTACTGGAGAGAGCCCACGCTACCTACCATCCCAGAAGCGAAGGAGGATCCTGATGGAAAAAGAGAAACTCATAACTCGCATAGATGAGATCCGTACGTATGTAACCAGGGAACTGGTGGCGGCGGGTGTTACATTGCCTAAGGAATCGGTACTTCCCTGCAGGGCAGTACCTGGGCAAAAGTTAGCCTCCTATTTCGATCATACTCTTTTGAAACCCGAGGCTACCAAGGAGGCTTTCGAGAAGCTCTTTCAGGAAGCAATCCTCTGGAAAACCTACAGTGTCTGTATTCCCCCCAATAGGGTTCGAGAAGGAGTGGCCCGATTGAAAGGTTCGGGTGTGAAGGTCTGTACAGTGATTGGGTTCCCCTTGGGATACGCGGAGGCCTCCTGTAAAGCCGAAGAGGTTCGGATAGCCAGGGAGGCGGGTAGCGATGAGTTCGATACGGTGATCCCTATCGGGCTTCTGAAAGACGGGAATATCCCTGCGGTGTTCCATGATGTTTATTCCGTGGTACAGGCAGCCCAGGGGCGATTGGTGAAGGTGATCCTGGAAACATGCCTCTTGACGGAAGAGGAGAAACTATTGGGAGGTGTGTTAGCTCTCCTTGCGGGAGCCCAGATGCTGAAAACTTCCACAGGATTTTCCTCCAAGGGGGCTACGGTAGAGGATGTAGCCCTGCTCCGGGTTCTGGCAGGCAAGCACCATGGAGTAAAGGCTGCAGGTGGGATTCGGGATTATGCTACAGTTCGGGCCATGATCGATGCGGGGGCCGATCGGATTGGAGCATCCGCGACCCCTACAATTCTATCCGAGGCAGAAGGTAGGAGAACTGAACCGTGAACGTCCAAGGCAATAGGAGGGTCGTGCTCTTCATGGGTTTTATACTACTCTATTTCTTTCTGGGAGGGTGCTCGAAGCAGGACGATGCTGTGGTGAAGAAGCTCCTCGAGTTGGAATCTCCCGATTACACAACCGCGGGTACTACCGATGCACGCCTAGAGGAACTTCATAAAGAAGTGAGCAAGTACAAATCCATCGTGGAAGAGAAGGTAAAAGCTACGGATAAACTCCTTACCTATTACCGCCTGCTAGCCCTTGCCTATATGGATCGGGGAATGTATGGCCCTGCACTGGAGGCCCTGGACCAGGCGATTCGAATCGCTCCAGAACAACCTGGGCTGTTCCTCTATCGGGGAATTGCAGCAGCCCGGCTAGCGAAGGGTATCCAGAATCTGGAAGAGCGTGCAACCCTTTTGACCGAGGCGGAACGATCCTACCTTCGTTGCCTGGAAATAGATAAAACCTACGTGGATGCCCTGTATGGGCTGTCTATATTGTATGTGTTCGAACTGAACGCACCTTCGAAGGCTATTCCGCTACTGCAGCAATTGTTGGAAAAACAGAAACAGCATGTGGGTGCCATGTTTCTCCTGGCTAGAGCCTTTCTATCCCAGGGCAAGATCGAGGATGCCCTCGCCATGTATGATCGGATCATCCATACTCCGGTAGCGGGAAGCAAGCGGGAGGAAGCGAGGAAACTGAAGGAGCAGGTACTGCAAGGAGCGATACGGTGAAGGAACTGTTGGCTTTGTCTGTGGGTAGCATACCGAGTTTGAAGTATGCCGAACGAGTCTCTCTCCTCGAGAACCTCAAAGGGGTGGATGAGTTTCGTTCTTTGAGGCCCATAGACCTGGCTTCCTTGTTCCATAGGGTCCCACGGAATACGATCTGGGATCCCGGCTCCCTTTTGGAAGGAGCGGAAAAGATAGCCAGTAGCATGGCGAAAAAGGGAGTATTGCTCCTGACACCTTTAGAGTCTCTGTATCCACCTCAGTTGAAAGAGATCTTCGATCCACCCTTCCTCATTTTTTACCGCGGTCCTCTACCTACCTGGAACGAGACCTTCCTCGCTGTCGTGGGAACCCGAAAGCCTACCATTCAAGGTAGAAAGGCTGCCTACACCCTGGCAAAGGAAGCATCGGAAATGGGAATGGTTATCGTTTCCGGTCTCGCCCGAGGGATCGATGGGGAGGCTCACCGGGGAGCCCTTGATGGAAGGGGGAAGACCATCGCCGTGCTCGGACACGGACCCGATACGGTATATCCCGTATCGAACCGAAAACTGGGTGAACGGATTCTCAAGGAAGGGGGGCTTTTCCTCTCTGAGTATCCCCCCGGCACCGCACCCTTGCCGTACCATTTCCCCGCCCGGAACCGGATCATCAGCGGTCTCTGCAGGGGGACCCTGGTGATAGAAGCGCCCGTAGGTTCGGGGGCGTTGATCACTGCGGATTACGCCTTGGAACAAGGCCGGGACCTATTGGTTCACAAGGTGGGAATGGAATCCCCGCAAGGAGGGGGAACCCAGCGACTAGGGGAAGAGGGGGCTCCTGTGATAGAAACCTCTCTAGACATTCTGAACCATTGGGGTCTAGGAGGGACAAGAAATATCGATGTTCCTGTTGAAAAGGTAAAGCACAAGGCGACGAACCTCGCTCCAGGACAGTGGTTGGCCGACCAGTTGCGAGAAGAATTGAAGCGAAAGAGGTAGTGATGGCGGACAAGAAAGTACACACATTGCTCATTGTAGAGTCTCCTGCAAAGGCGAAGACCATCGAAAAATATTTAGGGTCCGGGTATACGGTCAAGGCATCGATGGGTCATCTAATCGATCTGCCCAAGTCTCGGCTTGCGGTGGATGTGGAACATGATTTCGAACCCGAGTACATCACAGTGCGGGGCAAGGCAAAGATCCTGAAGGAACTCCAGGTAGCGGCAAACAAGGCGGGAAACGTTCTTCTCGCTTCGGATAACGATCGGGAAGGGGAGGCGATTTCCTACCATATTCAAAACGCTATTTTAAAAAAGAATCCACAAATTCAGATAAAGCGAATCGTTTTCAACGAGATCACACCCCAGGCTATCCGGGAAGCGGTCCAGAAACCGGGAGGTATTTCTATCCCCAAGGTGAACGCCCAGAAAGCGCGGAGGGTGCTGGATCGAATCGTGGGATACCATCTATCCCCCATCCTCTGGAAGAAAGTGAAAAACGGTCTTTCGGCGGGACGGGTGCAATCGGTAGCTCTGCGATTGATCTGTGAACGAGAAGCGGAGGTCGAGTCCTTTGTTCCGGAGGAATACTGGACCCTCGATGTGGAACTGGCCAAGGGAAAAACGCAGTTCCAGGCATCCCTCGTAAAGGTTGGGGAAGGGAAACTCGAACTCAAGAACGCTCAGGCTGTAGAAGAGTTGGAACAGAAGCTACAGGGTGCCCCTTTCATCGTGCGGGAGGTGAAGGAAACGGAAAAGAGCATCCGCCCTCGACCTCCTTTCACGACCTCTCAATTGCAGCAAACCGCAGCGAACCGGCTTGGTTTTACCTCGAAAAAGACGATGCAGATCGCTCAGCAACTCTATGAGGGGGTCAATATCGGAAGTAACCGGATAGGGTTGATTACCTACATGCGTACCGACTCTACCCGCATCGCGCAGACTGCATTGACAGAAGTCCGGGATTACCTTGCCAAAGAGTATCCGGGGAAAGTACCGGACACTCCCAACTATTATTCTGTCAGTAAGGATGCCCAGGATGCCCATGAAGCCATCCGTCCCACCATGGTGGAGTATACTCCCGAGTATGTAAAACCCTATCTCGACAAGGATCAGTACCGATTGTACGCCATCATCTGGGAACGATTCGTGGCTTCCCAGATGATCCCTGCCCAACAGAAAACAATTTCGGTAGATATCGAGGCAGGAGAGGCTTTGTTCCGTGCTTCCTATACCGTAACCACAGAGAAGGGGTTTCAGGCTGTGCTGAATCTCCTTGCCACGAAGGAAACGGTTAAAAAGCTCCCCAATCTCAAACCTGGAGACGAGCTTTCTTTCGTGAAGTTCATCCGAGAGCAGCATTTTACCCAGGGACCTGCCCGCTACACGGATGCTACCATCGTAAAAGCGTTGGAGGAAAAAGGTATAGGGCGACCTTCTACCTACGCCCCCATCATTTCCGTGCTACTGGATCGATACTACGTGGTCCGCAAGAACCGCCAACTCGTCCCCACCGCTCTGGGGCGGGCAATCAACGATCTTCTGGTGAAATCTTTCCCCGATGTAGTGGATGTGAACTTTACAGCCGAGATGGAAGCGAAACTGGACAAGATAGAAGAGAACGGAGGAGAGTGGGTCAGCATGATAAGGGAGTTCTACCAACCCTTCCGGAAGAAGATCGACCATGTCCTGGAAACGATGGAATCCATCAAAGGCGTTTTGGATGAGGAGACGGAGTACACCTGCGAACTTTGCGGACGTAAAATGGTGAAAAAGTTGGGCCGGTATGGGTACTTTCTCGCTTGTTCGGGCTTCCCCGCCTGTACCAATACGAAATCGATTCCTCTGGCAGACTGTCCACGGTCGGGGTGTAACGGGAAGATCGTAGCCAGAAGAAAGGCGAAGGGAAGGGGGAAGGAGTTCTACGGATGCACAAACTATCCAGCCTGTGATTTCATTACCTATTATAAACCCCTGGAAACCAAGTGCCCCAAGTGTGGATGGTTCCTCGTAGAGAAGAGTGACAGGAAGCTAGGTACCCATAAGGCGTGTATCAACCCGGATTGTGATTATCTCCATTCCACAGAGGAGGGAGAAGAGCACCATGCATAGAGACCCCTATCTGGAAGGCTACCTCACGTATTTGGCAAAGATCAGACTCCTTTCCCCCGCAACGGTCCGTGGGTATGGTACCGATCTAGAAACCTTCGTTTCCTGGAAAACGGGGATAGAAAGGTGGGACCTGAGCCCCGCCCACATCCGCCAGTATTTGGGATACCTCTTTCAGAAAGGACTCTCCCCCTCTTCCATAAATCGGAACCTTGCGGCCCTGCGGGGATTCTTCCAATGGTTAGTGGAACAGGGAAAAATGGAGCGAAATCCCCTTGAAGGATTTGGAGGGCTGAAAGTGCCCAAAACCCTCCCTTCCGTGCTTTTCGAGGAGGAGATCGACGCGTTCCTGCATAGGGAGGGGAGTTCTTTCCTGGAGATTCGGAACAATGCTCTCTTCGAAGTATTGTACTCCACCGGCTGCCGGGTAGCGGAGCTAGTGTCATTGAAGAGAAACCAATGGGCCTGGGGAGTGACTCGGTTCCGGATACTGGGTAAAGGGAAGAAGGAACGGTTCGTTTTCCTAGGGAAGAAGGCGCAGGAGGCACTTGCCCTCTATGTACCTTTGCGGGATGAACGGGTGGCTATGTACGGGAACAGGGAAGAGACAGCCCTATTCGTCAATGCCCTGGGACGGAAACTCACCACCCGTGGGGTGTCTTACCTTCTAAAGAAGCGGATGGAAGAACTGGGGATGCAGAAACACGCCAGTCCCCATACGATCCGTCACAGTTTTGCCACTCATATATTGAACCGAGGGGCAGATATACGAATCGTTCAAGAACTTTTGGGGCATTCGAGTCTGTCCACCACTCAGCTATACACCCATATCGGGATCGATGCCCTGAAGGATCTCTACGTTCGGGCTCATCCCCATGGTACGCGAAAATCTTAGGAGGGAAGGATGGGCAGGGAAATGCATGGAACTACGATACTGGCGGTTCGTAAAGATGGACGTACCGCGATGGCGGGGGACGGACAAGTTACGATGGGTAACACGGTGATGAAAGGAAATGCCAAGAAGGTGCGGAAAATATACGACGATAAAGTGCTAGTGGGATTTGCCGGTGCCACGGCCGATGCCTTTACCCTGTTCGAACGGTTCGAAACGAAGTTGAAGGAATACGGCGGGGAACTCACCCGTGCTGCGGTAGAACTGGCAAAGGATTGGCGTACGGATAGGGTTTTAAGACGGTTGGAGGCTCTCCTGTTGGTAGCGGATCGGGATCGGATGTTTCTTCTTTCGGGTACGGGGGATGTGATCGAGCCCGAGGAGGGGGTGATCGGGATCGGTTCAGGAGGTCCTTTTGCGTATGCGGCTGCCCTGGCTTTCCTGCAGTCCTCCTCGCTGAGTGCCCGAGAAATTGCCGAAGCATCCTTGAAGATCGCCTCTAGAATCTGCATCTATACCAACGATCGCATCCTTGTGGAGGAAGTGGGATGAAGCGGATCATCGAAGAAATGACTCCACGTCAGATCGTAGAAGAGTTGGATGCCTATATCGTAGGCCAGACCAAGGCGAAAAAAGTTGTGGCTATAGCTCTCAGGAACCGGATTCGGAGGAAACGGCTTCCTCCGGAATTGCGGGACGAGGTGGCTCCCAAGAATATCATCATGATCGGGCCCACGGGAGTGGGAAAGACGGAGATTGCCCGACGGATTTCGAAGTTGACGGGGGCTCCCTTCATCAAAGTAGAGGCCACCAAATATACGGAAGTGGGGTATGTGGGGAGGGATGTGGAATCCATGGTAAGGGATCTCATGTCCGTTGGGGTGGCCATGGTGAAAGCGGAACTCCAGGAGGAGGTTCGTGAGGAAGCGTTGAGGCGAACCGAGGAAGCTCTCCTCGACCTGTTGTTACCGGGAATCCCCCGAACGGTAAGTGCAGAGAATGCCGAAGGATCCGGAGAAGGGGAGGCTCCCAATCCGACCCGGGAAAAGTTTCGAAAGAAACTGGCTTCCGGGGAACTGGAGGACAAGCTGGTCGAAATTCAGGTTACCCAATCGGCATTCCCCGCCATCGAGATCTTTTCCGGTGCGGGCTTCGAATCGATGGATTTGAATCTGGGGAACCTGGGTTCCATCTTCGGAGGAAGGAAAAAAAAACGGAGGGTAACGGTAAAGCAAGCTCGGGAGATCCTCCTGAACGAAGAGATGGAAAAGTTGATCGATACGGATCGGGTTACTGAAATCGCTCGGGAACGGGTGGAACAGATGGGAATCATTTTCATCGATGAGATCGATAAGATTGCTTCCAAGGGTAATCGTATGGGACCCGATGTTTCCCGGGAAGGGGTGCAGAGGGATATTCTACCCATCGTAGAAGGAAGCAAGGTGAATACCAAGTATGGGATCATCGACACTTCCCATATCCTCTTCATCGCTGCGGGGGCTTTCCACATATCGAAACCCAGTGACCTGATACCCGAACTTCAGGGGAGGTTCCCCATCCGTGTGGAATTGGATCCCCTCACCAAGGAAGATTTCGTACGGATCCTTACTCAACCGCAGAACGCATTGACCAAGCAATACACTGCCTTGTTGAAGACAGAGGGGGTAGAAGTTGAGTTCGACGATTCCGCCATCCAGAGGATTGCCGAAATCGCGGCGGAGGTCAACTCCAGAACGGAAAATATTGGAGCTCGAAGGCTTCACACCATCATGGAGCTTGTGCTGGAGGATGTGTCCTTCCATGCCCCTGAACTACAGGGGCAGAAGATACCCATTACGGCTGCCTATGTGAATGAGCGGCTCCGGAATGTGATGGAAAATCAGGATTTGAGTAGATACATCCTATGAAGCGAGGAATGGAGGGGGGAAAGGAATCCTCTAAGGTGTGGGGAGAATCCCGTCGAGGATAGAAACAGGGGGTATGGAAAGATGTTCGGTTTAACGATGCTTACGGGAAACAGTTTCAGGAAGACCTTGGACATCCTGCATCGGGAGATGGATGTGAGCCTCTACCGGCGGGATGTAATTGCCAACAATATCGCTAACTCCGATACGCCTCACTTCAAACGTTCGGTAGTGAACTTCGAGACCTCCTTGAAGGCCGCGCTGGCTTCGGAAAAACCTTCGAAGCACTTACAACCCTTCTTGAAAGACCCACGGCATATCCCCTTCGAGCGGCCTGTGGACTACCGAACCGTGCGTCCGAGGAAGGTACTGGATTTCCTCACTACGGCGAAGAACAACGGGAACAATGTGGACATCGAGCAGGAGACGATGAACGCCCTGCATAACCAGCTCCAGTACCAACTGATGAGCCAGGTGGTGGCTAGTTACTATAATCAAGTGAACCTCGTTCTACGGTAGGAGGGGATGAATGGGATTGTATTCATCGATTAACATTGCATCTTCGGGACTGACTGCCCAGCGGTTGCGGTTGGATGTAATCTCTGACAACATCGCCAATGCCAATACCACCCGAACAACGGAAGGAGGACCCTTCCGCCGGAGCCGGGTTATTTTTCGGTCTAGAGTGGACCAACCGTACTGGAAAAGCGTTTTCCTACCAAAGGCATTGGAAAACGAGGTAGGCAAGGGAGTTCGAGTGGTAAAAATCGAGAAAGATTATGCAGATCCTCCCCGACTGGTGTATGATCCCACGCACCCCGATGCAATCAAATCAGGACCTCGAGCCGGGTATGTGGAGTACCCGAACGTGAATATCGTCACCGAAATGGTCGACATGATCGCCGCTTCCCGTTCCTACGAAGCCAACGTGGCGGTGATCAATGGTTCCAGAAGCATGTTCTTGAAAGCCTTAGAGATAGGAAGGTAAGTAGATGGATCCAGTACTTTCTAGTAAGGATGTAACGGGACACAGAATATTCCTACAAACTTCGGATCCTCGCCATTTGAAAGGATCCAGAGGGTCTCCTCCTTCAGCGAAATCGAAAGATTTCAAAGGGATGGTGATGGATGAGTTGAATACCGTTAACAATTTGCAACTCAAAAGTGACGAACTTTCGAGAAGATTGGTAACGGACCCCGATTCGGTGGATGTGCATGATGTGACCATTGCACTGGCCGAGGCGAACATGGCATTGAATATCACCAAGTCAGTGGTGGATCGGGTAATCCGAGCGTATAGAGATATCATAACCGCTCGCTGAGAGCGAGGAGGTATTAAACGTAGCACACTTCGTGTCACGGGGAGGGGGACATGAATCCATGGATGACACAGATCCTTGAACGGATCTCCACCGTCTGGAAAAAATGGACGGTCACGCAGAAACTCATTTTCGCAGGGGTCATAGTAGGAGTATTGGGAGGGCTTGTACTCCTCGCTACCTTCAGTAGCGCTCCTTCGATGGTTCCGCTTCTGTATCGTAGCATTCCCAATGAACAGGAGATGGCTCGCATTACCCAGCGCCTGGATCAGGAAGGGGTTCGCTACGAGCTAACGACAGATCAACGGATCCTTGTAGGGGATGAGAAAACGGCGAAGAGGCTTCGGGCTATCCTTGCCCGCGAGAACCTGATCCCGAAGGGGACGGATCCCTGGCAGATCTTCGATGTGGAACGCTGGACCATCACTGATTTCGAACGGAACGTGAACCTCCGGAGGGCCATCACACGGAGTCTCGAGCAGCACATCACGGCATTGGACGATGTGGATGCGGCGAGCGTAACCATCGTGATGCCGGAAGACAAGCTCTTTGCCGAAGACCGAAATCCCGTTACCGCTTCCATCATCATCACTCCAAAGCCAGGTTCCGACATCACCCAGAATCGTAAAAAGATAGAAGGGATTGTCCGACTGGTACAGTATGCGGTAGAGGGGCTAAAACCCGAGAACATCACCATCACCGATCAGAACGGGTTGGTGTTGAACGATTTTACCGGCATGGCCGATGTGGATCGGTTGGAGCTGGCTAAACGGGAGATGAAGACCACGAGGGAATTGGAAGCGCAGTACAAGAAGTCGATCCTTGCCGCTCTTCGGCAGATCTACGGGGAGGACAGGGTTCAAATCATCAACCTCGATATCACCCTCGATACGAGCAAGAAAAAGGTCGACACGGAGGAACACTTTCCTATCATCATTAATCCCGACAACCCGAAAACCCCGTACGACGAGTCCGCTATGGAGGGTTCCAAAACTCTCTCGATTACCCTCTCGAAGGAAGTGACCGAGGAGAAGTTCGAAGGAACGGGGTTCAATCCCGAGGGGCCTCCGGGGCAAGAAGGGCAGACACCCCCTGCGTATAAAGATCTTCAGAACATGGTGGGTCGCTACTCGAAGAACTCGGTCATCCAGAACGAGGTAGTCAATACCCGCAAGATTCAGGAAGAAAAGGCTCCCTGGGAAATCCGTAGGGTGACCTGTGCCGTTGCCATCGACGGAGTCTGGAAATGGAAGTACAATGATAAGGGAGAGGTCATTCTACGAAAGGATGGGAGCATCGAGAGGGAGTACGTTCCCTTGACGGAGGCGGATATTGCAAAGGCAAAGGCCCTGGTAGAGCATGCTATTGGATACAACCGTGAGAGGGGAGATTCCGTCACCGTTCAGAATGTGATGTTCGATCGTACTGCCCAGCATCAGAAGGAAGACAGGGACTACCGGGCAAAACTCCAACTGCAGCGTACGATCCTCTACATCATGCTATCTGTCGCCCTTCTCCTCGTTTCCTTCATCGTGTTCAGGCTGATTTCCCGCGAATTGGAACGGCGAAGACGTTTGCGCGAGGAAGAGCTGGCTCGGCAGCATCAGGCAATGCGGGAGGCAGCCCTCCGGGCAGCGGAAGAAGAGGGAGCAGAGGTGGAAATGTCGGTGGAAGAGCGGGCACGTTTGGAGCTTCAGGAGAATGCCATCAATATGGCAAGGGAACACCCGGAAGATGTGGCCCAGCTTATTCGTACCTGGTTGATGGAGGAGTAAGCTATGGCTAAGAAACCTGCAAGTGCAGGGGGCGCTTCCCCTGCAACCGCTCAGGCGGCGAAAAAGGGAGGGACCACCCATAAAAAAGAACTTACCGGCAGACAGAAAGCGGCCATATTTTTGGTAACCATAGGATCGGAGGTGTCGGCCGAAATCTTCAAGCATCTCCGAGAGGACGAGATCGAAACCCTCACCTTTGAAATCGCCCGGCTGGAAACGATCGACGCGGAAGACCGGGACAAGGTGCTGGCGGAGTTCCAAGAGCTGATGATGGCTCAAGACTTCATCACCACGGGAGGGATCGACTACGCTCGGGAATTGCTGGAAAAGGCACTGGGTTCCCAGAAGGCAGTGGATATCATCAACCGTCTCACTTCTAGCCTACAGGTAAGACCCTTCGATTTTATCCGTAGAACGGATCCTACCCATCTGTTGAACTTCATCCAGCAGGAGCATCCTCAGACCATTGCCCTGATTCTAGCTTATCTGGAACCGCAGAAAGCTTCCATCATCCTTTCAAGCCTTCCCCATGAGATCCAATCCGATGTGGCCAAGCGGATCGCTACGATGGACCGAACCTCACCGGAAGTGCTTCGGGAGGTAGAACGGGTGTTGGAAAAGAAACTCTCTACCCTTTCTTCGGAAGATTATACCTCTGCCGGTGGAGTGGAAAGCATCGTAGATATCCTGAACCTGGTGGATCGTTCCACGGAGAAATCCATCATCGAGTCTCTCGAAGAAGAGGATCCCGAACTGGCAGAAGAGATCAAGAAACGAATGTTCGTCTTCGAGGACATCGTCATGCTGGACGACAGGGCCATTCAGAAGGTACTTCGCGAGGTGGACACTGCCGAACTGGCCAAAGCACTGAAAGCGGTGGACTCCGAAGTCCAGGACAAGATTTTCCGGAACATGTCCAAGCGAGCAGCCACTCTATTGAAAGAGGACATGGAATACATGGGTCCCATCCGTATGAAGGATGTAGAAGAGGCACAGCAGAAAATCGTTGCCATCATTCGGAAATTGGAAGAGCAGGGCGAAATCGTGGTGGCCCGTGGCGGGGAAGACGAATTGGTGGTATAGCGGGAGGTGTGATCCTTGGCCAAGAATGTTTTTCGTCCCCATGAAATCGTCCAGGGTAAGGAGCGAGTGGTGATTCAACCGCCGCAACTTTTCCCTTCTCAGGCTCCATTGGAAGAGCTGGAAGAGGTGAAAGCGGAAGAGTATACAGGTCCGACGGCAGAGGACTTACGCAGGGAAGCGGAACTGTTCAGAGCCAACTGGGAAAAGGAAAAGGAAGCCATGATCGCTTCTGCCAAAGCAGAGGCGGAGCGGATCGTGAAGGAAGCGGAGCAGAGGGCTTTCGAGATTTTACAGAAAAAGAACGAGGAAGCGGCGCTCCTTCGCAGAAAAGCGGAAGAAGAATCCCAGCGGATCGTGGAGGAGGCGCAGCGAAAGGCAGAGGAAATCCTGAAGGATGCAAGAATCCGGGCTGCGGCAGAGGAAGAGGACCTCCGAAAGAGAGCGAGGGAGGAAGGAAGGGAAGAAGGTTGGAAGGAAGGGAAAGCGGAAGCGGAGAGGGTGATCGAGCGACTCCATGTGGTCCTCACGAAGGCGATAGAGAAACGGAACGAGATCATTACCCAATCGGAAGCTCAGATCGTACATCTGATCCTCCAGATCGCTCGCAAGGTGGTGAAGGTGATTTCCGAGAATCAAAAGAACATCGTGATGAATAACGTACTGCAGGCATTGGGGAAACTGAAGAGTAAGAGTGATGTCGTAATCCGGGTAAACCTCCGAGACTTGAATCTTGTCACCGAGCACGCCAAGGAAATCGTTGATATGATCGAAAACGTAAAGAGCATCACGGTGCTGGAAGATTCCTCGGTGGATCCGGGTGGTTGCATCATCGAAACGGACTTTGGAGAAATCGATGCCCGAATCGCCACGCAACTGCAGGAAATCGAAGACCGGATCCTCCAGATTGCCCCCATTCCTACTAAACCCTTGGGTAAAGGTGCATAGGGGTGAAAGGATGTTGGAAAAGTACCAGGCGGTAGTGGAAAACGTGGATCCGATTCTCTGTTCCGGGACTGTGGAACAGGTCCGAGGGTACCTAGTGGAGGCACGAGGACCTCTGGCTGTGATCGGGGAATTGTGCCGGATCCAGGTGGGATCTTCGTCAAGGTATCGACCAGCCGAGGTTATTGGGCTGCGGGGTAACCATGTACAGCTCATGTGTTACGAAGACCTGGAGGGAATAGAGGTAGGAACGAGGGTAGTAGCGGAAGGGGAGCCTCTTCGAGTGCCTGTATCGGAGAAGCTACTCGGTCGAGTGTTGAACTCTCTCGGAAAGCCTATCGATGGGAAAGGGGAAATCCTTGCGGAAGGATTCTATCCCATTCACCGCACCCCACCCCATGTACTATCCCGCCAACCCATTAGCGAACAGATCGAGACGGGGGTCCGGGCAATCGACGGGTTTGTGGCAGTAGGTAAAGGACAACGGTTAGGTATTTTTTCGGGTAGTGGGGTAGGAAAGTCTACCCTCTTGGGAATGATAGCCCGAAACACCCGGGCGGATGTGAATGTGATCGCCCTCATCGGCGAAAGAGGGAGAGAAGTCCGAGAGTTCATCGAGCATGATCTGGGGAATGAAGGTCTTAGCCGCTCGGTGATTGTGGTATCTACTTCGGATACCCCCCCCCTGGCCAGGTTGCGAGGAGCCTACACAGCCACAGCCATAGCCGAGTATTTCCGGGATCAGGGAAAGGATGTGATGTTACTCTTCGACTCCATCACCCGGTATGCCAGAGCCCAAAGGGAAATCGGTCTTGCCCTTGGGGAACCTCCGGCTACGCGAGGATTCACCCCCTCGGTATTCGCCAACATTCCCAAACTGTTGGAACGGTGCGGAACTTCCGAGCGAGGTACCATAACGGGGTTTTACACGATTCTGGTAGAGGGCGACGACATGGATGAGCCGATCGCAGATACCGTGCGGGGTACCCTGGATGGGCATCTCTATCTCAGTAGAAAATTGGCTCAGAAGTCTCAGTACCCTGCCGTGGATGTGTTGGGGTCTGTCTCGCGACTGGCGATCAAAGTCGTTCCTCCCGAAGTAGCTCGAGCTTCTTCCCTCCTTCGAAGGTTGCTGGCGGTCTATTCCGAAGCGGAAGATCTAATCAATGTGGGAGCCTATGTTCGGGGTACGAATCCAGAGATCGACAATGCCATCACCCTCATGCCGGTCATGCGGGAGTTTCTCATGCAACGAATCGACGAAAAGGCTCCTTTGGAAGAAACCCGTAGGAGGCTCCTCGAGATTGCCTCCTCACTGGAAGGGGCGATAGGAGGTATGGAGGCCGAGAATGAGGAGGTTTAATTTCCGGCTGGAACCCTTTCTCCGTATTCGAGCGTTTAAGGAAAAGAACTTGGAACTCGAACTTGCCCGAGTGGTGGGAACCTGTGTGGCTCTTCAGGGGCATCTACAAGATGTAACGAAAGAAATCCATGAAAATACCGCCTGTTCCACAGGCGGGATCCTATTGGATCTTTCCGATTTACAGGCGCGCAACGCGTATAGAAAGTGGCTGGAGAAGGATCTGCAAACTACGAAAGAAAGACTTGCCCGAGCGGAAATGGAACGAAAGAAAAAGCACCAAGAGTACCTGTCGGCCGGGAGAGATAGAAAGGTGCTGGAGAAACTGAAAGAAAGGAAAGCGGAAGAGTACTACGATGCACAGTGGAGGGAAGAGTTTAAAAGGATAGACGAAGTGGTAGATCGGTTGGTTCAGCAAGGGAAGGCCGAAGAGGGGAGGGAATAGTCGATGGCTCTCTATGGGAAGGTGGGCGCAACACCGCGGATTATCGTCCTGCTGCTTCTCATATCGGTGCTTTCCATTGGAGGCGCCCTATGGTTCGATTTTCTCGGTATTTTGGATGTAAAAAACACAGCGGCTCCCATCCTGCGATTGGTGGGAATCCAGCCCCCCGCCAGATTACCAGAAACCGGAACCGCGTACTTGCTTGAAGCGGAGAGGCTAGGAAAATTGAAAGAAGCCTTGGACCTGCAATCCGAAGAACTCAGACGGTATGAAGAAACCCTCAAGGCGAAGGAGAAAGAGATCAACCAGAAAATGGCTGAATTGGAGGAACAACGGAAAGCTCTGCAAGATCAAGAAAAATCCTTCAATCAACGGGTAAGATCGTACGAAAATAAAAGAGCGAACCTGGAGCAGAATGCAAAATACCTTACGGGGATGCCTCCTGCTCAGGCTGTGGCCATCCTCTTGAAGATGGATGATCAAGACATGATCGAACATCTACGGATGGTGGAAGAGCTGGCTCGAAATGCAGGGGAAGAATCGGTGGTAGCTTTCTGGCTGTCACTCATGCCTCCGGATCGAGCCGCTACGATTAAACGGAAGATGACTTTGAGGAGGAGCGAATGATCTTAACGCCACGGGGGGAAGGCGTAAACCAGAAAACCCTCGGAGGTGAGCAAGCGCAAGGTGCCCGGAAGGTAACTCGGAAGGCAAAAGGAAAGACCCCTTCTCTATCGGAATACCTGGGCAGTTTTGCCGAACTTTTGAAATCCTTGTCCCCTCCCAATGCCTCCAGATCGATTCTTTCCAAATCGAGGGAGGGTAACGACCTGGGGGGTAAGGAGCCGCTGGTTACGGGGGCTGATTCCTCCCTTCAGGAAAATGGGCGACTCGTTTCGTCTAGGCAACAACCCCTTTCTGCCGGGGGATTGAATCATCCACAAGATTCCCTAAAAGCTCGATCTCTCGGTCCAGAAAAGAGGCACCGAGATTCTTCTTCGCTTTTTGAGAAAAAGGAGGGGGTCAAAGAATTATTTTCTCCAGGGATTAAAGAATTATTTACTCCTGAGGGAAGGGGAGAGACCACCCCACATCGAAAAACCACTGTCAAGTGGATGAAAGAACAGCCTACGAAGAACAATACCTACCCCAATCCGGCTTTGATCACGCCCTATCCAAGGGAGGAAGGGAAGAATCAAACCATACGCAGGAACCTTCCCGGAAGTAAGGTTCAAACCCCTGAAGAAACAAAAACGATCCAGAGGAAAGAGCGACTCGATAACCTCTTAAAAGCGAAAATGGTCCAACCCACCCTCCTGGAGACCTCCCCTGCTCTAGAGGGAGAAAAACCGAAGATAGAACCCCATTTACCGACGATACAGGTACACGTTGATGTTTCCGGGGAGTTCCGCAAGTTCCTCGAAGAGGGATCTAGCCCAAGGGGATCCTCCGGTATAGGGCGGGAAACGGTTTTACAACAATTACAGGAGAAAGCCAATCCACAGATCGTGCAGCAGGCGCAACTATTCCTGAAGAATCAGGAGGATGGGGAGATCCGACTCATCCTGAAACCCCAACAGCTAGGGGAAGTCAGGATCAGGCTCCATCTTCAGGATCGGCTAATAGAAGGTCAGATTACTGTCGAAAATTCTACTGTGAAGGAACTGTTCGACCAGAATAGGGGAGAACTAGCACAGGCTTTTCGGGAGCAAGGGTTCGAGATGTCCCAATTGGAGGTATCCGTGGGGAATGATCCCCAGCACAGAAAATCGGAGCATGATCCTACTCTATCCCACCGGATGCAGGCCGCGAAAATTGAAGAACAAGTGCCATCGGTGGAGAGGGGTTGGATGGATGTACATCGATTGATCGATTACTACGCGTAAAGACCTAAGAGGGAGTGGCAGTATGGATGTTTCGGTACTATCGGGTTCCGATCTGATGGATCTCTCAAGAAGAGTGGATGGTATAAATCGGAGTCTCCAGGAGAGTCGAGGACCAAAGCGAACGCTGGATAAGGATGATTTCCTGAAACTCCTCGTTACCCAGCTTTCTCATCAGGATCCTACACAGCCGATGGAGGATCGGGAGTTCATCGCTCAGATGGCTCAGTTCTCCGCTTTGGAACAGATCACCAATTTGAACAAGGAATTTAGTTCAGTGATGAAACTTATAGCATCCAGCCATGCCATCGGCTTGCTGGGCAAGACAGTGGAAATCGCAGATGGAGAATCGTTGGTTCGTGGGACGGTGCGTGAGGTTCTGGGGGGGGAATCACCGCAGTTATTGGTAAACAATCGGTACTATGATTACGGCGCAGTGAAACGCGTAATGGAATGAGGGAGGTTTAGCCGGTATGATGCGATCCTTGTATGCGGGTGTTTCGGGGCTTCAGAACCATCAGGTGCGAATGGACGTTCTGGGCAACAACATTTCCAACGTGAACACCGTTGGATTCAAGAAGGGAAGGGTAAACTTTCAAGATCTTATCTCCCAAAGTATGGCGGGAGCTGCTCGACCCACGGATGAGTTGGGAGGAGTCAACCCGAAGCAGGTTGGGCTGGGAATGAATATCGCGGCCATCGATACCATTCACACCCAGGGGTCCTTACAAACCACCGGAGTGATGACCGACCTGGCGATCCAGGGAGATGGGTTTTTTATCCTTCGCACGGGGAATAAAAAACTGTATACCCGTGCAGGAGCCTTCGGTTTGGACGAAAACGGTCACTTGGTGAACCCCGCCAATGGAATGCGGGTACAGGGATGGCAGGCTCAGGAGGAAGGAGGGCGAGTCTTCATCAATACATCGGCTGCCATTGGGGACTTGAGGATTCCCGTGGGAAGTAAAGATCCCGCAAAAGCGACACAGGAAGTGTTCCTCGCCTGTAACCTGGACAAACGAACACCAGAAATACCGGCCGGCGCAGGACCTGAGGCGATTCGGGAGGGAACGTGGACAACAAGTTTCGATATCTACGATTCCTTCGGAAACGTACACACCTTACGGGTGGATTTTACCAGACGGCCAGGAGAACCCAACCGGTGGAATGCCGCGGTTACCGTGGATCCTGAAGCAGGGAATACCAACACCTTGGTGGAAGTGGGAGCTCCAGGGAACAACAACGCCAATACCTTTATCGTGGAGTTCAGCAATCTCGGCACTCTATTGGCAGTGGAGGATGCCGCGGGGGATCGATTGACCGAAGGCGCACTGCAGGTACAGGTGGGCTTCGATGTGGTGGGAGCCACGCCTCCGGCAGGTGGCGGACCCGTACGCCAGACCTTCAATCTGAATCTCGGTACTGTAGGAAGCGTGGCGAATACGGTTACCCAGTTCGCGGAAAAGAGTTCCACCAAAGCTTTCAAACAGGACGGCTACGGGATGGGATATCTGGAGGCCTTCAAGATAGACCAGTCTGGAGTCATCACTGGGGTGTTTTCCAATGGGAACAATCGGGAACTCGGACAGATCGCCCTTGCCAGTTTCGTGAACCCCAGTGGTCTGGAGAAAGCGGGAGAAAATACCTATGCAGTGACCAATAATTCCGGTGAGCCAAATGTTTCACCTTCGGGAATTGCGGGAAAGGGAAAGATCATAGCGGGTGCCCTGGAAATGAGCAACGTGGATCTGGCAGAACAGTTCACCGACATGATCGTGACCCAGAGAGGGTTCCAAGCTAGCTCCCGTACGATACAAACCTCGGATCAGATGCTACAGGAACTCTTAACATTGAAGAGGTAAGAGGGGTAAGATAGGGATGAATGATTAAAGTAACCAGGTTGGATGGGAAGGTCTACTATGTGAACCCCCATCAGATCGAGTACATCGAAGAAAACCCTGATACGACCCTCATCATGCTTTCGGGCAAGCGACTGGTAGTCAAGGAGGACTACCAGTCTATTTTTAAGGAAATCGTAGAATATAGGCGGATGATCGGTTGTTTCAAGAATGAGGAGTAGGGTGCAATGGACATTGCTACGATAGGCGGACTGATAGCGGGATTCATCTTGATCGTTCTCGGTATCCTATTCGGAGGAGCCTCTCCTTTAATCTACTGGGACGCTGCTTCGGTGATGATCACCATTGGGGGATCCTTTTCTGCTCTCATGGTGGCAAACCCTCTCTCCAGGGTGCTGGCCTCGGTAAAGTACGCTACCATCGCCACTAGAGTTCCCAAACTCGAATTGGAACGGATTATCCGAATCCTTGTGGAGTTTTCCGAACGAGCCAGAAGGGAAGGGCTCCTCGCCCTGGAGGACAATCTCCAGGAGCTGGACGACGAGTTCATGCGCAAGGGGATTCAGCTGGTGGTGGATGGAACGGATCCTGAAATTATCAAGAGTATCCTGTACAACGAGTTGAATCAGATCCAGGAACGGCACGCAACGGCGATCAAAGTGTTCGAGGATTGGGGAAAGCTGGCTCCTGCCTTTGGGATGATCGGGACCCTGATCGGCCTAGTCGCCATGCTCGCCAAGTTGGAGGATAAATCCTCCATTGGACAGGGGATGGCCGTAGCCCTCATCACCACCCTTTATGGGGCAATCCTGGCCAACCTCGTGTTGATACCTATCGGCGCGAAACTCGTAGACCGTGACAAGATGGAAACCCTCACCAAAGAAATCATCATCGAAGGGATTCTCTCCATTCAGTCGGGAGATAACCCTAGGATCTTGCTGGAAAAGCTCATTGCTTTCTTGCCTCCCGCGCAGAGGGAATCTCTGAAGCAGGAATCGGGAAAGGAGTAAGGGATAGTATGGCTGGGCTGAAGAAGAAGCAGAAGTGTCCCGAAGGTACCCCGGATTGGATGGTCACCTACGGGGACATGACATCTCTTCTTCTTACCTTTTTCATCATGATGTTCAATATTTCCGAGGTGGATATCACCCAGTTACGGATTGTCTTGGCAGCTTTTCAAGGCCTTGGTTTGATGACAGGAGGGAATACTTTACAGGCGGGGAAATTGGCAGAGCTGGGGAATACGATCGAATCTCTTCCCTCTGTGGATAGGGGAAGAGCCCTGGACAGGGCAAGAAAAAGAGCTATTTCGGAGTTTCAGCCGGAGCTGAAAACGAAGAAAGTGCGGATCAAGGAGGATGAACGAGGGTTAGTCATTTCGCTGGCTGCGGATGCCTATTTCGATCCGGGAAGCGCCGAACCCCGAATGGAAGAGGCTCGTCCTACCCTGATGCGGTTGGCCGACCTTCTCACCTCGGAAGACTTGAGGGACAAGAAGGTGCGGATCGAGGGACATACCGATGGAACCCCCACGGGTCCCCCCTGGAAAACCAACTGGGAACTTTCCGCCGCAAGGGCCATCAATATACTCCATCGATTGGTAGAGTATGGGGTGAATGAACGGCAATTCCAGGTAGCTGGTTTTGCCGATACGGTTCCTCTCGCAAAGGAGGACACACCGGAAGGAAGGGCTTACAACCGAAGGATCGATATCATTATACTGTCGGAGGGGCATCTATGACCCTTAAGGAAAGGAGAATGTATGTCGGATGATATGTTCGAAAACGAAGGTGAGGAAGGGGCCGCCGGTGAACAGGTACAGGCGGCTAAGAAGGTAGGATTCCTTCCTGCCATCGTGATCCAGATACTTAAGTGGGTAGCCTTGGCTTTGGGAGCGATTCTCTTTATCGTCACGGTAGTGGTAATTACAGTGAGGCTCATGGGGGTAGGGGCCCCTTCGGTAACCCAGCAACCTACCTCGAAGGAATATCAAGGGAAAGAACCGATCTATGACTGGTATTCCAACGTAGGAGAAATTCGGGGAAGGACGGCAGATGAAGTGCCTCACACGATCATCGTGGAGGTTCGTATAGGGTACAAACAGGGAGACAAAGCGATGCAGGCGGAACTGATCGCCCGCACTCCCCAGATCCGGGATATCATACGACGCTTCTTTACCTCCAAGAAAGTCGACGAGCTCAAACCTACCAACGAGGAGAATCTCAAACTGGAACTTCGGGATCTGATCAACGATATCATGACCAGCGGCAAGATCCAGAAGGTCATCTTCGATACCTTTACTGTGATTGAATTTTGAGCAAAAATATGTAATATAATATGTAAGAGGGAATAAGGGAGGGGTCGACAAGCATGACAGAGGTCCTGTCTCAGGATGAAATAGATCAGTTACTTACCGCTATTTCCGCGGGAGACGTGGAAACGGAGGAAGCACCAAAGCCCGCGGAACAGCGGAAGATCAAGATCTACGATTTCAAGAGACCCGATAAATTCTCCAAGGAACAGATCCGGACAGTCTCCATCATGCATGAGACCTTTGCTCGACTTACCACTACCTCCTTAAGCGCTCAGCTTCGGAGTCTGGTACAAGTACATGTCGCATCGGTAGATCAGTTGACGTACGAAGAGTTCATTCGTTCCATCCCGAACCCCACCACCCTGGCAGTGATCAATATGGATCCCTTGAAAGGATCCGCCATTCTGGAGATCGATCCCGCCATTACTTTCTCAATCATCGACCGGCTATTCGGAGGAAAGGGGGAAAGCGCGAAGGTTTCTCGAGATCTTACGGACATAGAACAGTCGGTAATGGAAGGGATCATCGTGCGGGTGTTGGGGAACATGCGGGAAGCCTGGAGCCAGGTGATAGATCTCCGGCCTAGACTAGGGCAGATCGAAACGAACCCACAGTTTGCCCAGATCGTTCCTCCCACCGAGATGGTAGTGCTGGTAACCCTGGAAACGAAGGTCGGAGACGTGGAGGGGATGATGAACTTTTGCATCCCCTATCTAACCATCGAACCCATCATCTCCAAATTGTCGGCACAGTACTGGTACTCCTCCGTTCGTAGGGGAGCCACTACGGAAAACCTCAACATCTTGCGGGAACGTCTGGCTACCGTAGAGGTTTCGGTAGTAGCGGAAGTGGGCAGCATGCAACTTACCGTGCGGGAGGTGCTGGCTCTAAGCGTAGGGGATGTCATTCGACTCCCCAATGTGCGAGCTACCGATCCAATGGTGTTGAAAATCGGGAATCAACCGAAGTTCCTCTGTAAACCTGGGGTGGTAGGGAAAAAATTAGCCGTACAGATCATCAAGAAGCTAGAGGAAGCGGAAGAGGAAGAGTTTGAAGAGCTGACGGCGGAGGGGGAAGAGTAGTATGAGCGATGGATCGTTGACGCAAGATGAAATAGATGCGTTGTTGCAAGGATCTGCATCCTTGGATCTGGGCGGAAAGGGGCCGGCTCCTTCGGCGGGTGGGACCTTGACACCCGCACAAAGGAGTCAATTCGAGGGGATATTACAGAAAACTATTGCATCCCAGGCCTCGAACCTTTCCATGCTGGTTACCAAAACGGCGAACTATGGTCCCATCAAGGTGGATGTGTTACCCCGAGACAGGCTTCTCCAGGCTCTGGAGGATCAAGTGGTGCAGATCTCGATGCCTTTTTCCGAAGGGTTGTCGGGGGAACATCTGTACATTCTCCCGGAAAGTCTGGCTATTTCGATTGCGGGACTCATGATGGGTCAGCAGGGAATAGAACTGAACGAGGCAGCTCTTTCCGCGTTGCAGGAGGCCATCGGACAGATCTCCGGCCCTGTCCTCACCGCATTGGGAGATGCGTTGCGTTCCACTGTATTGACGGAACCGGCAACGGCAACCCAAATTCCCAAGGATGCCCTTTCGGTTTCATCCGACACACTGGTTGTTGCCACCTATCCGATCATGATCGAAGGAGAGATGCCGGCTGACATGCTGGAAGTGTTCACTCCAGAACAGGTGGCGGCCATCCTTTCAAAAGCCGCTCCTTCATCTCCTTCGGTCTCACCAAAGGCAGGCCCCACAGTGGGTCAGGGGGCAGGATTTGCGCAACCGTCCATGGGGCCCTCTATGGGGGGCTTCCAGATGCCGCAGGGCGGACCCTCTCCATTCCCGGGAATGCCATTCGGCGGTACCGCGCCTATGACACCGCCGAATGTCCAACCGGTACAATTCCCCAGTTTACAACCAGGGCCACCGTCGGCCGAACATGGCAACATCAGCTTGTTGATGGATGTCTACATGGAACTGACGGTGGAACTAGGGAGAACGAAAAAATTGGTGAAAGACATCCTGGGAATGGGAGAGGGAACGATCATCGAACTGGATAAGCTGGCCGGTGAGCCCGTGGATATCCTCGTGAATCATAAATTGATTGCCAAAGGTGAAGTCGTGGTCATCGACGAGAATTTCGGTGTTCGGGTAACGGAAATCGTATCACCCATGGAGAGGATGAAAGATTTGACATAAGTATTTCTACATCTCCGTGAGTTTCCAGGTGAAAGGGAGGGGAACCTGAAACGAACGAACCTATTTTATATGCTGGTAGCAGTATTTCTGCTTGCCAGTGTGGTGGAAGGCCAAGAAGCAAAAAAGGCACCACCTCAAAGCGTTCCAAGTGAAAAAGAACTCGTCTTCTCGGAAGATCGTCCTCAAGCAGGCGAAGAGGGGAGGGCCATCTCCACGTTTGGGATTTGGGATTTCCTTCGGATGCTCTTGATTCTGGGATTTGTCCTGGCCCTGTTGTATGGGTTTTTCCATTATCTGAAGAAGCTCGCCTCTCCCCGGGAAACCGGGTTGGAAATGATTCGGTTGTTGGAAAGCAAGATGCTTTCCGGAAACAAACACCTGCACCTGGTGGAAGTAGGAGAGCATATCGTTCTGATCGGGACTTCGGAGAGTTCGATTCAACTGCTCCTCGAATTGAAAGATCAGGAGACGATCGATTCGATCCGTCTGAAAGTGTCCGAGTTGCCTTCCGCAAGGAAATCCAAAGGTTTCTTCGATCTGGTCCAACAATACTTTCATCGGAAACAGGGAGAGGGGCCGCCAGGGGGGGCCTTGGATGCTTCGGGAGAGGAGTCCCTGGAGTTCATTCGCAGGCAGAGAGAACGATTGAACAAGCTGCATTGAAGGCAGCGTTTTTTGGGAGGGGAACGATGCCAAAACCGATCTTGCTACTAATGATATTCCTGGCGTTTTTCATGGGAGGGAGCCTGTCCCTAGAAGCGCAGGCCGCCAGAAACCAGCAGAATCAAGCCTTCAATATCCCCTTTGTGGATCTTACGATTCGACAACCCAACACGAACCAGGAGGTGGCTTTTTCCTTACAGCTCCTGCTGGTGCTGGCAGTGTTGAGTTTGGCACCTTCCCTGGTGATCCTCATGACCTCCTTTCTACGCGTGGCCATCGTGTTCGACTTTGTCAAACGGGCACTATCCCTCCAGCAGGTTCCGCCAAACCAGGTGTTGATGGGGATTGCTTTATTCCTCACTCTCTTCATCATGTGGCCCACATTGAACGAAATGTATACCAATGGGTATGCCCCCTTTTCGAGGGGAGAAATTGGATTGGAACAGGCTTATCGGAATATGGAAAGCCCTCTGCGGTTGTTTATGTACCGTCAGATGCGAACAAATCCGGACAACATCCGGCTATTCATGCGACTCTCCAACCGTCCCAGACCGAACAACCTCTCCGAGGTTCCTACATACGTACTGATTCCTGCATTCATCCTCCATGAGATGACGGTGGCTTTCAAAATTGGGATCCTCCTATTCATTCCCTTCATCATCATCGATATGGTGGTGGCCTCCACCTTGATGTCCATGGGAATGATCATGCTCCCTCCGGTGATGATATCCATGCCCTTCAAGTTGATTCTTTTTGTGTTGGTAGATGGATGGGGGTTGTTGACAGAGCAACTCATTCGAAGTTTTGGGTAAAGGAGGCGGTGAATGAGTATTGGGTATGCGGTTTACCTTCTCAGAAGCGGGATCTTTCAGATCTTGATTCTCTCGGCTCCGGTTCTCCTGATTGGACTTTTAGTAGGGCTCATCGTTTCTATTCTTCAAGCCACTACTTCGATACAGGAACAAACCTTGACCTTCGTGCCGAAGATAGCGGCGATTCTTCTAGCCCTGGTTTTCTTCGGACCTTGGATGTTCGCGAGCTTGGCTCAGTACACGGTTCAGTTATTCCAACAGATTCCGGCCATGGTACGATAGATAGGAGGAGGAAAGGATGACGGTGGGAGAGTTAGCGAGGAACGCACCTCTGTTTTTCTTGATATTCGCACGGGTGTTTGCCCTCATCCAAACAGCTCCTCTCCTTTCTTCCGATGCCATACCGGAAATTGCGAAAATCGCCCTCGCTTTTCTGGTGAGTATGCTCATTTTCCCCTCTGTATCCGCTTCCGGTTATCCGATTCCGCCGTATGTATTGCAGTATGTACTCCTTCTTCTAGGGGAAGCATTTGTGGGAATCCTTGTAGGATTTTTCCTTTCCATGATCTATTCCGGATTCCAATTGGCGGGCCAGTACTATGCCTTTCAGATGGGATTCGGTGCTTCGGAAGTGTTCGATCCCCTGGCAGAGATCGAAATTCCCATCATGGGACAATTTCTGAACCTCATCGCCATGCTGATTTTCCTCCTGGGCAGTGGATTCCAGAAAATATTCCTGATCGGTGTGTATCAATCCTATAAAGCCTTTAAGGCCATCGATCTGGTTACTCGAAGGGATCACATCTTTCCCTTCCTTTTCCAGGGAATGACCTATCTGTTCCAACAGTCCCTGGTACTCTCCTTTCCCATTTTAGGTGCCCTGTTCCTCGTATCCCTTACCCTGGGATTATTCGCCAAAGCGGCACCCCAAATGAACCTTCTTATGATGGGGTTCCCCATTTCCATTGGGGTGGCATTTCTGATTCTTTTCGTCAGTTTACCTTTCTTGGTGGAATTATTTTCCGCTGTGATCGATTTCAGTTTTCTCGAGGTGGAGCGAATATGGGCGAGCCCAAGCAGGTAGACACCCAGAACCTGGAGGAACTGGCAGGGTTGTTTCCTGTACAATCCCTTCCATACAGGCACTCCCTTTTCCCTGAGGCGGTTCGTCTAGATCATGTTCATCTCCAATGGTTCGCAGCGGAGGACGAAGGTCGGACAGAAGAGCCTACCGAACACAAGCTCCGCAAAGCGAGGGAAGAAGGCAGGGTAGCCAAGTCGCAGGACCTCGCTTCTTCCATCGTGCTTTTGATGGTGGTGGCAACGATTGCTCTATTGGGGCCCTACTATTTAAAGACTCTGCGGGAGATGATGTATCACTTTATTCGAAAAGCCGGAGATGCGGGAGCGGGCTTCGATAGAACCCTCTTTCAAGCCTTCCTTCAATACTTCCTACGTCTTCTCGCTCCTGTGGCGGTCATCGGGTTGATAGCGGCTATCCTGGGGAATGTGGTGCAGTTCGGGTTCCTGTTCTCGGTAAAACCTATCATACCGGATCTGAACAGAATCGTCCCCAATGTAACCCGGTATCTCCAACGCACGATGTTCTCTTCCGAGGCTCTCTTCAACCTGGTGAAATCTATCCTGAAGATCGCTCTGATCGGGTTGATTGCCTATCTCAACATCAAGGGATCCATGGGTTGGATCCTCACTACGATGAAGGCTCCCTTTCTCGCTTCCGTGGGGGGTATAGCCTCCCTGGCTTTTCGAATCATGGCGGAATCGACCATCGTACTTCTAGCCCTTTCCGTGGTGGACTATTTCTTTCAAAAACGGCAATACATCGAATCCCTGAAGATGTCCCGGCAAGAATTGATCGAAGAGCGAAAGACCTACGAGGGAGATCCTCTGGTTCGCAGCCGCCTCCGCCAACGGATGCGGGAACTGATGAGAAGGACGATGATCCAGAACGTACCCAAGGCGGACGTGGTGGTAACCAACCCCACCCATTACGCAGTGGCCCTGGAGTACCGCAGGGAGACGATGGAAGCTCCCATGGTTACGGCAAAGGGACAGGATCTCATTGCAGAAAACATAAAACGGGTGGCTTTGGAGAATGGGGTTCCTATCGTGGAAAACAAACCCCTGGCACGAGCACTGTATACCGAGGTGGAGATCGGCGATGTCATACCCCTCAAATTTTATGAAGCCGTAGCAGCCGTTCTCAAACAGGTATACAGCATGCAGAAGGAGAAGATGGCCAATGGCTGACGTACAAACGATCGTTACCAACGCTTTTCTCAGGCAGAAAAGCGATGCACTGGTGGCAGTGGGCGTCATCGTGGTGGTGATGATGCTCATCATTCCCTTACCTACCTTCCTCCTCGATACCTTCATGGCCATCAATCTGGTGCTGAGCCTGTTGATCATCCTCATTACTCTCTACTCCCATCGGGCATTGGACTTTTCAGTCTTTCCTACCCTCCTGTTAGTGGTAACCATTTTCGGTTTGGCCTTGAACGTTTCTTCTACCCGGTTGATCCTGGCAATGGGGCACAAGTTCGATGGAAAACTCATCCGAGCCTTTGCCAGCTTCGTCGTCGGAACCAAGGGGGCCGAAGGATTGGTGATCGGGTTCATCATCTTCATTATAATTATTGCCGTACAGTTCATCGTGATCACCAAAGGGGCTACCCGTATCGCGGAAGTGGCCGCGCGGTTCACCCTCGATGCCTTGCCCGGCAAGCAGATGGCGATAGAGGCAGAGTACAACTCGGGGTCTATCTCGGAGGAAGAAGCCACGAGAAGAAAGAACGATCTGCAGAGGGAGGTGGACTTCTACGGGGCAATGGATGGAGCCTCCAAGTTCGTTTCTGGTAACGTGAAGGTAGGAATCCTCATCACCTTGATCAACATGATCGGGGGGATGATTGTGGGGATGAGCCTTCATGGAGAGAATCTTGCCACTGCTGTCAATACGTACATTGCCCTTACCATCGGGGATGGATTGGTCTCGCAGTTCCCCGCTCTACTGGTTTCCACTGCCACGGGTCTGATCGTAACGAGGGCAGTATCCGATGGCTCCTTTGGAACGGATGTAACCAAGCAGTTCTCCCGGCACTCCCGCATCTACTGGATTGCTGCGTTCTTCCTGGTAGTGCTGGCCTTCTTGCCGGGTTTCCCCTGGTACATCCTTTTCCCCATGGGCCTGTTGTTCGCCTACTTCGCCTATACCTTAGGAAAGAAGGAAGCAGCCGTCTCCCCCAAAGAGGCCCAGGCGGCTAAGGCTAGACCGAAGGAAGCCCCTGCGGAGATTTCCCCCGTGGTTCCGTTGGATCCGATTTCCCTGGAACTGGGGTATGGACTGATTCCCCTGGTAGACAAGGACCAGGGAGCGGAGCTTTTGGACCGTATCACACGAATCCGCAAGGAAACGGCCCTGGATATCGGGCTGGTGGTGCCCCGGATACGTATCATTGACAATATGCGGCTGGATCCTTCCGAGTACTGCATCAAAATCAAAGGTGTGGAAGTCGGGAAAGGGAGTCTACGGTTGGGTAGCTACCTTGCCATCAATCCAGGAAAAGTGAAAGAAGAAGTTCCTGGAGAACCTACGCGGGACCCCGCTTTTGGATTGCCAGCCCTCTGGATCGTAGAGGAGGATCGGGACAGGGCAGAACGGGCCGGGTACACTGTTGTGGATCCTCCTTCCATCATTGCTACCCACCTGACGGAAATCATCAAACGGCATGCAGCGGAGATCCTCGGCAGGCAGGAACTGCAGGCGATTCTCGATACCCTGAAAAAGGAGTATCCCGCTGTGGTGGATGACGTTTTGAAGCATCTGTCCCTGGGAGAGATCCAAAAGGTTCTTCAGGGATTGCTTCGGGAACGGGTGTCCATACGAAATACAGTGGCTATTTTGGAATGTCTAGCCGACTATGGAGCCATTACGAAGGATATCCCCTTCCTTATCGAAAAAGTGAGGCAAGCTTTGGCTCGCCAGATCTGTCAACAGTATACGGATGAATCGAAAACCCTGCGGGTATTCACCTTGCACCCCAAATTGGAACAGATGATCATAGACTCGAGGGTGGAGACGGCCGGAGGTCTTATTGCCGGCTTGAAACCGGAGGTTCACCGCAAGTGGATCAACAGTCTGGCCAATGCTATCCGAACCGTGCAGGAACAGGGCTATTTTCCCATTATCCTCTGTTCGGAGGCGGCCCGTCTGTTGGTACGCTCCAGTACGGCAAGGGACTTCCCGGACTTGGTGGTTCTTTCGGTGCCGGAGATCGTTCCAGATGTGAAGTTGGAGGCTTTAGGCGAAATTAAGTTGGAAGGGTAGGAGCTATGCAGTATTTCACCGAGCAAGCGTACTCCCATAGGGAAGCCTTAGAAAAGATTCGTCAGAAGTACGGGGATCAAGCCAAGATATTGACCCACCGCACGATTCGGATCGGAGGGTTCCTCGGGTTGTTCGCCAAGGAAGGTGTGGAGATTACAGGGTATGTGGCGAACGAACTCCCCAAAAAGAAGGTACTGGACCTGGAGGAGGAAAAGAAAAAGATCCTCTCTGCGGTGCAAGTGGCCCCTAAAACTCCGGATGTCTCTCTGAAGGAAGTATTGAAGGAGGTCCAGGCGATCAAAGAAAAACTCGAGACTCCTCCCTCCAGGAAGCTGGAGAGTCATCCTACCATCCAACGGATCGAGGAACTGTTAAAAGAGAATGACTTCACGGAGTCCTACATTCGTAGGCTCGTGGAACGGATGAAGAAGGAGTTTTCCCTCGAGCAACTGGAGGACTTCGATGCGGTGCAGGACAAGGTGGTGGAATGGATTGGAGAGTCCATTCGAATCTACCAAGAGAAAGATCGATTAACTCCCATCGTGTTCATCGTCGTAGGCCCTACCGGAGTCGGAAAGACCACCACCATTGCGAAACTGGCTGCCCTCTATGGGATCAGTGCGTCCCGTCCGAACAAAGTGCGGATCATTACCATAGACAATTACAGGATCGCCGCAAAAGAGCAGATCGAAACGTATGGGAACATCATGGGGATTCCGGTGGCCTGTGCGGAAAACTATACCGATTTGAAGAAATTTCTGGCTCTCTATCAGGACGTAGATCGGATCTTTATAGATACCATTGGGAAAAGCCCGAGGGATTTCGTGAAATTGGCGGAGATGAAAGAGCTTTTGGAAGCCGCTTCCGGTAGAGCAACTATACATCTTGCGGTCAGTGCCACTACCAAAGCGGCCGACATTCTCGAGATCATGGGACAATTCGAACCTTTCGGGTACAGTTCCGTGATCATCACCAAATTGGACGAAACCTCCCGGGTGGGTTCCATCATCAGTACTCTGGCAGAACGGGGGAAGGCGGTATCCTACTTTACCGATGGACAGCGAGTACCGCAAGATATCGAATTAGCAACTCCCGTTCGTCTGCTCATGCGGTTGCAATCTTTCCGGGTACAGCGGGAGATCCTTGAAAAAAAGTTTAAGAATCCATCGGAAGATGTATACGTGGGAAAGGAGTGAACCATGCCGGACCAAGCGGAAACCCTCAGAGAGATGATGCGGGTAAAAACGAGTGTCTCATCGCCATCGGCACGAAATACGCGCATCATAACAGTCGCCAGCGGGAAGGGGGGGGTAGGGAAGACGAACTTTTCTACCAATCTAGCCATTGCTTACGCTCAGATGGGAAAGCGGGTGGTATTGATGGATGCGGATCTGGGATTGGCCAACGTGAATGTGATTCTCGGTATCATTCCTAAATATAACCTGTACCACCTGATCCGTAAGCAGAAGAGTATGCAGGACATCATCCTGGACACCAACTACGGAATCCAGATCGTGGCAGGGGCTTCGGGGTTTGCCCGAATCGCTAACCTTTCCGAAGAAGAACGGAAACAATTCGTGGAAGAGATTTCGAAATTGTCCATAGCGGATGTCATCATCATCGATACCAGCGCAGGGGTTTCCAACAATGTGATCTCTTTCATCGCCGCTGCCGATGATGCCATTATCGTAACCACACCAGAACCTACGGCCATGACGGATGCCTACGGAATCATCAAGATCATAGCGACAGAAATCGAAAACCTGAACCTAGGGTTGAAATTAGTAGTGAACAGAGTCAAGAGTGTGGTGGAAGGGAAGAAAGTGGCGGAGCGGGTCATTACCATTGCGGGACAGTTCTTGAACGTGAAAGTGGATTATCTGGGGTATATCTACGAGGATGCCGCTGTACAAACCGCCGTGCTCAGGCAGAAGCCCTTTATCGTCCTGGATCCGAAGGCAAAGGCCAGCATCTGTATGAAACATATCGTATCCAGGCTGGAAAAGGTGGATTACAAGGATGGAGGAGGTATAGGGGAGTTTGTCCGTAAATTGTTGGGGAAATCTTGATGCTTGACGATACAGGGCATTTCTCCTAAGCTAGTTTCAGGGTATAAAATGGTGTCAGATGGAGAAAGGTAAGGTTATTCTGTGGGGAGGTGTAGGGGGATGTCTCTTCTCGGCCCTATGGGGAATAGTGGGAGGAGTATCCTTCCTTCCATTGATGATTCGAGCTCTGCTGGGGGGTGGCTTTTTCGCGCTCCTGTTGGGAGGGAGCCTCTGGGTCATGGAACGATTCTTACCTGAGCTTATACAGCCGATGGAAGGGGAAAATGAGGGGGGGAATCAGGTGGATCTGGTGATTCCGGAACATAATCCGCATCTGGGAGAAAAGGCTGAGGAGAGTATCGAACCCCTATCGGAAACCAGGGGGTTCGAAGATTTCGTGGAGGAGGTCGAAGAGATTTCCAAGCCCCTCACCTCCGCCAACTCTGATACATCTACGGGTGCTTCCCTTTTGACTGACGAGGAAACGATAGATGATCTTCCCGATCTAGGGGGTTTTGCCGATGCTTTCGAGGGGGGAGCGTCTCCAGAAGTCTTGACACCGGGGGCGCGGGCTGGGCATGAGAGAGAGAAGGTCCTGGATGGAGGAGACCCAGCCGTTCTAGCTAAAGCGATTCAGACATTGTTAAAGAAGGACAAAGAAGGGTAAACTGGAAAAGAAGGGTAAACGGGTATGGAGGAAAAAGTCTTGGACGAAAAGACGGAAGAGGAACTCTGGAGAACCTATAAAAAAACGAAGGATCCGAAAATCAGGGATTTTTTCGTCAAGCAGTATGCCCCTCTAGTGAAGTATGTGGCTGGGAAGATCGCTATCGGTATGCCCCATACCGTTGAATTCGATGATTTGGTGGGATTTGGGATTTTTGGGTTGTTCGATGCCATCAAAAAGTTCGATCCCGACAAACATGTAAAGTTCAAGACCTATGCAGTAACACGGATCCGAGGCGCCATTTTTGATGAGCTTCGATCGATCGATTGGGTTCCTCGATCGGTTCGGCAAAAGACGAGGGAGATCGAAGATACCATGAGGAGTCTCGAGGCTTCCCTAGGAAGGGCTGCCAGCGACAAAGAATTGGCGGGTGCATTGGGAGTGTCGGTAAAAGAGTTCGAAAAGACCATGCTGAAAATCAGCGGTACTTCGATCCTCTCCTTGAACGACGTATGGTTCACGGGAGAAGAGAATGACAATGTATCCATTGCCGACAGCATCGAGTCTCCTCAGAGCATGAATCCCGAAACCATAGTAGAAAAAGAAGAAATCAAACGGGTGATCATCAAGGCCATTGAAGAGCTGCCGGAAAAAGAGAAAAAAGTTCTGATCCTCTACTATTACGAGGATCTTACGCTGAAAGAAATTGGCAAGGTGTTGGATGTGACGGAGTCGAGAGTCTCCCAGCTTCACACGAAGGCAATCATGCGACTCCGAGCGAAACTTACCAACATCAAAAAGGGGATTCTTTAAATGGTTACTCTGGAACAAATTCGGGAGTACCTCAAGGAACAGGCCGAACAAGACAGATTTCGCAAGCGGGTTCAGGCCACAGGAGAAACTCTGGAAGATGCTTTGACGCAAGCTTCCATCGAGTTGGGGGTGCGGATCCGGGATCTGGAGTACGAGGTACTGGAGAAAGGTTCGAAGGGTACCTTTGGATGGGGGAAAAAGCCCTGGGTGATCGTGGCGTATGAAACGCTGAAACCCAAAGAAAAGGAACAGGCAGAAGAAAAATTGGAGATGGATTTCGGCTTTGCAGAGGATCACAAGAGCGAGCATAGGGATGGAAAAGTTTGTGTCCGATTGACTCCCGAAGGAGTTTTCCTGAAGGTTTCCTCACCCCAGGGGAAGGGAAGGCGGGTAACGGAACGGGAAGCGATCGACAAGATCAATCGCAGGTACGGGGGACGCTTCGATACGGGCATGGTTTCCAAAGTTGTGAGATATGCGGATAACGAATGGGTAAAAATCGCTGACTACATGCATAACCCGGCCAATGATCCGATGATGTCGGTGGATATCATCGATGCGGAAATGAGAGCTCTGTTGACCTTGCACCCTCCAGGGGCAGGAGGCGCGGATCCCACGTTCGATGCCATGGTTGAGTATCTCCAGAGAAACGGCGTGGTACATGGAATCAAGGAGGAAGCGATCCGGGAGCTGGAGGAAGATCCGCAGTATGGAGTTCCTATCCTTGTGGCAGAAGGAACAAAACCGAAGAACGGAAGGGATGCCTATATCGTGTACAGTTTTGAACGAAATACCTCCCAGGTGAAACTGAAGGAAAAGAATGGACGGGTAGACTTCAAGGAACTGAATTTGATCCAGAATGTGGTGGAGGGCCAGGTTCTGGCACGAAAGATCCCTCCGGAACGAGGGGAAAGTGGAAGGACTGTAACGGGAAAGCTTCTTCCCGCAAAGGATGGGAAGGATTGCGAGATTCCCATCGGCAAGAATGTTCGGTTGTCGGAGGATGGAGCTTCCGCCATCGCCGAGATCAACGGCCAGGTGGTGATCACTGGCGACAAAATCAACGTAGAACCCATCTTTGTGGTGGAGGGGGATGTGAACTTGAAAACGGGGAACATCCTCTTCCTGGGAACCGTCATGGTAAAGGGGAATGTGGAGGATGGTTTTTCCGTCAAGGCGGCTGGAAATATCGAAGTTACGGGAAGCGTGGGGAAGTGTGATCTGGACGCGGAAGGGGACATCATCGTTCACCAGGGGATCGCAGGGAAAACAACGGGAAAGGTCCTTTCTGGTCATTCCGTATTTGCCCGATTCATCGAGAACGCTACCGTGGAAGCGGCCGAGAACGTGGTGGTGAGCGATGGGATCATCAACTCTACGATCATTGCCAACAAGAAAATCATCTGCAAGGGGAAAAGGGCCGCCATTGTGGGAGGCCACCTCCGGGCCTCCGAGGAGATCAACGCCAAGATCCTCGGGTCCGTTTCTGGCAGTGAGACGATTCTCGAAGTGGGGTATGATCCAAAGAGCAAGGAAAGACTCGATACATTGTTCGAGCGGCGGGAAGAACTCCTGAAAGAATCGGAAGATGTCAATTTGAATCTGAGTACCTTGATGAACTTAAAAAAGATGAAGAAAACCCTTCCAGAGGAGAAAGAACGATACTATCAGGAGCTCTTGAATCGCAAACGAGAGATAGCCGAGGAGTTGGAAAAGATCAAGACAGAATCGGAAGAAATCAAGAACTATCTATCCCAACTGAAAATCAGTGGAAAAATTTGTTCTTCCTCTACCGTGTTTCCTGGAGTGAAAATCTATATCAAGGATGCCTTCCTGGAAGTGAAGAACGAGTTCAAGGGTGTAACCTTCATCGCGGAGGGGAATCTGGTAAAGGTGACAAAGTACGAAGAACCGGAGGATGAGGATCTACAGAAACGATAATGGCGCTGAAACCTATTGATTTACAAGTTCTATTTTCCCGTCTCAACGAACTGAGCCGTGAACAAGCGGTACAGAAAGAGTTGCTTATCCATCAACAGACTGTAAAGACCAATGAAATTCTCAAAGAGACGGACCAGAAGACCCACACAGTTACCCACACTACGGAGGTGGAACAGGGCGAAACCGAGAAAATCCGAAACGAGGGAAGGGGAAAAGGGCAGAGACATCATCCTGGCGCCCATCCTTCCAGACAATCTTCCCAACAGGAAGAGGAGCCGCCCCTAGAGGTCGTTCAGGATCCGAATTTGGGCAAAAACGTCGATCTAACAGGATAGTAGAGTTTCCTATGAGTTTGAGCCTATGGATCATCATCAATATCCTGGTTCTCTTCGGGATGTTTTTTTACTTGAACGCTAAGATCGAACGGAGATTGCAGATCCAACAAACTGTGGAAAAAGCGAGGAAGGAACTCGAAGGGATCCTCATGGAATTGAATCATGCTACGGAACGGAATGTAGCCTTGGTGGAAGACAGGATACTGCAGTTGAAGAGATCCCTCGAAGCGGTAGACAAACGATTGGCTGTATTACATCGGGAAACGGAAAAGAAATTCCCCGCCACATACCATTCTGTACTGCAAAAACAGGAAGTCTCCTTGGGTGAGGCAGAGCCCAAAGACGAGAAACGGAAAGAGTTTTCCAAAGCCGAGGTCCTGGATCTGTATAACAAGGGGATCTCTCCTTCCCTCATTGCTGCCCGATTAGGGACTACCGTAGGGGAAGTGGAATTGATCATTTCCCTCCAAGATCGTAAGGAAAGGGAAACATACAATCATGAAAGTACAAAACAAAGCTGAGTTGAAAACGTTATTTCATCAGGATGGGAAAAAAGCCCTCGAGGGAATTGAGCGCTTGTTTGCTCTGATGGATCAAAAAAAGTGGAGTTCTGGATTAGCGAGGGAAGTTTTTCAATGGATCCATTCGTTGAAATCCGAAGCTTCATTTCTGGGATATTCGAAGGTAGTTACCGATGCGGAACGTATGGAAGAACAGCTCGCCCAATTCAGAAAAGCTCTCCCTACCGAAAAGGAATGGAAAGATTTCCGGCAACTGTATCTCGACCTGGAGAAGGATCTGGGTACTATCCTCAAAGGTGTGGAACTCGAACTATCCCCTTCGCATGTACCCCAGGTCGGCAATCTGAACGATTTCGAAAAGGTCCTGTTAAAAGAAGCGAAGGTCAGAGGAGAAGGGTTGTTCCGGATAGATGCGGAAGTGGACGATGGGGAAGTGATGCCCTTTCCTCGATTGTACCTACTGATCAATACGTTAGAACTACGAACCCACGTGCTTCGCATCACTCCTGCTTTGGAGACCCTACAAAAGGAGAAATCGAGGAGTTGTTCCCTGTTGATTACCTCCTCCTCCCCGATGGAGCACCTCCGATCCTGGATCCAGATAAACGGGCTGAAGAAAGTGGACATTCAACCCATACCGATGGAGGAGTTCATCGGAGAAGAGGAAGTTACCCCGAACTGGAGGACAATCGCTCCCCTACTTCTATACCGGAAAGATTCCTTCAGGATGCTTACCCTCTCGTCCCACTTCTTTCACGTGCAGGAACTTCTCGCTAGCTGCATGGAAGAGGCAAACTCCCCGTTGAAACAGGCCTTGCTGGAAGGAATCCTTCAGCAGACAGGTGTTTCTGCGGATTTGCTTCTGAAAAAAGCCTCGCAACTGGTCTCCGATCTGGCTTCCCAGTTGGGGAAAGATGTGACTTTTCATGACGAAGGTGACGGAAGCACGAAGATTCCCTACCGGGCTTTCGAAGTTCTCAATACGGTGATGAATCATCTCCTCAGGAATGCGGTGGATCATGGTCTCGAACTTCCGGAAGAACGGAAGAGAGTGGGAAAATCTTCCTCCGGGAATATAAAGGTGTCCATCAGAAAGGGAGGGTCTCTCTATCGGCTGCGGGTAGAGGACGATGGGAAGGGAATCGATCGAGACGCAATTCTATCGAAAAATCGGGATGCGGGAGAAAAGGAATTACTTTCCCTTTTGGTCGATGGGGGGGTGAGCACAAAGGCTTCTTTGGTTTCCGGACGGGGTGTAGGATTACAAACTGTGCATTCCCTTGTGGAAAAACTGGGGGGCTCCCTTAGCCTGGAAACCGAACCGGGTAAAGGTTCCCTCTTCGAGGTGCGATTCGACCTCATTTCCATCAAACATCCGGTGTTCCCCTGTGACCTGGGTGAAGGACAGTTACATGTGCCCAAGGTACTGGTGGAAGAAGTTTTCCCCCTAACTGCCCAATCCATCCGTATGGAGGGGGGAAAACTATTCTATCCCCTGAAGGGGAAGGCTATCCCTGTGCTGGGCGTAAGTCCTGCCGTAAAAGCCAAGGGGGGGATAGGGATCCTCCTGAGTCTATCGGAACGTCAAGGAGTGCTCTGGGCGGATTCGGTGGGAGAAGAACAGTGGATCCCGTCCCATGCGGTGAAGAAGGATCTATCGAGACTCATATCCTTCTTGTTCTCCCGGGAATAAAAAAAAACGGTATGCCTGGACGTCGAATTGCATACCGTCTAGAGAGTAGTGAACAACCCTCCATTAAGAATCATCGGTTTCTGGGGGAAAATCTTGAGAAGTTTCCTGGGAAGATACGTTCCTAGTGAGAACTTCCCTGTGAAAGCGAATGGAATCTAGGAGATCCGTGTAGATCCGGAGGGAGTTTTCCAGGGTTTGCTCTACAGTGGCCGCTTTGGACTGCTCGATGCTGAGGAGGGTTTTTGCCAGGAGGAAACCCGCGATATCGTGGTATTGGTGGGAAATAATTTTTTCGTCAATCCTATTCAGAAGCTCCAGATCGATCTTTTCTTGCTGCGGATCATGATTTCGCAGGGATTGAACCATCTGGATCCCCTCTCGGGCGAGTTCTTCCAGCGTGTCCAATCCTTTCAGGATCTCCTTCCTCCCCTTTTCGATGGCGCTTTTGTCAGGCAGGACAGGAGGAGTCTGGTCGGTTTCTCTCAACAGGGAATCTACCCTATTCCGGCAGGATGGATACTCCAATAGTTCTTCCAAGGAAACCCATTCCACACCTTCGATTTTCAGTCCATGCCGTGAAAGGGTCAGGGTCCGAAGATCCCGATACAATATACCCTGGATTTCGAACCAATCACGGTACACGAGCATTCTCTGATCGGTAAGGACGGTTTTCCCATCGTTGGAAGGCAGAGAGAGGGGAGTGGCTTCCTGCAGGTATCGGAAGAAGTGAGTCTCTTCTGGATCAAGACGGGTACGGATGGAATAAACCCTTTCTTCGAAGAAACTTCCTCTGCAGTGGGTGCGCTTCCGTGGGAAAGACAGATCCAGTCCCGCCATCACAATAGGATTACAACCGAGAAGGCGGGCAAAATCCCATGCGCTGGTGGCAACCGAGCCTCCCGCTCCCAGTGACGCCCTCTTCCCGATCTTCTCCACCAGATACTTCCCCAAGGGGAATAGAGAGCCTGCTAGAAAGGTCCTGCCTGGGAACTTGCGAAAAATCGTTGGATGGGTAGATGGTTCAGACACTAGCCGTGAAGATCTCTGAACCGCGCGGTCGAGGTGTCGTGTGTTCCAGTATTGGGGATCCATCACCACCAGGAAATCCGGTTCCACGTGGGCTCGTATGCACGGGTGATAACTCGTATCCACTGCGATGATGAGAAACTTTTCCCGCAAGGTGGAAAGGTGGGGAAGAATTTCGTCCAACGAGGGACCTGCCGCAATCACCAATGCCGGAATCGAGGAGAACTTTTCCTTCAAGGCCTCGATTCCCCCGTATCGGGATAGAAGATTCATGTTGCGACACAGGTTTCGAACCCATAGCTTCCCGAAACGGGCCAGGGTATGGAGGTTCACTTGCCGGCGAGAAAGCACTCTATGTAACCGTCGTTCCAGGTCCCTAAAGAACTCCCCATGCAGTTCCACCGAAGGCCTGAATCTGTATATGGAGAAAGGAGTCTCTTCGATCGAATGGAGAAGATGATCTACCACACTTCCATCTGTTCCTACGAAAATGCGAACCCTGGGGTGGGATATCAGTTCACCACAGTCCTTCAACTCCAGCGCGGATCGAAACAGAAGGGGGTCTGGTTCTACAACCCATACCTTCGCCCTGGGAAAGTGGGTAAGAATCGCTTCCACATGGTAGCCTAGACCGAATCCAAATACTACGATGCCCTCTGCATCATGGGGTAGGGCTTCCTTCACGGCTCGTTCCGCTTCGCGTCTGGGGTCGATTCTGCTGTGCAGGGATACCCCTTTCCATACTCCAGAGATTTCTCCGGTTCTGGTGAGGATGGGTTCGATTCGATCAGGATTCATCGCAGCTCCAGCACAATCTCCATACCCGGTTTCACGGGAGTACCTGGAGGAGGTGTCTGTCGATACACCCATCCGGATCCATTGAGAAGCACCCTCACATCCTTTCTACTGAGAAGGGGTAGGAGTACCTTCTTGGGCAAACCGGTAAAGTCAGGAACTGTATGTTCGAGGGGGGGTAAGGTTACCCTAGGAACGGTAAGAGATCCAGGATGGCCATATACCTGTTCGCCTTCTCTAGAAATCCCCAAATAGGGCACCAGGAACTCTCCCACCTTCTGTACGAGGGGGGCTGCAATCCTGCCCCCGAAGTAGCTATCCCCTTTCGGACTTTCTACGACTACATAAACGATTACCTGGGGAGATTCCGTAGGAAAGAGGGCAAGGCAGGAGGCGATGAAGGCTGTATCACTGTATTTCCCCGTTTGAGGATCTATCATCTGAGCGGTACCTGTCTTTGCGGAAACCCGGATTCCAGGAATCTGGGCTCGGGTAGCCGTACCGCCTGGTTCCGTGACGGATGCCATATATTCGAGGATCTTTTGAGCCGTATGGGGAGAGATCACTTGATGGATAGGCTCACGGCTGTATTCCTTGACCACTTTCCCATCGGGGGTGAGGATTTTTTTTACGATGTGGGGTTGGAGTAGAACTCCCTCGTTTGCCAGGGCCGTTGCAGCTTTTACTATTTGCATGGCAGTTACCGCTACCTCCTGGCCGATGGCGATGGTGGGTTTCGAGCGGATGGACCAGGTACGCGGGGGCCTTAGTGTTCCCGTTTCTTCGCCATTCAAGGGAATCCCTGTTGCCTCCCCAAAACCAAATAGTTTCAACATCCGGTAGAAAGATTCGCTACCAGCCCGATCGGACGCGTAAGCCGCTCCCGCATTGCAGGAGTATTTCAGAATGTCCCGAACATTCACGTTCCCATGTCGCCCCAAACAGTTGATCCTTATGAGTTTCCCATCCGGTGCCTGTTTCTCGTAGTACCCATTACAGAAGAAGGTGTCCTCCTCCTGCATGACACCTAATTCGAGCAAAGAGGCCATGGAGAATACTTTGAACACCGACCCAGGTTCATAGAGGAGGGAGATGGGCTTATTTTTCATGGTGGAAGGATTCAGGGAAGACAGATTGTTGGGATCGTAGTTGGGAAGAGAAGTATAGGCAAGGATATCGCCTGTTTTGGCGCTAGCCACGATGATCATTACAGAGGAGGCCTTGTTTTCCTTATACGTATCCTCTGCGATTTTCTCTACCACCTCCTGAAGGGGTAGATCGATGGTAAGGAACAGTTGGTTCCCGTACACCATCTCCTGTGAGTTTCCGATTACAGGAGGAGTGAGTTCCTGATTGAAGGTATACTCCAATGCATCCAACCCGATATTGTCTACCCCTACGTATCCAATCACATGGGAAGCTATACTTTTAGCTGGGTAGTTTCTTCCAAACTCGGGGACCAAGGAGATTCCCTCCAATTTTCCTTCCGACAGTTGGGCCAAGACTTTGCTGTTTTCTGTGGGTGAAATTTTCCGTTTGATGAACACAAACCCCGTGCTGTTTTTGAACTTTTCCAGAATCTGTTCCTCTGGTATGCCAAGGATTTCCCCTAGGATCTTACTGGTTTCCTCCGGTTGGGTCACGTGGGGTACCCATGCGCTCACTGAGGTGAGCTTCGTTTGTATGGCCAGAATCCTTCCGTTACGGTCTAGAATGGGTCCTCGTTCGACGGGTGGCAGGCTGATCTGAGAATCGATCCCAATCCCATCCCCACCGAGCATGATATATCCAAATTGCAAGAGGATGATCAGGGAAAACACACCCAAGGAGATCACAACGATTCGAAAGCGTCGATTGCGAAGGTTTTCTGTCATTTCCCTCTTCCAGGAATCGAGAGAATCACCTTGCCCCATACTTGTTCCATCGATATAGAGCCGTACAGGCGAGAATCGACGGAAAACGTATGGTTATCCCCCTGTACAAACACACCCAAGGGGGTCCTTCGGATGCACCTTTTTATGGTAAGTTCCCCGGTAAGTGGATCCTTCAAGAGAAGGATCTCCTCCGGTTCGGGTTGCCTCCACTGGAAAAGGTACCTTTGGAAACCAGGAATCCGCAGCCCATAGGCAAGTTTATTGATCAACACCACTCCCTGTGAGGGAATATAAGGCTCCATGGAACTACCTTCCACCAGGCAGGGCTCGAGGAAAAAAAGTCGTATACCGAAGAATAGGATAATTGCCGCCAGGACTCCCTTGAACGTTTCCAACAGGATCTCCTCTGCAACCTAAAGTTTGGTTTCTACTATAATCGTTCGTTTTTATCCTGTCGATAAGGGAATAAGGTATATGATGTTGGAATTGATCGACCAGAACGTGAAAAGAAGGCCTGCGCTGCGAAACAAGGTCAAGATGGCTGTTTTTTCCTCCAGGATCAGGATGAGCATTCGAAAGGCAGCCTTTCGTATTCCTTTTGTATGGATCGGTCTGGGCATCGCTCTCACCATGGCCTTGATGGAGAGCGGAATGTCTTCCCACGCCCTGTGGGCACGGGGGAAGGAAATCGAACTTCCTGTGGAATCGGAATTGGAACAGATCCTGATATCTACCTTTTTCGAGCCCCAGGGAAAAGATGTCCCCTATCAGGTGCCACAGGGAGAGCAATTCCCCGAGCTTTCCCTCAAGACATACAGAATGAAACCGGGAGAAACCTTACTCGAGGTGGCTAAGAAGCACGGGATTCGTCTGGACACTCTCATCAGCATGAATGAAATCACCGATGCCAGAAAGGTGCCCGCAGGAGCCGAACTCCTCATTCCCAATAAGGATGGGATTCTCTATAAGGTGAATCGGGGAGATTCCCTTTCGAAAATCGGTTCTCTATACAATACCAACGTTCGCTATCTGGTAGACGCGAATGATCTAGGATCCTCCGTGATCCATCCTGGAATGAAACTTTTTATCCCGGGTGCCCGGCTTCCGGAAATGGAACTGAAACGAATCCTGGGAGATCTGTTCCTGTTCCCCACAACGGGCAGAATCACCTCTACCTTCGGGATTCGATCGGATCCTTTCACTGGCGTACGAAGGTTCCATAACGGTATAGATATCGCCCATGAACCAGGGACACCTGTTCACGCGGCGATGGCAGGCAGAGTAGCCAAGATTGGGGTACATCCTAGTTACGGAAGGTACATCATTCTCACCCATGGGGGAGGGTTTCAGACCTTCTATGCCCATCTCCAATCGATAGGTACCATGGAAGGGAAATCCGTTTCCCAGGGTGAAGTGATCGGTGAAATGGGATCTACGGGATATTCCACCGGTCCCCACCTGCATTTTTCAGTATTCAAGAATGGGAATCCTGTAGACCCGTTGCAATTTTTTCGATAAACTACACATGTTCTGGGAGGAGTGATAGGTATGAGGAAGGTTGCGATTTTTATCATTATACTCTTTGCCTTGGTAGCCTTTATCAATGCGTATTCCGTTGCCCGAGCCCACGCAGACCCGCGTCCTGCCGTGGAAAAATCCCTCTCCCTATAACCTTTATCGATTAAACCTGGTAGAGAGCATTACTGGAATCTACCATGACAGTACTTATACTTCTTTCCGCTCCCGCAGGGGCAAGGATCGTTTCGACCCACCTTGGGTATGGTCCGTCGAACCTGGACATGGCTTTCTCCGATCCCCTGATTCCCGCTCTCGAAGGCATTTACCGCATGGTGAGTAGCTGTCCCCGCTGGAACTTTTGACGGCTGAAGGGGCCGTTCTTTGGTCTTTTCGATGCGGATCTGGAAGAATTTCTTGGCAATGCTTGTCCGTATGTCGTAAAGAAGCTGATCGAAGATCTCGAATCCTTCCAGTTTGTATTCCAGTAACGGATTCTTCTGCCCATAGGAACGGAGGTACACCGCTTCCCTTAGCGCCTCCAGGTTCTCCAGATGATCCTGCCATTTAGAATCGATCGCTTTGAGGTACTCGAACCGAATGATCAGGTTGAAGGTTTCCGGGCCCACCAGTTCAGCCTTGGAATATAGATCCGAACGGAGTTCTTGCAGAACGAAAGACTTGAACTCCTCCGGGCTGGTTCCCACTAGATCGTCCACTGCCTTACTGGGAACGTACTGGAAAGTGGCTTTCAACTTTTTAAGCACTTCCGCCAGTATGGCAGGATCTTCTCCACGGGTTTTCGTATAGGGAAGTAGGATTTCTTCGAGAAGTTCTTCTGCAGTGGATAGCACCCGTTCAATCAAAGCGGGATCCTGGAGTATCTCATCCCTTCGGGCATAGATGAACTTCCGCTGTTCGTTCAGGACGTCATCGAACTCCAGTAGATGTTTTCTGATTTCGAAATTGCGCTCCTCCACTTTCATCTGCGCACGTTCTATGGAACGGTTCAATAGGGGATGATTGAGAGGTTCCCCCGGACGCATCCCCACTTTTTCCAGCAGGGCTTTCAGATTCCCTTTTCCCCCTCCGAACAACCGCATCAGGTCGTCGTCCATGGAAAGGAAAAATCGGGATTTTCCCGGATCACCCTGCCGTCCAGAACGCCCGCGCAGCTGATTGTCGATTCGACGAGACTCGTGCCTCTCGGTTCCCAGTACGTAGAGCCCTCCCAACTGTTTCACCTCTTCGTACTGCTTGAGCCAGAGGGCAAACTCTTTCTGGTACGCAGCCCTGTATTCTTCCTCTGTGGCAGTAGTTCCGGCTCTCTTCCGGGCTCGAAACTCCGGATTGCCGCCCAGTTTGATATCCGTACCTCTACCGGCCATGTTGGTGGCAATGGTGACTGCCCCCTTCGCTCCTGCCTCTGCGATGATCAACGCTTCCCGGGCATGATTCTTCGCGTTCAACACCTCGTGTTGAACTCCCCGTTTCAAGAGCATCTTGGAAAGCCGTTCCGATTTTTCGATGGAGATGGTACCCACAAGGATCGGTTGCCCTTTCCGATGGACCTCCTCGATCTCGTTGCAGATCGCTTCATACTTGTCTGACTCGTTCAGGTAGATCAGATCATCCTCATCTATGCGGATCACAGGGCGATTCGTGGGGATTACCACTACATCGAGGTTGTAGATTTTGTTGAACTCCTTCGCCTCCGTATCCGCCGTTCCCGTCATTCCTGCAATCTTCCTGTACATGCGGAAGTAGTTCTGGAAGGTGATCGTGGCAAGGGTCCGGTTCCGTTCTGCCACCCGAATGTTTTCCTTGGCTTCGATCGCCTGATGGAGCCCATCGGAGTACCGTCTACCGTAAAGGATTCTACCTGTAAACTCATCCACGATCTGTACCTGTCCATCCTGTACCACATAATCGGTATCTTTGTGGAATAGATGGTGGGCCCGGAGAGCCTGGGTTACGTAGTGAATGTACTCGAAGTTTTCATCCAGGAAGAGAGAGCCCTGAATGATCTTCCTTGCCTGCAGGATCTCTTCCAGGTGATTCAACCCCTCGTCGGTAAAGGATATTCGCTTTCCCTTTTCGTCTATCTTGAAGTCTCCCCGGGGTTCTTCGGGATATTCGCCCGTGACAGGGTCTTTCTCGCATTCTACGAGGAACTTTACCACTTTATTGGCATGGAGTATTTTCGTGGTATCGTCTTCTGCCGCGCCCGAAATGATCAAGGGAGTCCTTGCTTCATCGATCAGGATGGAGTCGATTTCGTCGATGATACAGTACTCATGGCCTCTCTGTACTCTCCCCTCGAGATCGTACCTCATATTGTCTCGAAGGTAGTCAAATCCAAACTCGTTGTTGGTCCCATAGGTGATGTCCGCTGCGTAGGCGATTTTTCGAGCAGGGGTGTCCATCTGGGATAAGATTACTCCCACAGAGAGTCCAAGAAACTTATAGACCCTTCCCATCCATTCGGAGTCCCGTTCTGCCAGGTAATCGTTCACCGTTACGATATGGACTCCTTTTCCTGTTAGTGCATTCAGGTAGGCTGCTGGAACGGAGGAGATCGTTTTTCCCTCTCCCGTTTTCATCTCCATGATTTTCCCCTGATGAAGGACGATTCCTCCCAGGACCTGTACATCATACAAGCGTTCGCCCAATACCCTGCGGGCGGCTTCTCGGGCCAACGCAAAAGCCTCGGGGAGAATGGAATCCAGGGAGGCACCCTTCGTCACCATGCTCTTGAGCCGGGCGGTTTCTTTAGGAAAGTCCTCGTCCCGCAACTTCATAGCCCAGAGCTCCTTTGCGTTTACCTCATGGAGCAAGGGAAGTAAGGAAGAAATATCTTTATCGTTTTTCGACCCTAAAAAGGCCTCGATTATTTTTTGTACCATAGTTGAAATCTAACTTTTAGTGGGGAATGGGTCAAGATTGACAATGGATAGCTCCCTGGCTACACTACCCCAATGGGTATGGGCACAGGGAAGGGTAAAGGATGGGGAGGTGTATGCTGTACTCTACTCATCCTCGTAAGTGTCGGTTTTTTGGGATGTAAACAAAGCTCCTCCATTACTCTCGAGAGGGAGGAGTTGTTCACCCTCACCCTAGGGAAATTGGAAGACCAGTTGGATCTTTTCCACATCACAGAAAGCCCTTATCAGGCACAACCGAGCCTGTGGGCACAGGATGGAAGGTTCTATATTTCCAACAACCCTTCAGCAAAGGTAATGGTATTTTCTTCCTATGGGGATCTCCTTGCTCTGTTCTACAACCCTGAAAAGAATCCACCTCCCATTCAGTATCTAGGAGAGAAGGGAGGGGCGGTCTCGAACCGGAAATTGTTCCCCTATGCGTTCAATCAGGTAGGGAAAATCGCAGTGACTCCCCATGGTTCTGTATATGTAGAAGATAAGCTACCTAACGAACGAAGCGTATTCGAAAAAGACCTGGGGGTCCTGCTGAATGGCATTATCCTCCGGTTTGAAAATGGAGAGTATAAAGGATACCTGGGGCAGGAGGGGATGGGGGGTACTCCTTTTCCTTTCATCGAACGGTTGCAGGTGACTCAAAGGGAGGAAGTGGTGGTAATCTGCCGCACTCCTACCTTATGGATGGTGTACTGGTTCTCGCCAGACGGGGCTTTGAAACACAAACTGAACTTTTCTCTCGAGGATCTCCCCATGCCCTTTGAGGGCAAAGTGTACGCGAACCTGGATACCATTCTTCCTTCACCTGTGTCTCCAACCCTCTTCTTCAAGGTAAGCTATTTCAAAGAAGGGTTGGATTCGCAGACGGGGATTCGGTATGGGATCGAACAGTTGGGAACGAAGATATTTCGCTTTAGTCTGCCTATGGGAGGGTTCAAAGAACTCTTCGATGTGCCGGAGAATCCCACCCTTGTAAGAACGAAAGGAACTACCGATCCCATAGAGATGCCTCTCGTCTATGAGCTCGTAGGTGTGTTCCCTAACGAACAGTTTCTCTTTCTCAGCGGTCATGGGAATGATACACGTCAATTGTTGATACTGCAGTCCAACGGCAAAGTTCTTTCTAAAAAGACGATACATATAGAGGATAGTCAGCTTCTCTACTCTACCTTTCATCTTTCGTTAGAGGGGATCCTTTCCGCTTTGCTGGTTTCCGATGTAGGGGCAAAGGTCGTGTGGTGGCGGACAGATTCTTTAGTGAAAAAATAAAGGGAAAAAGAGACATGAGACAGACCGTATGGCAGGAACCTGTACTAACCTGCAAGGAAGCTTTAGAACTTGACCGTATTGTTCAGGCAGAATACCAATTGCCTTCAGCCATATTGATGGAGAATGCGGGCCGATCGGCCGCAGAACATCTTTTTCGAGAGTTCGAGGGCCCATGGGTCGTTGTGGCGGGAAAGGGAAACAACGGGGGGGATGCGTTAGTTGTGGCTAGGCATCTTCTTTTACAAGGGGAAAGGGAGATCACGATCCTTTTGGCTAGTAAGGATCTTGGAGAACTTGCCGCTCTTCACCTCTCGGTTCTGCGAAAAGAAGGGTGCAGGGTGATTCAATTCTCAGAAGAAAAACCTACCTCTTTGCAAGTACTGAAAGAAAGCACCACCCTCGTCGATGGGATCTTTGGAATAGGATTGCGAGGAACCATCCGGGGTGAGGTGAGTGAACTCGTAGATCTGATGAATCAATCGGGGAAGAGAATCGTGAGCCTCGATATACCCAGTGGATTGGGAGACGAGTATCTTCCAGGGTACCCGGTCGTACAGGCAGAGGAAACCTTGAGCTTTGAAGTCCTAAAGCAATGCCTTTTCTGGCCAGAGAGTAGAACTCACTGTGGAAGGATCCATCGACTTTCGGCTGGTTTTCCCCCGGGATCCCTATCTCGATTCAAGACCCAGGTTCAACGGATCCATCCCGGAGGCATCCCTCATCTGATCCGATACCCCGAGCCCTGGGCCTACAAGAATAAGCGCGGTCATGCGGCGGTATTTGCCTCTTCCTTGGGAACTACGGGGGCAGGGTTGCTGGCTGCCGAGGCGGTTCTTAGATCGGGGGCCGGATTGGTGAGTCTTTTCGCTGATTCCTCTGCGTATCCCCTGTTGGCCTCGCAAAGCCGCTCGGTGATGGTAAAGCCGATGCCGCCGGATATTTCGGAAGGCTGGGCAAAGGCTTTTTCCGCGGTTTTGGTGGGTCCTGGATGGGGAAGGGAAGAGACTAGAATCCCCTGGTTGAGCAAGATCCTGTCACTCCCGCAGCGGGGGGTGATCGACGCGGATGGACTTTCAATCTTGAAACGAATTCTGGATAGGGAAGAGAAAGTGGACCTCTCTGGATGGGTGCTTACACCCCATCCAGGGGAATTCTGCTCTCTCACCGACTGCTCCAGGGAGGAGTTCGAGAGGAACCCTTTGCCCAAAGCGCGGGAGTTCGTTTCCCGTTACCGATGTGTATTGGTACTAAAGGGACACGTCTCCTACATTCTCGCTCCTGATGGACGGGTGGGTGTCTATGATGGAATGAATCCTATCCTGGGTACGGGGGGTACGGGCGATGTGCTTGCGGGAATGATCACGGGGATTCTGGCTCAGGGTGTGGATCCATTCTCTGCGGCTACCGCAGGGGTACTCCTTCTGGGAGAATCTGCCAGGGAAGCCGAGAAAACCTATGGATATTTCCTCTCGCAAGACCTTCTATCTTCCATTTCTAGGGTGGTGCTATCCTATGCGGAAAAGTCCAGAAACCTTCGGTGACGGGAATTATACATACCATTACAACAGGGATGAGCGCCTCAAAAAAAATCCCAGGGTAAAGAACGCTTTCTATAGTGAAGACTCGAATTGTCATACGTTGCCCTGTTTTTTCAAACGGAACCGGGGATTGATGTTTCTCCTGATCGATGTGCTGGTTCTGCTTCTCCTGTTCTGGGGGTATACCCTGTTCTTCGGTACATCGAAAAACTCTCTGGAGAAAGACGGGATAACCTTTTCTCTCTATGCGTATGGGACCCCAAAGGGCATTCTGGTTTCCTTCACCGCTCGAGCGGAAAAGAAGCCTATCCACCTGAAAGAAAAAATGGACGAGGGAGAATCGATCCATGTGACCTTCCATCTGAATGGAAAACAGTGGGAACATAGGGTAGCTATTCCGGTTCAGGAAGGATCGGAACAGGCGATTCGTGTTTCTATTCCTGAGGCAGGGGGTAAAGAGATCTTGGCTTCATTCTCCTGGAAAGGAAAATCCTACACTCTCTCTACTTCCATAAGACTCTAATTGACCTGGAATAGGGAGAGGTACTATAGTGAGAGCCGAAAGGCTTGTAGAATGTATCAATTCTATTTCCTATCTATCATGATCAATATCTGTCTTTCAGTCCTGCTGTTGCCGGAGGTTTTCTCCTCTAGGTTTCCTTCTTTTTCAACTTTTATAACGGAACAATGCGGGAAGGAAGACCGTATCTTGCTCTTTGGAATCACTGCCCTGGGAGTGGGGGTGTTCAAGTTGCTGTCCCCCGTGTATGGGGACGTTCCCTTTTTCGGGGATCTATTGCCTGCTTTGGGAAATCTGGGAGGAGGGGGGATCCTTTTTCTGGAAAACCTGAAGTGGAATCAAGAAGTTCCCCTCTTCCGCATTCTTCATACCCTTTTAGTGGATCGCAAGAACCTGTGGGGATATGGGTGCCTCATTGCTGGTATCCTTCATTTCTTTCTACCCAATATGATCTTCTTCTAGGAGCATCTGTGGCAGTTACCACTGCGGCCATCATTGTACAGGGAAAGAGAGTCCTTTTGGCTCAACGTATGCCTACGGGTAGCATGGCTTCCCGATGGGAGTTCCCAGGGGGCAAGGTAGAGGAGGGAGAGACTCCTAAAGAAGCTTTGGAAAGGGAACTAAAGGAAGAGTTTGGGGTTACCGCACAGGTAAAAGAGCTACTCTGCACTACCGAGTTCTCCCACAAGCATACTTCATTTACCTTATTGGCCTTTCGTGTGGAGATAGAGCAGGTTCCCTACATACTGAACGCTCATACCCAGATTGGATGGTTCGAGTTGGATGCTATCGAACAGCTACAATTAGCGGATTCGGATCGTTCCCTATTCGAGAAACTGAAACCGTATCTCAAATTACAGTTCCAGGCTGGATGCAGCCGTTCTTTGGAATGATGATGATCCCATCCCGAATGAAGTAGGTGCCGTAATCCCCATCCCGCCGGGGAATATCATCCACTCCAATTCTACAGCCCTCGCCGATCCGGGCGTTCTTGTCGATGATAGCACCCCGGATCCTCGTTCCCCTGCCGATTCCGATATCGGGAACTCCCTTGCGCTTGTTTTCCAATTTGTCTTCCGGTGTCTCGTAGAAATCGGCTCCCATGCATACTACCCCTTCCAGATTGGAACCTGTTTCCACAATGGACCGGATCCCCAATACGGATCTGGTGACCCAGGAGTTGGTAATGATGCATCCATCTCCGGTGAGCACTTCCGAAAGGGTGGAATAGTTGAACTTCGTGGGGGGAAGGTTTCTCCGTTGGGTGTAGATCGGGTGGAGTTCGTCGTACAGGTTGAAGTTTGGATTGATGACAGCGAGGTTTAGGTTGGTATCGTAGAAAGATTTGATCGTCCCGATATCTTCCCAAAATCCCGTAAAAATGTAGGCATGCACTTTCATCTTCCCAATAGCCTGGGGAATGATTTCCTTCCCAAAGTCGGCGAATTCGTTGTTCAACGCCTCCTGCAAAGCTTTTGCCGTGAATACGTAGATTCCCATGGAGGCTAGATATTCTCGCCCTGCAGCCAAAAGCTTTGGATCGGGATGGAGTTTCGCGGGGACTTTCAGGTGGGAGATGTCCTTGGAAAGATCGGGCTTTTCCATGAATTCGACGATTCTGCCGAGGGAATCCACTCCCATGATTCCGAAGCCTGCAGCCTGTTCCCGGGTAACCGGTGTGGAGGCGATGGAAATGTCAGCCTTTGATTCGATATGCTTGGTCACAAATTCACGCAGATCCATTCGGTAGAGCTGGTCTCCCGAAAGGATCAGGTAGTAATCGGGATTCTGGTCTCGGAAATGATTGAAGTTCTTTCTTACTGCATCGGCAGTTCCTTCGTACCAGCTGGAGCTGTCGAAGGTTTGTTCCGCCGCGAGGATCTCGCAGAACCCCTTGGAGAAGGAATCGAATTTGTAGGTTTGGGAAATATGCATGTGTAGAGAGGCGGAGTTGAACTGGGTCAAGATATAGATCTGCTTGAAGTTCGAATGAATGCAGTTGGAAATCGGAATGTCCACGATGCGGTACTTGGCCCCAAAAGGTACAGCCGGTTTTGCTCTGTCTTTGGTTAGCGGATATAACCTTGTCCCCTTACCGCCGCCAAGGACGATGGAAAGGACGTTGGAAAACGGCATAAGCCCTCCTCTGTCACTTGCTACTAATAACTGTAGTAAACTCTCAGGGAGAGGTCAAGAAAAAAATCTTTCCCTATGGTATGATAGAACTCTATGAGCGAGGATGTACGAAGTGTTCTGCAAGAGTTACAGGCGGATTCATCTTTTCAGGATTGCGTGACTCGTTGGGAGCGGCTTCCTTCCCGAGAGGGGGTCTATGCCGATCTACCCTCCGATCTTCATCCTACCCTTCGCGGGGCGTTGGAAGGTTTGGGTATTTCCCGACTCTACTCCCACCAGGAAAAAGCCTACAGGATCGTTCGTGGGGGAAAGCACCTATTGATCGTGACACCTACCGCATCGGGGAAAACCCTCTGCTATAACCTTCCCGTGCTGCAAAGCCTCCTGGAAGATCCCGGCAAGCGCGCTCTGTACTTATTCCCCACGAAAGCTCTGAGCCAGGATCAGCAGGTTGCCTTGAATGTTTCCATCCTGACGGGAATGCTGCCGGTGAAGGTCATGACCTACGATGGAGACACTCCTGCTTCCGTAAGAACTTCCGCAAGAGAAACGGGGCAGATCATCATTTCCAACCCGGACATGCTGCACAGCGGGATCCTTCCCAACCACCCCAAGTGGATCAAGTTCTTTCGGGCCCTATCCTTCGTGGTGATCGACGAAATCCATATCTATCGAGGGGTCTTCGGTTCCCACATGGCAAATGTGATCCGCAGACTGAAGAGGATCTGTTCCTTCTATGGAGTGTCTCCGATCTTCATCTGCGCTTCGGCTACCATCGGGAACCCGCTGGAGTTGGGATCCCGAATCTTGGAAGAACCGTTGGAAATCCTCACAGAAAATGGGGCTCCCAGGGGGGAAAAACATATCATCCTGTACAATCCTCCCCTGGTAGACCGGGTTCAGGGGATCCGTAGGGGAGTAGTGCTGGAATCGGAACGGCTGGCCCTTCGGTTCCTCAAGGCGGGTATCAAGACCATCGTGTTTGCCCGCTCCCGAATCCATACCGAACTGATCGCTACCTATATTCGAGAGAGGCTAGCCAACGTGTATACCGATAACCACCGAATTCGGGTGGAGTCCTATCGAGGGGGATACCTGCCTTTAGAGCGAAGAGCGATCGAGGAGGGACTCCGGAACGGCACGGTGCAGGGAGTAGTGGCTACCAACGCCCTTGAGCTCGGCATCGATATCGGAGGCCTGGATGTGGCGATCCTGGCGGGATTTCCGCCTTCCATCGCGTCCGCCTGGCAGCAGGCGGGTAGAGCGGGCAGACGGGAAACTTTATCTTTAGCGATCCTTGTGGCTTCCTCATCCCCTCTGGACCAATTCATGGTAAAGAACCCTGACTACTTCTTTGGAAGGAATCCGGAAGAGGGGTTCCTGGATCCGGAAAACCCCTACATCTATACGGATCACCTCCGATGCACCGTATTCGAGCTACCCTTCCGAGAACAGGAGGCCTTTGGCAAGGACGCGAAACCCATTCTGGACCAGCTGGAGGAGATGGGGACTGTCCGGCGAACACAAGAAACCTACTATTGGTCGGATCGTTCCTACCCTGCCGAAGGAGTTTCCCTCCGGAGTGCCTCCTCGGAAAATGTGGTAATCGTTGACGTCACGGGGGGTCGGAATCGGGTCATCGGAGAGATGGATCGGCCTTCTGCCAAAGAGCTCCTCTTTCCCAATGCGGTCTACCTCCATCGGGGATTGCAGTACATGGTGAGGCTTCTCGATATGGAACAGAAAAGGGCAGAGGTGGAAGAAGTAGAGGTGAACTACTATACAGATGCCATTGTAAAACGGGACCTGAAGGTCCTGCTTTTGGACGAGGAAACCGAAGATGCCTTTTTTCGCATCGTGGTGGGTGATATCCTCGTGAGGTCACAGGTCACCAAGTTCAAGAAAATACGATTCAACAGTCACGAGACCATCGGGTATGGAGATCTCAGTTTGCCGGAAGAAGAAATGCATACCCGTGCATGCGTACTCGTGTTCGGCAAACAGACGAGAGCGGGACGGATTTTCCAAACCAGAAAGGAAGAAGAAAAAACCCAGATCCTCCTCTCCCTGGGCAGGGTGTACCATCAGATAGCCCCCTTCTATATCCTATGTGAACCAAGGGATCTAGGAGTTTCCGAACGGTTGCGGGACCCCCATTTTGGAGAACCAGCCCTCTACTTCTTCGACCAGTATCCGGGGGGAACAGGATTGGCGGAAGGCTTTCGGAGGCATGTGGAAAAGATACACTCTGCCTCTTCAAGACTGATTCGCTCCTGCCCCTGTGCCGAGGGGTGCCCTTCCTGCATCGGTCCCCGTGATCCTCAGAGGGAAGTGACGGGGAATCCCAAGCAGGTGATCCTACGGTTCCTGGCAGAGTTGGATGGGATGAGAGAGGTATGATGGATCTAAGGACCCGGCTAGAAGCTCTCAGGCAGGTGATGAAGGGGAGGGAGGAAAGAGTTCCAGAGGCATCGCGCCGGACTACCAGAAGTCTTTCGGAGGATTCGCCTTTTTTAGAGGGGTGGGAACGGACAGGAAGATACACCTTTCGGCGGGAGGAGCGGATTCCACTGGATCCGGAATCGAACCTTCTAAAGGATCTACAGGATGGGGCAAAGTATGTTCTATCCTTTCCTCTGGAACGGCTCTATTGGTTCGATACGGAGACTACGGGGCTTTCAGGAGGGGCGGGTACCATGATTTTCCTCTTCGGAGTGTCCCGGGTGGTCGATGCACGGATCGAAGTGCAGCAGTTCTTCCTGACCGATTTTCCGGGAGAGGAGGAGTTTCTCAAGAGCCTTTTGGACTCCGTGCCTTTCTCTAGGGATACTCGATTCCTTTCCTACAATGGTTCTGCCTACGACGCCCCCTTGTTGAAAACGCGTTTCCTCCTGCAGCGCCTCGATCCTCCTGCCATTCCGCAGGTGGATCTACTCTATCTAGTCCGCAGGCTCTGGAAAAAGAGCCTTCCCGACTGTTCCCTCGGCACGGTTGAACGATTCGTGTTGGATAGGGAACGGACCGCCGATCTGCCGGGAAGGATGATTCCCCTCGTGTACTTCGAGTACCTGCGTTCGGGTACACTGGATGGAATCCGACAGGTGATACAGCATCATAGGGACGACCTTTTGAGTCTCATCTACCTGTTTGCGCTGCTGGGCTCCCTTATCCGGGAACCCTCGATACAAAAGGGGTTGGATGCAGCGGCGTTGGGGCTTCTGGTAGCAATGTTGAATCCTGCCAAAGGGTGGGAATTCTTGGAGGAACTTGCTAGAAAGGGCGATCCTGTAGCCATAGAACGAGTCTCGAAACGGTGCAGAAGGCAAGGGAAAGCGGAGGAAGGACAGCGTATCCGAATCCCCTATGTATGGGATTTTTTCCCCGTCGCTTTGGAAGAGCTGAAACATCTGGAACATGTAAAAAAAGATTATAAAGGAGCTTTGGAATTGGCCCGATTCTGGCTAAATAGGGATCTATCTCCCAGTGATCGTGCGGATCTCCAACGCAGGATAGAGCGACTCCGAAAAAAAACACGAAGCCAACTGCCCCCCGTGCGGTTAATCGACAGGTGAGGAATTCTTCCTGGGGATCTATACTAAGAGGGCTCGTTCATAGACATCTGTATATCGTTGGGCTGCCTCTTCCCAGGAAAAGCGTTTCTCCATTCCCCGATGACGAAGGATTTCGATATGAGCGGGTCTGGTTCTATATACCTCCAGAGCCTTTTTTACCGTAAGAAAGATCGATTCGGTATCGGGATGGGGGATGATGAATCCTGTTCCGCTACAGTCCGTTTCGTTGTATGGCTCTACCGTGTCGGCCAATCCCCCTCTTTCCGTAACGATGGGGATGGTTCCATACCGCAGAGAGTACAGTTGATTCAGTCCACAAGGTTCATACACACTGGGCATCAGAAAGAAATCTGCGCCCCCTTCGATCAAATGGGACAAGGGTGTATTGAACTGAAGTACTACCTTCAGGTTGGGAAGTTTCCAGGCCATTCGGGCCAACTCTTCCTCGTACTTGGGATCCCCTGTTCCCAAGATCACTACCTGTACTTCCAGTTCTCTACAGATAGAGAAGAGGTTCATGGGGCTAGAGGACAGCAGTATACCGAAACCTTTCTGGTCCACGATCCTTCCAATAAAGCCGATGAGGGGAATACTCGGCTCCGGAGCTAACCCCACCTGTTCCTGGAGGAATCGCTTTACTAAAGCCTTCCCTGAAAGGTTGGATGACGAGAAATGGTAAGGGAGAAAGGGATCTTTTTCAGGATCCCACTCCTCGTAGTCTATCCCGTTGAGAATCCCCACAAGACGATCCCTTCGCTTCGCCAGACAACCCTCCAAGCCACTTCCGAACTCCGGGGTGAGAATCTCCAAGGCGTAACGGGGCGAAACTGCGGTAAGGAAGTCTGCCTGGAGGATCCCTCCCTTCAACAGGTTGATCTGATCATAGTACTCAAGTTCGTACCGGTAGAACTGTTCCCAGGTGATGCCGATGTTCTCCAGTTCTTCCTTTGGAACGATCCCCTGGTACCCTACGTTGTGGATCGTAAGGACTCCCTTCGTGTTCTGAAAGGGCCCTGTGCTTTCGAAGGCTTTCAGATACACATTGCAGAGGGAAGTGGGCCAATCATGGGAGTGGATGATGTGTGGGAACCAGTTCAGAAGCCTGCAGAGTTGAAATGCCCCTCGGGAAAGAAGGGCGAATCGAAAGGCGTTATCTGGGAAAAAGGGTACTGTACGGCTCCCATAGATCCCTTCCCGAGCATAGGCAATCTCGTGGTCGATGCAGTATACAGGGATATCGGTTCCGGGGAGCTTTCCTTCAAAGATTCCTGTCCAGTACTCCTTGTTTCCCAATGGCACTCCTAGGGGAGCGGGGTGTTTCTGCAAGGCCGCTTTCATGGATCGCACGGCTCCGTAGTAGGGCAGTACGATTCTCACGTCATGTCCTTGCTTACGGAGAGCTCGAGAAAGGTAGGTGACCGCTTCTCCCAGCCCCCCCACCTTGGCAAAGGGAGAGGCTTCACTGGTTACCATAAGGATCCGCAACTTACTCATTTTTAGCCTCTTTTATCGTACCGTATTTATAGATAGTGTATTCGAAAAGCCTCCTGAATCTGGAAACCGAGTTCTTCATACAGGTGAATGGCCACCCTATTGTGAACCTTTACGAAGAGGCAGGCGTTCTTACCTTCCCCATGAATCTGTTGAAGGAGTCGAACCATAAGGGCCTGAGCAAAGTGTTTGCCCCTATGTTTCGGTTCGGTAAACACTCCTCCTATTTGATCGTAGAGAATACCCCTCGCATTGGTACCCGCTTTGGATACGGCAGTTCCTTCATACTCTCCTAGAAGGATATACTGCTCTTGAAGGGCAGCTTTCAAATCGATACGAGTTTTTTCCGGGTCGATCAGCTCAGGCCGAATGAGTACTTCTTCCTTTTCGTATAGGATCTGCAGGGGTAAAATACGGTCCAAATCCTCCAAAGTCGCTTTGCGTATATGGAAGCGGGGCAGTATCGGAGGAGAGGGGAGGGGATTTTTTTTACTCCGAGTCATGAGATGATAATCGATGGGGACTCCTCCGTTGAATCGAAAAAGCTCTTCCATCGTCTCCACATAGAGGAGTTTCCCCACGATAGAGTAGATTCGGATGGCTTTGTCGGAAAGGGCTTCCTTCACAGGGGTGAAAACCTCAAGGGGCAAGAGGGGAGTTTCTTCCAGGAAAGGAAGGTAGGGTAGGAGAAGACCCTGATGGGATACATAAAGGATACCCGCGGGTCTACCATTTCTGTACCCCATCCATATCTGATCGGGTTCGATACTCTTCGATCTGTTTTTCTTTAACAGGCGGGTAACGAGGTGTTCGCAAACCCATTCTTTTTCTCCGATGAAGCGTAGCGCCTTCGATAGATCCTTTACCTGCAGGGGTTCCCAGGTCATGGAACTTTCTCCGAGAAGAGAGTCTCGATGGGGTTTTTCCCCAGGGGGGGGATGCCCCCCGTGATAACGGCGAATCCAGCCTTGAAAGAATCGATCCCCCACCCATAGACTGCAATGGCCGTTTGAATCCAGGGAACTTCCCGAAGATACACAGGGGTGAGGATGGAAAATACGATGAGTTTTCCCTTAAAACCCCTGAGAGTGCGCAGAAGTTCAAGACCGTTCGGATTTGCCAGACAGAAAATGATGGTATCTGAGGCGGAACTCACTCGTTGAAAAGCTCTCTTTTCCTCCGGCACGGCCCGGTAGAAGGGTGAGTATGAAAATTGGAACTCTTCTGCCTGGGGAAAGTAGGTTTTTCCTATTCGCAAGAATTCCTTGAAGGGACCGGCGAGGAGGACACGTTCCTCTTTGGAAGGCGTATAGGGAATGAGGGACAGGCTGTTCTTCAACAGGGTAACGCTGCGAGCGGATTGTTCAAGAAAGAACTCTCGACTATCAGAGGCAGCCGCTCTTAGGGAGGGTGTTTCCAAGGAGTCCGTTGGCGTATCCGATTCTTGAGAAAGGTAATGGATCTTCGCCTTTACGATTCTCCGTACCGCTTCCAGCACCCGATTATGGAAAGCTCGATCCCTGCGGTACTTTGAAACGAGGGCCTTCCAGATAGGATCCTCCAGTTGGGGGGTTTTGGAAAGGAGGAGTAGATCGTTTCCCGCTTCGATCGCCTCGATACACACTTCCGCCATCGTCTTGCCGCGATTCGCGCCGGACATGTACAGGTCATCGGTAATCAGTAGACCCTGGAAACCGAGACGATTTCGAAGCAGTTCCGTCCCAAAGAAGGGACTGAGGGAAGAGGGAAGAGTGTCCCCCGTGATTTTAGGGAAACTCAGATGTCCCGATAGGATTGCGGGAATACCCTCGGAGATGAGCATCCGGTAGGGAACCAAATCCCTCTTCCATAGAGTGTCGAAGGAGTCAAGGATCACGGGAAGGGCTCCATGGGAATCTTCATCGGCGTTCCCATGACCTGGGTAATGTTTGGCGGCACAGATGATCCCCGCTTCTGCCATCCCCCGATAGTAGGCTACTCCGAGGATGCCAGTGAGGGCCGGGTCAGAGGAAAAAGCCCGGGGCCCAATCACATGCGCATCGGGATTCACGTACACATCCACGGTGGGGGCAAAGTTCATGTTGATCCCCAGGGCTTTGAGTTCTTTACCGATCAGGTAGCCTGTTCGATACGCATCGTAGGGAATTCGGGCAGCCCCCAGGGCGAGATTCCCGGGAGTGATGGAGGTATCTCCCTTTACATGCCTCACCCATCCTCCTTCCTGGTCTGTCGCTATGAATAGGGGTAGTTTCAACCGATTTTTTCGGGACTGTTCCTGCATCTTTTGAATACTTCGATACAGGCGATTCAGATCCTCCGCGTTCCAACCGAAGATCTTCACCCCTCCGATACCCCTTGAACGAATCCATTCCAAGAGAAGAGCGGATGGCTCGGCAGAAGAGTAGCCTACCAGAAATAACTGTCCCAAGAGTTCTTCATCCGTCATCTGGCTCACGAGGGCTTCTGTGAGGAGTGAGGGATCCCGCTCTACCGGATTGGGGTATAGGAAAAGGGTAACTTGTAAAAAGCCGAGAAGGAGGCATAGAAAGAGTCGGTGAGGCAAGGGAGTCATGGAGTTAGTAAGCCTGCCCCAATAGTTCATCGATGTATTGGGAAGCGGAATGGGCAGCGATAGCTCCTTCCCCTGCGGCTACCACGATTTGCCTGAAGGGTGTGGCGCGGGAGTCTCCGGCACAGAACAAGCCTGGAATGTTCGTCTGCATCCGCTGATCGGTGAGGATATATCCATTTTCGTCCTTTTCGACCCCCTCGATGAAACCTGTGTTGGGGTCAGAACCAATGAAGACGAATACCGCAGCTACCTCTTCATCGTATACCTTTCCGGTATCCAGTTGTTTAAGGGTAACCTTGTGCACCTTTTCTATTCCCATGGGATTCTTTATTCCATGGATCCGTTCCAGCACCGTGTTGAACCGAACCTGGATGTGGGGATTGTTCAATACTCGATGGGCCAAAGCTTTTTGAGCCCGGAACCGGTCCCTCCGATGGATGTGTATGATCTTGTCGGAAAGCTTGGCGAGGAACATGGCCTCGTCACATGCCGCATCCCCTCCCCCCACTACCAGCATCTTCTGGTTCTTGAAGAAGGGGCCATCGCAGGTAGCGCAGTAGGAGACCCCCTTACCTGCCAGTTCTTTTTCTCCAGGAACGCCCAGCATTCTGTGCTTAGCCCCTGTGGCAATGATTACCGCATAGGAGGTAAGCACTCCTGCGGAGGTTTCCACCTTGAACAGTTCTCCCTCTTTTTGGACTTTTTTTACCGATGCGGTGAGGAACTCGGCGCCGAAGGTACGGGCCTGTTGTTCGAACCGCTGCGCCAATTCGAATCCCGAAATCGGTTCGGGAAAGCCCGGATAGTTCTCCAGTCCCTCGATGATGAGGGCTTGTCCTCCTAAAGCAGTCTCTTCGATGAGCAATGTGTTTAGGTTTGCCCGGGCTCCGTACTGAGCTGCAGATAGGCCTGCGGCTCCCCCTCCAATGATGATCAGGTCCTTGTCAGGTTGTTGCATACATGCTCCTAAGCCAATTTTTCTTTATAAAATAGCAGGAAATAGAGAGTTCTGCAATGAAGGAACCTCTACAATTCCCCTGGAAACCCGTCGATAATCTCCATGAGAGGAGAAGGGTAAGATATGGAAGAGTGTATCCAGCAGTTCCTGTCTTTGAAGGCAGTATTACAGCGAGAAGTAGAGGCTTTTCGAAGGTTCGTCGATCTGGAACGGAGCCTCCAACAAGGAATCATTGCCAGGAACTGGAAAGGAGTCACACCGATCCTGAAATCTCTGAAAGCTTCGGCAAAGGAACTGGTGGCCCTCGAGGAAGAGAGGGAAGCCACGTATAGACGCCTGAAGGATCTTTTAGGGGTACGGGAAGAAGAGACTTTCTACGATGTTTGTTTCCATGTTTCAGGGGAATTGAGGGATGACCTGTTCCGGTTGCATCGGGAATTGAAGCATGCCGTGGTACTGATCGAGGGCATTAGCTGTGGGATCGATGTGTACTGTGGGTCTACCCTCTCTACCATGGGAAAGTTCATGGAAACTCTTCTACCCGGATGGAAGCACAAGGTGTATTCCCCGAAGGGTTTCCCCAAAGAGTCCACCCAACCCCTTCTGGTGAATCAGGCGTTATAGGAGGGGCGGGATGCAATCTACCTTTTCAGGGATCGAATTGGGGAAGCGGGGTCTTGTTTCGCATACCCAGGGGCTCTCTACGATCGGGCATAACCTGAGCAACGCCTCCACAGAAGGGTACTCCCGTCAACGCATTCGATTGAACCCTACCGATCCTCTCTATGTACCGGGACTGAGCAGGGAGGAAACCCCAGGGCAGATCGGCCAGGGGACCGATATAGCCAGAATCGAGCGTATCCGGGATGATTTACTGGAAGGTCGAATCGTGGCTCAGGCAAATGGCGAGAACTACTGGCAAACCCGGGACAAGTACCTGTTGATGGTGGAGAAGATCTACAACGAACCGATGGATGTGTCCATCCGCTCCCATCTCGATCGGTTCTGGAGTGCCTGGCAGGAGCTTTCCATCCATCCTTCGGAGATGGCGGCCCGGATGGCTGTCCTGGAACGGGGGAAAACCCTCATCGATGCTATCCATAGCCGGTACCACTCCCTGAAGCAAACGAGGGCCATGATCGAGGACGAAATCAAGGTGGCCGTGGGCGAGGTAAACAGCCTCCTGAAGGATATCGCAGCCCTCAACGATCGAATTTTGAAATCCAAAGCAATGGGTGACAGTCCCAACGATTTGATGGATCGCCGGGATCTCCTGGTGGAAAAACTCTCGGGGTATCTGGAAATTACGGTGGAAAGACGGGACCCTGACGAGTTCATCCTCCATACGGGAGGGTACCATATCGTACAGGGGAGTAAATTCCAACCTTTAGGAATGGAAGGGGATCCGCAGAACGAGGGGTTTAGCCGGATTTTCTGGCAGAGGGATGGAGAGGATGTACGCCTTCGAGGGGGAAAACTCGCTGCCCTCCTCGAGCTAAGGGATAGGGATGTGCGGGGAGAGATCCAAAATCTGGACACCTTTACCCTCAATTTCATCGATTTGGTGAATGAAGTTCACCGAGCGGGGTATGGGTTGAACCAGAAAACGGGAAACGATTTTTTTACCGAATATCCTTCGATCAACAATCTAGCGGGAAACTACGATCGAAACGGAGATGGTGCGTACGATGCAAGCTACATTTTCCGGATCAATGGAGCCCATTCCCTCAATCCTCAGGATATACTGGGAATTTCGGGCGAACTGATCCTCCCTGGACCCAAAGGGAACATACGGGTTCCGTACCATGCCACTGATACGGTGGGGGATGTGATCCAACGGATCAATACCTCCGGTGCGGAGATCACGGCTCGATTGGATCGAGAGGGAAGACTCTCGTTGAAAGGGACTCCCTCCTCCGATGTGGCATATCCAGATTTCGTTATCCGCCATCTGGAGGATACGGGACAGTTTCTCGTGGGATACACGGGGATCCTGAGACAATCGGGTCCCGAGGGAGCCTTCGACTGGGGACGAGCGGACGCGGTATTTTCCCTTCAGGGAGGAGGCCTCTCCTATGCGGTAGCTCCCCTTTCCCATCCCAGTGGATGGATCGAGGTGAACCGGGAGCTGGTGCTGGAACCCGCATCGATAGTGGCCTCCTTTGGAGTAGCGGGGAGACCGGGTCAACCGGGGGATGGGGCGGCCGCTTTAGCCATTGCTTCCCTACGGAACCATCCTGTGATGATCGGGAAGAAGACCACCTTCGACGACTACTTTGCCGATGCCGTGGCAGGAATCGGCTTGAAGGGGGAACAGGCGGAGATCATGCTTCGAACCCAGCAGCAAATTATGAAGGATCTACGGGACATGCGGGAATCCCTATCGGGAGTGAACATCGACGAAGAGGTGGCAGAGATGATCAAATTCCAGCACGGGTACGCGGCGGTGGCCCGATTCATTTCCGAGTTTACCCGCATGTTGGATACCATCATCAATAGGATAGGAGCCTAGAGGAAGGATGAAGCGGATCAGTACAAACATGCCCAGCACCGATATGCAGTTCTACATGCGAGAACGGGAATATCGGATGAACTCGGTCCAGAACAAGATGGCGGGACAAACCCGGATCCTCAACCTACGGGACGATCCCACCTCTGCTTCCCACGCGGTGCGGTACCAATCGGGAATCCATCGGTTGGAACAATTCAGTAAAAACGTGGAGTACGCCCAGGGGAATCTGAAAATCACCGAGGATAAAGTGCGGGAAGCGGTGGAAATACTACAGAGAATAAGGGAAATCTCTGTCCAGGGAGGGAATGGAACCTTTGGGAAGGATGACCTCAAAGCCATGGGGATGGAGGTGAATCAGCTTCTCAACCAGCTTGTAGAGATTGCCAATGCCCGCAATGGAGACGGGACGACTCTATTTTCAGGGGATAAGACGGGTTCATTACCCTTCAGAGCCGTGCTCGGGAATGTGGGAGGCATAGGCGAAAGTGTCATTACCCAGGTTGAATATATGGGGACCATTACGGAAAACCGAGCGGAGGTTTCTGACGGAGCCTATATCCGGATGAACTATCCGGGTAACAAGGTATTCTGGGCAGAAAATCAGCAACTCTATTCTGCGGTGGATGCCACCGAGTATGTCCTTAAGGAGGATACGAAAATCTTTATCGATGGGGTGGAAATCGATCTAAAAGCGGGAGATTCGATTCATGCGATCATGGCAAAGATCAACGATTCAGAAGCACCTGTGAAAGCGAGACTGGACCCCATTCGAGGGAGTCTGGTACTCGAGTCCACCACTCCCCATCAGATCTGGCTCCAGGATGCTCCTGACGGCAACGTATTGCAGGAACTCGGTTTGTTACGAGATGGCTCTACACCGCCCCCCTTTAATCTGGATCCCACCGTTAGAACCTTTGGTGGTTCGGTGTTCGATATGGTAATCAAATTACGGGATGACCTATTCAAGGGAAATACCATCGAGGTGGGTGGCAGGGGGTTGCGGGGAATCGATAACGCCTTGAATAGTCTTCTTGCTACCCTGGGAGATATCGGTGCCCAGGGGAAAAGGTTGGAATATACCTATGCGCGGCTACAAACAGAGATTCCTGATATGAAAGAACTGTATTCTCAAACGAAAGATCTCGATATGACCGCGGCTATAGTCGATCTGAGATTGATGGAAAATACCCACAAGGCAGCCCTATCCACCGCTGCCCGAATCTTGCAACCTACCCTGCTGGATTTCTTGAGGTGATATGAAGATCGTCACGAAGGCCTATGGCCCCCTGGATATCGATGAAAGGCAGGTAATCCAATTCCCCTATGGACTGATCGGTTTCGAACAGTTCAAAGTGTTTGCCCTACTGGATGCCAGTCAGCAGCCTTTCTACTGGTTACAATCCCTCGATGTCCCCGACATAGCCTTTGTCCTCATCAATCCTCTCTTGTTCCGACCGGATTATACCCCCGATGTGGCCGAGGAAGATCTGGAAGACCTCCAGCTGGATCAACCAGATGATCTATTGGTTTTCTCCATTGTGACGATTCCGGAGAACCAGAATCGAATGACAGCCAACCTGCAGGGACCGGTCTTGATCAATCGGAAAAAGAAAATCGGCAGGCAATCGATCTCCCTCAATCCCAACTGGAGGGTGAAGCACGTGATTCTGGAAGAGTTGGCCGCATTGAAGGATTGAGTATGTTGATACTGTCCAGACGAGCCAATGAGAGTATCATGATCGGGGACTCCATCGAAATCTCCGTGGTGGATATCAAGGGAGATCAGGTCAAGTTGGGAATTCGTGCCCCCAAGAAAGTGAAGGTTTACCGCAAAGAGGTATACGAGAATATACAAAGAGAGAACCGTGCGGCACTCCAGAGTACGGGAACATTGCCTTCCCTTGAACCGTTCCTTGAGCAGCAGAAAAAAAAGGAGAAACCCTAGGATCAGGGGTCGGCCAATCTGGCATAGATATCCTCGAACTCCTTCGCTAGCTGTAGGGCAGCCTTTCCGATTCGGGGATCGAAATGGGAGCCGATTCCTTTTTCGAGGATAGCCATGGCGCCTTCATGTCCCATGGATTCTTTGTAGCTTCGTTTGGATCGTAAGGCATCGTACACGTCTGCCAGTGCCACGATTCGGGCAGAGAGGGGGATCATTTCTTCTGCCAATCCGTAGGGATACCCGGTACCATCCCATTTTTCGTGATGGGAAAGGGCGATCTCTTTGGCCATTGGGTTCGGGTATGTACTCAGCAGAAAAGCTCCGTTTTTTGTGTGCTCCTTCATGATGTCCCATTCCCAGGGTTCCAAGGGCCCCTTCTTGTTGAGGATGTCGTCGGGAGTACCGATCTTTCCCACATCGTGCATGGCTGCAAGGAACCCGATGTCGTTGATGAAATCCTGGTCGATCTGAGGAAAGGAACGTTCATTGAAAAAAAACTCGGCCAATAGGGCAGAGTAGGCATTTACCCGTTCTATGTGATTTCCCGTGTCGTTGTCCTTCAGTTTAGAAGCTTCCAGCAAACTCCTGAAGGTTTGTCTCAGGATGTTCTGGATTTCGTACGTCACATCGTCGAAGTGACAGGCAAATCCCACGGGGTTTCCCTTCCCATCGGGTCCGAGAAAGAGGGGGGAGAGAGTGATGTTGGCGATTATTTTCGCCCGTTCTACTGTTTTGTACTCCAGTCTTCCGTGGTAACAGAACCCCTGCTCTTTGGAATGAAGGGATCGATAGATCCTGCCGATTTCCTCTTCCCCCAGGTGTTTGTAGAAATAGGCGATAAAGTTGTCACCGGGTTTGAAGTCTGGGTACAAAGACTCGTGGGCATTGTTTCGCCAGACAAGGTTCAGCTTCGTGTCCAGAAGAATCCAGGGCATGCTGTGGGCCTCGAAGGAGAGGAGCCACCCTTTCACGCAGGGATTTCCCTCTAAGACAGCCCATTGTTCGGCTGTGTTGCCCTGCTCGGGGGCTATTTCTTCCAGTTCGGTTTCTTCCAGTTCGATCAATTCTTCTATTTCGTTTTCGTTTGTCTTTTCTTCTTTCATAATCCGTTCTTCGCTATCTCCGCATCACTTTTCCGTACGTAGAGAGGCCCTTCATCTTCCTTGGCGGGGCCTTCCGACTGGAACTTTTCCAGTCCCAATGTTGCCAGTAGATGAGCGATCCCGCATCGGTAGGAAGGGTCGAGGAGGCAAGTATCGTGGGATAGGGAGTTTTTGAGGAGAAGTGCGTGCGGCCCTGTGAGGATGCATGGTTGATCCTTGGGAATCAGCTGCTGGAACTCCTCTGGTCCGATGTCGAGATACTCCGTGACTCGTTGGTGACCCTTCCAAAGAGCCGTGTAGAATCGATGCTTTTTTGCATCGATTACGGGAGCGATGATAGAGTCGCAAAGGTTGTTAAAACGAGCGGCATAGGCATCCAGAGCCGAGACCGTTACATAGGGGCACCCAATACTAGCGGTGAGCCCCTTGGCGAAAGCCATCCCGATCCGCAACCCCGTGAAGGATCCAGGCCCTCCTGCAACCACGACAAGGTCGAGGTCTTTCGGTCTGAGGGAGAGTTGACGAAGGACCCAGTCGGTTAGGGGTATGAGTTGTTCCGAGTGCCGCAAATCGATATCCCGAGTGAGTTCCACCGTTTTCGGTCCAGCGGAGCCGAAGATGGAAAGTACTTCGGTGGAGGTATCGAGGGATAGTAGGTTCATGGATGCCACCCTTCCACGGTGATGGATCTATCCCCTTCAGGTAGGATCGTGAAGGACACGCGAATCGCCTGTTCTGGAAAGAATGCAGGAAATTTGGACCACCATTCCACGACGGATACTCCGTTTCCATAGAGCAGGTCACGAAGACCGAGTTCTTCCAGGAACTCCTCCTCTTCCACCCTGTAGAGATCTATATGGTACAAGGGTAATCTTCCTTCGTACTCGATCACATATAGGTAAGTAGGACTGCGGAGCGGCTCGCTGATCCCTAAGCCTTCCGCCACTCCCTGAGCGAAGGTGGTTTTTCCGCTTCCCAGGCTCCCTTCCAGGAGCAGGATCGATCCTGGTTGGATACTGGTAGCAATCCTTCTCCCGATTTCTCGGGTAGTTTCGGGAGATGAAGAAAGATGCTGGATCAGGGTAGCTGCCCCTTTCTGTAAAGATCTAGAGCGTAGGAGGAAAGTTCCTTCAGGACAGGAAGAAGTGGATAACTGATAGGTTCTTTCAACACCACTTTGGATTGCACCTGCCCTAAAGGTGTGTGTTCGATGGTAATTTCGATGGGTCGTTCGATCATTTCCTGCGGAAATTGGAATACCGCTTTCGCCGTATAGATTTTTCGGTAGTGAAGTTCCCCATTCTTTCTTTCCAGCTCTTTCAACTCCACTATTTTCATAGAAAACATGTACGAGAAAAAGAGACTAAGGTCAAGCGGATTTTCCCACACCTGCAGGTGCGGAAGAATACTCGTATATATAGTCCAGGATCTTGGTCAGATGTTGCCGGGATACATTGGTGAACTGAACGTGCATGATTCCCCCCCGGGGGATTTTCGTGATCCCCTTCACTTTCCCATACCCCACGATCGGTTTGCCCCGTTCGGTTTCGAATTCTATCCTGATCAAACTTCCTGCGGGTAGAGGACCTCGAGCGAGAATCGCGCATCCTCCTGCCGAAATGTCTTGCAGGGTTCCCATCCCTCGGCGGTTCCTGTTCACCACTGCCTGTTTTTCGATCTCCTTCCCTTTCGTGGATTGGACAACTTCCACCGGATAGAAGATAGCAGGTTTTGAAATTTCTTTCCGTCGAAATTTTCGCTTTTGGATCTGTTTCAAATTTCGACCATGGGTTACAAAGACCGATAACACTCCCCTTACCCGTTTGTATCCGAGGACTTTCGCCTTATAGGCATATACCTCGGTTCCGCCCCTGACGATCACGATCCCCAGTTCCTCGTCTTTTTTCCAGGGATACCCTTTTCCTGCCTCTTCTGCAATCGGGCATTCCAGTCCCAGCATGCTTTGCATGTTGGAGGTAATGTAGCTGGGGTAGGATTCTCCCGAAGGGGTTTTGATGGTGACCTCAGTGTGCAGAGGCAGGCTCAAAGTGGAGGCAAGGATCTTTTCTTCCCGTGTATTTGCTTCGATAGTTTGACGGATCTGATAGAGGGTGAACTTCCGTTTCTCTTTCTCCTCTTCCGATATGTTTTGTCCATCGATCGAGGCAAGGGCTTTACGGAGGAACCCATCGAGGGCTTTGCTGTTTTCCAACACTCGTAAGGGGCTCAGATATTTTGTCGCTTTCAGGTAGTATTCCAGTTGGTGCATCTGATCTCTGGAAAGCCCTAGCTTTTTCGCCCGTTTACGAAACTCTCTCCTGCTGTATGCGCCAGGTTTCCTGCTGGTACGGGAGGTTAGAATCGCCCAGAGGAAGAAAGCTCCTAGTAGAATGCCGAGAATGATGATGGCAATGAGGCTTTGGGTAGGGTCTGGCTTGGCAAAAAACTGAAACTGAGTTTGCAGGAGGATCATTGTGGCCTTTCCGTGAGAGCTCTTTGCAGTAGACTTTGCAGTTCTTCCAGTTTGGGGGCTATCTCGTACTCCAGGAGGTCTCCTATGAGTACAGAGTCTTTATGGAGAAAAGCCTCGTTCAATTCTTTCAGGGGTTGGGAAAGGCTTCTATGTACCTCCTGTACTCGGGGATCCGAGGGATGCAGTCGTGCAAGGATTCGTAGGGTTTTAGACAGGATTTCTATAAAGGAAAGAACATTTCGTACCGCTTCCCGATCTCTACCGGTCTGTAGGAGTACGGAGGTGTGTTCGATTTCCCCCTTCGTCTGATCCAGGAGGGGGATCAACGCCTCGCATGCTTCGTAGGGATGGGTGAGCTCATACAGACGAGCCTCCAGCAGTGAGAGAGTGTTTTGTACGAACTGTTCTGCCTGTTTCCATTCCCCTTCAGTCGATAGAGTCCTCTCGAGAGGAAAGCGAGCACTGCCTTCGGAAAGGAACACACTCCGGAGGTGGTACTCCAGCGTGGGCTGGACGTGGGAATACTCTTTGAGGATTTCCGCCAAGGAATCCTTCTGCCTGCCTTCGAGGGCTCTTTTCAACAGGTGAAAGTATTGGAGGAGGATTTCCAGTTCGTTATACTCCTGCTCACTCTCGGTGGTGGTGACGATATCGAGTTGGTCGATTTCACCAATGGAAATGTTTTCGAATTCCTTACGATTCCAATGTTCGATGGATTTGCCGTTCAATGTAAGATGGGTTATTTCCGCTTTCTGGGGGCTCAACCATTGGGCGATACTGGAAAGAACTTGATAGAGGTTTTGTTCTCCCTCTAGAGTATAGTTCAGTAGTTGACCGTCTAGGGTAATCTTCACGGATAGCTCCTTACTCTCATTATCGATTGTTTGAGTTGCTGTTGTTAAACCTTTCTATGGCAGCGGAACTTTTCTCCAGGGAGTTCAACGTACTCTCCATCGCTCCGTATTTTCGTTTGAGATCTTGTTCATACCGGTTGAGATACTGATTGTAAGACTCGATCCTTCGATTGGCAGAGGAAATCTGCGTGTCGAGGGTGGTCAATTTCGTGGAAATGATTCCTCCGGTCTGTACATAGGGACGAAGGAAGGTGTCCATTGCGACTCCTACCCCGGTGTCGGGCACTAGATCCCCATCCGAATCGTACCCAAAGAGATCCTTTACAGCCTGAAAATTCTTTTGGAGCGCGGTGTCCAGGACAGGCTCATTGATTTCCAGGTATCCTCGAAGTTTCGATACATCGATTCCCCGTCCCCCTCCTACCTGGGCATTGGTGGATATTCCAATTTGGGAGAGGAGGGACAGATCTCTCCCTAATCGGGTAGGGTAAGGGTTCATCAGGATGGATTGAAAGGTATTCTTCAGTTGCATCAGCCCGACGTCTCCCTGTAATAACCCTAGTTTCTCCTTGGCTTTCTCCCGTTCGTCCTCTTTCAAATAGGTGATTTCGTTCAACACCGCTTCATCCTTGCGGGTGAGGATGTTTATCTGTGCCATCTGCCGATTGTAGGTCCCCACAAAGGCGATGATGGCATCCTTCACTTTTTCCCTGTCTGGTTCTATGGAAAGTTTTATTTTCCCCTCTCCGGGTTTCTTCAGGGATAGGGTAACTCCAGGGATGGCATCATCGATAGTGTTGGAACTACGAGTTAAAGGAATGCCATTCACGAGGATTTCCGCATCCTGGGCCATGGAAATGGGATGGAGGGGGCGATATTCTCCCCGGGAGGCAGGATCGTATAAACGAATACTTTTCACTTCCAATTCGCGGAGGGTGTTTCTATTCCTTAACAGGATCGATTCTACCCTGTTCCCGAAGGTATCCAAAGGTACACGTATCGTCCGAAAATCTATTGTTTCTTCCAGGGGGGGGAGGGGTTTCGAGAGTCCATCGCTTCGGAGGGCAAGGACATTGAAATCTTCGATAATCTCTGGAGGGGGGGGTGGTTTCCATTCTGGCAGTACCACTTTCGAAGGGCTATGGAGAACGGTCACATCGGAAAGGGTGATACCACCCCTTTCCGGGATGGCGGGGCCTGGGGGAGGAGAAGGGGGTGGGGGAGGCCCATCGGCAGTTTTCCGTAACCGAAGCTCCGCCTCCAACACCATCGAAGGTGTAATGGTGAAGGGCGGAGTGAGGGGAATCTCTACCTCTCCTTCGGTACCGATCCGGAGAACGTTTCCCTCGATTCGAATGACCTCTGGTTTTTTAAGAATCTTTGCAGTGGATAGAAGGGTCTGATCCACTTTGATGGTTCTAGCGGTAGAGGAGTCTTTGCGCAAAATACCCAGACGTTCCCCTAGGTCTGTGGAAGCTTCTGTAAAGGCAAGTTGGTTTTCTTTCCCTGGTTTGAGGGACTCGATGTACAGGACCTGTGTGTTGGGAGTATCTTTCACGATCCCTGCCGTAACGAGTTCCTTTCCCTTCTCTTTCAGGATTTCCACGAAGGCGGAAAGTCTTCCCCCTCTGAATTGGAAGGAAACCTCCTGGTTTCCGACTTTGAATCCATATCTGCCGGGTGGGATTTCCATATCCAGAGGGAGCGAGTCGGATAAAAATTTGTCCCCTTGAGCGATTTTCGAAACCTCTACTTCATAGCTACCCTCTAGGGCATCCCGAGTGGCTGTGGCTGTGAGGATGGAGGAATCCGAGGATTTGGCCGTTCGCTCGTTGAAGGGGGACTGAAAGCCGTAGAGGCTCCTGGCTCGATCCCTCACTTGAGTCAATCCTTGTTGAATCTCGCGCCATGTGGATTGTTGCGTCTTGAGGGTGGAAACCGATTCTTCCATCCGCTTGAGGGGGATCTTTTCCACTTCGACGAGTTTCTTGATCAATTCGTCGGTTTTATATTTACTGGAGATCCCTGGTATGGATATGTCGGCCACGAGTACCCCTGCTTCCCCCCAAGTCGATTTAAATGAGTTGGTCGAAAAGGATTCCGAGAGTTTCCCGGATCCGTAGATGAAGTTTTTGAATTTCTTCCGGGGGAAGTACCTTAATTACTTTATCGGTTTCACCGTCAACGATCTTGACCACCACCTGCTGGAGCTCTTCATTGAAGGAGAACTTGAGTCTTCGATTGAGAAATCGCGTCAATCCTTCCAGCTCTTTCAATTGCTGTTCCGCTAGGTGAGAAGGAACCTGTGCTTGAGATAGAGTAGCCTCCCGGGAATGCAGACTGTGCGGTTCGACGGGTGAACTTTCTGTGGAAAGAAAAGTTGTCGCTATCTGGGGGCTTTCGATGTTTCGGAATGGGATACCTGTCACTTCCATCGACATACAATTACCTCCCTGTAAAGGGCTGAAAGGAAGGGAGCGCGAACCCTTCCTTCCAGTAGGTTGTTCGAGAGATGACGTCCAGTGATCTCTCGATGATAGGCGGAACGGAGTAAAGTAGGTGTGTTAACCGAGAAGTTGAAGCACCGATCGAGTCTGCATATTCGCCTGAGCCAGCATTGCGGTGTTTGCCTGGGAAAGGATCTGGTTCTTTACGAAAGATACCATCTCGCTCGCCATGTCCACATCGCGAATCCTGGACTCGGAGGCTTGCAGGTTTTCGGCCGCTATTGCCACTCCCTTGCTGGCCATTTCAAAACGGTTCTGGTATGCACCCAGATCGGCTCTCTGCTTGTTTACGGTTTTCAGGGCGACGTCGAGAATTCCGATCGCTTGATTGGCGTTTTCTACAGTGGAAATCGAGATGATTCCCTGTCCACCTTGAGCCGCCTGAAGACCGAGTGCTTGAGCTGTCATGGTCCCGATGTAGATCTGTTCGGATTGGTCCATGTTTGCCCCGATTTGGAATCTCATCACGGCTCCGGTGGCCGAATTCTTTGCAAAGGCACCGGTTAGGATGTTCATACCGTTGAACTGGGCATGGGACGCGATCCGGTTGATTTCATCCACCAACTGGGACACTTCCACTTGGATCTGGAGTCGGTCTTCCTGGGTGTAGATACCGTTCGCGGATTGTACGGCCAATTCCCGAATCCTGTGAAGAATGTCTTGCGTTTCTTGCAGGAACCCTTCTGTTGTCTGAATGAAAGAGATCCCGTTTTGAATGTTCCGTGTAGCTTGATTCAAACCCCGAATCTGGCTACGGAGTTTTTCCGAGACCGCCAATCCGGAAGCATCGTCGCCTGCGCGGTTAATCCGCATCCCGGAACTCAGCTTTTCGATGTTTTTGGATACATCCACGTTTCGGAAACTAAGTTCCCGGTTGGCGTACATGGCACTGATGTTGTGGTTAATGATCATATTGGATAACCCTCCTTGAAATATACCGAAGGCATCCCTCGCCTTCGTTTTGTATGCCTGCAGGGGAATTGTTCAGGGCTACATCGCGCTTCCCTGCCGTTCCGCTCCCCTTAAGCAACAAAGAGAGGGCTTCGGGTTTGGCCCGAAACCTCTCTTTGCAGCTGCATACGGAGGGTGTTTGTCAAAGAACAGAGTTTCTCACTCTCTTATATGATACTACTCTATCGCAGGAGTTGCAAGACGGATTGAGTCTTGGTATTGGCCTGTGCGAGCATGGCTGTACCCGATTCCAGGAGAATCTGGTTTTTTGTGTACTCTACCATCTCCGCCGCCATGTCCACATCCCGGATCCTCGATTCTGCCGCTTGCAGGTTCTCCGCTCCGATATCGATCCCTTTGATCGCATGCTCCAGACGGTTCTGGTACGCGCCCAGATCGGCCCGCTGCTTGTTGACCGTTCGGAGAGCCACGTCCAGGACTCCAATGGCACGGTTCGAATCATCGGGGGTAGAGAGGGAAAGGAGCTTCCCGCTTCCTACTTGTCGTACCCCAAGGGCGGCAGCGGTCATCGTGCCGATATAGACCCGTTCCCGTTGATCCATGTTCGCGCCGATCTGGAAGTACATGGAAGCGGTAACTACATTCTCACCTGCAGCCCGGGCAAACCGTCCCGTGAGCAGATTCATGCCGTTAAATTGTGCATGGGAAGCGATCCGATCGATTTCGTCGATCAACTGGGATACTTCCACCTGGATCTGCATTCGGTCTTCCTGGGTATAGATGCCGTTGGCAGACTGTACCGCCAGTTCCCGAAGTCTTTGAAGAATGTCTTGTGTTTCTTGCAGGTATCCTTCCGTCGTCTGAATGAAGGAAATCCCGTTCAGGGCATTGGCCGAAGCCTGCCGGAGCCCTCGAATCTGTGACCGCATTTTTTCCGATACGGCCAACCCAGAGGCGTCATCCCCTGCCCGATTGATCCGTAGTCCCGAAGAGAGCTTTTCCATGTTCTTGGTTAGGCTAACTTCCGTTACCCCCCGCGTTCGTTGGGCGAACATGGCGCTCAGGTTGTGGTTGATAACCATACAATCCTCCCTGATTAGTGTTTCGGCATCCTTGCCGAAGATTTCTCTAAACTCGGAATAAACTATTCCGAAAATCAGAGTGATAGGGGAGAGAAGAAAATTCTGGCATGCTCAAAATTTCCACTCCCCCCGTTCTTTTTATCGACAGGAGTCCTATAAACTTTAGAGGGTAGGAATTTCTTTTCGCTTATCTTGCTGTTTCAGGTAATCGCTGAGAAGCAACTTGTAGGTCATGGGTACCTTGTCTTCGTGGAATTTGATGGCAAAGGCAGAGATGTCACGCCTTCCTTCCACGGGTTCATGGCGGATGATGGTACCTGGAATCTCCAACACCTGGCGGGGATCTTCGATCTCCAACCGCAACACTGCCTCTTTATGCATGATGAACTTGGCCAGTCCCAAGAGAATCACCTTGGCTCCTCCGAAGGACAAGTCCCTGAGGATCCCCTTCCGGGGAACTCCCTGGATGAGGATGGCCAGTTCCTTGCTGGAAATACCCAGTTTCCTGAGAGTCTCTGCCGTGATGAGAATCCGTTCGTCCTTTCTTTTTTGAGAAGCCAGGGTAGCATCCAGTAGGGTACCTAGGATTTCTATCAAGGTATCTGCGGGTTTCTGAGTGAAGAGGAGGGAGTAGAAATAGAGGTTCCCTCCATTCTTGCCGTAAGGGGAGGAACCGGCAACCTTCGCGGGAACGAAGAAGGTCAAAGGATCTCCCTTGGGATTCTTCTGGAAGCAGTATCGAAGGTATACGACATTGTTTGCTTTTCGGAGGGTCTCCTGGAAGGAAGGGGAGCTACTGAGGATCACTTTGGCCCCTACCATGGAACTGGAATACAGGATACAGGGATATTGGAAGCCGAGACATTTTAAGAACACATTCTTGGATACCAGCTGGGTGGCTTGAATCACCTCTTTGGTGAAAGTTACCTCTATTTTTGCGTAGTTTTCATAGTACTGGTGTATCTGTTGGCTCGTAATGATAGACATGGTAGCGGCACCATAGTATGATGGGAACCCTGAAAAAGTCAACTGAAGAGGGGATACAGATGCCCAGTGTGTTTATCATTTGTAATCCTTTGAGTGATACGATCGTACCCTCCGAGTATGCCCAGATCCAGAAGTGGGGAATAACACCAGGGAGCATGAATCTAGTTGAGTTTTCTCTCATCCAACGGATCAAGAGAGAAGGGAGGGTGTTGGCTGTCACTCCCGGGGGAAGCGGTGCGAATACCGCTAGAGGGATCGCGTGGCTAGCCAAGAAAACCGGCCGACCGTTGGATGTTTACTTTCTAGGTGCTGTGGGGGAGGATGAAGAAGGGGAAACCCTGACCCGTCTTTTGCAGGAAGCGGGTGTTATCCCCCTATTAGCGAAGAAAAAGGGGAGTAAGACAGGGACCTCCCTTGTCCTTGTTACCCCCGATCATGAACGGACCATGTGCACCTATCTGGGAGCTTGCAGGGAATTGCAAATGGAAGATCTCATCGAGCCTCCTCTCCAGCAGGCGGATGTTCTCTATGTAACAGGCTACAATTGGGATACTCCGAATCAGCGTGATGTGGTTCATCGAGCGGCCGAAGTGGCTCGTAGGGCGGGTCGGATGATCTGTCTTGATGTGTCGGATCCCTTCCTGGTGAATCGGTACAGGGAGCAATTGCTCCAATGGATTCCCGGACGGGTGGATCTCTTGTTTGGAAACCGGGAAGAATTGTCGGCTTTGGCCGAAGCTGATGAAGACCAGGCAATTCTAAAGAAAGCGACCATCCTTGCTCCCACGGTGGTGATGAAAACAGGGAAAGAAGGCTGTGTGATCGCTTCCAGAGGTGAAGTGATTCGCGTGCCAGCGGCCGAAACATCTGTGCGAGACACTACAGGAGCGGGGGATGCGTTTGCGGCGGGGTTCCTGTATGCTTTCCTTCAGGGTAAAACACTCTTCCAATGTGGGAAATTAGCCAACCGTTTGGCAGCAGGAATCGTCTCTGTGTATGGATGCGATTACTCGAAGCTTTTGGACGTATGGGCCTTAGAATCGGACACCAGGCACTCGTCCAATGTATGAATGAGTTTTTCCGTTAGGAGAGCGATTTCTGCCTCTTCTTGACTCGACGGAGGCGACTCTTGTTTCCTGAGAACCTCATCTGCCAAAAGGAGGCCTGCAAGGACAGCCGTTTTCAGTGCGTCTGCCGTAGGAGCCGAAGAGCGCACTTCCCCCACCTTCTTTCTATAATAATCCAGAAGGGTAGACACATACTGGGGGCTTTCATCGGTTTGAATGGTGAAGGTTGTTCCGAGGATCTCGATTCTAAGCTCTGATCGTTTCTTGGGAATAGACCGTTCTCCCTCTTCAGAAAATATCTAACTCTCCAGATTTTTTTACTTGCGCAACGCTTTCTTGTTCGGTCGCGGTGTTTTCTTGTTCAGCACCTTCTTGTTCGGGAATGACCGGTTTCCCCTCGATATCTTCGGGTTCAGACTGGTCTGCCAATGGCTCCTGAGAAATCGATACCGAGGGGGAGGAAGATGACTTTAGAGCGTCATCCTCCAGGTGGTCCAACTGACGAAGAGCATTCAGAATCCCTTCCTCGATTTCCTTTTGACTGTCCCTATACTGCGCGATGAGGAGTTCAAGTTGATCGATCTTTTGCTGGTACTTTTCCAGTTTTTGTCGGAGGGTAGAGTTCTCCTCCCGTAGTTCCAGGATGGTTGAAACTGCCTGAGACACCCTAGCTTCAAGTTTTCGGATCTGCTCGAGGCTAACCATGGAGCTAAACCTTCAGAGCTTCTTTTGCCTTGGAAACCAGGGCTTTGAACGAGGAAGGATCCTGGATGGCAAGGTTGGAAAGAGCTTTTCGGTTGATGAGGATATTGGCTTGCTGCAGTCCGCTCATGAACCGCGAGTACGTGATTCCTTCCGCTCTGCACGCGGCCGAGATCCGGGCGATCCAAAGGGAGCGGAAATCCCTCTTTTTCCTTCTTCGATCCCGATAAGCGTATACGAGGGATTTCATTACCTGATCTTTGGCTGTGCGGAAGAGTTTGCTCCTCTTGCCCCAGTACCCTTTTGCCTGCTCTAAAATCTTCTTCCGTCTTTCCTTTCTACGTGTTCCATCTACTGCTCTGGGCATGTAAGTTCTCCTTCTTCAATGTAATCTAATGATAGAGGTTAGGCATAGGGGAGAAGTGTCCGAATACGTTTCACTTCTACTTTGCTGAGAATGCCGCTTTTCCGAAGATGGCGTTTCCGCTTACTGGACTTCTTCGTTAGAATATGCCGCAACCCCTGTTTTTTATATTTTACCTTTCCGTTCCCGGTAACCGAATACCGTTTTGCGGCCGATTTTCTGGTTTTCATCTTTGGCATAATGTCCTCTCTGTCCTCTGCAATTTTATTTTTTCCCTTTGGGGGCAATAACCATCGACATGAATCTTCCTTCCATGCTAGGTTCTTTTTCCAGTACGTAAGTGTCCCCCAGGAGTTCCAGTACCTTGTTCAATACCAGCAGTCCTCGATCCGTATGGGCTAGTTCCCGACCCCGGAATCGCACGGTTATCTTTACCTTGTTCCCTTCCGCTAAAAACTCCTGGATATGCTTACTTTTAAACTGTAGATCGTGCTCCTCGATTTTTGGTTGCATCCGTATTTCTTTTATTTTTATTAGTTTCTGCTTTTTCTTCGATTCCCGGCTCTTCTTCTCCAGTTCGAATTTGTATTTCCCATAATCGAGAATCTTACATACCGGTGGATTTGCCTGTGGAGCAACTTCTACCAGATCCATTCCTGCCTCTTTGGCCAGCCGGATTGCTTCAATGGTTGGCACAATACCCCGTTGCTCGCCGTTTCCATCGATTAACCGAACCTCACGAACGCGGATCGCTTCATTGATCCGTAAATCTTTTGAAGACAATCGACCTCCTTGGTTGATACCTTAGGTTACTCAAAAAGTTTACAGGGAGACTATATCAAGAATGATCCCGCATGTCCAGATCTCGTTGGTTTTGACAGATCCCCTACATGTATGGTATCGTTGCAGTGTGGACGATATTCACCGAATTTTCCAGGTGATGCATCATGTGTTGAAAGACAACCTCTTCCTCTACGATGTGTACCTGCATATGAGTTCACATGTGGGGATTCACAAAATACTCACCAGCAGTGTGGAAAAGACGAAGGAAATCCTACGGGTGATCGAAGCCATCGAGGCGGATCCAACTCCTGTCGAACAACGGTTCAAACCCTCCGTGTCGGTAGATCCCGCAACCTTCGACCTGCCTGTCTCATTCGACGGCTATACTTCTTTCTGCGATTCACTGAAAACCATTCTACAGAGGGAACGGTTGGCGCTGGGGTTGCTGGAGCTCCTTTGCGGGGCATCCTGTAACGATCCTGAGGGAGTTCAATTGCATTCTCTGGTGGAGCAAACGAGACGGCACATCCAACTTCTTCAAGACAGGCTAGATCTAGAGTCGATGCTTTCCACATAGCTTTGCCCCTCACTACTCCCCTGTAACAGAAAGCACACTTCCGTGGCCCACGCATTTCCTAAAAAGGGCGGGATTCGTTTCCCATTCCATAGATTGATTTCCTGAAGAATCCGAATCCCTAACACCTTACAGAGGTTCAGGAAATCCTTCTTGGTACAGAGATGGATGTTGGGGGTATCGTACCATTGGAAGGGGAGGGAAGGGGTGACAGGCATTTGTCCTTTCAGGAGAAGCTGCAAGCGGATAGGTAGGTATCCAAAGTTTGGAAAGTTCACGATTGCGTGTTTTCCAACACGCACCATCTCTTTGAGGATGAGTACAGGTTTGTGTACTACCTGCAACGTACGACTGAGAATCACATAATCGTAGCTTGCCGTTTGGTAATCTCGGAGACCCTCATCGAGGTTTCCCTGGAACACGGAAATACCCCGGGCGACACAGTGTAGCACCATCTTTTCATCGATATCTACCCCCATTCCCTTCACTTGTTTGGTACGAGAAAGGAGCTCTAATAGATCTCCCTCGGCACACCCTAGGTCCAGTACCCTGCTGCCTGAGGGGATCAATTGGGCGATTTCTTGAAACACTCGTTCAGAAAGATTCGTGTGCATAGAGATTCTCCAAAAAGGACGAAAACAACTTTCCCTGTCGTTCTGTTTCTATGAGAAAAGAATCGTGACCATAGGGACAATCCAGTTCGGCATAGGAAACATCCTTCCCCTCTTTCATCAGAGCGAATACCATCTCTTTCGATTGTTTGGGAGGATACAACCAGTCGGAGGTGAAAGACACAATGAGGAACTTCGCTTTTGTCTTACGGAAAGCCGCTTCCAGTGATCCATACTTCTCGTCCAGGTTGAAGTAATCCATCGCCCGGGAAATGTAGATATAAGAGTTGGCGTCGAACCTCTCCACGAACTTGTCCCCCTGGTACTCCAGATAACTTTCGACGGCGAACTGATCGTTGAAGTCGAAGGCGTACTGTTCCCGATTTTGGAGCCTCCTTCCGAACTTGTCATGCATCGATTGTTCAGAGAGATAGGTAATGTGTCCGATCATCCTCGCGATGGCCAACCCACGGGATGGGATAGCTTTCCCGTAGTAGTCCCCACCGTTCCAATTGGGATCTGAAGTGATGGCATTCCTGCCAACGGCATTGAAGGCTATTCCTTGAGCCGTCAATCGGGGGGTTGCCGCAATGACGATGGCAGAACGAACCCTTTCTGGATACGCGATGGCCCATTCCAGTGCCTGCATGCCTCCCATCGAGCCTCCCACTACCGTAAGGAGGCGTTGGATGCCCAGGTGGTCGATCAGGTACCGTTGCACCTTCACCATATCCCCTATGGTAATGAGGGGAAAGGAGAGCCCATAGGGCTTTCCTGTAAGGGGGTTTACCGAGGAAGGTCCCGTGGTTCCCTGGCACCCTCCCAAGACATTGGAGCAGATGACAAAGTATTTGTTTGTATCGAAAGGTTTACCAGGACCTACCATAGGGTCCCACCATCCGGGGTAACGGTCCTGTTCCGTCTTGTATCCGGCTACGTGGGCATCCCCCGAGAAGGCGTGGAGAATAAGGACGGCGTTGGATTTTTCTCTATTGAGGGTCCCATAGGTTTCGTATCGTACTGTCACGGGATAGATGGTTCTTCCGCTTTCCAACTCCAGGGGATCCGCAGCGCTTCCGAAGGTGTACTCCTTGGGAGTAACGATTCCTACCGATCCCTCCAGTGTGGTTCTAGTTGCCATAATTGTCCTTTCGTGAATCCCTATAAGGATACTAAGGATTCCCCCCCTCCCTGTCAAGAAGCGTACCGATGGAGCGCAAGTGGGTGAAGAGGGATGGCTTTCGGATGGAATCGCCTTGCACGGAAAGGATTCTCTGTGGTAGGGTGTGGGTATGGTGTTCTTTTTACTGTTCGGTCCCGCTTTTTTCATCTGGTTCTACCTGGAAACACAGGGGCTTGCCTGGGATCGAAGGAAGGGGCTTAAAACCTTCCTTTCGGGAGCCTTGCTCACACTACCTTTCTTTTTCATTCACGGGATTTTCCTGAGCCTAGGTAGCATTTCTGCCGAAGGGTGGAAACTTTTCGCGAAAGGATTTTTTCTCGATCAGTTCCTTCCTCTACTGTACATTCTCGCCGGATATGTATGGTGGCATCGCAAAGGAATCATGATTTCCATTCCCGAGCAGGTGGTGCGGTTCCTTGCTTTTGGTGCAGGTGGGCTTATTCCCATCGCCTTTCGAACTCACCTCTCTTTCCATGGATGGGAAGAGGGCTTTCAGTACCTCTTGATCCCTTTTGTGTGGATCCAACTGCTCTATGTAGGCGCTCTATCCGTGGGGGTCTGGTTTTTCACTGTCCGATGGGAGAGATTCCTCGTGATAGGGGCAGGAATTGGTTGGTTGTTCCTTTTAGGATGGGGAGGTTACCTGTACCGGGTAAACCTTAGATTCGTCGCCTGGATCCTTATTCTGGGAAGTTTCGTGGCTGCTGGAATCGTTTTTCCGAAGGTGATCGAAAGAGTCAAATATCTATAGGGCTCTGGGAGGTTGTTCATGAAGGGGTCTCCCGCAGCATACCAGGTCTTTGAATCGGGCCCGATCGTCGGCACGCATGTAGATGTTTAGAGTTTTTTTTAAAAAAAAGGGGCTCCCTTCATCGGGAGTCCCTATTCATTGGGAAGTACTGATGAGCTAGGCTTGATTTGCCGATCCTAATACGTTGATGTTTTTGTGTTTGTATAATTCCTTCAGAGCGTCCCGTGCAGGACCTAAGTACTTTCGAGGATCGAATTCGGAAGGTTTTTCCGCCAGCACTTTGCGGATCATGGCGGTCATGGCGAGCCTTCCATCGGAGTCGATATTGATCTTGCAAACCGCAGAACGGGCTGCTCTTCGCAGCTGATCTTCCGGGATTCCCACTGCATCCTTGATATTGCCGCCATACTGGTTGATCATTCGCACGTATTCGATGGGTACAGAGGAGGAGCCATGGAGCACGATGGGGAATCCGGGGAGCCTCTTTTCGATTTCTTCGAGGATATCGAACCGAAGGGGAGGGGGAATGAGTACGCCGTCCGGGGTACGGGTACATTGCTCGGGTTTGAACTTGGTAGCCCCATGGGAGGTCCCGATGGAAATTGCCAGGGAATCCACCCCTGTCTTTGACACGAAGTCTTCCACTTCCTCCGGTTTCGTATAATGGGATTTCTCTGCCGATACCTCATCCTCGATTCCTGCCAGTACTCCCAATTCCCCTTCTACGGAGACATCGTACTGATGAGCGAAATCGACGACCTTCTTGGTGAGAGCCACGTTTTCTTCATAGGGGAGATGGGACCCGTCGATCATCACGGAGGAAAACCCATTTTCCACACAGGACTTACAAAGCTCGAAACTGTCCCCATGATCCAGGTGAAGAACGATGGGGATGGGATATCCGAGATCTTTCGCCAATGCCACCGCTCCCTGGGCCATGTACCGGAGAAGGGTAGAGTTCGCGTACTTCCGCGCACCAGAGGATACTTGAAGGATAACCGGTGACCTGGTTTCTACGCAGGCGGTAATGATAGCCTGCAGTTGCTCCATATTGTTGAAGTTATAGGCAGGTATGGCATATCCACCTTTCATCGCTTTGGCGAACAGTTCCTTTGTGTTCACCAGCCCTAATTCTTTATAGGAAATCATACATCACTCCTCTACGATAGTGTTACCTTGCATACTATGCAGGGGGGAAAGATCCTGTCAAGGGATTCCATTGACAGACAAGTGTGGGTATACTGCCTAGCATGAATCCATTCATGAATCCGGTCATCCTGCGTCTCCTGCTCCTGATCCTGCACCTGGTTCCCCCTTCCAAGGAAGGAGTTCAGGTTGTGTTGGTTCAGGATGCAAAGGTGCTGGGAACCTATTCGATCGTCTTCGTCGCTCCCGGTCAGTACACGTACCAGTTCAAGGGGAACTGGGAAGAGGGGAAAAGCTTTACGGCGGAGCGTTCACTACTGTACTCCTACCTGTACACAGCCTATCCGGATCCGAAAGGGGAGCCTGTGGCGGTGAGCCTGATCAAAGAGCTGGAAGCTCTGAGCATACCGAAAGATGGGAACAGTTCAGTAGTGGGGGAAAAAGAAGCCGCCATCACCCTTACCAGGATCGGTTCCCTTTTTCTGTTGGGTTCGGAGAGTACCAAATTGGTCTGTATCATTCCGATCGGTGTATCAAAATGACATAATGTATCATATTGTCTTATCCAGTGAGTTAAAATGATACAATTTAGGGAAAGCTTCTAGGTATCCTCCATCGAGCTATTTGTAGAGACCTCAAAGAACAATTTTATATACTATATAACTCTTTATTATACAAAAAGTTAAACGATCTATAGAGCAACCTATTTAAGCTTCTCAACGCTAAGATTGGTACAGAAATTGCTTTACTAATTAGTGAAAAAGTTAAAAATTCTAATGATAGGAGGAGGTGCCTATGAAGAGCTTGGTAACCTACAAACCCTTCACCCTTGGGGAAGTTTGGGGCGATTTCGACAGGATGATTGACCGGATCTTTTCCGATACTCCCATTTGGGAAGCTCGGATTCCCGCGGTGGATGTACGGGAAGAGAAGGATCGGTATGTGCTGGAGGCGGAGTTGCCCGGCTTGACTGAAAAGGACATCGAGGTAAAGGTGGAGGACAACCTCCTGACTATCTCTTCCAAGAAGGATGAGAAGCGGGAGGAAAAACGGAACGGATATCTGATCCGGGAACGGCGATCCTCTGCCTTCCAACGGAGCTTCGTGCTGCCCACCGATGTGGACAAGGAAAACATTACTGCGCAGTTCAAGAACGGGATACTCACCCTGGATATGAAGAAACTCGCCTCTGCGCAGCCGAAGTCCATCCCGGTGCGGGAAGGTTAAGCTCCTTTCCCCTAGGGAGAAAATCACTCTCGAAAGGAGAGTGAACTACAGGGGGCCGAAAGGCCCCCTGGTTTTTTATAGCACTACTTTTTAATAGGTGCCTTACCTGAAGGATAGGTGCCCTCTCTAAAGGTGCATCCTTTGTGCCCCTTCGGAGAGCCTCTTCAGAGTGGAGAGAGGATCCTTCATTCGGGACAGGAGAATGATAGCGGCAATGAGGAATGGTTTGAAACTCGCCTGATGGTACAGGTCTTTTCGGTATGCATCGAACACCGAGGCAGCCACTTCCCCTTCCTTACAGCTCACCCCGCTGATATCTGCTGGAAGGCAGTGCATGTATAAACCTTTCCCACCCCTTGTGAGCTTCATCTTTTCTTCGGTACATTCCCATTCCTTGTACTTCGCGTTGTTTGCCAGGCATTCTTTTTCCAGCTCCTTAAGGGAAGCGGTGTTTCCCGATTTGAGGAGTTCCGTACGGCGAACCATCACCTGGTAGGGGGCCCAGGATTTGGGGTACACGGCATCGGCATTCCTGAATGCTTCCTCCATCCTATCGGTTGTCGAGAAGGATCCTCCGCTAGACTGTGCTTGTTTTTTTGCCAGAGTAACCACATCGGGCAACAGTTCGTACCCCGGGGGATGGGCAAGGGTTACCTCCATTCCGAACCGGCTCAAAAGCCCGATGACCCCCTGAGGCACCGATAGGGGTTTTCCATAGGAAGGGGAATAGGCCCAGGTAACGGCAACCCTTTTCCCTTTCAGCTGTTCAACCCCTCCAAAATAGTCGATCAGTTTGGCGAGGTCTGACATGCTTTGGGTGGGGTGGTCGATGTCAGACTGGAGATTTACCAGGACCGGTCTCTGGTGCAGGATTCCTTCCTTGTAAGCTTCCGTTATGGCCTGAATGAAGTTCCTCTGGTACCGGTCCCCTTCTCCGAGAAAGATATCGTCCCGGATACCCACAGCCTGGGTGAGAAAGGAAATCATCACCGCAGTTTCCCGTTCCGTCTCTCCATGGGCGATTTGGGAGGTTCGTTCATCCAGTTCCTGGAGGGTGAGTCCCAGGGCATTCACCGCGGAAGCGAAGCTGAAACGGGTACGGGTAGAGTTATCCCTGAAGATGGAAACCGCTAGCCCGGTGTCGAAAATCCGCATGGAGCGCCCGGTTCTATGAAGCTCCTTCAATAAAAGTCCCGTTTTCAGGATGGCAAGTAGGTTCTCCTTACTCAATTCCCAGGTAAGTAGGAAATCCTTCTCGTACATATCGAAGGGAAGGGTTTCCAGTTCTTTCAGTAGCTGGGGGATGGACGTCTGGTTCATACAGGTATCCTCTTCTATGATTAGGGTTCTGATATTCTTTTGTAATACGGAAGGGATAGATGAGTAAAGGGGAGGGAAATTGCTTTTTTCCTCGTTTCGGAGTACTGTGATGTGAGGATAACCGATGCCAGCTAGAAAAATTCCTTTCGATAGGATCACCACGCGGGGAGGGGACGAAGGATTTTCCACCCTGTACAATGGGGAACGCCGCTCGAAGGACGATCTTGTCTTTCAAGTGCTGGGAGATCTGGATGAGTTGAACTCCTTTCTTGGCTGGGTAAAGGCAGACGAGCCGGACCTTCCCTTCAGGAACGAAGTAGAATCCCTCCAATCGAATCTTTTTCGCATAGGAGCCGAGGTAGCTACGCCGGCTTCGGATCCCCGCTTCCATTCCCTCGATCACCTGACGGATCAAGATATTTCGATTCTGGAAATCTCGGAAAAAAAGGTGTTGGAATCGATTGCCCTGCCCGATCGGTTCGTGCTACCGGGTGGCTGTTCCCTTTCGGCTAGGCTGGATATCTGCCGAACCGTTTGCAGGAGGGCGGAACGATCCCTGGTGGCTCTCATCCGTAGCCGGGGTTTGCAGGAACTGGCCACCTGTCAACGGTATTTGAATCGCATGTCCGATTATCTCTACGTACTTGCCCGGTGGGCAGATCAACGATGGATGAATCAAGAAGGAGAACAGGAATGAGCCCTGAAGAAGTTCTGAAACTATCGAAAGAGTATGCCTCTATGACGGCGGAGAACCTATCCCGGATCGTACGGATCCCTTCCTTTTCGGGAGAAGAGGAAGAAGTGATCAGGGAATTGGAGCAGATCTGTAAAACCCTAGGCTTCGATGAGGTGAGGATCGATGGGTTGGGGAGTCTCATCGCTAGAGTGGGGTCGGGGCAAAGGAAACTCGTGATCGATGCCCATATCGATACCGTAGGGGTGGGGGACCGTAGTCAATGGAAGGAAGATCCCTTCTCGGGAACTATCCGGCAGGGGTTGGTCTACGGCCGAGGAACCTCGGACCAGAAAGGAGGAGCCGCTTCTATGCTTACCGCGGGACGGATCCTGAAAGATCTGGATTACCGGGGGCAGTACTCCGTGTACTTTACCTTTACCGTCCTGGAGGAAGATTGCGATGGGATGTGCTGGAAATACCTGATCGAAGAAGAGAAGTTCATTCCCGATTACTTTGTCAGTACCGAACCCACCAGTTGTCGGCTGTATCGGGGGCATCGGGGACGGATGGAGATGGAGGTCCATATCAAGGGAGTTTCCGCCCATGGATCGGCACCGGAACGAGGGGTGAATGCGGCCTACAAAGCGGCCAGAGCTGCCCTGGCCCTTGAAGGGTTGAACGAAAAGCTCCAACCCGATGCGGATCGGTTTCTGGGAAAGGGAACCATCGTGGTCTCCCAACTGAAAGCCTTTGGTCCTTCCCAGTGCGCCGTACCTGATGTGGCATCCCTCTACATCGACCGCAGACTTACCTGGGGGGAGACGAAGGAACTGGCGGTGCAGCAGGTAAAGGATGCCCTGGGAAGCCTTGCCGAAGAGGTAGTGGTTCCCTATTACGACAAGCCGGGCTGGAAGAAAACCCCCTACGGCCAGGAGCTCTACTTTCCCACCTGGAAACTCCCCCTGGATCATCCTTTTGTGCAAGCCGGTATTACGACCTACAAAAGTCTCTTTGGGGCGGAACCTGTAGTGGACAAGTGGACCTTTTCCACCAACGGTACCGCTGTCTGCGGACGGTATCGGATTCCCACCATTGGATTTGGACCAGGGGATGAGGTTCAGGCCCATGCTCCCAACGAGGTCACCCGGGTACAGGATCTACAGATTGCCAGCGCTTTCTATGCGTACCTTCCCTACATACTGGATCGCTCCCATGGATAGGAAAGAACAGCTCTTCCGGTATCGATGCAGTCTCTGCGGAAAGGAGTACGATCCCTCCCCGGAGATTCTAGTATGTCCAGCCTGTCAGGCAAAACAGGATCCGAAAGAACCCCTCCGTGGGGTGTTGGAAGTCCATTGGGACTATCCTGCCCTACGGAAACAGATCGATTCCAAGGAAGGGAACTGGGATGTGTTCGATTTCCTGCCCGTGGAAAGAGAGTTTTTTCCCCCCATCCCGGTGGGGAACACCCCCCTGTGGAAACCTTTCGGGTTATGGAAGAGGTTGGGAGTCGGAGATCTTTACCTGAAGGATGATGGAGTCAACCCTACGGGATCCCTGAAGGATCGAGCTTCATTCCTTGTGGCTGCTTTTGCCAGAAAGTATGGACGTTCTGCGGTGGCGGTAGCTTCTACGGGAAACGCCGCATCTTCCATGGCGGGGGTGGGGGCGGCAGCGGGACTCTCGGTGCGGATTTTCATGCCCAAGTCCGCTCCTCTGGCTAAACGGCTGCAGTCCCTCCTGTATGGCGCGGAGGTGACACTGGTGGAGGGTACCTACGATGATGCCTACGACGCTTCCCTAGCGTACTGTCACACCCACCGAGAAGTGCTTTCCCGGAATACCGCTCAGCAACCCTTAACGATAGAAGGGAAGAAGACCGTAGCTCTGGAGATCTACCGGGATCTGGGAAGAGCCCCCCGGCGAGTCTACCTATCCGCGGGAGATGGGGTGATCCTAGGGGGGGTCTATCGAGGGTTCGAGGATCTGTTGCGACTGGGGATGATCGAATCGATGCCAGAGATCGTGGCAGTACAGGCGGAAGGTTCATCGGCCATTGCGCGAGCCTTACAGAAAGGCTCCTTTGATAGGGGAGTTCCTGCTTCTACGGTTGCCGATTCGATCTCCGTGGAAATTCCCAGAAACGGGTACCTGGCTATCCAAAAGCTCAATGCATACGGTGGGCGAGTGACCCTGGTTTCCGACAGGGAAATCCTGAAAGCCCAAAAGAAGCTCGCCTCTGGGGCAGGCCTTTTCTCCGAACCTGCCGGCGCCGCCGCTTTTGCGGGGTTTCTGAAGGATCTTGAGGTTCGGCAAGAGAGCGGGGAAGGCGGATCTTCCGGAGCCAAGGGAGGCCCTTCCGTCGCTGAAGGAACATCAAGGGGAAAGCAAGGACACAGTGAGGGGCCGACGGTTATCCTTCTCACAGGGAACGGCCTGAAGGATGTGGAAGCCGGGCTAAAAGCTCTTTCTTCTACCAATCTTGACAGGGAGGGCGGGCTGGGATAGAATCTGATATATCTATATTATACAAGATGTACAAGCGCCTTTGTGGGGAGCGTTCCTGTATGAAGGATCCTTGTATAGAAATCGAGAAACGCAGGAGGCACCATGGGTTTATCCAAGGAACGGAAAGCCGTACTGGAGGGGCTCTGCAAGCAGTTCCGTAGAACTCTGATCGAGACCCTCTATGCTGTACAAACGGGACATCCGGGCGGGTCTCTCTCCGCTACCGAAATCATCACTACCCTATACTTCGAAGTGATGAAAGTGGATCCCAAGAATCCATCCTGGGAAGACAGAGACAGATTCGTACTGGCAAAAGGGCATGCGGCCCCCATGCTTTACCTAGCCTTGGCAGAAAAGGGGTTCTTTCCGAAGGAAGAGCTGAAAACACTGAGGCAACTGAACAGCAGACTCCAGGGGCATCCCTGCGCCTTGAAAACCCCGGGGGTAGAACTCTCTACAGGCCCCCTGGGTTTGGGGCTTTCCGCAGCTCTGGGGATGGGGCTGGGTGCGAGGCTCCAGGGAAAAGGGTTCTATACCTACGTTCTCCTTGGGGATGGGGAAATCCAGGAGGGGATCGTGTGGGAGGCTGCGATGGCGGGGGCCAAGTATGGCCTGGACAATGTGGTAGCCATCCTGGACAAGAATGGGGTGCAACTGGATGGAACAGTGGATCAGATCATGCCTCTGGGAGATGTGCGGGCAAAGTGGAATTCCTTCGGCTGGAACACCCTCGAGATCGATGGCCATTCGGTGGAAGAAGTGTACGATGCGATTCAGGAAGCCCATCGGATGAAAGGAAAACCCATCCTCATCATTGCCCACACGGTGAAAGGGAAGGGAGTTTCCTTTATGGAAGGGAAACATGCATGGCATGGAAAACCCATAAGCAAAGCAGAGTACGAAGCCGCTATGAAAGAACTGGAAGGGGGAAGGTAATGGCAGGAGCAACGGGCAAGGCCATGAGGCAAGTGTATGGGGAGACTCTCGTCGAACTGGGAAAAACCTACCCTAATATCGTAGTGTTCGATGCGGACGTGGCAAACTCCACACGAACAGTTCTTTTTGGGGAAGCGTATCCTGACCGATTCTTCGATGTGGGGATTGCCGAGATGAACATGGCAGCCATGGCAGCGGGTATTTCCACCACGTGGATGATCCCTTTCGTGAATACCTTTGCCTGTTTCATGGTTCTTCGGTGCGGGGATCCTATCCGAAGTCTCATATCCTACACGAAACTCAACGTGAAATTGGCAGGCACCTATGCGGGACTATCCGATTCTTACGATGGGGCTAGCCATCATTCTATCCTGGATATAGCCTTCATGCGGGCTCTTCCCAACATGGTGGTGATCAGTCCTGCGGATGGGGATGAAATAAAGGCAGCCACTGAGGCGGCTGTTCAGCATAAAGGTCCGGTGTACCTTCGGATCCATCGAAACGAATGTCCCGATATTCCGGAGGCTGATTCTCAACCCTTTGTTCTGGGGAAGGGAAAGGTCCTCAAAGAGGGAAAAGATATTACCCTGGTAGCGACAGGATACATGGTACATCGGGCTATGGAAGCTGCTAGGAAACTGGAGGACCAGGGAGTATCTGCCAGGGTGGTGAACATCCACACCGTCAAGCCCCTCGATACGGAACTCTTAGAGAAATGCGCGAAAGAAACGGGGGGGATCGTGGTGGCAGAAGAGCACTCCATCCATGGCGGCCTAGGAGGAGCGGTGGCCGAGGCGGTCGGACGCCTGTATCCGGTTCCGATCGAGTTTGTGGGGGTAAAAGACACCTTCGCCGAGTCGGGGGACTATCAGGCGCTTCTAGAAAAATATGGATTGACCGCGTCCCATATCGAAAAGGCGGCGGTAGAGGTGTTGAAAAAGAAAGGAGCTCGAAGATGAAAGGGCTGGTGAAGTACGCTGCGGGGCCCGGGAACATGGAACTGCGGGAGGTTCCCGAACCAAAACCAGGGCCCGGAGAGGTAAAGATCGCTGTCCAGTACACGGGAATCTGTGGGTCGGACCTTCATATCTACCATAGCGATATTGCGATCCCCGTGCGTCCTCCCGTAATCACGGGACACGAGTTCAGTGGAACCATCGTAGAGGTAGGGCTCGGTGTGGAACACTGGAAACCGGGGGATCGGGTGGTTTCCGAAACAGCCTACTCCTACTGCGGAGTATGCATCCACTGCAGGGAAGGGTTTTACAACCTCTGTAACCAGCGGAAGACTCTCGGTTACTGGTTCAACGGAGCCTTTGCTCCGTACACGATCGTTCCAGCTGCCCGCCTCCATCCGTTACCGGACTCGATTTCCTTCCTGGAAGGAGCCCTGATGGAACCTCTAGCCTGTATCGTGCATGCGGTGGTGGAACTCACCCATATTCAGGCGGGTGATACTGTCTTAGTCTCGGGTCCGGGTGCCATCGGGCTGGCGACACTCCAGGTGGCGAAGGCGCATGGCGCCCATGTGTTGGTTACTGGGACTCCCGTGGATGCGGAGAGACTGGAGAAGGCGAAAGCCCTCGGTGCGGATTGGACACTGGATGTCACGAAACAGAGTTTGGGTGAGGCGGTGGAAGAGATCACCCGGGGAGTAGGGGTAGATGTGGTATTGGAGTGTTCGGGTAGCGAGAAAGCCCTCCAGGATGCCCTGCTTTCCGTACGGAAGCGGGGGCAATTGACTCAGATCGGACTGTTCGGGAAACCCATAACCTTGGATTTCGAGCGGATTTGTTACAAAGAGGTGAAGGTTACCGGATCCCTTGGATCTCGATGGACTTCCTGGGAACGGGCATTACAGATGGTAGCGCAAGGGCAGGTACAGTTGAAGCCTCTCGTATCCGACATCCTACCCCTTACCGAATGGAAAAAAGCCTTCGACTTGTTCGAAGCGAAAAAGGGACTGAAAATCGTACTGGATCCGAAGGAATGAGGGAAAAGGTGAATGGGGCTTCTATCGTGAAGAAGGAAGCCCTCCAGGAACAGGTATATCGCAAAATCAAGGAGCGGATTATCTCCTGTGAAATGCTTCCGGGATCGGTAGTTTCGGAGGAACTCCTGGCTTCCGAGTTCGGTACATCCCGAACTCCCATTCGGGAAGCCTTGCTTCGACTCCAACGGGAACATCTCATCGATATCTACCCTCGACAGGGAACCTTCGTCTCTCCCATTTCTCTACAGGATATTTACGAGATCTATCAGATCCGACTCCTGATAGAGCCTCGGATTGCCCGAATCGCCAGTCGAAGGATGGATCGAGGGGTACTGGATCGTTTCCTTCATTTGTTTTCCTCGATGGATATGAGGTCCATTTCATTTAAAGAATGGTTTCAGTACGATCGGGATCTGCATGATTACATCGTGGAATGTACCCACAATAGGCATCTGATCGAGATATACCGGGTGGTAATGGATCAGAACCAACGGATGCGGATCCTGGCAGGAAGGCTCCCGAAACGGATAGAATCTACCAATGAGGAACACATCGCGATCCTAAAAGCCCTCCTGTCCCAGGATGAAGAGAGAATCGAGCAGGTAATGTCTGCCCATATCCTGGCATCCCGAGATGCGGTATTGAAGTTGGAGGGATATATTCATGAATAAGGAGAATCCTATGGAACTGAAGGAACGAATTCAGGAAGAAAAAAAGAGATGGGAAAAGGCAAATTTGGAAACCCTATGGGAAACCCTCCTTCAAGGCCGGGAAGAGGCTGTCCGGGGGGCTCTTCTTTACTTCTCGAAAACCGAGACCTTCAAGAAACGGTTCGACTTTCTTGAGAGGAAGTACAGCGGGAAAGCGCTGAAGAGTATGGAACTATATCGATCGATCATTCTCCGTTTCCTCTTGAACCTTGCATTGGATCTTCGGTCTTTCCCCGCAGAGCGGAAGCTTCTCCCCCTTTTAGGAGAGGAAGGGGTACAATCTTATACACAAAGAATTCTTCACTCTCTCCGAACCCTCATGGAAACCTTTCCGGAAGAAGCGGCAGTGTTCACGGAAGAAATCAAGAAAACCACCCGTGCCCGATTGAAGGCAGAGGGCATCACCGAGGAAAGGGAAGTGAAACGGATGGTGGACGCCCTCTGGGGGAAGGGAATCGAGGAGTATATAGAAAATCTCGTTCATGAGTACAGCAAATCGAACCTTCGGCTTGCCGCTAGATCGGCGTTAGAGGGAACTCTCCACACCGAAATGGGGAACGATTACGCGGAGTTCCTGGATTCGATGATTCGGATCGGGGGAACCTTCGTCACCACCAACCCTGTGCTCATCAAACTCGCCTGGGACATCGATCCACCCTACTGGAACCAGCAGGTAGACCACGTGATTCGTTCTACCTTTTCCAAGAAGAAACTTGCATCCCTCCTGGAAGGCCCAGAAGAAACTCTTGCCGAGGCGATAGAGCGGATCAACGCCCTGGTCACCACCTCCGTAGTAGAGAGGAACTGTCGGTTACTACGACCGATCTTCCTCCTGAGTGAAGGAAAACAGGGGTATGTGAGTCTACAGGTGAATCCGAAGGCGCACTCCGATAGCGATAAGATGGTGAAGGAGGCAGTCTTCATGTACAAAGAGTTGGAGAAACGACTCGGAGGAGTGCCAAATGTGGTGATCAAGGTGCCTTCTACGCAAGCGGGACTCGAAGCGGCCCAAAAGCTCACCTCCAGGGGAATCGGGGTAACAGTGACCTTAACGTTCAGTCTGTTTCAGTCCATTCCTTTCGCCCAGGTTCTTCAGAAAGGGGACGCCCTGGTTTCCTATATCGCTATCATGAACGGAAGACTGGCGTTTCCGGTACGGGATGAGTTGAAGGCAAAGGGAATAGAGGGTGGTGTGGAAGCTGCCCGATGGGCAGGTGTGGAAGTGGCCCGTAAAGCGGCGTATAGGTTGTATTCCCCTCGGGAAAAGGGAGGGTTGGGAGTGGATCCGGATAAAGTGAAGATCATGATTGCCTCCCTTCGAATCTATGAGGATTGGATCCCCGATATTTCGGAACTTTGGGGGATCCCCCTCATTACGATCTTTCCCAATGTCAGACGGGCCTACGATGCCCATCCGAGACCTCTTGTGCCGGACGCTCTTCAGGGGAAAACCCCTGACGAGGATGTGGAGATCCTTTTGAAAAGCGAAATCTTCCGGCAAGCCTGGTGGGTTCCGGAGAATGGTTCCATGGGTAAGCCGGAGAGGGTGCTAACCCTGGACAAGCAAGATGCGGAAGCTGTGGCCGCATGGAAGCCCGTACAGGAAACGTTGACCCAATTCATCGGTATGTACCAGGAAATGAGCCAGATGGTACGTGACCGGATGCGAGGGTTGGCCAAAGGTTCCAGCGAGGGGAAGGAAAGATAAAGGGATGGTGGTACACATTGCCTATGGGAAACAGGGACTGCCCGTCACGTTACCGCATGGTATTCCTGTTCGCATCATCGAACCTACCTATGTACCTCCTGTAAAGGATCCAGTAGGCACGGTAATAGCCTCGTTGAGAAATCCCATAGGAACAAGGCCGCTCCAAGAACTCGTGAAACCCACGGATTCGGTGGGAATCGTATTCAGCGATATTACCCGCCCCACCCCCAACCATATCCTGATCCCCGCCATCCTCCAGGAACTGGAACTAGCCGGAATCCCTAGTTCCAGGATCACTCTTTTCAATTCGACGGGAACCCATCGGTTGAACACGGAGGAAGAGCTCCGCTCGATGTTAGGGGAGAAGATCGTCGGTACGTACCGAATCGTACAGAACGACGCTCGAGCGGAAGGTCAGCATGAGGCAGTGGGAAAGACCCGTCGGGGTACCATCGTCAAGATCCATCGAGAGTTTCTTCGCTGTTCCTTCAAGATCCTCACCGGATTTATCGAACCCCATTTCTTCGCAGGATTTTCCGGTGGAGGAAAGGCCGTGATGCCGGGTATGGCACATCTGGATACGGTGATGCGGAATCACGATGCCGAGAATATCGATCATCCCCATTCGACCTGGGGCGTCCTTCAGGGGAACCCCCTGCGGGAGGAGATCGACGAGGCAGCTTCCCTTGCGAAACCCCATTTTCTAGTGAACGTGACCCTGAATAGGGACAAGCAAATTACCGCTTCCTTTGCGGGGGACTGGATCGAAGCCTACCGCAAGGGAACCGAGTTCGTACGAGAAACCGCGATGGTGAGAACGGATACCCTGTATGATCTGGTGATCACCTCCAACGCTGGATTTCCTTTAGATTTGAACCTGTACCAGGCGGTGAAGGGAATGAGCGCGGCTTCCAAGATCACCAAACCCGGGGGAACCATCGTGGTGGCGGCAGAGTGCTGGGATGGAGTTCCTGAACATGGATCCTTCGGACGGCTCCTTCGGGAAGCGAAAGATCCGGATGAGCTGCTGAAACGGATCCGTTCGGAAGGATTCTCCATGGACGATCAATGGCAGGCACAGATCCTGGCTCTGTTGGTAAAAAAGGCTCGGGTGTTCGTCTATACCACCCACCTTTCCGAAGAGACCCTACGCCAGTCCCATTTGGGATACTGCCCCTCCATCGAAAAGCTGGTGGAGAAAAAAATTCGGGAACTGGGCCCCTCCCTAAAGATCTGTGTGTTGCCCGAAGGACCTCTGACAATCCCGTACTATGAACCTTGAGGAGGAAACATGAGTACCTATGCGTTTGGTAAGCTGGAATTGGATCCTGCACGGAATCCTGCTGTCCTGGATACCACCACGTGGGATCGGGATTCTGCCATTTCCCTCGTGTTCCAGGAGGAGGATCGATTCTGGCATCGCCTGCAAGCTCTGGCAGGAAAGAATCAAGAAAGCCCTGTATCGGGGAAGAATCTGACGGTTTACCCTTCTTCCCATGCCCCGGATCAGGGTTCGGATGTGTTCCTTGCCTCCCTCCCCGATGGGCAGGACATCTTTCTCCGTATAGGACCCATGCAGGGTTCTTCTAAACTAGGATATCCACTGGCTACCAAACCACTTTCGGGAGGACAGACCCTATCCCTCTATCCTACCGATATGGAGGTATTGACGACATACCTACGGGAACTGAATCCCGAAAAGGCCCCTAAGGCACTGGGTTCTACCCCCCGCTTGGGAATAGGGGATCGGCACACGGTACTGGTATGGCCTGCTGCCCTTCGGGCGATGGAACAGGGGAGGTTTGCAGCCAATGCGATACAGAACTCCCTCCGAGAGCTGAACCTGCTGGATGACCTCAAGGAAGGAAAGGCTCCCCACGAGAACTACCTTTTCAGTTTCGGTACCATCGCGGAAGGACACACGGGAAGCACCTTCGAAGGGCTTCTCCATGCAGGAATACTCACGATTCTGAAAGACCCTACCTTTCCTAGATATGGAGCCGATGCAGATCATATCCAGGTAAAACGAGGCCCCCAAGGATTGGACCGAGCCAAGAGGGTAATGCAGGCGGCCAGGCATTATACGTTCTTTACCCTGGACGTGTCCGACATTCTCGGCTATTCGGCCCTGCTGGACCCATCGAGCGGTATGGGAAAGGAATACCTTTCCCGGGAGATCCTCCGCGAGGAGGAAAGAAAAGACATCCTACTGTACCACAGGCGGACACGGACCATCGGAGGAAGACGGTATTCTTTTTCTGAAGAGGAGATCGGAAGACTGGTGGGAAAGTATTGGAAAGCTCTTGCGGCACTGGAAGAGCTCTGTACTCACCTAAAATCCTTAAAGGGGCAACAGCCCTTCGATCTGGAGCTTTCCATCGACGAAAATCCTCCGGAAGTTTCCACCTGTAACTGCATCACCCGACCGGAAGAGGTAGTGTTTCTCGCTACCGAGATCGAACGCAGGGGACTTCCCGTAACTCACCTGGCACCGAACTTCGGGGTGGAAAAGAGCACCGACTACCGTTGCCCTGATGGGCTTACCGGCTTGGAGGAACGAGTACGGCTGATCTCGGAAATCGCTGTTCACTATAACCTGATGCTAGACTGCCATTCGGGGGATGATCTATCGAAGGAAACCCGCAAGGTCTTTGGAAGAGCGACCCGAGGAAGGATCAATTTCAAGATCTCCCCTATGCTCCAGTTGATCTTTGCCGAGACTCTGTACGAAAAGCAGCGAGACCTCTTCCTCCAGTGGTGGCAGGATGTGTTTCACTTCGTGGAGGGAGAAGCCCAAAAGGGATCGAGTTTTGCGAAAGCATGTCTGCAGGAACTTGCCTCCGATCCCACCCCCCATCCAGCAAAGAAGCTGTTCCATTACTATTGCTTTGTTTCTGTGGGGAGACGGGATACCCAGAATCGATTCGTTCTTCGGGATAAGTTGTACGATGTTTCTCCCGACTGCTTGCAGGAATACACGGAACGGCTTAAGAGCTGGTTCCTCGAGATAGCGGAAGACTTATATGGGGGGAGGTAACCTATGAGTAGACAGTTGGAAGGAAAAGTGGCCTTCATTACCGGAGCTGCCTCTGGCATAGGAAGGGGAATTGCACTTCGCTTTGCTAAAGAGGGGGCACGATTGGCGTTGGCAGATATTCAGGAACATCTTTTACAGGAGCTGACAGCCCAGTTGAAGCAGAATGGGACGGAGGTAAGAACCTACCGGCTGGATATTTCCAAACCCAAGGAGATTCAACAGGTGGTGGATCAAATTCTAAAGGAGTTTGGGGTTCTTAACATCTTCGTCAATACCGCTGGCGTAGTGCAGAGCAACAACTTTCTCGATGTAAGGGAGGAGGAATGGGACCGGGTGATCGATATCAACCAGAAAGGAACTGCCTTCGCTGTGCAGGCGGTAGCCAGGGCCATGATCCAGCAGATTCCCGAAGAGGTAAAGCGGGCAGGGAAGGCAGATAGATCCTACGGGAAAATCGTAAACTTCACCTCCATCTCCGGCCGGAGAGGCCGGGCGTACCAACTGGCTTACGCCGCCAGTAAAGCGGCGGTGATCAGCATCACCCAATCCGCCGCGTTGGCCTTTGCCCCCTATAACATCAACGTGAACGCCATCGCTCCCAGTGTGGTGCTCACTCCCATGTGGGACGAAAACAATCGGCAGAAACAGAGAGCCATGGGTGTTGACGCTCAAAAGGCGAGCGAAGAGTTCATTGCCCGCATTCCCTTGAAGAGGCCGGGTACGGTGGATGACATGGCCGCTTCCGCCTTGTTTCTCTGTTCCTCTGAATCGGATTATATTACCGGACAGACTCTCAATGTAGATGGCGGGTTCGAGATGAACTAGGAGGGAGAATGGGGTACGCATTCGGGAACGATCCACGAAAAATCGAAGGATACCGGAAGTTCTGGGCGAGAGAACCCGTAACACGACCCCTTGTAGGGTTTTCCTTCAAGAGTTGGTTTCCCTTGGATGAGTTCAGGGCCAGCGCTTCCTGGAAGAAAGACGCTGCCTTAACGCCGGAGATGATCCAGCCCGAGGAGTTTCTGGAAGACCAGGAGAGGCTCCTTTCCGAAGGGGAACAGATGGAGGATGACATCCTTCGGGGCGCTTCTCCTTCCCAGGCGGTGTTCTGGGGAGAGGGAATCCTGGGGAGTGCCATGCGGGTGTTGCCGGGAAACGTAGTGGCGGAAGAGCAGAATCTCTCCTGGGAAGAGGCAGAGGCAAAGCAGTGGAGCCGGGAATCCCCCTGGTACCAGAAGTACATGGAGTTCATCGATGTACTAGTGAAGCACTCGGGAGGGAGGTATCCCGTGTCTCACGGTACTCTCACAGGCCCCTTCGACTACGTGATCAATTTGAGAGGCCATGAGCAGGCGGTGATCGATCTGATGATGGAGGCAGATCGAGGGTACAGGCTCCTGGAACGAATGGGAGATTTCTTCATCTGGATCACCCAGGAAGCCTGGAACCGAATCCCCCTTTTCCATGGCGGATACTTCGATGCCCAGTACAGCCTGTGGGCTCCGGGTTCCATCATCCGGATGCAGGAAGATGGGGTGGCTGTGCTGTCTCCAACCCTCTATGAGGAGTATTTGAAACCGGTGGATCAGCGGGTAGCCTCCCACTTCGATTGCAGTTTCATCCACCTCCACGCTACCAGTATGTTCGTACTAGACAAGATGCTGGAGATACCCGAGATCCGGTGTTACGAGATAAACAACGATGTCGGTGGGCCGCCTCTGGATTGGTTACTCCCTTACTTTCAGCAGGTACAGAAGACGGGGAAACCTTTGCTGATACGGGGATCTTTCTCTCCCGAGGAACTACGGAAATTGGTGGACTCTCTGGATTCCAGGGGATTGTACCTCTATATCATGGTGACGGATTGGAAAGAAATAGAAGCCCTACGACCCATTGTAGGAATGTAGGGAAGGAGCGGCACGAATGGGACACTATAGGTACTATCTAGCCTTGCAGACCCTGTTACCCGATGGGTATCGACAGAATAGGGAATTCATCGAAAGCATGAAAGTTCTTCAGAGTTTCGGGTTCGACGGGGTGGAACTGAACATACGTGATCCGGACAGGGTAGATCCAGAAGATTTGAAATCCTTTCTAAAAGAGTTCGATCTAGGGTTGTCCATGTTCGCCACGGGGTTTACCGCCAAGACGGAAGGGTTGTCCCTCGCCTCCACAGATGAAAACAAGCGCGCCCTTTCGGTAGCCAGGGCCAAGGAGTTCCTCGCCTTTGCTCGGCAGTTTGGGGCAGGGATCATTGCCGGATTCCTCAAGGGAACCTCGGGGGAGAGAACTGAAGCCCATCGGGAAGCGTTGAAACAGTCCATCGCAGAAGTCTCGGAAGAGGCTGCTCGGCTTGCGACTCCTTTTTTAGTGGAAGCCATCAATCGGTTCGAGTCCCCCCTGGGGAACAGTCTGGATGATACCTGGTCCCTGGTAGAAGGGTCGAATAGGGGATACACCTATATCTTACCGGATACATGGCACATGAACATCGAGGAATCCAACATGGAAGCCGCCCTCATCACCCACCGGAATCACTTTATCAGTTTCCATCTTTCGGAGAACAATCGGTATTTCCCGGGGTATGGTGCCCTCGATTTCAAGCATATTGTGGGCATTCTCGATGCCTGCGGATACCAGGGAAAGCTGGCGATCGAAGGAAACATCAAAAAAAGTTTTGCCGAAGATGTGCGGAGGGCCATGGAACTATTGGCTCCTATACTGAAGGATCATGCTTGAACTCGAGAGGAGGAGAAAAATTCTATGGATTCGTTGAAAGGCCACAGTGCAATCGTTACCGGTTCTGCCCGGGGGATAGGTAAAGCCATTGCGATGGAATTCGCTACCCTGGGAGCGAATGTAGCCTTATGTGATGTGCAGAAGGAAGCCCTGGAGGAAACGGCGAAGGAAATCCACGAAAAGACAGGGGTAAAGGTGTTTCATAAAGTGGTGGACATTGCAAAAGAGATAGAAGTGAATGCTTTCGTCGCCGATGTGGAACGAACCTTCGGGAGTATTCAGATCCTGGTAAACAATGCGGGGATTCACCCCCTCCACAAGATCGAGGAGATTACCTCGGAAGAGTGGGATCTAGTGATGGCGGTGAACCTGCGGGCTATGTTCTATTTCTGTAAGGCCGTGCTTCCCGGGATGCGCCGACAGAAGTATGGTCGAATCATCAATATCAGTTCGGAAGCCGGGAAGCATGGGGGGACGGTGGCTGCCTGTCACTACGCAGCCTCCAAAGGAGGTGTACTGGCGTTTACCCGGAACCTCGCCCAGCAGGTGGGAATGGACAATATCACGGCCAATGCCATTTGCCCGGGAAGGATCGTCACCGCCATGGCGAATGCCGTCTCTAAAGAGGAGAACCAGAAGTTCATCGACAACAGCATCCTGAAACGGCTGGGAGATCCAGAGGATGTAGCCTTTGCCGCTTCCTACCTGGCAAGCCCCCGAGCGAAGTTCATTACAGGGGAAAGCATGATGGTAAATGGAGGAACCTTACGGGATTGAGAATGCCATCCTCCGGGAAAGGGGCTCTGTATCCCTTTCGGGGAGCTTTCTGGATCCATTGGATAGGAAGGTTCATTCTAATTATTGCCTTCCAATCCTGTTCTGCCCCCCAGGTGCTCTGGGTCGTGGATTCCCTCTGGGTCCCGGTACTGGGTGAAGAGTTTCCTCGCCAGATCGCGACAGTGGAAAGGGAATCGGGGTATCGAATCAAAACGGTGCCCTACTCGTATCAGGAGTCCGACCGGGTTGACATCGAAAAACATCTTGGGGAAGGTACCTACGCGTATGTGGTTGTAAGTCCCTACGTTTCGATGGAACTGGAAGCACTGGAGGTTCGCTTTTCCGGAGTAACCTTTCTCTGCATGGATGCCCCCGAAGGGTTTACCCCACATGCCAATGTGAGGGGAATCTCTTTTGATCCTGTGCCCTCTTTGAAGGAAGCTCTAAAAAAATGGGAGCAGTACAGATCCTCGAAGATTCCCAAGGATAAAGAACGGAAATTACTGATCCTGGCGAAGGACTCTCTTCCTATCTTTCAGGAGTCGGGATTCATGGAATCGACCCTTAACGAACGACTTTTAGTCATTCCCAACGGAGAGGCAGAGGATGTGACCCGAAAGAACCTCCGACGAGAGTTGGCCCAACCCGTGGATCTTTTGGTGGTTTGGGCGGGAAAAGCCACTGCCCTGACCTTGGAGATCCTGTCGGGTCTAGAAAACCGAAAGAGTATGGGTCTCATCGGGTGGGAAATCCATCGATTCCCTGGAATCGAAGACCACCCCTTCGTGGTGAGCCTGTATAAGGATTATGCCGGCGCTCTGTCGCAGATTCTGAAGGGTGCTTCCATCCCATCCCGGATTCCTTACAACATGTTCTCTCCGTGATTCTATTTGACAAAGGAAGGTGTAAGAAATATAATCCTTAATAGCTTACACTAAGCTAGTTTTACTAAAGGAGTTAGAACATGAACAGAACTGGTAGGCTCCTTATATGCCTTTTATTGTTTCCTCTCTCTGTTTTCATGGCCTTTGGTGATGAGGTTACTACGAATTTGCAATCAATCATCGTGGAAGATTTCGATAATCCCGATGCAAGTCCATGGTTCATCCTGGGAAGTAAATTTTCCTCCATCATAAAGACCAATGCAGGAGAGGATGTGTATCCAAAGATGGCCTTCGTAAAGGCCTGGCCAGAGGCTCTCTTCAGGAGACCCCCCGAAGGGAAGGAACCGAAGGTGTTGGGCATCCATGGAAAGTTCGATCGCAAAGGGTACAACTTCATCGAAATTATTCCTGGGCAGAAAGGGTCCGATGGGAAGATGGTTCCCCGTCTGATTCCACTCCCTGGCCGGGTGAAGAACATGGACCTCTGGGTCTGGGGTTCTAACCTCGACTATTATCTGGAAGTGCATTTGATGGACTATCGGGGAATCACCCATGTACTGAATTTCGGCGATATCAAACATACGGGTTGGAAGAATATCTGGGTCAACATTCCCACCTATATCCCCCAGGCGGTGAGTTACGCTCCCCGGTATAAAGGTCTGCAGCTGGTGAAGTTTGTTCTCTGGACCAAACCGCACGAGAGGGTGGATGATTTTTACGTGTATCTAGATCAGGTAAAAATCTTCAGCGACATGTTCGAGACCCCCTTCGATGGAGATGCACTTGCCAATCCAGAGCAAGTACAGAAACTCTGGTCTGAAGCACAAGGGAAAAAATAGGAGCCATACTATGAAGAAACTAAGTATCCTTTGTTTGATCGTCCTTCTGGCTGGGCCGTACCTTTTCGCTCAAACCGAGCGGGCAGGTACCACACCGGGTCCAGGGCAGCCTGTTGCTCAGAACATCGGAGCCGATACAGCCCAGCAGAAACTGAAAGAAATTTCCCTTTCCAAGTTCGAGGATGCGGGTTTTTGGAGGGTAGCATTTTCTGGGGATCAGGGAATCGTTTCCGCTCGGAGGCTGGAAGGATCTCCTGCGGCAAAAAAGCCCATCCCCGATGAGCAGCAAATCGGGATCAAAGAGGAAGACAAGTACGTCCTGGGGGTTAAGACCGAGTTTTTCCGCCGAGGGGCTGCCACCATCACCATCAAACCTACCCGTCCGCTGGGAATCGCGGGCGTGGTGAAAACTATTTCCGTATGGGTAGCGGGCCGCAACTACAACCATACACTGAAAGTGTTGCTGGAAGATTTCTCGGGAAAGCCCTTCGAACTCACCATGGGAAAACTGAACTTTTCCGGTTGGAAGCAGCTTATCGTGGCTATCCCCCCCACGGTGGAACAGAGGAATCCCCATTACAGTACCCAAACGGGAATCAAGTTTCTCGGGTTTGCCGTGGAATGTGACATGAGGGAAACCTATGGGAACTACTACATCTACCTCGATGATCTACGGGCGGTAACGGATCTGTTTGCAGAAGAAAACCGGGATGCCGACGATATGCTGGATGCATGGTGAAATCCCCGAAAAGAACTCCCACCTCGCTGCCAGTAGCCTTGTAGCTAATTGGCAGCGGGGTTTTTTTATCCCTATGCAGACGAGAGAGCTTCAAGAATGGAAAAGGTCGTTGATCCTGAGGTAAAGAACCTGCTAAGAGGTGTGTATTTCTTTCGAGATCTGAAGGATGAGGAACTGGATGCCCTGTCCTTGGTGTGTGAACGAACCCAGTATTCCCGAGGAGACATCGTGTTTCAAGAGGGAGACAAGGCGGACTATTTTTTCATCATTATCCATGGTTCGGTGGAGGTTTGGAAGGATTACTTCCAAACCCAACCCGATCTGCTGGCCGTGCATACAGAGGGACATCTGTTTGGCGAGATGGCTCTGGTGGACGAGTTGCCCCGCAGTGCGACGGTAGTGGCTAAAACGGATCTGGAAGTATTGAGGATTTTCCGGGACGATTTTCATGCGATTCTGGAGAAAAACGGCCGAATTGCCATCTCCATTCTAAAGTCTCTCTCGGCCATGATTCGGAAGAGTAACGAATACTTCGTAGGCGGCCTTCGACAGAGGAACCTGGAACTGCAGCAGGCCAACGAGGAACTTCGCTTGGCCCAGGAAGAGCTGTTGAAAAACGAGAGACTGACCAGTCTGGGAAAATTTTCCTCCATGGTACTGCACGATATCCGAAATCCGGTTTCCGTGATTCGGAGTTATGGAGAAATGATCTTGCTGAATGCCGAACAGGTGGATAGGGTAAAAAAATACGCCCACAGTATCCTGAAAGAAACGGAACGGTTGAACCTGTTAGTAGGCGAGTTACTGGATTATAGTCGGGGCGAAATCCGACTGAATCTTTCCATCGTGAGTCTGCACCAGTTTTTTGAAAAATTAAAATCCTACATAGCCCCCGGATTGGAAAGTGCGAGTATCGAGCTTCACATAGAGAACAAGGTGAAGGATCCCGTTCTGATGGATGAGGAACGGATGCTCAGGGTATTCCTGAACCTTACCGAGAATTCCCGGAAAGCGATGCCCCAGGGCGGAACATTGCGGATCTATGCAGATACCAACGAAACTCAAGTTCGATTTGTGGTGGAAGATACAGGCCAGGGTATGACGAAAGAGGTTCTTTCCCACATCTTCGTTCCATTCTATTCCTTCAGTAAAGGGGGTACGGGGCTGGGGCTAGTGATCGTGAAGAATATCGTAGAAGCTCACGAGGGAACCATACAGGTGGAAAGTCGCATCAAGAAGGGGACCCGGGTAGAGATTCGGATCCCCCGTAGAATCTGATCCGCTTGACGTAAAAAAACTCAGATTGTACTATGCACAAGAGGCCGAAGTGGTGGAATTGGTAGACACAGGGGACTTAAAATCCCCCGGCCCTAACCGGCTGTACGGGTTCAAGTCCCGTCTTCGGCAGTTCCTACCATTTCATCTTCCAGACATCGTATGTTCTTCGTAAAAATATTCATCACTCTAGTGCTTGTCATTCTTCTGACAGAGATTTCCAAACGAGTCCGTCCTGCGGTAGGAGGAATCCTGATGGGGCTGCCCCTGGGGGCGGGACTTTCGACCTACTTTTTAGCCTATGAACAGGGGGTCCCCTTCCTGCTTCAGGCTATCCCTTGGGGGATTCTTGGCTTGAGCTCTTCCCTCCTTTTCGCTTTTTCCTACTATCTGGCCGATAGGTTCTTCCCCCATCCTTTACGGCTTGTATCGGCTCTGAGGTCTTCCCTGGTGGCGATTCTTGCGTATGGGGTTGCATCGATGGGACTACGGCTACTTCCCTTGCGGTTGGGAATTGCCCTTCCTGTTACCCTGGGAACGATCTTCCTTAACTTCCTTGCGGTTCGTTGGATTGTCCCTCCCTCCATCAAGCCCCCTAAAACCCGCGTAAGCCTGCCCTTGATTCTACTGCGTGGAATGGTAACGGCCGTTACCATCGCATCCCTTACAGGAATGGCTCGCATCATCGGTCCTGCCTGGTCAGGGATCCTCTCCGCTTTCCCCATCGTTCTGTTTCAGGTATTGGTCTTCCTCCATGTGGAGGAAGGGCCAAAGGTGTATCCAGGAGTCATTACAGGATTTTCTTACAGCGTGATAAACCTTCTGCTGTTCTATCTTCTCCTTGCTCTACTTCTGCCAGTGGCAGGGCTGAACCTTACCTATATGATCGTCTATCTCTTCTCGATGGTTTTCCTGTATCTCTTGAACCGAGTCCGTCATTAGATTATAATGCGCAAAACATTTCCTTTGATGTAGAAGATTAGAAAAGGACCTTCCATGAGTGTTCGAGTTCGCTATGCGCCTTCCCCGACGGGGTTACAGCACATAGGGGGGGTGCGGACCGCCCTGTTTAACTATTTCTTTGCCCGGTCTTCCGGAGGCACCTTCATCCTGCGGATAGAGGATACCGATCGGGAACGGTACGATCCGCGAGCCTTGCAGGACATTTACGATACCTTCGAATGGCTGGGTATTCAATGGGACGAAGGACCGAGGGTGGGAGGGCCCTATGGACCCTATTTCCAATCCGAACGGACAGCTTTGTACCAGGAACATGCGGAAAAATTGGTGGAAGCTGGTCGAGGATACTACTGTTTCTGTAGTCCCGAGCGCCTGGAAAAACTTCGGGAAGAGCAGATCAAACAGAAACAACCCATCGGGTATGACCGATTCTGCAGGAATCTTTCTCCGGAAGAGGCCAGGAAGAGGAAAGAAGCGGGAGAACCGTATGTGATCCGGTTGAAAATTCCCCTCGAGGGGACCACCACCTTCCATGACCGACTGATCGGTACGGTGGTTCATGCGAACAAGGACATCAATCCGGATCCTGTGCTCTTAAAATCGGATGGTTTTCCCACGTACCATCTGGCCAATGTGGTAGACGATCACCATATGAAGATCACCCATATCCTAAGAGCCCAGGAATGGATTCCTTCCTGTCCCCTCCATGTGTTGATCTACCAGGCTTTTGGATGGGAGCCTCCCGAATACTGCCATTTGCCGATGGTGATGGGTTCCGATGGGCACAAACTATCCAAGCGGCATGGGTCTACGAGCCTGATCGAGTTTCGTAATGCGGGGTACGTGCCCGAGGCTATCATCAACTACATTTCCCTCCTCGGATGGTCCTACGACGATTCCCGCCAACTCTTTACCAAGGAAGAACTGGAGCGGCTCTTTACCCTGGACAAGTTGAACAAAGCCCCTGCGGTGTTCGATTACAAGAAACTTGAATGGTTCAACGGGGTGTATATCCGAGAAAGGGATAGGGAGAAACTGAAGAAAGAGTTGATCCCTTTCTTAAAGCGGGACGGTATTCTCGGTGATCCCATGACCGAAGAGGAAGATCGAAAACTTTCCGCTGTCATTCCCCTGATTCAGGAGCGACTGAAGTTCCTGACCGATGCTTCCCAATGGGTTCGATTCCTGTTCAAGGCACTGGAGCCCTATCCTGTGGAAGCCTTGATTCCCAAGAAGGGGAGTAAAGAGGAAGCTCGGAAGAGCCTCGAAGCCCTTCTTTCCACGATGGATCAGTGGTTCCAGGGGGATCCTAGACAAAGCGAAGAGTTCCTCCGCACCCTCTCGGAATCTTTACAGATAAAGTTGGGGAACTTGCTGATGCCTTTACGAGTAGCTGTTACGGGTTCCTCTGTTTCGCCTCCGTTGATGGAATCGATCCAGATTCTCGGGAAAGAAGAAACGAAGAGGAGAATAGAAAAAGCCCTCGAGCTTCTTTCTGGTTAGAGCGTTACAATCATTCACCAATAGCGAATACTTTAGAATTTCTTAGGGGGCAACATAACCCCTAGGGAAAAGAAAGGGAGAACAGCATGGCAGAATTGACGATGGAAACCTTGGTATCTTTATGTAAACAGCGTGGATTCGTGTTTCAGTCCAGTGAAATCTATGGGGGTCTATCCTCCGCGTGGGACTACGGTCCTCTGGGGGTTGAACTGAAAAATCGCATTCAGCAGTTCTGGTGGAAGGAGATGACCCAACTTCACGAGAATATCGTAGGGCTCGACGCGGCCATTCTCATGCATCCGAAGGTGTGGGAAGCTTCCGGGCATGTGGAAAATTTCACCGATCCCCTTGTGGACTGCAAGCAGTGTAAACAACGGTTCCGGGAAGATATGATCCCGGAAGAGAATCGGATCAAAAGGATCTGCCCGGAGTGTGGGGGGCAGTTGACGGAACCACGGAAGTTCAACCTGATGTTCAAAACCCATATCGGGCCTGTAGAAAACGACGCTTCCATCGTCTATCTCCGCCCGGAGACTGCCCAGGGGATCTACGTGAACTACAAGAACTGCATGCAGACCAGCCGTTTGAAGATCCCTTTTGGCATTGCCCAGGTAGGCAAGGCTTTCCGGAATGAAATTGTAACGAAAAACTTCATCTTCCGAACCTGCGAGTTCGAACAGATGGAAATGCAGTTTTTCGTGAAGCCGGGAGAGGATGAAAAGTGGTTCGCCTACTGGAGGGAAAAACGGATGGAGTACTACCACAAGCTGGGAATCCGACCTTCCAAATTGCGATGGCATCGTCATGGCCCGGATGAATTGGCCCACTACGCGAAGGATGCCTACGACATCCAGTACGAGTTTCCCATGGGTTGGCGTGAATTGGAAGGAGTGCACAACCGATCGGACTACGATCTTCGGAGACATAGCGAGTACTCGGGAAAAGACCTCTCCTACCTGGATGAGGAAACGAAGGAACGGTACATTCCCTATATCATCGAAACTTCCGCGGGGTTGACCCGCAGTGTACTGATGGTACTCTCCGATGCCTACGAGGAGGAACAGCTTCCCGATGGGGAAACCCGTTCGGTGCTCCGGTTCCATCCGTTGATCGCTCCCATTACGGTGGGGGTGTTCCCCTTGATGAAAAAGGACGGCCTTCCGGAAATTGCGCGGCGGATCGTCGAAGAACTCCGAGAACATTACACTACCTTCTACGACCAATCCGGTTCGATCGGGAGGAGGTATCGCCGTCAGGATGAGGTGGGTACCCCCTTCTGTGTGACGGTAGACTACCAGACGAAGGACGATGGTACGGTTACCCTCCGATACCGCGATTCTATGGAGCAGATTCGCCTGAAAATCGAGGAGTTGGTTCCTGCGATTCGCCAGAGTATTCGAGAATACAAGAGGGTGGGTGTTTGATGAACAGAGCCTTACAAACCTTACAGGAGCGGGGTTTTATCCAGCAGTGCACGGATCTGGAAGGGTTGTCCGCTTTGATGGATGCGGGGCCGGTGACCTTCTATGTGGGGTGTGACCCTACAGGACCTAGCCTCCATATAGGACACATGGTGCCTTTCTTTGCCCTACGCCACTTGCACGAAGCGGGTCATATCGCCATAGCCCTCATAGGGGGAGGCACTGCCCGGATCGGCGATCCTTCGGGGAAAACCGAAATGCGGAAGATGTTGACCTACCAGCAGATCGATGAGCACTCCGAACGAATCCGGAAGCAGTTGGATGCCTTCATCGGGTTCGATGGAAGAACCGCCTTTACCGCCAACAACAAGGATTGGCTTGCGAATTTAAACTACATCGATTTCCTCCGTGACATAGGGGTGCATTTTTCAGTGAATCGGATGCTCTCTTTCGAAGCCTACCGAAAGCGGCTGGAAACGGGTCTCTCCTTCATCGAGTTCAACTATCAACTCCTCCAGAGTTACGATTTCCTTCAGTTGTACGACCGCTACGGATGTAGACTTCAGATTGGGGGCGATGATCAGTGGGGAAACATCGTGGCAGGTATCGAGCTGATTCGGCGGATCCGCGGGGTCGAAACCTACGGCCTCACCTTTCCCTTGGTCACCACCTCGGATGGGAAGAAAATGGGAAAAACGGAGAAAGGGGCTCTATTCCTGGATCCGGATCTCACAAGTCCCTACGAGTTCTTCCAGTATTTTCGGAATGTGACAGATGCCGACGTGAAACGATTTCTCCTCATGTTCACGTTCCTTCCCGTATCCGAATGCGAGGCATTGGGGTCTGCCAGGGACAGCGCCATCAATCAGGCAAAGGAACGACTGGCATGGGAAGTTACCGCTCTCATCCACGGGAAGGATGAAGCAGACAAGGCCCTGCAAGCGGCAAGAGCCCTCTTCGGAAAAGGGGGGCTAGCGGGAGAAGCGGATGCGGTCCCCACCCACAAAATTTCTGCCCAGAGGCTCGAAGGAGGGATTCTCGCCATCGATCTCTTCGTGGAATCCGGGCTCTGTCCTTCCAAGAGCGAAGCTCGAAGACTGATCCAGCAAGGGGGAGCATTCGTCAACGAAGGAAAAGTGACGGATCTGGAAACAAAACTCGATCTCTCCTTTGTGCAGGAGGGGATCCTGTTGCTTCGGGCAGGGAAAAAGCGGTATGCTAGAGTGCGAGTAGAATAGGGACCGAAGGAGGATTCCTATGATTCGAAGCAAACCGATCTTACTCTTCAAGGCATTCATGTTGTCATTCACGCTGTTCCTTCTGTCGCAACCCCTTCTTTCGCAACCAGAGGTGGTACGGATCGCTGCCCTGAAAGGGCCCACAGGCCTGGGAATGATCAAACTGTTCCAGGAAAAGCCGACTCTGCCTGGTGGTGTTCGAACAGAGTACGTTGCCTACCCTTCGCCCGATGTGGTAATTCCTCGCCTGGTGAATGGGGAAATCGATCTAGCTGCCCTGCCTACCAATGTGGCGGTCAACCTATACAACAAAAAGATACCCTACGTGTTGGCTGCTATCATAGGGAACGGAGTGCTGTACTGTATCTCTACCGATTCTACTGTGAAGAATCTGGAAACCTTGAATCAAGTTCAGAATGTGGCTAAGGGTTCCACACCCGAGTTCATCCTAAGGCATATCCTGGAAGCTAAAGGCTTAAAGGATAAAGTGAAGGTGGAGTTCCGGTATGCTCCCGTCGAACTTGCCCAGCTCATCATTGCGGGAAGGGAAAAGACAGGCATTCTACCCGAGCCCTTTGCCACGAAGGTGTTACGAGCCCGACCGGAGGCCCGCATCATTTCGGATTTGCAGGAAGAATGGAAGGCTCTCTATCCCGACACTCCTACTTATCCCATGACAGCCCTCATAGTGAAGGCTTCGTTTCTCCATACCTATCGGCCCCTTGTGGATTCGTTCCTTTCCCTGTATCGGGCCTCCCAGGAATGGGTGAAGAAGTACCCCATAGAGGCGGGGAGCCTGGCAAGCCAGTTGTCTTTTGGGATCGATAGGGAAGATGCGAAGGATGCCATCCCCAGGTGCAACCTGACCTTCGTACCCGCTAAGGAATCTCGACCGGTGGTGGAACGGTTCCTAACGATCCTTCTCCAGTTCGCTCCTGAATCGATCGGCGGTAAGCTCCCCGATTCGGAGTTCTATGCAGTCCCCTGAGGGGAGGAGATCCCTTCTTCCTATCCGAATCTTTTCTCTCTTGAGTTTCCTCCTTCTATGGAAATTGGGGTCCCAGTGGATGGATAGTCCTATTATCCTTCCTTCTCCGGAGGATACCCTTAAAGAAACTTGGAGCCTGCTTCACGCGACTAGTTTCTACCAATCCCTAGGTGCCACCCTGGTCCGGGGAATTACGGGTTTTCTCCTCTCGATGGCTTGCGGTCTTCTTGTAGGTATTCTGGCAGGGAAATCGCATGTTCTCCGAGAGTTCTTTCGCCCCTTCCTCACCAGTATCCAATCGACCCCTGTGTTGGCCATTATCCTTTTGGCCCTTATCTGGTTCCCCACGGAGACCGTTCCCGTGTTCGTGGCCTTTCTCATGGGGTTTCCCATCATTACCACCAATGTGGCCGAAGGTATTCTGGCGGTGGATCATCGGCTTCTGGAGATGAGTAAGGTGTATAGGATCGACCGATGGAGGCGAGCCCTCTATGTAGTGTTGCCTTCCATCCTCCCTTATCTTGTGGGAGGGGCTTCCTCTGCCCTGGGTCTTTCCTGGCGAGTGGTAGTGGCTTCCGAAGTGCTCAGTCAACCCTTTCTCGGCATCGGAACAGGGATGCAGGAAGCTAAACTCCGTTTGGAGACCGCGCGGGTCTTCGCTTGGACATTGGCTGCATTGGTTTTGAGCTACTCTACGGAATCGATGTTCCGGTGTGTTGTTCGAAAGTTGAAGAGGCTGGCATGAAGGTTGAGTTGGATCGGGTGAGTTTTTCGTACGGAGAGGTTACGGTCCTTGATCACTTTTCTGCCCAATTTCCCTCTGGGGAAGTCACGGTTCTTCTAGGACCTTCCGGTTGTGGAAAAACCACCATCTTGAACCTTCTGGCAGGACTCCTGATCCCTCGGGAGGGAACTGTTCGAGTGGGGGATAGGTCCCCTCTGGAAGTACGGGTGGGATACATCTTTCAGGATGTGCGGTTGATCCCCTGGCTCACGGTGAGGAGGAACCTCGATCTTGTGCTTCCCCGGACAATTCCCCCAAAGGAGAGGATGTGCCGGATCCAAACCGTATTGCGCCTTGTGGGATTGGAACATGCCCTGTCCCTATTTCCCGATCAACTTTCCGGGGGAATGTACCGAAGAGTGGGGATGGCCCGCGCCTACCTGTTCGAGCCGGATTTATACCTGATGGACGAATCCTTTCAGGGGCTGGATCCTCCCTTGAAATTCCAACTCCTTTCGAACTTTCAACAATTGCGATCCACCTCCCCGAAGACAACGGTGTTCGTTACCCATGATATAGAAGAGGCTCTCCTGTTGGGAGACGAGATCCATCTCCTTTCTCCCCTGCCTGCCCGTATCGTTCATTCCCTCAGGAATCCCGTTTCCCTGGAGGATAGGATTCCTGGAAACCATGAACTAGCCAGGTTGGAGGGTGAACTGTTCTCCCTCTTTAGAAAAGAAACAATCCACTTAGGGAAGGAGTGAAGCATGAAGGCTTTGGTATTGAAGCAACCCGATGAAATGGTGATCCAAGAGGTTCCCCAACCCGTTCCCCAGGGGAACGAAGTATTGGTGAAGGTCCTGCGGGTTGGGGTTTGCGGAACGGATCTCCATGCCTATGGGGGGAATCAACCGTTTTTTTCCTATCCCCGCATCGTAGGGCATGAGTTGGCTGTCCAGGTAGTAGAGATTCCTAAAGAGGCGAGGGGTCAGGCCTCCCATGTGAAGGAGGGAGATATCGTTGCCGTACTCCCCTACCTTCACTGTGGGAAGTGCGTTGCCTGTAGGAATGGTAAACCCAATTGTTGCATCGAACTGCAATGTCTGGGGGTACATACGGATGGGGGGATGAGGGAATTCTTTACTATCCAACCCAAGTACCTTGTACCTGCATCCAAGGTCTCAGTGGAGGATATCGCATTGGTAGAATGCTTCTCTATCGGTTTCCATGGGGTAAGGAGATCAGAGGTGAAACCAGGAGAGAATGTTCTTGTGGTCGGAACGGGGCCTATCGGCATTGGAGTGATCCATGGGCTGAAGGAACGGGGGGCACGGGTCATTGTGCTGGATATCAATGAAAAGAGGCTCGAGTACGCTCAGCGGGTGGCTAAGGCAGATGTAGCCGTGCATGCGGGAAAGGAGCCTGCGGAACAGCGAATACTGGAACTTACGGGAGGAGAGAACCCGACCCTTGTCATGGATGCAACGGGAAATGCCAAACAGATGATGCAAGCTTTCAACTTTGTCTCCCAGGGGGGAAGAATCGTGTTCGTAGGCCTCGTGACAGCAGACATCACCTTTTCCGATCCCCTGTTCCACAGGAAGGAAATCACCCTGTATGCCAGCCGAAACGCTACGCTGGAAGATTTCAAGAACGTGATTTCCGCCATTGAAAGTGGTCGCATCAGCACCGAAGGATTTATTACCCACACGGCCAGTTTGGAAGAGGCAGCAGAACAGTTTCCCCTGTGGAGGAAACCGGAAACAGGAGTGATCAAGGCCGTTGTCCGTGTTGGCTAAAGCTTATAGGAAGAAATGGTCGTGGAGGAATCGCCTTAGCCCCCATCGGAAGCGTTTCCGGTGAGGGCCTGGCCCCTTCTTTTGGGGGTTTGGGCCTTTACCCAAAGCATGTAAGCCCTCCCCTAATTTTCCAGGAAGCTCTTGCTCTTCATAGGTCTTCCCATTGATCTTTTTCAGGAGAATGACATCCGCCTCATCTTTACGGAGGGAAAGCCGAAACCCTCGCACTTCGATTTCTACAGGATCCCCTAACGGAGCCTTTTGAATGAGTCGAATACGGGTAGCTTTCGTAAGCCCCAGACTCAACAACTTGTTCCGATAGGCGGGATCACAGGTAGCGTACCCTAAAATTTCCGCTTCTTCTCCGATCTGTAGGTCCTTCAATCTCGTGACTTCCATGGTAAGGCTCCCTGAATATTGTTCGTCTTTCCTAACTAGAATGTACTGGGAATGCATCCATGCTGTCAAGGATCCTTATACAGGCATACGAAAGAGCTTCCGTAAGAATACGAGGATCGTATCTTTCGCTCTAACGAACCAGGAACCTCGATCTATCTCCACACCGGCGAAAAGGTTCCCTTCCCGAAGGACTGTCTTTCCATCGTAGACCCGGAGGGTAGCGACTACCGTAGAAGGTTGGATCGGAGCTTCCAGGAAGTGCGATTGAGCATACTCCACTCGGATGAAATGTTCGCGGCCCTTTCGTACAGTTACCGGTATCGACTTAGGCGTGGGAGGTGTAAAGCTCGATTTAGACCCTTTCCAAACTCGTATGGGGCTTAGGGGGGGGAGGGCCATTTCCATCGTCACGAAGTGTTCGAATCCATACTCTAACAGGCTCACCGCCTCATCGTTTCGAGTTTGTATCGCTTTCCGAGGATTTGGACCTGTCGTACCCAGTATTACCACCAACAATCGCCTTCCATTTTTCTTTGCCGTAGCCGCTAGGTTGAATCCCGACTCGTAGAGGAACCCCGTCTTGATCCCATCCGCCCATGGGTAGGTATAGACAAGGGAGTTCTTGTTGAACTGGGTGATGGATCGTACTTTCTGTCCATTTTCCACATTTTCTGGCCGGGGATAGGTGAACTCCCGAACACTGTGGAGGGTATGCAAGCTCTCGGGGTGTTTTTCCAGATAGAATTTCAGGAACAGGGCAAACTCCCTGGCCGTGATCCGGTTGTCTGCGTCGTAGCCCGAGGGCTCCACGAAATGTAGGCTCTTGAGACCAAGCCGTTCCACTTCTCGATTCATCTTCTCGGCAAAAGCGGAAACGGATCCAGAAACGAAGAGAGCTGCCGCAATGGCGGCATCATTTCCAGAGGCTACCGCCAGCCCTTGCAGGATGTCTTCCACGGTAGCTCGCTGGTTCGGTCCCAGGAACATGAGGGAAGAATCCGAGGGCTGATGAATGGCCCAGGTTTCGGGGGGTAGGGGGACAGGGGTTTGCCAAGAAATTTCTCCCTTTTTGATCTTGTCCAGGAGAATATGTATGGTAACTACCTTTGTGAGGGATGCGGGCGGATGAGGAAGATCCGCGTTCTTTTCGTAGAGAATGGTTCCCGTGGTAGCATCCATAAGGACGGCTGCCAGCGAACTGATGTGGGGCGGGTGGGGAAGATGGGAAGGATTAGCCCTTGTAGAAAAGGGGACTAATGACGTAAAGATCAATAATAGGATGCCTGTCATTTTCCAATGCATGAGTAGTTCCCTTTACGAGTATGCATCTATCCTATCGAAAGAAGAAGAAAAAATCCATTCCCCCCGGAGCGATTCCCATGTTTCTTCTGATCCTTGACCACCCGTTCATCGTATGGTATGGTTTTTAAAACCTATGAGTCATATCCGACCAGAAACACTCGGTATCATTGCCTGTCCAGGAGGGGAGGCATTTGCCGATTCTATTATTAAGCACCTAAAACGTATCTATAAACGCAGGTTCGAACGAAAGGCAGCTCTACTGGCGGAAAAGTACGAGCGCTCTAAGGAAGAGATCTCCCGAGATCTCAACTACAATCAGGATCTAAAGTCTCCCAAAGGAGTAAAGAGCGGTAGTACAGAGGCATGTCGGATCCCAGAGTTTCGGATCCCGGCGGCCTATACCCGATTCCCCAATGGGGAGTTCAAGGTGGAGATCCTCTCTTCGATCCGGGGAATGGACCTGTACATCGTGCAGGATGTGGAAAACCATCTACCCCTGCGGTTTACCAATTCTCCCGAAGCGTACGAGCTGAATGTGAACGAGCATTTCTTCTGTCTGATGGTTACCATTGACGCTGCCTTCCAGGCAGGGGCAGGAAGCATTACCGTTGTACTTCCCACCTATCCCTACAGTCGTCAGCACAAGAAAAAGGGTCGGGAAAGCCTTACGGCTGTACGGGTAGGGCAGATCCTCGAGTTCTTGGGGGTGAAACGGATCATTACCCTGGATATCCATTCCCGGGATATCTATAATGGGTTTCGTACCCTGTTGTTGGAAAATCTCCATGCATCCTACCAGATCCTGGTAAAACTGTCCGAAATCTTCGATCTCCGGGACCCCGATCTAGTGGTGGTGGCACCGGATACAGGCGCTGTGGAGCGAAACAAATTTTTCGCCTCCAATCTAGGGGTTCCCCTCTCGGTACTGTACAAGGAACGGGACTATTCGCGGTTTTCTCTCAATGCAAAGAATAGCAACATCGTGGCCATGAAACTTCTCGGTTCGGTGGAAGGGAAAAACGTGTTCATGGTGGACGATATGTTGGGTACAGGCAGTACCCTCATCAAGGCGATGAAGGTACTGAAAGACATGGGAGCCAGGCAGATCATCTGTGCGGTAAGTATTCCCCTCTTTACCGGAGATGCGGTGAAACATTTCGATGAAGCCTTTAAGGCTGGGTACTTCTATCGGATCATCGGTACCAATGCGGTACAACACGATGAGCGGCTCCTTTCGAAGGAATGGTACATCAGCGCCGATGTATCACGCCTCTTCGCACGAATCATCTCTCGACTGCATCACAATATGAGTTTGAGCGAACTTTTGGATAATCGGAAGATCATCCAGAAACTACTGAGTCGACAGAAAGTTTAGAGACCTGCATGGCACCTCCCATCCTCTGCGTCGACATTGGCACCTCTTCGATGAAAGGTGGGGTCTTCTCGGAGGAAGGAGAGGTCTTGCAGCTTCTAAGAATTCCGGTTGCCGATCCCGGTACGGAGGATTTTCACCGATTCGATCCTACAAGATGGGAAGAGGGCTTCAGGCTCCTAGTGAGTCGGCTGACTACCTCTATTCCCGAGCGTATCGTCTTGAGTGGGCAGGGCCCTACCCTGATACCCGTAGATAGAGAGGGTAAACCCACTTTTTTTGCTCTCCTTTGGTTGGATGGAAGAGAGGACGTCGTACCAGGGGGGAAAAGTCTCTTTCTCCCCAAGGCTCGTTGGTTCCAGAAGTATGAGGGGACTGCCTACCATCGGACGACACACTTTCTCACCTGCCCCGAATACCTGATTCGGAAGCTTACCGGAGAAGTGGTCACAGTATCTCCATCTGCAGAGTTCGATCCTTACTACTGGAACAGGGAAGAACTGGATAGGTACGAACTTCCCCCAGATCTTTTTCCTCCCCTGATTCGGCCGGCTACTCTGATCGGAAGGGTTACGAAGGAGGGGGCTTCCCGATTCGGTCTATCACCTAACGCGATGGTGTATGCGGGGGGACCCGATTACCTCATGAGTCTCCTCGGTACGGCAACCACCCGGGTAGGGAGAACCTGCGATCGAGCAGGAACTTCCGAAGGGATCAACGTATGCACCCCAACGTTCATCCAGCATTCCCGCCTGCGGTGTTTGCCCCACCTCATACCCGGTCTCTACACTCTGGCAGGGATGCTTTCCTCATCGGGAAGACTGTTCGAATGGTTCCGAGACCTCACCAATCAGAGAACCCTGGCCTATGATCTCATGATGGAAACCATCGAGGCTCTCTTGCCGGAGGTGGTGCGAACACCTGAAAAATTTCCCAGTTTCTTTCCCTTTGCCCAACTGGGAAATGGATGGGACTTTTCCCGGGGTATTTTTGTGGGTCTGGGGACTGAGCATGGAAAGGCCGAGTTGGGGTTTGCCGTGGTAGAGGCTATAGGGTTTGCCGTTCGGTCCATCGTGGAAGAGTTAGAGCGAGTGGGATGCGCAATCGACATCCTTCGGGTATCCGGCGGACAGGCGAACAATAGGCTGTGGAACCGCATGAAGGCGAATATCGTAGGAAAACCTCTCCTGGTACCTCGGGTGAAGGATGCGGAACTAGTAGGCGGCCTTGCCGTTCTGCGTACGGCGGATGGAACATTCAAGGATTTCGATGAGGCTGCAAACAGCCTGGTAACTTTCGATGAACTATTCGAACCCGCTCCTCCCCTCGAAGCCTTGTTTCGGGAAAGGTACGAGCGGTATAAGGAACGGTGTGGACGGTTCATCGATGCTTTAGGGTAAATCTGCCACTCAATGCTTTGAATAGGCGCGGTACACTCTTGGATCGATTCGGTGTTTCTGCACCCGTAATCCCATGATCCTCTCGGTGATTCCCAGTAGCTTTGCCGCCTTTGCCATGTTCCCCTTGGTGGATTTGAGGGCATCCAGGATCAATTCCCTTTCCAGGTTGTCCAACGCTTCCTGCAGGGTGGTGTGAAGCCGGGTATTGGTGGATTCTGCCGACTGGAGGCTGGGAGGTAGATGATGGCTGTGGATCACCTCATCGGTAGAAAGGAGAACCGCCCGTTCGATGCAGTTCTCCAGTTCCCGCACGTTTCCCGGCCAATGGTAGGCCATCAGCAGATCGATGGCAGGGGTGGAGATCCGCTGGATTTTCTTGTGGTTGAGGGTAGCGTACTTTTCTATGAAATGATCCACCAGCAGAATGATGTCGCTCTTTCGTTCCCGGAGGGGGGGGATGTGAATGGGAAATACATTCAGACGGTAGTAGAGGTCTTCCCGGAATGTCCCCTTTTCCATCAATTGCTCCAGGTCTCGATTCGTGGCGGCAATGACCCGTACATTGCAGCGGATTGTTTCGTTACCGCCCACCCGCTCGAATTCCCGTTCCTGGAGCACTCGCAGTAACTTGATCTGTGTGGTAGGGGAAAGGTCCCCAATTTCATCCAGGAAGATCGTTCCTCCGTTGGCCAGTTCAAATCGCCCTTTCCGAGTGGCGATGGCCCCGGTGAAGGAGCCCTTTTCGTGCCCGAAGAGTTCGCTCTCTATCACGGTTTCGGGCAGGGCGGCACAGTTTACCTTGATGAAGGGTTTGTCAGCTCGGCTGCTATTGTAGTGGATCGCATGAGCTACCAATTCCTTCCCTGTGCCGCTTTCTCCCCGGATCAGCACGGTAGCGTCACTTCTGGCTACCTGGGCTATGAGATCGAACACCTCCTGCATGGCTTTCGAGTTCCCGATGATGTTAGCCGGACGGAAGCGTTCCCGGAGTTCTGCTTTCAAGCGGGCATTTTCCGCGACAAGTTGTTCCCGTTCTTCGTAGAAAGATTGCCGGAGTTTTATGGCTTGTGCCAGCATGGAGGCGATGATGGAAAGAAGACGCACGTCTTCTTCATACCTCACGTTCTGCTGGAAGAGTTTGTCTACGCTGATGGCTCCTAGGGTTTCGTTTCCCAGTTTTATGGGAACGCAGATGAAGCTGATGTCCGATTTCCTGAGGTTCTTCCTTGCCCCGGTTTTATTCAGGAAAAGGGGTTCCTCCGACACTTTTGGGACGATCATGGGCATTCCCATCTGTATTACCCTTCCGGTGACCCCCTCTCCCAGTTTGTACCGACCTTTTTCGATCTGGGAACCGGTGAGTCCATAGGCAGCCTCGATGAAGATTTCGCCCGTAGAACGGTTCAGGATGGTGATGGATCCTCTCAACATCTTCATCCGGGTAGCCAGCGTATCCAGTACAGGTTGGATGGCCTGCTTGATGTCGATACTCTGGTCTATGATCTGACTGATCTCGAAGAGGAGGGAAAGTTCCTCGATCTTTTCCGTATCAGTTTGCTGTCTTGTTTCTTCCATACTGTCGTATACTACATCTTGGTAGGAAAATTGGCAACAGGGGCGGATGGAAACTACAAGGGAGGAAGATTTTGATTGACAACGCTCATAAGTGTTGTATAATTGTATAACAATCCTATAATTTTGAGGGGGTGTGAAATGAAGAAACGGTACATACTTGCCCTAGTGGCTTTCCTAGTGGCAGTATCGTTCGTGTATGCCGGAGGTAAGCAGGAATCTGTCTCTGGCCCGAAGGTTTATAAGCTGGGAATCATGACCTCCCTGAGTGGAACCTTCGCCGCAGTGGCAGAGACGCAAAAGGCTGCAATCCTTCTAGCCGTGGAGCAAAAGAACCAGCAGGGGGGCCTTTCCATGCCCTGGGGGAAGGTAAAAGTGGAAACGAGTATCAAGGACGATGAGGCAAAGCTCGACGTGGGGATCCGACGTTTCCGGGAACTCCAACAGGAAGGGATCCATGCCCTGGTGGGTACCGTCTGGAACCCGATGGCCGCTGCGTTGAACGAGGAAATGAAGATCACTCCCATGCCCTACCTGGCCGCCTGCGTTCCGGCTCTGGATTCCTTCAAAAAGGGTAATCCTGCGGTGGCCACCTACTCGGTAGCATTTACCCCCTGGAGTATCGGGTATCTCGCGGGTGCTTCCTCCATCAACAAACTCGGAAAGAAGAAGATATTTTTCCTTGCCAGATCGGATTCCTGGGGAAGGACGATCTTCGACGGGGTGAAAGCCGCTACAGAAAAGTACGGTGGAGAAATCGTAGGGTATGCAGAGGCGCCTCTAGGCACAGTTGATTTCTCGGCCATCATTCGAAAAGCGATGGATACGAAACCGGACATTTTCATGGCCAGTCAGTTTGCAGGAGATGCCATTGCGGTGATCAAACAAGCCTACGATATGGGTTTGTTCAACGTGACTACCGTGTTCAATACCTGGATTACCAGTGTAGTCGCCCGAGGGATCCCCGATGCTGCATTGAGTCAGGTGTACGCTCTGATGTACCACTACCACGATCTATCCGGCCTGGGAGATCCGGAGGTGGAGAAGAGGACGTTGGAGTATCGAAAAGCCTATGAAGCCATGTGGAAAGAGCCTCCCGATGCGTACGGTTCCATCGCCTATGTAGCCACTCAGACTTTGTTCTGGGCAATAGAAAAGGCTGGTTCCTTCGATCCAGCGAAGGTTGGAGCGGTGTTGGCTGCCACCAATCCGAACAATACGATCCCCACGATCAAAGGTGATATGTACTTCCGGCAGGATCAGCAGATGGTAGGAAAGTACCTCGCTTTCCTCGTGAAAGGGAAGGCTTCCTCGGCACGGAAGGACAAGTGGGACGTATTCGAAGTGCAGGGATCTTTCGGCGGGGATGAAGCGCTTCCGAGTCTGCAATCTTTAGGCTACTGAGACTGGTAGAAACGAAGGATCGCGTCGCACCCCCTCGGTGGGGTGCGACATGCATAAAGTCCAGGAGAGTTTCCTTTCCATGAATAGTACGGTGGCCATTGAGGTAGAAAACGTAACCAAACGGTTCGGCGATTTCACGGCGGTGAGAAATGTATCGTTGGAACTGAAATCGAGTGATTCCATCGGGATCATTGGTCCCAACGGTGCAGGAAAAACCACCCTGGTGAATTTGATTACCGGGTATTACACTCCCGATAGGGGGAGTATTCGGATCTTCGGGAAAGAGATCTCCTCTTTCACTCCCGCAGAGCGAGTGTCTTTCGGTGTACTACGGACTTTTCAGTTGGTCCATGTGTTCGATAATCTCTCGGTATACGAGAACGTTGCCCTATCCCTCTATCGCCGGCAAACGGGAAAACATGCCCTCCTGCAGTCCTTCTTTCGCTCGTTAGGGGATGAGGCCAACCTGCGAAAGGTAGAGGAGGTCCTCGATCTGTTTCATCTTTCTTCGCTGGAGAGGGAACAGGTGGGGAATCTTTCTCTAGGGGATAAGAAGAAACTCGAGTTGGCAATGATCTATGTGGTGGATCCGGAAGTGATGATCCTCGACGAGCCTTTCGCAGGCCTGGGAGATCAGGAGATAGATGAAATCCTTCCCATTCTGAAGAATGCAGTTCAAAAGCAGAAGAAAACAATGTTGATCGTGGAGCATAAGCTTTCGAAACTGACCTCCATCGTGGAGAACATTGCCGTGATGCACGAGGGAGCCATCATTGCCAGTGGGCCCTGTGAGGAAACCCTCAACCATCCGGAAGTGAGACGCTCCTACTGGAAGCTGGACAGTTGTCCGGATCCCACGGAAACGAAATGAACGGGTACGAAGGCATGGAAACAGGTAAAAAGCCTTTACTGCGAGTAAAGAATCTATATTCCGGTTACGGGAATCTGAAGGTACTTTTTGACATATCGATGGATGTGTACCCCGGAGAGGTGGTATGCCTGGTGGGACGGAATGGAGCGGGAAAAACCACCCTTTTTCGCACCCTCGCAGGTTTCCTCAAACCCTTTAGTGGCGAGATCTTTTTCAAGGAGAAAAACCTCCTTGGAGAATTCCCTTTTGAGATTGCCCTGTGTGGACTGAAGTACGTTCATCAGGATAAACAAGTATTTTCTGATCTCACGGTCGAGGAGAACCTGGAGCTGGCCAGCTATGCCACGAAAGATTACGAGTGGGATCGGGTTTTTGCCTACCTTCCGAAACTGAAGATCTTGTTGCAGAGGAAAGCCGGTTTGCTCAGCGGGGGAGAGAAGCAAATGCTTTTGATCGCCATGGCACTTCTGGGGAGACCCTCGCTGGTACTGATGGACGAACCCACCGAAGGCCTCGCTCCCCATCTGGTCCAAGATCTCACTCAGGTATTCAAGGAGATTCGTAAAGAAACGACCCTCTGCATCGTGGAACAGAACCTCCCTATGGTAACCCAGATTGCCGACAAAGTGTACTCGATAAAGGAGGGAAAAATCGTGGCGGAAACCTCGAGTCCTGAAGAAATCAGGGCGTTGATGTTCGAAAAGTATCTATGAGCGATGGTGTTAGGAGAGTTCCTGCATGTCAAAACGAACCTATGAAGGGATGCTACCCTTCCTCTTTACCGGAGGATTGATCCTTGCACGGTACCTGTTTCCCTCGAAGATGACCTTCATCACCGAGGTAGCCCTATATACCTTGTATGTCATGGGAAACAACATCCTGTTAGGATACCTAGGATACGTTTCCTTCGGACAACCCGTGTACCTCAGTATGGGTGCTTATTCTGCAGCGATCTACCTCGCCTACCTGGGAAGGAGTCCGCTTGTAGCGATTCTCGTGGCCATCCTCATGGGAGTCATCGTTGGGGTGTTGATGGGTCCCGTGTTAATCCGGTTGCGGGGCAGTTACTTTACCCTGGTGAATGCTGCCTTCTGTGCCATAGGCCTGTTTACAGTGGAAAGACTTCTCATCGGTGTTACCCGGGGGAATGATGGTCTATGGTTTCGAACTCGAATGGTTGCTACTCCCCTATTGGATATTCGGCAACCCAAGAATTTTTTCTTCTTTGCCATGTTGGTTCTTCTAGTGATTTTTCTTCTCTACCGCCGAATGGATCGATCCGTTCTCGGTGCGGCCTTCAAAGCGACGCAGGGCAATGAGCGAAGAATGCAGTTCCTGGGGTACGATACATTCAAGATACGCTGGCTAGGGTTCGTGCTGGCCACTGTTCTTTCCACTCTCGCGGGGTCTCTCTATGCCATCAACTTCGGCTTCGTGAATCCCAATCTGGGAGAAAACTCTCGAGCTGCGGAAGTGATTGTGGCGACCCTCCTGGGAGGATCGGGAACCGTGTATGGACCCTTCTTCGGTGCCATCACCTTCCTGGGAATAAAGGAAATCGTAAGCCAGTGGATCACACGATGGGAACTCCTGGTAGGAGTCCTCACCATCATCGTGCTATTCAGGTTCAATCGGGGTGTATGGGGAACTTTTATGGATCTTATCAAGAGAGGTCGAAAAGATACAGTTTTACAGAAATAAACCTATTTCGGATTGCAGAAAGGCAGGGAAGGATGAGTGTTTGGTTATCGGCTGTCGTGTATGGGTTGAGTACCAGTGCTATTCTATTCTTGGTATCCATCGCGCTTTCGGTGGGATATGGGTTGATGCGTATAGTGAACCTGGAGGCTATGCTTTACTACTCCTTGGGAGCTTACCTCACCTATACCCTGGTGAGTACCACGGGAAGCATGTGGCTGGGCGCCCTCTGTGGAATGCTTTTGGGAGCCGCGCTGGGATTCGTGGTAGAAACGCAACTCCTTCGCAGGGTCTATGGGAAGAACATGCTCTTCTCCATGGTGACCACCTTCAGTGTGTACCTCATCGGGATTGGGTTGATCCAGTACGTGTGGGGATTGAATCCCAAACCTGTCGCTTCTCCCACGGACACGATGCTCCGATTTTGGGGGGTGGCGATTCCCCTGTATCGGGTACTCATCATTGGAATTGCGGCTATTACCTACATGGGATTTCAGTTGTTCCTTAACCGGACGATAGTAGGGAAGGCGATTCGGGCTGGAATCGAGAATCGGGATCATGTGCAAGCTCTGGGAATCAACATCTACCGTATTTTTACCCTCACCTTCGTGTTGGCCAGTGGATTGGCAGGGTTGGGAGGTGCCCTGAACGCGCCCTTGATTATGGTTGGTCCCTACATGGGAAACGATATGCTCCTCTATGCCTTTACCACAGTGATCTTGGGAGGTTTAGGCAGTTTGAAGGGAACCTTCATCTCCGCCCTCATCCTAGGACAGGTGATCTCTATCGGAGGGACCATCTGGTCACCCTTATCCTTCGTGGGACCCTTCTTCGTGATGTTTACCGTACTGATCTTCAAGCCGAACGGTCTGTTTGGGGTAAAGGGAGTAGCCTTTGGGTTCGATCAGTAGGGTACTCCCATGAAGGCAATGGTTCTTAGAGAGTACAATCATCCTTTACAGGTAGAGGAGGTGAGAACCCCCTCCCTGGACCCACATGAGGTGCTCCTAAGAGTAAAGTACTGCGGCATCTGTGGAACGGATCTCAAGATCGTAGAGGGAAAGTTGCCCGATATCGTGAAGCTCCCTCACATTCCCGGCCATGAAATTGCGGGTACCCTAGTGGAGATTGGCCAGGACGTGAAGAACCTTCGCATAGGAGACAGGGGCATCGTGTATCCCTATCTAGCCTGCAAGGACTGTGAACTTTGCCGGACTGGAAGGGAGAACATTTGTTTCAGCATCAAACGATTCGGATTCGAATTGAATGGTGGATTCGCCGAGTATCTCAGTGTTCCTGCCTATAATTTCTGCAAGGTCGAGGGGTCGATGGAGGTTTTAAAGAGTCTCGCAGTCTTGACCGACGCAGGGGCGACTCCCTACCATGGGTTAAAAACAATCGCAAACCTCACCCTGGGACAGAGAGTGTTGATCATCGGTGCCGGTGGTTTGGGGTTACACGGGGTGCAGGTGGCAAAGTTACTCGGTGCCCAAGTTTCCGTGGTTGATATCCGGGAGGAAAACCGCTCCCTGGCCATGACATTTGGAGCTGAACTGGCACTCTCCGCTACAGATGAGGAAGCAAGAAAAAAGATTCTTTCCTGGACAGATGGGAGAGGGGTGGATGTGGTGCTGGAGGGAGTCGGTTCTCCTCTTACCTTCGAATGGGCATTGTCCTGTTTGAAGCGGGGCGGAACTTTGGTGATCATGGGCTACGATCCTTCAACCCCTCTTTCCTTGAACGGAAAAGAGATGCATTACAACGAATGGAAGGTTTCCGGAACTCGCCTTGCCACCAAGCAGGAACTAGTGGAATTGATCGAACTGGCAATCGGGGGAAGGTTGAAGCCGGTGGTAACGATGGAGTTACCCTTGGAAGAGGTGAACCGAGGGTTGGAAATCCTCAAGCAGGGGAATACCCCGGGTAGAATCGTGTTGACAGTTTTCTAGAGGGGAATCGACATGAGATTCAAGCGTATCGAGAAACGCTCCGTCACGGAAGAGATCATCGAGTACTTGAAAAACGAAATTCTCAACCATACCCTCAAACCAGGAGAACGGTTGCCCTCTGAAGAGAACTTAGCCAAACAATTGGGAGTAGGGCGGGGGACGGTTCGGGAAACTTTACGGGTGTTACTCTATTTAGGTTTGATCGAACGGAGGGGAAAAGCCACCTATATCTCAGATGCAGCCAATGCACAGAGTATTCCCACTGACTTCTTACAGAGAGTCCATAAGCATGAAGATGTGATGAAGATGATCGAGGTGCGGAAGATCATCGAACCGCGGGCGGCAGAACTCGCAGCAGAACGGGGTAGTCCCGAGAAAATAGAAAAAATCGAACGCTGTCTTCAGGAGATGGAACGTACCCTCGATAACGTGGAGGATTTTATCCGCTGCGACAATGAGTTTCACCTGGCAGTATTCGAGGCCACGGAGAATCCCATCCTGCTGGAGATCATCAGAAGTCTTCAAATGATCATGAAGAAGAACCAGGCCATCATTCTCCGCAATAGCGAGACGATAAAACCCAGGTCCTTCGCCTACCACAAAGAGCTATGCCAGGTCATAAAAGAAGGAAATGATCAAAAAGCTCGGGAAGTGATGGAACACCATTTGAACGATATAGAGCGAGAGATGTACCTGATTCTTCGTAAAGGTGTACTAGAGACTCAATAAAGGGATGAGGAACCGTATGGATAAAAGTGCAAAAAAGGGAACAGACCAACCCTGTGTATTGCTCATCGCCACCCTGGATACGAAAGGGGAGGAAGCTCTCTACGTGCGGGAGGTCCTTCGATCCGAAGGATGCCAGGTGGTATTGATGGATCCTGGTATTCTTCAGTATCCAAAGATCGAACCGGATATTTCCAGGGAAGAGGTAGCCGAAGCAGGAGGAGAGAGTTTACCCAAGCTCCTCGCTTCGAAGGACAAGGGGCTCTGCATACGGACGATGATGAAAGGCGCCGCTACCTGGGCAGAGCGTCTCTATCGGGAAGGTAGAATACAGGGAGTCCTGGCTATCGGAGGTGCTCAGGGCACCGACATCGGAACTGCCGCCATGCGTGCTCTTCCCTTCGGTATCCCCAAGTTCATGGTTTCGACTGTAGCCTGTGGCCAAACCCCCTTTGGCCCTTTCGTAGGTACAAAGGACATCATCCTGATGCACTCGGTGGCCGATTTACAGGGCCTCAACCGATTGACCTGTACCGTTCTTCGGAATGCGGCAGTGGCTGTGAGCGGCATGGTACTCGATCGGTGGAAAAAGGGAATTGGGAGAGGGGAAGGTCTTGAGTATGTAATCCCGGACGGCAGAAGGACCGACAAGGGGGCTGTAGCCCTATCCATGCTGGGAACCACCACGGAGGGGGCACTTCGGGCGAAGGAGAAGCTGGAGCAGGAAGGTTTCGAAGTGGTGGCGTTCCACCAGAATGGAACGGGTGGGATCGCGATGGAGGATCTGATTCGGGAAGGCATGTTTCGAGGGGTGATGGATCTGAATCTCCATGAAATTGGAGATCGAGTGGTAGGGGGATTGCATGGAGCCATTCGAGAGTATCGATTGGAATCAGCAGGAGAGCTGGGTATTCCCCAGGTAGTTGCCCCTGGGAGTATCAACTACACCGTACAGGGCCCCCTCGACACCCTATCCTCCGAAATGAAACAGCGCAAGTACATCGTCCATAACCCGAACCTTACCCTGGTGCGTCTTTCTAGAAAAGAACTTGAAATTACCGGTAAGTTGGTGGCCGAAAAACTGAATCGCGCGAAGGGCCCGTTTCGCCTCTTTTTGCCTTTGCGGGGATTGTCATTCCCCGATCGAGAGGGACTTCCCCATTGGGATCCAGAGGATAACCAGTTCCTCTTCGATACGATCAAGAAGCACCTGAGCCCCCGGATCCCTGTGCGAGAGATCGATGCCCACATCAATGATCCCGAGTTTATCGATCCGGTGGTTGATCAATTCCTGGAAATGTTAGATATTATGATATCTGCAAAATGAAGAGAGGAAGGTATGTCGGATTTTAGAAGCAAACTTTCGGGAGTGTTCGTTCCCATGGTTACTCCCTTCAGGAACGATGAAATCTTGTATGCCGGCATTCGACAGAATGTAGAGAAATGGAATGCCACTGGTCTACGGGGATACTTCGTATTAGGAACCAATGGGGAGTACAAATCTCTGTCGGTTACCGAACGGTTTCGGGTATTGGACACCGTTGTGAGGTCTAGCGCTTCAGACAAAATCATCATGGCGGGGTGCGGAGCGGAAAGCACCCGAGAAACCTTAGACCTGGTTCGCGAAGCGGCTTATCGCGGAGCCTCGATGGCAAGCATCCTGATGCCTAGCTTCTTTGCTAAGTCGATCAATGAGGATGTGATGGTGAGGTTCATCGTTGAAGTGGCGGATCATGCACCGATTCCAGTGGTGCTCTACAACAATCCAGCGGTGGCAGCAGGAGTCACCATCACCTACAACGTCCTGAGACGGGTGAAGGACCATCCCAATGTGATGGGAATCAAGGATAGTTCTAAGGATACGTACAAGGAAAACTTGAAGGCTTGTTCCGAAAAGTTCTTCGTACTAGCCGGTTCTGCCAACTACTTTTTGGATCTACTGGAAAATGGAGGAACAGGAGGGGTCCTATCCCTGGCCAATGTATTCCCCGATGCTTGTGTACATCTCTACCGAGCTTTTATGGAAGGAAAGAAGGAGGAAGCGAAACGTCTCAACGAGACTCTCGTTACTCTCAATAAAGCTGTTTCAGGAACTTTTGGGGTTGCCGGAGTGAAAGCGGCGATGGATCTGGCGGGGTATATAGGGGGAGTTCCTCGCAGACCGTTACTGGAGCTTACCGAAGACCAGAAGGAATCCCTTCGGAACACCTTGAAAGATTTGGGGTTTCTCAAGTAGGAGGTGTGCATGGAACGATTGAAGGATCGAGTGGCCATCGTTACCGGGTCTGGCCGGGGTATGGGGAAGGCGATTGCAGAAGCATTGGCCAGGGAAGGTGCCTGGGTAGTGATCTGTGATATCCTGGAAGTAGAAATCCAGAACACCGTTGCCGAGCTTTTGAACAAAGGGCATAAAGCGATGGGGTTAACGGTGGATGTGACGAGCAAGGCTCAAGTGCAGCAGATGGTTCAGGACGTAAAGGCAGCCTGGGGCCGGATCGATATTCTAGTCAACAATGCGGGAGGAGCTCTCAACACCCCCCACCTCCTCCATGAAATCGAGGAAAAACACTGGGATCTCGTATTGAATGTGAATCTGAAGGGAGCATTCTTCTGTTGTCAAGCGATCATTCCCGAGATGGTGGAGAAGGGGGGCGGGGCCATCGTGAATATTTCTGCGTTGGCTGCTCACTATAGGGCTTCCCTTGCAGGAGTGCAGTACACCGCTGCGAAGGCAGGTGTGGAAGGACTGACACGACAACTGGCGTGGGATTGGGGACCCAAGGGCATCCGAGTGAACGCCGTTGCTCCTACGGTTACTATGACAGGGGAACGGGTGAAAGGGCTTTGGGAGCAGAAGGATGAAGAGGAACGGCAGAGAACCCTTTCCCAAATTCCATTGCGTCGGCTGGGCACGCCACAGGAGGTGGCAGCCGCGGTGGTGTTCCTTGCCTCGGATGAGGCAAGCTACATTACAGGGATCTGTCTCGATGTCGTGGGAGGCAGGTACCTCCGTTAGAGCGGAATGGGAGAAAAAAATGAAATATAAAGTGCTTCTTCCCCAACCCATCGAAGAGGAGGCTAGAAGGATACTGGAGGAGAACGATTTGGAGATCGTCCAGGCGAAAGACCCCAAACCGGAAACGGTAGCTCCTCTCATGAAGGATGTTCATGCCCTTGTTCTTCGAACAGGGATCCAGATTACGAGAGACCTGTTGGAAGGGGCGGAACAGTTGTTGACCATTTCCCGCACCGGCGGCGGGGTGGACAACGTAGACTTGGCGGCAGCTACCGAAAAAGGCGTGATCGTTACCTCTAGTTTGGGAGCCAATACATCGTCCGTGATTGAACACGCGTTATCCCTCATCCTGGCTCTGTCCAAACAACTGTTCCTCATGGATAGAGAAGTTCGTAAGGGAAACTTCGGAATCCGGTACAAGAACTTCCCGCGTGACTTACAGGGGAGAACCCTGGGAGTGCTGGGATTCGGTCGGATCGGTTCGGGACTAGCCCAGATCTGCCACCGATCCTTTCAGATGAAGATCCTGGCGAATGACGATTATCTGCCGGAGGAGGTCAAGAACTCCTACCGCTCGTGGGCGGTTTTCACTTCCAAAGAGGAACTTTTTCGAAACGCAGACATCGTCACCATTCACATCCCCTTGACGGAGGAAACCCGGGGGATGGTGAACGCAACCCTATTGTCCCTCATGAAACCGGATGCGTTTCTCGTGAATACTTCGCGAGGTGGGGTGATCCAGGAGAAAGATTTGATCGAAGCGTTACAAAAGAAGGCCCTAGCGGGGGCGGGTTTGGATGTGTTCGAGCATGAACCTCTGGAACCGGACAACCCCCTTCTCCAGATAGATAACGTAATCCTCACCCCCCATTCGGCAGCGTTGACCAAGGAGTGTGTGGTACGGATGGCCGTAGCAGGCGCGGAAAGGGTAGTTGCCTTACTGCATGGGCGCATGCCGGAGCATATTGCAAATCCGGAAGTATTGAACCAGGAGAAGTGGAAAAAATATTTCAAATTACAGTAATATCCTTAGTATATTAGTATAGTTATTTCTAGGGAGGATCGACTATGAAACCGATCGCACTGGGGTGGGATCCCAATGCAAAAGAGATGAAAGAAGCCGTAACAAAAGTGCTTATCGAGATGGGACACCAGGTAGAAGACTACGGGTCTGAAGACCCCATCTATGCGAATGTGGCTTTTCGTGTAGCGGAAGCGGTAGCCACTGGAAAACATGAACGAGGAATTCTCATCTGTGGAACAGGCATTGGGATGAGCATCGCGGCCAACAAGGTTCTGGGAGCCTACGCCGCATTGGTTTCGGATGCCTATTCTGCGGAACGAGCGGCCTTGAGTAATGATGCCAACATCATTACCTTGGGAGCTCAGACATTGGGGATCGAACATGCCAAAGCACTGGTAAAGATCTGGATGCAGAACTACTACAAACCAGGCGGCCGATCGGAACCGAAGGTGAGCCGCATCAAGGAGTACGACCGAGAACGGGGAGATGTACGCAAAAGAGGGTGAAGAAAAGAAAGGGTATGGCGGTGAAGCAAATCTCTGAACAGAATGTCAAGAACCTCGAACGCATAGCGGTTCAGATCCGTAGGAACATCCTTCGGATGATCAAGGCGTATGGAAAGGGGCACCTGGGAGGGGCACTGTCGGCAGCGGATATTGTCACGGCTCTATACTTCCAGGTCATGCGAATCAAGCCGGAAGAACCGAAGTGGAAGGATCGAGACCGATTCGTCTTGTCTGCGGGCCACAAGTGCCTCGTTCTCTACGCAGCTTTGGCGGAACGGGGATACTTCGACAAGAACCTACTGGATACGTATGGAGCCCTGGACAGTAAGTTTCCCGGACACCCGGACATGCACAAGTTGCCTGGGGTAGAGACAAATACAGGAGCCCTGGGCCATGGCCTTTCCATCGCCGGCGGAATGGCTCTGGGGGCCAAACTGGATCGCTCCGATGTCAAGGTGTATGTGGTGATGGGAGATGGGGAGCTGGCAGAGGGCTCCAACTGGGAAGCGGCCGCTGCCTGTGCAAAGTACCAACTGGAAAACCTATTGGTCTTCGTAGATAAAAACGAGCTGCAGATCAGCGGGTACACGAAGGAAGTGATGTGCTACGATCCCTTACCAGACAAATGGAAAGCCTTCGGATGGGCCGTAAGGGAAATTGACGGTCATGACATGAGGGAAATCCTCGATGTCGCCACGGGGTTCCCCTTCGAAAAAGGCAAGCCTTCTGTGGTAATCGCCCATACGGTGAAGTCGAAAGGTTTTTCCTTTGCCGAAGGGAAAGCGAGTTACCACTACTGGAAAGTGACGCCGGAAGAATTGGCCCAGGCGGAACGGGACTTGGAAGAGATGGAAAGGAGATTGCAGTGATGGAAAAGGTTGCCGATCCCCGAGAAACCTTTGCCGAGGCGCTTCTAGAGGCAGGGAAGAAAGACCCCAGGATCGTAGCTCTCTCGGCGGACAGTTCCAGTGGTTCGGGATTTTCCCTCTTTAAAAAGAATTTCCCTGACCGCCATCTGGAATTCGGAATCATGGAGCAGGGAGTAATTGGGTTCGCTTCAGGCCTCGCCACGATGGGAAAGATTCCGGTAGTGGCTACCATCGCCACCTTTGTTACTTCCCGGCCCTTCGAGATGGTGAGGAACGATATCGGCTACATGAAACAGAATGTAAAGTTGGTAGGTCGCTGTGGGGGAATTACCTACAACGATTTAGGGCCGACCCATCATTCTCTAGAGGACTTTGCCATCCTGGGAACGATCCCTGGATTCACCCTCCTTTCCCCGGGGGATCCCCTGGAGATTCGGAAGGCGACCCTGGCGATGTTCGAGCATGTGGGACCGGTGTACATGCGGATAGGGCAGCAACCTCTGCCGTATCTCTATGAGGGAGAGTATCCCTTCGAAATCGGGAAAGGTGTGACACTGCGGGAAGGGAAGGACCTTACCATCATAGCCACGGGGACAGTATTACAGAAGGCAGTAGCCGCTTCCGATCTTCTTAAAAAGAAGGGAATCGGCGCGAGGGTGATTAACATGCATACGTTGAAACCGATCGATCGAGAGATCATTCTCCAAGCCGCGAAAGAGACGGGAAAGATCCTCACCGTCGAGGAGAATTACCTTCGAGGGGGGCTGGGAAGCCTAGTCTGTAGTGTGGTTTCCTCTACCTATCCAGTTCCTGTCCGGATGCTCGGCATAGACGATACCTTCGTGGGAACAGGACCCTACGAGGATCTTTTGGCGAAGTTCGGCCTGCAAGGGGAACAAATTGTGGAAACGGCCATAGCCTTTCTCCGAGAATAGCGGGTACAGTTCTCCCTATGGCAAAACGGTTCCTATTCCTCGATTTCGATGGAGTGATCTGCAATTCGGTTCTTGAATGTCTCTATAGTGCCACCATTGCGTACTATTCAAAGTACCTGAAGCAACAGATTACATCCCTTCCTCTGTCTTTTAAGGAAGACTTTATTCGTTACAGACCCTTCATTCGAACGGGGGAAGATTATGTGGTGCTTGCGGAACTCGTGGCTAAGGGAGTAAAGATCCATACTCAGGAAGATTTCGATCGGGAACTGCAGTCAAACCCGAAAGATAGGCTATCCCTTTTCAGGGAACTCTTCTATCAAACTCGGCGGGAGTTGATCGCCCACGATTTCCTCCACTGGATGCGGTTGAACCCCCTCTACAGAGGGGTGAAGGAACCCCTTTTGGAGGTGGCCCAGGCTCCGACCGTATACATCCTTTCTACGAAGGTTTCCGATCTTATTCACAAAATCCTTCTGCACCATGGAATCGATTGGCCAGAAGATCGAATCCTGTACTCTCATACAATTTCCAAGAAGGATATTATCGGAGCCGTCCTGGAATCGAAAGGAGTCTCGGAAGCGGTCCTTCTGGACGATCAACTGGATCACTTGCGCCTAGCGATGGAAGACAGGAGGATTTTACCTTTCCTGGCCGGTTGGGGGTATGTAAAACCCGAATGGCTCGAGCAGCGGAAAATACCTACCCTCCATATCCGAGACTTCAAGGCTTTTCTAAGGGAGACTTCCCTTCTTTCGGTTCCTCCAATTCCAGGAGGAACTGATACTCCATAGGAGAAATAACTTCTTCCGCATCGCCAAGGCTGTGGGTTTTCGCTTCTTGGAGAAGTGACCTAAGGGAGGAGAGCTCCGCAGTTTGCCCTGCTAGGCATGTTTGCAGGGTAGGAAGGTAAAGTTCTAGGGGTTCGCTGAGAAAATTTCCCTTGCTGATGATCCGGTTGATCAGTTGGATGAACTGTTCCTTCGTCTTTTCCAATTGATCCAGGTATTCGATCCTCCGATTCAAGTATGGATTGTCCCGCAATTGATGAAACAATCGGGATAGGATGGAATCGGTGAATAGGAGATCCTCTAGCATCTTGTCCAGAAACAAATCTGCATCGATTTCAAGCTGGAATCCTGTTTCCAACGCATGGATGGTCAAAGAGAGGAATTCCAACGTTGATTTGTAGTTAATTTTTTGCAGCATAACTATTTTTAGCTATCGGCACAGGGGTGTGACGTCTTGAAAAGAAAAACACCTTGACAGAACACTTCCCTTATGGTAGGTTGCTACCACCTCTTTAGTGGCAATTGCTTACTTGCCACTCATTACGTCCGGAAGGAGGATTCGATGCGTGCGTATGAGGTTGCCTGTGTCTTCCAGGGGGATGATGTAGCGTTCACCCGTGGAAAGGAAACGGTCAAATCGGAGTTGGCAAAGCTAGGAGCCCAGATAGTAGGGGAAGAAGACCTAGGCCAACGGAACCTCGCTTATCCTATCAAAAAAGAAACCCGGGGACACTACTGGATCTATTCCGTGCAGATGGATCCTATAAAAGCAAAGCAGATCGAACATGCTCTAAGACTTACATCCGAACTACTACGCGTGTTGGTGATAAAGAAAGACGGTAAGTAACCGTAGGAGTGCGCACGAAGTGGCGGATATCAATCATGTTGTCTTGGTAGGAAGATTAACCAGGGATGCTCAACTGAAATACACCAATTCCGGTGTAGCTATCAGTACCTTCGCAGTAGCCATAAACCGAAGAATCAAACAGGGCGATCGATGGACCGATGAAGCTCACTTTTTCGATATAACTCTCTTCGGGAAACAGGCAGAGGCGATCAACCAGTATCTGCGGAAGGGGAACCAGGTAGCCATCGAGGGAGAGCTTCGGCAGGATCGGTGGGAGCAGGATGGGCAAAAGCGAAGTAAAATTGTCATAGTGGCAAATAACATTCAACTTTTAGGGAATCGTCCGGCAGGAACGGTAGATCGTGGTGCCCCTCTTCCGGAGGAAGAAGTTCCACCTGTAGAAAATGGCGCAACCGGGACGTTCGAAGACGATATTCCGTTTTGACTTCATGCACAAAGTGAACTATTGAGGGAGGAAAGGTACCAATGTCTGAAGAACAGATTGAAAAAGGGCTAAAAGTAGAGGAAGATTTGAACGAACAAAGGATCGATGAAGAGGATACCGTAGAGAATCCGGAAGAATTGGATAAAACGGGGAGAGGCAGGCCGGGAAGGGGAACCGGAAGAGTCTTCTTCAAGAAGAAGGTATGTCGGTTCTGCACTCAGAAGTTGAAGGCCGACTATAAATCTCCGGAAGTTCTCCGAAGATTTACCACCGAGAGGGGAAAGATACTTCCCCGCCGGATTACAGGAACCTGTGCGAAGCACCAGAGGGTTCTATCCCTGGAAATCAAGCGGGCTAGACATTTAGCTTTGCTTCCATTTGTAGAAAAGTGAATGGGCGGATTGTTCTAGAGGGAATAGGGTTTAGCGTATTAGGGGTAGTTCTCTACCAGTTTCAAACGACGATTTTGATCTTTGTCATACCGCTGGTTGTACTTTATAAAAGGCAGGGAGTCCGGGTGGGTATCCTCGGAACCCTCGGAACCTTTTTAGGTATCCTCTTGGTAAAGGTGATCAGAGGAGGCGGTGCGGGAGGAACTCTCCGGGAGGATCTCCTCCTGTTGGATCTCACGTATCCTTTTGCGTTTCTACTGGGACTCGCATTGACCGAGGGGTCCTTCTTCCCCAGAATTCCCCCCTACGGCAGGATTGCCCTGGTTACGGTGGTTTCAGGGGTGCTGGGGATACCTCTCATACGGTACGTGTTAACCGATCCTGCCTTCGAGGCATACCTGAAAGCTCAGATAGAGACGATGATGCGGGGGATGGTGGAGGGAAAAACCTCTTTGGATCTAGGAACGATGGGAACGGTAAGTACTCGTGAAATCCTTCGACTGTCCAAGCTGATCTTTGCCAACACGTATACGTTGGGATACTTTCTGACCTTCCTGTTCAACTGGGTGGTAGGTTCCCGAATCGGGTTAAGGTCGAAAGGGATCTATCCTGTAGAATCGGTTGTGGGGAACGTGCATCTGAACGAAAAACTCATTTGGGGATTCTTGCTCGGTTGGTCCGGAGTTCTTCTGTCGTTGCTTCGCCCCCTGGGTTCGGTAGGCATTGTGTTCTGGAATATCGCCCTGCTGTGTACCGTACTGTATGGGATGCAAGGGGTAGACATCCTGCGGTTTTATATCAAGAAGGTAGAACGCCTCCGGGTCGTGATCCTGGTGACGATCCTGCTTTTCTTGTTCATACCTGGATTGAATATATTAATAATGGTCGGGGTTCCTCTTTTGGGAGTCTCCGAAATTTGGATTCAGTATAGAAGAACGGTTGAGGAAAGGAGCGGAAAATGAACACGAAAGTGATTTTGATTCAAGATGTGAAGGACCTCGGTGAAGAGGGCGACGTGAAAGAAGTAAAACGAGGGTATGCGAGGAATTACCTTATACCGAAAAAGTTGGCCGTTCCCTTTACCAAGGGTAATCTGAAACTTATCGAAGCCAGAAGAGCCATCATCGAACAGAAGAAAGAAGAGAAACGACAGGCTGCCTTAGGACTGAAAGAACGGCTGGAATCCTTAAGCCTCAAGATCGTGATGCCCATGGGTGAAAACGGGAGGTTGTTTGGATCTGTCACCAATGCCATCATTGCGGACGAGTTACAGAAGCTAGGAATCTCCATCGAAAAAAAGAAAATCGAAATACCTGAACACTCGATTAAAGCTCAGGGAACGTACAAGGTAAAGGTGAAATTGTACGATAACCAGGAAGCCGTATTGAAAGTACTCGTGAACCCAAAGGAAGAAGCATCGTAGGAATAAGTCCCTTTGACAAATCCGTCTCCCATGGAAAACCGAGAATCGAAAGGAAAAGTTCCACCCCATAACGAGGAGGCGGAAAAAGCGACATTAGGTGCCATTCTACTCTCCGCGGATACCGATACCTTGGCGACGGTGATCAGGTATCTGCGAGAAGACGATTTCTATAAGTCTGCCCATCGAAGGATCTATCGAGCTATCCTGAATCTCTTCAACCGTGGAGAATCGATCGACCTCATCACCCTTACCAAGGAGCTCAGATCTACCGGTGATCTGGAGGTAGCAGGCGGAACGGCCTATGTTTCCTCATTGACTTCCGAAGTACCCTCCAGTGCCAACATCGAATACTACGCAAAGATCGTTCAGGAAACTAGTATACGACGGAATCTCATTCGTATCTCCCAGGAGATTCACTCGGATGCTTACAACGAGGGGAAAGATTCGAGGATCATCATCGAAGAGGCAGAACGAAAAATATTCGATATTTCAGATTCCCACCAATCGGGAACCTATGTACGGGCAGGGGACATTATCCCGGAAACCATAGAGGCTATCGAGAAGCTGTACCACACCCATGAAAGCTACACGGGGATCCCCAGCGGTTTTCCCGCCTTGGACAACATGCTTAGCGGTTTTCAACCTTCCGAGTTTATCGTGATCGGTGCCCGACCTTCTGTAGGGAAGACTGCATTGGCCCTTTCGATGGCGGCAAATATTTCAATTCGACAGAACCGTCCCGTTGGATTCTTCACACTGGAAATGTCCCGTATGGCTCTGATGCAACGGTTGGTGGCCAGCGAGGCAAGAATCAGTTCCCAGGTGATTCGAACCGGAATGTTGAAACCCGCAGATTTCAATAACTTGACTACCGCAGCAGGTCTGATCTACGAAGCTCCCCTCTATATCAGCGACATCCCCAACATCAAACTGTTGGATCTTCGGGCTCAAGCTCGCCGGATGCGGAGTCATCATCACGTGGAAATCATCTTCATCGATTATTTGACCCTGATTCAGGCGGAAAATCAGGAGCTCCCCCGGCATGAACAGATTGCCGAAATAAGCCGATCCTTGAAAGCCCTTGCCCGGGAACTGGATATACCGGTAGTGGCTCTATCCCAGGTTCGTAGGGAAACGGAGGGGAAGACCCCTACGTTGGCCGATCTTCGAGAATCCGGATCCATCGAGCAGGATGCGGATGTAGTGATATTTCTTCATCGGGAAAGGCAGAACGATCGAGACATCGAAGACATGCCGAGTGTCATAGAAACTCAGTTAGTGGTGGCGAAACAGAGGAACGGTCCTGTGGGAACGATAAAAGTAGCCTTCATACCACAGTACACTCGATTCGAAAGTCTTGCAGAAAATATCCGCTTGTGAGATGTTATAGGAAGGGAGGAATCCATGAGTCTGAAAGATCAGTACGAGTTCGAATCTCTGGTAAACGAAGCGGAACGGTTGGTTTTCGAAGAAATGGAAAGGCAGCTAGCTTCCGATGAACATAGAGGAATGTGCAAATGCCAGGATTGCATTCTGGACATTGCGGCTTTAGCCTTGAACAACGTGAAGCCCATGTATCGGGTGTCCCTCTTGGGTACCCTGTATACGGCAGGAGTAGTGAACACTCCTTACATGGAAGAAATTCAGAATGCTGTAAAAAACGCCATCCAGAAGGTAAAAGCCAATCCCTCCCACGGGTAGGTTTCAATTCTTCCTTTTGGAGAATACCTTTAAAACCTTTCGTGTATTCACCTCGGGGGAGCCAGTAACCTTTCCATCCTTTCTAAGAACCATCCATCCACCTTCCTGCAACAAGACGACATCACCCCAATAGGCACCTGTTCTGCCATCCCATATCGAGGCAGTACCATCCTTGTTGATGCAAAAAACCCAGTGGTCATAGGTACGGATGCTGGAAGCCAAACTGTTGTGGGGCTCGAAGGATTTCCACAGGGAACCATCCCACCTTCGAATGGAACCTGTACCCAACGTGGTGAGGAGTTCTCCTGTACTGTAGTCGAAGGTGATATCGGCCTCGAGATCCTCGGATCGTAGAATCGCGATGGGTTTGAATTGTTCTAAACTATTCCGATCGGACAGGTACAGTACAGTCTCTGTGTCTTTCTCCCTCCCTTGTCGAAGTGCCAGGACAAAAACTTTGTCGGTGTCGGGTTGGATCGTAAGCTTAAATGCGATGAACACCCCAGGAATCTGGAGGGGAATGGTCTCGCGGGTAGTCATCTCCAGCAGGATCAGCGGATTTCCGTAGTGTCCAATGGCATTCTTCCCCAAAAGGAGGGTGTTTTCATCCAAGGGCAGGAGGGACTGGATGTCTCCCGCAGGGATCTGGAAATCTTCCGTAAAGGTATCGATCTGCAATCTTGTGATACTTCCTCCTTTTTCTAGGCAGTACCAACCCTTTGCCGAAGGCCAGACTCCCAGGAGAGGTAGGGAAAAAGTTTTAACGGTTCGTATTTCAGGGGAACTCCCCAGATCCAAACGAGCCAGCACCCCACCTGCAAGGGGGTCTTTGGTATAGAATAGGAGTTCAGAATCTCGGCCCTTGAGTATTCCTAACGGCCTCCCATAGGGATTGTCGAACCTTTTCACTGATATAGAAGTGAACTGTTGCGCTTCGAGAAAGCTAGCGGGAAAGATCCAGGCATCCTTCCGAGTGGTTATCACCACTTGTCCATGTTGAACCTGAAGGTCGGTAATGGGTTCCACGATCCGCTTCCCTTCGATGGTGGGGAAGGGATTGTTGGCTTGGTAACTTCCTATCGTTCCATCGGGGAATCCCACTAGGACACGGTTTTCCCATAGGACCGCCTGGGTGACGTTGGGAGGTAGGATGTGGAGTTTTTCTTGTACCAGGAAAAGGGTTCCACGATCTCCCTCTTGATAGGGAAGCTGGTATTTCCACAAGCACAGGGAAGATTCTTCACTTCCCGAGGACAGTGTGAACAGTTCCTCCCTTGAGGTATCGGGAAGGATGCCGGTGATTCCAGGATACTCCACTTTAGATAGAGTTTCTCCCGTGACGAGATCGATCAGATAGACGGTTCTGTTATCGAACCCTACGGCGTGACGATCCGTAAGGATCCTCAAGTTTTTCAGATCCATCACGGTTCGAATGGTACTTTTCCTCGTGCCTTCCCTTAGATTCCAATAGATAAGAGTGCCTGAAGCAGGGGAATAACTGAGAAGGGTATTCTCCGTAGAGGAAACCAGAAAGAAATTCACGATCCCGAATCCTTCCTGGAGGTAGGGTAGAGGTTCCCCGGTTTCTGCTTCGTAGAGGGTAAGGCTTTGCCAGGTAGGTTTACCTAAGCCTATGAAAGTTCCCTGCGGGGAAAACTGCATGAATAGGGGAAACTCTTTCAGGGGAATATGGAACTTACGTAACCCTGTTTCCCAGTCCCACACACTCAGGAAATGTTGAGTGAGGCCATTGGATTCCACTACCCCAATGCGCCCCTTCTTTGAATCTACCGCGATGGAGAGAATCGGAAGGTGGGACACTTGAATTTTCCGAAGTTGGATCAAAGGGTTCCCTGTCCACACCCGGATCGTTCCATCCTTACCGCCCGTAAAGAGGAGGTTGCGGTCACCGTCTTTCGCCATGGAAAGGATAGGGCCGTTGTGACCGTTCTGTAGTATCCCGATTTCATCCCCTTCACATCGTATCAAGAGGGTTAGGAAAAGGAAGAACACCGCTACTCTTCGTTTCATCCGGCTACCTTCGAAACAGAAAGAATACGTCACTCATCGTGGATAGAAGAATCAGGCTAAGGATGATTATAAACCCTAAATATTGATACCGATACACGAATTTGGGCGAAAGCCTCCTTCGAAGAACCATTTCAATGAAAAACATGAGGATCAGTCCCCCATCCAGCACGGGGATGGGGAGGAGGTTCATGAAGAAAAGGGTAACACTTAAAAGCGACAGGAAACTGAGGGAAGAGGTGATGCCCGTGGCAATGTCTTTACTGAAACCTTGGGATGCGATTTCTCCCACATAGTAGGTGATACGGATAGGACCTGACACAGCCTGGGAGAGGTTAATTCCCTTAAATAGTAATCCAAAGCTCCGTACGGTATCGGAAAGAGTGTTGAAGGTTTCCTCTATCCCTCTCTGAAATGCTTTCACTAGGTTTTCGCTTCGGGCTGTATAGAGGATGGGTTTGAAGCTTATCCCCGTATCCAACATGCCTGTATCGGTGAAATGGGGGATGAGATCGGTTTCGATCATCTTTCCATCCCTCTGTAAGACTAACCGGACCGGCTTCGTTCTTGCCTGTGTGAGTTTTTGTAGAAGGAAGAGTGTGTGGGGAACTTCTTCTCCATCCGCCTTGAGGATCGTATCTCCTTTCTTTATTCCTGCGATGTAGGCAGCAGAGTCCTTCCGTACCCCCTCGATGATTGGATCGATCCAAGCGTAAACACCGATCCTGCCTGCGCCGGTATCCTTGTTTAGCTCCGGTGTAACCACGGTTTTCCCCATGGCTCCATTCCTTCGATAGGTGAAGGTAAGAGGTTTATGGGGATTGCGACTCACCATCTCCTGAATGTCCCGGTAGGTACGTATGGATACCCCATCGATAGCGAGGATCTCGTCTCCAGTCTTGAGCCCTCCCTCGGTTGCGGGGAACCTGCTGGAGGCACCCGAGGGGAAATCGGATTCGAGAATGATTCTATTGGAAAAGGTAGGATAGGTGAAACCTATGGACCAGACCAGTGTGAAGGCAAGGCATGCGAAGAGTAGATTGGAAAGAGGTCCTGTTAAGGCCACAAAAATACGTTTCAGGGGAGATGCCGCATAGAAGCTCCCCGGTTCTGGTTTGTATGCTTCTGTGGAGTGCTTGAGAGCGTCTTCACCTTGCAATTTGCAGTACCCACCGATGGGCAGGAGAGAAAGCCTATACTCAGTACCCTTATAGCTAATGGAAAAGAGGCGCTTGCCCCATCCAAGGGAAAATACCTCTACCCCGATGCCGGAAAGTTTGGCGGCAATGAAGTGACCCAATTCATGGATGAATACCACGATTCCCAGACCGATCAGACCGAGTATCACTTTCATAGAACCTACACTTTCCTTTGCGTAAGGATGGCCCGGGCAATTGCACGAACCCGTGCATCGGTTTCCAGAACCATTTCCACCCCCTCGATGCCGAGAGGCCAATCGCACCACTCTAGAGTCTTTTGCACCAGTTGGGAGATTCCCGTAAAAGGAATCTGTCCTTGGATGAATGCTTCCACCGCCACCTCGTTAGCGGCATTGTACACCAGGGGATACGCCCCCCCTTTTCGCAGCGTGTGATAGGCAAGGGGAAGCATGGGGTACTTTTCTCTATCGGGTTCGAAGAAACTTAAGTTTACGTTGGTCAACGAGAGCTTTCCCATGGAATGGGGGAGAACTTCAGGATACGTCAGAGCGTTCAGGATTGGTATCCTCATGTCGGGTTTTCCGATCTGAGCGTAGAAGTTCCCGTCCTTTGTCTCTATCAGGGAGTGCACGTAACTTTGCGGGTGTATCACCACCTGTATTCGTTCGGGAGGCATTTCGAACAGATGGTGAGCCTCGATCACTTCCAGCCCTTTGTTGGCAAGGGAAGCCGAGTCGATGGTTATTTTTTTCCCCATGTTCCAAGTAGGATGATTCAACGCAAGGGCAGGGGTCACGGAAGAAAGGCGTTCCTTGGGCAAGTCTCGAAAAGCTCCCCCACTGGCCGTCAAGACGATACTTTGGATGGAGTTTTTATCGAACCGGCTAATCATCTGAAACACGGCGGAATGTTCCGAGTCTACAGGCAGGATGGATAGGCCCCGTTTTTTTGCTTCCGCCAGCACCAACTCTCCTGCCATTACGAGGGTCTCTTTGTTGGCAAGAGCCAGATGTTTTCCCGTTTGGATAGATTTTAGGGAAGGCAAGAATCCTGCAGCCCCCGAAATCCCGTTCAACACGATATCCGCATCGATATCTTCGATGAACTGGAGCAGTCCCTCCAATCCGTGGTATCCAATGCGGGAATCTTTTGGTGTTTCCCCACTCAAGGCAAGTTTCGAGACACCGAAACGGACAGCTTGTTCCAGGAGACTCGATTCGTTCCGATGGGCAGCCAAACCTACTATTTCGAAGAGATCTCTCTTTTCGGACACCACTTCCAGCGCATTGATTCCGATGGAACCCGTACTTCCTAGGATGAGGAGTTTTTTGCGTTTCATCTGTTGTAACCTGCCGAAATGCACTATGGCACAGGAAAGGAAAAAGTTCAACGCCAACTAGAACTTACCCGCGAACCATTGGTACAGGTAAAAGAAAATCGGTGCGTTGAAGAGGGGTGAGTCGATGGAATCCAGGAGCCCACCTCTGCCTGGGATGAGGGAACCGGAGTCCTTCACCGCAGCGGATCGTTTGATGACAGACTCCACCAGGTCCCCCATGATGGTGGTAATTCCCAGGATGCTTCCGAAGAGAATCGAACCAATGGCGGAAAAGGGGAACATGTTGGGAAAGAGGATCGCACTCAGCACCATGGCCAGAATGGAGGCAAGGAATCCAAAAATGAAGCCAACCAGACTTTTGTTGGGACTTACCACGAGGATGTTTCGATTGTTCTTTCCGAAGAGCATTCCGAAGACCCATGCAAAGGAATCGTTCATGAAGGTGGCCAGAAGGAAGACCAGAACGAGGATTCCCCCTTCCTCGAACTGGGTGAGTCGTACAGCATAGGAGCTGAACATCCCGGGGTAGAAGGCCACGAAAGTATAGGATGCCATCCGGGGTAAGGAGTGGGAGAACTCCGATTCCGATTTTTTTACAATTTCAGAGGCGAACAGACCGGCTAAAAAGAATACATAGAGAGCCATAGAGAAGGCTGAAGACCATCCTCCCCATAGTTCTATGTAGGCAACCAAGGGACCGAAGATTCCCAACAGAAATGTGATCGGTTTAGAGAGTTGTATCCCCCTATGCCTAAACATGGATCCAAGTTCTAAGGCAGCCACACCAGAAGCTCCCATACAGAGGAGGGCAAAGGCTCCATAATGGAAATAGGGTAGGAAGAGTATGATGGCGACCAACAGGGGTAAGGCAGTAAAGAAAAGGATCAACCGGATGCGTGCGTTACTCACGATACACCACCAAATTTTCTCTGTCTTGATTGGTAATTGAGAATGGCTTCCAAGAAATCATCGGGAGTGAAATCGGGCCATAACTTGGGAGAGAAGTACAACTCCGCATAGGCCGATTCCCATAAAAGAAAGTTGCTTAAGCGCAACTCTCCCGCGGTCCGTATAACGAGATCCAGATCCGGAATATCGGGGTTATCTAGATGCTGAGCGATGGAAGCTTCTGTCAACTCCTCCGGGACTAAGGCCGGATTCGATTGGATCAGCTTACGCACAGCCCGGAGGATCTCGTTCTTTCCCCCATAGTTGATGGCCAGGTTCACCGTAAGTCTTCCATGGGGTGCGGTATCCCGTATTACAGTACGAATGTCTTCCTGTACTTCCGGAGGGAGTCCCGATAGGTCCCCACTGTGCCTTATGCGGATTTCGTTCTCTCGATAGAAATCGTACTCTTTTCGAAGGTGTTGGTGGACCAGTCCCATCAAGAAAGAGACTTCCTCCTGGGCTCGTTTCCAGTTCTCTGTGGAAAAGGTGTACAGGGAAAGGTATTTGATCCCGATATCGGCTGCCGCTTTTACAATGGCCTTCGTTGCCTTCAACCCTTCCCTGTGCCCTGCAGTTCGGTTCAAGTTCCGTTGACGGGCCCATCTGCCGTTGCCGTCCATGATGATCCCCACATGGATGGGTAACCGTTCCGGGATTAAGGTTCTTGATGCGGATTCCGGCATTCAGACTTCCATTATTTCTTTTTCTTTCGCTTCGAGTTCCTTGCCTATCTCCATCATGAACCGATCGGTGAGTTTCTGGATTTCATCCTGAATCTTTTTTTCCTGATCTTCCGTGATATCTCCGTTCTTTAGAGCCTTTTTTACTTCATCCATCGCGTCTCTTCGGATGTTTCTGCAAGCTACTCGGCACTGCTCCGCCATGTTCTTGGCTACTTTTGCGAGCTCTTTCCTTCGTTCTTCCGAGAGAGGAGGGATATTGATTCGGATTACCTTCCCGTCGTTGGAAGGATTTACCGATAGCTCGGACATCTGAATCGCTTTTTCGATTTCCCCTAGAAGAGCCTTGTCCCAGGGCTGAATCACCACCAGGCGGGCTTCGGGAACCGAGATAGTGGCTACCTGATTCAGGGGTGTTTTCTGCCCGTAGTAATCAACGCGAATCTTGTCGAACAGAGCGGGGGAAGCCCGCCCTGTTCGTAATGTGTTGAACTCCTCCTGCAGAGAACGGAGAGATTTCTTCATTTTTTCTTCTGCCTGGGAAGTGATTTTATCCATAACTGATTACTCCCTATTTGAGATCCTCTCCCACGCGATAGTAGAGGAATTGGACAATGGAGATCGTGCCTCCAACCTCTTTCCCTACATCCTGAGCCACTTTGCTAACCGATCGTTTTTCGTCTCTCACGAAGGGTTGGTCCAGGAGGCATATTTCTGCAAAATGCTTCTTGAGCTTTCCTTTCACGATTCCCTGAAGAACGTTTGCCGGTTTTCCCAAGGTTTCCGCTTGTTTCATGAAGATTTCCTCCTGTTCCTTCAGGTACTCGGGAGGAATCGCCTCTTCCGAGAGGAATTGAGGACTGAAGGCAGCCACGTGGAGGGCGCAATCGAACACGAAGGCCCGAACCTTTTCATTTGTAAGGAGTTCCGGCTTGTTCACCTTCGCTTTCACGAGGACACCGATTCTACCTTCCCCGTGTATATAGTCCTGAACGATCTCGTCGGAAGCGACACTAATGACTTCCGCTCTTCGCAGAACCATGTTTTCTTTGATGGTGCTGATGAGGGAGGTAATCTTTTCGTTGATCTCGGGAGCCTGGGGGGATACCCCTTGGTCCACGATGAGAGTGAGGATTTCGTTTCCTAAACGGATGAATTCTTGGTTTCTCGCCACGAAATCCGTTTCGCAGGTGAGTTCCAGTATCCCTGCTTTGGAAGGCGAAATTTTGGTGAAGACTCTTCCTTCCTTGGTGATGCGGCCAATCCGTTTCGCAGCGCTGGCCGCCCCAATTTCCTTGAGAATTTTTTCGGCTTTTTTGAAATCCCCCCCTGCTTCTACGAGGGCTTTTTTACAGTCCATCATGCCCGCACCGGTCTTTTCCCGGAGGGCTTTTACATCTTCAGCTTTGATTTCCACGGTGGTTCTCCTATCTGTATGTTTGGATCATTCTTCATGTTTGGATCATTCTTCGTACAACTTGTCTTCGTCAATTCCTGCTTTGGCAGCCACATCCTCTTCTTCGGGAGGAGCTTCTTTCTCTTCCGGTGTGTAGTTGGAATAATCTTCCGTAGTGAAGCCCTCTTCTTCATCAGCGGCTACACCCGTGCGTACGGCCAGAGGTATCCGCTCTTCTTCCTCATCCTCCGAATAGCGGGCACGAACCGCTTCTTCATCGATGATGGGTTCCTCGTCCTCCTGATACGATTCGATCACTTCGAGGCCGATTTCGTTATCCGCTTCGATCACCGCGTTGGAAATAATTTGCGTGAACAGGGTGATTGATCGAATGGCGTCATCATTCCCTGGGATGGGATAGTCGATTCCTTCCGGATTACAGTTAGTGTCTACCACTGCCACGATGGGGATCTTCATCCGTTGGGCTTCAGCCACCGCTATGGCTTCCTTTCGAGTGTCGATGATGAAAATGATGCCAGGAAGCTCTTTCATGTCCTTGATGCCGCCCAAGGTTTTTTCCAGCTTCGCCTTCTCTTTCATGAGAGCGGCTACCTCTTTCTTTGTCATCCCTTCGAAACTGCCGTCTACTTCCATCTTTTCCAGCTTCTTCAATCGGAGAAGGGACTTCTTAATGGTGGCAAAGTTTGTCAACATCCCACCCAGCCAGCGGTTGTTCACATAGAACATCCCGCATCGTTCCGCTTCCCTCTGGATGGCGCTCTGGGCCTGCTTCTTGGTGCCGACGAAAAGGACAGACTTCCCTTCCAGTACAGTTTTCCGCACCGCTTCGTAGGCTTCTTTTATCGCGGCGATGGTTTTTTGAAGGTCGATGATGTGGATCCCGTTTCGTTCAGCGAAGATGAACTTCTTCATCCGGGGATCCCAGCGCTTGGTCTGATGCCCGAAATGAACTCCAGACTCAAGCAGGTTTTTCATGGTAACTACTGCCAAGTGTTCCTCCTCTACCCATACGATCTGTATGGTCCTTCTCTAATTCTCGTTCGGTACATACCGACGGAAGATTTCTACCCGAAAAACGGGTAGTTGTTACGCTTCAAGATGACATAAATCGAGCGGATTGGCAAGCCCATCACGGTACTGTAATTGCCCCGCAGGCTTTCGACGAAACAGGCAGCCCGTTGCTGGATCCGGTATCCGCCTGCCACTCCCTGCCACTCTCCCGTGTTGAGGTACCACTGAACCTCCTCCTCTTCCAAGGGAGCGAAACGAACCCATGCGGTTTCCGAGGTGTAATCATAGCGGTCGGTATGCCGATCGTAGAGAGCGACCCCGGTGATCACCCGGTGCGACTTGCCGGCGAGGAACTTGAGGAATGATTCTGCCTCCTCCCGGTTTTTGGGCTTTCCAAGGATCCGTTTTCCGCAAATCACCAATGTATCTGCGCCGATGAACCACCTGGATCCACGAACCAGACGCTTCGTCAAGACACTCTCGATTTTCTTTTTTGCCAGCCTGCAGGCAAACTCAAGGATATCTCCCGATCCGTCCCAGCTTTCATCGATTTCTTCCGCGCATACGATGAAGGGAATTCCCATCTGTTTGAGCAGTTCCTGACGTCTCGGGGAAGAGGAGGCGAGTACCACTGTATCCATGGCGCGCATTGTAGCGAAAGTGTAACAAATGGTACAGAAGGTAGTTTGGTTTTGGGATATGGTGCAGGGGAAGAGAATACCAATATGAAACGGATGATCGTAGAAATCGATGAAGCCCTCTGTAATGGATGTGGGCTCTGTATCCCTAACTGCGCCGAAGGTGCCTTGAAGATCGTGGATGGGAAGGCGAGAATCGTGAGTGATCTGTTCTGTGATGGGCTGGGGGCCTGTATCGGGCACTGTGCCCAAGGAGCGATCCGAGTGGTCGAGAGGGAGGCGGAACCGTACGACGAGTGGAGAGTAATGGAACGGGTGGTGAAGGCCGGCCCCGCATTGGTGAAGGAGCATCTCCGCCATTTAAAAGAGCATGGACAGGAGGAATACCTCCGACAGGCGAAAGAGTTCCTCTCATTGTTCGGGTATTGAAAAGATCCTTCAACTTATCGAGGGTAGTAAGATCCGTTCGATTATCGTGCTCATCATGGAGGTTCCCTGCTGCAGGGGTTTGGTGAGGCTGGTGCAGGAAAGTGTAGCTCGGGCTACCCGTACAGTTCCCGTGAAGGTTCAAGTATTGGATATTGGAGGTGATCCACGAAGAACAGATATAGTACAGAGAATAGCACCTATTTGATTGTTTTCAGTATGAAGAGTCGATATAATGATATATGGTATAGGATCGAGTAAGTTATTCGCTTACTATATGTTCAAAGGATCGCTTAAGGAGGTTACACACTATGAAGGGTTTAGTGAAATGGGGAGTGGCATTCCTCGTTCTGGCAGGGTTCTTCACTTCCTGCGCTACCGTTTCTTCGAAATTGCCTGGACTTCCCTTGACTTCGGGAGCGGGTCTACAACCCACTGCGATCACGGGGGTAGACTTCCGGGATGGGGAGGTGCTCTGTGCTGCAGGGACGGATCCCTACAGGGAAGATTTTTATGCCGCCCGAATCTTGACCCAACCCTCAACCGCCACGAAGAACCAGGCGGAGGTGGTGTACCTGAAGGATGGGAAGAAAGAATGGGTGAACTTCGTTATCCCAAGCCGGAAAGCTACCAAACAGGACCTGGTTGTGGGAAAGGTGCTCTTCGCTCCAGTCTGGCATAGGGAAGACAAAGATATCAGTGATGAGGAATACCGGAAGGGGCTCTGGAAGCTTGGAAGAGTCACTTCGGTGGATGAACTTTTCAAGGATATTGTCGAGGTAAACGGAGAAAAGTACTACTGGAAGTGGCTGCGCGTCCCAGACAAAGAACCCTAGGTTCAGTCTCGGGGTTTAAAAAATGGAAGGGGGCCTACGCCCCCTTTTTATACAATTAACACTTCCCCACCTAATTGAACTGGATCAGTTAGATCCCTTCGCGGTCCCTTTCGTGTAAGGTTTCCAAACTCTGATCGGTGGTTGGTGTATGTCCCTGTAATGGAAGAATCCTCTGGTGGATAGCGTCCAGGATCCATTCTTTCTGGGGGAAGAAGAAGTGTTCCATCTCGTGTGCGGGGGTGATCCAATTGCGAGAGCCCACGATCACCGGGGGTGCATCGAGGGAATCGAATACTGTCTCGGTGATTCGGGAAGCCATGGTATGGAGGAAACTTCCCCGTTCGCAGGCATCGGAGGTTAGGAGCACCTTGCCCGTCTTCCGTACCGATTCATAGATCTTGTCGTAGTTCAAGGGATTGAGGAAACGGGTATCGATCACCTCTGCCTCCAGTTCATACCTCCGGGAAAGTTCCTCTGCGGCTTCCAAGGCCCGATAGAGGGTGGCGCCAATCGTAATAATCGTTAGATCCTTTCCCTTCCTTCGGATGGCAGGCTCCCCTTCCTCTACTTCGTAGTACCCCTCGGGGACACCTCCCGGTTCAAAAAGCTCCCCGATATCATACAGGCGCTGACTTTCGAAGAATACTACAGGGTCGCTACCCTGCAGGGCCAGGTTCATCATCCCCTTTGCATCGTAAGGGGTGGCGGGGAACATCACCTTCAATCCTGGGATATGGGCCACGATGCTGGACCAGTCTTGAGAATGCTGGGCACCATACTTGCTTCCAACGGAGACCCGCAGGACAAGAGGCATTCGCAGGACTCCCGCAGACATGCTCTGCCACTTGGACATCTGATTGAAGATTTCATCTCCCGCGCGTCCCATGAAGTCGCAGTACATCAGCTCGACAAGGGCCCGTCCTCCGGAAAGGGCGTACCCCACACCGGCTCCCACGATGGCCCCCTCTGAAATCGGGGTGTTGAACAGGCGGTGGTAGGGAAGACATTCGGTCAAACCCTGGTACACCCCGAAGGCTCCTCCCCAATCGCGGTTCTCTTCTCCAAAGGCAATCAGGGTGGGATCCCGATAGAAAGCGTCCAGGATCGCTTCGAAGAGGGCCTCCCGGAAGGAAACTACCTTCATTTTAGGAAGAGGGTTCCCCTGGGCGTCGAGAGCGGACCGTGATTTACCGTGAATTTTTTTCAAACGGGGATTTTCCTCCTTGGGGAGGAGGACTTCCGGCTTCCTCGTGTCCCACGCGGGAACCTTCAGATTGGAAAACATCACCTTTCCGATGAACTCGGCATCGCAGCGGGGAGAGAGGGAGAGGGGTACTACTTTTTGAACCGTTTTCCGGATCTTTTCGATTACCTTGCTACCCAGGGATTCAACCTCGGAGGTGCTCAAGACCTTATGCTCGATAAGGTACTGCTGGTAGCCCCGGATGCAGTCTTCCCCTTCCCAGAGTTGAATTTCCTCCCGGGTGCGGTAGCTGGAGGCATCGGAAGGACTATGACCGGACAACCGGTAGGTGATGGTATCTAGAAGTACGGGGCCCCTTCCTTCTTCCAGTATTTTTTTCTTGCGGGCGATCGCATCGGCCACGGCAAGAGGATTGTATCCGTCCACCCGTTCGGCGTGCGTGTTTTCCGGGTTTACCCCTGCTCCTACCCGGGCAAGGATCCTGAAACCCATGGTTTCCCCATAGGTCTGCCCTCCCATCCCGTAGAAGTTGTTGAAGAAGTTGAACAGGACCGGTGGGGCACCCCCCGCTTCTTTGGGCCAGAGGGTACGGTACTGATCCATGGCCGCCACCATCATCCCTTCCCACACGGGGCCACACCCCATCGAGGCATCTCCGATATTGGCGATTACGATTCCAGGCCGTTTATTGATCCGCTTGAACAGGGCAGCTCCCACGGCAATATCGGCAGAACCTCCCACGATGGCATTGTTGGGCATGCTCCCAAAGGGAATGAAGAATGCGTGCATCGATCCTCCCAACCCTTTGTTCACCCCATTTTCCCGGGCGAAAATTTCCGCCAGTACCGCATAGAGGATGAAATTCTCCGCCAGATCCTTCGTATCCGTATAGGGTTCTCGTTCCACCACCCGGAGGATCGCCCCATCGAAGTAGGATTTCATCGTCCGCTCCAGTTCCTGTTCGGGGAGTTTCTCGATGGCGGAGAAGCACTTGGCAAGGATTTCCCCATGACTTCGGTGGCTTCCGAAGATAAAATCGTGGGGGGTAAGGTTCACGCATTGACCTACCGCTGCAGATTCCTGGCCGATAGACAGGTGAGCGGGCCCTGGATGGTTGTACTCCACATCGTAGTATTTACCCTTCGTCTTGAACTCGTTCAGCATGGTCTCGAACTCACGGACTACAAGCATGTGATAGAGGATCTTCTTCAGTCCCTCTTCCCCGTAGAGTTTCAATTCTGTGTGGATATCCGGAGTGTATTGGTTTAGGGGGATGCTTTCGATGGAAAGGATTCCCTTTCTTCTGACTTCTTTCGGATCGATGAGAATTGATTTAGGCATAACGGTACCTCGCTTTCCGCTACATGGTGGTGGACTTACAGGAGCCTGGCTTGAGGGCTAGGCCCCTGCAAGGAGCAGATCTAGGTTGCCGATCCCCTCCACAAGGGCCTTTAGGAATCGGGAGGCCGGAGCCCCATCCACCGCCTGATGATCCACCGTGAGGGAAAGACCGATATGGGGGTAGAACTTGACTTCCTCGCCTTCCATCACCGGTTGAGGTTGGATGGAGCAAACCCCTAGTATCGCTACCTGGGGCGCATTGAGAATGGGAGTGAAGGATTGTATGCCTAGACTCCCCAGGTTAGTCACGGTAAAGGTCCCTCCCTGTAATTCTTCGGCCTTCACTTTTCCCTCCATACAGGCTTCGGCTAACCGCTTCGCTTCCTTGCTTAAGCCTAGAAGTGATAAGGAGTGCGCATGACGGATCACAGGAACTAGTAGACCTCTGGGGGTATCCACCGCCATCCCGAGATGTACCTCGGAAAACTGTTGGATGGTATCCTTCAACCAGTAGGCGTTGAGTTCCGGGAAGCGAGTAAGCATGCGGGCTACGGCAAAAAGAATCAGATCGTTGATGGTGATGTCCCTGCAGCCGAAGGATTCAGGAGATTCTTTGAACTGTTTTCGGATCCGCAGGAGGGCCCTCGCATCTGCGGATGAATGGAGGGTGTACTGCGCATGGGAGCTTAGGGACTCCATCATCCGCTGGGCTATCACTTTGCGGGTTCCCCCCAAGGGGATAACTTTCGAGGTTTCCGGTTTTCCTGCTGGAATCTTCCCCTGGCCGGGGGCGGGAACTTCAAGCCCTGCCCTTTCCCCTGCTGCTTCTGGGGAAACAGCGAGGATAGCGGCTTCCTCCGCGATACTGTGAAGGGCCTTCTGCTTTTGTTCGATCGCTTTTCGTACATCCCGTTCGATGATCCGGCCTTTCGGACCTGTTCCCTGTACCGTTTCCAGAGCGACTCCCTGTTCCTTCGCCAGTTTCAACGCTCGGGGGGAAATGCGGTAGGCTTTCCGCGAGATCTCTTTCTCCTCGGTCCCTTCCCTGGACTCTTGCACCCTGGCTTCAGCCACGGACCTGCCCGCAGTATCCCGGGACAGCTCTTTCTGCGTCTCGGCACCTATAGGCCCAGAAGTATCTCCTGCGGGAATCCGTTCCCCTTTCTCTCCGATGTAGGCGATGGGCTTGAGTACGGGGACATCGGTTCCTTCCGGATAGAGGATTTTCAGTACTACACCACTTTGGGGTGCTTCTACGGAGAACACTGCCTTGTCGGTTTCTACCTCACAGAGGGTTTCTCCTTTCTGCACTTCCTCACCTTCTTTCTTCTTCCAATCGAGGATTACACAGCTTTCCACTGACTGTCCCTGTCTGGGCATCAATACTTCCGTTGCCATACCCGCTCCTTTGGTAAAAAACTCTTTATGCTAGACACGGTCTACCGGTAAACCTTCGGATTGTAACATCCGAGCGGCCTCTTCGGGTAAGCCGGTATCCGTGATCAACCGATGGATCCGTTTTAACGGTAACACCTGTACGAATCCTACCTTGCCAAACTTCGAACTATCCGCCACGAGGATCGTTTCCTGCGCCTGGGCGGCCATCCGTTTCACGATTTCCGCTCCCTCCACCAGGTGAGTGGTGAGTCCTTTTTCCAGGGTAAAGCCATCGGTACCCACGAAGGCTCTCCGTACATGGAACCGTTCCAGTTCCGCCAACGCGATGGGCCCCACGAGGGATTCTGTCTGGGGGCGGAACTCTCCTCCCACCAGGGTAAGGCGGAGGGAGGGGTTGGCACGGGCATAGGGAAGGAGGAGGGTGTTGTTGCTCACGATGGTAATATCCCGTTTTCCCAAGAGGTACCGAACGATGAGGGCGGTGGTGGACCCTGCTTCGATCATCACCGTATCACCGTCCTGAATGAGGGAGGCGGCAGCCTTTGCGATTCGGTTTTTTTCTTCCGTATGCCTTCGCAGTTGTTCCATCATCGTGGGATGAAAGGTAGGTAGAGCCCCACCCCAGGTACGTAGAATGTACCCTTTTTCCGATAGTGTATTCAGAATCGATCGTACCGTAACCGTGGAGACCTTTAGAGTTTTTCCCATCTCCGTGATTCCCATACTGGGATTTTCCCGGAGCAGTTCCAAGAGTCCCCTTTCTTTTTCGGTTAGATTTGTATGCATGGTATATTGGCTTTCGATTTCCTTACGAATCACTTTTTATTTATGATAGAAACAGAGGTTTTGTCAAGGGGGAGGGATTAGGGAAAACAATTCTAATTATGTGGCGAGCGTGGGGGAAAAATCGATGTGGGCACCTCCTTGCCATACTGCCTCGTGGCCTATAGGATCATCATGGGATAATAATGGGAACTGACTGTAGCAGCATTGAAGTTTAAGGCACTACTCCTTGTTTTCGTGAGGGCAAACACCTACACAAGTATGTAGATCTTTTCATAAATTTTTTTTCTGATTTTTGCCGAAATCATATAGAGTGATTGACAAAAAGTCGAAGAGTGGGTATTAGCACTATCAATACTGTTTCGAAGGAGCACTTCAGATGATGCAGAAATCGATCCCCATCGAAGAGGATCCCCCCAGTCTTTCGGAGGACCCTCCGGAGCCTAGTGCGGCATTGAAGGAGGGCCTCCAATCATCCCATCTATCGTCTTCGGACCTTCCGGACATTCCGGATGTATCTACAACTCCCATCAAACCGCTACGAGTACTAAAATCCCAGCGAGAACGCAGTGGTGACCCCAGAGGATTTAGACAAAAGTTCTATCCCCATGTAACCAGGGCAGAGTGGAACGATTGGCGTTGGCAGCTAGCCAATCGGATCACCACCTACGAAGAGCTGGGGAAAATCCTGTACCTCTCCGACCACGAGAAGAGGATCTTCCAGGAAAGCGGAAACGGGTTGCCCCTGTCCATCACCCCGTACTACGCAAGTCTCCTGGATCCGAAGAACCCTCTCCAGGCATTGCGGCGTTCCGTAGTACCCGTATTCTATGAAAAGGTTCTAAGTGCGGGAGAAAATGTCGACCCCTTGGGGGAAGACCACGATTCTCCGGTTCCCGGTCTAGTACACAGGTATCCCGACAGAGTTTTGTTCCTGGTCACCTATGCGTGCTCCACCTACTGCAGGTACTGTACCCGATCCCGGGCCGTAGGACATCAGGAAGGGGGAGACATTCGTAGCCGCTGGGAAAAGGCCCTGGAGTACATTCGGGAGCATCATGAAGTGCGGGATGTGCTCATTTCGGGTGGTGATCCATTGACCTTACCCGATGAATCGATCGATTACCTCCTGTCGAGGATAAGTGCCATTCCCCATGTGGAGTTCCTCCGCATCGGTACCAAGGTTCCTGCGGTTCTGCCCCAGCGGATCACCCGGTCCCTCTTGAAGGTATTGAAAAAGCACAGGCCCCTATGGATGAGTATCCATGCCACCCATCCCGACGAACTCACTCCGGAAATGCGTTCTGCCTGTAATCGGTTGGCGGATGCCGGAATTCCCTTGGGAAGTCAAACGGTACTTCTTTCCGGGATCAACGACTCGGTGGACACCTTGCGGAAACTCTTTCACGGGCTTCTGACGGTGCGGGTCCGGCCATACTATCTCTACCAGTGCGATCCCATTCCAGGTTCGCTCCATTTCCGGACATCGGTGAAGAAGGCGCTGGAAATCATGCAAGGGCTTCGAGGGTTCACCACTGGATATGCAGTACCCACCTACGTGATCGACGCCCCAGGGGGAGGGGGTAAGATTCCCTTGCTCCCTGAGTATGTGGTTGGGTATGAGAACGGGGACCTGCTCCTGCGGAACTTCGAAGGGAATACGTACCGCTATCCCGATCCTGGCGCAGCAGAGGGCAACTGCATCCGATGAGAACCATCGGCCTAACCTATGACTTGAAAGACGATTACATTGCCGCCGGCTTCTCGAAAGAGGAGGCGGCGGAATTTGATTCTCCGCAGACGATCCAGGCTCTGGAAGATACCGTAAGATCCTTCGGTTTCCAGGTCGACCGGATCGGGAATCTTCGAGCTTTGATGAAACGGTTACTGGCGGGGGATCGGTGGGATCTGGTGTTCAATATTGCCGAAGGAGTCCGAGGGCCGGGGAGGGAGTCCGAGGTCCCCTGCCTATTGGAATCCTTTCGAATCCCCTACACCTTTTCCGACCCCATGGTGCTCGCCCTCTGTCTGCACAAAGGGATGACCAAACATGTGATCCGTGACAACCGCATTCCCACCTCGGATTTCCTTGTTCTGGAACGAGAGGAAGATGTGGGAAAGGTAAACATTCCCTTCCCGCTTTTCGTGAAACCTGTGGCGGAGGGTACAGGAAAGGGAGTGTCTCCTCACTCGAAGGTGGAAACTCGAGAAGAACTCCGTAAGACCGTACTCCTGCTGTGGGAAAGATTCCACCAGCCTGTGCTGGTGGAACGGTTTCTCCCAGGGAAAGAGTATACCGTAGGGATCGTCGGTACCGGCCCTGAGGCGGAGGTGATCGGAGGAATGGAAATTCGGTATGGTAGCGATGCCGAGGGAGACATCTATTCCTATTCAAACAAAGCGCAGTATGAAGGTAGAATCACCTATCACCCTATCGAAGGTCCTGCGAAAGATAACATATACCGCCTGGCCCTGGATGCGTATCGAGCCCTCTATTGCAGGGACGGGGGGAGGGTGGATATCCGGGAGGATGAAAAGGGAGAACCACAGTTCCTCGAGATCAACCCCCTTCCTGGCCTCCATCCTATAGACTCGGATTTACCGATTCTTTCCCGTCTCAACGGCATTTCCTATGCCCAACTGATCGAACGGATCCTAATCTCCGCGTGTAAAAGGAATGGTCTCTCTTTCGGGGTGAGATGAACTCTGTAAGTCCATACCTGACGACCTTCCAGATCTCTCAGGCAGAGAGACTCCGAGCCAGAAAACTTTTCAACATCTTTTCTGTCTTCAATACGTTTTCCTACCTCTTGCTCAGTGGCAACATCCTATCCCTTTACCTCCTCCGATTGGGAGCGAGTAGTACCCTCATAGGGATCATTTCTTCCTTCACCTATATTTCTTTTTTCTTCATGCTCCCCGGACGGGTTATCGTCCAGAAAGTGGGAGTTTCGAGACTCTTTGCCTACTGTTGGACCGCTCGGTACTTGGCGGCCATCCCCCTTCTGTTCTCACCTATCTTTATCCTGAGAGGACAGGGGAATGTTGGGTTTTCCCTCGTGGTAGCGGGAGCCTTGGGATTCCAGGTGATGCGGGGGATAGGCCTCGTGAGTAACAGCCCGATCATGGGGGACCTGTCGGAAGGGAAGGACAGGGGAGATTACCTTTCCCGGATCCAGATCATCACTCACACGGTTTCGATCGTGGCAGGTCTTTTGATGGCTTTTCTCTTGGGAACAGGACAGGCATCTCTGTTGCGGTATTCCCTCTTGATCCTTTTAGGAATTCTCTTCGGTTTGGCGGGGTGCATCTTCCTATTCAAGCTTCCCTTCAACCTAGGCGGTGGGTTTCCCATGGAAGAGGGGGTGTTTGCTTCGATCAACCGAGCGTTGAAAGACCCTTCTTTCTTGCGATTCATCAAGGTGTTTGCCCTGGTGATGGTGGTGGCGGGTATCACCCGGCCATTTCTGGTCCTTTACACTGCCGATGTATACCAGGTGAGCGATAGTACCAACATGTACCTTACCGTAGTGGGAAGCCTGGGAGCCCTCACGATGGGAGTGGTAGCTCAGCTTCTTTTGGATCGTGTGGGGGCCAAACCGATGTTGATCTTCTTTACCTTCGTGTTCTTTCTCAGCATGATCCCCATGGTAGTGTCTTTTTCCTTTCCCCCATGGGGAGAGTACCTGTACTTGGGGATCCTATTCTTTTTCTTTCATTTCGGGACCCTGGGGCAGGAGAATGCTTCCCAAACCTATTTTTATGGAGCCATACGGCCCGAGGATCAAATGAACCTAGGGATTCTATACTACTTGATCTTTGGATTGGGAGGAACCATCGGTTCAGCCCTGGGAGGAGTGATTCTCGATGGAATCCATTCCCTCGGAATGGGAGATGTGGCTTCGTACCGCATCTTTTTTGGCGGCGCTCTGTTTTTCGCTTTTATCTCCCTCCTCTGGATGTTTAGGCTAGCACCCATCGGATCGGTGGGGATACGGAATGCCCTTACCATCATGTTCTCCGCACGAGATCTGCGGGCTATTCTCCTTCTCAACAAGCTGGATCGCACCACCTCCATTGAAGCCGAGAGAAAAGTGATCCGCGAGATGAGTGAAGCCCCCTCTTCCATTTCGCTGGAAGGACTACTCCAAAGGTTGAAGTCCCCTAGTTTTGTCATTCGACGAGAAGCTCTGCAGGCTTTGGAGACCCACGAGCCGGACGATCGGGTGGTGGAAGCTTTGTTACACGAGGTAAAGACAGGCGAGTTCACTACCGCCTACCTGGCGGCAAGGATCCTCGGAAAGTACAGAATCCATCGAGGGATCCCCCTTCTTCGGCAGTCCCTCCATTCGGAAGACTATCTTCTTGTGGCGGAAAGCATGGTAGCCCTCGCTCGTCTGCAGGATACCCATAGCAAGGGTAAAATCGAGGCTTTGCTCCGAGTGGCAAGGAACCCCTTTCTCATCATCCATGGAGCGGAAGGGCTGAAAATTTTTCAGGACTCCGCGTCCATCTCCCTTCTGTTAGAGATTGCGGAAAGATCCGAACTCCCCGATTCCGTTCGAAACCATGTGATCTTAGGAATCGCAGGACTTTTAGGTATGGAGGATTGGTTCTACCCGATCTTTACGATTTTTCTGGATGAACCCATCAAGGGGGTGGATTTTCTCCTGGATCCTTTGTTGGCGCATCTAGAAGAGAAGAACTTCCCCTACACTAAAACACAACTGGCGGAAGCCTTCTATGCGATTCCTGACGACCCAGAGCGGTTCGGTACCTTTGCCCAAGAGCTCTGGGAAAAAGAGGGGCTTCTCCACTCTATCCCCGTACCGTTCCAGAGGGATTCCCTCTACAAGCTCCCCTCCGTGGCCTTCCTTCTGGGTGGAGTAATCGTACATACCCTCACGGGAAGGGATCAGGAATAGTACTCTTCCAATGAACGGAGGAGCCTGTCGAATAGACGGATCGTTTCCTGCATGGGTTCCGGTGTGCGGAGGTCCACTCCTGCGCGAGCGAGGGAATCCAACGGGAATAGGGAGCCGCCGGTTTTCAGGAAAGAGAGGTAGCGCTCTCGTTCCTCTATCCCCCCTTCCAACACCTTTTTCGACAGGGCAATGGCGGCCGCGAGTCCAGTGGCATACTTGTACACGTAGAAGGAACGATAAAAATGGGGGATCCGGAGTCCTTCCACCTCGTCTTCCTCCTCGATGGTGACTGCATCCCCAAAGTACGTTTCCAGTAAACTCCTGTATATCTTCCGGATTGCCTCTACCGTGAGGGGTTTCCCTTCTTCCACTGATGTATGACACTGGAGTTCGAACTCGGCAAACATGGTCTGACGAAAGAAGGTCCCTATGATGTCGTCGATATGTTTCACCGTCAGGTATCTCCGGAACTCATCCGAGGTGCTGGTACTGATAAAATGATGCATGAGAAGTTGTTCGTTGAAGGTAGAGGCGGTTTCCGCTTCCACGATGGAGTAGTTATAGTGGGGGAAAGGGTTGTGCCGAGCGGAATAGTAGGAATGCATCGAGTGCCCTGCTTCGTGGGCAAGGGTAAACACATCCCGAAGGAGGTCCTCCTTGAAGTTCAGCAGAATGTAGGGATCCCCCGTATAGGTACCGGCTGAAAAGGCTCCCGAACGTTTCCCCTTGTTCTCGTACCTATCCACCCAGCCGCCGAGGAGTCCCTTTTGCAGGATGGAACAGTACTCTTCCCCCAAGGGCTTGAGCGAAGCGATGACCCTGTCCACCGCTTCTTCGTAGGTGTGCCGCACCTGCATGTCGGGAACGAGGGGAACCTTGGTATCCCACAACCGCAGGGTGGGCAGTCCCAGGATCTTTCTTCGGAGTCGATAGTACCGATGCAGCACCGGTAGACCTTCGTGTACGGTGTGGATAAGGGAATGGTACACTTCGGGAGGAACATCGTCGGGGAACAGTTTGGCGTGGAGGGCCGAGGGAAAGGCTCGAACCTTCGCGATATAGATATCCAGATGAACACTGCCCGCGTATAGACTGGTCAACGTATTCTTGTACCGGGCGAAGAGCCCCATATATTGTTTGTAAGCTTTCTCCCGAATCGAGCGATCGGGATTCATCAGGAAGGATTGAAAACTACCATGGGTAAGGGGTTTCTCGCCTTCCGGAGTAGTGAGGGTGCCGAAGTCGAAATCCACGTCCGTCAGAGCGGCGAAGGCTTTTTCTGCCGTTTGGTTCGCTTCCTGCTGAAGTGCCAGGAGTCGTTCTTCGGAGGGGGTAAGGGTATGCGGCTTATAGCGAAGGATCTTCCGAAGCATCACTCGGTAGTCGGGAAGTTCTTCCAGGATACGGTTCATCATTTCGGAGGGGATGGACTGAATTTCCGGTTTCAAGTACCCTGCCAATGCCTCGGCTTCGGTCGAAATCTGAAGGAACCGGCCCCATCGATCCTGGTTTGAAGAGTCCCCTCCATCCTCACTGAGCCTGAGATGGGCATAGTAGGCCAGACGTTCTTCTAGGATTCCCACCTCCGTCATGAAATCGAGGCAGTTTTTTACCGCCTCCACCGAGGAACTTAGGGTTCCCTGAAAGGTAGGAATTTTCTGAACCATCTTTCTATATCGTTCTAGACCCTCTTCCCACGCCTCCTCGTTTTCGAATAGGGAGGAAAGGTTCCAGCAGTGCTCCGGTTTCACTTCTTTTCGTTCAGGTACTTTCATGATCGTTCTCCAGATGTTTTTCCAGTATGGCTCTGATGGCCCGCGCTGCGGCTCCTCGGTGGGAGAGAGCGTTCTTTTCTTCCAGACTCAGTTCCGCTACCGTTCTTCCTTCCCAGGGGAGGTACAGGAGAGGATCGTATCCGAACCCACCCGCACCCCTCGGCATAGGCGCGATTTCTCCCTCTAGAGTTTCCTGGGCTACGAACCATCGATCGGGGTGGATCATGAGAACCATGCAGCAGATGAAGAAAGCCTTGCGATCCGTTATGAAACGCATCCGCTCCAACAGAAGTTGATGCTGTTCCGCATAGGTGGGTTTCCGTCCCAACTCCTTCTCCCCGAATCGGGCTGAGTAAACTCCCGGTTCCCCCCCCAGGGCAGGAATAGAGAGGCCCGAATCATCCGCTAGTACGAGGTAGCCGGTCTGTCCTACCTCGAGGAGTTGTCGGTATAGGGTGCTCGCTTTTCCTAGGGAGTTCTCGAGGAAGGTAGAACCGGTTTCCTCATGGTGGTAGACAACTCCCAGATCCTGGGGGAGAAGAAGGGTGTGCCCCTGGAAAAGGGCAGTTAGCTCTTCCCGTTTGTGGGGATTGCCCGATGCCAAAACCAATGTCATGGCGGAACTGTAGCAAAAAATGAGATTCATGGGGAAGGGGGTTCTCTTCCAATAGAATCTTTCAGTAGCCCTTTTTCAAATAATAGAGGGTGGAATCGATGGAGCCCTTCGGTATTCCGAGGATCTCTGCCACTTTTTGGTGGCTGGGCGAAAGGTAACGGTGGGCTAATTTTTTTTGAATCTTCTGGAAATAATACCGTAATCTGAAAAGACGTCTTTTGAGAATCTCTTTTGCCTGTCCATTGGAGCATAGATCCAGTTCGTCTTGTAGGGAATGGATACGAAAGTACAGTTTGCTTCGTTTCTCTTGCAGTTTACGAAACCGTTCCTCTTTCTTTAGAAGGGTGACACGGATGATTTCGATGAGATGGAACAGTACTTCCTGATGCATTCCGATGGTTTGGGCTATCCTTTCGATCGTTCGGTCCTCCAGATCGTAAGCGGCTTTCATGGAAAGGAGAAGGAGTTTCCGTGTTTGGTTTTTGTAGATTAGAGGAGGCGATTCTCGAGCTTCCATCCCCATAGTTTCATCCTCTACCCAGGCAGGTGCCGTGAGTTTCCATTCGGAATAGGCAAGTTTCTGGACCCTGTTCTTCTGCAATTTCGATCTAAGGTAGGTTTTCATGTGCCATTTCAAGCAGGTTCGGAGGTACACTTCGATTCCTTTCCCCTGTTCTTGGTAGTGCTGGATAATATGGGGGATCCTCTGGTAGAAGGAAAGGAAGAATTCGGCACAATCCTCTTCGGAGCAATACTTGTAATGGAGGGGGAACCGGTACACATAGAGGCTGATGGATCGAAGGAGTGTCTCGTACCCTTTTCCTGTGTGAGCATAATCGTTCCAGGCGGACTGGAGGGAACTCGCCATAGCAGGGAAATCAAGTGCAATTGGAATGCCAACACTCGGAGAAGACTGAAACGATTTATTTCCTAGGTCCAGTTACATTCTGTCACATTACAATGAACCCTGGAGGAATCCCTCAGGCCTACAGAGGAATCGGCGGTCTTCTTCAAACGGTGTAAGACATCTAGGAACCGATGGAGAGTACTTTCAGGGCGGTGTCCACGTTTCCGAAGGGTGCGCTGACCTGTACCCCGGCCACGTAGGGCCGGATGGCCTGGATGATTTCCCGGGCAATGGCTATCCCTGTAGCACGGGCCTCCTCCTTGGATCCTGCCTTTTCCATCCGTTTCATGAGGGACTCGGGGATACGAACTCCGGGTACTTCGTTGTTGAGAAACCGTGCATTCTGCAGGGATGCCAGAGGCCATACTCCGGCGATCACCTTGAGCCGGAGGGGACGGATTCGTTCGAGAAAGGCAAGAAGGGCTTCCACGTCATAGACCGGTTGGGTGATGCAGAAATCCGCCCCTGCTTCTACCTTCTTGGCTAATCTATCCAGTTCCCGTTCCTGATCCAGATGGGTGGGATCCGCACCCACTCCGATGAGAAAGGCCGTGGGAGGGTTCACTTCCTTACCCCCAATGTCCACCCCCTGGTTCAGTCGGGAGGCGATACGAGTGAGACCAATGGAGTCCAGGTCGAACACTGCCGTTGCCTGGGGATAGTCTCCCAGTTTTGGGGGATCCCCTGTGATGAGTAGGAGATTTTTGATGCCAGCGGCGGCACACCCCAGTAGATCCGACTGCAGGCCGATGATGTTCTTGTCCCGGCACGTCACATGGAGGACGGTTTCGATTCCTGCATCCTGCTGAATCCGGAGAGCGGTGACCATAGGGTTGACCCTCGAGCTTGCGCGGGGGCCGTCAGGGATATTGATGGCATCTACCCCGGCTTCCTTACACGAGCGAGCCTTGGCAAGGATCCCCGAAAGGTCGTACCCCAGTGGAGGAGTCAACTCCACGCTGGTAACCCAGGCGCCCGCCTCGAGCTTCGCGCCCAGGGCACTGCGGGATTCCCGAGGGGGTGGGGTGCGAAGGGTAACCGTGGCAGGGGAGGAGGGAATATCGATCCGGTGACGAAAGAACGCTTTCACCGAACGGGCAGTTTCGGCGATATGGGCAGGGGTTGTACCGCAACATCCCCCTACGGCAGCGGCCCCTAGCTCGGCAAACCGTTTTGCATAGGTGGCGAAGTATTCAGGGGTGGTCATGTAGATCATCCGGTCATGGACCAGTTGAGGGTAGCCGGCATTGGGCATGATAAGCACGGGAAGGGGTGCGTGGGGAAGGAAATCTTCCAGGTATTCCAGCATCTGCTTGGGTCCCACGGAACAGTTGAAGCTGATCATGAAGGGTGGATGGGGAAGTTCCAGGATAGGCGCGAAGAACTCTTCGATCCCTTCGCCCGCCCGGGATATGTTCCGTTCCCCAAAGGCTAGACTCCCGATGTAGGGGATTCCCACTTCCGAAGCTGCCAGTGCAGCCGCTTTCAATTCTTTGGAACGAGAAAAGGTTTCGAAGATGATGAAATCCACCCCTCCTTCCTGTAACCCCAGAATGGGTTCGAGGAAGGCTTCCCGAGCGTCCCGTTCATCGATCTCTTTCCCTACAATTTTCCCCAGGGGGCCTACAGAGCCCGCCACAAAACTTTCTTCCCCCGCAACGCTTCGGGCTAGTTCTGCCGCACTTTTCGCGATGGATCGGACCCTGTCTGCCAGTAGGTATTCGGCAAGTTTGTACCGATTCGCTCCAAAGCTATTGGTAGTTATCACATCGGCACCCGCATTCTTGTTTTCCTCATGGATCGTGCGAACCACCGCGGGTTTACTCACGCAGAGCTCTTCGAAGCACACGTTGATGAAGTGGTTTCGATTGTACAATTCTGTCCCCATCGCTCCATCGAAGATGATGGGTTGCTTTTTTAAAAGGTCTTCAATGGATCTACGCATTGAAAGGAAGAATATCAAAAACGGGCCGATAAGGGAAGAATGATTGATTTGGAAGAGAGATCTGGATATGATCCCCCTCCAAGGAGAGAAGCATGATCCATAGAATCGGAGATCGAGTGCCCCAAACAAAGGAAGCAGCCTTTATAGCCTGGAATGCCGAAGTGTCGGGGGCCGTGACCCTCGAGAAAGACGTGAGCGTATGGTTCGGAGCCTCCCTCCGGGGAGATATCGAGCCGATCCGGGTGGGAGAAGGAACCAACATCCAGGACAACGCCACGGTTCATACGGATTTCAATGCCCCCTGTACCATCGGGAGGGGCGTTACCATCGGTCACAATGCCGTGATCCATGGGTGTACCGTGGAGGACGGATGTCTCATCGGGATGGGAGCCGTGATCCTGAGCAGGGCTGTGATCGGTAGGGAGTCGATCGTGGGCGCGGGCGCGCTGGTGACAGAGGGAAAGGTGTTCCCCCCCCGTTCCTTGATCCTGGGAAGCCCGGCCAAGGTGGTCCGCACCCTGGACGATGCCGCTGTGGAGGCCATTCGAAAGAACAGTGGTCATTATATCAACCTAGCAAAAGAGGCGGCAGCGAACTACCGGGAAATCTAAGGATCGAACTCACCGGAGGGATTGGATGATTCGCTCCACCGGTACATCCCGATCGACCAGTCCCAACCGCTTCAAGGTAGCTACGGAATCCCTGTATACCGCTGGATCCATACTCCCATAGGGGCCGGAAGTTTCGAAGAGGGCGCAGGTTTCCTTCAGGACAGATTGAAAGAACTTTCCCTTGGAAGCATCTGGCCTACCGATGTACGGGTAGGAAATTAGATACCCTTCTTCCTGATGTTCGATGGTATAACGGATTCCTTTTTCCGTAGCTCGTACAAAGGCAGCCAGCACATCCCGTTTCTTCGATAGGATCGAGGTGCTGGTGATGAAGGAAGCCCCCACCATAGTAGAAAAATCCTTCACGTCCCATTGCACGATCCTCACTCCTGATTCTTTCAACTGGATCGGTTCGTTGTTGAAGAAACACACGACTCCATCTACCCGATCGGCCAGCAAGGTAGGGATTTGGGTGTAACCGATTCGCTCGATCTTCACCTTATCCTTCAATTTAAACCGTTCCAGGAACAACTGTAACCCGATCCAACTGGTACCGTAGAGTTCCGGTGTGCCGATCACCTTTCCCTCAAAATCTCCGGGAGTACGAATTCGATCCGCCTTTGCCAGCACTGTCACAGGATACTTCTGGTAATACTGGAAGATAGCTCGTAGATCCACCCCTTTGGATGCAGCGATGATCAACTGATCGGAATCGGAAAGTCCCACATCGATCTTACCCGCCTGCAGGAGGGAAAAGATATCCATCCCGAATCCGTACTCGATCTCTAGACGCAAACCTTCCTCCCGGTAGAACCCTTTTTCGATCCCCACGTAGAGGGGAGCAAACTGGATGTGGGGGATGTAGCCGATGGCCACCCGGACTGTCCGTTCCTGAGCTCCCACATCCTGAAGCGCTGAAAAAGAGATCAGTAGCCCCCAGAGTACTACCCCACGAAGCAGGGTAATTATTACTTTTCCAATCCGGTTATTTCGTTTCATCCCGCGGTTCCTCCTTTCTAGAGATGTGCCGTAATCGGGGAGGGGGAGTCAAGAGACGCTTCCGTATCCAATGGTACGAAAGGGATGCGGCTCCATAGTAGAGCAGTCCTAGGGTGATCAACCAGATCAAAGCGACGAACATCAGCTCGATGTCGAAGTTTGCCTTTGCCCGGTTCACTAAAGCTCCTAACCCTTCATGGCCGGACACGAACTCCCCCACCACCGCGCCGATCACTGATAGGGTGATGGAAATTTTTACCCCGCTGAAGATTCCGGGCAATGCGGCGGGAAACTCCATCCCAAAGAGACTCTGGAGTTTCCCGGGTTTGTAGAAACGGATCAAACACTGGACCCGTTCCTCCGAATGACGGAAGGCTGCAATGATATTGATCAGGAGAGGGAAAAAAATCACGATCACCGATGTAACGATCCTTGGCAGGATTCCGAATCCGAACCAGAGCACCAAAAACGGTGCCAGCGCTACCGATGGAATCGTGTTGGCTCCGATGAAATAGGGCATCAGAAGCCGGGAGAGGAACTTGAACTTAGCGATTCCAAACCCCACGATCATGCTCAAGGTAAATGCGATCCAGAAGCCAAGAAGAGATTCCGTCACGGTAAGTTCAAGGTCAGGAAGGATCGTGCCGTTCCAGAGAGTTTCTAGAAGTTTTCTTAGGACAGCTCGGGGGGAGGGGAAAAGCAGATCGGGAATCGCAAGAGTGTGTTTCAGGAAATCGAGGACGAAAAAGAGAATCAGCACTTCTAGGGGAAGGAGCAGGGTGCTCCAGTGAGCTTTCATGTATTGAAGTGCGTGTTTTCGGGCCGAAAGAGGGGGGGGGCTCGGTACAGCAGCTCCGATGGGTGGAGTGGAGGATGGGGGGGGTGGCTTTTCTGCTTCCGTTTCCCAGAGAAACTGAACTTCCCGTCGGATCGCACTGTTCACCTCCTGCTGGGTTTCGGTAAGTACGAAAAGGCCATTCATGGGCTTTCCATCCCTAGAAGGAATTTTTTCGATTCTTTTGATATCCAGGATGCGTCCGGGCAGGGGCGAAAGCACGTAGATACGGTCTGAAAGGAAGCAGGCTTCCTCCACCGAATGGGTAACGAGAAGGATCGTGGTTTTCCGAGTGGAATGAAGACGTTTTACCAGGAGGTTGAGGCGTTCCCGGGTAATGATATCCAGGGCGGAGAAAGGTTCGTCCAGGATCAACAGATCCGGTTCGGTCACTAGGGCCCGGGCGATTTCCACCCGCTTTTTCATACCCCCTGAGAGCTGGTGGGGGAAATAGTACTCGTACCCCTTGAGACCTACCGAATCGAGTACTTCTATCGCTTTGGAGGTGAGGGGTTGGGAAAGGGGTATCCGTTTTAACTGGAAAGGGAGAAGAACGTTCTCCAGTACGTTCTTCCATTCCAGGAGAGTGTCATGTTGAAACACCAAGGAGATCCGCTCCGCCTCGATGGAGAGTTCTCCTATCCACCCCTTCTGCAGACCCGAAAGGATGTTCATGAGGGTTGTTTTCCCGCAGCCCGAAGGTCCGATGAAACTGACGAACTCTCCCCTCTCGATGGAGAAGGTCAAGCGGGAAAGAATCTCCGTTTCACCGAAGGAAAAGGAAAGGTTTCTAGCCAGGACTACCGGCATTCCTTTGCAATATAGTGCCAGGTGGCATTCTGTCAAGGGTCAGGTGCGAATGTACAAGGCTCGAAAGTTCCTGGCCGTGAGTGAAAGGAAGGGTAGTTGTGGAATCGATAAGGGTTGTACTAAAAGGCAAGAATACGGTACAAGTATTTCCATAGGGGGAATTATGCCGAAGAAGGAACCACTGCCACTGCAAGGGAAACTATTTCGATTCGTACCTACCGAGAAGGATGTTCGATCCCTTCCTCAAAAGAAACGAATTCGGATGCTCTTCGAACTGCTACTGATTCGCGAGTTCGAAACACGATTGTTGGAATTGAAGGATGCGGGATTGGTACATGGCCCTGTCCATTCCAGTATCGGGCAGGAGGGAGCGGCCGTAGGGGTGATGAGCGCCCTGGATCCAAGGGATGCGGTGGCCTCTACCCATCGGGGGCATCATCATTTCCTGGCCAAAGCGTTGGGGTATTACTTGCCGGACTACGATCCCGAGACAGCTCCTCCTCCTGATCTAAACCGGATAGTGGAGCGGACCCTCGCGGAGATCATGGGGCTATCCCAGGGGTTCTGCCGGGGCCGGGGTGGTTCGATGCACCTGGGAGACAAGGGATCCTACTGTTATGGAACAAACGCCATTGTGGCAGGGGGAGTCCCCATGGCCACGGGACTCGGGTGGGCCTTTGCGCTGGATCACGCTCCCCAGGTAGCGGTCTCTTTCCTGGGGGATGGAGCTGTGCATCAGGGGGTGGTACACGAAGTGATGAACATGGCAAAGTTGTGGAAAATTCCCGTCCTCTACTTCATAGAGAACAACCTGTATGCGGTAGCCACCTCGGTGAATGAAGCCTCCGCCGTTTCCCGTTTGGCGCAGATCGGGATGGGGTATGGGCTCTCCTCCCTGGTGATCGATGGGATGGATCCGGACACTGTTTCCCTCGCCGTTCAGTTTGCTCGAAAGGAAGCTTTGCAGGGGGAGGGCCCCTTCTGGATCGAGGCAGAGACGTATCGGTACAGACACCATGCGCAGAGTCTTCCTGGCAGTGCCTTTGGCTATCGGGACAAAGAGGAAGAACTGAAGTGGCAAGAACGGGATCCCTACAGGACGTACCCCGCAAAGCTTCTAAAAGAAGGGATTCTAGGAGAGGAGGGTCTCGCCCGATTGAAAACCATTGTATCCCAGGTAGTACAAGGGGCGGTCGACAAACTGGTGCGCAAGGAGGGTACCTCGTTCGTGGTGGGAGAAGAACTCTACCCGAAAGCGGAAGAACTCGAGATCGGTGTACGGAGCGATGGAAAGGAGCTCGAGGGGCTCCCGTACAGGGAAGATCCAGTTGTCGAATCGGATGGTTCAACCTTGGCTTCTATAGGGGAGAAGAAAACCTACGTGGATGTGATTTCCGAAGTGATAGGTAGACGAATGGAAACGGATCCTCGAGGGATTGTGATTGGCGAAGAGGTAGGACACCTGAAGGGGGGAGCCTACATGGCTACCAAGGGGTTATCCAAACGATTCCCCGGCAGGGTGATCGATACACCCATCTCGGAAGCAGGGTTCACCGGAATGTCCTTGGGATTGGCCCTCTCGGGAAAACGTCCCGTGGTAGAGATCATGTTCCCCGATTTTGCCCTCGTTGCCGCTGACCAGCTCTTCAATCAGATCCGAAAATGCAGGTTCATGTACGGGAACCAGCACGATGTTCCCCTGATCGTTCGTACACGGGTCAGCATCGGCACAGGGTATGGAGCCCAGCATTCGATGGAGCCTGCCTCCCTCTTTGCCCTGTTCGAGGGATGGCGTATCGTGGCTCCCTCTACCCCCTTCGATTATATCGGGCTGTTCAACACATCCTACCACAGTTTGGATCCCGTGCTGATCATCGAGCATCAGGCCCTCTACCCGATGGAAGGGTGGGTACCGAAAGATCGGGACTATTGCATTCCCTTTGGCAAAGCCCTTATTCGCAGGAAAGGCAAGGATATCACCGTGGTGAGTTATTCCCGGATGGTACACCGGGCCCTGGAAGCGGCAGAACTCCTGAAACAAAAGGGCATAGAGGCGGAAGTGATCGATCTTCGGACCCTGGATCTTTTGAGTCTCGATTACCAAACCATCGGTCAGTCTCTCAAAAAAACGGGACGACTTCTAATCGTGGAAGAAGGACACTTGTATGGGGGATTGGGTGGACACATTGCCGATGAGGTACAACGAAGGTTCTTCGATGCATTGGATGGGGAAATCCTCCGACTGGGAGGGAAGAATATCCCCATGCCAGTCTCGAAAGCCCTCGAGGTGTTGTCCATCCCCGATGTGGAGGACATTGTAAGGGAGATCCAACGATCCTTGGAGTAGAGGGGGGAAAGATGGAAACATTACAGAAGGCGTTTCAGGAAAAATTCGGCAAGAAAGCTTATCGGATCCTTCGATCCCCCTTAAGGATCTGTCCTTTGGGGGCCCATGTGGATCATCAGCACGGGTATGTAACGGGGATGGCCCTGGACGCTTCCATCTATTTCATGTATGCCCCGGATCCGGAGGGGTACATCCGGGTGCAAAGTCTGGACTTTCCCGATGAGGAGTACTTCCATTTGAACCATGTACCGGACATGATCCCAGGGTACTGGGGAAACTACCTTCGAGGGGCGGTCCTTTCCCTCGGCAGACAGTACAAACTCAGAAGTGGGATTCAAGGAGTGATCCGGGGTAAACATCCCATCGGCGGATTGTCCTCATCGGCAGCGGTGATCACCGCCTACCTAATGGCTCTGGCGGAGGTGAACGGAGTTTCCCCCACCAAGGAGGAACTTATCCGGCTGAGTCACTGGGTGGAAACGGACTTCATCGGATTGAACAATGGGATTCTGGATCAGTCGGCCAACATCTTGAGCAAGGACGGTCACCTGATGGTGATGGATTGCCGCTCGGAACAGTACGAGCTAGTGCCCAAACATCCCGAAATGGATCCCTATGAAATTATCGTGGTATATTCGGGGATCAGCACTACCCTAATGGGAACGGATTACAACAATAGGGTGGATGAGTGTAAGGTGGCAGCCTGGATCCTGCAGGAACTGGATTCAGGCAAAGTGTCCTCGTTGAAACAGGTGAGGCTACGGGACATCGATCCTGCTCAGTACGAAGCCCTGAAAGAGAAACTGCCGGGACGTTTTCGAAGGAGAGCGGAACATTTCTTTACCGAGAACCAGCGGGTGCTGGCAGGGGTTCGCCATTGGAAGGAAGGGGATCTTTCGAAATTCGGTCAACTCATGTTCCAGTCGGGGGAAAGTTCCATCCGTAACTACGAATGTGGCTGCCCCGAGTTGATCACGATTTTTGAAATTCTCGCTACTACCCCCGGTGTGTATGGCGCACGGTTCAGTGGGGCAGGATACCGGGGATGCTGCATTGGATTGGTGGATCCTTCTCAAAAGGAATCGATCCAGGAGCGGATCGAGTCCCTCTACCCAGCCCGTCATCCCAGATATCGGGATGTGTTCAAGGTTTACTTCAGCAAGACCGGGGATGGAGCTCGATTCCTCACCCCGGAAGAGACTTCACAATTCTCTGAATGAGATCCTAGGGGAAAGCGATGAAATGTGTACTCCTGGTGGCAGGATTCGCTACCCGTTTGTATCCCTTGACCCTCCATACCCCCAAACCCCTTCTAGAGGTTGGAGGCAGAACTATCCTTGACAGACTGATGGAGAAGGTAGAAGAGATCCCTTCTATCGATGAGATCATTCTGGTGAGTAATGGGCGGTTCTTTACCACCTTCATCCAGTGGGCGGCAACGTATTCCTCTCACCGGAAAATTACCGTATTGAACGACGGTGCCTTGGATAACGATCATCGGCTGGGGGCCATTGCGGATCTGGAGTTTGCCCTTCGGGAAAGGAGAATTGACGAGGATACTCTGGTATTGGCAGGGGACAACCTGTTCGATTTTTCCCTGAAGGCTTTCGTGGATTTCTTTCTTGCCAAGAGAGCCGACTGTATCACCGCTCACCGAGTGGAAGACCCGGAACAATTGAAACGGACAGGGGTGATCCTCGTGAACTCCGAGGGGAGGGTGCTGACCTTCGAGGAAAAACCTAAAGTCCCTACAAGCGATTTGGCAGTTCCTCCTATCTATCTCTACCGCCAGGATACCCTCCCCCTGGTAGGCACCTACCTGGAAGAGGGAAACAACCCTGATGCGCCGGGGAACTTCATTCCCTGGCTTCTCAGGCGAAAAGAGGTATACGCATACTTTTTTCAAGGAAAACGGTACGACATCGGCACACCCGAAAGCCTCGAGGAAGCCCGGCAGGCCTATGTCTTTCCCCCTTCGAGGAATTGACAGGCAGTAGAAAAATAGGTAGTGTATGAATGCAAAGGGCGACTAGCTCAGTTGGATAGAGTACAAGCCTCCGGAGCTTGGGGTCGTGGGTTCGAATCCCGCGTCGCCCATTTTTAAGCCATGGCAAGGTATTTTACAACTTTCTGCACCCTCCGCTCGATCAGAAAGTACAGAGCTTGAGGGTATTCCTTCTTTTTGATCAGTTCCTTAAACTTTGCGAGTACGCCCTCTGCCAATGCCTCGAGGGATTCGTATTCTTCGAGGGAAAAAGTGTCCAGAAACTTGAACAGGGATCGTAGGGCGGCGATTTCCGCCTGAATGAGGCTGGAGTTTTCCTGCAGTACATAGTTGGTTATTTCATGCTTCTGTTCGTGACAACGATAGATTTCGAGGAGGGTTTTCAAGTCTTCTTCGATTTCTTCTAGTTCCATTTTCAGAATGGAAAGAAACTTGTGCGCTTTCGTCTTCATGGTTCCCCCCTACTACTATTGATTGTATGCTCAGTTGATCCATTTTACAACGATTTTTCTGTTTGCTTTTTCAAGGGAATTGGAGTATAATTTTCAATAGGGAAGGAGGTCGAAATGACTACTCCGCCGAAGGGGAAAGGCCGGTGAGGAGCCGGCATGCAGGAGACATAGACTGGTTTAATCCATCGTGCCCCAAGGGGCACAGAAGGTATGTGTGTGAGGTCACGAAGGGTATCGAACCTCTTCGGACTTCTAAAAGCCGGAAGTGAGTTCCGGCTTTTTTTATGCGTATTCCCGATCGATCTTTGCATTCCTCGAAAAAAGTGGTAAGGTTAGGTATCGAAGCATACGTTTGGGAGGGGAACGATGCCGATACAACAGGCTCCCGTTTATGACGAAAGTAAAATAATCACTCTCAGTTCCTTGGAACATATCCGTCTCCGCACCGGGATGTATATCGGAAGATTGGGGGATGGGAGTAGTTTCGACGATGGGATCTACGTGTTGCTGAAGGAAGTGATCGACAACAGTGTGGATGAGTACATCATGGGGTACGGGAATAGGATCGAAGTCACCCAGGAAGGCACAAGGATCCGTGTCCGTGATTATGGCAGAGGGATTCCTCTTGGGAAACTGGTTGAATGTGTCTCGGTAATCAATACAGGTGCCAAGTACAACGATGATGTTTTCCAATTCAGCGTGGGTCTGAATGGGGTAGGGACGAAGGCGGTCAATGCACTATCTGCCTTCTTCCGGGTGGTTTCCTATCGGGACGGGCAATGGGCAGAGGTTCGATTCGCTCAGGGGAAACTCCTTTCCCAGGAATCGGGTAAGAAAACGAAGGAACGGAATGGAACCCTCGTGGAGTTCGAGCCGGATCCAGAACTGTTTGGCGAGTATGCGTTCAACCAGGAATTCGTGGAGAAACGGTTGTGGACATACGCGTATCTGAATAAGGGACTTACTCTCGCTTACAATGGAAAGGAGTTTCATTCGGAGCGCGGATTGGAGGATCTCCTGGCCGCTGAAATCGGAAGCAATGGGCTGTACGACCCTGTCTATTTTTCCAGTCCTGCATTGGAGTTCGCCTTTACCCATACGGAGAACTATGGAGAAACCTACTTTTCCTTCGTCAATGGACAGCATACCGTCGATGGGGGTACCCATCTTTCCGCCTTTCGAGAGGGAGTTCTGAAAGGGATCTGTGAGTACTTCCAGAAGAGCTTCAATGGTTCGGATGTGAGAGAAGGATTCGTGGGTGCCATTGCCATCAAGCTTAAGAATCCGATTTTCGAAAGCCAGACCAAGAACAAGTTAGGGAACACGGAGATCCGTCCCTGGATCGTGGGAGAGGTAAAATCCGCGATCGTGGATGCCCTTCACCGAAACAAGAAGTTGGCTAAGGTGCTGGAAGGCAAGATCCTCCAGAACGAAGCACTTCGGAAGGAACTCACCCTGGTACAGAAGGAAGCCAAGGAGGCTGCCAAGAAAATCGCCCTCAAAATCCCCAACCTGAAGGACTGCAAGTACCACAGGGGGGAAGATGGGGAGGAAGGGGAGAAATCGATGATCTTCCTCACCGAAGGTCAGTCCGCTTCCGGTTCGATGGTTTCCGCCCGGGATGTGTACCACCAGGCGATCTTTTCCCTCCGGGGAAAGCCGCAGAACATGTACGGCCGTAGGCGAACGGCGATCTACCAGAACGAGGAACTCTATAACCTGATGATTGCCTTGGGGATCGAACATTCGGTGGAGGATCTTCGGTACGGCAAGGTGATCATCGCAACCGATGCAGACCACGATGGGTACCATATCCGTAACCTCCTCCTTACGTTCTTCCTCAACTATTTCGAGGAATTAGTCCTTGCGGGAAGGTTGTTCATCCTGGAAACTCCCCTGTTTCGTGTCCGGAACAAGCAGGAAACCCGATACTGTTATTCCCTCCGGGAGCGGGACCAGGCAATGAAGGAACTTCCAGGCTGTGAGGTGACCCGATTCAAGGGTTTGGGGGAAATTTCTCCCAAGGAGTTCGGCCAATTCATCGGACCCAGCATGCGGTTGGTGGAGGTAAACGTGAAATCGGTAAAAACGATCCCAGACACGCTGGAATTCTACATGGGGAAGAACACCCCCGAACGCCGGGACTTCATCATGGAGAATCTGATCTAGTATGACCTACATCACCAACCTCTACCAAACAAATTTTCTCGAGTACGCCTCCTATGTAATCAAGGATCGTGCCATACCTCACCTGGATGATGGGCTGAAACCGGTTCAACGTCGAATCCTCCATTCCCTCTTCGAGATGGATGACGGGAAGTTCCACAAAGTGGCAAATGTCGTAGGGCACTGCATGAAGTACCATCCCCATGGGGATGCTTCCATCTATGAAGCCCTGGTGAATCTGGCCAACAAGGAACTCCTCATCGAAAAACAGGGGAATTTCGGAAACATTTTCACCGGGGATGCCCCGTCGGCCCCTCGGTACATCGAATGCCGGGTGTTACCTCTGGCGAAGGAGATCCTCTATAACCCGGAACTCACCCAGTACGAAGACAGTTACGATGGCAGAAACAAGGAACCGGTTACCTTTCCTGCCAAAATCCCCCTGGTCCTCATCCTGGGGGCCGAGGGAATTGCCGTAGGGATGTCCACCCGGATCCTTCCCCATAATCCCGTGGAGGTGATGGAAGGGATGAAAGCACGGCTGCGGGGGAAGAAAATGACCCTGTATCCCGACTTTCCTACGGGCGGAATTCTGGATGTCGCCGAGTATCAGGATGGAAACGGGAAAGTCCGAGTACGGGCTAAGCTGGATACGACGGATCCCAAACGGATCCTCATTCGGGAACTTCCCTATGGATGTACCACGGAAAGTCTTATCGCTTCCATCGAAGCGGCAGCCCGTAAGGGAGTTCTGAAGATCGCCAGCATCAATGATTTTACTACCGAAGAGGTGGAGATCGAAATCAAACTCGCCCGCGGCACCTACTCGAAGGACGTGGTGGATTCACTTTTCGCCTTCACCGATTGCGAGGTTTCCATTCCGGTGAACCTTCTGGTGATCAAGGCCAAGACCCCCATACAGATGACGGTAAGCGAGGTGATCGACTATCACGCGAAGCGTCTCGTGGAGATACTCAAACAGGAACTACTCCTGGAACAGAAAACCTTGCTGGACCGGCTCCACATTCGCACCCTGGAGCAAATCTTCGTGGAGGAGCGGATCTACAAGAAAATCGAAGAGAAACGTACAGCGGAAACAGTGGTAAAGGCAGTGATCGACGGCTTCAAACCCTTCTCCTCCCAGCTCCTTCGTCCTGTCACCGAAGAGGATGTGGACAAGCTTTTAAAAATTCCCATCCGTAGGATCTCCCTCTACGACATGCAGAAGAACAAGAAGGAGATGGAGGAGATCCGAGGGAGGTTGAAAGAGATCAAGCACCACCTCTCCCATCTGGTGGATTATGCCGTCTCCTTCCTGGACGGAATCATCCAACGATACGGGAAGCGCTTTCCACGTCGAACGACCATCAAGAGCTTCAAGAAGGTGGATGCCCGAGAAGTGGCGGTGAAGAACTTGAAACTACGGTACGACGAGGAATCTGGATACCTAGGGTACGGAATCACCAGTGGGACGGTACTCTTCGAAGTGTCCCCCTTCGATCGAATTCTTATCGTAAGGGGTTCGGGAGTGTTCTCCGTCCAGAATGTGCCGGAGAAACTATTCGTGGATAAGCATCTCCTGTACTGTGGGGAAGCGGACAAGGAACGTTTGTCGGGGAAAGTGTTCTCGGTTTTGTATCGAATGAAGGATTCCGGAGAAGGATACATCAAACGCTTTCGAATCGAAGGCTATATTCTCGATAAGGCGTACGAGGCGGTGCCTCCGGAAGGGGAAGCTCTACACCTGACGACAAAGGAAGATGCCTTTGTCTATGTAAAGTATGTGAAAACCCCCAAACTGAAAATCGAGGAGGAGACCTTCCCCTTGAAGAAGTTCCCCATAAAAAACTATCGCTCAGCGGGAAAAAGGTTATCTTCCAAACCCATCAGTACGGCCCGGTTCGTAAAAGGAATGGTCAAAGAAAAGGAGAAAATAAAAGAATTAGAGGAAAATATGTAACCCTTGCTAAGGCTTAAAGTTATAAGTTTTCCTTGACAAAGAGGACAATACCTATATAATTCACAAAAAAGGTAAAGTGGGAGGAATCCAATGCCATATTGGTTGCTGGTTCTCCTTCCTCTTACTGGTTTTGTTTTAGGTTGGATTGTTAGATGGTTGTATGCCAGATTTCAACTTTCATCTTTGGAGCAAAAAGCTGAGAGAATCAAGCAGGATGCGATCAAAGAAGCAGAAGCCAAGAAGAAAGAACTTATCCTTGAAACCAAGGATCAGCTTCTTAGGGAAAGAACACAGCAGGAACGTGAAATTCGAGAGCGGAGGAACGAACTGCAGAGGTTCGAACGCAGACTGCTTCAGCGTGAGGAGACCTTAGAACGAAAGTTGGCTCAGGTAGACAAACAAGCCCAAACCTTACTGGCCCGTGAGAGGACATTAGCGGAGAAAGAAGAATTTTTAGGACAACAGGAAGAACGGTGGATCAAGGAGCTGGAACGAATTTCCGGTTTGAGTTCGGAGGAAGCGAAACGCCTCATCATTTCGACCCTTGAGAACGAAGCCCGTCACGATGCCCAGGTTATCCTGAACAAGATCGAACAGGAGATGAACCTGGCTGCAGAGAAAAAAGCGCGGGAAATTCTCATCGCTACGATGCAGCGAATCGCTACCGATGTTACCTCCGAGGTCACTGTCACCACAGTGAGCCTTCCCAACGACGAAATGAAGGGAAGGATCATCGGGCGGGAAGGGCGGAACATCCGTACCCTGGAAACCCTTACCGGGGTAGACATCATCATCGACGACACTCCCGAGGCGGTGGTGATCTCCTGCTTCGATCCCGTTCGGAAGGAAATAGCCCGGCGCACGTTGGAAAAACTCATCTCCGATGGCCGGATTCATCCGGCACGGATCGAAGAGATGGTCCAAAAAACCACAAAAGAAATTGCCCAGATCATCTACGAGGAAGGGGAAAAGGTGCTCTTCGAATTGGGGATCCATAACTTTCCTCCGGAGGGGATCCGTGCTCTGGGAAGGCTGCATTTCCGAACTAGTTACGGCCAGAATGTACTGGCGCATTCGAAAGAGGTGGCCATTCTGGCAGGGATGCTGGCTTCTGAGCTGGGAGCGGATCGGGAAATCGCCAAAAGGGGTGCTCTACTACATGATATCGGCAAAGGGGTGGAGAGCGAGGGAGATTCCACCCATGTGGAGTTAGGAATCGAATTGGCAAAGAAACTGGGGGAAGATCCACGGGTCATCAATGCTATCGCTGCCCATCATGGGGATTCCGAGTTTACCTGCCTGGAAGCTGTAATCGTGCAAATTGCCGATTCCATCTCTGCGGCCAGGCCGGGAGCCAGAAGGGAGACTCTCGACACCTATATCAAGAGGTTGGAGAACCTCGAGAAGATCGCCAACGATTTCGAAGGAGTGGACAAAGCCTATGCTATCCAGGCCGGAAGGGAACTACGAATCCTGGTGAATACCGAAAGGGTGTCGGAAGAGCAGGCCAGGGAAACGGCGAAACAAATCGCCAAGAAGATCGAAACCGATTTACGGTATCCCGGCAGGATCAAGGTAACCGTGATCAGGGAAACTCGAGTGGTGGAGTATGCCCGATAAAACGCTGCGGGCACTGATCCTGGGGGATGTGGTGGGACAGGCAGGATGTAGGGCTCTGTTCCTTCTCCTTCCAGGGTTGGTAAAGGAGCATGGGGCAGATCTTGTCGTGGTGAACGGTGAAAATGCCGCATCGGGTTTTGGAATTCTCCCCGAAATGGTGGAAAAATTCTTTACCGCGGGGGTTCATGTAATCACCTCCGGAAACCATATCTGGCAACAGAAGGAGGTGGTACCCCTGCTGGATCAAGAGGGCCGGCTTCTCCGACCTTTGAATTATCCCAAGGGGGTACCGGGTCATGGTTCCTGTATCGTGGATATCCGGGGAACGAAGGTCGCTGTAATGAACCTGCAGGGGCGGGTACGGATGAACAATATCCTTTGCCCTTTCCTGATTGGGAAGGAAACCGCCCGAAAGTTGGAAAAGGAAACGAAATTGATCCTTGTGGATTTTCATGCGGAAGATCCAGAAGAGAAAGAAGCCCTCGGCATGTACCTGGATGGGGAAGTGAGTGCGGTGTTTGGAACCCATACCCATGTGCAAACGGCGGACGAACGGATTCTCAAGGGGGGAACTGCCTACATTACCGACATCGGAATGATCGGTACCGACGACAGTGTCATAGGGTTCAAGACCGCCATTGCGTTGGAACGTTCCCTTACCCAGCTCCCCATCAAGATGGAAGCGGAGGAAGGACCCGCGGTGATCCATGGGATCGTGGTAACCCTCGATGTGTCCTCAGGAAAGGCTCTCTTCATCGAACGGATTCGAACCGCCTCCCCCGTATGACATTGCCCATACCATTCGGATCATGAAGCGAAAGAACCGTAGAATCCTGGATATTCTACAGGAACGATACCCCCAATGGGACCGGGACCAGTGTCTTGCCTTCATCCTCTGTGGAGAGGTATCTGTCCAGGGGGAAACCGTGAGGGATCCGGCCAGAACAGTACCTGAGGAGGTCGAGGTAGAGGTTCGTCCCGTTCGCTACGTATCGAGGGGGGGCATCAAGCTGGAACATGCCCTTTCGAGGTGGAACCTCTCCGTGGCAGGGAAAGTGATGCTGGATGCCGGAGCTTCTACGGGAGGATTCACCGATTGCCTTCTTCAGTTTGGAGCGGCCCACGTGTATGCCATCGATGTGGGGTACAATCAGATTCACCCGAAGTTCAGGAAGGATCCGAGGGTTACCGTGATGGAGGGGACCAATATCCTGGAGGTGACCATCCTTCCCCAAAAGCCTCACGGCGCCGTGTGCGATCTTTCCTTCCGGTCCCTACGAGGCGCCGCTTTCCATATTCTTTCCCTTACAACGGAGAACTGGCTGGTGGCACTGGTAAAGCCTCAGTTCGAAGGGGCGGAAGGGTTACCGGGTTTTCGGGGGGTGGTTCGGTCGGAGGAGGCTCTGTGTAGAATCCTCGCTACCCTTCAGGATGATTTGGAGAATGAGGGAGTTCATACAGAGAAGATCCTGGAATCCCCCATTCGGGGAAGGGGGGGGAACCGGGAGTTCTTTTTCTACTTAACGAGGGAGTCCCGCGAGAGAGGTTTTCCGATGTACACACCCTCGGGACTCAAGTAGTCGACCTTCCGCCCCTCAAGCAGAAACTGCACGCCCTGAATACCGGCAAACTCGGTTACCGTGTACACGATCTGAAGTACCTGGGTTCGATACCCTTCTGCCCCGTAGGGATTGAATTGAAAGGATTCATTTAGATTGATGAAGGCAATTCCGTCTCGGATACTGACCGATTTGATTTCAGTTCCCGAGGGAATGAGGCTGGAAATCCCTCGTTGTTTCTCGGTGGGGGTAGGCCCTTTAAGGAGTTCTTTCAAGGTTTCGGTGAGGGGAGCGCTGTGGTAGGTAATTTTTCGCTCTGCGGCCACCAGTTCCGGTTTTCCCGTTTCAGAAATCCGGACAAAGTACAGTTTTGAAATGCGGCTACGGGCGGGAGGGACAGTGGTTTTTGTCGCGGGTCCTTCCTGGGATTCCGCGGCAGCGGAGGAAGCGACAGAAGGACTGCCGCCTCTTTCCGAGAGCGATTTTTCGGTAGGAGATTCTGTAGCAGGGGATTCTTGAGGAACTTCGGGGTGTGGTTCCGGAAGGGAGGGGGGGGTGGCTGGAGGGGAAACTTCGGGTGTGGGGCTTTTCGGTAACGATGTCCCATGACGGTAGTCGCCCCCGAATTGTCGGGCAATCCACTGGGGAAACTGCACCCGGGATCCTATGTACAGGACCGCAATGAGACAGAGTAGAGCGATCCAGAACACTACGCCGAGTGAGGGTTTCTTCTCTTTCCCCATACATGGTTAGTGTCGGCCAAAAACGAACCGGATTTGACAGTGAAAAGAAAAGCACGTATAGTTTCCCCTATGATGGAACTGAAAGGGATTCCCGCTTCTCCGGGGATCGTAACGGGAAAGGCATTCCTGTATATCGACGACAATCCACCCATCCCCAAGTACGATATATCCCCCGCCATCATCCCTCTGGAACTGGAACGATTCGAGGAAGCGCAACGCAAGGCAATACGCGAACTCGAGTTATTGAAGGAACGAACCGGAAGCGAAATGTCGGAAGAGACCTTGGGAGTGATAGACTCCCACCTCCTGCTTCTGCAGGATCCGGAGGTGAGGGAACGGATCGAAAAAGAGCTCTATGCTCAAAAGAAGAATATCGAGTGGGTCATTCACATGACGATCCAATCCTTTCTAGAAAAATTGAACCATACCTCCGATCCATACCTTCGGGAACGGACTGCAGATATCAACGATGTAACCCGCCGTGTACTGAATCACCTCCTTCATCGGGAGCGGATATCTCTGTCGGACATCGAGGAGCAGGTGATCCTGGTAGGGAAAGACCTGTTGCCCTCCGAAGCCATCGCCATGAATAAACGGATGATCCTCGGAATCGCCCTGGACGAGGGGGGGAAAACCTCCCATACTGCCATCCTCGCCCGGGCATTCGAGATACCGGCTGTTTTGGGATTGAGGGAGATCACAAAACACGTTCAAACCGGAGACGAGATTCTCATCGATGGAAACAAAGGGATTGTCATTCTCAAACCCGATGAGGCGACGAAGAAGTCCTACCTGAAAACCCTCGAGGCTCGCACGAGGAAGGAAGTGGAGCTCTTGAGCCTCAATGAACTTCCTGCAGAAACGAAAGACGGGAAGCTCATTCGCCTACTGGGGAATATCGAGGTGCCCGAGGAGGTGGAAGCTCTGAAAGGACACGGAGCGGAGGGAGTGGGTTTGTACCGTTCCGAGTTCCTCTTCCTCAATCCAGGCCGCCTACCCAGTGAACAGATGCAGTATGAAGCCTACCGCAGGGTGTTGGAGGCGATGGAGGGAAAGACCGTCACCATCCGTACCCTGGACCTCGGGGGCGACAAGATCATTCCCGATCTGGTAGATGTAAGCGAAAAGAATCCCCTTCTGGGCTGGCGGGCCATTCGGTTCTGCCTTTCCAGGGTAAGCATCTTTCGGACGCAGTTACGAGCCCTCTTCCGGGCATCCGTCCATGGGAAACTCCAGATCATGTTCCCCATGATCTCAGGGATCGAGGAATTGCATCAAACCCTCGAGATAGTGGACCAGGTCAAGCAGGAACTCCGCACCGAAGGTATTGCTTTCAATGATCAGGTGGCTGTGGGTTGCATGATCGAGATACCCTCCGCAGCGTTGACATCGGATGTTCTAGCTCGGAAGGTAGAGTTTTTCTCCATTGGAACCAACGATCTTATCCAGTACACCATCGCGGTAGACCGCGGGAACCAACGGACCGCATACCTGTACGAACCTTTCCATCCCGCGGTACTGCGGCTGATTCGTACGACAGTGGAAAACGCCCACGCGGTAGGGATTCCCGTGGCGATGTGTGGAGAAATGGCAGGAGATCCATTGGCTACCGTCATTCTTCTGGGGTTGGGGCTTGATGAGCTGAGTATGAACGCCTTTTCCATCCCTGCGGTAAAGAAGATCATCCGCTCGGTGTCCATGGCAGAAGCGGAAGAGTTGGTGGGAACGGTGATGGAGATGCGCTCAGGAAAGGAGATCGATACCTATGTACGGCAGCTCATGGAAAAGCGATTTGACCTCAACAACTACTGAACCGGCACTGGCAGCGAGGATTCCGTTAGTTGCCATCGTGGGAAGACCCAATGTGGGGAAATCGACTCTCTTCAACCGTTTGATCGGTAAACGAAAAGCCATCACTCACTCAGCGGCCGGAGTCACTCGAGATCCAGTAAAAATTACATGGAAGCATCAGGGCAGGGAAGTGTTTCTCGTGGATACCGGTGGTATCCGTTCGGAAAGTGTCCAACCCTTGGATCAGCTAGTGATCCAGCGGAGTTTTCAAACCATAGAGGAAGCCGATTGCATCCTCCTGCTTACCTCCGTGGAAGGGATCACCGGAGAGGATGAGGAACTGTTTGAAGATTTGAGGCCTTTTGCCAGCAAGGTACTCCTGGTGGTGAACAAAGTGGACACGGAAGAACGGGAGACCCTTCTGGGGGAGTTCTTCGGCCTTGGCTTCGGAGAACCGTTCCCGATTTCCGCGGCACACGGGAGGAACTGTGAGGATTTGGCTGATCGGGTATTTTCTTTTTTAGAGGAAAGAGGGAAGTTCCGGGAGGTGAGGGGATCGGAAGAAACGAAGGAATCCGCATCCCTGACCCTGGCTGTTTTGGGGAAACCGAATACAGGCAAATCTACCCTGTTGAACCGTCTATTGGGAAAGGAAGTGTCCATCGTTTCGGATATTCCAGGTACTACGCGGGATGTGGTGGAGGGACTGTTTCAGTTTCAGGGGAAGAAGATTCGCGTCCTGGATACTGCGGGGATCCGTCGCAAGACGAAGGTGAAGGAAGACGTAGAGTACTACTCGGTCCATCGGGCGATCGCAGGCATTCGGGAGGCCGATGTTGTTTTTCTCCTGATCGATGTGGCGGAGGGACTGACGGAACAAGACAAGAAGATCGCTGCCCAGGTAGTGAAGAAAGGGAGGGGGATCGTCCTGGTTGTGAACAAGTGGGACATCGTACAGGGAGGGAAACGAGCCTTCCGGGAGTTGGAGGACCTGATTCGGTTTCAATTCCCTGTGCTGGATTTTGCACCCATCGTGCCTATTTCTGCCAAAACAGGTTTCAACGTGGAAACCTTGCTGAAAACAGCCTTCTCCCTAAAGAAACAGCTCGAGACAAGGATCGAAACTTCCACCTTGAACCGGGCTCTTGGCCAATGGGTAGAAAAGAATCCCCCTCCCCAAATGGGGAAGAAGAAGTATAAAGTGCGGTTCATCACACAGGTCCGGGCTTCTCCTGTACGGTTCGTCCTGTTCGTGAATCGGAAAGAGGGGTTCCCTGGTTTCTACCTAGGGTATATCCGTAACAGATTGAGGGAAGAGTTCCACCTGCCCTCGATTCCTATCGAAATCGAATTGAAATCCAGAGGTTCTTCCCCATGAAGCGGATGAGCCTGGGGGAAGTGTGCAGACTCCTGGATCTTCGACCTCATGTGATTCGGTATTGGGAGGAGATGATTCCCCTGTTCGAGCCGGGAAAAAGTATGGGAGGCCGCAGGACCTATGGCGAACGGGATATCCATCTCCTCTATCGATTGAAGTATCTCGTTCAAGAACGAAAGTATACCCTCGAGGGAGCGTTACAAGCCCTGCTAGAGGAGAGTGAGGGGCGATTCGCCAATACCAAGGCGAACATTCAGGCTCTTCGGCGAGATCTACTGGAAATCCGGGACACCCTGGAAACTGCCGCTTCCCTGTGGCAAAAGGCGGCATCGGCTATGACCCTTCCTGGTCAGGAGCATCTAGGAAGAATTCTCCTCCACCTGCCTCCTCAGAAACAGAGAGGGTTCCTCCACCGGATGCGGGATCTTTCCAAAGAATCCATTACCCTGGCTCAATCCTTATTGGAAACTGCCCAACCGGAAAAGCCTCTTAAGGCTTCTATCTTAGGTAGAGAGAATAGGGCGGAACCAGGGGAGATCCCTCCACTCTTCGAGCACCTGTTTTCTCAGGGGGCTGTCGGGGTGTTGACCTTTCTTCCTCCCCCACCCAAAGCATTGCCCATCCATTTTTTCTCGCCCCTATCCGAGAGACTTCGAAGGGTAGCGTACCACTACGGCCGCAGGATTCCCTTTTGGATCTTCGGAGAATCCCAGAGAATCGAGAGGGTCAAGAAACTCTTCCGGCAGGAAGATTACTTCGGAATGGATCCAGGGGTGATCCTTTTCGTCGAAGAGCCCGTTTTCCCTTACCTTAGGGATGGAAAGCTGGTGGTCTTTGAGAATGGAGAGTTGGGATGCTACTCCTCTGGGGTAGGGGGCGGGTTACTGATGCTCCAGTCCCGTTCTTTCCAGCGGTTCATGCAACAGTCGGGGATCCACTGGTTCTATGTCCTGCCTTTGAATGGGTATGCCTTGGACTTCCCCGATTCGGGTTTGCTGGAAATCGTAACCCAGAGGAATATCCAGGTTTCGGGAACAGTTCTACGCCGGGAGGGAGGTTTCCTCACAACAGGGATCTACTTGATACAGAATGAGTTCCTCAAGAATACGGTGGTACCCTTTTCTGCGCTGGAAGAGAAGGTGAGGATCATCAATCCTTCAGGAGTATCGGTCGATGATCTAGAGGAAGGGATGGTGCTTCGGCTTCACTCTGGTTTGTACCGTCTACTGGAGCAGATTCGCCAACCCGTACTATTACAGGAGAAAGTGAATTGTTAAGAGGGTGTATTCGGATCCTCATTCTTGTTTCCTTGTTTTCAGGAGTTTTCAAACCCTCCCTTTACCCTCAACCGTGGGGGGGGGTAGGAGCTTTCATTTCCGATCCTTCACAAGTCTGGGATAAAGAGAATCTGGAAGCTCGACTATCCTACCGTCAGTTGTTCACGGCTACCTTGGAAGAACTGGAACGATTCCGGGAACGAGTGGTAACGCAACGGAATGGAGGAGGCAGGGTAAAGGTCAGTACAGAACGAGCTAACGGCGCCGTATACCTCCTATTCCTCAATGAAACTTTCGGCGTGTTCCCTCTCTACTCGGCAGGTTCCTGGATTCTGAAGAAGGATGGCAAAACGGGGGCCCTCACGCAGGTGAAAATCTTCTACCGTACCGAACCGGGCTGTTACATAAGGCTTTTCCCCCGGGGCACTAGAACCCTCATGGATGTCTACCTGTTCGATTCTCTCTTGTACAAGGCTGTACCCCTGGGGATGAGCCTATCCGTTCTTCTGACCGAGTCCTTCCAACAGATTGTGGACCGAACCAGGCCTACGGTAGATTGGTCGATCCTGCTTCAGCAGCCAGACCCTCGCGCTTACGCTTCCCTCTTGACCATGATACAGAAAATTCGGCGGGAACTTCCCAACCTTCCCGATGCGGAGGACGGGGCGATGGACAAGAATGGAAAACTCGTGTTCATCGCAAACCTACGAGCTCAAGAAAGGCTTCCGGGTTTCAACTGTTCGGGTTTTGCCAAATGGGTTGCCGATGGCCTGTACAAGCCACGAACTGGAGAGTATCTGGATATCGAAGCATTGAAGGAAAAACACCTTACTCGCAGGGGGTCTAGAATCACCAATCGTTTCGAGGAGGATCGGGATCCTTTCTTTGGATTGGATTGGACTCGTAATATTGCCCGATACTTGGCAGGGGTAACTGAGCCGGAACAGCAGGATGTTCGGCATGTGCCTTTTTGGGAATACCGAGAAGATGTGGGGTACCCCATCGAGGAGTTGGAAGGAATCCTGTATACCCTGGCGGTGCAGGAAGGAGGCAATTTTTACCTGGGATCCATCAATCGAGAGTATGGAACGGATCCTGTTCTAAGGCAACATGTGCATGTAGTGGTGCTGTTCCCCTATTTTACCGAAAAAGGTGAGTTTCGAGTGGCAGTGTTCGAACGAAACGTGGAAACAGGTCTTTCCATTCTTAAAAAGAATTTCAAGGGGAATTTCATCCATCTGGTGCGTGTAAAAGCGGATCCTCTCTTTGATCCTCCCCGGATTGAATAAATACATCATTGAATAAATACATCCGCTGGGTTATTTTTTATCCCGTATGGGAAAGAAGATTATCCTTTTGGCAGCCTTTATCTGTCTTACCATTATCTACGTATTTCCCCAGATCTCGTACTTTTCCCAGACATCATACCAACGGGGGGAACGTTTGTATCTGGAGGGGAACTACCCCCTGGCCCTGGACGCTTTCGATGCCTTTCTCCGTGCATCTCCCGATTCTCCCCTTGTGGCTGACGCTCAGTTCCGTCGGGCCCAGATCCTTTTCCATTTAAAGAGGTACCGAGAGGCTGATGAACTGTTTCAACGTATCGAGGTGCGGTATCCATCTACTCAGTACTATCCCTCCCTTCCCTTCTGGTCCGGAATGGCCGCCTACGGTCTGAAGGATTTCAACCGGGCTGAACAACTTTTTTCGAAATACCTTCGTGGGAATCCTCCCGAGGAAGGAAGGCAGCGTGCGACTATATACCTGGCATTCGTCCGGAAAGAGTTGGGTCGATTGACCGAAGCAAAGGAAGGGTTGCTTCAGCTCTTCACCCCTGCGTACCTAACATCTCCGGACCCAGAGGCCCTGATGCTGTATGGGTCTTTAGCTTTGTCTTTGGGCGATGTGGATGGGCTACTTTCCCTGTACCGCCAGGTTCAAAGGGTGAAGCTCCCGGAACCGTCGCGAAGCAGGTTCCTCCTTCTGGTGGGTGAAGGGTATTTCCGCCATTCCCTTTTTCGGGAGGCGGTGGAAATTTTTGCCTCCGTATCCCTAGAACTACAGAAGGAAAAACTCTATGCCTGGAAGCGAACCATCCAGTGTTACGCTGCCCTTCAAGAACCGCAGAGAATTCCTTTTGTACTGGAAGAGGCTCGGCAAGGGTTCAAGAACGATCCATCTTCCCTGGCGGAGCTTTGGGAACTGGGAGGGAGGGTTTTCTTCAATGCCGGCGAGTATGAAAGCGCCATTCGTTACCTTGAGCTCCTCAGGGGAAGCGGAATAGGGGTAAGTGAAAAGGGTTTCGGCATACTGGCTGAGAGTTACCGACGCTTAGGAGATTTAGGAAAGGCTTACGCTGTACTTTCAGAAAGCCCACAGGCGCCGGAACTCCTCTTTCTACGGGGTGAAATTGAAGCCCAGAGGAGCCAATGGTTGGAAGCTGAAAAAACCTTCAAGGGATGGATCGCTGCTTACCCCGAGAGTACTCTGCGGTATCCTGCTCTGTATCTTCTCGCATGGGTGTTGGAAAAGCAGGGGAGAGTGGATGATGCCTTGATGGTTACGGAAGCCTTACCTAGAATCCTTCCGGAAGAAGCCCTGCCTCTTCTACGTTTCCGAGCCATGCTTTTAGGAAAGGCGGGCAGAGAATCCGAGGCCCTCAATGCATGGGAGACGTATCTGGGGTACCGGCCTGAAGATATGGAAGGCAGAATAGAACGGCTTCGGCTCCTTCTTGCGGAAAAGCGTTCCTCTGCGGTCCGTAGAGAGGCGGAGACTCTTCTGCAGAAGGAGCTTCCTCCCAGACTGAAGGATGCTGTACGATTGTTACAGGGAGTCGCCCTTTTGGAGGAAGCCCAATTTGCCGAAGCCAGTACTGTCCTGGAACAGGTGGCTTCCCGAAACAAACAGCTTCCTGCTGGGAAAGATCTTTGGACATATGCCACCTTCTATCTAGGGTGGGCCTACTATCGATTGGGAAGTTACACAGCTTCTTTGGAATTGTACCGATCCCTCTTGAAGGAAAGGGATCTCGCACCTGAGCTTCGCGAACGGGCTGTATACTATGGAGGATGGAGCGCCTATACGTTGAAGCAATTCGAATTGGCCTACACTCTTTTGGAATCTTTCCCTATCGGAAAGGGACGTTCTTTATGGAGCCGGGTATGGTTCCTGAGGGCAAAAACTCTCTATATGTTGGGAAGGAAACGGGAAGCGCAGGAAGCTTTTCGCACCTTGTTTTCGGAAGAACCTAAAAGTGCTTTGGCAGATAACGCCCTATACGAGTATGCCAATATCTTCGTGGAGTTCGAACAACCGGAGCAGGCTTCCGACGCGTACGCGATTCTATTTAAACAGTATCCTGAAAGCCCATTTAGGGAACAAGCGTTATTTAAACGAGGGGAGATTTTCTATGCTGCCAACCGGTTTCAAGAAGCAAAGGAAGCTTTCACACAGTATCGCTCCCTTCTGCCCAAGGGATCGGCGATGGATCGAACCCTCTTCTGGGAAGGGATGGCCTCCTATAAGCTAGGACAACCCTACGCGGCGCTGGTTTTATGGGAACGGATTATTATGGAGTATCCTAAAAGCGTGATCCGTTCCGAAGCCCTCGTGCAGGCTTCGACAGTGTTGTCTGAAGTGGGAGATTACCCCGCAGCCCTCCGGTATCTCAGGCAATTGAGGGAGGAGTATCCTACAGAAGCTAGCTCCGAACTCATTACCAGACGCATTAGGGAACTGGAACTGCTGGTAGCGGGAGCTACAGAACGGGAAGCAGTTCTGAAAGTTCGCCTGGAGGAGGCCAGAGGAGTGACTACCGAAAGGGGGAGAAAGATCGCTCTAGAGTTGGTAAAATTGTACCTGTACGAGATGGGGGGAAAGAGGTCGGAGGAGGAAGCGGAAAGATGGCTGAAGGACCTCCTTGGACAGGGAGAGGTGAAAGAGGCGGCTGAGGCAAAGTATTTACGGGGAGACCTTTCCCGGAAGCGGGGAAACCTCCTAGAAGCAGCCATGTACTATGGGGAGGCAGCCTCTTCCCCTGGTGCAGATACAGACCTGATTACCAGGGCACTGTATCAGGGGTTGAAAACCTTGGCATTGGCAGGGAGACGAGAGGAAGCGGCAAGATTTTTGGACATTTTACAGAAGCGATTCCCGGAATCACCCTGGACTCATGAAGGAAGAAAGGCGCTAGGACTTCCATGAAAAAGATCCACTCGATTACCAAACTTATCTGCATCGTAGTTCTCCTTTTCGGGGGGGAGCGACGGTTGCCTGCGCAAACAGAGCAATCTGCTTCGGTTCCAGAATCCCCCGAAGTTCTTTTTCCCACGATGGTGTTGGAAGCGGATGCTAGAGAAGACTTGTTCTTCGTTCCTCTTCCCCTATTTTCAGAGCCTCAATTGGAACTACCTTCTCCCTTGGTAGAGGTGGAACCAACCCTAACATTTCCTCCGGATTTCCTCTCGGTTTCTATTCTTTCTCCCGAAGCCGCTGGAACCGCCAGAGAAAGAACCTCCCTCTATACGGAAGGAACCTTGGGGGTGGGAACCCTGGCAAGTCTAGCGGGAGCACTCTCCCTCTTTCACAGGGGTGAGAGTAGCAAGTTCAACCTCAAATTTTCCCATCAATCCAGGGACGGGTACCAGTTCCGCAAACTTGGAAATGGCTATTTCGATCGCCAGGATCTGATGGTAGGGGAGGGGGCCTGGTTCCTGTCATCTCGGACAGAACTCCAACTGGAAGGCAGCATCGAAGAGCGAGAGATAGGTTTACAGGGTATTTCCCCCTCCTACTCGAACCTGTACCGATTCGTGGACGGGAAAGGAGCCATTACCTATCATTTTTCCGACGACTTCAGGTTTTCCTCGGAATTGAGGGTAAGCTATGCCAGCCGGTTGTTGACTGGCTCTATGCCGGAGGATCGATCAGAAACTCTGGCTAAAACGTTCCTTCGTTTGGAGTACGGAGGGGAGAGGTGGCTTATAGCTCTGAAAGGTTCTCTCTATGGGGGAGCTTATTCGGCTCTTTCTAAAGAGGGGTTTTGGGTGGGTGAGGGAACCCTGGAAGGGGAGTGGAATCCAATGTCCTTGCTATCCATCGGGGCCGGAATAGGATTCGTGTGGGTGGATCAACTGGAAGCTCCCTTTCAGGTAGAAATTCGGGCGAAGCCCCAGGAAGACCTTATCTTCACTCTGCAAGGAAAGTATACGGTGGACACCGCCTCCTATGGGAATCTGTGGAAAGAGGTAGGTCCTGTAGCACAGTCGGAAACCCCGATCCATCCCAAGACCTTCTCTTTGGGATTCAGGGGAGAATTGAAAGGCATGGAGAATCGCGCCTCTTTTGCCTTGCAGGGGGAGTGGCAAAAGCGATACAGCGCCCTACGGCTCCTTCCCTACGAAGTGAACAATGAGCTTTTCCCTTTGCAGGAAGCTTCCCTTACTACCTATAAAGTACAGGTGGAAGGGGCTTACATCTTTTTCCCCGGAATCCTGGGATCTTTCAAGTGGATCGGACTTTTGGGAGATCGCGCCCTTCTGGAGAAAGAGCATACCCTGGAGGGCACTATCCGATTCGCACCGGAGAAACGTTCCTTCGGCGGAACACTTTCTGGAACCTGGTCCACAGGCCCTGGATCCGATCTTCCTATTTTGACCATCGGGGGATACTATAGACCGAGGGAGAATGTGGAAGTTTCCCTGACGCTGGAGGATATTCTTTCCCCCTATGGCAAGGAGGATCGAGTCTCCGTGGAACCCCTCATCACTCCTGGTTTCAGGGTTCTGTTGAAAACAACTGTAACGTTCTAAGGGGAGGTAGGAATGACAGAGCTGATACAGAAAGGTGGCATCATCCTTGTACTGATCCTGGTACTTGCCTTTGTGGCCACTGTAATCATCATCGAACGCCTATTGTACTTTCGGAAGATTCGAACCGACGAGGAGAAAATTCTGTTCCGCCTGAAAGCGACCCTGGAGAAGGGGCACTATGATGAGGCGATTAGTATCTGCGAAGGGAATCCTTCCCCCATCACCAACCTCATGAAGGTGGGATTGGAGTATAGGGAACATTCGGAAGAACGTATCAAGGACGCTATCGTCAGTGCAGCTAACATGGAGATCCCCAGGCTGGAGAGATACCTATCGGCCTTGGGGACCATCGCGAACATCGCCACCCTATTGGGTCTTCTTGGGACGGTAACGGGGAATATACGCTCCTTTGGCGTGCTAGGCTCCCTGGGAGCTGTGGGAGATCCTAGCCTTTTGGCCAAGGGGATCGCAGAAGCCCTCCTTACCACTGCCGCCGGTCTGATAGTTTCCATTCCCACCATCGTGTTCTATAATTATCTGGTAAACCGGGTGAATCATACCATCATCCGATTGGAAAACAGGGTTACCGAACTTGTGCTGATTCTGACAAAGACCAAGGGGAAGGCCCTTCCCTAGGAGGCAGAAATGGAGTTTGGTAGACGCCTAAAACCAGCAGTTCATCTGGATCTGATCCCCATGATCGATGTTGTGTTTCAACTGGTACTTTTCTTCCTAGTAAGCACCACCTTTATCATTACCCCGGGAATCAATTTAAACCTTCCCCGCGCCGGTACAGCCGAACCCGTACTGGTGTCGAAAATGGTAATTACGGTGCTTTCAGAGGAGGAAATCTACCTCAACAAGGTACGATACACCCTTAACACCCTCGAACCGCCCCTGGCGGCCATGACGAAAGAGCAGAAAGAGCAGGTATCCTCCGTATTGATCGAAGGGGATGAACGGGTTTCCTACCGAACCCTCGTAGGGGTGCTGGACATCCTCCGGAAGCAGGGTTTTCGGGGAATTGGATTGAAAACGATGGATCTGCGGTTGTTGGAAAGGAAAGGTTCGCGATGATTCTCCTCTACCGCGACAGAGACAGACTGTTCCTTAGCGTATTCCTTTCCTTTATCTTGTTCCTCCTCCTGGTTCTGTTCCTCGAACTTTTTCTAAAGCTTCCATTGACCCCCTTCCCAGAAACCACTACCCTTATTCTGGTGGATCTTCAACCCGAGGAAATACGGGGAGAGGAAGAAAAAAAGGAAACAACACCCAGCTCTCCTCCTCCTCCGAAAGAACTTATTCTGCCGACTCCTGCGCCAGAAACCCCTCCCCAGCAGCCGACTCCGCCGGTAATCCAGCCTGCTGTGCCAAAAGTCTCTCCCCCCCCAACCACCACCCCTGTACCGAAAGGGAAAAGCGCGCAGGAACCTCAAGCCCAGGTATCTCCTTACCCTCTGCGGAAAGAACTTCCGGAACCCATACCCCGCCGCATTCAACCCTTTACCCCCTCGGAGGTTAAAGATCCTTTAGCCTCCGAGCGAGAGTTCCTCCAAGCGGAGAAGGCGAATCTAGAGAAGTGGCTACGGGAGAATGCACCTACTCCTCCACCCTCCCCCATAACTGTTCCGCCAAAGGCGGAACCAGTTCCCTCGCCCATTCCAGATCCGATGGTACAGAAGGTTACCGAGCAGCTAGCATCCATCAATCGTCGATTGGAACAACTCAAGACCGCGCCCGGTATCCCTCCGCAAACTTCTGAAGAAGGTAGGGAAACTGTTTCACGGGAACCTTTGAAACCCATCTATGATCGGGAGGGAAGAGAAATCGGAAAAGGGGAATTGAAAGGTCGAGTACCCCTGTCCCCCCTCAATATCGGAAGGATCCTTCCAGAAGATTTCGAAGGGTTTCCCATTCAGAATTTGGAGTTCAGGGCGGAGTTCCTCATCGGGGAAACGGGACTTTTGGAACCGGGAAGCTTGAAAATATTCGGAGATAGCAGATATACTAGAATCGTCGAAAAGGTCCGGTCGGCTCTTGAGAAATGGAAATTCGATTCCAGACCCGGTGTAAGGACGCAGGCGGTCATTCATTTCTTGATCAAGGTTAAAGGTATGTAAGGGGAATGGGGGGAAATGAAACTAAAAGTTGTAGCTTTCGATGTGGACGGTACCCTATACCCCAACTGGATGATGTACCTTCGATCCATACCTTTCGGAATTGCCCATTTTAGAAAGCTTCTTTCCTTTGCGCGGGTACGGAAAAGAATACGCACCATTAAACCGGTTCATGATTTCTATCGGTTGCAAGCAGAACTCTACGCCAGTTTGATGAATATCACCGTACCGGAAGCGATGGAACAGATCCGGAGGGTATTCTACACCCAATGGGAAGAAGTGATACTGGATATCGAACCGTACCCCTATCTTCGAGAGGTGCTCTTTCAGTTAAAAGAGGAAGGGTACAAGTTGGCGGTTCTATCCGATTTTCCCATCGGAAACAAACTCCGGTACTTGGGATTGGATTCCCTTTGGGATGCCACATTTTCGTGCGAAGAAATCGGATACCTCAAGCCGAATCCGGAACCCTTCAATCTGTTGGCTGCACATTTTGCAGTGCAACCGCATGAGGTACTCTTCGTGGGGAACAGTTACCGATATGATATCGAAGGTGCAAAAAGAATCGGATTCCACACAGCTTATCTTCATCGCTTTCCTCGATGGTGCCCTGCGGCGGATTTCAAGTTTTCCGACTATCGAAAGCTTCTCGAATGGGTGGAATCTGTAAAGGACTAGGAATACGGGAGGGGAATGGGTATGGTATTTACCGTAGGAAACCTGCTGGTAATCGGCATCGTTTTAGTGATTCTCGCCATATTTCGTCAACTCGATCGGAACAGCAAGACCCTCGATAAAGTGCGACGGTACGCGGAAAAAGCCAAAGAAGAGCTGGATCGGGTGGTATTGGAACGGGTGCAGAATCTGAAAGATCTAGCCATCGAGTTGGATATTCACCAGAAGGCAGGAAAAGAAATACTGAAAAGGATCCAAACAATAGAAGAGGGGATTCAGGAAAAATTCGCTGCCGTAGATACCATTGGCACACGGATCAAGGACTATGACAAAGTCCTCTCAGATCTGATCGAGATGACGAGGAGGGCTGAGGAGAATATTCAACGGTTGAAGGATGAATCTATCTTTGTGGATGAGACGGCCAAAAAGATCAAGGTTCTACAGTCGAAGCTGGAAGCGCAGGAGGCAAGGATCCCGGAGTTGGTACGGCAATTCGAAATCCAGAACGGGAAGAGCCTCGAATCCTTGAAGGAACGCCTTCTTTCGGCTACGGAGAAGTCGATTTCCTACCTGGAATCTCGAATTGCGGAGGCCATGACAAGAACCGATGAACTCGTTCTATATCTACAAAACTCAAGTCACAAGCTCCGGGAAGAGGCAGGAGCCTTCGAAAGTAACGCTCGAAAAACAGCGGAGGATCTTTTAACGGAAGTGTCCCAGAGATTGGCAGACCTGGAACGTTCTTATCACGAGCGCCTGGAGGAGGTGGCGAAAAAAGGGGAGCTATTGGAAACGAAGGCCCTCCAGAAACTGAAAGAACACGTAGAAGAGAAAATGCGGTCCACCTATCGAGATCTCTCCACTCAGATTGAATCGGAAAAGGCGGCGTTGAAAGCCCAGGTGGATGAACTGGAAACGAAGATCTACCAGATCGAGCAGGACATCGAAACATCCTTAGGGGAAGTGCGAAACAACAGCTCAGCGACGATCTCCTCTCTAGAAGAAGAGTTACGGACCGCGTTCGAAAAACAGACTGGGGAGATGAAGGATTCCTTCGTATCCACCAGAGTAGATTTAGAAAAATCCCTTGCCCAATTCACTGAAGAGACCCTCAAGAAAACATCCTTCCTGGATGAAAAGATCCATTCTCTCGATACCCATGTCCAATCCTACTTACAAGAAGTTGAGAACAGGATCCATCAGGGAAGACAGAACCTCGAGCTCTTTTCTCAGGAATCCATCAAACGTATGGACGCCCTTGCGGAAGAGTTTTTGAAAAAACAGGCGGAAACAGAGGCCTCCTTCAAGGCAAAGTTGGCCTCTTTGGATAAGGTACAACAAGAGTTGACCCATCACCTGGAACAGTTAAGATCCACCTTGCATAGCGAAGTAAAAGCTTTCGAGATCCTGATGAAGAAAACCTATCAGGAAGGGGAGGAAAAGATCACTAGACAGGGGGAAGAGCTGGAAACCCGTGTTCTACAGCGGTTGGAATCCAGGTTGCAAGAGCAGGAAAAAGAGTTCTCCTATCGAGTCGCGAAAATCGAGGAAGTTTCACAAGAAATCGATAACCTCGAGAACAACCTGCGTACCTTCATGGAGCGGACGAAGGTGAGACTCCAGGAAGATTTCGCAAATTTTGGCAAGCAGCTACATGCAGAGAGGTCGCGGGATCAGGAAGAAGCCGCAAAGGCAATGGCCGAGATACGCAATGCTATGGCCGAACTGGAGAAAGGATTGGCAGACCTGAAAACCCGAGCCTACGAGAACGTTTCGGAAAAACTCAAGGTGTTCGAGGATGAGTTCTTCCAGGATCTGAAAACCCGGGACCAGCAGATGCAATCGAAATTTATGGAATGGCAGAGCAAGGTGGATGGAGCACTGGATTCTTTGATGGCTGAAGAGGTGAATGAGCGAAGGAAAATCGAGGAAAGATACACTTCGGAGCTTTCTTCCGTGCTGCAGGACTTTCAGGGAAGATTCCTCCTGCAGGTAGAGACGTTGAATACAACAATGGAGGGGTTCCGAAAGCAGACGGAGTTCCGTATCCGGGAATTCGAAAAATCCCTGCAGGAGTATCGAGACGAGATAGCTCGGGGGATCGAAGAAAGCAAAGCCGCTTCTTTGACCACTTTCTCCGAAGAGTTCACTCGGCACCAGAAGGTTCTCCAAGAAGAGATGGAACGATTCGAGAAAGAGTATGAGAACCGTTTGAAAGGGATCTTGGACAACTTCGAAGCTCAGAAACGAGAACTGGCAGTGCTATGGGAGAACCTTCGCTCAGACGTTACCCTATGGCAAGCGAAAGTGGGACAGGATCTCAAGACCAGCGAAGCTGAAATAACCAACCAATTCTCCGGTTTTAAGGTCCAAATCTCCCAAACCATCGGCTCGCTAAGGGACGAGTTCCTCAAGCAAAAGAATGACCTCATCGTGGCTACGGAAGAGGAGCGGAAACGGTTGCGAGAGGAGCTATTGTCTCTGCAGGAGCGGTTCGAAGCCCTTCACCAGAAACTATTCGGGAAATTGGAGGAAAGTACCAAGTTGCTCACGTTGAATCTCTCTGAAATCGAAAAGAAGCAGAGGGCTTTTGTGGAACAGACCAAGATCTTCGACCGAGCGGATGCTCTGAAGCAGAGTCTCCTGGAACAGATCGAAGAAATGAAACGGGATCTCCAACGGATCGAGGAAGAGCGGAAGGAGTTGAAGGAAACGGAAGCTCAGTTCCTTCGGGTGAAGAAACTGGGGGAGGAAGCTACCGAAAGGCTTGCCCGATTCACGGCGGAAAAGCGACGGATCGATTCCATCGAAGAAGACTTCAAGCGATTGATGGCCATGTCCGAAGGAATCGAACTGAAACTGCGTCAGGTAGCCACTTCGGAGGATGGAATTCAGTCTATCCAGGCGAATCTACGGAGTTTGCAGAGTCTCCAGCAGGACGTGGAATCTAGATTCGAACGGCTGGAGAAGAAACGCAAGTTTATCGATCTTACCCTGGAGGGAATCGACAAGAACTTCCAGACCCTACAGGACATAGAACGCCGTATCGGTTCCATCGAGCAGGAGCTGAAGGAATTACCCGATGCGGTACAGACCCTGGGAAGACAAATTCAGATCCTTTCGGAAGGAAAAACTCGTGCGGAGGAAACGATCCAGAGAATCTCCCAAATCGATGCGTTGATGAAGGACCTCGAGACACGTGCTTCCAACTTGCTGAAGGCAAGAGAGTGGCTAGCCAAAACGGAAACCAGGCTTCAGGAGCTCAGCCGGGAAGCACAGGATCAGGTAAAACTTCTAGGTTCCCTTCTGAAAGAGGGGGCCAAAGGACCTGTCAAAGGAGATCGGGGGGCACCCTCCCTCAGTGCACGGGAAACGGTAACCAAATTGGCCCATCAAGGGTGGACAGTGGAACAGATTGCCACTGCCACCAAACTCAGTAGAGGAGAAGTAGAGTTGATATTGGAGCTTTCAGGAAAATCTTGACGACTCACTCCCCGGTTAGTATTTTTTAGGTGAAACCAGATCACCATCCGAGGAAAAAATCATGTCGGACAATCGAGAGGAACGGAAGCAACAACAGCAAGAGGAGGAAAATACTATTCTGAATCAATCGACTACGAACAACGATGGTTCTTCGCCGGCGGGAGGGGAGAGCATACCTCAAGAGCAGGCAGAGGAAACTGTAGAACAGAAATTGGAGGCTAAGGATAGACGAATCAAAGAGTTAGAGGAAGAAAATGCTGCATGGAAGGACCAGTATCTTCGCAAAGCGGCAGAGTTCGAAAACTTTCGCAAACGGATGCTAAAGGAGAAACAGGAGGCGATTCAATTTGCCAATCGGCAACTTCTCCTTGATCTGGTCCATATTCTGGATGATTTCGAACGAGCCCTCAAGTCGGCGGAAACCTCGAAAGATTTCGATTCTTTCCACGAAGGAATCTTGATGATCGAGAAAAGGCTGTACGAGCTATTGGAAAGGAAATGGGGGTTGAAGCGGTTGGAATCCGTGGGACAACCCTTTGATCCGAACAAGCACGAAGCGATTACCAGCGAAGAACGTACGGATCATGAAGTGCCTATCGTACTGGAGGATTACCAAAAAGGCTACAGCCTCCACGATAAGGTCATTCGAACGGCGAAGGTAAAAGTGTCCCTGCCAAAGGCAAAGGACACTTCAAATATTAACAATGAACAGAACACTATGGCGGGCACATAACCGTCGTTTTCTAAAAGAGAGGAGCACATACTATGGGAAGAATCATTGGAATCGATCTAGGTACAACCAATTCCTGCGTTGCAGTGATGGAGAATGGAGAACCAGTCGTAATACCCAACTCTGAGGGGCAACGAACCACTCCGTCAGTCGTGGCTTTTACCGCGAAAGGGGAACGTCTGGTAGGTCAACCTGCAAAGAACCAGATGATCACGAACCCTGAAAATACCATATATTCCATCAAACGTTTCATGGGTCGAAGGTATCACGAGGTGACGGAAGAAATCCGGATGGTCCCCTATAAGGTGGTGGAAGACTCGGCAGGCATGGCTCGGGTAGAGATCATGGGCAAGCAGTACTCTCCACCGGAAATTTCTGCAGCCATACTGCAGAAGATGAAAGAGACTGCGGAAGATTATCTTGGGGAAAAGGTAACCGAGGCTGTGATCACCGTGCCTGCGTACTTCAACGACTCGCAACGTCAGGCCACCAAGGATGCGGGGCGGATTGCAGGGCTAGATGTGAAGCGAATCGTGAACGAACCTACCGCAGCCGCTTTGGCCTATGGGTTCGAGAAGAGCAAGAAAGAAGAAAAGATCGCTGTGTACGACCTGGGGGGTGGTACCTTCGATATATCCATCCTCGAGCTGGGGGATGGGGTATTCGAAGTGAAGTCCACCAACGGGGATACGCACCTGGGTGGGGACAACTTCGACCAGAGGATCATGGATTGGCTGATCGAGAACTTCAAGCGAGATTTTGGAATCGATCTATCCAAGGATCGAATGGCCTTGCAGCGGTTGAAGGATGCTGCCGAAAAGGCGAAAAAAGAACTATCCACCACTCACAGTACCGAAATCAACCTGCCCTTCATAACCGCCGATGCTTCCGGCCCCAAACATCTACTCTACACGCTGACCCGAGCAAAACTCGAACAGTTGATCGGTGACCTGATCGAGCGTACCCGTGGACCGGTAGAACAGGCTCTAAAGGACGCGGGATTGACACCGAAGGATATCGACGAGGTGATCCTGGTGGGAGGTTCCACGCGAATCCCCGCGGTGCAGGCTTTAGTGCGGGAGATGTTCGGGAAAGAGCCTCATAAGGGGGTCAACCCGGACGAGGTGGTAGCTGTGGGGGCAGCCATTCAGGGAGGAATCCTCGGTGGGGAAGTGAAGGATGTTCTCCTGCTGGACGTGACACCCCTTTCGTTGGGCATCGAAACCCTGGGGGGTGTGTTCACCAAGCTGATCGAGCGGAACACAACGATTCCCACGAAGAAAACCCAGATCTTTTCCACCGCAGCGGACAACCAGACGGCTGTTTCTATCCATGTTCTCCAGGGAGAACGGGAGATGGCCAGTATGAACCGTACCTTGGCACGATTCGATCTGGTGGGAATCCCTCCGGCTCCGAGGGGCGTGCCTCAGATCGAGGTAACCTTCGACATCGATGCCAACGGCATTCTCCATGTTTCGGCAAAAGATCTAGGCACAGGCAAGGAACAGAAGATTCGAATCGAGTCTTCCTCTGGGCTGAAGGAAGAAGAAATCCAACGTATGATTCGAGAAGCGGAGGAACATGCCGAGGAAGACCGTCGCATGAAGGAAGCTGCCGAGGCTAGAAACGAAGCGGACAGCCTGATCTACAATACAGAAAAGACGTTGCGAGAGTTCGGCGACAAAGTTTCATCCGAAGATCGCAAACGGATCGAAGCGGCTATCTCGGATCTCCGTTCCGTAATGGATAGTCGGGATGCGGCAAAAATCCGTGAAAAGACAGAAGTGTTGAAACAGGCAGCCTTTAGAATTTCAGAGGAAGTGTACCGGCAGGCTCAGCAGCGCAGTGGTGGAAGCACTGGTAGCAGCCAGTCTTCTGGAAGTAGCGGGACGAAAACCTCTACAAAGTCCAATGTGGAGGATGTGGATTACGAGGTAGTTGACGACGACAAGAAATAATTCAACTGATTAAGGTGTGGCAGCTTGGCTAAACGAGATTATTACGAGGTCCTCGGGGTACCCCGAGGAGCCTCGTTGGATGAAATAAAAAAAGCCTATCGAAAGCTCGCAGTTCAGTACCATCCGGACAAGAATCCTGGGAACAAAGAAGCAGAAGAGAAGTTCAAGGAGGCGACGGAAGCCTACGAAGTTCTCTCGGATCCGAAAAAACGAGAAACCTACGACCAGTTCGGGTTCGCCGGTGTGGAGGGGATGGGAGGAGGCGGCGGTGCTCCACACGATTACTCTTCTGTATTCCGGGATTTCGAGGATATCTTCGGAGATTTCTCCGGCATATTCGATTCCTTTTTCGGTACAGGTACAAGACGACGGTCCGGTACAGGACGAGCCACCACCCTTCAGAGGGGAGCGGATCTGCGGTATGATTTGGAGATAGATTTCAAGGATGCGGTAAACGGCACCAAGGTGGAAATCTCCTACTACCGCAATGCTCCCTGCGGAATTTGCGGAGGGACCGGGGTAGAACTAGGAGGGGGAAGGAAAACCTGTCCTACCTGCGGGGGTACCGGTCAAGTCAGACGAAGTTCGGGCTTCTTTTCCATAGCCTCCACGTGCCCCCATTGCAATGGGGAAGGGTACATCATCGATCACCCCTGTAAGCATTGCGGGGGAACAGGATTGTTGAAAAAGCAACAGAAAATCAAAGTGACCATTCCACCCGGGATCGAAGATGGGAAACGGATCACGATCCCAGGCCAAGGGGATGCGGGTCCGAACGGCGGACCCAGTGGAGACCTCTACGTTATTATCCACGTCCGGCCCCATGAGTACTTCGAACGAGATGGAAACGATGTGTACTGCGCGATTCCTGTAAGCATTACCCAGGCGGCCCTCGGTGCAGAACTCACCATCCGCAATCTCGAGGACAAGAAGATCCGTCTCGTTATCCCACCGGGTACACAGAACGGTAAAATCCTCCGATTGAAAGGAGAAGGCTTCCCCTATCCCAACCAGCCCAACAAGAAAGGAGACATGTACATCAAGGTGTTCGTACAGGTTCCAACCCATCTTTCCAGTCGTGCGAAAGCTCTCTTGCGGGAACTTGCCGAGATCGAAGGGGAAAACACGGAACCTCGTCCCATTCCGTTGTCTGAACTGCGGAGTGTATAATCCCACCTCGGTGTGCTTTACCCCTATGAAGAAACCTATCCTTTTCTTCCTGTGGTTATCAATCGTTTTCCCGCCCCTCGTTTCCGCAACATCCGAGATCGATGTGGAACAGATTCGTAAGGAAACCTACGCTTCCTTTGCGTCGATCAAAACCACGAAACTGGAGTTCGATAGAGGCAAGGATGGAAAGATCGATCATGTAATGATCCTGGACGAAAAAGGGAAGAAGCTCTACGAGGAATTGGATTACAATTTCGATGGCCGAATGGATGATCTTTGTTTCTATACCAATGGAGTATTGCAGAGGGAATTGATCGATACGAACTTCGACGGCAGGATCGATCTCTGGGTATACGTGAAAAACGGGGTGTATGTCGACAGATACGAACGGGACACAGATTACGATGGGGTTGTGGATAAAGTGAAGCAGTTTGGGCAAAAGAAATAGGGATGTATCGGTACATCGTATCCCTCCATTCCATCGAAGCGTACCTCGATCGTCCAACCAGCGGGATGGTGTTATATCTGAATCGAAAGACTCCGCGTTTGTTTGCCCTGGAGGAAAAGGCCCGTAACCGCGGGATCGTCGTTCAGTGGATCAAGGGAAATTTTCCTTTCCGATTCCCAGGGGTAGAGCAATCGAAAGGAGCCGTTTTGGAAATTCCTGCCGAGCCAGTCAGCGTACCCTCTCTGGGGGACCTGGTAAATCAGGGAGAAGAACTTTCCTGCCTAATCGCGCTGGATGGGATCACGGATGTTCAAAACCTAGGAGCCATCCTTCGATCGGCAGATCTATTTGGCGTGGATGGTGTGTTGATTCCCAAGCGAAGATCCGCCCACGAGTCTATCGGCGTGGATCGAACATCTGCGGGTGCCAGTGCTCATGTTCCCCTTCTGGAAGTTCCCAATCTCGTGCGGGCTCTTTCATACCTGAAAGGGGCAGGGTATTGGATCTATGGAGCCGACATGAAGGGAACTCCCGCGATGGAGGTGGATTTCAAGCGAAAAACCGTTCTCGTGATGGGTAGTGAGGACAAGGGGTTGGGAAGGTTGGTGAGGGATACTTGCGATTTCCTTGTGAAGATACCGATGGGAGGGCATGTGGGATCCTTCAACGTATCGGTAGCCACAGGGATCCTTCTGTATGAGATTCGCAGGCAGCAGGGATTTCCGGGGTTGGTCTAGAAAGGTTCTGGGAGCAACTTCCCGACATCCTTCCGGTACCAGGCTCCTTCGAACTGTACCTGAGACACCATTTCGTACGCTTTGGTGGAAGCTTCGAAGATATCTTTGCCGATTCCCACTACGGTAAAACATCTCCCGCCGCCCGTCCGTACGCATCCCTTGGAGTCTCGTTGGGTAGCCGCATGAAAGATGAGGGTGCTGCCGTTCCCTTCAGGGACAGGAAGCTCTACGGGCAGCCCCTTGGGATAGGTGCCAGGGTATCCAGGAGCGGCGATCACCACCCCGACAGCGGTTTTTTCCGGAGGACTGGAGGGGAGTTGGGGTAACGAACCGTTGATGATCGCTTCCGCGAGATTCCCCATGTCGTTGGCAAGGAGCGGCAGAAGGACTTGTGTTTCGGGATCTCCAAACCGCACGTTGTATTCCAACACCTTGGGACCTTCCCTGGTGATCATGAGCCCGAAGTAGAGAACCCCTTTGTATAGCAACCCTTCTTTTTCCAACCCTTCCATTGTGGGCTTTACCACTTCGGTTTGAATACGGTTCAACAGGGAACTCGTAATCGAAGGAACGGGACAGATACTTCCCATCCCTCCCGTATTGGGGCCCTTGTTCCCATCGAGGGCCTTTTTATAATCCATGCAGGGGGGAAGGATACGGTAGGAGGAACCATCGCAAAGCACGAAGATAGAGGTTTCGAAACCCTCGAGAAACTCTTCCACCACTAGCTGGTCGTCTTGAAGGGTAAGACGGGCAAATCGCAGGAGTTCGGGAAGCTCTCCCGATTCTACCACTCCCTTCCCGGCAGCCAGACCGCTTTTTTTCAACACAACCCGCTTAGCAGTGGATGTGAGGAAGGTTTCCAACTCTCGGTAGGAGGTGAACGTCCAGTGTTCGGCAGTGGGAATACCATTCCGCACCATGAAAGATTTGGCGAAGGCTTTCGAGGATTCCAACTGTGCCGATGAGGCCGAAGGCCCGATGGCAGGAATCTTTTCCTTTTGTAAAGCATCTATGATTCCGGAAGCGAGGGGATCCTCCGGTCCTACGAATACCAGATCCACCCGGTGGGTACGGCACGCTTTGATTACCTCTTCTGCCACTGTGGGACGAACATCCGGGAGGTTTGTCGCGATTTCTCCCGTACCCGCATTCCCCGGTGCAACGAACAGGGCAGAGATACGCTTGCTCTTCGAAAACTTCCATGTCAAGGCATGCTCCCGGGCTCCGTTTCCAAGAATCAAGACTCGCACAAAGTTACTCCTTTTATTACCTAGGGTGTTCTAGTGCATCTAACAATTCTATCAGCACCTTTGGGTATACCTCATGCTCCAAGGCGTGGATTTTTTCTTCGATTTCTTCCAGTGTTTCGGTTCCTGTACGGCGGAAGGAGCGTTGGGTTATGATCGGCCCTGTATCCAACCCGTAATCTACATAGTGGATCGTGATTCCTAACTCAGGGTCCTTGGATAGATAGCTGTCCCGGATTCCATGGGTTCCCGGATACTTGGGAAGCAGGGAGGGGTGAATGTTCACGATTCGGTTGGGGAATGCATCGATCAGGAGGGGCGAGAGTAACCGCATGAATCCGGCCAGGGCGATGAAATCCGTTTCGTAGGATCTGAGAAGTTGAATGATCCTTTCCTCCGACATTTTTCGTTCGCTGGGTGTGCGAAAGGGGAACACATGGGAGGGGATCTGAAGTCTCTTTGCCCTCGAAAGAGCATACGCTTGTTCGTTGTCCGAGATAAGGCACACCACCCGATGGGGAGTCCCCTGCAAGGCCTTCGCAATGGCTTCGAAGTTCGAACCATTTCCCGAAGCAAACACGGCTACCTTAGCCACGGACCAGTTCTCCGATCTTGAACGTATGGATCCGGTTTGTCTCGGTAATTTCCAGGAACCGTCTTTCTTCCCTCCGGGATACGATCAGGGCGATCCCGATTCCCATGTTGAACACTCGCCGCATCTCTTCGATCTGGATATTTCCCTTCTGCTGGATGGTTCTGAAGATGGAAGGGACCTCCCAATCCCAGGTGAATCGGGGAGAAAGGGTTTTCGGGATGACCCGTACGACGTTTCCCTCTAACCCACCTCCCGTGATATGGGCTGCCCCCAGGATGGTTCCTGAACGAGCCAGGAGCATGAGTTCTGAAACGTAGATCCTTGTGGGAGTGAGCAGTTCTTCCCAGAGGCTTTCGGAAGCACTGGCCAACACTTTTCGCGCGAGGGAAAGACCGTTGGAATGGATACCCGAGGAGGGAAGGGCATAGAGGGGATCTCCCTCTTGCATGCTAGACAATCGAGGGAGAGCTTCCTCTTTGTCCACCAACCCCACGCAGAAACCTGCCAAATCGATGTCGTCTTCTTCATAAAGGTCGGGCATCTCGGCAGTTTCTCCCCCTACCAACATGCATCCCGCCTGCTCACACCCAGACACGATTCCCCGGATCACTTCCTGGAGGAGTCTTTCGTTCAAACGGCCACAGGCTATGTAGTCCAAGAAGGACAATGGTTGAGCTCCACAAACCGCCAGGTCGTTTACGTTCATCGCCACGAGATCGATGCCGATGGTGTCGTACCTGTGCAATCGCTTGGCTACCAGGAGTTTTGTGCCCACTCCGTCGGTAGTGGAAAGTAGGAGAGGGTTCCTGTAGGCACGGAGATCGAGGGGAATCCCGCCGGAGAATCCCCCGATCGAAGAGCTTACCGCAGGAGATCGTAAGGATGCGATGAATCGAGCGAATCGATCACCTTTTTCGATGTCAACACCTGCAGATCGATAATCCATCCTGTAACCTCTCTTTCTCTATGGAGTAGGGATACTCGCCATTGAAGCAAGCATAGCAGTAGGAAGAGGGATCTTCCACACAACCCCTCAAATTGGAAATTTCCAGGAAACGAACCGAATCGGCGCCGATGAGAGCTGCAATTTCATCCGCTGTATGATGGTTAGAAATCAGTTCCTTTCGGGTAGGGATGTCAATTCCGAAGAAACAGGGCCAGCGGAGTTCCGGAGAAGAGAGGCGCAGATGCACCTCTTTGGCGCCTGCTGCTCGGATCATTTGCACCAGGATGGTGCTGGTAGTTCCCCTGACGAGGGAATCGTCTACCAGTACGACCCGTTTTCCCAGAAGAGCCTCACGGATGGGGTGGAGTTTCATTCGTACTACCAACTCCCGCTCGTGGGTGGTGGGCATGATGAAGGACCTTCCCGTATAGTGGTTTCTGGCCAATCCCAATTCGAAGGGGATCCTCGCCTCTTCGGCATAGCCCAAGGCAGCGCTGGTACCGGAGTCGGGCACGGGAACCACGATATCGGCAGAAAAATTCGGAAGACCCATGTCCTGCCTTGCCAGAGCTGCACCCATCTTTTTTCGAGCCTGATGCACGGAAACATCGAACACGAAGGAATCTGGGCGGGAAAAATAGATTAACTCGAAGATGCACTGCCTCTTTAGGGTGGGTGTGGCAAATTGAACGCTCTCCATCCCTCCTTCCTGGATTAGGATCAGTTCCCCTGGTTCGACAGACCTATACTCTTCCATCCGCAGGATATCGAGGGCACAGGTTTCAGAGGCCAACACGTAGAGAGGTCCTTTTCTGCCTACATATAAAGGACGGAATCCCATGGGGTCACGTATCCCAATGAGGGAATCGTTCCAGATCATTACGATCGAATAGGCCCCCTCTAGCCGGTGAAGGGTAGAGGTAAGAGCCGTCAGAAAGTGTTTCTCGGGATTACGGGAAAGGAGATGGAGGATCAGTTCCGTGTCAGAGGTACTCTGGAAGATCGATCCCTCTTGGAACAGTTCCTGCTTCAAACGGGCCGAATTGAGGATGTTTCCATTATGGGCAAGAGCGATGGCTCCCTTGTTACAATTCACTACCAACGGTTGAGCGTTCTCGAGCCTGTTTCCTCCCTGGGTGGAGTAACGAACATGACCGATCCCAATTTTCGATAGTTTCTTTTCTTGCAGGTACTTGCTGAGGACTGTGGACACCATCCCTAGATCTTTGTAGGCGACAATGTCATTCCCCTTCTTGTAGGCAATGCCGCAACTTTCCTGTCCCCGGTGCTGGAGACTGAAGAGTGGAAAGAAGATGGTTTCGGGGATATTCGTTTCTTCCTGGGAAAAGAGCCCCACTACCCCGCAGTAATGTCCGATCTTTTCCTCTAGGTCACTCACAAGTCTGTATACCATTCACGGGAAAGGAAGGTCAAGATGAGAGGGATTGAATGAAATCCTCTACCAACCGGCGATACTCTTCCCATGTTTCAGCGTGTACGATCTTGTTCCGGAAGGCAGCGGATCCTTCTATTCCCTTCACATAGGAACAGAAGTGCTTTCGCATCTCCCGGCACGCCACAGACTCACCCCATGCGGAAATGGCCAGTTCGAGATGCTCGAGGGCGACGGCCAATCGTTTCTGGGGGGAGATGGGGGGAGGGAAGAACCCTCGAAGAAGGGCTTTTACCTGGGTGAAGATGAAAGGATTCCCCACCGCGCCCCGGGCGATCATCACACCGTCACAGCGGGTGGTTTCCAGCATCCGTACCACATCCTGCGGAGTGAAGAGGTCTCCCGAACCGAAAACAGGAACGGAAAGGGTGGACTTTAGTTTCGCAAGGTGACTCCAATCGGATTTTCCCCCGTATCCCTGGGTACGTGTACGGGGGTGAAGACAAACCATAGATGCCCCTCCTAGTACAGCGGCGTCAGCGGTTTCCAGGTAGTTGAGGGACTGAGCATCCCAACCCGAACGGATCTTCACGGTGATGGGGAGGGAGGTGCTTTGTCTCATGGTTTTTACGATCAGGTAGATCAAGGAAGGATCTTTCAGCAAAGCCGCACCCCCCCCATGATGCACCACTTTGGGAACAGGGCATCCGCAGTTGAGATCGATTAGGGTGGGGGTAGTGATTGTGAGGATCTTCTCTACCGCTTTTGCGGCCGCATAGGGAGAGGAAGTGAAGAGTTGCACTCCCCAGTAAGTTTCCTCTTTCGACCGGGCTAAAAGAGGATACGTATTCTTGCTGTTCCGTAGGATCCCTTCGGCAGAAATCAGTTCCGTATAGGTACAATCGGCCCCTTCTCTAGTAGCGATGGTGCGGAAGGCTACATCGGTGTAACCCGCCATGGGAGCAAGAAAGACATTTCCTGGAATTCTTACCGTACCTATGGTTACCGGATGGTAAAGGGAGCTATACATTCACCTGAAAGAATCGGAGGGAATTCTGGAATATCGTTTCCGTAACGGCTTCGAGATCTTCGTTTCGAAGTTCCGCAATGAACTCCGCCGTATGTTTCAGGTAGGACGGTTTGTTCCGTTTGCCCCGGTAGAGGGCGGGAACCATAAAGGGGCTCTCCGACTCGATCAACATCCGATCCAGGGGCATTTTTTTTGCCGTATCGTGGAGGTTCCGAGCATTCCGGTAGGTTACGTTCCCCGCAAAGGAAATATAAAGGTTCAGATCGAGAGCCTGTTTCGCATAGTTCCAATCCTCAGAGTAACAGTGCAAAACTCCCCCTCGTTTGGGGAGTTTTTCTTTCAAGATTTCCAATATATCGGAACCCGCCTCGCGATTGTGGATGATTACAGGGAGATTCAGCCGTTCCGCCAGTTCCAACTGCCGAATAAAAAGCTCAATCTGACTGTCTCTATTGCCGAATTTTCTATAGTAGTCCAGCCCGATTTCTCCGAGGGCTACGACTCGGGGAAGTTTGGCTCCTGTTTCTATTTTTTGGGTCCAGTCTCGGGGAAGATTGGCCACTTCAGAAGGAGCTACCCCGATACTGAAGAACACGTGGGATGCGGTTTTCAGGTTTTCGTAAACCTGAAAGAAATCGAGTAGGTTATTACAGATGCTGACGATACCTTCTACCGATTCTTTTCGAGCCTCTTGGACAATGATGAGCTGTTCGATCGGGTCTTCTGTGATTAAACCTATGTGTGCGTGCGAGTCAAATAAATGCATGTCCTATCCTTGAAATTGTTTGGTTTGGGAACTAGAAAAAAATCAGCTCGGATAGAACATACCATGACACCGAGCAATCGTCAATATGAAATTGACAAACTTATTGTACCATGGTAATTTATTTGTGGGCACGTCTTAAAACTGGGAAGGATGAGGTCCTGAATTGTCTCCTGCATATCGATACAAAAAACTAGAAAACCGATTCTTTTCTCGGATCTTGAGCGGTTCCCACAGGCTCTGGGGAGGGATCCAGGCGGGGCTTTCATCGCTAGTACGGATCGGTAAGCATAAGTTTACAGTGATGCTTATTCCTCATTCGGAGCGAAGGATCTTCAATTTTCAGGTGAATGTTTTCACCTTGCTTCTTTTTTTACTGCTGATATGCGGAATGGGAATCGGTTTTTTTGCTCTTTCCACCAAGTACACCAGTACGGAACAGGTATTGAGTAACCGTACGCAAAAATTGCAAGCCGCTCAAGCGAACCTGGAACTGGTGCGGGAAGAGGTGGCGGAACTACAACGGGTAGCAAGAAAATTTCAGGGTAGTTTGACAACCACACTTGAAACCCTGGGGATTAGCCTTCCCAAACAGTCGAGTCCCGATATTCAACAGGGAGACCTTTCCTCTTTCCTTTCGATGAATGGGGCCGACGACGCCTCCTTGCGGGAAATCAATCAGATCAAGACGATACGGTCGGTTCTGGAATCCTCCATCGACCCCCTGAAGGAATTGAAGAACGTTCTCTCTAACCAGAAGGATCTTCTTTTGGATATTCCCACCTTGTGGCCGGTGAAGGGTGTCCGCGGCCGGATTACCCAACGGTTCGGTCCTGCCATCCACCCCTTTACGGGGCAGTGGTATCTTCATAAAGGAATCGATATTGCCTTCGGTTACAATATCCCTGTGGTGTCAACCGCGCGGGGAAAGGTGGTTTCCATCGATTACGAACCTCTTGGTTTTGGGAACTACGTCATCATTAGGCACAAGTATGGATTCTATACACGGTACGCTCATCTGCAACGGATTCTGGTCAGCCGAGGCCAGGATGTAACCCAAGGACAGGTGATTGGTACGATGGGGAACACGGGACTTTCCACGGGTCCCCACTTACATTACGAAGTCCGAATCGGTGCAGAGGTGGTGGATCCAGAGAAGTACCTCAACATCTCCGCCGCAAATCAAGATGCAGAGTAGGGATACAAGATGCCTCAAAAATCTGCGGGAGTGACTGTTAGCGAACATACTCTTTTCAATTCCCTGGTGGGAGAGGGAACTTCGTTCAAAGGGGACGTCACTGTCAACGGAATTTTCAGGATCGATGGCGATTTCATAGGGTCCATCAAAACGAAAGGAAAGGTGTTTATCGGACGGACTGGAAGAGCCGAATGTACCATTCAAGCATCTTCCATCGTGATTGGGGGAATCGTGCATGGAAGCATCGTTTCCACCGAAAAAGTGGTGATTCTCTCCTCTGCAGTGGTGATGGGGCAAATCAAGGCACCCCGACTCATTGCAGAAGAAGGTGTGCTTCTTCAGGGAGAGCTCGATATAACTGGGGTTACGAGTGCTCCCCCCCAAGGGTTGGAACGGCGAAACGGGTCGATCTTCCATAGATGGATACGAAGGAAGGAAGAACCCGTTCATACCTAGTGCATGCCCAATGGAACGGATCGATTTCCCTGGGGGATTCTTCCTGGTTCCCCAAAAACCGGTAGAAAAGAAAGAGAACAAGCGGATCAAAACGACGCGGTTCTTGTCCTTTCTATCGAAAGAAACGGAAGAGGGAGAGGGAACAGAGGAAATCAATCCTTCCCTACTGAGTACAGAACAATTGTATTCCCGATTGGAGGATGCCCTCGATAGGGTACATCAGGTGGGGGAACGATTGAAGAATGATCCCACCCTTGCGGGAGTAGTTGAGTACAAGGAGGCGGTGCGCAACTTTCTTCGACTCATCGTGAAAGGATGCTATAGGATCGACGAAAAGACTTCCTCTAAAGGAATACTGAATCGAAAGAAATACACTCAGATACGGGTAATCGACGAAAAATTGGAACGGTTGGCCGCTGAGGTAATGCAGGGACAGAGGGAGCAACTGGAGATTCTGAAACGGGTGGACGAAATCTATGGAGCCCTGGTGGATCTCCTTCAATAGGATGCAGAGGAAAGGTATACATGACAGACGAACTGTTAGAAAATGGCCCAGAAGATGAGGGCAATGTCATAACCGTAAAGTTGGACAGGGCTTTGTTTTTAGTCAAGATCCTTCATTCCAGTGAAACCGAACTGTGCGACCCGAAAAACGAAGTGTATACTCCGGGCGAATACCTCGTGGTGGACACCCGGTATGGGAGGGATCTGGCAGAGATGCTTGGGGCGGTGAAGGAGTATCACTTTCGAGAAGCCGACGGGAGCAAGCCGATGGTTTTCGAGGTGATCCGCAGAGCCACTCCGGAAGACCTGCACCGATACGAGGAGAACAAACAAAGGGAAGAGGAAGCCTTTCGGATCTGCAGGGAAAAAATCCAGCAACACCATCTGGATATGAAGCTCGTTTCCGCTCACTACATGATGGATGAACCCAAGATCCTCTTTTTCTTCACTGCCGATGCACGGGTGGATTTCCGGGATTTGGTGAAGGATCTGGTATCTCATTTTAAAATGAGGATCGAACTGCGGCAGATCGGGGTTCGCGACGAGGCGCGGGTGATCGGCGGGATAGGAGTCTGTGGGAGGCTACTCTGCTGCCATTCTATTACGGACAAGCTGAATCCCGTGTCCATCAAGATGGCCAAGGTACAGAACATGTCCCTCAATTCTGTGAAAATTTCTGGACCCTGCGGTCGATTGCTCTGTTGTTTATCGTATGAATACAGCCTATACCAGGAAGAACGCAAGAAACTACCTGCCGAAGGTACGAGAATCCCCTATGAAGGGACTCTCTTTAAGGTAGTGGAAGTGAACGTTCTTTTAGGATTAGTCAAGTTCCTGGGCGATGATGGTAGAATTCTCGAGATTCCTGCATCGCGGTTGTTCTTCGATTCCCAGCGTTCGTGCTGGACCATCAAACCCTTGAGTTCTTGACAAAGGAGTTTTTTGTAGGTAATTTATCTTCGGTTTGAAAGCGTTTCCCGGTAGTGTAATGGTAGCACCACAGACTCTGGATCTGTTTGTGGGGGTTCGAGTCCTCCCCGGGAAGAGCCAAAAGGTCCCTTCGTCTAACGGTCAGGACAGGAGATTCTCATTCTTCAAATAGGGGTTCGATTCCCCTAGGGACTAGCAAGCCGGCAAAAAGCCGGTTTTTTTTTGAATAGCGATGTATAAATATGCAATAATATTGTATATTTAAACAGGAGGGAAGGTGTGAGAGAGAAAGCGGCCCTTGTGCTGGCAGATGGAGAGGTATTCTACGGAGAATCCTTCGGGTATGAGGCTTTATTACCTGAACAGCTGGCTCTGGATCGTTCTTTGGGTACAGGAGAAGTGGTCTTCAATACGGGGATGTGCGGCTACCATGAAATTCTCACCGATCCTTCCTATGCGGGGCAGATTGTGGTCATGACCTATCCTCTCATCGGCAATTACGGATCTGATCCAACATGGAACGAAGGAGGACCGGAAAAGGGAGTTACACGAAAGGCGGTGAAGGCTACGGGATTCGCGGTAAAGCACCTCTACGAGGGGCCTGTCCCTCGGGGGAGGATTTCGTTGCATACGTTCCTCCAGGATCAGGGAGTTCCAGGAATATCGGGAATCGACTCTCGACGGTTGACCCTACACCTCCGGGATAGGGGTACACCTACGGGAGTGATCGTGCGTATTCCCAACGGGAAAAAGGAACTTTCCAAATCTCAATTGAAGGATGTGGTTGCGTTTCTCAACGCCTTTCCCCCCATGGAGGGACGAAATCTCGTGGGGGAGGTAGGTACGATCAAGGCTGTAACGGTTAATCGGGAGGGAAGGAAACACATCGCTCTGATCGATTGTGGAACCAAAGCGGGGATCGTGAAGCAATTGGAACTCCTGGGTGCCCGGGTTTCCATCCTTCCTTCGACTTCCAGTGTAGGGGAAGTTCTCAATCTGAAACCCCATGGGGTTCTCTTTTCCAATGGCCCTGGGGATCCTGCAGTACTAGGGACCCAGATCGAGCTTTGTTCGCATCTGATCGGGAAGGTCCCTGTGTTCGGAATCTGTCTCGGGCATCAACTGATTGCATTGGCCATGGGAGGACGAACCTACAAGATGCCTTTTGGGCATCATGGAGTGAACCATCCCGTTGTGGATCTCCGGGATGGGAGGGTGTACGTAACCTCACAGAATCATGGTTTCGCGGTGGATCCCCACTCGCTACCCGCAGGACTTCACGTGTGGATGAAGAATGCCAATGACGGTACGGTGGAAGGTTTGTATCACGAGGAGTTACCCGTCCGTTGTGTGCAGTTCCATCCTGAGGCATGTCCAGGGCCCTGGGATACCCGCTGGATATTCAGAGATTTCTTGAGCCACATCGAAGGAGATTAGCATGCCTGCAAGGAAAGATCTAAAGAAGATACTTCTCATCGGTTCTGGCCCCATCGTGATCGGTCAAGCCTGTGAGTTCGACTACTCCGGGACACAGGCTGTGCTTGCCTTGAAAGAAGAAGGATACCAGGTGGTGCTGGTCAATCCGAATCCTGCAACGGTGATGACCACTCCCGGCTTAGCCGATGTAGTGTATCCGGAACCTCTGGAGATTGACTATCTGGAGGAGATCATTCGCTGGGAGCGGCCCGATGCCCTGCTTCCCACGATGGGAGGGCAGACGGGGCTGAATCTCAGTATTCAGCTGTACGAATCGGGTGTCTTGAATCGATATGGGGTGGAAGTGATCGGTTCCTCCATTGAGTCCATTCAAGTAGCGGAGGACCGGGGACGCTTCAAAGAGTTGGTCACCCGAATCGGATTGGAATCTCCCCGTTCCCGGGTGATTCATACCTTAGAGGAGGCCCGGGAAGCGGCGCGGGGGCTGGGGTTTCCCCTCATCGTACGACCCAGTTTCACCTTAGGAGGAAAGGGAGGAAGTATCGTAAGGGAAGAGGGACAGTTGGAGCCGTTGATCGAGCGGGCACTCCTGGAGAGTCCCACCCATGAAGCATTGGTGGAGGAATCCCTTCTGGGCTGGAAAGAGTTTGAACTGGAGGTAATGCGGGATCGAAAGGACAATGCGGTTATCGTATGCTCCATCGAGAATATCGATCCTATGGGAGTACACACGGGGGATAGTATTACCGTGGCACCCATCCAGACCTTGTCGGATGAGGAATACCAGAGGATGCGGTCCGCTGCCATCGAAATCCTCCGAGGGGTGGGGATCGATTGTGGGGGGTCCAATGTGCAGTTTGCCCTTCATCCGGAAACGGGTCGTATGGTGGTGATCGAGATGAACCCCCGGGTCTCCAGGTCCAGTGCTCTGGCGAGCAAAGCCACTGGATTCCCCATCGCGAAATGTTCTGCCCGGCTGGCCGTTGGGTACACTCTGGACGAGATCGTGAACGAAATCACGGGGAAAACCGCCTCCGCCTTCGAACCGGCCCTGGATTACTGTGCGGTAAAGGTTCCACGGTTCGAAATGGAAAAGTTTCCGGAAAGTTATCGGGAGTTGGGAACCCAGATGAAGTCGGTGGGTGAATCCCTCGCGATGGGAAGGACTTTCATGGAAGCCTTGAACAAGGCTATTCGTGCGGCAGAGTATGGTTTCGAAGGCTTGGAGGAGTTATCCGTGCCGCGGGAGGAATTGGATCGGATGGTGAGCACCTTCCATCCCCGAAAGATCTTTGCCGCATACACGTTGTTGAAGAGGGAAGGGGAAGGGATTCTTGACGAGCTTGCAAGGAAAACCGCTTACGATCCGTTCTTCCTATACGAGATGCTCCAACAGGCAAAGTTGGAGATCCAGATGGCTGAAAAAGGTCTCACCGCGGAACTTATGAGGATGGCGAAGGCCTATGGATTGAGTGACAGAAGGATCGGTAAGGTTACAGGCTTACCTACTGAAGAGGTATACAGCAGGAGGGCAAAGGAAGGCATCCATAGGAGCTACCATTTCGTGGATACCTGCGCGGGAGAGTTCGAGGCAGGAACCCCTTACTTTTATTCTTCCCATGGAGAGATAGACGAAGGAACCCCTTTGGAAAATCCGGTGGTGATTCTCAGCAGCGGTCCCAACCGAATCGGTCAGGGTCTGGAGTTCGATACCTGTTGTACCCTGGCATCCTTTGCCTTTCGGTCACTGGGCAGGAACGCGATCATGGTGAACTCCAATCCGGAAACCGTTTCCACCGATTACAATGTTTCAGATCGGCTGTACCTGGAGCCTCTCACGTTGGAGGATGTACGGGAAATCCTCTTGAAGGAAGGCGCGAGGCAAGTAGTGGTGCAACTTGGCGGGCAGACACCTCTCAACATGGCTGAGGCGTTGGAAAAGGAGGGATACGAAATTGTGGGAACCTCCGTCGCTTCCATCAATGCAACCGAAGATCGCGGGTTGTTCAGCCAGCTGATGAACCAGTTGGGGTTGCGGCAACCGAGAAACTCGATGGCTTCCAATCCTTTAGAGATCTGGAAAGCGGTCGATATCATCGGGTTTCCGGTATTGTTACGCCCCTCCTACGTACTGGGAGGGAGAAGCATGTTCATCGCGTATTCCGATGATGAACTGAAAGAGTTCCTAAAGCGCCATCCCCAGATCACCTCCGAACGCCCTGTCCTTGTGGATCAATTCCTCGAGGATGCCTTCGAGTATGATGTGGATGCCCTTTCCGATGGGGAGAATGTGTACATCGCGGGGATCATGGAGCACATCGAAGCGGCGGGGATCCACTCGGGAGACTCCGCCTGTGTATTCCCTCCCTACAAATCGGAACCGGAAATCCTTCAGGAGATGGTGGAGGCGACGGTAAAGATCGCTCGGGCCATTCAGGTGAAAGGGTTTCTCAATATTCAGTTTGCGGCAAAGGATGGCCTTCTGTACATTTTGGAAGTGAATCCTCGAGCTTCCCGAACCGTTCCTTTCATTTCGAAGGCCTCGGGAGTGAATCTGGTGGAGAGCGCTGTAAGAATCTGGAGCGGGATCGATTTGAAAACCCAAGGGTTGGTGCGAGCTAATGGGATTGGTGTGGGTACTTGCATCACCGGATGGGCTGTGAAGGAGGCGATGTTTTCCTTCGATCGATTGAGCGATGTGGACCCGATCCTGGGCCCGGAGATGAAGTCTACGGGAGAGGTGATTGGGTTGGGGGAGACCTTTGGAGAAGCCTTTGCCAAAGCGGAACTTGCCGCTGGGACAGTCCTTCCCACCAGGGGCAAAGTGTTCATCACGGTACATGAAAACGATAGGAAAGCGATTCTTCCCATTGCGAGGGAACTGGAATCCCTTGGTTTCCAGATTTCAGCTACCCGGGGCACAGCGGATTACCTATTCGAACATGGGATCTTTGCGGAGGTCATTCTCAAAATTCACGAAGGGCGTCCCAACATCCTGGATCATATGCGAGCGGGACGAATCCAGCTTCTCATCAACACACCCCTAGGGAAATACTCTCAGAGGGAAGATGGATACATGCGGATCGAGGCGGTGAAGAGGAAAATCCCCTACACCACCACCACATCCGCCGCCGCTGCTGCCGTGGAAGGGATCCGGTACCTTCTAGAGAAAAAGAAAGTTCCCAGATCCTTCAATCAAACCTTCACCTTCATGAAACAATGAACGTGTTATAGTAGTAATCCAGGCTGTCCACCAGGGCTTCCCAGGAAGCTTCCACGATGTTTTCGCTTACTCCCACCGTATCCCAGGTATGCTGGTGATGATCGGTGAAGGATATGAAGACCCGTACCTTGGCAGCTGTGCCTGCAGTCTCCGGATTCAGTACCCGCACCTTGTAATCCGTCAGGCTGATATCCTTGATGAAAGGATAGAAATGTTCGATCGCATTCCGAAGAGCGGCATCGAGGGTTTCCACGGGGCCCACTCCCACAGCCGCTCCCATCACATCCTTCCCATTGATCCGCAGGAAGATCCTTCCCACAGTTTTCGAAGGGCTTTCCCATGTTTTGTAGGACTCTAGATGATAATTGTTCAATTCCATCAAAGGTTTGTAGATCTTCAACGTTTTGCGGATGAGGAGATCGAAGGACGCTTCTGCTGCTTCGTATTCGTAACCTTTCAACTCTCGGTCTTTGAGGATCTGAATGAGAGTTTCCACCTCTTCGGAATTCTTGTCAAAGGTTCCGTATTTGGAAAGTTTGTCCAGTACAGTGGATTTGCCTGCTAGCTCGGAAAGAAGAATTCGCCGTTCGTTCCCCACCAGCTTGGCATTGATGTGTTCCATCAGGTAATCGGCCTTGGAAAGTACATCGGCATGTTGACCAGCCTTGTGGCTGAAGGCTGCTTCTCCTACATAGGGCTGCCTCTTGTCAGGGATGATGTTTGCCTTTTCAGCCACGAATCGAGAGACGGAGGTAATCTTTTGAATGTGGGGAGCGGTAGAACTGTCGATATGCATCTTCAAGGTCAGGGTAGGAAGGATGGCACAGAGATTTGCGTTTCCGCACCGCTCTCCCCATCCGTTGATCGTCCCCTGTACATGGGAGGCTCCCGCTTCAATAGCTAGAAGGCTATTGGCAACGGCGTTCCCCGTATCGTTATGAAAATGGACTCCTAGGGGAGCCAATTGGTTTTGGGGAAGGGCTGCCATGATCTTCTGCACCTCCGAAGGAAGGGTCCCCCCATTGGTATCGCATAAGACAAGGCAATCGGCCTTCGCCTCGGTTCCCGTCTTGAGAACTTTCAACGCGTAGTCAGGATCATCCTTGTAACCATCGAAGAAATGTTCCAGATCGAAGATGACCTTTCTCCCTTGCTCCTTGAGGTAGGAAATGGAATCGTAGATCATTTCCAGGTTCTCCGCTAAGGACGTGCGAATGACCTTTTCTACGTGGGCTTTCCATGTTTTACCCACCACCACGACCACCTCCGTTTCCGCCTCCAGGAGTGCCCGGATATGAGCGTCTTCTTTCGCCTTGTGGTTGGGTTTACGGGTGGAACCGAAGGCCGCAATCTTCGCATGTTCGAAGGTTTCCTTTTTGACCATTTCGAAGAAAGCTTCCTCTTTCTGGTTGGAAAGGGGAAATCCTCCTTCGATGTAATCCACTCCCAGTTCATCCAGTTTGTGGGCGATCTGGATTTTATCAGATAGACTGAAACTTACTTCGATCCCTTGCATCCCATCCCGAAGGGTGGTGTCGAAAATTTCTACTCGTTTCATTCTGTATATTTCTCCTCTTTATGGTTTCCTTTCAATGCCCGGTATCGGTTCATGGCGCTAAGGTAAGCGCGGGCACTGGCCTCCAGGATGTCTGTGGAGGCTCCTCGACCTACGCATCGGTGTTCATCGAAGAGGACTACCACTCCTACTTCACCTACCGCCTGTTTCCCTGGGGTAACCGCCTGCACGTTGTATTCCTGCAAGGCTCCCGTGATCCCGGTGGCACGTTCGATGGCTCTGAACACTGCGTCGATGGGTCCATCCCCTGTGGCCGCTTCCTCCAGGATGTCATCTCCCCTCCGAATCCGCACGGTAGCTGTGGGAATGGATTGGTTTCCGGTAATGACATTGAAGTATTCCAAGGAGTACATATCCACTTCCTGACCGAGCTGGTCTCCGATAATGGCATAGATATCCTCGTCGAACACCTCCTTCTTGCGGTCGGCAATCACCAGGAACCGTTCGTAGGCTTCCTTCAACTCTTTTTCCGATAGAGTGATGCCTAGGTCTTTCAATCGTTTACTGAACCCATGCATCCCTGAATGACGCCCCAGGACGATCTTGCTTTCATCCCTGCCCACTGATTCAGGTGTCATGATCTCGTAGGTCTCCCGTTTCTTCAATACTCCGTCCTGATGAATTCCGGATTCGTGGGCGAAGGCGTTCTCTCCAACGATCGGTTTGTTTCGGGCAATGGGGAATCCAAGAATTGTGGAGAGGAGCTTCGAGGTGGGGTAGATTTGCCGGGTATTGATCCCAGTGGTGTAGGGGAACTGATCCTTTCGAACCTGGAGACACATCACCACCTCTTCCAGGGCAGCGTTACCCGCCCGTTCGCCGATCCCATTTACCGTAACTTCGATCTGGCGGGCTCCCGCCTTGATGGCGGCCAGGGTGTTGGCTACGGCCAGACCCAAGTCGTTGTGGCAGTGAACGGACAGGAGGGCCTTGTCGATGTTGGGTGTTCCTTCCATGAGGGCCTTCAGGAACTGTTCGAACTCGTACGGGGTGGTATACCCCACTGTATCGGGAATGTTTATAATACGTGCCCCTTCTTTAATCACCGCTTCCAGAACCCGGCAGAGAAAGGGGATTTCACTTCGCGTACCATCTTCCGGAGAGAACTCCACTTCCGCGCACTTGGATCGAGCGTACCGTACAGCCTGTTTGGCCATCTCCAGCACGGTTTCAGGATCTTTCTTCAGCTTGTACTGCATATGAAGGGGGGAGGTGGAAATGAAAGTGTGAATCCGGGGATGCTCGGCCTTCTGAATCGATTCCGCGGCAAGATCGATGTCTTTCTCCACTGCCCTGGCAAGGGCAGTGATTACGGCCCCTTTGACTTTTTCCGCAATGACCTGACACCCTCTAAACTGTTGGGGTGAAGATACGGGAAATCCCGCTTCGATAGCATCCACCCCTAGGCGTACGAGTTGGAGAGCCACCTCGTACTTCTGTTCTACTGTCATGGCGGCACCCGGGGATTGCTCCCCATCCCGGAGGGTCGTGTCGAACACATAGATCCGTTCCATTTTACACTCCTTTCTTGGCTTTGCCAAAAAAATTGGCCGTCCCCCCGGCAGGAAGGACGGCCATAGTATCCGAATACTATACCAATCTACTCTTCCTGCCTCCCGGCGGAAACTAGGGCGAGTAGAATGATAATTAGGCTAAGGCCGATATTGGAATTGGTCTTCATACGAATCCCTAGAATGTAGATACAGGAATTCTACTGTTTTGTCAACCAATTTCATTGTATAGTAGGTTTCGATGAAAGATACATCCGTGTTCGACCGTCTGGTAGAGGAACTGACACCAGAGGAAAGAAAGAGCCTTCTCGAACGAATCCAACAGCTGCATCCAGTTTCGGAGGCGCCTGTTGTGTCGAACATGCAGGAAGAGGAAGAGGTAGACTTCGAACGGGAGTTTCAGGCCTTGGGGCTACTGGAGAAGATCCTTATATGGATACGTGCCTTTTTCACCCGAAGGATCCGTGAGGAAGTCTTGGAAGAGTATTTAGTAAAGAAATTGGGCAGGGAGTTGCAACGGAAGGCCCCTGGTCTTTTGGATGTCAAACGCAGACTCTTTTTACCTGCTTTTGCCGAAAAAGTGGAAAAGTTGAAACCTCACCTTTCGGTACTTGGTTCTCTCATTTCTGCCCTATCGGGAAGTCGAAGGACCCAATTCATTTCGTTCCTTGCTGCCTTCGAGATGGAAACTGCCACGGAGCGATTGAAAACGGAGCTTGACCCCTACTATCTGATCGCTATCCACTGGTACCATTTAGAACCGCCGTTTTCTTCCGACTCCCTCTGGTCTATCGAGATTCCCACACCCGAGCAACTCTCCGATGCAGAACTTCGGAGGATGCTGGAGAATCGGCTCGAGGATATTCTTTCAGGGATTGCGCAGGAGGAGAAGAACCGCATGTACCTGGATGTTCGATTCCTCGATCGGCTGTCCGGACTTGTGTATTTTCCTCTGGATCGGATCTTGTCTTCCTTTCGTGCTGTTCCCGAGCTTCCCTCTGTTCCATGCCCCTTCAAACGGCTTGCTGAACCAATGTCCCTTTTTACAGAAACAGTGTACTCCCTTCGGGAGCCTGTACCGCCGGTGCTCTTGGAAGCGTTGGTTCTATTCAAGATGGGTGATTTTCATAGAGAGTTGGAAGGAGAAGAGGAGAAAAGAAGGATCTCCCAATCCCTTGTCCAGGTGGAAGAAGCGTTTCAGGCAATTCGAAGCTTCATGCAACAGGTGCCCTTATTGACCCTCATGAAAGTACTCACAGGGAAAATCAATTACCGGTGCATGGAAAGAGGAGGAGGAGAGGATTGGTTCAACCAGTTCAAGCAGTATTGGAGGGGAAAGGTGGACGAAATTTTCCGATCCTTCCTGGATATCCGAAGGAAGGACGAACTCGGGAAAGAGATGAGTACCCTTCTTTCTCCAGTCCCCTTGCCGATTCCCCCAGGAAAGAATGTTCGGGACTGTTCCATTTTTTTGATAGGTCTTGTATTCCTCCGCACCTTTTTTCAAAACGTATTTCTTTCCAAGTTCAATCGTCCTCTTCGGATCCTGCTACTGGAAGGGGTGTTCTATAAAGAGGAGAACCGGAAAGAGTACACGGAAGCCTTCGGGAGCCTGTTGAAACTGGAAGATGAGGTGGGGAAAACCGTTCCTCCCGATACGTGGGAGTCCCTCACCTCGGACCAGAAGGAAGCTCTTGAGTCCCAGATCCTTAAGTGGACAGAGCAGTGCCGGGATTCCTTACAGTCCCTCGCACGGGTCCTGGATGGGATTCTGTTTGGAGAGGCAGGGGGGCGATACGATACCCTCTCCAATTTAGGTTCCATCGGAGGAAGGGGGAATGCCCAACTGTTGCAATCTCTAAACGAGGTTCTGAAAGAGGCAACCGCAGCCGTTGCGGTGGCGGAACGGTTGTTCCTATTGGAAAAGAAGCGAGCCTAGTACATGCTGGACGCAAGAAGGAAAAGTTGGTACATATCCCTATCATGTCCATTGATCCGTGCTGGTTAGAGCTCTCCTGGTCGAACCCAAGGAGGGAAGAAACCGTACCCCGAGGGTATATCAGTTTAGCCTGCGGGGGAGACTATAGTCTTCGTTCCCCTATGAACCAGAGGGCTATTCGGGAAGCGGAACGAATGTACCCGGGAAAACGGTTCCTTTACTGCAGGCAGGAACATACGAGGATCGTCCGGGTTGTCACCCGTGAGGATGAGCCGGGACAACTGGGGGATGGACTGCTGACGAAGGATCGAGAAAGCGTTCTGGGAATTACCGTGGCGGATTGTCTACCGATCCTTCTCTGGGATCCCCGAAACCAGGTGCGGGGGCTTCTCCATAGTGGATGGAAGGGCACAGGGATTCTGGCGGAAGGGGTAGCCTTGATGGGTAAAACGTATGGAACGAATCCGAAAGATCTGTATCTCCTGTTCGGTCCCTGCATTCGCTCCTGTTGTTACCGGGTAGATGCGGAACGGGGCGAATGGTTGATGAGGCAGTTTGGCAAGGGTGCTTCTGAATATCGGGATGGGGCTTACTATGCGGATTTGGTGCGAGCGAACCGGAACATTGCCGAAGGGTTAGGCATTCGCTCTATCGAGGTAGTGGATGGGTGCACCTGTTGCGATACACGGTTTCATTCGTATCGTCGGGAAGGGCCATCCAGCTTTCAACGGATGCTTGTACTGTTTTAAAGGAAAGAAAGCTTATGGTACTTTTCAAGGAACAATTGAAAAAGCGGATCGTAGGGATTCTGAAAGAGCAGGCTAGAAAAAAGGGAATCGATCCAGAAACGGTAAGAGAAGAAGATCTTGTAGTAGAAAATCCGCCGAAACCCGAACTGGGGGATCTGGCAATTCCCCTCTTCCCCTTTGCGAAAGTGTTTCGAATGCCTCCCCCCGCATTGGCTGCCCTTGTGGGGGAATCGTTACAGGAAGGCTCCTCCTTACCTCAGGGGGTGGAACGGTACAGTGTTGTGGGGCCCTATCTCAACATGTTCCTGGATAGAACACTGGTAACATCCCTTTTGTTCCAGCAGGTCGACCAGGAAGGGGATCGTTTCGGATCCAATGGCATCCTGACGAATAAACGGATCATGGTGGAGTTTTCCAGCCCCAACACGAACAAACCCCTCCACCTGGGACATCTCCGTAACGATGCCCTGGGGGAAAGTGTTAGCCGGATTCTTCGGTGGAGTGGCGCTACGGTACGCACGGTGGACCTGATCAACGATCGGGGTATTCATATCTGTAAATCCATGCTGGCCTATAAGGAGTTGGGGCAAGGGAAAACGCCAGAGGAAGAGGGTCTAAAGTCAGATCATTTCGTGGGAAAGTACTATGTGCTGTACAACCAAATGGCCAAAAGGGATCCTGAGGCGGAGGATCGGGCCCGGGCTATGCTTGTTAAGTGGGAACAGGGGGATCCTGAAGTACGGACCTTGTGGGAAAAGATGAACCGGTGGGCCATCGAAGGTATCAAGCGCACCTATGAACGTACGGGTATCCATTTCGATCAATTCTACTTCGAAAGCGAAGTATATCTCAAAGGGAAGGAAGAAGTTCTGAAAGGACTTGATAAGGGGATTTTTTACAGGGAAGCTGATGGTTCCGTCTGGGTGAACTTGGAGGATATTGGCCTGGATCGGAAAGTGCTTCTCAGGAGCGATGGAACCTCCCTCTATGTAACCCAGGATATTGGTACAGCCATTGCCAGGTACAACGATTGGCCTTTCGATACCATGATCTATGTAGTTGCCAGTGAGCAGAACTATCATTTTAAAGTACTGTTCTCCATTCTGGGTCGATTGGGGTACCCCTGGGCAAAGAACCTGTACCACCTCTCCTACGGAATGGTAAATCTTCCGGAGGGTAAGATGAAATCCAGGGAAGGAACAGTGGTGGACGCGGATGACCTTTTGGATGAACTGGCAGAAATGGCGAAGGAGGAGATCCGGGGGAAGGAACGGGAAGAGGAGGTAGGGAACATCGAAGAAACTGCGGAGAAGATTGCCCTGGGTGCTCTTCATTATTACCTTCTTCAACCTTCTCCCTCGAAAGATATCGTGTTCAATCCCAAGGAATCCCTATCCTTTACGGGGAACACGGGTCCCTATATCCAGTATACGGGAGCCCGGATCTGCAGCATGATGCGGAAGTTAGAAGGATTGCCCTCGGTGAAAGAACGGGAAGGGAAGTCGACTTTCTTGAAAACAGGGGAGGAGTGGGAATTGGTAAAACTCCTTTCCGATTTTCCTTCTGTAGTGGAACTGTCGGCCACTACCTATAACCCATCCATCGTGGCCAATTACCTGTACGATGTATCCAAGACTTTCAGCCGGTACTACCATGAACATCCGATCCTCTATGCGGAAGATCCCGATGTTGCGGCTTCCCGGGTAAGATTATCTCGTTGTGTCCTGCAGGTATTGAAGAATGGAATGTACCTTCTCAATATCCCTTTCCTGGAAGTCATGTGACAAAAATGTAGGGAATTCGGCAAAGAAACCCACATTTTTGTAAGAATCCCCCATTGGAACCTAACTAATAAAATCATATAATGCTCGTCTAACTCTCTGTCCAGTATATTGTTAGCCATATTTATGTAAAATAGGCATGAATTTTGCATATTTATACGTTGCAGCCCTTTCAGGGTAGATAGTTCGGTCCTTCCCCCAGGGGGAGCCGAAATAGGAGAGTTACGATGGCAATGCAAAGACGACCTGGACCTGTGGGATTGTACGATCCCAGGTTCGAACGGGATAGTTGTGGGGTAGGATTTATTGCCCACATGAAAGGCAAGAGAAGTCATTCCATCCTACGGGATGCCCGACGCATCCTGGAGAACCTCGAACATAGGGGTGCCCGGGGTGCGGAGAAGAATACAGGAGATGGGGCAGGAATCCTTCTGGCCCTACCTTGGGAGTTCCTGGAGAAAGAGGCACGTAGCAGACTCATTTCTTTGCCAGAGCGGAATACCTATGGAGTAGGCCTCGTGTTTCTCTCAACCAATGAGAACGAGCGAATGCAACAGAAACTTCGCTTCGAGTCGGTGGTAGGAGAACTGGGGCAACGGGTATTGGGGTGGAGGGAAGTGCCCAAGGATGATTCCATGATCGGCCCACAGGCAAAAGGCTGTGAGCCTGCCATGGAACAGGTGTTCATTGGAGCTCAGGAAGGGCTTGCACAAGAGGCCTTCGAACGCAAGTTGTTCGTTATCCGGAAACTGGCTACCAAGAGGATTCGCGACACCGAGATCGACCGAAACTCTTACTTCTACATCTGCTCCCTCTCTACCCGCGTACTGGTGTACAAAGGAATGCTGACTCCTACCCAACTGTTCTCATACTTCCCTGACCTGACCGATCCCACAATGGAAAGCCACTTCGCCATGGTCCATTCCCGTTTCTCCACCAATACCTTCCCCAGTTGGGATCGGGCTCATCCCTTCCGATACATCTGCCATAACGGCGAAATCAACACTCTGCAGGGAAATGTGAATAAAATTAGGGGACGGGAAGCATCCCTGGCGAGTCCTCTCCTGGGGGAGGACTTGAAGCGTATCCTTCCTATCATCGAACCCGATTTGTCGGATTCGGGAACCTTCGACAACGTGCTGGAACTCCTCTACATGGGAGGCAGGAGCCTTCAGGAGGCCATCCTGATGATGATCCCAGAGGCCTGGCAGAACCATCCAACCATGCCCCAGAAAAAGCGAGATTACTACGAGTACCATAGCTGCATCATGGAACCCTGGGATGGCCCCGCCTCCATTCTCTTCACTGACGGAAAAGTAATAGGGGCAGTGCTGGACCGCAACGGATTGCGGCCGAGCCGTTACATTGTTACAGAGGATGATCGGGTGATTCTGTCCAGTGAGGTGGGAGTGCTGGATCTGGATCCCGCTCAAGTTCGAGTAAAGGGGCGTCTCCAACCGGGAAAGATCTTTCTGGTGGATTTCCAGAAAGGAAGGATCGTGGACGATGAGGAAATCAAGGAAGAGATCTGCGGGAAGCGACCCTACGGAGAATGGCTCTGTACCAACCGGATTACCCAGGAGGAAATCCCCGTTAAAGGCGAACCCCACGGGTTCGATCCTGGGACCATTCTGGAGCGTCTTCGTCTCTTTGGATACACCTTCGAACATGTACGCCTGATCCTGAAACCCATGGCCGATACCGGTAAAGAACCCCTGGGATCCATGGGGAACGATACCCCCTTAGCCTGTCTATCAGACAAACCCCGCTTGATGTATGACTATTTCAAACAGCTCTTCGCGCAGGTCACCAATCCGCCCATCGATTCCATCCGAGAAGAGGTGGTGATGAGCCTGGAATCCTACATTGGACCAGAACGGAACCTGCTGGACGAGACCCCTGCCCACGCGGCCCGAATGAAGCTTTACACTCCCATTCTTACCAACGAACAGATCACTTCCCTCAAGCATCTCGATCATAGGGGATGGAAGGCCCTCGAAGTAGACATCACCTATCCCGCAGAATCCGGGGATGAAAGGAGTTTACTTCAGTGCCTGGATAGGATCTGTCGGGAAGCGGAACAAGCCATAGAAGGAGGGTATAGCCTTTTGATCCTGAGCGATCGAAAGGCAGGAAAAGATCGGATTCCCTGTAGCGCCCTGTTGGCAGTGGGAGCGGTTCACCACCACCTGGTGAAAATTGGAAGGAGAACTCAAATCGGAATTCTTCTAGAAACGGGGGAACCTCGGGAAGTGCACCACTTCTGCATGCTTTTGGGGTACGGAGCGGATGCCATCAATCCCTATCTAGCCTTCGAAGCGATGTGGAAGATGCAGAGGGATGGAAACTTACCCCAGAGTCTAACGGATGAGCAGATTGCGAAGAACTATATCCATGCTCTGGAAAAGGGGATGAAGAAGGTGTTCGGGAAAATGGGGATCTCCACCTTGGAAAGCTACAAGGGTTCCCAGATCTTCGAAGCAGTAGGATTGGGTAAACAGGTAATCGATCGGTGCTTTGCCGGCACTCCTTCCAGGATTGGGGGCGCAGGGTTCGACGTTCTGGCTACCGAAGCGAAAAGGCGGCATTCCCTTGCCTATCCCCGGAGGCCAATTCCCAAGGGGTTGGAATACATAAATCCTGGTGAATACAACTGGAGGGCCGAACAGGAGAAACACATGTGGGATCCCGAGTCGATCGCGTACCTCCAGATGGCGGTTAGGCACAACCGTGCCGATGCATACCGAATTTTCCAGGAACGGCAGGATGCGCGGACGAAGAATCAAGCTACCCTACGGGGGTTATTACGGTTCAAACCCACCCAATCCATTCCTCTGGAAGAAGTGGAGCCGGTTTCCCGTATCGTACGAAGGTTCGTCACGGGTGCCATGAGTTATGGATCCATCTCCAAAGAAGCCCATGAAACCCTGGCTATTGCGATGAATCGATTGGGAGGCAAATCGAATACGGGTGAAGGGGGAGAGGATCCCGAGCGGTTCAAACCCCTCCCCAATGGGGATTCGAAACGATCTGCCATAAAGCAGGTGGCATCGGGGAGGTTTGGAGTTACCATCGAGTATCTGGTCAATGCAGATGAACTTCAGATCAAAATGGCGCAGGGAGCTAAACCGGGAGAAGGGGGGGAACTGCCTGGCCACAAAGTAGCAGGTGAAATTGCGAAGACCCGGTACACCACGCCGGGGGTCATGCTGATCAGTCCTCCCCCCCATCATGACATCTATTCCATCGAGGATCTAGCTCAATTGATCTTTGATCTGAAAAATGCCAACCCCCAGGCGCGGATCAGTGTAAAGCTTGTTTCCGAGATAGGAGTGGGGACCGTTGCGGCGGGGGTGGCCAAGGCCCATGCGGATCACATCCTTATCTCGGGGCACGATGGGGGGACGGGAGCTTCACCCCTCACGGGGATCAAGCATGCGGGCCTGCCCTGGGAACTGGGATTGGCGGAAACCCATCAAACCCTCGTGATGAACGATCTGCGGAGCAGGGTAGTACTTCAGACCGACGGACAGTTGAAAACCGCAAGGGATGTGGTGATCGCGGCCCTACTAGGAGCCGAGGAGTTTGGTTTTGCCACCGGTGCTCTGATCAGCATGGGATGCGTGATGATGCGTAAATGCGAGAAGAACACCTGTCCGGTGGGAATCGCAACCCAGGATCCGAAGCTCCGGGCCAAGTTCGCGGGTAAACCGGAACACGTAATTCGGTTCTTTACCTTCCTGGCGGAAGACATTCGAGCATTGATGGCCCAGTTGGGATTTGCTCGCTTCAACGACATGATCGGCAGGGTTGACCTATTGGAAGTGGATGATCGGGTACTGGGATGGAAATCGAAACACCTAGATCTATCCAAACTACTCACTCCCGCCCAGAAGTACAACCCGGAAACGAAAGTATACTGCTGCAAGCTCCAGGACCATGGAATAGAACGGGTATTGGATCAAAAGCTTCTTCCTCAGGTAGATCAAGCGATTCGTGCAAGAGAACCCGTTCGGATTCACCAGGAGGTTCGGAATGCTCAACGGGCGGTAGGTACACTCTTGAGTCACCATATTGCCAAGCGATGGGGAAATGAAGGTCTACCGGATGGAACGATCCACATTAAAGCCTATGGATCGGCAGGGCAGAGTTTTGGAGCCTTCCTTGCCAGAGGGGTGACCCTGGAACTAGAGGGTGAGGCGAACGATTACGTGGGGAAAGGACTATCAGGGGGGAAACTCATCGTCTATCCGCCGAGAAGCGTGAAGTTCGTTCCCGAGCAAAACATTCTGATAGGGAATGTGGCCCTGTACGGGGCTACGGGGGGAGAGGCTTTCTTCCGTGGGATGGCTGCCGAACGATTCTGTGTCCGCAACTCCGGTGCGTATGCAGTAGTAGAAGGGGTGGGTGATCATGGGTGTGAATACATGACCGGTGGTCGAGTGGTGATACTCGGTCCTGTGGGGCGTAACTTTGCAGCGGGAATGAGCGGGGGGATCGCCTATGTGTGGGATCCGATGGGGAACTTCCTTCAAAACTTGAACCGGGAGATGGTGGAAGCAACATCGCTGGAGTCGGGAGAAGATGAACGGACGATCCTGGATCTACTGGAGAAGCATCTCACCAGCACAGGCTCTTCCTTAGCCCAATGGGTCCTTACTCACTGGAAGGAAGAAAAGAACCGGTTCCTCAAGGTCATTTCTCCCGAGTATCGACGGGCGATGGAAGTATCAAAAAGTGAAATGGTGGAGGCTATCCATGGGTAAGCCAACAGGATTCATGGAGTATTCCCGTAAAATGGTAAAAGACGTTCCACCTTCGGAACGTCTACAGCATTTCAACGAGTTTCATATCGAGCTGGATGAACCAGAACGGATGCGACAGGGAGCTCGGTGCATGGACTGTGGGGTCCCCTTCTGTCAATCGAGTTTCGGTTGTCCCATCATGAACTTAATTCCTGAATGGAACGATTTCATCTATCAGGGCAGGTTCGAGGAAGCTTTCTGGAGGTTGAAAGCTACGAACAATTTTCCGGAGTTTACCGGCAGAGTGTGTCCTGCGCCCTGCGAAACAGCCTGTGTGTTGGGGATCAACGAGCCTCCCGTTACGATCAAGAACAACGAATGCTTCATCATCGACCGAGCCTACGAGTCGGGCTTAATGGTACCGAGAGTGCCCCCTGAACGAACAGGGAAGAAGGTCGCCATCGTGGGAAGCGGGCCTTCCGGGTTAGCCGCGGCGGATCAGTTGAACCAAGCAGGACACTGGGTAACGGTGTTCGAACGTTCCGACCGAATCGGAGGACTTTTGATGTACGGTATTCCCAACATGAAGCTGGACAAAGGATTGGTGCAGAGAAGAATCCAGATCATGGAATCCGAAGGTGTGGAGTTCCGTACGAACAGTTGGGTAGGGAAGAACGTGGATCCGGAAAAAATTCTTCAAGAGTACGATGCGGTGATCCTCGCCGTGGGGGCCACCGTACCGCGGGATATGCAGGTTCCTGGCAGAAATCTCAAGGGGATCCATTTTGCCATGGAGTATCTGACTGCCAGTACAAAGAACCTTTTGGAAGGCAAGAGGCTAAACGGAAGCGGCCTCCAAGCCCAGGGGAAGCATGTGGTGGTGATCGGCGGGGGAGACACAGGAAACGACTGTTTAGGCACTGCCATACGCCAGGGATGTAGGAGTATCAAAAACTTCGAACTGTTACCCAAACCTCCCGAAAACAGGACAGAGGAGTTCCCCTGGCCTTTGTACCCGCGAGTGCTGAAGATCGATTATGGCCATGAGGAGGCCATCGACAGATTCGGGGAAGATCCGAGGGAATGGGGGATCCTGACAAAAGAGTTCCTCGACGATGGAAGAGGATACGTGAAGGGGATTCGAACCGTTCGTGTTGAATGGGCAAAAGATCCCAATGGAAAACCGTTCATGAAAGAACTCCCCAACACGGAACAGATGTGGAAGGCAGATTTGGTGTTGTTAGCACTGGGATTTCTCGGACCTGAAGGGGAAACCCTCGAAGCCTTTGGGTTGGAGAAGGATCCTAGGTCGACCATCAAAGCCGAGTACGGAAGTTTTGCCACTTCCCATCCCAAGGTCTTCGCCGCGGGGGATGCTCGGAGGGGACAGTCCCTTGTGGTGTGGGCAATCCTTGAGGGAAGAAAGGCAGCTCGGGCTGTGGATCTCTTTCTCATGGGCGAAACGTACCTACCTTGACTCTCAAGCCCTTCTGTGCTATAGAATCCTCTGCAAAAAATTCCAGTGGGAGTGCAAGATGTACGTATTGGTGGAAATCAAAGGAAAACAGTACAGAGCGGAACCGGGATCAGTACTGAAGGTAGACAGGATTCCTGAAGCAAAAGGTGCAGCGGTCGAATGGAACAGTGTACTTCTCGTAGGGAAGGAGGGGGAGACTTCTGTAGGAACTCCCTACGTTCCGGGGGTTACCCTGAAAACCCGAGTGGAAGATCATGGAAGGGACGAAAAAATCATCGGTTTCAAGTATAAGAAACGGAAAAACTACCGGAAGCGGTGGGGGCACCGACAGCAGTACACGTTGCTGAAAGTAGAGGAGATTGCAGGGGTATAGGGTGATTCGGGTACGGGCCTCTTTAGCGGGGAACGGATGCCTTCAGGCCTTGGAAGCTACAGGACACGCCTTCAGGGTGGCATCGGGGTATAGCCCCGTGTGTGCGGCAGTAACCGCCTTCCTGCGCACGGCAGGGGAGCTTCTGGGAGCGGAGAAAGAGTTGGAAGTAAGGGTATCTGCCCCTGAGGAAGGCTCTTTTGCCATGCGAGTGGGGGAAGTACCTTCCCATCGGGTTTGTCGCATCCAGGGGATTACCGATTTTCTCCTGTTCGGGATACAGAGGTTGGCAGAAGATGCCCCCGAGGAAGTTTCTTTCATATTCAAAGAGGGAGAGTGAGGTATGGCACATAAGAAGGGTGGCGGAAGTTCCAAGAACGGTCGGGATTCCGCGGGTAGAAGGCTAGGGGTTAAACGGTTTGGAGACGAGATCGTAAAAGCGGGGGAGATTCTGGTCCGCCAGAGGGGCACCGTGATCCATCCCGGGAAAAACGTGGGACGGGGGAAGGATGACACCCTCTTTGCCCGAGCGGCCGGAAAAGTAATCTTCAAAACCCTACGAGGAAAAAAGATCGTCACTATTGAACCCCTCGAATAAACGGTGGCTTGTCCGTGCACCACTTCATCGATGAAGTCATTCTCGAACTTTCCTCCGGCGCCGGGGGGGCAGGGTGTGTGTCTTTTCGTCGAGAAAAGTACGTTCCAAAGGGAGGACCCGACGGCGGCGATGGAGGGAAGGGCGGGGATGTAGTTTTTGTGGTGCGCAGAAATCTAAAAACCTTACGGCATTTGAAGAAGAACCCTGTCTTGAAAGCGCAGAACGGGTTTCCTGGAGAGGGGGCCCTTCGGCACGGAAAGGATGGGGAGTCAATCGAAATCCCCGTACCTCCCGGTACCCAGATCAAGGATGCAGAAACAGGAGAGCTTTTACAGGATCTCACCGAGGAAGGAACGTCGTGGGTGTTCCTCACCGGGGGAAGGGGGGGGAAGGGGAATGCGCATTTCAAATCCGCTAGAAATCAAGCCCCCCGTTTTGCCCAGAAGGGCGAACCCGGAAAGACAGCCCGGGTAAAGGTCGAGTTGAACATCATTGCCGACATCGGTTTTGTCGGTTTCCCCAATGCAGGCAAGTCCAGCCTTCTGAAAGTACTCACCAACGCACGACCAGAGGTAGCCCCCTATCCTTTTACCACAAAGACTCCTTATCTGGGAGTTCTTACCGTGGGAGAGGAGGATATCGTTCTGGCAGACATCCCAGGTATTCTTGAAGGGGCTTCCGCGGGGGTGGGATTGGGGATCAAGTTCTTGCGACACATCAGTCGGACGAAAGGATTGGCATTTCTCATAGACCTTTCCAACCCGGATTTTCTAGGACATTTCGATATCCTCTTGAAGGAAGTGGGGGAGTTCTCTCCGGAACTGGCAAGAAGAAAGAGGGTTCTGATCGGTACCAAGATAGATTTACTGGAATCTTTACGTCCCTTAGAGGAACTGCAAAGGAAGTATCCCGATGAACAGGTAGTGGGCATATCTTCCCTCACCCAAAAGGGGTTGGATGCATTGGTTCAAATCTTTTTACGATTGGCTAAAGAAGAGGAATGAAGGAATGAGATTTGCGCTTCTAGGGGGCACCTTCAATCCCATTCATATCGGGCATCTGTACATAGCGGAAGAGGTGCTGGTGTCGTTGGGGTACGAAAGAATAGTTTTCGTACCCTCCTATCGCCCGGCCCACAAAACTGTAGGTGAGAAAGACGATCCCCAGAAGCGTCTAGAGATGGTCCGTTTGGCTACGGAGGGAAGGGAAGAGTTCCTCGTGGAGGATTGCGAGGTTCTCCGAAAAGATACCTCCTATACGATGGACACCATCGAATACCTCTATCGTCGGTATCCCGTTACCGGCAAAATCGGGCTCATTATAGGTGAAGATCTAGTGCCTGGGTTTCCCACCTGGAAGATGGTGGATCGACTGCTGAAAGAGGTAGACATCATCGTCGCCTATCGGACGAAACGGGAACCCTTTCCCTATCCTGTACCGGTACGGTACGTAGAGAACCTTGTGCTTCCCATCTCCTCCTCCGAGATTCGGGGGCGAATCAAAGCTGGGAAGGCTTTTCGCTACTTGGTTCCCGAATCGGTGTATCGGTATATTTGTACGCAGGGGTTGTACAAGGATGCATAGGAACGATAGAGAAGCCTCCATCCTGTCCTATCTTCAGTCTACCCTTTCTTCTGAGCGATTGATCCATTCTCTGCACACTGCAGCATTGTGCAGGGAATTGGCACACCGGTTTGGCCTGGATCCCCAAAAAGGATACTGGATCGGATTGCTTCACGATGCGGCCAGGGAACTTCCCCCCGATGAATTGGTAAAACGTACCCTATCCATGGGGATCCAACCCTCTTCGTTGGAACTGGAAAACCCCGTCCTCCTCCATGGGTTGGTTTCAGCAGAAATCGCCCGCTTCCGATTTGGAATCGAAGAAGATGAACTGCTAGAGGCAATTCGTCATCATACCCTGGGGAAACCAGGACTGGGCCCGTATGGGAAAGTACTCTATGTGGCAGATTACATCGAACCTTCCCGGACCTTCGTGGACGAAGCTTTCCGTTCCCGAGTACTCTCCTTGCCCCTGGACGAGATGTTGATGGAAATCCTGGAAGCGGAAAGGACGTATCGGAAAAACCTTGCACCGATTACGGAGGAAATGTACGATGAACTGAGGGGTAGAATCCTTGAGAGGGCATAGTCGAAGGAAATTTGATACGGGACTGATATTCCTCGCCTCTGTCTGTGTGATCCTTTTTGTGAGTGGAATTTACATCTATCAGCAAGTCCGGGTGGATCCCGTGACCACTTCCATACAGCAGGGGAAGCCCTTCGCGGTGCAACTGATGATCCACGATGGGAAAGAGCTGAAGTATACGGAACTCCTGTTTTACAGTCCATCGACAGGTCGAGCTGCCTTACTCGATATCCCCGGCAACCTGGGCGTGATCCTTCCCCAGGCAAAAAAAGTGGGAAGAATCGATTCCCTGTACAAAGTACACTCCATCGAAAGGTATCGAGATGCGATCGAGGCCTTTGTAAAGGAGGATGTTCCATTTTTTCTCGAGATGTCCTTTTCCCAGTTGGAACAGCTTATCGACCTGTTGGGAGGAATTGAAGTATTCATTGCCAACTCTCTGGAGATGGATGTGAAGGGAAGAAAAATCCAGCTCCCCTCAGGCAACCTCCACCTGGATGGAGGGAAGGCCATGGTATATGTATCTCTCCAGGATCCTGAGGAATCGGACATCGATCGGATCATCCGTATCCAGAAATTCATACAGTCTCTGGTAAAAAAAATAGGCGAATCGGTGGATTTCATCACACACCCCGATGTAGTACCCTATCTGAAAGAATATGTGCGAACGGATATGGAAACCAGAGGGCTTCTTTCCTTCTTGAGGGAAATGAGAAAACTCGATATAGAGCGGATGTCCTTTCAACGAGTGTTGGGAAACTTACGAAAAGTGGAAACCGAAGATCTCCTCTTCCCTCATTTCGAAGGGCAACTCCTCCGACAAACGGTAAAGAAGATGCTCGAAACCCTGGCCAGTACAGAGGGAGTTCGAGGAGAAGATACAGACTTTACATTGGAAATCCTCAATGGTACGAAGATACCGGGTCTGGCGCGAAGAACCAGGGAAATCTACCAAAGTTTTGGGTTTGACGTGGTTTCGTATGGTAATGCAGAAACTCAGGAGATTGAAAAAACAGTGATCATCGATCGAAAGGGGAACAGGGAGGGTGCCGCGAGGGTTGCCTCTATCATCAAATGTACCAACATCGTTTCGGGACCTTCTACCTTCGGGTCACAGAAGAATGCCGATTTTACCATTGTCCTGGGAGGAGATTTCGATGGAAGATACTGTAAGTAGCAGTATGGTCGTGCTGGAGGTAGCTAGATTTATCGAAGAACACAAGGGTAAAAATACCGTAGTCCTGTACATAGGGCCCCGTTGTTCCTTTACAGATTATTTCATCATCACCACGGTAGCCAGTGAAGGACATCTACGAGGGCTATTCAATAACTTGCTTGCTTTTTTGGAAGAAAAACATATAGAACTGTTCCGGAAAAAGAAGAACTTGGATGACGTAGGCTGGCAGCTTTTAGACTGCGGCACCTTTGTCATCCATCTTATGACAGAAGAAAAGCGGTCTTTCTACGATTTGGAAAAACTTTGGTTTGAATGTGAACGAGTGAATTACTCTTCGTCCTCGAAGTCTTCATAGTCCATATCATCATCCAGGTCTTCTTCGTCGTAGTCTTCGTCTTCCAGATCTTCATCCTCGTCCAAATCGTCTTCTATGTCTTCGAAGTCTTCATCCTCGTCTTCGTCGTAGAAATCTTCATCCTCATCGTCATATTCGTCGAAATCTTCATCCTCTTCGTCTTCATCATACATGAAGGTAATGAGGTATTCTCTTTCCAGTTCATCTTGTAAGGCCATAGCATTCCCCCCTCGATTGACCCTAAGGTCGAATTCTCCTGAAAATCTAAGAGAAGAATAAAGGTCTGTCAACTGTTTTATTCGGCACTTAGCGCTACGAAAAACCTTAAGGTGCCAAAATCCCATTCAAGATTTTTTTTCATGGTTATGGCTGACCCAGGAAGGGCCATGGTAATACCCTGCCCGATGAAGAGGGTGGGAGGAGTGATCATGCAATTCAAACCGCATGTTTCCAGCTTGACGATGGCTTTTCCCGCAATTTGGTTGACGATTTCCCCTATGGTGGCTCGATGGAAGGGCCCAAAGTCTAGTTCATCGAAGGTCACTCCCAACCGAGAAGCCATTCCAGAAACTAGACTCCTGGCAGTAGGTATTTCTGCCTGCAGCACAAAGTACCCCCGCAGAGCGCCCGTAATACCGAGACTGCTTGTAAGCTCGTAAGTCTCCTGGTAGGATTCTGCGATTCTTAGTAGAGGAAGATGGATTTCCTGGAAGAACTCTATGGCCGCAGTTAAAAAATGGTCCGTATACACACTAGTTTCCTTCGTACTTTTCATACATAGTGTAATTTTCTCTTTAAATAATAGCAAATATTTTCGTAATTTCTTGCCTTTTTACAGGGAACTCCGTACAATTCTACCCCAACTAGGGGGATAAAAAATGCTGACAGAGGGTGAGAGGGAATCTTTCCATCGATTGCTGGATATTGCCTTACAGGAGGATCTGGACTTGCGGGGAGACGTTACCTCCGAAGCGATCTTTCAGGGAGAACGATGCGCCTGCAGATTGGTGAGTAAAGATGCGGGTATCCTAGCGGGGATGGAATGTTTCCAGGAGGTGTTCCGGCGTATCGATTCCTCGATTCAGTGGGAGGGAGGGCTCGTAGATGGTGATGAACTTACCCCGGGGATGGTAGTGGCTCGATTCTCGGGGGCTACGAAGAGCATCTTGATAGGGGAGCGGACAGCTTTGAATTTCCTCGGATACCTATCGGGAATAGCGACCATTACTCACCGGATGGTTCTTGCCGCAAAAGAAAAAGGGAAAGCCTCGATTCTGGATACTCGTAAAACGTTGCCCGGCTACCGCGCTCTGGCAAAGTATGCCGTGCGCGTAGGGGGGGGGAGGAATCATCGTTTCGGTCTGTACGATATGGTTCTTATCAAGGACAACCATATCGATGCGGTGGGATCTCTTTCCGAAGCGGTGAAGCGTGTTCGAACCCGATGGGGAAGGGAGTTCCTCGTTGAAGTGGAGTGTCGTACCATGGAGGATGTGAGGGAGGCTGTCGAGGCGGGGGTGGATCGGATCTTACTGGATAACATGGATCCGGAAACTACCCAGGCTGCCGTGCACTGGGTTGCGGGCCGTGTGCCATTGGAAAGTTCCGGTGATATGACTCTGGAACGGGTAGGGACCTATGCCGCTACGGGAGTGGACTTCATTTCCGTGGGAAGAATCACCCATTCGGTTCCCTCCTTCAATTTTTCTCTTCAGGTAGAAAAGGGAAGGTCATGAAGTCTCAACAGTCTTTCTACGATGTGCTGGTAATAGGCGCAGGAATCGGCGGTTTGAGTTGTGCCATCTCCGCTGCGGAGAAAGGACTTTCGGTGGCGGTGGTGTCGAAAGAAACTTCTCTGGAAGAATCCAACACCTTCCATGCCCAGGGGGGAATCGTCGAGCGGGGGGAATCGGATTCTCCCAAACTTCTCTACGAAGATATTTGTAGGGCCGGGGCCTATCTGAACAATAGAAAAGCTGTCCGATTTGTAGCCGAGAAGGGACCCCTGTTTGTCCGGGAGTATCTGGTAGACAAAGCGGGAGTACCCTTCAACCGCACTCCTTCGGGAGAACTATCGTACACCCAGGAGGCAGCCCATTCTGTTCGAAGGATCCTGTTCGCGCAGGATTCCACGGGCAAATCCATCGAAACCAGCCTTCTGTCATACGCTAGAAGTCTTTCGGGTATCGAGTTCTTTCCCTCCACGATGGCGGTGGATATCCTCACTAACTGCCATAACTCTAGGGATCCCCAGGAACGGTATCAGCCCTTACAGGCCTTGGGAGCCTACCTCCTTGATATCCCTACGCACCAGATCTACCCCCTCTTCGCTTCCCATGTGGTTCTCGCCACAGGGGGAGTGGGGAATTTGTTCCTCCATACCTCTAACCCCAAGGGGGCTACGGGTGACGGGATCGCCATGGCTCTACGAGTAGGATGTGAAGTGATTAACGCGGAGTACGTACAGTTTCATCCTACGATCCTTTTTCATCGGGACAAACAGCGGTTCCTTATTACGGAAGCGTTACGTGGGGAAGGCGCACGGTTGCTGAATCGGAAGGGCGAACCTTTCATGGAACGATATCATCCCGAGATGAAAGACCTGGCTCCGAGGGATGAAGTGTCCCGGGCTATCTTCCGTGAAATGGCTCTCGAGGGAGGAGGGTATGTGCTCCTGGACGCCACCGCATGCCGTGTAGACCTGAAAGAACGGTTCCCCATGATCTTCGAGGTGTGCGCTAATCTTGGGATCGATATCCGGAGGGATCCTATCCCCGTGGTTCCTGCAGCGCACTATTTCTGTGGGGGAATCAAGGTAGATTTGGATGGTCGCACGAATATCAAAGGACTCTATGCGGTGGGTGAAAACGCCTGTAATGGGATCCACGGGGCGAATCGGCTGGCTTCCATTTCTCTACTGGAATCCCTGAGTTTCGGGATACGGTGTGGGAAGTACATCGCTACCCATCCTGTGCCTGTGCAAAAGCGAGTTCTTCCCACGATTCCCCAATGGGTGTATCCCAAAGAACAGGAAGAATTTGATCCTATCCTCATTTCCAACGATCTGCTGAACATTCAGACCCTCATGTGGAACTATGTGGGAATCATTCGAACGAAAAAACGGCTCCTCCGAGCCCTCTCGGATCTGAATTACATGAACCATAGGATCGAGCAATTTTACAAAGCGGCCAAGGTTACCCGGGAACTCCTGGAACTGCGGAATGCTGTTTTTACGGCTCTATCCATTGCGAGGGCAGCTTTGCGAAACGAGGAATCTATCGGGTGTCACTTCAGGGAAGATTGAATCCAGTTTGACAGAAGATCGTTTTTTTGTATAATACCATCCGGTATGGGAGATAGGGTGCGAATGCTGGCTCCCGCGAAGGTGAATCTACATTTGGAAGTGTTTCCTCCGCGGGAGGATGGCTATCACCCCATTCTTTCCCTGTTCCAATCCATTTCCTGGTTCGATGAACTGGAGATCTGTTCTTTGAAAGAGAAGCATGTATGTGAAATCGAGGGCACGCGGTCCATTCCGAAGGAAGAGAATCTGGTTTGGAAAGCGGTAGTTGCTTTTAGAAAGGTTACGGGAATTCCATCGGGAGTGAGGATCGTATTACGAAAGACGATACCCCTGGGTGCTGGACTGGGCGGAGGGTCTTCCGATGCGGCTTCCACTTTGTTGGGACTGAATCGGCTGTTTGGTGAGCCTCTGAGAGATGAGGAACTCTCCACTTTAGGGGCTACTCTGGGAAGCGATGTTCCCTTTTTTTGCTCCGCTTCCCTGGCGATCGTGTCCGGGAGGGGAGAAAAGATCACACCCTTAAAAGCGCGTGGGAATTACAGAATGGTAGTGGTAGTTCCCCCCTTTCAAGTGTCTACCCGAGAAGCCTACCGATGGATAGACGAGGGAAAGGGGTGGACACGAATCGAAGAGAGCAAAATGGGGGATGATCTGGCAAGTCTACTTCAGAAACCGATCGAGAGCTGGAATTTTTCCAATGCCTTTCAACCGGTTTTAGAAGATCGGTACCCTGTATATCGAGAGATTCGTAAAGCCTTCCATGAAACGGGGGCCCTTTTTAGTTCGATTTCCGGTAGTGGTTCCAGTATGTTTGGAGTGTACACCTCGGAAGCCGAAGCTTACAGAGGGGAGGATCTGTTGAAGCAACACTTTTCAGCGGTTAAAGTTACGATTCCTCTTGATAGGAGGCCAATCCCCATATTAGAATAGCCTTGCAACGAACGTTTGGGAAAAAAGGAGTCCTTCAATGCAGATTACAGACATCCGAATCCGGAAGGTTACCACGGAAGGCAAGTTGAAGGCGTATGTTACCGTTACCTTTGATAACTGTTTCGTTGTGCATAACGTAAAGGTCATCGAGGGTAAAACGGGGATCTTCATAGCCATGCCTAGTCGCAAGACGAAGACGGGGGAATACAAAGATGTGGCCCATCCGATAAACTCCGAGTTTCGGAACGAGTTACAAAAGCGTATCCTAAGCGCGTATTCGGAAATGGGAGAATCGGCAGAGACTACGGAAGCGGAGCCCGAGGACAAATAGTCTTTTACGGGCTTGCACATACACTACCTTGGGACGTCGGCAAGCGGTTAAGCCTCCGGGTTTTGATCCCGGCATACGTAGGTTCGAATCCTACCGTCCCAGAGAAAATCATATATGTTATGTATTGAACATTGATCAATAGAAGGAGTTAGTCGTGGAAACTGTAGCATTTTCGGCTGTGGAGCGAAAAGAATTGAAGAAAAGCGCGACAAGACGGTTGCGAAAGGAAGGGATGATCCCTGGAATCGTATATGGGTATGTGGGAACGATACCTATCGCTGTCAACGCCCATGATTTCAGATCGAAGTTTCATCGAATGTCGGAAAATACGATCATCAACTTGAAGGTTGGCGACAAGGTGTATGATGTACTCATCAAAGACTATCAGAGCAACATCATGAAGGGTACTATAGAGCATATAGATTTCTATGCGATCCAGAGTGATAAAGTAGTACGTACCCGAATACCTATGCATCTGGTAGGATCTGCCAAGGGAGTTCGGGAAGGAGGAATCCTGGAGGTACATTTGCACGAATTGGAGGTGGAGTGTTTACCGAAAGATCTCCAGGATCATATCCCTGTAGATATTAGCCGTTTGGAAATCGGACACTCCATTCATGTGAAAGATGTACAGATTCCCGCAGGGATCAAAGTTCTTTCTCTCCCGGATCAGGTGGTGGTTTCGGTACTCCATGCTAGAGCCGAAGTGGCTGCCCAGCCGACTGCCGAGGCTGCTCCGGCTGCTGGCGAAGCCGCAGGAACGACCCCAGAAGGAACGAAACCGGCAGAAGCTTCGAAGTCGGCTGCTGAAAAGAAATAGGAGAGTTCACTGGATCTCTTGGTTCTCGGATTGGGGAATCCTGGGACAACCTACCAATACACACGTCACAATGCGGGGTTTTGGGTGGTAGACCACCTGAGGGATACCCTCAATATCCGTATGAAGAAACCTACGTTCAGAGCGTATCAGATCGGCAGGGGAAGGATTGGGGATCAAACGGTGTTTCTGGCAAAACCACTCACTTACATGAATCGTTCGGGTGAGGTGGTTCAGCCACTTTTAACATACACCAATCTTCCCCTTTCCTCTCTGCTGGTGATCTGTGACACCCTCGACCTGCCGCCCGGCAGGATACGCCTCAGGAGGAAAGGATCCTCTGCAGGACACAATGGGTTGAAATCCATCATTGCGGCTACGGGCACAGGGGAGTTCATGCGGCTCTACATCGGAATCGGAAGACCAGCGGGTGGAATGTCGGTGGTAGACTATGTTCTGGGAAGACCCTCTTCGGAAGAACAGCCTCTGCTGGAACAAGCGGTGATGCAGGCCGGAAAGGCTGTACTTGGCATCCTGGAGAAAGGCCCTGAAGCGGTGATGAATGAAATCAATCGAAAAGGATGATCCCGTCCTGTCTAAGGCACGGGCATACCTGCACAAAGCGTCCTTACCCAAGAACGCAGTACTTCTAGTCGCCATTTCCGGGGGGGTAGACAGTACCGCCCTGGGAATCGCGCTGAAGGAGCTCGCCCCGGAGTTCTCTTTCTCCCTCATCGTTGGATACTTCAATCACCGTTTACGTTCGATGGAGGAGGAACAGGAAGAAATTTCCTTCGTTTCCACCCTGGCCTCACGCCTGGAGGTGCCCCTTTTGATCGGCGAAGCGGAACGGGGCAGGATTGCATCCCAGGCATCTGTAGAAAAGCGAAGTGTGGAGGAAGTCGCACGGGAATATCGGTATCGATTTTTATGGAAAACTGCAAAAGAACAGGGGGCGGATTTCGTCGTTACCGCCCATACCGCATCGGATAATGAGGAAACTCAGATACTCCGGATCTTTCAAGGTTCTTCTCCCGCAGGACTCAGAGGGATTCCCTGGAAAGATAGAAAAATCCTCCGCCCCTTCATTCGGGTCACCAGGGACGAGATTGTGGATTTCCTCCATAAAAGAGGGATAGAACCCCTGGAGGATCGATCCAATAGGGATCTACGATTTTTACGGAACGCCGTAAGGCACCGACTCATTCCCCTAATCAGGGAAATTTTCCCCGGATATCGAACCGCTTTGAAACGTTTGGGCATCAAGATGGGTTGGATCGAAGAGTTCCTCCAAGAAGAACTCTCCCGCCGAGATCCATGGAAATTCACCGATATGGGTTGGACATGTACGGTAGAAGAATTCTATGCGCTTCCACCGATCCTTCGGCTCTATTCCCTCTATCGACTCTTCGATAGAACCAGGCTGACCCAATTCCATAGGTTCCCCTTCGCTTTTCTTCTTCCCTTGATACAGATCTCTCCTAGAGAAAATTTGCGGGGGGTATGGGAGAAGGGAACCCTCCGGATACGGATCGAAGGAGGGAGGATCTATTGGGAATCCAATATTGTCCAGAAAAAGAAAAAAGGGTATCTTTACCTTTTAGAAGGGGATATGAGTTTTACGATTGCAGATACTCTTGAAGTTGAAGTGTGTCCCGTGGAAAAGGGAACTTCCCCTGAAAATGGGGAGGTATTCGATCGGGGGGCATATCAAACCCTCTTCCTCCGTTCCAAACGTCCGGGGGACACGATTCAGTTGGATCGGGGTAGGAAATCGCTAAAGAAACTCTTGAGCGAACTGCATCTTCCAACCAGATACAGGGAGGAGGTGCCCATCCTACAGGGGGATACCGAGGTGCTGGCCGTATTCTTAGGAGCCTATGGCCTACCTACCCTTCGATCGAAATCTGCGATACTCGATCCCATGAAGGACACCGCGAAATCGAATCTTATCACAATACAGATATATAGAATCAGAGGTGGAGAGGGCAGTGAACAATCAGAATAATTCAAACGAACCGAAAAACCAGCCTCCGGTTAGGTTCAATTTCAACAACAACCGGTTTGCCTTGATGTTTCTCGTGGTGCTGATGAGTTTGTTCGTACTGTTTTTCTTTTTCAGTGATAAAACCGTTACCACGGAAATCCCGTACTCCGTATTCCTCGGCTACGTAGACCAGGGAGAGGTGGAATCCGTAAAAATCATAGACCAGCAGGAAATTCAGGGTACACTAAAGGGAAGGGGTGGAGAATCAACCTTATTTAAAACCACCATTCCCTACTTCGACAGTGATTTGATCCCCCTGTTGAGAAGCAAAGGGGTACGCATCTCGGGGGGGCAGCGGACAGTATCGCCCTTGCGAGTGGTGTTGGAGTTCATGCCCTGGTTCATCGGGTTTTTCTTCATCTGGTTCATGTTCCGCCAGATCCAGGGAGGGGGAAACAAAGCGTTTTCCTTTGGTAAAAGCAGGGCCAAACTCTACATCGACGATGGAAAGAAGGTAACCTTCGCGGATGTGGCAGGTCAGAAAGAGGCGAAGTACGAACTGCAAGAAGTGGTGGAGTTTCTGAAGAATCCGGGCAAGTACACGAAAATGGGGGCCAAGATTCCCAAGGGAGTCCTTCTCGTGGGGATGCCCGGTACAGGAAAGACTCTCCTCGCAAAGGCCTGTGCGGGAGAGGCGAATGTCGCTTTCTTCCACATGTCTGGTTCCGATTTCGTGGAAATGTTCGTGGGAGTCGGGGCCAGCAGGGTGCGAGACCTCTTCGAGCAGGGGAGGCGGCATGCTCCCTGCATCCTGTTCATCGATGAGCTGGATGCTGTGGGAAGGACTCGAGGTGCCGGATACGGTGGGGGGCACGATGAGCGGGAACAAACATTGAATCAGATGCTGGTAGAGATGGACGGTTTCGATACGAAGGACGGGGTGATCATCCTGGCCGCTACCAACCGTCCAGATGTGTTGGATCCTGCTCTGTTACGGCCTGGCCGGTTCGACCGGCAGGTAGTAGTGGACATGCCCGATATCCAGGAACGAGAAGAGATCCTGAAAATACACTGTGCCCGTATCCCCCTGGGGAAAGGGGTAGATCTTGCCAAGCTAGCTAGGGCTACTCCAGGAACCTCTGGCGCCGATTTGGCCAACCTGGTGAACGAAGCAGCCCTTTTTGCCGCCCGGAAGAACAAGAGTACAGTGGATATGGAGGACTTTGAAGAAGCCCGGGACAAGATCCTTCTGGGGGTGGCAAGGAAGTCCAGAGTGATTCTCCCGAAGGAAAAACGAATGACTGCGGTACATGAGTCAGGGCACGCTCTTCCGCATTACTATCTCAAGCACACCGATCCCCTCCACAAGGTTACCATCATTCCACGGGGAAGAGCGCTGGGTCTATCTCTCTTTCTTCCTGAAACAGATACCTATTCGCGAAGCAAGAGCTGGTTGGAGGATCGGATAAAGATCATGCTGGGAGGGTATGCCGCGGAGAAGCTCATATATGACGACACATCTACGGGAACGAAGAACGATATCGAGCAGGCTACCGAGATTGCCAGGAAGATGGTGTGCGAGTGGGGGATGAGTCCTGAACTGGGACCGGTTGCCTACGGGCAGGAGGATGAACCAATTTTCCTAGGTAAAGAGATCGCTCGCCACAAGGATTATTCGGAGGAAACCGCTCGTAAGATCGATGCAGCCATTCGATCGATCATCAGCAACGCCCTGCAGGAAGTGGAACAACTCCTCCGCGAACACAAGGATCAGCTTATTCTCCTGGCGGATACGCTGGTGGAACGGGAAACCTTGGACGACGATGAGATTCGAGCTTTGTTGGGATTTCCGAAAAGACAGAGCCATACAGAGGAAGAGGGGAGTAAAGTGAGCCATCCTGAACAAGTGAAGGCATGAGAAGAAAGGTTGTTCCCACTCTTTGTATCCTTGTCCTCGTCCTACTAGGCAATATACATCTCGTTGCCCAGCCGCTAGAGGTGAAACCCATAGAAAACCTCCTGAAAGATGGGAGGGCACAGGAGGCTCTCCTTGTCATCGAATCCTTCCTCACTCACCTTCCTACCGAATCGGATCTTCTCTATTTGAAAGGGTTGGCACTTCCTCACGAGGTGCTTTCCCTCGAGAAGGCCATCCAAAACAATAGATGGAAGAACTATAGAGAGACGGATGCCCGGCTTCTCCTGGCAGAACGGTACCTACGGCGCCGACTGTTCCCGGATGCTCTATCTGTACTTCAGGGTATGAAAGTTTCTGGGGAATCCCTCCCTGAGTATTGGCACCTTCTCGCTCGAATCCAGTTTGGACAGGGTATGCGGGAGGAAGCCTTTCTCACCCTACGGAAAGCCATGATGGCATTCCCCAAGGATCCCCGATTTCTAACCCTATACTTTCGTCATCGGGATTTTGTAACCCCCCATGACTCTATCCTCTGGGAACTGGTAGATCCAAAGGATCCTCGCTTCTTGGAAGCCCTGGCAGAATACCTCTGCATCCTTCCAGATGGAGACCAACGGAATACTCTTCTGCAAGAGTACCTCCGTTTAGGGGGAAAAGATCCCCGGGTATTCGTACCGAGGGCAGGAATAAAAGACGAAGAGTTCGAAGCTCAGTGGAGTAAGGTGAAAGAATCGGGAGGCCTTTCGAGAATCGATGTGTGGGAACAGGCCTTATCCCGTTTCCCTACAGGAAAGATCAGGGAGAGGCTTCTGGAAGACCTCCATCGGTATTCAGGGCAGATTGTTCGAGATGCCGAACTGGACGGGTATGTGGAGGAAGTAAGGAGGTTGGTGGAAGGAAATCTAACTCACCTCGCCGTGGATTCGGATCAGGATGGAGAATGGGATCTAGTGATCGATTTCCTGGCTCAAAAACCTTACCGGATGCAGGTACATCACAGAGAGAAGGAGAGGATACAGATATTTTTCGTCGATTACCCCCGGGTCGATCGTGTTCTGGTACAACAGGAAGGTTTCCAGAAGGAGTATCGGTATGGCATCCCTCCTTTTCTTTGGAAAGAAGGACCTTTTCAGTTATCAGATGGGAAGCTTCCTATGAGTCTTGTACCCGTACGGATGGAAACTCTCGAACCCCTCCTTACCTTTGCATTCCAGGAAGCGAAGCCCTACGAGCGAATCGAAACCTGTCTACCATGCAAACGGGTCCGAAAACACCTCTATCAGGAAGGTAGAATTCTTTCCTTTCAGGAGGAACAGGAGATCCGAACCGGCGAGACCCGGAAACGGACCGTAACTTTTCGAGAGGGATCTCCTATTGTTGGATTCGTCGATCTGGATGGAGATGGTGTGTACGATGTACGAGAATCCTACGTCAATGGTGTATTGGAATCGATAGAACTACTGGCCGGAAATCGAACAGCATACCGGGAATTCCTATCCACGGAACTGAAAGAGTGGGATTTCAACGGGGATGGAAAGATAGATGCACGGGAATACGCTGCAGGCAGAGGAAGGAAAGTAGTAGAGTTTTCCTCCCTCCTCGATTCAATCTTTGATGCAAGAGCGTGGGCGGAATCACGATGAAGAGATGGATTTTGGGCACACTGGGCATGCTTCTCGTCTTTTCCTGCAGGACCCTTCCTCCTCCCCCTCCTGTTCGGACCCTTGAAGAAGTTACTCTCAAGGAAATCCAAAATTTGATTTCCAGTGAAGAGCCTACCAAAGCGTTGCAGTGGATCATTGGGTTACGCTCTTCCACCACTCCCATAAAGATCCCTCAAGAGGAGCTGGAGCGACTGGAAAAGGAAGCGAAAGAAAAGCTCATCGAAAAATTCTATCGGGCTGTCGAAGCCTCCGATTTTTCCTATGCACTATCTCTCTATACTTCCTTTCGTACCCTCTATGGTTCGGAAGGATTTAAAGAGTACTCGGTGAATCGACTTAGGTTTCTATTGGCGGAATCGGAACGGCAGAAAGGGAACGCAGTTTTAGCGCTGGCCCATTTTCGGGGAATGACGGATTGGGATTCCCTCTCTTCAGAGGAGCTTTTCATCTACGCGAACCTGGCTCTGGATCTGAAAAACCTTCCCGTTTGCCGAGCCATCTTGAAAGAGTTGGAACATCGAAACGCGTCAATTCATAAAGATCTGAAAGAAAGGGCAAACCTAACCATTCCTCTAGCCGATTATCTGGGGGGCACGGTCACTATCTGGGTGAATCGCGGGATCCGGATGGATCGAGGGATCGGTGTCCCCGACCGCGTAATTGGAAGCGGATTCTACATAGACCCGCGGGGATACCTACTTACCAATTACCATGTGATCCAGAGCGAGGTAGATCCCGAATACGAAGGATATTCCAGGCTGTTTATTCGCCCCTCCGGAAGGATCGATGAACGGATCCCCGCCAAGGTGATAGGGTATGATCGAATATTCGATATTGCCCTATTAAAAACTGAAGTTTCCCCCTCCTTTCTTTTTGGCGTCTCCGATGTGCAGGAATTGAAAGTCGGCTCCCGGATCTATGCGCTGGGCTCCCCCGGGGGGCTTGAGAACACCATCACCTCCGGCATCGTATCTGCGGTGGGAAGAAGGTTCTTTCAACTGGGAGATGCCATGCAGATGGATGTTCCAGTGAATCCCGGAAGCAGTGGAGGGCCTCTGATCGATGAGGAGGGAAGGTTGATCGGTATCGTGTTTGCCGGTATCGAACAGTTCCAGGGGGTGAACTTTGCTATACCTGCCTACTGGATACAGAAGATCCTGCCCGACCTCTACAAACCCGGAGAAGTCGTTCACAGCTGGATGGGTGTATCCGTGCAGGAGGTTCGGGAAGGCTTGGAGGTTCTTTACGTAGCCCCAGGATCTCCCGCTTACGAAGTAGGGATTCAGCGTGGGGACAAGATCCTACAGATCGGAGATGAAGTGGTAAGGAAGGTGAGGGATGCACAGTCGATCCTCCTTTCCCAACGGCCAGGCACTCTTATACGGGTGGGATTACAACGAAACGATGAACCGAAGTCTTACGTCCTCGCGCTCCAAAAACGTCCCTATAGCCCCCTCGAGAAACTGATCGATTACGAACGGAGAGAGAATCTCTTTCCTCCCCTGTTTGGGTTCACTGCCAGAAGTCTATCCAGTGGACTGTTTTCGGAAGATTTTATCGTGGAGAAGGTGTACCAGGGATCGGTAGCGGATGAAACAGGGTTGTCCGAAAACGATCCCTTCACTCTCCGGAATTGGATCGTAGACAAGAAAAAGCGTCTGGTACTCATGCAACTCAGCATTAAACAACGGAAGGCGGGATTCCTGGAGGGAGGAGTGCAAATGGGGGCTTTGCTGGAACAGAATAACTTTCTATAACTTTCCCAACACCCTTGCGAAAATACTCTCTCTCTCCTATGCTTAGATGCGGATAAAAGTATGAACAAAGCAGAATCCTTCGATCTTCTTCACGATACAGAAAAACCGCCCCGCATCCTGATCGTGGAAGATGAGAACATCGTAGCCCTGGACATCAAGATGCATCTCCGTAAGTATGGCTTTGAGGTAGCGGGCATCTTCTCCAGTGGGGAAGAGGTGTTGGCCCATATCGAGGAAGTAAAGCCGGATTTGATTCTGATGGATATCAAGCTTCAGGGAACTCTCGATGGGTTGGAGACATCCCGAATCGTAAAAGAGCGGTATGGCCTTCCCGTTGTGCTACTCACCGCTTTTGCCGACGAGGCTACCGTACAGCGGGCAAAAGTGATCGAACCCTTTGGATACATCATCAAACCTTTCGAAGAAAAAGAGTTGCGTACAGCTATCGTGATCGGATTGTACCGTCACAGGATGGAACGCAAACTCCGGTATAGGGAAGAGCTGTTTTCGAAAACCTTGCGGAGCATCACCGATGCCGTAGTGGTCCTGGATCCTCAGGAACAGATCGAATACATGAATCCCGTGGCGGAATCACTCTTGGGACAGCCTCTATCGAAAGTGCAAGGGAGGAGGTTCCGGGATCTATTCACTCTTCAATCCGCGGTTCTTAAAATACCTACCCTGCGCTACAATAATCTCCATGAGTTGCACATGGAAGGAAAAGTGCATGAAGTAGAATTAAACAGTTCTCCCCTGGTGAATGAAAAAGGGGAGAGAACGGGCACGGTGATCATACTTCACGAGGTAACGGAACAGGTGGAAATGGAGAAGGCTCTCCACCAGAGCGAACTGCAGTTGCGACAAGCTCAGAAGATGGAAGCCATCGGAAGGTTGGCTGGTGGAATCGCCCATGATTTCAACAATCTGCTAACCATCATTCTTGGATACTCCCGGATCCTTATGGAAGACCCTTCTGTCAGTCCTCAGGTCCGTACCAACATCGAAGGGATCCAGCAGGCTGCCTTCAGGTCCATTCATTTGACCCGTCAACTTTTGACCTTTTCTCGACACCAATCCTCAGAATACAAGACGGTGAACCTGAACCAACTGGTTCGGGACATGGAAAAGATGGTCCGCCGGTTGATCGGAGAAGAGATCAGGGTGATTCTCGCCCTCGATGCGGAACCGGCAGAAGTGTATGTGGACCAGGGACAGATAGAACAGGTGATCGTGAATCTGGTAGTGAACGCTCGGGATGCCATCGATGGGATAGGTACGATTTTCATCCAAACGGGGAACCTTACCATCGAACCGGGATTCTCTACCGTTACGGGGCCCATGAAGGGGGGAGAGTATGTCACTCTCTCCATACGGGATACTGGGGTTGGGATCCCCGAGCACGTTCTTCCCAACATATTCGAACCCTTTTTCTCCACGAAAGAAACAGGGAAGGGTACCGGGTTGGGGTTGTCCACCGTGTACGGTATCGTAAAACAATCGAATGGAGGAATCTTGGTACGAAGCGCTCCCAACCAGGGCAGCACATTCACTATTTTGCTCCCCTCACAGGGCAAGCCCTCCTCGAAAGAGGAGTCCGCGAAACCATCCGCGGAAAACCTGATGGGTACGGAAACGATCTTGATCGTGGAGGACGAGGAGTACATTCGGAATCTGATCCTGAAATTCCTTACCCCCTACGGGTACAAAATCCTCGATGCGCCCAATGCCGGGGAGGCGCTATTGATCTGTGAAAGGATTCAGGAGCCCATCCACCTTATGGTTACGGATGTAATCCTACCCCACATAGACGGGCAGCAACTGTACCGAAGGTTGAATCAAATCATTCCCTCGATGAAAGTACTGTTCATTTCGGGGTATCCCAAGAAAATTCTCCTAGAAAAAGGGCTGCTGGAAGAGAAAGACCCTTTCCTGCAGAAACCCTTCGACCTGGAGGGATTTCTGCAGAAAGTCCGAAGCATCTTGGATATCTAAGGAACTTACGCTATAGTGTCCTCACCCATGAAAACCAAGAACATCCGCAACTTTTGCATTATCGCGCATATCGATCATGGAAAATCTACCCTGGCAGATCGATTCATCCAGCGGGCTCACCTGGTGGAGGATCGGTTGTTCAAAGATCAGATTCTCGACTCGATGGATATCGAGAGGGAAAGAGGCATTACCATCAAATCTCAGGCCGTGACCATTCCCTATCAACGCAAGGGAGAGGAGTATATCCTGAACCTGGTGGATACCCCGGGACATGTGGATTTTTCCTATGAGGTCTCTCGGGCCATTTCCTCCTGTGAGGGAGCCCTCCTATTGATCGATGCAACTCAAGGGGTGGAAGCCCAGACCCTTTCCAACATGTACATGGCGCTGGAACACAACCTCGAGATCATACCGGTGATCAACAAAATCGACCTTCCCGCTGCCGATATCGAAGGGGTGAAACGGCAGATCGAACATGATCTGGGCCTGGATCCGGATTCCGCCCTATTGGTTTCTGCAAAAACTGGTCAGGGGATGGAGACCCTGTTAGAGGCAATTGTCGACCGGATCCCTTCTCCCAAAGGGAATCCGGCAGGCCCCTTACGAGCATTGATCTTCGATTCCCACTATGATCCCTTTCGAGGAGTGGTGATCCATATTCGGATCTTCGATGGAAGGGTAGCTCCGGGTGATAGGATCATGCTCTACTCCAATCAAGCGACTTACGAGGTGGAAGAAACAGGGATATTCAGAATCACTCTCCAGCGGACAGGAAGTTTGGAAACGGGGGAAGTAGGGTACCTGCTGGCAGGGATCAAGACAGTACGGGACGTTAGGGTAGGAGATACCGTTACTCTTGTGACAAACCCCTGCAAAGAACCCCTGCCGGGTTTCAGGGAAGCGAAACCTGTGGTGTTCTCCTCCATCTATCCGGTGGACCCCGATGAGTACGAGGCCCTTCATCAAGGCTTGGAAAAATTGAAATTGAACGATGCCGCCCTGGTGTTCGAAAAAGACTCTTCCGTGGCCCTCGGCTTTGGGTTTCGATGCGGGTTCCTGGGGTTGCTCCATCTGGAGGTAGTACAGGAACGATTGGAACGGGAGTTTGGCCTATCCATCGTGCTGACGGCACCTTCCGTGCGTTACAGGATCAAACTGCGAAACGGTGAAGAAATCTTCGTGGATAACCCTGTGGAATATCCTGATCCCTCCCGGATCGAGTACACAGAGGAGCCCTACATCAAGGCCACGATCATCACTCCCACTGAGTTCCTGGGATCCGTCATGACCCTCTGCATGGAGAAACGGGGCCAGCAGGTAGGCATGTACTACCTCGATCCCAAACGGGTAGAGATCCTGTACGAAATGCCTCTGGCAGAGGTGCTGTTCGATTTCTACGATAAATTGAAGTCCATCAGTAAAGGGTATGCATCCTTCGACTATGAGTTGATTGGGTATAGAAGGACAGACCTCGTCAAATTGGATATTCTAGTGAATGGCAAGCCTGTGGATGCCCTTTCCCAGTTGGTATACCGTGCCCATGCCCAGAGCCGCGCCCGGACCATCTGCAAGCGGCTCCTTGATGAAATCCCCAGACACCAGTTCAAGATACCCATTCAGGGGGCCATAGGAGGGCAGATCATTGCCCGGGAGACCATTTCGCCAGTCCGGAAGGATGTGACTGCCAAGTGCTATGGGGGGGACATCACCCGGAAACGGAAACTGTTGGAAAAACAGAAGGAAGGAAAGAAGCGAATGAAAATGGTAGGGAATGTGGAACTTCCCCAGAGTGCATTTTTGTCGGTCCTCAAGTCATCGGAAGATTGAGGCCCCTTTGGATTTGGGTTAAAAGGCGCATATAATGCTTGATGTTGGATCCCAAGCGAACAGCGAGGGGTTTGCTGAAGCTTTCAGAAGTGCCGCTTGATTCGAAGGGTGGCAGTTCAGGTAGGTCCAGGAAGAGGAAATCCAACGATTCCAGGTTGCGGCATCTTCCCCTCATTTCCTTTTCGATTCCCTCCTCCACCTCTTCCAGTTTTTTATACGTCTCCTGGAAAAAACGTTGTAGGTGCCCTGTATTCCACTGAGGAGGGGGTGGGAGGACCTCGTCTGAAAGATTCCCTTTCGGTTGGGCTATACCTTCCAACAACGAGGTTAGCTCTCGAAAATCTGTAATAGGGAGGGCTCCAAAATCCAAGCCTCGGGTGCTTAAGGTATACACTCTCCGTTCCTGTTGGCAAATGGTCCGGGCCACTTCCTGGAAGGATTGAAGAACGGGGTCTACTTTTACCATCTGGCCGTTCAAAAGGCGTGTAAGGCCTTTCTGACGATTCAGGCTACTTTCCAGAAGAGGAGACGGATCCAGTCTATGATGACGGGAAACATGGACTCGATGAGTATAACTTCCTCGGGCATGAGGTTTCCCTGCGGTGTAGTGAAAATCCATTCCCAGACAGAGGATGGGTAAGCTCGGATGGGAACGGGTACAGGCAATGTAGAGGGCGATGTTCCCTACAGATCCTAGGGGGGGAACCATCGAGGGAAGCATGGATGTCACTAAAGGGTCCTCGAACCATCGGAGGGACTCGAACCTGGTCAAAAATAGGTAGAGGGGGCCTTTCCAATGTCGTAGGATCCCCGGGTAAACAGTCAGGTCTGCCGCCAATGGAATCCCTTCATAGGAAAGGGAAAGAAAATCTTGCAGGTTTGTGGCCTGGGAATCCACACTCACCGCTAGATCGGGCCGAATACCTAAAGAGCTCAGAACAGGGAGGGCAGTATCCACTACCACCAGATACACCGCATCTCGAACCTTCTCGATCCATCGGAATCGATCCTCGAGGGATTCTCCCGCACCTACTACCAAGGGAGGCTTTTGGATCCGTAACTGTTCCAGGGAAAGGGCCTGCGGAAGGTAGAGGAGGTTTTTGAACAGGTTGGTCATCCAGCGTTTCCCCAGCCGTAGGGTGGTCAACCGATTGCGGTGAACTCTTTCCAGATGCGTCAGTAACTGCTTCTGGACTTCGTCATAGAAGGATCGGTACAGGATGTATCCCCTGTTCAGAGGGACCATAAGGATCTTCCGGAATCGTTTAAAGTCGATCTTTTTTTCCAGAAACTCGATGAGCGCGGGGATGGAATCGGTTCGAATGAAGGAAACTTGCGGATTCTGTTCGATGTGAGGGATGAAAATCTTTAGGGTGATATCCATCAATAGTTGATCCTTCTCTAGGCATAAAAGATGGGAAGTGGGGGATAACCGCTGCAACAGTTCTTTTATACCGTACCCCAAAAGGGGGGAGGGGACTATGATGATGGATTTTTCGGGCAATGGAATTGAAGATGCCCGCATGCGGCTATGTTCTGCGGGGGATTGTTCGTGGTATAGGTATTTGCCTTTGTAATGAATATTGAGTCCCCCCGGCCTGGAGTCCAGGCGGGGGATGGTGTCTGTCATTGTTTCGGCAGAAAGTATTGAAAGAATACCGAATTGAAATCGTCTTTGAAGTCTTTCGAGGTTACGATGAATTGCTGAATATTTTCTTCCGTGAATCTCTGGACGATAAAGGGGAGATACACTTCCAGTACCTGCAAATCTTCCATTTTTACTGCCCGTTCATCCACAAGTTTCAAAAGGGTAATGGAATCCCCCAGAACAACCGGCTCGGAAGTTTCGTTCGGTTTCAGGGAGAAGGTGGTGATGAAGAAACTTTCCCTGTAGGCCGCACCGGATAAGGCGCTATCGGTTCTCGAGACGGGTTTAAGGAATACAGAGTTTCCATAATTTATGGGGAAATAGTCGGTTTCTTTCACGGAAAGACCTTTCTTTGCAGCAAGAACTTCGAAGGCTGTTGTTTTCGTTTCTTCTTTGAATTTCTTCGCCTCTCCGAGAAGATAGTCTTCGATTTTTCCCCGTTCGAAACTCATCATGTAGGTTCGCACCGTTTTCTTCACCTCTGGATCCGAAAAATTGGCGGGTATGGCAGGTTCGTCACAGCGGAAGATCAACCATCCTTCGGAGGCTTCCACCGGCTGTGCTACCTGTCCTTTCCCTAAAGAGAAGATCTTGGCCGTGTCTTCTGGTTTTTTTATGATTGTGTCCAATTCATAAGCATACCGGAAGCCCATATCTCCCCCTTTTTCTGCAAAGGGGTCCTTGGAGTAGGAACGAGCCCCGTCCTCGAAGGTGATTTCTTTCTTTTCGATCCGCTCGAACACTTTTTCCGCGTCTTTTTTCCCAGTGGTGATGGTTATGAGGGAGAACCGGGCCCGTTTGAACTTGGCTTCGTTTGCTGTTAGATAGGCTTGCACTTCCGATTCTGGGTACGAGGTGAAGGGAAAGAGGATGTACTTTACCTTTCGTTCCGGGGAAGCGAGGGATTTCAAGAATTGTATTTCTTTGCTACTGAGGGGAATGGATCCCATGTCTTCCAGGTACGCTTGGAATACGAGATTTTCTCGTACCGTTTTTCGAATGGTATACCGTTCCGATAGGGGAGTCTGGCGGTATCGCTTTTCCGAGAACTCACCGTTTTCCAGGTAGGCGGGATACGAAGCAAGATTTTCATCGATCCTATTCTCGGATACATGGAAACCGCTTTCCTCCATCAAGGTAACGATGGCTGTATGGAAGGTGGTTCGATCGAAAGCCCCTCGCCATACCTGATACACCTGAGCTTCCAAATTGTCCTTCTGGTCTCCCTGGGAGCGTAGCTGTTCAGCTAGAAGGTCCTTTTGCTGGGAAAAATAATTACCTGGTATGTATTCGATGGGTTTACCTTTGAACGAACCAAACACGATTCTACCTGTCCCCCCGATTTTACCTACCACGGGTGCCCCGATAAAAGTTACCACGATGATCACGAGAATGATCACGCTGAAAATGTACAATCCCCGGGGTGTATGACGTTTTGTCTGGACTTGATCTTCCCCGTGGGGTTTAGTGGCGTTGGTTTTCTTCTTTGATGTAGATGGCATGCGGTGAAAGATACCATGCAACCATCGGGTTGTCAATTCAGAGCCATCCCCTCATAGACCCTGCCTTGCGCGGATCTAGGAAATTTTGAGATACTGTTTGTATGCTGATCTGTGGGGTAGATGAAGCAGGCAGAGGGCCCCTGGCTGGACCTGTTGTGGCGGCGGCGGTGATTTTGCCGAACACCGATTTTCCTACCGAAAAATTGAAGGATTCCAAAGCTATGTCTACAGAGGATCGGCGGTACATGTCCGCTATACTTAGGGAAAGATCTTGGTGGTCTTTAGGAGAAGCTTCACCACAAGAGATCGACGCTCTCAATATCCTTCAGGCTACCCTTCTGGCAATGAAGCGGGCCATTGAAGGGTTGCCTGTTGTTCCCGACAAGGTGCTGGTGGATGGATTGTTCGTACCAAAGGTTGCACTGAATTGTGAAGCCCTAGTACGGGGAGATGCAACGGTGCCCGAGATCATGGCAGCCTCGATCCTCGCCAAGACGTATCGGGACGATCTGATGATCCAATGGGCGCGGGTCTATCCTCAATATGGATTCGAGCGCCACAAGGGATACCCCACGAAAGCCCATCAAGAGGCACTCAAGAAGTGGGGGCCTTCCCCGATCCATCGGAAAAGTTTCCGCTTGGTTTACGTTTCATGAAGTCCGTTGCGAGCTGGAAGGCTCTGATGAAGGCTTCCAGATCTTCCTTGAAAATTACGATTTGGTGCCTTTCGAAATCGGTATCTCCATGCTTCTTGCTTTCCACGATGTTTAGGAAAATATCCCCATTCCGATTCTCTTTGATGTTGAAAAAGTATGTCCGCTTTTCCGACTGAGAATGCACACGTGTAGAGAACAATTCACCCCTGATGCCCATGGATGGAACTATACAGTAAAACAGGAATCTTGACAACTTGCATGAAGTTTTGTTATATACACTATGAACACGCGCCTGTCGTATAACGGCTATTACCTCAGCCTTCCAAGCTGAAGATGTGGGTTCGACTCCCATCGGGCGCTAGCGGGCGATTAACTCAGCGGGAGAGTGCTACCTTCACACGGTAGAAGTCGGCAGTTCAAACCTGCCATCGCCCATTTCATTTTTTAATGAATTAAAACGTTTACAGTGGTTAGAAGAAGTTGACGGCTTACAATATTTTTGACCTTGTGGGAGGACTTGCGGTATTCCTCTTCGGAATGGTGATGATGAACAGCAACATCACCGCCTTTGCCGGAGACAGCCTCCGAAGGTTGATGTTCCTCCTTACCAAGAACAAGGTCCGAGGATACCTGACAGGATTAGGGGTTACCATCCTCAACCAATCTTCCTCGGCTACCACTACCCTGGAAGCGATGCTGGTGGGCTCGGGTCTAATGACTTTCCAACAGAGTCTTGCCATCACCCTGGGAGCCGAATTGGGTTCCACCTTTTTGGGTCAACTGTTCGCATTCCCCAAAATAACGAAGCTGGCTACCCTCTTTATTGCGGTGGGTTTTTTTGCCTACTTAATCGTCTCTTCCAAAAAGAGAAAGTCCGCTGCCAATACTCTACTAGGTTTTGGACTCCTCTTTCTAGGGATGGATATGATGTCCCACGCCATGGCGCCGTTACGAGGGTGGAAGCCTTTCTTAGATGCCATGAAGGCGGTAGAGGCTCCGGAGTTGGGGATCCTTCTGGGTCTAGTGTTCACCATGATCATCCAGTCCTCTGGAGCCACTTCGGGAATCGTCATTGCGATGGCCATTGCAGGTTCTATCAACCTGTACCAGGCAGTACCCATCAACTTGGGTGCTTCCATCGGTACCTGCATCACAGCGATATTGGGAAGCCTCACCTTGAACCGAGAGGCGAAACGTACCGCCTATATCCATGTAGTGTTTCAAACCATTGGGGTGTTCATTGCCTACATTCTCCTTCACATTCCCTACGGGGGGGAGAACGTGTATATCTTTCTGACAAAGAAGATTACTTACCTACTTACCGGTTCCATGGACAACCTGCCTCGTCAGATCGCGATGGCTCATACGCTGATGCCTGTGATAAACCATATCTTTCTATTTCCCCTTCTGCCCTGGATCGTGAAAGCATTCAATCGAGTTTTCCCTCCGATGCCGCCCAAAGAAGAGTTCGGAGTACAGTATTTGAACGAATCCATCCTTTCCGAACCTGCCATTGCTCTGTTTCAGGCCAAGAAAGAAATCCTGCGGATGGTTCCCATCATCGAAGGGATGCTGGAAACCAGTCAAAACATCTTCAACCATAGAGACCGGGAACTATGTGCCCGAATCAAGGCCGATGACAAGCAATTGGATTACCTACGGAGAGAGATCGTTCTGTACTTGACCAAAATCTCAAAACAGCCTCTCACAGACCAGGAGAGTCGAACGCAGGTAGGGTACCTTTTCATTGTGAATGAGTTGGAAAACCTGGCGGATGTGATCGACAAGAACGTCCAGGATCGAGCCAAGAAACTCTTGAAAAAGGGCCTCCAGTTCTCCGAAGAGGGAATGGAGGAAGTGAATGAACTATTCAGGATCGTGAGGAAGAATTTCTCCCAGGTCATGACAGCTTTCGATAAGGATGATATTGAGGCAGCAAAGAATCTCAGTCACCTGGCAGAAAAGAGTTGGGAACTGCAAACTACCCTTCGTAGGAAACATTTCGAGAGGTTGAATGTGGGCATTCAGCCCTCCATGGAAACCACGGAAATACACATGGATCTGCTGAATCACCTACACAGGATAGACCAACATGTGTACCATATCGTGCAGGCGATTCTCGAGATGCATGGAGCAGGATAGTCAATAGTACCGATGGAAGTCCTGGATGCGGGAAAATAGTCGAAGTTTCGCAATAGCCTTCTCTTGGATCTGCCTGACCCGTTCCCGAGTAATTCCCAAAAGCTTGCCCGTTTCCTCCAGAGTGAGTGGCCCTTCACCTTCCAGACCGAAACGTAGCTGAATGATCCGCATTTCACGCTCACTCAACTGTTTCAGTACTTCCGTCAAGGTATCCTGGATAGTTAGATGGAAAACCGACTCGAAGGGCTCTGCATTCCCGTCATCCCGAATTAGGTCGGATAAGCGGGTTAGATTATCGTCGTCTACCGTCGTATCGAGGGAAGCCGTTTCCTGGGTGAGTTGCATGATGGCACTTACTTTCTCTCTGGAAATGTTCATGTATTCGGACAATTCGGTATTGTTCGGATCCCTGCCCAATTCTTGGGTAAGATTCTTTGCGATGAAGTAACACTTCTTGATGGTGTTCAGCATGTGAATGGGGATACGAATTACCCGACCCTTATCAGCCAGACTTTTTATGATGGCTTGACGAATCCACCAGGTTCCGTAGGTAGAAAAGCGGCAACCTTTCGTGTAGTCGAATCGTTCTACCGCTTCGATCAAGCCGATATTTCCTTCATCGATCAGATCTAGAAGGGACAGTCCCCTATGTTGGTACTTTTTTGCGATAGATACCACCAGCCTAAGGTTGGAATTGATCATCCGATTCTTTTGAGCTCGAAGCTCCTCTTCCACTCTTCGTATTTCCTTTTCGATCTGTTCTTTTTCTTCGGGATGTGCGTGCTCTTTTTTTCGAAGTTCCTCGAGCTCCCTCCGTAGACTCTGAATACGTTCCCCTATCTGTTGCTCTTCCTCGATGGTCAACAAGGGGTACTGAGAGATCTGTTTGAGATATAGAGCCAAGGGATCTGTATCCAACTCCTTCGGTTTTCTAGATTTTTCTACGATTTTTCGAGGCTTTTTATGGGGAGTATCCTTGGGATGGACTGGTATATGATTCTTTTTATGCACAAAATTCCAACATTTTACACAATATCTTGGGTCTGCTTTATTGTCAATATCGGCACTTCTTTTTTGGATCTATACTGTCTCTTTCATCCTTCCATCAAGGAATTCCCTGGAAAACCGATACTAGGAATGTCTTGAAGGAGCTAGAATGATTCGAGGTCTTTACATTGGGGCGAGCGGAATGGTGGCGGAGTGGAACCGCCTGGATGCGGTTTCCAACAACCTCGCCAATACGGATCTCACCGGCTATAAACGGGACACGGTCGTTTTCAAGGCTTTTCCGGAACTCTTGATGCGCAGGATGGATGACGATGGGGTAAAGAGGATCCCCATGGGATCGATCGACGTCGCTCCAATCGTGGGCAGATTGGGTACCGGGGTGGAGACGAACGAAGTATTTACGGAGTTTACTCAGGGGGCGTTCAAAGAAACGGGAAGCGATTTCGATTTTGCCCTGGAGGGAGAGGGTTTTTTCACCGTTCTGACTCCGGATGGAGAACGATACACCCGCAATGGATCCTTTGTTCTTGGGCCTGAGAGTCTTTTGGTCACCAAGGAAGGGTATCCTGTGTTAGGTGAAAATGGCCCTATCAAGGTGAAAGAGAACAACTTCGTGGTGGATCAGTACGGGAATGTGTTCGTGAATCGCAGGTTCCTTCCCAACGATCACCGATTGGTATCCCGTTCGGAGAACGAATGGGATCAAACCGAGAAGCTGGATACCCTGAAGATCGTTCGCTTCCAGCGTCCCCGGTATCTCCGAAAACAGGGGTCGTCCCTATGGAAGGATACGGAGGAATCCGGCACAGCACTGGTGGTGGAACGAAATAGGAGGCCCAAAGTACATCAGGGATTCCTAGAGGCCTCTAACGTGAATCCCGTTACCGAGATGGTACGTATGATCGAGGTCAACCGGGCGTACGAAGCGAATCAAAAATCCATTCAGACTCACGATACCTTATTGGGAAGATTGTTGAATGAAGTATTACGAGCCTAACTACATAAGGAAAGGAGAGGGATAGTATGGTAAGATCCCTGTGGACCGCAGCCTCCGGGATGACCGGACAACAGTTCAATATCGATACGATTGCCAATAACCTTTCCAACGTAAATACCACTGGTTTCAAGAAGAACCGAGCAGACTTTGAAGACCTTCTCTATCAAACTAGGCGAGTTGCGGGAACCCCGGCTACGGAGGTAACCCTCGTGCCTACGGGAGTACAGGTGGGGCATGGAGTGAAGGTAGCGGCTACTCAGAAAGTATTCACGCAGGGTTCCCTTCAGAATACAGGAAACGTGAGTGATGTGGCCATCGAAGGTGAAGGGTTCTTCCGAGTTCTTCTCTACGACGGGACCTATGGGTACACGAGGGATGGGGCCTTCAAAATTGATTCCAATGGACAATTCGTTACTTCCAACGGTTACCGCCTGATGCCAGAGATTATTCTTCCGGAAGGCTTCATCCGGGAAACTCTCTCTATTTCCCAGGATGGACGGGTAACGGTAAAAGTCCCGGGGAATGACGATCCCATTACCGTCGGGCAGTTGGAACTGTATAGATTCGTCAATCCTACGGGGTTGCAGGCTATCGGTGAAAACCTCTATAAAGTTTCCGCCGCCTCAGGAGATCCCATTCAGGGTCGACCTGGATTCGATGGAATGGGAAAAACGATCCATCGGTTCCTCGAAATGTCGAATGTTTCTATCGTACAGGAGATGGTGAATATGATCGTGGCCCAGAGGGCCTACGAGTTCAATTCGAAGGCCATACAAACTTCGGATACGATGCTGGGCATTGCGGCAAACTTGAAACGATAGTGAAGTATGGATTCCTTATTCTCTGACCTTGTAAAAGACAGGACCAAGGTTCTCTTCCCTCGAAACGCGTATGAGTTGGAGAGGTTAGATCGGCTCCAGCGGCAAACGGGATCGACGCAGGATGAGCGGAAACTGAAAGAGGCTTGTCAGGATTTCGAGGCTATTTTCATCAAACAGGTTTTGGACGGGATGCGGAAAACAGTTCCTCGAACGGAACTGCTAGAACGGAACTTAGGGGAGGAAATTTTCGAAGATATGCTGTATACTGAATATGCAAAGATCATGGCGCGCAGGGGTGCCCTCGGAATCGCCGATCTCCTGTTTAGGCAGCTTTCCACCACTATTAAGAATGCATAGTTGTATAGAAAAGTAGACACTTCATTGTTCCCTATTGTTTACTTAATCTATAAGAATAATCTAATTCATTTCTATACAAATGATTGCCGCATTTAATTAGAAAATGCGCATGGTTGGTATGAATCTTGCAATTTATTTATTGCTATGAAAAAGGGCAACAGAGAATTGGTTTCCCTATCACAGGAAGATATACTGAGATCGTACTTCGCTCGTATCAAAGATTTTCCCGTTTTAACCTTTGAAGAAGAGCAGGATCTTTCCCGCCGAATCGGCAAGGGAGACCAGGAAGCATGTCAAAAACTCATCGAGTCCAACTTGAAGCTGGTAGTCAAGATTGCCAAGTCGTATATGTGTCCCGATGTGCCTCTGATGGACCTCATTCAGGAAGGAAATATTGGTCTGTTGAAGGCTGTCAAAAAGTTCGATTACCGGAAGAAAGTCCGTTTCAGTACCTACGCTTCCTGGTGGATCAAACAATCCATTACCCGTGCTCTTTCCAACAAGAGAAGGTCCATACGGCTGCCCCATCGAAAAGAAGACGCTTTACGGAAAATCCAAAAGACCTACCTGGATCTCAGTCAGAATTTTATGCGTGAACCTTCCATCGAAGAGGTAGCCGAGCATATCAGGATGAAGACCCATGAGGTGCAGGATATCCTGAACATGGGAGGTACGGTAGTCTCTCTCGACAGCGAAATGCATGAGGATAGTTGTAATCTTCACGATCTGTTGGAGGATTATACCTACAGTCCTGAATCGATGTTCATGAAAAAGATTATACGGGAAGATACGGTCCGGTGCTTAAAAAAGCTCTTCGAGAAGGAGCGTAAGGTTCTCATGTACCGGTTCGCTTTTCTGGGAGGCAGGCGGTACACCCTCAAGAGAATTAGCTCGAAGCTTTCCATTTCCCCGGAAACCGTGCGGCAGATAGAAATCCGTGCCCTCCGTAAACTGAAGGAACAGGCTCCCGAACTTCTCGATTATGTGTATAATTGATCCATGATCGTTCTTGGAATCGAGACTTCCTGTGATGAATGCGCCATGGCCATCCTGCAGGATGGAAAGAATGTACTCTCCAGTGTGGTGGCTTCCCAATTGGATGTACACCGCCCCTACTACGGAGTAGTGCCTGAATTAGCCTCTCGCACTCATTTGCAGTGGATCCTCCCGATTTATCGGGAAGTGTTACATAAAGCAGGGGTATCACCCCTAGAATTGACGGGCGTTGCAGCCACTAATCGTCCAGGACTGCTGGGGGCATTACTGGTAGGGTTTACCTTTGGGAAAGCTCTCGCCTATGGGTTAGACATACCCCTCGTGGCGGTAGACCATGTCCGGGCACACCTATATGCCCCCCACATCGAGAGGGATATTCCGTATCCCTACATCGGACTTCTAGTTTCAGGCGGTCATACTCTCCTATCGATTGTTAGGGATTTTGACGATCTGGAGGTGATTGGAAGCACCATCGATGATGCCTGTGGAGAGGCCTTCGATAAGGTGGCCAAATTCTACCGTTTAGGGTACCCCGGGGGAGTGGCGATCGACAGGTTGGCTCGAACGGGAGATCCAGAAGCCTTCAGTTTCCCGGATCCTTCGCTTCATAAGGGAGAACACCGGTACGATATCTCGTATTCCGGTCTCAAGACAGCGGTGATCAATCAGCTGGAACAGTTCCGGAATCCTGGGCATGAAATGACCCTAGCGAACATAGCCGCCTCCTTTCAGAAAGCTGCCATCGATTTCCTATTGAAACGCCTCTTCGCGGCGGTAGAAGACTATTCCATTTCTCGAGTAGTCGTAGGGGGAGGCGTGGCTGCTAACTCCTACTTGCGTCAATCCTTGTCCGCCCGGAAAGATCTGGAAGTGATCTTTCCTTCCATAGAACTTTGCACGGATAATGCCATCATGGTAGCAGGATTGGGAAGCGAATTGTTAAAACGAGGGGAGAGAACCCCCCTATCGGAAAATGCCTTTGCCCGAGTCCCTGAGTTCAAGAGAATGTATGAATCTATGAAAAATAACCTGCGGCGTTGACAAGGGGGGGGATTCATACTACCATTTCTCCATGGCTTCCATGCCTAAAAAGGCTTGTATCGTACATACTAGCCATCCAGATATTCACCGTACCGCATATTTTATAAAAAAAGTATTGGAACAATGGGGGTGGAAGACCACGATGAAACCCGCAGAAGAAGCTAGAATACCGGACCTAACTCCTGTGGATTTGATGTTTTTCGGAGCGGAGGATAGTGTATCTCTACCGAGTAGTTCCTATGGGGAACTTTTTCGGTCCTTGCAGGGGGTGAATTTTGCGGGTCGGAAGGGAGCCCTGTTTTCCACTTCTACGGGAGGGGTCGAGGCTCTTCGGAAGATGGTGCAGGATTCAGAGTTGGTGTTGAGCCGCTCTCCCCTGGTAGTGAAGAAGGATACAACCGAGGGTTCGGTAGAGACTTGGCTTCGGACAATGGTAGAAACCAGCTAGGAACTACTTTAGACTAAATAAAATCGAGGTTTTCTATGGCTGCAGAGAAAGGAACGATCCAGGAACGATTGGACAAGGCTATTCGAAAAGTTCCCGATTTCCCCAAACCAGGCATTCTATTCTATGACCTCACGGGAATCTTGATGAATCCTTCGGTGTATCAGGAGTGTTTGCAGGCCCTGAAGGAACAGGTGGTTCAGTTAAACGGAAACGCATTGGCAGCGATCGAGGCCCGAGGCTTTCTCTTTGCATCTCCTCTTGCCTCCCAGCTAGGGCTTCCCCTGATCCTTGTACGCAAGAAAGGAAAGTTACCGGGAAAAACGATTTCGCAAACCTTCGATCTCGAGTACGGGACGGACACGATCGAAGTACATCGAGAGGATGTACGACCAGAGTTCCGAGTGGTTCTGGTGGATGATCTCATTGCCACAGGAGGAACCCTCAAGGCAGCCATCTCCCTCCTCGAGGGAGCCGGATCTAAGGTGGTGGGGGTGGTTTCCGTGGTAGGGCTCCCGTTTCTGAAATTTCGAGAGAAATTAGGAAATCTACCTGTTCTTACCCTTATTGAATACCATACGGAAAAGACGAGTTGACAGAGAAGGCATAAAATAAGTATGTTTTATGTAATCATTCAGATGGAGGTACTATCTCATGGGTCAGATTAGTAAAAACGCTCGTACTGCATCTCTTACCCAGCGGTTCTATTGTTCTTGCGGGGGAGAAATCAAAATGAAGACAATCTTCTCCGGCGGTAAGGTGCGGAACGTAGCCGAATGCGAGAAGTGTCATCGGCAGGAACGCAGGCCCCGGGACTTCAAGTAAAACGATAGGGTTCGCATTCGTGGGATCCACTCTCGAAGAAAGAGTGGATTTTTTTTAACTCTTGACATACAAAAAGTTATCTGTTAACGTCCGAGGTATTCGAGAGATCATTTTGAGGGAGGAAGCCAGCTTGGCAGCAAAAGGTTCTGCAGAGAAGAGTCAACGGAAAAGTGAAGCCCGTCGTTTGAGAAACAGAATGGCCAAAAGTAGGATCCGAACGGAAGTACGGAGGCTTTTAGAACTAATCGAAGAAAAGAACAAAGAAAAAGCCGTTGAAGCGTATCGCGTTTGTCAGAAACTGTTGGATACCGCCGCAAGAAAAAACATCATTCATCGAAGGACGGCAGCTCGAAAGAAGTCACGGTTGATAGCTAAATTGAAGTCCCTGGATGCATGAACCGGTAACCGTGCAACTCCGGACAGAAAAGGGCTAATGGAAAGGAGTTGAAGTGACGAAGAAAAAGCTTACCAAGGCAGAGATCGTAGAATCGATTGCCTTGAAATCGGGTTTGAATAAAAAGGACATTCATTTCGTCATCGACTCATTCTTCGAGGCCGTAAAAAAAGCCCTTATCGAAGACCGGGTAGTGGAACTTAGGGGGTTCGGCACCTTTGAAATTCGTACCCGCAAGGGGAGGGAAAAAGCCCGTAACCCCAAAACCGGAGAAACAGTCCGGGTACAAGATCACGGCGTAGCTGTATTCAGGCCAGGAAAAGAACTGAAAGAGAGCACCTGGTCCCTGAGGTAGTCAATTGGCATCCCAAGCTGTGCCGCTTATGGATATCTCCCTGCCATCCCCATCGTCGAAGGGGAGGGAGGTACTTCGAGATATACTCCTATTGCTTAGTTCAGCCTTTCTTTTTTCCCTTGCTTTTCCTGGATACCTTTCTCGCTGGGGCATGGGATTTCTCGCCTATGTTGCCCTTGTCCCTGCTTTCTATGTAGCATCTAAAGCATCCTGGATTCGTGCTCCCCTCTACGGCGCATTCTACGGTTTCATATGCTATGCCTTGTTCAATTTCTGGCTTGCGACCTTTCACCCTCTAGCCATTTTCATCGTCCCCATGATCTACTTTACCTACCTGATGCTCACCTTCCCGTTCTTACGATTGTCTATCTACCTGTTTCCAACGCACGGGTACCTGCTGCAAGTTCTGGTGTGGATTTCCTATGAGTACCTTCGTACCAAGGGATTCCTGGGATACTCCTATGGGATCATGGGTTACTCTCAGTATCTGTATCTCCCAATCATCCAAATCGCTTCCCTCACGGGTGTGTGGGGAGTGTCGATGCTGGTGGTATTCCCCTCTGCGTTTCTCGCATCGGCCTGGAGGGAAGGGAAAATACTCCCTTTTATAAGGGCTCATTGGAAAGAGCTCTTCGGGTATGGCCTCCTTCTCGTGGGTGCTATGGTGTACGGATGGGTGAGCAAAGTGGATTACACCTCTGCCAGGGAATGGAAGATTGCCTTGATTCAGCACAATATCGATCCTTGGAAGGGTGGAGTGTGGGCATACCGTAAGAATCTGGAACGCCTGATCCGATTGAGTGACGAAGCGTTACGGGAGAATCCAGAACTGGTAGTTTGGTCTGAAACCGCCTTTGTTCCGGGAATCGATTGGCATAGCCGGTATCGGGAAGATCCCGATGTCTACGATATCGTTCAAGAACTTCTGAGTTATCTTTCTCGACAGACAGTACCCTTCGTCTTTGGAAATGACGATGGCCGGTTGGAAAAGGATAGGTTCGGGAACCTGCGTAGAGTGGATTATAACGCGGCGGTGCTGTTCGATCAGGGAAAGATTCAAGCCGTGTATCGGAAAACCCATCTGGTCCCCTTCACGGAGTATTTTCCCTACGAACGTACCTTCCCTTGGTTCTATAAAATGCTGAAAGAAGCGGACACCCATTTCTGGGAGCCGGGAAGAGAGTTCACCGTCTTTCGTGCCGCAGGGGTTGCCTTTTCCACTCCCATCTGTTTCGAGGATGCCTTTGGTTACATCAGCCGGGAGTTCGTACAACGAGGAGCGCAGGTAATCATCAATCTCACCAACGATTCCTGGTCCGGACATGTAGCGGCAGCGATGCAACATATGAGTAAAGCGGTGTTTCGGGCAGTGGAGAACCGAAGAAGCGTGGTTCGGTGTTCCAATGGGGGAATGACCTGTGTGATAGACCCCAATGGACGGATTCTGCAAATTCTAGAACCCTACACCGAAGGATTTTTGATCGGTAAGGTTCCAGTTTACACAGCCACACAAACCCTGTATACTAAATGGGGTGATTGGTTCGCCTTAATCTGCATAGGGGTAGCAATAGCAGGATTGGGAATAGGCGGTATAACTTCAATTAAAACAAAGATTAGCAAGGCGAAGTAAATGAAGGTAAAAGCGAAGGTATTAATCGTAGACGACGAACAGATCAATCTGGATTTCTTCGATGTCATGCTCTCCAAGCTGGGTTTCCTGGTGGAGAAAGCAGAGGATGGGGAGGAAGCATTAGAGAAAGTACGATCCTTCAAACCCGATGTAATCATTCTGGATAACATCATGCCGAAGATATCGGGTTGGGAAGTCACCCGGATCTTGAAGCAGCACGAAGAGTTCCGTGAGTTCCGCTCCATCCCCATCATCATGTTTTCCGCGATGGACGATGTGAAAGACAAAATCGAAGGGTTTGAGCTAGGGGTAGAAGACTATATAACCAAACCATTCAATTTCTCCGAAGTACTGGCCCGTATCAAGGCAGTATTGAGGCATAAGGACTTCACCGATCAGATGCTGCAGAGGGAAAAAAGGATTTCCCTTCTAGAATCTGTCAACCTACTGTTAACTTCGATGATTGACGATTTCCGTAGGCCCCTGGAGAGATTGCTAAAGGAATTGGATACCCTCAATTCAGAAGATCCAGACCAAATGCGCCAGATGTTGCACAAGGTAAAGGAGCAATGTATCCAGCTCCATCGTAAATTCGAAGACTTGAACGGGAGAGTCCGAGAGTTACAGGGCCATGAAAGTGATCTTCGGAAACAGGAAGTTTCATTGAAAGAGTTAGAGGAACGGTATCAAAGAACCTTCGGGACATTGAAAGGGTCTGAAAAAGGGTAGGGAGGAGGTGCTTTTGATAACAGAGGCAAAGAAAAAGGTGTTGGAAAAATTTGCTGAAGGTCGAAGGTACTATAAAATGATGGATTTTGCCAAAGCCCTGGAAGCATTTCAGGAGGCTTTGGCGATCGATCCTGACGATGGCCCTTCCAAGGTATACGTCGAACGGTGTACGTTTTACCTTGAGAATCCCCCTCCCGAGGATTGGGATGGCGTTTTTGTGATGAAAACAAAGTAAGATCTACAGTATGTGGGAGATTTTTAATCCATGGTAGCACCCTACTTCGAATCCGAACAAAGTCCTGTACGTTCCAAACTAGGGAAAAACACTGTCCTTAAAGGAATCATGCAATTCGATCATTCTGTGCGGATCCAGGGAAAGTTCGAAGGCTCCATCGAATCTTCAGGGTTCCTGTTCATTGAAGAGGGTGCTGTGGTACGGGCAGAGATCAAAGCCAACTCCATCATCATTGGGGGAGTGGTCTATGGGAATATCGAAGCATCGGAAAAAGTGGAGATGCTTTCTACGGGTAAAATCTATGGGAATGTGCGCACTGCCAAACTGAAGATCGCGGATGGGGTAACCTTCGAAGGCAAGTGCGAGATGATCAAACGAAGTGATAGGATCGACATCTTCTCCCAGCCTCTCCAGGAATTGAAGAAGATGATTCAGAATGTCTGAGTTCACCTCCATTCTTCTGGAACCAACTAGGATTCTAGACTTTTTCAAGGAACGAAGGCTTCCTGAACCAGGATACCGGATCTATACAGATCGTATAGTCTTTTCATTGAAAGAGGGTTCGTATGCGGAGAGTGTGGAGGATCTCCTTTCGGAGCTTCATCGAGAGTTTTCCCCCTCACTGTTGCGTTCCGGGAATGTCCCCTGGGTCGAGAACCTGGTGAAACAGCTCGTTCAACGGAAAGAGATGGTAAGTACGGCGGAATCCTGTACAGGGGGAGGGATAGGTGCTCTTCTCACCGAAATTCCGGGAAGTTCCCGGATCTATTGGGGAGGGTATATCACCTACAGTAACGATGCCAAAGTCCGTCTTCTGGGAGTCCCAGAACAGGTTCTTTTAGAAAGAGGCGCCGTGTCCCGGGAAACGGTGAGCATCATGGCCAAACAGGCGGCTTCTTTCGGGAAAACCCAGTGGGCCATAGCTGTATCGGGAATTGCAGGACCCACGGGCGGAACAGCGGAAAAACCGGTAGGTACTGTGTACATAGCTCTTGCAGGGCCCGAAGGGTACATGCGGGTGGAGAAATTTTTTTTCAGGGGAACAAGGCAAGAGATTCGGAAAAAAGCTGCCTGTCTTTCCTTACTTCTCTTAGAAAGCGCTGTATGCAAGGAGTTCGATATTGACATTGAAGGATTGAATGTCTATATTTGAATCAAGCAGTAATCCTTTTCCGATATAGGCCTATTGGTTCATTCAATCGGACAATGCTTCATGCAATTACTATTACAAATAAATCCTAACTAATCGGAGAAATACATGGCAATTTTCCGTAGAAAGCGGAATCCCACCACCAATGGAGAAAATGGAACAAGCATGCCTTCCCTATCGCAGCAAGGGCAAACTGAACTGGGTCTAGGAGCAAACGTGAACGACAACGGAGAGGAACCGAGGGTGAACTCTTCGCCCGAAGAGTCACTGACACAGATCGATGTGGAAAATGTGCCAAAGCCTATAGACATCGAAGGGTCTCCTACGCTGGAAACGGAACCTGATCCTGCCAAGACACTCTTGTTGGCACGGAAAGAACATAGCAAGAAGAAAAAAATACGGGTAGAATTGATCAAAGAATCGATGAAGGAGAATCCCGAGAAGGAAGGCGGTGAAAGCCCAAACGATGGACCTGTCGAGTTGATGGAACCGATGGAAGGTGCCGCTGAATGGAATAAGGAAAACTCGCCTGTGACCCCCAATGTAGAGGCTGTAGAACCACCCATTGTCGCGGGAGAAGAAGCGAACCGAAGGGGAAGGTACTTCGATCGAAAGAAACACTCCCCTAGATACATAGAGAACAATAACAACCGGGAACTTCAATCCAATGCCCCCTCGGAAGGAGGAGCTCCTGTTCTAAGCATCAATGAGTTGACCACCATGAATATGAAGGACCTGCGGGAGTTGGCTTCTAATTTGGGCGTACCGCATGATAACCTTCTTTCTCTAAAAAAACAGGAAGTGATTTTCTCCATCCTAAAGGCTCACACGGAACGGAACGGAGCGATCTATGCCTACGGGAGTCTAGAAATTCTTCCCGATGGGTATGGATTTCTTCGGTCTCCTCAAAATAGCTATCTTCCTGGACCGGACGATATCTACATCTCCCCCTCCCAGATACGGTTGTTCAACCTGAAGACGGGAGACACGGTGTATGGGCAGATTCGGCCCCCCAAGGAAGGGGAACGATTCTTTGCCATGCTGCGGGTAGAAACTGTAAACTTCGATGATCCTGCCGTAGCCCAGCAGCGGATACCCTTCGATAACTTGACTCCTCTGTATCCCAATGTTCGCCTCAATCTGGAAACACCGGATGGAGATATTTCAACCCGAATGATCAACCTATTCTGTCCCATTGGGAAAGGGCAGCGTGGATTGATCGTTTCGCCTCCTCGAACGGGTAAAACGATCCTCCTCCAGAAGATCGCCAATGCGATCACACTGAACCATCCGGAGGTATACCTGATCGTGCTCCTGATAGATGAGCGGCCGGAGGAAGTGACCGACATGCAACGAAACGTAAAGGCAGAGGTGATTTCCTCTACCTTCGACGAGCAGGCATCCCGGCATGTCCAGGTGGCAGAGATGGTGCTAGAGAAGGCAAAGAGGCTGGTGGAACACAGGCGGGATGTGGTGATTCTCCTCGATTCCATCACCCGTTTGGCAAGAGCCTACAACCAGACGGTTCCCACCTCGGGAAAGATCCTTTCAGGAGGGGTGGATTCCAACGCCCTCCACAAGCCCAAACGGTTCTTCGGGGCTGCCCGTAACATCGAAGGAGGGGGAAGTCTTACCATCGTCGCTACGGCCCTCATCGAAACGGGAAGCAGGATGGATGAAGTGATCTTCGAAGAGTTCAAGGGAACGGGCAATATGGAAGTGATCCTGGATCGTCGGCTGGCAGATCGAAGGCTGTTCCCTGCCATCAATATCAAGAAATCGGGAACCCGGAAGGAAGAACTCCTCCTGACAGAGGAGGAATTGAACAAGATGTGGATCCTACGCAAGGTCATCAACCCGATGGACGATGTGGAGATCATAGAGCTCCTGATTGACAGGATGAAGAAAACCAAGAATAATGAGGCATTCCTGCGATCGATGAATACCTCGACCGTAACGGATGTATAGGGAAATATTTAGAAATAATCAGTGAGGTGATCATGAAACCGGATATTCATCCGAAGTATGTTCCAGCAAAGATAACTTGTGCCTGTGGAAACGTCATCGAAACCCGCACCACCGTGGGGGATCTGAAAGTGGAAATTTGCTCCCAGTGTCATCCCTTTTTTACCGGTAAGCAGAAACTGGTGGATACCGCGGGTCGGGTAGATCGTTTCAAAAAGAAATACAACATCAAGGACTGATCTTCCTGCGGAGCAGTTCTACTAAAACGAGTACAAACCAGAGTATCGGAAACCAGTCTCCCCAACGTGTATAGAAGGTGTAGGTGTGTTCTTTCCGTATCGGCACCTCTACGGGTAGAGTATCCCTCTGAAACATGGGCAGGGAGGCGATTTCTTCCCCAAAGGGGCCTATCACGCTGGTAACCCCTCCATTGGTGGCACGAATGAGAACCCGTTTCATTTCTATGGAGCGAAAGCGTGCTACCACGAAATGCTGCACCTGAGCGGACATCCTTCGTGACCAGGCGTCGTTGGTGATATTGATCAATAGGTCCGCACCAGCCAGAATGAACCTCCGACAGAGGTACGGAAAGGCATCCTCGAAACAGATGGGTACTCCGAATCGGACGTCCTTTCCCTCTCCATTCCTTATATGAAAGATCGTATCCTTGTCCCCCAGTGCCCAGATTCCCCCTAGACCGATCACCTTCGTGAAGAAGGCTTGCACGAGAGGGACTTCATAGAAGGGGATATGTTCAGCCATGGGTACGGGATGCCGTTTCCCATAGGTGTCCAGAATTGACCCCGAACTATCCAGAAGAATCACTCCGTTCTGAACTTCCCTCTTCTCGCGGGAACGGCGTACCACAGGGTTCCCAATAAGAAAATAGGTGTTCCACCTCTGTAAGAACTGGAGGAAGGATTCTTCCGGAGGGACTCGCTGATAGAATTGTCTGTTTTCGGAAAAGGGACGGGGAAGACTCGATTCGCTCCATACGACGAGGTCTACATTTCCGCCCATCCGTGCAATTCCCTGCCGGGAAAGATCCATCAGGACGCGAAGGTTTTCTGTCTCTTTACCCATTTCCCAGGGATCCATGTTCTGTTGAACCAGCACAGCTTTCAAACGAGTTGTTTCCGGTATGGGAGTTCCCATGCGGTAGTATCCGTACCCCAGGAAGAGTAGGGTAGTAGCAGCGACACAGGTTCCGTACCGGATTTTCGTCATTGGGTCCAACACTTTTGCTTCTGTCATGAGTTCCGCCATGAAACTGTTGCCTAGGGCAAAGAGGAACGAAAGGGGCCAAATACCCCCTAGATCGGCAATCTGGAGGAGAGGTAGCAGTTCGTTGAAGGGATACACAATGAGACCCCACGGATAAGCGAGGTATCCGATGGATTTGAAGAACTCGAACAAAGTCCAGATAGCTGCCATGAATAGGGGACGATACGGATGGGGTCGGGAGAAGCGCCAGAAAAAACCACCCCACACTGCATACACCCCGCAGTAGGCTAGGGTGACGGAACCGATGGTGAGGAAGGCATAGTCTTTGAAAAACATGAGCCAATAATTGGCCAGGAAGGTGGAGAGTCCCCCAAAAAGAGCGGTGAGGCGTATCCCTTCGCCCAGCGATTCTGTTCGGTATAGGGCAAGGAACAGGGGAACGAGACAGATGGCTCCGATAAACGGGTTTCCTTGAAGAAAATAATCGTTTGGAAGAGCGAGGGGCAGCAGGATACCGGACAGTAAAGTTAGAACAACCTTCATAGAATCCACATTTTAATTGAATTGTTTTAGAATTTCCTATAATATAGTACTGTTCTATTTTTATAGATAGTAGGGGGTTGTGTATACATGAAAGACCTTGTTTCTGTACACTCCGAAGAATACGGCAACCCACCGAATATTATAGTAAAAGCACCGGGAGTGGTAACCCTCCTCGGAGAACATACGGAATCCACCGGAGGGTTCGCCCTGCCCTTTGCCATGGATCGAACCATCACGATGGCAATTTCCACCAGAAAGGACAGTTCTCTTCGTTTCTACGCCCTGGATCTAGGGGAACGCAAACGTACCAGTTTGATCAATTTGAAGTATAAAAAGGAAGACCGTTGGGCCAATTACCTCAAGGGAGTCATTCATGCTTTTTTGGAAGCAGGATTTTCCGGGATCAAGGGATTGAATGTTACCCTCTCAGGAGATATTCCTTCCGGGATTGGGTTGGGCGCTTCTACAGCCATGGCTACCGCAATGGCAGTGGGATTGCAACATCTGTTCCACTTTTCTGTGACCGAACGAAGGCTGATCGATTTCATTCATTACGCGGAAAGTACCTTTCTGGAAAAACAGAGTGGGTATGTGCAAGTGGTCGCTTCCCTTCTCGGCAAAGCAAACCAGGGAATCATCCTGGATACGAAGTTTCTCGAGTGGAGATACGTGCCCATTCCCGTGGGGAACATGATGTTTCTCATTACCAACTCCCAGGTACCCAAATCGGTAGTAGATGAAGAACTCGCGCAGCGATGGGAAGATTGTGGGAAATGTCTGGAACTCTTGCAGCGGAAAAAACCGGGAGCCACCTTACGAGACTTTACGCCACGGGACATCCGTGAAAGCATGGGATTGATTCCTGAGAGCATTCGAAGAAGATGCCTCCATGTGGTGGAGGAAAACCATCGAGTGAAAGAAGCGGAAGAGATCCTTCGGAGAAATGGGAATCTTTTGGGTGTGAGCAAATTGTTGAACCGTTCCCATGAAAGTCTTCGGGATCTCTTCGAGGTATCATGTCCGGAGATCGACTGGTTGGTGAAACGCTCGCTGGAAACAGAAGGAGTACTGGGGTCCAAGTTGATCGGGCCAGGGTTTGGGGGATGCATCATTACCTTGCTCTACGAGCACGCTTTGGAGGAGTTTAAACGACACCTCGATGAATATGAACGAATCTTTGGATTCAAAGCGGTATCCTTTCTCTGTACCCCTTCGGAGGGAGCGCAGATCCTATAAAATTGTATGAACATACTACTGACTAACGACGACGGCATTAGGAGTCCAGGCTTACAGAGCGTGAAGAATATACTGGGGACCCACCATGATGTTTTTGTGGTGGCACCCGATGGGGAACGGAGCGGTACTTCCCATCGGATCACCTTGAAAGGACCCATCCAACTGAAAAAAATCGATGATGGGGTCTTCTCCTGCAGTGGATCGCCTGCAGATTGTGTGATTGTGGGATTATTGAGCGGAAAGATCCCCACGCCGGATATCGTCATTTCAGGAATCAACATCGGTCCCAACCTGGGTACGGATCTCATCTATTCGGGCACCGCCGCTGCGGCCAGGCAGGCGGTACTGATGGGGAAGCCGGCGCTGGCATTATCGGTAGACAGTGTCAAGGATCCGTTCTATTTCGATCCTCTCAGTCTCTTCATCCAGGAGAATCTCGATACTTTCCTTCGGTTATGGGACAGGAATCATTTTGTCAACATCAATGCTCCCAATAGACCCTCGTACAAGGGTGTTCGCACTACCCATCCCTGTCGAAGGATCTATCGGGATAAACTGGTGGAGTTTCAGGCTCCTGACCGGCACCTGTATTTTTTCATCGAAGGGATGGAGGTGGAAACCGTTTCTGTCGATGGCTCCGACTGGGAAGCGGTACGGGAAGGGTATCTTTCCATTTCCCCGATTTTTATTCATCCTGTGACGGAGAAGGAGGATGAACGGTACAGAAGCACACCGTTCAAACTGCATGAAGAGTAAAGACGGATTTTTAGAAGGAGTCCGTTTGTACCGGAATAAACGGTACGAGGCGGCTTTGAAGGAATTCCTCAGTATCCGATCAGGTTCGATGGCACACCCTGAACTTTCCTACTATCTGGGGCTGTGTTACACAAAGCTGGAAAAGTACGACGAGGCTCTTCTCTATCTGGAACAGGTGGTGTCTTCCGAGTCAGGGTTGATCCATCTGTATCAGAGTCGGATGATCCTCGGATTCATCTATGCGGTGACAAAACGGTATCGACTGTCGGAGTTCGAGTTCCGGAAGCTCTTGGAAGAGGGATTCGAATCGGCAAAGGTATACAGTGCTCTTGCCTATGTAGTTTACATGCAAGGCAAACCGGATGAAAGCATCCAACTCTTGGAAAGAGCGCTGGAACTGGAACCGGAGAATTCCAATGCGATGAACTCTCTAGGGTATATCCTTGCGGAACAGAACAAACGGCTGGGGACTGCTTTGAGCCTCTGTGAAAGAGCTGTGGCGAAGAATGGAAAGAATCCTGCATACTTGGACTCTCTGGGTTGGGTTCATTTCAAGCTGGGCAATCTAAAGGAAGCTAGGATCTACCTCCGAAAAGCGTTGGAATTCGCACCGAAAAATAAAGAGATCCTCCAACATCTCAAAACTGTGGTGGAGGCGGAAAAGTGAAGATCCGTACCTTTTTCATTCTTTCTTTGCTTTGCCTGCGGAGTCTCGATGGGTTCTCCCAGCAGATCGATCTGGCAACGGTGAAAGCCAATGAAGAGTTTCGGTGGGGAGTCGAAGCCTTCCACAAAGGATACCTGAATGAAGCGATTCTCTCTTTCAAACGGGCTATCAGCTACCGATCGAATGAACCTCTAACCCGCCTCTGGTTGGGGAGAGCGTATATCCAGTCTGGTTTCGAAGATGCCGGCTTATCGGAATTGAAGGGAGTCTTGAACAGCGGGTATAGAGACCTGTTCCTCCAGAACTGGGTGGAGCTTTTGGAGTCCAGCCGGGGATTGCGTCGAGAATTACGGACAGGAGCCAAGTGGGTATTCACGACGGAGATCGAAGGTGTACGGGGAGAAAACGTGTTTTTTAAAGGCCCCACAGTGGTAAGGCCCCGTTCAGATGGTTCTTACTATGTAGTCTCCTACGTGAAGAACGAGGTCACCCTCCTGGATGTGAACGGTGTTCCTCTACGCTCCATCAGGGGAGGACTTCAAGGTCTCGATCATCCCTTCGATGCAATGGAAGGCCGGGATGGCCTTTTGTACGTGTCTGAGTTTCGGGGGGATCGCATAGCGGTATGTAATGTCAATGGGAACAAAGTGAAAGTGATGGGGGGGAGGGGTAGAACTCCGGGATCCCTCCTGGGACCCCAATACCTTGCCCTGGATGCCCTGGAAAATCTCTACGTGAGTGAGGTAGGGAATCGTCGGATTTCCAAGTTCGATCGAGAGGGAAAATTCCTTACCACCTTTGGGGAACGTTCCGAGTACTTCGAAGGCCTCACTGCACCTACGGGGGTCCTCGTAAAGGACGAAAAGGTCTTTGTAGCCGACAGGGATAAAAAAATGATCGCCGTTTTCGATCTAAACGGCAACTATATTACCTCCCTTCTGAAGGGAAAACTCCAGGCACCAGAAGGATTGGAGAGGATGGGGACCCAGATCCTTATATCCGATGGGAATCGTCTCCTCGCCTACGATGTGGAGAGCGATAGGCTGTCCACCCTGGTGGAGTATGGCTCTCAGGCTAAACGGATTCTTTTCGTATCACCTGACGTAAACGGGAATCTCGTGGCCGCCGATTTCGACGCTCATTCCATCCACATCCTCACTGAGCTCTCGGAGTTGTACACAGGTCTCACCGTACGGGTCCAGCGGGTCAATTCCTTCTCCCATCCCGAGGTAGTCCTAGAGGTACGGGTGTCCGATCGGTTCGGGAATCCTATCGTCGGCTTACGAGAATCCAATTTTCTCGTTACCGAACGGAAGGTTAGGGTGGGTAAAACGGATCTTCTCTTTGCCTCCCATCGCCTCGATCGATTCGATACGGTTCTGCTGGTAGACCGTTCGTTGAAGGCAAGGGAGTTCCGGGAGACCTTGGGAAGAGTGAGCGAAGAATTGGTACGTATGCTTGGAGGAAAGGCAGATTTTCGAGTAATATCGGCTTCTACCACCCCTACGGTCGTGTTTGGGCCTCAGAATCCTTCCGCTGTGCTGCCTCAACGGGTGATGGAAAGCCCCACCGCCTACACCAGCCTCTGGGCTTTTGACCTGGGTTTACGACTGGCGACTACGGAGCTATTGACCAGTCGCATGCGAAAGGCGATCTTTTTCCTTACAACAGGGGATCTTCCTCCTTATGCGTTCAGGAATTTTGGTTTGAACGAGTCCCTCGCGTACATGCGGAACAATGGGATCGTGTTCTATCCTATTTATGTAACCCCCGAAGGTTCCAGTCGAGAATTGGAGTACCTGGCCCGGGAAACAGGAGGAAAATCCTACCGCTATTCCGATCCTAAAGGGCTTTTGAGTCTCTGGGAAGATCTTTCCCGTCAAAAAGAGGGGCTCTACGTACTGAAATACACTTCAGGGGAAGATACCGATTTCGGAAGGAGGTATATACCTGTGGAGGTGGAGGCACGGTTGATTCAACGGAGCGGTAAGGATGAAATGGGGTATTTCGGTCCCTTGAAGTATTGATTCTTTGAAGCATGGCACTTTTAAAGGAGGGGAGATCAGTTTTGGGTTGGGAAGATTACTGCAATCGTTGTGGTCTCTGCTGCTATGTCCGTCACCGGGGGAAGAGAGGAGAAGTGATTGTAGAGTACAGTTCCCCCTGCGAGTACCTGGATGAAGAAACCCATCTATGCACGGTGTATGAATCCAGGTTCAAAGAGTGTCCAGAATGCCGCAAAGTCACCCTCTTCCACGCTCTCTTTTCTCCTTACCTGCCCCCTACCTGTGGGTATGTGCGCCGATTCAGATTCTGGAGAAATCTATCCGCCTTTAGGTGTGCTCCCCCTTCCTAAGAAGTGGAGAACTTTTTTACCCAACCAGGGAGTATGGATGAAGATCGCCCTGTGTGGGCACATCTCATGACAGCAGAAACATCGGATGCAGGCTGTATAGTCATACACGGGAGGATTCGTTTTCCCATTGGAAAATGAAAGAGCCTTCCCGGAAACAGGACAGGCCTCTACACAGATACCACACCGTCTGCACTGATCCGGATCGATGCGGGGTTGGGGGAGGAGGAAATTTCTAAGAGGGTGGAGGGCTCGGAAGGTCACGTCCGGTACCGGCGGGTATCGTTTAACCTTGAAACTCGATCGTCTAAGTGTTTCCAGGGGATCCCCCAGAAGTTCGATCTTGTCTTCCTGGGCTGTTCCCAGACCCAGTCGTTCCCCGGCCTCGATGGTGGGAACGAAGCGGGGATTCAGGTCGATCAGTCGACAGAAGGTGGCATCCAACGCTACAGGGTCCTGGGAAAGGAGCAGGCACTCCATCGGGGTAGGATCTCCGCTCCCGGGACCTTCCCCCTCCATCGCCATCACCCCATCCATAATGAACAACCTCATCTTGAGGGAGAGATTTATCTGAACGAGCAGGGAGGCGAACGCGTCTATATGGGGAAACCGGACATGGAACTCCGCTTTGTGAAACCCCGGAACACACCCCAACTGGTTTTTTACCGCACCGGTAATTCGAGTAAGCCCGTGGGTTTTCATCTTCGGTAGGCTGACGATTCCATCCGCGTCTAACGTACCGGCAGCGAGGGGGATCTGAACCTTTTGGTTGCCCAATTGAATCTCCCTCCATCGAGGTGAGTCGAAATCTGCCAAAGGAACGTGGTACTGCTCCGCTATCTGGGCAACTCCCGCCTTCCTGGACACAACGGATGGTTTCCCGTATCCTGGAGAGTCTCCGTAAGATAGTACAAGCCCATGCTCCTGCAGTATCCGAAGGATCCCTTCGAACACCACCGGGTGGGTGGTTACGCAACGATCCGGGGCCTGACCGTAGAGGAGGTTAGGCTTCAGTAGAATTTTTTCTCCCGGGTGAAAGAGGGAAGCGAGTCCCCCTAGGAGTTCTATTCCCCTTCTAAGGGTTTTTTCCACCGTGACAAGTTCGTACGTGGGGCATTGGAGAAGGACAACGCGAGATTTCATGGGAGTAAGACTATCGAGAGTACCCTGGAAGGGTCAATAGAGATAACTATCACTAACGCTATTGTGGTCGTGCAGCATAGTTTTGATTCCAGTTGCCTCTAGAGGGTTTTTTGCATACTATATAGATTTAGAAAGGGAGGGAATCAACCGTGGCTGGGAAAGATGATTTTTCCGTTCGGAACGATTCTTATACCCAGGAACTTCTGAAAGACAGGCTGAAAGAACCCGATATGTATCGGGTGGTTCTGCACAACGATCATTACACTACCCAGGAGTTTGTGGTGAGTGTGATCATGACGGTATTCAACAAGAGTGCTGCAGAAGCTACCAAGATCATGCTGGATGTGCATCGGAAGGGAAAGGGTACCATTGGGGTGTATCCGTACGACATTGCTGCCACCAAAGCCTATCAGGTAAAGCAACTGGCAAAAGCTCAGGATTTCCCCCTGAAATGTACGGTAGAAAAGGCTTAACGAATTATGACTATTAACCAGGAATTACAGGATATTCTCAATGCGGCCTATCAAGAGGCCAAGCACCGGAACCATGAATATCTAACCGCTGAGCATGTGCTCTATGCGGCCCTCCATTTCGATGGCGCCCGAACGATCCTCTTCGAATGCGGGTTAGAACCGGATGCCCTTCGGGAGGAAGTGGATTCCTATTTGAAGGACAAGATTCCCAAAACGAAGAAAAAAGAACCCATCCAATCTCTGGGTTTCCAGCATGTGCTGGAACGAGCCATCCTGCACACGGAGTTTTCCAGTAAGGGAGAGGTTGACATCGGGGATGTGCTGGTATCCCTGTACGATGAAGAACAATCCTATGGATCGTACCTCCTGAAAAAAGCGGGATTGGAAAGACTGGTGCTTCTCGAAGTGGTTTCCCACGGTTCTTACGCAACCAAGGGTAAAACCCTTTCAGAGGAAGGGGCCCGCGACAAGGAAGAGGAAGAATCGCTTAAAGAGGGGGCTTTTCAGGATCGCAGTCAAAGCGGTTCCCGGAGTACCCCTTCTCTCAAGCGGGACATCCTGAAAGATTTTACCGTGGAACTCACTGCCCTGGCCGCCCAGGGGAAACTGGAACCTCTAATTGGGAGGGACGATATACTGGAACGCACGATCCAGGTGTTGGTCCGTCGGCTGAAAAACAACCCGATCCTTGTGGGAGAACCGGGGGTGGGGAAAACCGCCATTACCGAAGGGCTGGCCAGCCGGATCGTGGAGGGGAAGGTTCCCGATATCCTGAAGGGTTACCGAATCTTTGCCCTCGATATGGGAGCGATGATCGCAGGAACCCGCTACAGGGGGGATTTCGAAGAGAGGATGAAGGCGGTGATTTCCCGCCTCCAGCAGGAAGAAAAGGTGATCCTCTTCATCGATGAAATCCATACGATTGTAGGCGCGGGCGCTGTGTCTGGTGGTGCCATGGACGCTTCCAACCTCTTGAAACCGGCCTTACAATCGGGAACTCTCCGATGTATCGGTTCCACGACCTACGAGGAATACAGGAAATTCTTCGAAAAGGATCGTGCCCTTGCCCGGAGATTCCAAAAAATCGAGGTTCCGGAACCTTCCATCGAGGATACCGTGAAGATCCTGGAGGGCTTGCAGGATAAGTACGAACAGCACCATAAGGTGAAATACAGAAAGGAAGCCCTTCGAGCGGCTGTCGAACTGTCGGCAAAACTGATCAACGATCGATTTCTGCCCGACAAGGCCATTGACGTGATGGATGAGGCGGGTGCGTGGATGCGGATGAACACGTACCGAGAGGGCCAGGAAACGGTAACCCCGGAAATAACGGAAGGGGACGTGGAAAAGGTTGTGGCAAAGATCGCCAAAGTCCCTGAGCGGAGCGTGTCCTATTCGGAACGGGACAGGCTGAAAAACCTGTTGCCTGAATTGAAGAAACGGATCTTCGGCCAGGACGAGGCGCTTTTGGCCGTGACAGAAGCGGTAAAGCGCTCCCGGGCAGGGTTCCGGAATCCCAACAAGCCTATTGCCTCTTTCCTCTTTGTGGGACCTACAGGGGTGGGCAAAACGGAACTGGCTAGAAGCCTGGCGGATATCCTGGGAATCACTCTGATTCGGTTCGATATGAGCGAGTACCAGGAGCGGCATACTGTCTCGAGATTGATCGGTTCTCCTCCCGGGTATGTGGGGTATGAGGAGGGCGGCCTTCTTTCCGAGGCGATTCGGAAAACCCCCCATGCCGTGCTCCTGTTGGACGAAATCGAAAAGGCGCACCAGGATATTTTCAATGTATTGCTCCAGATCATGGACTATGCCACTCTCACCGACAACAGCGGGAAAAAGGCAGATTTCCGTAACGTAATTCTCATCATGACCTCCAACGCCGGGGCACGAGACATCGGAAAACCCCTCATTGGGTTCGGGGAACGTATTCTCAACGAGACTGTGGTTTCCGATGCGGTGGAACGAACCTTTAGCCCCGAGTTCAGGAACCGGTTGGACAAAGTGGTGGTGTTCCGCGGGCTGGACAGGCCAGTGGTGCGGGAAATCGTATGGAAGGAATTGAAGCTCTTCCAGGAGCAGTTGGCCGAAAAGAGTATCCAGTTGAAGGTAGATGAAGAAGTGGTGGATTACCTCCTGGACCTTGGGTACTCCAAGGAGTTCGGGGCCCGGAACATTGCCCGGATTGTGGAGGAAAAAGTGAAATCCTACTTCATTGATGAGGTACTCTTCGGGAATTTGAAGGAGGGCGGGGTGGTGCAAATCTCTCTTGCCTCGGGACAGCTCGTGTTTACTCAACTATCCTGATTCCTTTTCGGTATGAGTGGACGAAAGAAGGATATTCACTTTCCCTACCTATCGGAGGAAGAGACCTTCCAGTTCCCCTCACCCCTGACCGCTACGCGAGAAGGAATCGTGGCGATGGGAGGGAACCTGTCCCCAGGTATGCTCCTGTCCGCCTATTCGCAGGGGATCTTCCCCTGGTATTCAGAGGATTCCCCTATCCTGTGGTGGAGTCCCGATCCGCGATTCGTTCTTTTTCCGGAGGATCTCCATGTCCCTAGATCCCTCGAAAAAGTACTCCGGAAAAGAGTGTTTACATTTACGTTGGATGCTCGATTCATCGATGTGATTACCGCCTGTTCCCGGACTCCTAGGCCGAATCAGGACGGTACCTGGATCACCGATGAGATGATCGATGCCTATACAGAACTCCATCGATTGGGATACGCGCATTCCCTGGAAGTGTATCGGGAGAATATCCTTGCGGGAGGTTTGTACGGTGTATCCCTGGGAAGTGTGTTCTTTGGAGAATCGATGTTCAGTTGGGAACCCAATGCTTCGAAAGCGGGACTGGTGGTCCTGGTGCAATTCCTCCAAGGGAAAGGATTCCAATTGGTCGACAGTCAGGTATACACGGACCACCTGGCGAGGTTCGGTGCGAGAAACATTTCTCGTATAGAGTATCTTACCCTGTTAAGAAAGGCTCTACAACATCCTACCTACAAGGGAGCCTGGAACACCTTATTTCCCGAGTTCCCTACGGTAGTGCAATCGTACTAGCTAGTATTTGAATCCGCTATCTCCAATGAACTCCCGAAGAATCGAGGTTTCCGGAACGTATTTTACCGGAATGGGGAGAAAGTCGTTGAGGAAGGAAAGGAGTCGTATCGCTTCGGAGTACACCTCATGATGGGGCTTCACTGCTTTCAGAATGGGTTCTGCTATGGGTTTCAGGACTCCCAATTCGTAATCCAGAGCTGAATTGAAGGCCACGTCGGCAGATTCCTGGAAGGGGAAAATGTTACGATCTTCCCCTCGACGCACGGAGGGCCACATGGTTAAGGTTCGATAGGCGGTATGACCCCGGAACTGGTAGTCCCGAACGATCCGTCGAATGAGGCGGTTGTCTGTGGTGGGAATACGGGTGTGTTCATCGATGTTCAACTGGGTCAGGGCGGAAACATAGATCTTGAACTTCCATGCCGGATCGATCTCGGGGGTGAGTCGATCGTTCAATCCATGGATCCCTTCCATCAGGAGGATTCCATTGGGATTGATTTTCAATAACCGGCCCGCCTCTTTGCGGTTTCCGGTTTTGAAGTCGAAGAGGGGAACTTCCACCTCTTTCCCTTGGAAGAGATTCAGGAGGTGCTCGTTCAATAGAGGAATATCTATCGCTTCGAGGGCCTCGAAATCGTAGTTTCCCTCTTCGTCCTTGGGGGTTCTGTCCCGGGGAACGAAATAGTCGTCCAACGACACCACCACGGGTGAAAAGCCGAGTACCCGGAGTTCAATGGCGAGTTTTTTGGTAAAGGTGGTCTTTCCGGAAGAAGATGGACCCGCAATGAGGATCACCTTCACCTGGTCTCTACGTTCAGCGATACGATCAGCGATCTGTGAAATCTTTTTATTGTGGAGAGCCTCCGCCACCCAAATAAACTCCTGGATACCGTTGGAGGTAATGATCTTGTTTAACTGTCCCGCGGTGGCAACCTTCAGTACCTTTCCCCAATTCTTGTACTCCCGGTAGATGGAGAACAGGAGAGGATTGTCTTTGAAAGGTTCGAATACCCCTGACGTTTTCCCCGGTTTGGGGAAGCGAAGGATGAATCCCGTTTCGTAGGGTTGAAGAAGGAAATGTTTCAAATATCCTGTGGAGGGAACCAGAGGACCGTGAGCGAGGTCCAGGAAGTTTCGGCACTCATGCACAGGGATCTTCATCTCGTTCCTGGTCTCCAAAAGCTCGGCTGTGGCCTCCTGGTCGTTCTGGGTGAAGTACTGGAGGGCATCGTGATACGACATGACCGTTCTGCGAATGGGTACATCCAGGCTTACGATTTCCCGCATCCGTTCTTCCAGAGCCGAAAGTTCTTCAGGGGGGACGGTGTCCTGTTCAGGAAAGAAGTAGAAGTATCCATCAGAGATGGAAATCCCTATAGTGAGGGTTTTACCTGGAAACAGTTCCCGGGCAGCTACGGTTAGAAGAAAACAGAGGGAGCGCCTGTACACGGTTACCCCCGTGGAAGTATCGAGAGTTACGGGTACAAGAGTGGCATTGAACTTCAGCTTGTAGGAAAGGCTGGTGAGCTCATTGTTCACAAAACAGGCTACCACAGGACATTCTCTGGATTCCTCGCAGAAATGGGTCATCAGAGTCCCCACAGGGGTTCCGTAGGGAACTGCGATTTTCCTTTTGTTTGGAAGGGTAACTACAACTTCATGCATGACCTTCTCCTTTTGGGGGCCTTCCGATTGCCCGTAGCCAGATTCCCGGCCCTACATAGGGGGGCTTTGGTTTCAGGATCTGGGTAAGTTCGGAAAGAGATCCAAATGGATGGGGAGAAAGAAGCTTCCGTACCTGCGCTTCCACTTCTCCTTCCACAGGGATAGAAATCTGCTTTGCCCAACTTAGTACCTTATCCTTAAGATCTTGTTCCACCATATGACCCTCGGTACACGGTTCAGGAAGGAAACAATTCCAACTGCACGAAATCCCTCTTTTTACGGGAAGGGGATACACAACGCTCTGGAGAAGAAACAGGTAGGTGGACTGTTCTACCCACCGTTAAGGAGGAAGAACCGTTTCTGGCGAAGACACATCTTTCCGCAGAGGTTAGATCTTCAAGCACCTTTTCATACTTGGCCTTTAATTGAGGGTGCTTTCGCACGAGTACCTCAAGTATCTCTTGCAGCCGTCGTGAATCTGAGTGTTCCTGAATGGCCGCATAGATCCATATCATGAAAGAGGCTTCGACGGTCTTTACATTTCTTGGTTCGGTGTGGAGCAGTTTCATCAGGAAGGAGGTCCACTCCTGAAAAGCTCCCGGTCGACCCGAGTGAAGGAGATAGAGTGCTTTCAGTCGGGTGGCTTCAAGGTCCCCGAAAATCATTTTTAAGTGAGCATCCAGCAAGCTTCCGTCCCACCCTTTTTCCTGTATCTTTTCCCATGCCCATAAGGTAAGCTGTTTGGAGGGTTCAGGAAATTTCCCGTAGAGTTCCCGGATGAGGTAAGCGATGCTATCGGAAAAGGACTCTTCATGGTTCTGCGCTAGAAACTGTTCAGCTTCCTCCAGTGTAGTTTCGAGGTAACTTTTTCTCTGCTGCAAGGCTTTTAAAATTTCCCGATCTACCATACCTTCAGGGGCATCCTTGGTAAGACCGGCAAGGAAAGAAAGGAGAGGCTTCAATCTAGCAGGTGGAGAGCCGTCGGGAATAGAGGTTACGTATGCACGCACCCGGGTTGGATTTTGCCCATAGTAAGCTTGTAGGGCAAAGACGAGGTCCACATAAGGTCGCAGTTTAGATCCCCGGGGGATGTCTTTTATTTGTTCCAGCAATCCAGGATTTTCCATTCCATTGGTAACCGACTCCAGCGCATCGAGGATGATGATCATTTGCTCCGAATCGAGAAACGACATACACTCCCTTCACGTGTAATTTTCTGTGATCGATAGGGGTAAAAGGTAGCCCGGAATAGGAGGACTGTCAATTGGAAATCTGCACCGAATTAGGATGGATCTGTAGGATTTCTTCCTTCGTGAGAGCCCGTACGATTTTTGTCGCTTCGGTGTCGGTTTTAACCAGGATCGGTTCCTTCAGCGTATCTCCCGTATCGGCTATGTATATTTTCACTAGCGGGAACCGGGGATTCTCTACGTTCGGTTCGATCACGACACCTTTGGAACCGTTGGCCAGTTGAACGTAGGTTCCTATTGGGTAAAGAGATACGACAAAGATCAGAGCCTTCAGTACGTTCTCGTCGTACTGAGTGCCTTTACCCCGGAGAAGATCAAGAATGCTCGAATGCCCGTCCTTTCCTGCTCGATAGGGTCGTTTGGAAACCAAAGCCGCATAGGAACCCGCTACAGCCAGGATTCTTGCAGGGAGGGAGATCTGGTCCCCTGAAAGTTGACGGGGGTACCCAGTTCCATCTATGTGTTCGTGGTGTTCCAGTACGGTGAGACATACGGATACGGGAAATGAGAAGGTTTTCAGAATCTTGTAGCCAATGATCGGATGGGCGGTGATAGCCCTCTTTTCTTCAGGAGTGAGGATGCGATTGGACATATACAGTTGCGGAGGGAGGCGGATCATACCGATCTCATGAAGGAGGGCAGCCATTCCCAATTCGATCAGTTTATGGGGTGGCAACTTCATCTGCATCCCGATCGCTATGGAAAGAATGGCGGTTTTTGCCGTATGGACCACTATGTAGTTCTTTAACTGGGAAGAGAGATCCGCCAAACGAAGGATATAGTTCCTCTGTTCCTTCACCTGGATAATGAGATCTTTGACTTTTTCCGTGATTTTGGGAATGGACAATTCATTCTTTGTGACAAAGTCGGTGAAGACACCTTCGATGAAGTTGAGCAACTCGTTGAAGAATTGTTGGGCAGTCTTGAACTGATCTTGATCCTTTACGTCATCGTCGAGTGTAATGGCTTCGGGTACCCCTGAAAGGGTTGGCAATACGGGAGCGGCGGTTGGTTGTCCGTCGGAAAACACGTATGAGTAACCCCATGTGCGAAGGCGTCTCAAGAGTGATTCCCGCACAGGTGTGTCTTGGGAAAGGAGGATGTATCTATCGTCCAGGTAGACAGGAGCTGAAAAGTAGGCATTGGGAGGAATGGAGGAGATGAGTATTTTATTCATAGAAACTCCCGTTGACCCAGGTCATACTTTCCATTACACTTCTACCTTAATTATTGGAGTTTACAGGATGAAATTTAAAACTATTTTCATCTTTTTCAATAGTATACTCATTTTTTCGTTCTTTTTCATTTTTTTCATGCCATTTTTCATTATCGGTCGAGACTACGCACTCCAGTTCTGGAATCAAAACTGGTACCTGGCATTCCTGTTCGTTCTCGTGATAGGGGGGATGAATGGGTATTTTCTGAAAAATTGGAAGCTTTTTTCCCTGATGGAAGAGGAAAACTGGAGAGGAATCCAGAAGTACCTGGAAGGTAAACTAGAGGCCGGAAAGAAGATCGGTGAACAGGAAGCAAGGATCCTGATGAATACCTATATGGTGTTGGGTCAGGCAGAAAAACTTCTAGATCTATCGAAAACGCTACAGACACGTTCTCCTCGACTCTTTCGGAACCTTGCGGTGGAATTGGGGGTGCCGTATCTACTCCGAAACGATCCTGAAGGGTTAGCCCATTATTACCAGCCTCTCTATGCCGAGAAACTGGTGAAACAGCAGAATTGGGCACGGTTCTCCTGGGCATTGGCTCTACTGTTCGCCCATCGATTCTCGGAAGCACGCGCAGAACTGGAAGCGTTCCAGGATACCTCGGAAGAGCCGATTTTGTTTCTCCTGTCGATGTATCTCCTTTCAACCCTGAAGGGCGAAAATCCCCTCGAACAGGCAAGGATACAGGAACAATGCGTGTGGTTCCGGTCGAAGTATTCCCCCAAGCAGTGGGCTAGATACGTAGATCGGTTCAGGGAAAACTTGATGGTTCTGGTTCTTTCCAAATTTATCCAGGATGCCACCGCATGGATGTATGGGAAATCGGAGGTGAGGCATGGGGGTTAGAATCTTCCGTAAATCGGAAAAACTAGAGAATGTCTGTTACGACATTCGCGGTCCCGTGTTGGAGCAGGCGAAGAGGATGGAGGAGGAGGGGTACACGATTCTCAAACTGAATATCGGGAATCCTGCTCCCTTCGGGTTCGATGCGCCCGATGAAATTATCCATGATATTATCATCAACTTACACAATGCCCAGGGGTATACCGATAGCAAGGGGATCTTTCCTGCTCGAAAGGCCATCATGCAATACTGTCAACAGAAGGGGATCCCTGGAGTGGGGGTTGAGGATATCTATCTTGGAAACGGGGTAAGTGAGCTGATCGTGATGGTAATGCAGGGACTCCTGAACAATGGAGACGAGGTCCTGATTCCTTCACCCGATTATCCCCTCTGGACAGCGGCTGCCAACCTGGCGGGTGGAAAAGCGGTTCATTACCGGTGTGACGAATCGCAAGATTGGATTCCAGACATTGAAGACATCCATGGAAAAATCACTCCAAACACGAAGGCCATTGTGGTGATCAACCCCAATAACCCAACGGGTTCCGTCTATCCTAGGGAAATCCTACAGAAGATCCATGACATTGCGGCGGAACACCAGTTGATCGTGTTTGCCGATGAAATCTACGACAAGATCGTGTACGATGGGGTGGAACACGTCTCTATTGCTTCTCTGTCCACCGACATTTTCTGCATCACCATGAACGGGTTGTCCAAAGCGTACCGAGCGGCAGGTTTTCGAGCGGGATGGATGGTCCTCAGTGGAAACAAGGCGATTGCGAAAGATTACAGGGAAGGGCTGGACATCCTCAGTAACATGCGTCTCTGCTCCAATGTGCCTGCCCAGTATGCGATCCAGACCGCTTTAGGAGGGTACCAGAGTATCAACGACCTGGTACTGCCGGGGGGAAGGCTACGGGAACAGCGGGATCTGTGCTATGAACTGCTGAACAACATCCCGGGAATCTCCACCACGAAGCCGAAGGGAGCCCTCTACTTTTTCCCCAAAATCGACATAAAGAGATTCAACATCAAGAACGACCAGCAATTCATTCTCGATTTACTGCTGGAAAAAAAGATCCTTCTTGTGCAGGGCACCGGATTCAATTGGCCGGAACCGGATCATTTCCGGGTAGTGTTCCTTCCCAACAAGGATACCCTCCGGGAAGCCATACATCGACTGAGAGATTTCCTTGCCACCTACCGGCAGCTATAGGGAACATCACTCCTGCCCTGCGAAGTAGCAGGCCACCTGATGCTCAGAGCCCTTCGTTTCCAAGGGAGGGAAAGCCAGAAGGCATTTCGATTGTCTACGGGGACATCGAGGGTAGAAGGTGCAACCGGTGGGATAATGGATCAAGCTGGGGACTTCTCCAGAATCGTTCTTCACCAGGGGATCTTTCCGCGCTTCCGGATCTAGAGTTTTGATCAGTAGTTGCGTGTAGGGATGCAAAGCATTCCGATAGAGTTCTTCCGAGGGGCCCATTTCGACGATCTTCCCCGTGTACATGACAGCCAGGGTATCGCTCATGTAGAACACCACTGCCAGGTTGTGGGCTATGAAGAGGTAGGTGATGCCCAGTTCCTGCTGCAGATCGATCAGGAGATTCAGAATCTGGGATTGGATCGATACATCGAGGGAGGATACGGGTTCATCGCAAACGATGAAGGAAGGCTGGGAGGAGAGGGCTCGGGCGATGCTGATCCGTTGTCGTTGCCCACCGGAGAACTCGTGGGGATACTTCTTCGCATCGGAAGGGGAAAGGCCCACGTGCTCCAGGAGTTCTTTTGCTTTTCGGTCGAGTTCCCGTCGGGTAAAGCTCCCTCGGTAGGCGATCGGTTCCGTGATGATGTCTCGAACGAGCATTTTAGGGTTGAGAGAATTGTAGGGATCCTGGAAGATGTACTGCATCCGGGAGCGGACCTTTTTCAATTCTTCTTCCGGGAGGGAGAATACATTTTCCACCCCTTCGAATGTGAACACTCCCGCATCCGGCTCCACCACTCGGAGGAGTAGCCGTCCCGTGGTAGTTTTCCCGCATCCGGACTCCCCCACGATACCCAGGGTATGCCCCCGGGGAATCGAGAAGGAGATCCCGTTTACCGCGTGGACCCGTTCCCTGCTTCGAGCGAACAACCCTGCTTTCAGCGGGTACCGTTTTACCAAGCCAGTTACTTCAATGTGCATCGGCATACAACCAACACCTTACCCAATGGGAATCCTTTCCATAGAGCTCCGGTTCTTCTTTTCTGCACCGGTCAAAAGCCTTCGAGCATCGGGGATGGTACTTACACCCCAAGGGTCGATTCTGGGGATCGGGGACCTTCCCTTGGATGGAGTAGAGGCGTCTTTCCTTCTTGAAGGTGCCTTTCCTGGGCACTGCTTCAAGCAAGTCCTGCGTGTAGGGGTGAAGGGGAAGGGAGTGAAGTTCCTTCGCGGTACAAGCCTCCACCATACGTCCCGCATACAGTACACAGATCCTGTCGCTGATCCCGCTCAATAGGGATAGGTCGTGGGACACGAAAAAGATCGACATACCGGTAGCCTCTCTTCGTTCCAGGAGGAGATCGAGGATTCCTATCTGGGTAGAAGCATCCAGTGCGGTAGTGGGCTCATCGGCAAAGAGGATCTGGGGAGAGCAAGCCAGGGCTAGGGCAATGAGGGCTCGTTGCAACATTCCTCCTGAAAACTGGAAGGGGTAATCCTGTATCCGAAGCTCGGGATGAGGAATCCTCACCTGCCGGAAGAGTTCGATAGCCCGTTCCATGGCTTGTTTCAGGGGGACCTCGGGTTCATGGGTACGAATCACTTCCACGATCTGCTTCCCCACGGGAAACAGGGGGTTGAAACTTCCCATGGGTTCCTGGAATACGATGGAAAGATCCTTTCCCCGCAGGGAATTCATCTCGTTCTCGGGGATCCGGGTGAGGTCTAGACCCTTGTAGAGGATTTTCGACTCTCTACGAATCGTCCCATTCGGTGGAAGGAGCCGTAGCACGGAAAGGATCGTGACGCTCTTCCCACAGCCCGATTCGCCCGCTATCCCGAGGATCTCGTTCTTTTGCAGGGTCAGGCTTAGACCCTCCACCGCGGGTATTTTGTGGGTAACGGTTTGGAACTCGGTGGTGAGATTTTCTATCTGGAGAATCGAGGAATTCATGCGGCAGCCTCACGTTCTGGGATCCAGGGAGTCCTTCAGGGCGTACCCGAAGGCGAAAAAGGAAAACACCGTCAGGATGATGATGAGGGCGGGACTCAGTAACCAGGGGTACCGAAGGAGGATATTGATGTCCATGGCAGCGTTCATCAACATGCCCCAGCTTACCGAGGGCTCGGTGATCCCCAGGTTGAGGAAGCTCAATCCCGCTTCCCCCAGGATGATCCCGGGAACACTCAAGGTGATGTTCAGGATCAAAATGTGTCTGATCTGGGGAATGATGTGGCGTAGGAGAATGGTAACCTTCGAGGCTCCCGCAATGACACTAGCGATGACGAAATCGGCATTCTTCAGGGAGAGAACCCAGTTCCGGATTCCCCGGGCACTTCCTGCCCAACTGGGAATGGCTAGGATGGCGGTGATATAAAAGAATCGTTGTCCCGGCGAGATATCCGAGGGCATCACGGAGCGGAGGAAGAGGAAAAAGTAGAAGGTGGGCAGGAGGATGATGATCTCCGCCAGCCGCATGATGAGCCAATCGGTGATTCCCCCAATGTACCCGGAGAGTCCTCCAATGAGGATCCCTCCGAACAGGGCCAAGAAAATGCTGGCAAACCCAATGGTAAGGGAAATCTTGGCTCCGTAGATCATCCGGGAAAGGAGATCCCTACCCAGATTGTCCGTACCCAGCAGGAACACAGGCGCCCCATCGGCTGTACCGAACAGGTGTATGGTGGAAGGAAAGAGGAACAGGAGTTTGTACGGTTCCCCCCGCACAAAAAATCGAATCCTGTGTACTTTTGATCTATCCACCTGGTAAGATTTGAAAATGGGGTTTACCAACACGTACTCGTGAACGTAGGGACCGATGAGTTTACCATCCTTGAAAAAGCGGACCCGATGAGGAGGGTGGTACGATTTATCCCTGAACTTCGTGTTGGGACCATAGGGAGCCAGGAATCCTTCGAACAGGAGGGCTGTGTACAGGAGGAGGAGCACCCCCAGGCTGAATACTCCCAGTTTCTGTTTTTTGAACTTGAGATAAGGAATTTCAAGTGGTGTTCCTACAAAGAGTTTCATTTGATTCTCACCCTCGGATCTGCAGCGGCAAGAAGGATATCGGAGATGAGTATCCCTAGCAGAACCAGCACATCCCCCAGGATCATGTTGGTGAGTACCAGGTAGTAATCCTGCCTGAGGGTTGCCTCGTACATCAGCTTTCCGATACCAGGATACCCGAAAATGATCTCCACGAAGAGGGAACCGGAGATGAGCCCTGCCAGAATGTCCGACATTCCCGTTATGAAGGGAATCAGGGCATTCCGAAAGGCATGTTTGATGACCCCCACATCGTCGATCCCCCGAGCCCGAACGGCTGTGATGTAAGGTTTTCGGAACTCCTCCTGCAGGAGAACCTTCATGCTTCGAATGCTTCCCGCAAGCCCCCCTAGAAATCCGATCAGTACAGGCAGGAGGAGGTGATGGATTCGATCCCATACCTTACCGATCCAGGGTAGGGTATCGTGTTCCACGCTGGTGGCACCCCCTAAGGGGAAAATTCCCGTGGCTGCGGCGATGATAAGACCTAACAGGGCAAGGAAAAAGGAGGGGGTGGAGTAAAGGATCAGGGTAATGAAATTCACCGCTCGTTCGATCCCCTTCTTGGGTCTATAGGCAAAGTAGAAGGAAATCGGATAGGCAAGAACAAAGGTAAACAGGAGGGAGAAACTGTTCAGGAGGATCGTGTTCATCATCCGGGGACGGATGAGATCCAGAATCGGTTGCCGATAGGAGAAGCTCATCCCCAGATCGTGGTCGATCAGCACCTTTTTCAGCCAGTGGAGGAACTGAATGTAGAAGGGTTGGTCAAGGCCGAACTCTTGACGGTAATGGTCGATAATTTTGGGATCGATCTCCGGATTCTGGTAATAGGTGGAGAAGAAATCTCCGGGAGCCAGGCTCATGAAGAAGAAGAAAAAGAAGATGGTAACCAAGAGAATGGGGATCATGGCTGCCACCCGTCGGAGGATGAAGGTGAGGAGCGGGTGGTCACTGAAAAAAGCAAGGATCCTTTTACTCATTTCCTATCAAAAATACCTTCCGGTATCCATCCCCAATGGGATGACGGATATCCCAATTCACATTGCCCCATTTGTTGTATACCGCCGTAAAGGTGTACCGCCGGAAAATGGGGATGATCACCATTTCATCCAGGAGAACCTTCTGGAACTGGTAGTACAGTTCCCGAACCTTTTCCTCGTCGTAAGTATAGATGAGCTGTTCGTACAAGGCATCTATCTTCTTTTCCCACTCGGCAGTGGGTGTTTTCTGTTTGGGATGCCAGTAATGCAGGTTCCCATCGGATCGCCACACATTGTACCACTGTTCGGGAAAGGTAGGGAAGCCGAAACTAGCCAGCCAGCAATCCCAATCGTAGGTGTGGAGGAGTTTCTGGGCCACCACATTGAAATCTACCACCTGGAGTTTTGCTCGAATCCCCACCTTGCCTAGATCCGTGATGATGATGTTGAGGTAATCGTGGAGTACCGTATCCTGGCTGTGGGTCATGATTTCGAATGAAACGGTTTTCCCCTCCGTATCCTCCAAGAAACCGTCTCCGTTACGGTCTTTGAACCCTGCCTTCTCTAAAAGCTCCCGAGCCCTATCAGGGTTGTACGAATAGGGAGTGGCCAAATCCGGCGCATAGAATCGGTTGTATTCCGAAATGATGTGATACAGAGGTTCTGCCAGTCCGTTGATGGTTTGATTGATGATCGTTTCCCTGTCGATCAGGCAACTGATGGCCCTCCGGAAATCGGGATTGGTGAACCAACGTAGTTTTTCCGGCGGCAGGGTTTGGGGGTTCTGGTTGAAGATAAGAGCCGGGTACCCTTCTGCAGGTCCCCCATTATAGATGGTGTATTTGTTTGTTTCCGCTCCGGGAAGGAGGGTCGCGAGGTCCTTTCCCCGCAGGGCGTAGGACTCGATTTCACCCTTTTGAAATTTTAGGAGTTCGGCATTGGTGTCTGGGGTGAGGGTCAGTACGATCCGTTCCAGGTAGGGAAGGGGATTCCCCTGCTCATCCTTCATCCAGTAGCGAGGATTGCGACGGAAGATCAACCGTTCTCCTGGAACGTACTTCTCCAGGAGGAATGGGCCGTTGCCCACCAGCTTTTCCGGCGGAGTGTTCAAGCCCCAGAAGTCCAAAGCGGCTTTTTTGCCTTGCTTTTTAACCGGTTCCCAGATGTGCTTGGGTACGATGTTGGAGGCATTCACCATCAGCACAGGGTTCTGCACGATACGGGGGAACTTGTACTTGTAGGTGAAGGTATCGATTTTTTCCACCAGTATTCGTTCCTTTCGTCCATCATTCATCTGTACGTACTGTCCCTGGGCGCCTACCGGGTAGATGTCCGGATCCCCCTCCAGTTCGTTGTACCAGAAGACGATATCATCCACCGTCATCTGTACCCCATCGCTCCAATACACATCTTTCCGCAAGGTACAGATCAGTTCCATCTTGTCTTTATCTTTGTCGACCTTCACTTCGAAGGTGTCGATGAGAAACCCTTTCCAGGAGCGGGTATCGGTATCGTAATCGAACAGGTAATCCAGCAAGAAGTTGGTAACGATCGTATGGGTTCCGTCGAGATTGGAGAAGGGGTTGTAACTCTTGGGGTCCTCCTTGTAGGTATCGTACCAGGTTCCACCGGGTTTCCCTATTTTCCATACCAGCGGCTTCTTGATGCGTACAGTCCCGGGGATCTCTTTTACCGAAACTGGTTCGCCAACAGTGGCACCGCTTCCTTTCAGTGCTTCGGGTTCCGAGCAGGAAAAAAGAACCAACCCCAGCAACAGGAGGCCGGGGAAAACTTTGCTTACCTGAATCATAAGAATATTGTACCCGAATACACCCTTCATGGTCTATCTCTTGGAAGAGGGGGTTATCGTTGGGTAAGGGGTTCCCTGTCGACAAACCGTCGCTTCAACGAAGATAGGGCGCTTCGGGCTTCCTCCTGTGTAAGGGGCACTTCCTCGGGGTGTAGTACTAGGAGGTCTTTAGGAATCTCCTCCAAAAAGGGAGAGGGATTCATTTCTTGGACATCCCGGAGAATTCTACGCTTTTTGCAGGAAGTGATGTATATTTTTTCCTTTGCCCGAGTGAGGGCTACGTAGAATAGTCTTCGTTCTTCCGAAAGATTGGCCTCGTTCTCTTCCAGAGAACGGGCATGAGGCAGTATTCCATCTTCCACACCCGCAAGGAATACCACTCGAAACTCCAATCCCTTGGCCGCATGGATGGTCATCAAGTTGACCTTCCCTTTTTCCGTATCTTCTTCGATATCGTCCCGGGTAAGGAGGCTGATTCGACTGAGGTAACTGTACAGACCAGGAGACAGGTTTTCAGGATCCTTTTCCCAATCCTCGATGGATTGCACAAGGATCTCCAGGTTTCGATACTTCCATTTGGCGATCTGATCGTTCTTCTGGTGCTCCTGCACCAGGTATCCCCAGTAGTCCAGGTCGGCGATGAGGGCTTGAACAGTCTGGGCCAGCTGTCGAGGATGCAAGGCCTTCACCCGGTAAGTATCGATGAGGGCAAAGAAGGAAGATAGATCCTCTCTCACTTTTCCCGAAAGGGGGGTATCTCTGCTTTGAAGCATGAGGGTAACGAGGGAATAGAGAGAGCAGCCATGATTCTTGGCAGACTCCCCCAGTAGCTCAAGGGTTTTTCGTCCGATTCCCCTTCGGGGGGTATTGATGATTCGCAGGAAGCTCACATCGTCATCGGGATTCACCATCAACCTCAGATAGGCGAGGATGTCCTTGATTTCCTTGCGCTGGTAGAAGGAGTCTCCTCCCGAAATTCTATAGGGAATGTTTTCCGAAAGGAATGCTTCTTCCAAGTCCCGCAGAAGACTGTTGGTTCGAACGAGAATCCCTATGTCCTCATAGGTGATTTTATCGGCAAAGAGCAGGGATTTGATCTTTCGGGCAATGAACTTTCCCTCCTCTCGTTCATTCTCTGGATAGAAGAGTTCGATGGGTGTACCCCCACCCACACTGGACCAGAGGTTCTTGTGTTTGCGGTTTTGGTTGTTCGCGATGACCCGGTTGGCCGCTTCCAAAATCGTGTTGGTGGATCGGTAATTCTGTTCTAGTTTGATCTCTATGCGTTCTGGGTAATCCTGTTCGAACCGTTCGATATTCTTGTAGTTCGCTCCCCTCCAAGAGTAGATCGATTGATCATCGTCTCCTACCACACAGACGTTACGGCTGCCGTCCGCAAGAAGTTTCAAAAGGTCGTACTGCTGCATGGATGTGTCCTGGAACTCGTCCACGAGGATGTATCGGAACCGTTTTCTGTATTCTTCTAATACCTCCGGGTATCGAGTAAATAGTTCGATGGGCAGGAGAATCAGATCATCGAAGTCCACCGCATTGTACGCCTTTAGATGGGAAAGATACTCCTGGTAGAGGGGTTTGAACTGTTCGTTCGAGGAGTCCCAGGCGGTTCTACCCGTTTTGATGGCGGAGAACAGCCTGAGGGCCTTCCCCGCTTCCACCGACTCCGGGTCCAGTTTCAATTCCCGGGCCGTTTCCTTGATCAACGCCATCTGATCCGAGGTATCGTAGATACTGAAGTTCTCCCGATAACCAAGGAGGGAGATGTTTTTTCGAAGGATCATCACCCCAAAAGCGTGGAAGGTGGAAACCACGAGGTTCGACAGTTTACGCTCCGTGAGGGCTTTCAACCGATCCTGCATTTCGGAAGCGGCTTTATTGGTAAAAGTCATGGCCAGGATCGCCTGCTGGGGAATCCCCTTCTGCAACATGTAGGCGATCCGGTAGGTGATTACCCGGGTTTTCCCGGAACCGGCTCCTGCAAGAATCAGAAGGGGTCCCTCGAGGGTTGTAACCGCTTCCCGCTGGGGTGGATTCAGGGCTGAGAGTAGATCGTGCTGCATGGTGGAAGATACATACCCGAACCTTCCCACTTGATCAACGGGGGAGGAACTACTGAGTTTTCTTCGTGAGGAGGGCGATGTAGAGGGGGCCAGCCCCCTGGGATAGATCGGGTAAGATTTGTACCCCGAACCTTGTGGGTTCAGCCACCACTCTTTGATCTTCTAGTTCGACGGATAGAAGGCGCACTCCCTCGCCTTTTTTCTGTAACACCCGTTCCACCACTCCATCGTTTTCCAGGGGAGAGAGAGCACAGGTGCAGTACAGGAGTTTTCCGCCAATCTTCAGGGCCATGAGAGCGGACAGTGCCATCGCATAGGCCTGCTGCGCCAGGTGACGGGTTCGGTTTACCGACCATTTTTTTAGATGGGAAGGTTTTTCCAGAAGGTGCCGTTCCGAGGAGCAGGGAACATCCAGGAGAATGATGTCGTAGCGATCCTGTTCGTACAGTCCCCATCGGGAGGCATCGTACCCCGTGATCCTGATCCGGGACAATGTATCTGCATCCAGGTGTTCCTCCAGAACCCGTTTCAACCGGTACCGCCGGGCACTGGATCGTTCATTGGCCACGATGGATCCTCTCTTCCCCAGGGTAGAGGCGAGAACGAGGGTTTTACCTCCCGGCGCCGCGCAGAGGTCGAGGACGTCCTGATTCCCGATTTCCCCCAGAGATTGTACGGCCAGGTAGGAGGCAAGGTTCAGGAAGTAGGGCTTCTTCAGCTCCTTCTGAAAGGGAAGGGAAAGGATTGGCCCGAGGAGGGAAGTTTTCAAAAGGGGCCAGCGATCGGAGTAATAGGTACGGTAGAACTCATCGAAGGCATCGATCATTTTCACCACAGTACTGAAAATGGAAAGCCCTTGACAAGTGAGGGTTCCCATGGTTGAAGATGGGGCGATGAGGGACGAAAAGATTTTTCTCTTCCACATCAGAGGTCAGGAGGGAGTGCCTGAGTTTCTCCATCCCCTGGAGGCGACGCTGGAATGGGTCGAAGGGCTGAAGAAATATCCTCTCGTGGGACGGTACGGGTCAGAACCGCGGATCGAATCGATCAATCTATTCAAGGAAGAATTACAGGGGATCCTCCAAAAGGCAATCCGACGCTGGGTAGCGGATCGATGGTTCTCAGAAAGGTTTGTCCTTGCCGCTATCGCGTTTCTCCTGGCCTACTTCTTCTTTTCCTACGTGATTCGAGATCCAATTCCCGTAATCGATGAACTGGTCTTGTCTTTCTTGGCAGGTATCTTCACGTTTCGAGGATTGACCAAGCGGTTCTACACAAGGGAAGAGGTGACCATCCTCAGGGAAGAATTACAGGAAAAAATCGAGCGCCTCGGTTTCGAGGAAAGTTCCCTGGTACGGACGGTAGAAAATTTATTGGAGGAACTGGAAGGTAGTTCTTTCCCTGGGCTAGTAGATCGCTACCGAAGGGGAGAGAAGCTTGCCATCCACCCGGAGGATTTCGAGGAAGCCAAAGGCCTTTTGTTTTCACTGGAATGTCGGTTCTCTGGGAAAGAACGCAAAAAATTCCTAAAAGAGTTGGAGAGGGGAAAGTTCGTGATGAAAAAACGAGGAGACATCAGGAAAATCGCCTACCTGTTTCTCTATCATCTTCTCCGGAGGAGCCTTCCCTGAAGATCCTACTCTATCTTTTGTCTGGATTCTATTTCCTGCTGGAGTTTCAGGGAACGTTGGATGCTCTGGATCGTTTCACGGGCGGGAGTGAAGGTAGGATCCAGGGCAAGAGCTTGATCACAGAGTTCGAGGGATTTCTGAAAATCCCCTCGTGCGAAGGCCTCTATGGCGGTGAGGTACAGATCTTCCACCTTTTGCGCCTTCGCCTTTCGCCCCTCGTCCCCCAGGTTGATCTTTAGCTGAATGCTGAAACGGTCTAGGTTGGTGAATTGGGTTGTCATATCGAGGGTGTAATTGGCTACGATAGAGATGGTGTCCACCATGACAACGCTTCCCAGGCTGAATCTAGGATTTCCCCCTTTCAGCAAGAAGCCGCTCTGTACGGAAAAAAAGTTCGTGAGGGCCACACTGGTGCCCCACGCGAACCCCATACGCTCCGGGGGATACTTGCCTGGATCGAAGCTAAAGGGGATATGGAGGTCGAAAGCAATAGCCCAGGGACGAAGAGGCCAGTACCCGATACCTAGAACCACCGAGGTCGGTAGAGGTTCCCCTAACACGTAGGGGCCTAGATTCTTTACCGTAACGCCTAGGGAAGCATTTTTACTCCGGGAAGGGTAGAACTTTAGGAAGTTGAAGCGGGTGAGAGCTCCGATGTCGGTCATAACGCCAACGGCGGATTGCCCGGAGGCTATCGATTCGGGAATATGCCTCAGGGCTACCTTTAGATTGGTTCCTACCGCCACACCATAGAACTCGTAACTCTGGAAGAAGTTTCGGGAGTAGTTGAAAATACCAATGGTTTCCGAGTAGTATCCCGAGGAGGTTCTTTCGCCCCAGATGTTATAGCCTGTGAAGGGAACGTAGAGGAACTTCGCGGCGATGGCATACCCTGATGTATCGGTTCTTTTCGTGTAAACGATTCCCTCGATGTTGGTATCTGCGATCCAGTTGTTGTGGAGGAACCCGATTTCCGTGTATTCCAAGAGGGAAGAAGCGGCAGGGTTGGCATCGAAGAAGCTGGAATCCCTGGCGATGGCGGTGTAGGCAGTACCCATTCCTTCGTACTCTCCACCCACAGGAATGGTAAGAATGGGGAAAACAGTGAGACCGGTATTGGGATCCTGGATGAATTCGAAGAACTTGCTGGTATCCCCATAGATGTCCTGGAACTCGGAAGCCATGACTCCAGGACCAAGAAGAAGGCTTCCCCCCAACACGAAGAGACTTGTATATGTTTTTAAAATATTGGTTGCCTTATACATCTTCTCATGTAAAATATACACCCAAAATCATCTGAAATCTATTATCGGCATAGACCGATACATCCTCTTATGTTTCTGCCGATAACTAGATAGAATATTGGGATGATAGGGTAAAAAAAAGTTGTTATTATTTAAAGGGGAACTGTTTAGTAGCATGATGGGGGGGATGGCCCGATTCCTTATACTCTGCGCGATTCTCGTAGTATTCCCCTTCTGTTTTCTGTGGGCAGGAGGGGCCAAGGAGGATCCTATCGCATTGGCCCGTAGCCTGATGATAGAAAAACGGTACAACGAAGCCCTCGTGGTTCTGGCAGAGGCCGCCAGAAAGGACCCGGAGCGGATCGAGGAAGCGGAAGATCTAATACGAAGAATTCGAGCTATCCGGGGGGAGTACTACGACAAATACGAAGATCTCATCAAGGTCCTGTACGAACAGAAGGACGTAGAGAAGGCTCTCTCTATCATCAAGGAACTGGAATCCCTCGATGCGGCTCCAAACGAAACAACCAAAGTGGCTCTAAAAAAGGCGAAAGAATCTGCCCAATTCGTGTACAACCAGAATAGGTTCAACGATCTTATGACGCAGGCAGCGAGAGCTCTGGAGCAGAAGGATTACAGCAAAGCCATCGAACTGTACACGAGCGGTTTCGACATCGGGAAAGAGTTCTTCATGGATGCCAACTACGGAAACATCGTGGAAAATCGGGTGTTTTCCGCTCTGGACACTGTCCGACAAACCTCCGAGCAATTCTTGAGATTTCGGAATCAGTACCAGACCTTGGCCAACAATCTCCAGGATCTGATCCGAAAGGGGGAGGAGGGGGAAGCGAGGAGAGCGATGGGACCTTTCCTCGAGACCTACCTACGGGCATCTACCCTCTATAAGGTTGCCTCGGAAACGGTGGAGGAACTGAAGGATCAAAACGAAAAGCTCGTGCGGATCAATCGGGTGACCAATGAAGACTTTTTCCTGGGCTTCATGCAACGGATCATAGGGGGGAGGGCCACTTCAGCGACACCGGAAGGAATCCGGGGGGCAGTGGAAATGCTCCTGAAGGATCGATTCTTGCCCATTTTGGTAGCTCTTTCGGAACGTCTCCGGCAAGCCTATCTAGAAGGGGAAGTCTCCTTCGAGCAGGCACGGTGGGAACAAGCCACCCTCTCCTTCCAACAGGTACAAGCCTTTGGACAGATGATGAAGCAGATGGAAAGCCTCTATTTCGCGGCTATCCCTCTCTTTGGGGGCAAGCCGGTTCCTGTGTATTGGGAACTGGTGAGGGAATACCTCCCCCTATGGATCGACCAACAGGTGCGGTCAAAAGGGGTTACGCTGTACCAGGGGTTGATCGAAGAGTACCTCGCGTTGAAGCCGGCCCTGGACACCCTTCCTAGCGATCGTGTGGCGCTGGAGACCTTTCGGAACTCCCTCAGGGCAACTCAGACCAGAACCCTGGAGAATCGAAGGGAATGGGAACTCTTCCGGGAGGAGCAACTCCAGAATCCGTTGATTCCTGGGGTGAGTGTGGAGGCCCTCAATCGAATTTCCACGAAACTGGCCGATCGATTGGCCTTCTGGGAACGAATGGAAGTGGAAATCGTGGATAGACTCGCTGCTTTGGACCTAATTCCCCTGGAGGAGAGGCACCAGGCAGTTCTCGCTTCATACCGTCGGGCTACCGAATGGTTCGAGGGGGTAGAAGAAGTGATCCAGATCACTGAAGGGCAGGAAGAGAAACTTCTTGTTAAGTATCCCGATCGAACCATCGCCCTTCTAGAGGAGCTTACACCGCAAGTCCAAACCCTCTTGGATCGTGTGGTTAGATACCTCTCCCTTTACCGTAACGAGATTCCTCCCGCTCGTTCGGATCCGCGAGTTCTCCTGAAGATTGATCGGGCGGAAGGAATCCGGAGTTCGCTAGAGCGAAATGTCCTTCCTGGTTCGGTAAACCTTGCGGCGAAGGCACGGGAAAGTATCCTGTTGGCCCAGCGGTATCGAAACGAGGGGAACCTGCGAGTGCAGGAGGCACAAGCCGCCATCGCCCAGAACCGCTTCGAGCAGGCACGGGAAAGCCTGGGGGCCGCTCGAGCGAGATTTTCTCTTTCCCTTTCCTATCAGGAAGATCCGAAGTTCCGAAGGGAAAGCGATGATCTACTCCTCAGTTTGAATGCAGCTATCAGGGACGCGGAAAACAAACTTGTGGTAGCCGAAGTACGGCAATTGATCAACGAGGCAAAACGATTCTACTATCTGAATGCCTTCGACGATGCGGAAAACATCCTGCTGCGGGCACAGACCCGCTGGAGAGCTACCCAGGCTGAGGATAACCCTGAAATTTCCTACTGGTTGGGGTTCGTTCGGGCTGCCCTATTCGTGAAATCCAGCCGAGAGCTCCTTCCCACCGATCCTCTCTATGTGGAGATGAGCCAGTTGTTGAGTCTAGCCCGGAAGGACTTCGAAACGGGAAGATCCCTTCTGGAGAAGGGGAACCGAAGGGAAGCACTCGATGCGTTTACCGCGGCGGAGGAAAAGATTCGAACGGTACTCCTTGCCTTCCCCTTCAACCAGCAGGCCAGTGTCCTTGCCCTTCGGATCGCCCAACTGAAGGATCGGGACGGGTTTGCCACTCTTTTCCGGACCAAATTTCGGGAAGCTCAGGCCAAGATGGCCACTAATCCCCAGGAAGCCTACATAGATCTAAAGGACTTAGAGCAGATCGATCCCAATTTCGCCGGATTGAAGGAAGCGATCTACAATGCAGAGATCAAATTGGGCATTCGCATCCCTCCGCCGGATCCCAAGGCTTTGGCCGAGTCTGAGGAATTGTACCGGGCGGCTCTGCGGATCGTCACGGGAAACGTGCGAGCACAATTCCCTATTGCCCTGGAACAGCTGAACCGTGCGATCGAACTGAACCCGGATAACACAAAAGCCGTCGAGCTAAAGGACAGGATCCAGATCGATACGGGCGGTCAGACCTCTATCGTATTGTCCAGTGTGGCGGAGGAACAGTACCGGCTGGCGGAGAAACGGTACATCGAGGGTAACTATTTCGAAGCCCTTGCGATAGTACAACGGCTACTTCAGAATAAGGAAAGCAAGAACTATCCCCCATTACTGGAATTGAAAAGGAGGATCGAATCAAGGATCTAAGGATGTTCACCCTCCTTCTAGTATTATGCTTGTGGGTAGCTCACCCTCTTTTGGCGCAGGACCTGTACTGGGAGGACCCTGAGTTCATTCCCACCCTAGGGGGCCGTTTTCCTCAGGTACGGGCAGGGGGAGGGATGATCGTTCTCATGTACCAGGAGTTCGTCCCCACTCGCGAGGGGGAGTACCAGATCTATCTTTCCCTGCGAGTTTCCAAGGATGGACGGAACTGGAAAGAACACCCCCGTTTCGCCGGCCCCTATCGGTTCTTTGGGAGCGAAACAACGATTTTTTCCTTTGCCGTAACGCAAGGGGGAGTCATAACGGTGGCGGTTCTCGCTTCGGAAAACAAGATCGATTTTTACGCTTCCAAGGACAGAGGGGAGACCTTCCAGAACTCATCCTCCACCATCACCGAGAGAACCACCCTTGCCCCCCGATTGTTCGCAAAGGAAGACGGGGGATTGCTCCTATTCGTGACCCAGGAGAGGGGAGATCTCCTTTCGATCCTGTATGCGGTTTCCGAAAACGGGTTGAATTGGTCCGAGCTGACCCCCCTTGCTAAAGAACCTCAGGTTACCTTGAGCTTCCTGCCCTATCACCTTTCCTACAAGGGAGTAGAGTATGTGGTGTTTCAGGCCCTTCAAGCCGGGGAAGGAGGGGCGTATCAGTTGTTCCTCAAAACCAGTACCGATGGGGGAAGGTCCTGGGGGCCCATACAGTGGTTGACAGGATTCGACGAACCAATTCCAGGGAGAACTACCCGGCCCGGACTGTTCGACAACCAGCGTCCCCATCTAGCTGCCATCAATGGGGTGGTGGGCCTCGCCTGGGAACGACGTTTTGGCCGGGAATCCAAGCAGATCTACTATGGGGAGCTAAATCCGGATGGAACGTATAGAACGTTACCCGAACGGGTGACCACAGGGTTCAAATCTTCCAACTTCCCCCAGATCGTACCATTCAAGGGAACGGTATATTTGCTCTGGTTCGACAACCGCAAGGGGGATGACCACATTATCCTGGCGCATAAACAGGGTGCCCTATGGGTAGAGAAAGACTTGAGTCCCATCGCGGGTGTCTCTACCTTCCCGCGACCGGTGGTGCTGGGAAAGGAAATGTTCGTGTTCTGGGAGAACAAGCGTGGAGACTCCACTCGGATCGTACTCTTGAAGCCGGACACCACGGTGGAACCTCCAGGAGCTGTGCCGTTGAACTTCCAGGCAAACGTCCGAACCCGCCTCGATTCCCCTCGTTTCCAACTGGTTCCTCCCCGGGATTCCTCGGGAATTGCCGGATTCTGGTATGAATGGACTCGTTCGCCCACCCCCTCTGCCGAACGAAAGCTTGTTGCCCTGGAAAACGTACGGACTGTCGAGTTCAAAGTAGCCGAGGATGGAGAATGGTACTTACACGTTTCCGCTCAGGACTATGCGGGAAACTGGTCTCGGCCTAGCACAGTACGGTTCTTTCGGGACACCACACCCCCTGGCAAGGTGGTGTTCCGTCGTCCCCCCAGGGATGAACTGGGGTATTTGATCTCCAACACCTTTACCATCCAATGGGATCCGCCTCCGGACGAGGATGTGGCTGAGTATCAGTACGAGATTTTGTACCTAGGAGAAACGAAGGATCCCCTCCTGCCTGTCCCTGTTGCCCTCGGTCCCTTCCGCAAAGCTTTCACCACCACCGTTCCGAGCCTTCCGTTCCGCAACTATGACAATGGAAGCTGGGCCATACGGGTTCAGGCAGTGGATACCGTGGGGAACGCGGGCCCGGAGGCGACCCTCGTGGTGCATTTAAATAAATATGTACCCGTCACCTACGTGAGTTTCGTGGAGGCCACGCGGGATGAAACGGGAAGGATTCGACTCTCCCTTTTAGGGAGGGGCTTTGCAGAGGATGGGCTGGTACGAAGGGTTATTCTGGACCGGGATGGAAAGGAACCCTTCGATTACCAGTTTACTCTGGCCGAGGGAGGGTTCACGGTTCGAAACGACCGAACCATCGTGGGTCTCATCCTACAGGAGGTGCAGGGGGGAGAGTATCGGGTAGCGGTGGAACATCCCCTTCGTGGAATTGCCTTTTCCCGGGACTTGCTCAAACTGGAACGAGGGGGAACCCTCAAGTTTGGAGACTTTAGTCTCCTGTACAGCCCAATCCAGAAAGTTCTCCAACGTCCACCATTCTCCATCACCCTCAATGGAGTAGTGGTCTGGACGATGGTGATGTTTTTGGGGATGGTGGCTCTATTTTCCACCTATCGAATCGGTGCTATTCTTCAAGAGGGAAAACGACTACGGTTGGAGGCACTGGCGATTCTTACGGGGGTACAGGTCCCCTGGGAAGCGAAGCGGGAGAGGCTAGAGGCTATGAGGCGAAGAGGGTTTGGGTTACGGTTAAAGTTCACTTTTTTCATTACGGTGCTGATCATCGCCGTAGTGCTGATGGTGTCCATTCCGCTGGGGTACTACATGACGAGGAATCAGGAGCGGAACCTGGCGGAAGGACTTGTGCAACGAGTCTCCGTGTTGATGGAAAGCCTGGCCTCCGGTGCCCGTACTTACCTGCCCAGCGGAAACACCCTCGAGCTGGGGGTACTGCCCGCTCAGATTTCCGCCATGAAAGAGGCTCGGTTTGCTACCATCACGGGCCGGGGTCAAACGGATGTACACTACTTTGGGTATGTGTGGGCTAGTAACGATCCCGATATTTTGAATAAAATTGACGGCCCGACCTTGATTCCCGGAGTATCCAAACTGAAGGATGACATTTCCGAGAAGGAAGGGATCCTGGCTGTGGAAATCAATTCGGCGGCGGATCTAGCGGTGGGTGAATTGGCAAAGGAACTGGATGCCCTTTCCAACGAAGCCATTGGGCTCGCTGTCCGTACCGATGAAACTTCCCGAAGGAGACTCCAGGATCTCCAGGATGGGATCCGAACACTGGACAATCGGTTGAACGCTCGCCTCCTGGAGTTGGGGGCGAAGATCTACAGCGAACCGGAGTTCCAGACGACCCTACTAGACTTCAATCGTACGTTCTATACCTTCTACAAACCGGTGCTGTATCGGGTTCGCGGAGAGAATCGATACTTCCGGGGCATGGTACGGTTAGGGGTGAGTACCGAGTCGATTCTGGAACAGGTGAAAATCTCGAGGAACAACCTCATCCTCATCACTGGTGGGATAGCCCTCGTAGCCTTGGTGCTGGGTATCGTGGGAGCCTTGATCCTTGCCAGTATCATCATCATCCCCATCCGAAGGCTGGTAAAAGGGGTAGAAGTGATTCGGGATACGGAGGACAAGGAAGCATTGAAGGATCATGTGATAGAAATCAAGACGAGGGATGAAATTGCAGAATTGGCGGCCACTATCAACCAGATGACCCAGGGACTGGTGAAGGCGGCGGCAGCCAGCAAGGACCTTACCGTGGGTAAGGAAGTGCAAAAGATGTTCATTCCTCTGGAAGTCGGACCGGGGGGAAAGAAACTCACTACAGGGAAAGAAGAGACTCCTGAAGGGGAGTTCTTCGGGTACTACGAGGGAGCCAAGGGGGTTTCGGGGGACTACTTCGATTTCCGAAAACTCGCCCCGGAAACCTACGCCTTCATCAAATGCGACGTGGCAGGAAAAGGAGTCCCTGCCGCTTTGATCATGGTGCAGGTGGCCACAGTCTTTACCACCTATTTCAGGCAGTGGAATCCCTCCAAGGGGTTGAACATGGTGCCCCTCCTGTACCAAATCAACGATGTGGTGGAATCCCAGGGGTTCCGAGGCCGTTTTGCTGCCATGACGTTAGGGGTGGTGGAGATGAAGACTGCTCGGGCTCATGTGACCCATGCGGGAGACAGGATCCTGAACCTTTACGATGCGGAGAGCGGCCAGTTGGTGCAACGGATGATGGCGGATTGTCCCGCCACAGGGGTATTCCCCAATTTCATGCTGGAGATGAAATCTCCTTTCCAGCAGATCCTGGTGCCCCTGAAAAAAGGAGATATCCTTCTCCTGTTCACCGACGGTGTGGAGGAAGCCCATCGGAAACTCAGAAAGCCGGATTTCTCCATTCTCCAACTCCCTCCCCAGAAAGAGGGGGAAGAACCGGTGGAGGATGAAATGATGGGGTTCGAACGGATCAAAGGGATCGTGGAAGCGGTGATGTCCCGGGGAAAGTTTCGATTGGAGAAACTCTACTCTCCCGTTCCCAACGAGGAACTGGTCTTCGATTTCTCCTCCTGTGATCCTACTGCAGAGTCGGCAGTCCTTGCCCTCGTGTCGGTAGAAAAGATCTTCCGTATGTATCCAGACCCTCGAGCGGGAGCCGATAATAGGGTGATGGTGGATGTGAAGGTGGATGATTTTCTCAAGAAGACCTTCCTGCAGTACGAAAAGTACTTCCATCATCCTATCCCCAACCCACGACAGATGGATTTCCCCAATTACAATTTTTATACCCATGTGATGGAGGATGATCAGTATGACGACCTTACCCTTCTGGCGATTCGGAAAAAATAGAACCCTTCGTGATAGAATCCTTTGCGGTATACTTTTTTCCATCCTGCTTGGTGTCCTTATCGGCCCCCTTTCGGCGGATCTGGTTCTTAGGAACAATACTAGGGGGATCCTGTATTTTCTCCTTCTTCCTATGGGAGTGGAGGGAAAGATTCCATGGGCGGAAAACGCGGAAGCGGCGAAGACGTACCTGAAGGAACACCGGGACGAACTGGAAAAGATCCCGCCCGAAACCTTCCTAAAGGTCCGCAAGGATCCCTCACCCTACCTTTTGCTGGGGTTCTTTGTATCACCGGAACGGCCTTCCTTCCCCCTCGTGCGAGTTAGGATCCCTTCGGTGCCAGGGGAGCCCTCTTTTACGGTGAGCGATGTGGATTTGTGGAAAAGCAGTGCAGGGGAAAGCCTGGTTCTGTATCCCTGGGACATCGAGTTGCCTCGAACTCCCATCCAGATCGATAACCGGTACCTGGATTGGAGAAAGATAAAGGAATTGAGGCAGTTTCCCACCAGTTTCCTACCACCGAAAGTGTTGAGGCACAGGGGAGGTTCCCCGGAGAGGATCCGCTTCGATCAGGCAAAAGCCTGGCCTTCTAAAGGGACGGCGGTGGAAGGGTTAAAAATTCTTCGAGGGCAAAAGGAAGTATACATCATGATCTCTTCCTACTCTCCCATGGAAACCGGCACTTCCTACTGGTTCTACCTTTTACCCCTCTCTTCCTCCACAGGTCTTGCCCTAGAGATACCTATCACGGGTAAGGGAGGGCCGATCCTTCTCTGGGTTCCTGGGATGGAAAAACCTACTCAGATCGGCACCTACGTATCGGATCTATTCGTTCTGGAAGGAGAACTCCTGGGAAGCTATCTGCCGGCAGAGGCAGAACCTCTTTTACGACAAGTCTCGAAGGTCTGGATGAGTGCGACTATCCCCACAGGAGAAGGCACGGAGGAATACTATTTGACAGAGTTTGATGTTACAGATATACCGTACGAATCCGGTGTTTCTCCATGAAACCAAGGTTCTTCTGTGAACACTGTAAACAGGAAGTTTCGGCCCGTGACAAGGTATGCCCCCACTGCGGCCGGTTTTTCAGTGAAGTACGCTGTCCCCGATGTGGTTTTACCGGGGAGGGAAAACTTTTCTACGATGGATGTCCCAACTGTGGGTATCTCAGTTCTCGATCCAAGGGGATACCTCAAGCGGGAGGATCCCCGGGATTGGAGTTCGTCGATCTCTCTGAAGTAGAAAAGAAGGATAGCCTCTTTTCGATCTCCTCGGAAGCGCGTGAGTCCACCGGTAAAAGCCCCTCTCTTTGGACCTTCCTCATCATTACCATCACTCTCGCTTTGATTCTAGGGATGCTGGTATATCTGTTCCTTTCCCTGCAGTAAGGGCTCTCTGGTAAGGCAAAGCTCTTGTTCAATAGAGGGCTCCTATTCCGCCTCCCGTGTACACAAGGAGATTTCCTTCGTTGGGTTGGATGAAGACTGTAGTTAATGAGAACACAAAGGGCAGGGTGGGGAGCTTCCCGTGGATCTCGATACCCGTATGATAGATCGGGATGAGTCTAAGGTTCGGAATACCCGCCGAAAGACTAGTGGAGATTCCCACCTGCAGAGCCCCTACATCGAGGTAGCATCCACCTCTGAGGTTCCCGTATAGGTTCATCCTGTCTTGCAGGGTTTGCAGATCGAAGGGCGAAAAGGTTAGTTCAGGGGAAAGGAGGAGCCCCACGAATCGATACCGAACTTCCATGGCTGCCCCCAGGGAAAGACCCCCTTGCTGGGAAAACCCGTATGCCCTCGGTGTACTCATGTAGGTCCCTTTTCCCGTAATGGCAAGCGAAAGGATTCCGGGAATCAAGTCTGGCAAACGGTATTGTATCCCGATTCCACCGATCCAGTCGGGTGGCTCATCGGAGGGTTCCATGAAACTCGAAAGGGTGGGGGTCAATACCACTCCCTCGGCGATGGGAAAAGACACTCCCGCATGGAGGAGAGCTTCGGAAGCTTCGGGCCCGGAAGAGTGCAGCAGTCCAAGAAGTAGGGAAGAAATCCTGAATGCCCCTGGATCCAGGAAGGGCATAGCGGGTGTGAATAAAAGTCCAGGCAATCCACTATACGTGGTACCGATAGGATTCCGGACAGTTCTATCGATGACGATCTCCTCCGTGAGTTCCAGAGAGGTGTCGGTGTTTTGGAATCGGAATATCATGCGATACCTTCCGTCCGGTAGGGGAATCCCCCTCTTATCCCTCCCATTCCAGTCTATCTGTTGCGCGGGCCCTTCAGGTTCCGGAAGGATTTTTTCGAACACTCCTTCGCCTTTTTGATTTTGGATAAGGAGGATCGTTTCGGCAGGACCGGAGATCCGGAAACTGATTCGTGCAGGCACATCGGAGTTATCTGGATTGATCCGCTTGGGGGTGACCTTTAACCTTGAAACCGAAAGGGGAACTCGTTTCCAGGTGAGAGGGATTTCCGTCGTTTTCCCTTCGAGGATCGTGAGCTGGGACACGATATCCTCGTACCCGAACCGTTGGACCACCACTCGATGACGGCCTGCTGGTAAAAGTACATTCTTCCCTGTTACGGGTTCCCCTCCAACGTACACCTTACATTCGGGGGGAACATTCTGTAAGGAAAGAGTTCCATATATGGGTTCCAGTTCCAGTTGTATTCGAGTCCGGATCCCTGTTTTGAGAGTGACCGAGAGTTCCTGTGAACGATAGCCCGATTTCTGCACCTGGAGCGTATAGAAGGTAGGCTGTAGATCCTTCAGTAGCAGGGGCGTTGAACCTAGAAGGGCCCCTTCCCCATACACCCACGCATCGGAAGGGGAGGAAAGGATTTCCAGTTGAGGCAAGGGGGTGGGTTCGTTGAGGCGAACCTGGATCTGTTCCTCGACGATGGTGAGGGACGCGGGAAAAAGGGGGTGGGCCAGGGTGAGGATGAAGAGGATCGGCACGATTCTGGCAATGCGCCTTTGGATTCCCATAAGTCCCATACTGGTATCGAGGGGGTAAAAAATCAAGGTCCCTCTTCGACAGAAGGCATTTTCTGCCGATGATAGAATCGTATGGTTCGGTTTCCTATCATGATGGTTTTGGGGATCCTTTCCCTGGGGGGGGTACTCTATCCTCAAGTACCCGATTCCAAGACCCTTCCCGTACTGAAACGGGGAATCGAGGAACTTCAGTTGGGGAAAACCCTGGAAGAGATCCAGGAAGCTCTAAAGAAGTCCCCCTTTTTCAACTATCGGGGTCCGAGGGATGTGTCCTTTCTCCCCCTCCGTTCAGAACCTGTGATCGATACCGAAGGGATGCGCTACCTACAGAGGGGTATTTTCCAATTCCAGGAGGGTAGGCTGGTAACGATTATCCTGTATGTGAACCCGAAGTACCTGGATTATCCTACCCTTTTCCAGCATTTCAGTTCCCGATACGGTTCTCCCCAGTACCTGGATCCCAAGTCCTGTTTTTGGGAAGATGGGGCCACTCGGGTGGCGCTGGAAAAGCCCCTCACCATCAAGTTCGTGGAAAAGAACATCCTTCCCCCTGGGAAGGAAGGGAAGGGAGGGTTGCCCCTTTCCCCCGAAGAGTTGGGGAGAAGACAGTTTCTGGAATTATTCTAACTGGGAGAGGGATCGATGGAAAAAGCAGTGACTCTGAGTGGAATCGTTCTCATGATAGGTATTCCCTTGGTGGTCCTTTCCTGTTCGGCCCAACCGCAGGAAATTCCTCTCAAGTTGGGGCAGGAAATTTTTCGAGTGGAGTTAGCGGTTTCCCCGGAGAGTCGGGCTAAAGGCTTAATGTTTCGAAAGGAACTGCCGCCGAATCGGGGGATGCTTTTCGTGTTCGAGAAGGACGAGAAACCTTCCTTCTGGATGAAGAACACGTTCGTTCCCCTTTCCATTGCCTTCATCGCCAAAGACGGGACGATTCGGGAAATCCACGACATGAGTCCTGGCTCACTCCGGCCCATCGAGTCGACCTACGAAGTGCGATTTGCTCTGGAAGTTCCCCAGGGGGCATTCAAGCGGGTCGGGGTGGAGGTGGGGTATCGAATCGAGATGCCTCCGGAAGTCCTCCGATATGTAAAATGAGGTTCTTTACTGGTTTTCCTCTTCGTTGTATTCGGGAAACAGCTCGAGTTCCGGGGACTCTTCAGGGCTTTGGGGATTGTTTACCAGGATCTCGATCTTCCGCTCGATCCGACTGAGATCTTTTTCCAGGCTCTTGGCCAACCGAATACCCTCTTCAAAGAACACCGCCGCTTCTTCCAGAGTGCAACTACCTTCCCGCATGAGAGTGCTGATTTCTTCCAAACGGCGGAGACGTTCTTCAAAAGTTTTGGGTGGGGATGATTTTTTCGACTGTGGCATCTGCCGCTCCTTGATAGAATTGGATGGAGAGAGTCTCCCCAGGGGAGGTCGATTCGGCGGATCGTAGGATCTGGCCTGAGGATTTGGCACGGACAATGGAGTATCCTTTTTTCAGTACCTCGTACGGTGAGCTTGCGTGGAGTTGGGTGGAGGCAAGTTCCAAACGGTGTTTATAATCGTCGAGCTTTTTCCGAAACTCCAGGATGAATCGTTCCTTCGCGTCATCCAGCCTAAAGTAGTAGGGCTGCAGGATGTTTTTCATGAGTCGTTCCATGTTCTCCGGACTGAACTGCCGCAGGAGTACCCGGATCTTTTCGATCCGGTGATCCATCTCCTGCATAAGGGACTCTTTCAGCGATACTACCCTATGGAGTAACTCTTCCCTTCCTTTGGAGACGATTTCTGCGGCGGCCGAAGGGGTCGGTGCGCGAATATCAGCGGCAAGATCCGCCAGGGAAGTATCGATCTCATGCCCTACCGCGGAGATCACGGGAATTTCCGAAGCGGCGATGGCCCGAACCACTGCTTCGCTAGAGAAGGGAAGCAGGTCTTCCAGACTTCCTCCTCCCCGGCCCACGATGATCACCTCTCCCAGGCGGAATAGGTTGGCCCGCTGGATCTGGGCCGCGATAGAAAGGTCGGCCCCTTCTCCCTGCACAGGAGTAGGAAGGATCACGATATCGATCCCTGCATTTCGGCGCCGCAACACTTGGAGGATGTCGCGGATGGCGGCCCCCGTGGGAGAGGTGACGACGGCAATCCGCCTGGGAAAGAGGGGAAGAGGCTTCTTCCGACTGGAATCGAACAACCCTTCCGCTGCCAGTTTCCGTTTTCGTTCTTCCAGCATGGCCAGAATGTCTCCCTCCCCGGAACGTTCGAGGGTTTCGCAGATCAGCTGGTAACTGCCCCGCTGGGGGTAAACGGAGATTTGCCCGCTGGCCACGACCCGCATTCCGTCCTGCGGTTTGAAGGTGAGCTGGGGTATCCGGTTCCGGAATAGCACTGCCGAGAGGACTGCATCGGAGTCCTTCAGGGTGAAGTAGTAATGTCCCGTACTGGAGGGACGGAAATTGGAGATTTCCCCTTCCACTCGAATGTAGGGGAAGGAAGACTCGAGAAGCAGTTTGATGTTAGAGGTGATTTCCGATACCCGATAGATCCGTTGGGCGGGATTTTCCACATTCGCCATCCCTTGAAACATATCTTGTTGTCCGTATCTTGACAATAGTTTCCCCCTCTTTGATGATCCCTTCTATGTATTGAGGGAGTTTTTGAAACTGTCGATAATGAGGAGGAATATGAAACTTCTCCTGGTCATCAATTCCATTCAACCGCCCCTGACACCAAAAGACTCACCCTATCGATACAAGAATCGCACTGCCCTGGAACGAGTACTGGCCTATAGCCTTCAAATCGTGCCGAGAGAATCGATCGTTCTTCTAGCGAAGGACCCTCCTGTGGAGTCCCTCCAAGGGATCCGGAGTATCCTTCGCCAAGAGTGGACCCTCGAGACCTTGCTCCAGGTGTTACGGGAGGTATCCACGGGGTACGAAACGTTGGTCTACGTGTACGGAGATTGCCCCTTTTTGGACATTTCCCTCACCCGAAGGATGTTGGAAAATCACAAACGGTACTTTGCCGATTATACCTTTTCCGATGGGTATCCGTACGGTTTGACCCCGGAGATTCTGGAAACCCGAATCCTGGATGCCTTGGAACGATTGGTAGACAGGCCACTGCAACCCATAAAGCGGGATAGCCTGTTTGCCCTCATCAGCAAGGATATCAACAGCTTCGATCTGGAAACCGAGCTTGCCCCCGTGGATCTGCGGTACCTTCGCCTTTCCCTCACTACGGACACGAAGAGGAACCGACTTCTCTGCCTGTCTATCGATCGGGAGAATCCAACCGGTTGGGAGGATATTCTTACGATTCTCCAAACCAAGCCAGAAGTGCTAAGGACGGTTCCTGCCTACCTTTCGGTGCAGGTCACTGAACGGTGCCCCCATCTCTGTACCTTTTGTCCCTACCCGATCTTTGGAAAGGACATCCTTCGGGCAGAGGGTTTCATGCCTGAGGAGGATTTCTCTCGAGTGGTGAAGGAGGGGGTTCGCTTGTGCGGGGATCTTGTTGTAGGGGTATCCCTATGGGGTGAACCTTCCTACTATCCCGATTTCCCAGCCCTCTGTGAGGTGGTATCCGATTATCCGGAAGTACAGCTCGTGGTGGAAACATCGGGCATTGGGTGGAGTGAGAGTATCCTTGATCGGACCAAGCAAATTTTAGGGGATAAGATCACCTGGATTACCGATCTAGTGACGGATCGAGAGGAATGGTACGCCACCCTCCGGGGGGAAGGATTCGAAGAATCACGAGAAACCATGGAAAAACTTTTGACTCTTTTTCCAGACACAAGTTACGTCCAAGCTGTGAGGATGGAGGAAACAGAGGAAGGGTTGGAGCAATTCTATCGAAACTGGAAGGAAAAGACTCCCCGCATTATCATCCAAAAGTATGACTGGTTCGCAGGGCTCCTTCCTCAACGGAAGGTGACGGATCTTTCCCCCCTCCATCGATTCCCCTGCTGGCATTTGAAACGGGACCTCTGTGTCCTTGTGGATGGGTCGGTTCCTCTCTGCAGGGAAGATATTAAAAAAGAACACCTGGCAGGAAACATACTCAGTCAGCCCATCGAGGAGATCTGGGAACAGATGGGGAAGGTGTATCTGGATCACACCAAGGGCGTGTATCCATCCCTCTGCGAGAAGTGCGATGAATACTATACCTTCAACTTTTAACCCCCTTCTATCCTCCTACACGGTAGTAGGAGGTCCAGGGAAGGGTAAGAAGCGGGAGCGGGGAACCACTATCATTCTCCTGTACAGGGGGGGCGTGGTAGACAGGGGGTCGCTGTTGGAGAGGTTCCACGGAATGGATGTGGAGGAGATCCTTTCCATCGAACCCTCCCAGAACACGTACCAAGTGGAGACACTGGTGGGGCAGTTCCCCAAAGTAAGATTCGTACTCTTGCATGAACCGGTGAATGTAGGGCAGCAGATCAATATCGGTATCCATGAATCATCGTACTCTCTCTGTTTCGTCCTTTGGGCAGACTACCAGATCGATCCAGAAATCCTGCAAGGGGGGATCGAATCGGTTTCGAAAAGTGTTAGACAACTCTGCGTGGCTCCCTGGATTTTTACCTCCCGGCATTCTCCCCTCCCTGTGCTTCACATCCCTGCCTTTCATAAAGCGCGGTTGAAGGTGTTGGCGGTAGTCCCCCAGAAAGAGGAAGCCCTCGATCTATTTCCCTTCGATTACTGCGGGATCTACCACAAGGAAACCTTCATCCTGGTAGGGGGATACGATTACAATATCCCCAATCCGTACTGGCAGAAGTTGGATTTCGGATTCCGGTCGTTCCTTTGGGGAGAGCGGATCCTTTGTCGCAAAACTGTACGGGGGATTCACTTTGAGGGGAATCTGATCGAAGACACCACACCGGATGACAGCTATCGACTCTTTTTTCTGAAAAACCAAGCTATTGTGTTCACCGGGGATCGAGGCGAACTGCCCTGGCGAAAGTTCCTTCCTTTCTATTTTCGTTCCAAAGGAGGACTGTTCGTTTCTTTGAAAGAGTTTCGAGCCGTCCGCCAGTGGGTAAAGATCAACGCCTACCGGTTCAAGATGGACAGCCAGACGATCACCGAGTTGTGGGAGGATCCGGGGGAATGATCGCCGTATTTCTCCAAGCCCGCATCGATTCCTCCCGTCTGCCGGGGAAGGCTTTGCTGCCTATCCGAGGCAAACCGATGGTACAGGTAGTGATGGAGCGCCTGCGAATGATCTCTGCAGATCGCTACGTCCTCGTTACCGATGGAGAGGGTAAACGACAGTTTTCTCCGTTGGCAACGGGGATAGGTTTTGAGGTGTTCGAGGGGTCCAAAGAGGATGTACTGGGCAGGTTCTGTAGGGCTATCGAAGCCTATAAGCCGAAGACGGTAATCCGGGCTACGGGGGACAATCCTTTGGTGTCGTGGGAACTGGCCAATCGGATTCTGGCGGATCACCTGAAACTCAGAGCAGACTACAGTGCCCTGCAGGGAATGCCCCTTGGATTGGGGGTGGAGGTGGTGCAGGCTTCCGCTCTTCTACAGGCAGAGAAGGAAACTCTAGATCCCTACGATCACGAACATGTGACTCCCTACCTGTACAGGAATCCCCACAAGTTCTACCTGCATCGTCCTCTGGTTGACCTGGAATACCGCTCGAGGTCTCGAGTTACGGTAGATACCGAGGAAGATTACCGGCGGGTGGAATGGATCTATAGGCAATTGGGCGCGATGGAAATGCCTGGTTTGGATGATCTCATGCCTCTTCTTCGAGGGATAGAAGAACCATGAACGGAAGGATTCTCCTGATCCCTTCCATCCGAAGGAAGGGCGGTTTGGGACATCTGGTACGCATGATGCGCCTCGCCTTGTTCTGGAAGGGCAAAGCTTTTCTCTTTCTCGATCCTGGGGATCCCTTGCACTGGACAGAAGAAGATGTTCGTTCCTTCTTTCCCGAGTTCCCCTGGGATCGGTACTTGGAGCGGAATCCGGAACTCCAACACTGGGATTGGGTCGTGTTGGATCGCCGGAGCACCTCCCTGGCGGAGTACCGACGGCTACACTTCGGTTCGCACACTCTTGGGTTGGATGAGGGAGGGGAAGCTCGGCCTTTGTTCAGTTTTCTAGTGGACACTTTTCCTCGCCTAAAAAGGAAAGACGAACCCAACAGGGCAGAACCCCGCTTCGTTCCCATGCTCGAAGCAAATGACCCACTAGAATCACCATCCCCCCAATCTTTCCCGTACAAGCGCCCCTTCCTCCTAGCCTTCGGGGGGGAAGACCCGTATCGCTTGACTGAACTGGCCTTCGAAGCGTTGGTGCAGGAGGGAGTCAAACCAGAGGAGATCGATCTCCTTTTAGGCCCGGCCAGGGAGAAACCCTTCTCGAAACCCTGTGGCGAGATCCTCCCTGGAGGCTGGGATGCAGGGAGGTATTTTTCCCGATATCGATGGGTAGTGACTTCCTTCGGGCTCACCCCCTACGAAGCGATCCGGTCCGGTGCCATACCCATTCTGGTGAATCCCACCGGATACCACGAGGGTCTCGCTCGGAGGGCTCGCTTCTACAGCGTGGGAGTCCGGAGGGTTTCCCCTTCCCGTCTCCGATTCGCCCTGGAACATCCCGATGCGGCACTTCCTGATTGGGCCCGGGGACCAAACACCTCGATAACGAATGTAGCCCTTTCCTCTGGGCACACCGCTTCTTTCACGGAATTCCTTTCTGGCCTACAGGCGGATATCCCCCCCTGCTGTCCCCTCTGCGGGAAAAATGATCAGCGGGCGACCTTCCGGTTTCCGGACCGATCCTTTTTCAGGTGTCTATCTTGCAAAACGGAGTTCAGAATCCATTTCGGAGGGCAGAAAAAAGCCTACACCGCCCGGTATTTCATGGAAGAGTATCAAAAGCAGTACGGTAAAACCTACGTGGAAGACTTCCAGAAGATCAAAGGGGAGGGGAAAAAGAGGCTACAGGTATTGAAAGAATGCCTCACTACCCGCGGCACCATTTCCCGAGGCTCGCCGGTAAAAAGGTACGGTCCCTTTGATCCAGGTTCGACAGGGCGTGGCTCGTGGTGCGCGCATGACTCAGGGGGGGTGCCTGGCTCAGGGAAGGCGTATGCCAAAGGGGGCCAGGAGCTTCTCAGGGGAAAAACCATCCTCGATGTGGGGTGCGCCCTGGGTCCCTTTCTCGACGCAGCCCGGGATATGGGAATGGTTCCCTATGGAATCGATCTATCGGAGGAGGCGGTGCAGTACGTGGGGGAGAAGCTGGGGATTCCCGCCAAAGTAGCGGATATCGAAGATTTCGATCCTTCGGTAACTTTTGGGATAGACTCCTTCGATGTGGTTTCCCTGTGGTACGTGATAGAGCATCTTCCTCGGGTAGGGCGGGTGCTGGAGAGAGTACGAGCCATGCTACGAGAAGGGGGATGGTTGATCTTTTCTCCCCCCCATGGAAGGGGCATCTCTTCCCTCCGCTCCCCTCGCTCGTTTCGGGAACAGAGCCCCCTCGATCACGTGACGATTTGGAACGTGACACAAACCAGGAGAATCCTACAAAGGTATGGATTCGTGGTGCGTGCGGTGCGGATCCCCTCCCATCACCCCGAGCGCTTTCCGCCCCTGGTCCGTACCCTCGTCGGTTCGAAGGGTTGTGCTCTTTTAGAAAAGTTCTTCCATGTAGGAGACACATTCGAGGTATATGCGCAAAAGATCGATCATGATTCTAGGGGCAGGGCTTCTTCAGATTCCTGCCATTAGAACGGCTAAGCAGTTAGACTGTAGAACCCTGGTTGTGGATGGAGACCCCCATGCTCCGGGAAAGGCAGAGGCGGATCTATTCGAGCCTGTGGATCTGAAGGACCTCGAGGGCCTGGTGCATGCGGCACGAACATGGCGCGAAGAGTATGGACTGGACGGGGTGTTTACGGCAGGCACGGATTTTTCCGCTTCGGTAGCTTACGTGGCGGAGACGCTAACCCTCCCCGGGATTCCCTACCAGACAGCGCTGGACGCATCCCACAAGGCCCGCATGCGGAGGCGCTTTGCCGCCAGGGGAGTCCCTTCCCCCTCCTTTCTGGAACTTGGACAGGAGGATCTTCACTCCTTGCCCAAGGGGCTTCCTGATTTTCCGGTTGTGGTGAAACCGGTGGACAACATGGGAGCCCGGGGGGTGGCGCGGGTTGATTCATGGGAAGAGTTGGAATCTCAGATCCAGGAATCTTTGAAGTATTCTCGTTCGGGAAAGGTGGTGGTGGAGGAGTTTATCGAAGGGCCTGAGTTCAGCCTCGATGCCCTGGTGTACAGGGGGAACATCCAAATCTGTGGCATAGCGGACCGGCATATCCGTTTTGCTCCCCATTTCGTGGAGGTGGGGCATACCATTCCTACTTCCGCACCACCCGAGGTGCAGCGGGAAGTGATCGAGACCTTCAAGGCGGGAATCAGGGCCTTAGGGATCGATCCGGGTGCGGCAAAAGGAGACATTTTCTACTCTCCCGGAAAAGGCGGGATGGTAGGTGAAATTGCAGCCAGACTCTCGGGGGGGTACATGTCGGGGTGGACCTATCCGTACTCCAGTGGAGTGAATCTTACGGAAGGAGCCCTGAAAATCGCACTCGGTGAAGATCCAGGCGATCGGACCCCAAAACTCTCCCGTACCGCCGCGGAGCGAGCGTTGATCTCCATTCCCGGAAGGGTAGAACGCATCGAAGGGGTAGAGGAAGCGAAAAAAATCCCTGAGGTAAGGGATGTGTTCCTGAGAATCGAACGAGGAGATACTGTGGTATTTCCCACTCATAATGTAGAAAAATGCGGGAATGTGATTGCCGTGGCAGAGGAAAGAAACAAGGCTATGCAGGCAGCGGAGGAAGCTGTTTCCCGGATCTTTATACAGTTGGATCCGGGGAACGAGGATACGGAAAAGTTCCTGTTCACTCCCCAGTGGATGGATGGACGTTCCTGCTTTCCCCTCTCGGCTACCCTCATGGAACGGTTGCGGTCTCTTGCTTGGGATACGGTTGAACATACGAAGGGGAAGGGAAAGAGCGGCTCATCACCCCTTGCCCCGGATTGTTCCATACCGATCCTTCCATTTCCCCATTTTCCTTCCTCAAAAGGGGATGTGGGATGGAGTTATCTGACCATCCCCCGTTTGATGGACCGTTTAGGAGCCATGGCGGATCGATGGAAACATGCTCCCTGGGTAGGAAGGTGGATCCCCGGGGGACTATTCTGGTATGTTGCCTATCGAGGTGGATTACAGGGAGTAGTGTGGATGTTGGACCGGTGTACGAGGTATGCCACCCTGGAAGCGTTACAGGAGAAGGTGAAAGGATGGGCGCGCGCCGTTGGATTTTAATGGGATTCCTCTTATTCACCCTGGCCTTACTCCTTTCGGCAGGGGAGTATCTGGACGTGAGGGAGTTTCTCTCGAAGGGGGAGATGGAACTGCAGTGGAATCCTTTTCTGAAGATAGGAGTTTTTCGGCGGGGGTATTCGGTCGTATCCTTTCGGGTGGATGAACCCTGGGTGTTGCTGAACTATCGGCAGCGAATGAGGATCGATCCCATCGTCGAAGAAGAGGGCACCCTGAAATTGACGAGCCAGACGGTAGAAACGATCCATCGAGCACTCCTGGGCCCCAAGAGGTCGGGTCCCCGGGTAGCGGCGATCTTTATCGATCCGGGACATGGGGGAAAGGATCCGGGTACCATCGGCAGGCATCAGATCGGAAAAGAAACCTTGGAGTTGAAAGAAAAGGACATAGTTCTGAAGACGTCCCTTGTCCTGGCAGATCTGTTGAAAAAACGGTTTCCGGAGAAACAGGTGATCCTATCCCGAAGCGACGACAGGTACCTGACCCTAGAGGAGCGAACGGAGATGGCCAATTCCATCTCCGTAGATCCGGAGGATGCGGTGATCTACGTATCCATCCATGTGAACGCCTCGTTGAATCCCAAAGCCAAAGGTTTCGAAGTGTGGTACCTTCCACCCCAGTATCGAAGAAAGCTGATCGATGGGGACCGCCTAAATGCGGAGAATCGAGAGATCCTACCCATCCTGAACATGATGCTGGAGGAAGAGTACACCATCGAAAGTATCCTTCTAGCGAAACACATCCTCGACTCTATGGAAGAATCGGTGGGTTCTGTTTCGGAAAATCGGGGTCTCAAGGAGGAAACCTGGTTTGTGGTCCGAAAAGCCAAAATGCCTTCGGTCCTGGTAGAAATCGGATTTATCACCAATGAAGAGGAAGCGAAGCTATTGAGCCAACCCGAACACTTGCAGAAGATCGCCCAGGCAATCTACAATGGCATCGTCCGATTTATCGGCACCATCGATGGATCTACAAGGCGGAGTCACTATGAAGATCAATTGGACCGAAGCCAAAGCGGCACTGGTAGATTTCTATCACAAGACGCCCAAGCCGATCCTTCTTAGCGGGGGATTGTTTCTTCTGTCCTTTCTCTTTGCCTGTGGGTCTGTTGCACTCTCCCACCTTTCTCGGGAAAAGCGTCTAGTTTTCTTCCTGGAGTATCAAAAAGGGTCGGTGGGGGGGGAAGTGCGCGCTATCCCATGGAAATCCTCCCTGGAGGACCGTGTTCAGGGTTTGGTGGAAGAACTCCTGTGGGGGCCAATAGATCCCCGATTTCAACGTGTGTTTCCATCAGGTTCCAAGGTACAATCACTCCTGATCCGCCGGGGAATCCTGTACGTGGATCTTTCTCCCGATGTGCTTTTTGCCAGCGAAGATATACGGGTGGGATGGGATGAAAGGTTCCACATCCTACGAAAAACCCTCAGTTTCAACTACCCACGGTTTAAGCAAATTTTCCTTACCGTAAACGGTCAATTGCCAGGGATTCCTCCATTCTTGGCTCAAAATCCTGAAAAACAAAAGAAAATTCGTTGACAAAGAGCCTAGCTTCCGTATAATTTTATATGACACGGTCATTGTAAAGGAGCATGGAATGAAACGGTATTTTGCCATTCTCTTCGTAGCGTTCATGCTAGTAGGCATGGGGCTCAGTGCGGACGAATCTGTGCTTATCGATTTCGCCCAGTTGGTGGCTGATTATCCTAAAGATAATCCAAAAGAAAATCAGGCAACGATGGTGGATTTCAGCGTTGTGGCAGGATCCAGTTATACGGCCGAAGAAAAAGCCCTGATGAAAACCTCCTTGGCTATTCAGAACTGGGAAGTGCTGCTGGCTTCCTCCTCCCGCTTTGTAATGAATCAGGCTTTATCCATGGCGAAACCTGCCAAGGTTCGAGAGGGGGCAGCGAATTTTGCGGGAGCGACAGTTCTAGGAATAAGGGTGCATTTCCCTGTGGATCCCTTTAACTCATGGGCCCTGGTGCGGCCACCCTTCGAGATCCCAGCCTATATGGATAAAACCGTCGTGAATGCGGATGGTTCCCTATCGGTACCCCAGGAGGAAGTGGGCAAAGGAAGAAAGTTCGACAATCTAGGGGTAGTAAAGAATGTGGGGGTTCTTAAGTCAGTTTCCATGAATGTGCATGGGTTGAACTTCCCCCATTCGATCAGTATCGTTCTGATGGATGAAAACAACGAGGAACAGGAAATCTTCATGGGAAACCTGCAGTTCGATGGCTGGAAAAAACTCACCTGGGAAAATCCCAACTATGTAGCGGAAGTACGGAATCGAGATCTTCGGGTTTTCCCCCTGTATCCCAAGTCTGCACCCATGCGGAAACTCGTAGGTATCCGCATCTATCGAGACGCTGCCCATGAGGGTGGGGATTTTATCGGTTACATTAAGGATATCTCCATCGTCTACGACAAGGCTGTCCTTACCCTGGAACGGGATATCGACGACGAAGCTACCTGGGGCATTCTCCAGAAGCGGGAAGAGGCTCGGCGGTCTGCAGAACTTCGAAGGTTGGGCCACTTGCAGGTACTGCGCTATCTCGAGCTGAAAAAGATGCATGCGGGAGAATCAGCTCCTTCAAAGGCTCCCGCCCCTGCGAAGTAACGGAAACAGTTGTACCACACCGTAGTGAAAGTCCTTCAACAGTCCTAGCGGAAGACATGAGCAAAGAGCCCCGAAAGGGGCTCTTGTTTTTTGGGCTGGATCCTGAGCGTTATTTACTGGAATCGATACCGGAATCCCGTTTTGAAGGTAAATAGGTACTCTGTCCCTGCATATTCACCGATCAAATCATTCAAGCCGAAAGAATAGATACTGCTCTCCAGATCGATGTAGGCCGTCCATCGGGAATTATACGAGTATTCCAATCGGCTCCCGAACATGATGGAACCGATCGTGTGTTCCACGGGGGCAGCAATATCTTCGTAATATCGGGTCATGTTTCGGAAGAAGAAGGAGAGAATGATCCGAAACGGGATATTTTTCTGAAACACTTCTGTGCGGGTTCCATAGTCTGTTTGGGAATCGCTCACGGTACCATACGAAGAGGTGTATTCGGTAAAAATTTTCGACTGTACGAAGAGGGATAGGATCGTGTTTCGAAGGTATACACCGAAACGTACTTCATTGTTTTCCTGAATGAAATCCCCTTCGGAAGAAACCGAACCGCTTAACGCGTTTCCCTTGAAGATGTTCAACAAATTGAGACTTCGTCCGGAACGAAGAAGGATGTACAGTTGACCCGGGGATCGCACTTCGATGGAGGCCAATATCCCGGCCTTTACAGGAACCTCCGTTGAATTCCCCAACCCGAAGAAAGGTCCCACCTGCAGGGAAAAGTAATCTATCTCATAGGAGAAGTTCCCAAACAGTACATTTCGAAGGATGTTGTCTTTCGTGTAGGTAAGATCGAAGGACATGTTTTCGTCTAATCGGTGAGAGACAAATACGCTGTACTGCAAGGGCAAATAATAGGGTGAAAAAGTCGTATCCTCAGGTTTACGGTCTGGGTGAAAGTTTAGGGCGCTGATAGTTAGTTCACCACCTGCTTCCCATCCATAGGTCGGGGCAGATAGGATGAAAGAAAGGAAGGCGAAGAAAAATAGAAAGAAATTAAGCTTTCTTTGCATGTTCTCACTCCTGCGTGACTTCCTCTACCACCCACTTTACCATCAAAAAGATGTTTTTGCTCCCACAAAAGTTTCTATGAGACTGTTCAAATGGTAGGGATATAGGTTTACATTGACCCGGAACTCCCATTGGACTCCTGCAGTCACGATTGCAAAGAAGGGTGTCACTCGATAGGTGATCTGCTCACCCGCGTTGGTTTGAAGGGTGGCCCCATTTTCTATGCCCGCTACCCAGCTCGTCTTTGGTTGTTTACCATAGGTAAACCGGATATACAGATCCGTGATTCCAGATTCCCCAGTGGGTGTCTGTAGGTAGTACGAAGGATGCCAAAAGAAGGTAAGGGAAACTCCGAAAAGTCCTATCTGTACGCGGGGTTCGAAAAGGAAATAGAAGAGGTCTACGGTGAACTTTGTATCTTCCTTCGGATCCCAACGGGGAACTCCGATCTGGGTAAAGAAAGCTCCTCCTTCAGGGGTTACGTAATGGAAGAGTAGCCCGCCCCGGTAGATTCCGTACGTGGAGATAGGGTAGCTGGCACCGAAAAAAGTTTCCACTTGCAACCCTGCATGGTTGAAGGCGAGCCAAACATCGGAGGAGTACTTTCCTTTCCCCAGGTATTGATCCTGGTAAGTGTATGTAGCGAGAAAGAGCTTTTCGAAAGCCTTTTCGGTGTACAATTTGAGCCCTGTGCCCGCGATGGTGTGTAACCCTTGGTACTGGATGCTCTTGGGAAAGTACAGGAACCCTTTCACGGGAGAAGCGATGGAGGATAACCCAAATACACTGGAGAAGATTTCTCCCGAGCCGATTTCATCGGTACTTCCCGTGAAGTAGGCCATGGAAACAGGAAGTCGAAAAATCTGTTTCATCTCTACGCTGAGGGATTTGAGGGCCAACGTTTTTTGAAAAGCCTGCTCCATAGCGGATTTATCGTATGCGGAAGGTATAGTTCGAGATTCTTCTAGATTGGAATCCTCGAAAAGAAACTCCGCCTTACCGCCAAACCCCTCCTCCGATCCTAGAAGAGCTATTTCTAGATACCCTCGTGAGAATAATCCGAACCTTCCTTCCTCTACCCTTCCCCAGGACATCAGTTCAAGGCTGGGAATAGAGACTTCCACGGCTGAAAGGAAAGAAGAACCTAGTAGTACTAGCAGGGATAGAAAGATCACTCCCGTCCTATACCGGCAAAAACGTTTCTCCATGGAAGGCCCTCCTCTAAGGTAAGTATCGAACGAATTGGAAGAAAAGATTACCCTACTTAGGAACTCCAAAAAGATTGATAACTCTTGACTTTCACTGTATTCTAGATAAAGATAGATTTGCTATGAGTGATTATTTAGATCCCCATAATGAGGAACTCCTGAAAGACTTTTTTGCCGAGGCAGAACAACAAGTTGCACAGTTAGAGCAAAATATCCTGGTTCTGGAACATGAACCTACCAATAAAGATGCCATCGATGAAATGTTCCGTGCTGCCCACACATTGAAGGGTGCAGCTGGAACCGTTCAGATGAAGGAACTGGCCGGCTTCACCCATCTGGTCGAGGATGTGATGGATGCTATCCGAAGCGGTTCGATCAAGGTGAGTGAACGGATGATCGATGTGTTGCTTTCCTCCATCGATGTCATTAAAACCATGCTCCAGAGCCGCATGGAAGGCTCTCCCTATACAGAGGATATCTCTTCCATTCGGGAAGCCCTTGAATCTTTTCTTCCCTCCAGGGAACGGTCCAAGGCTTCCACTGCTCCCATAAAACCTGCCGCTTCCAGGAAGGAAGAACCTCCATCCAAAGTGGAATCGCAACAAGAAAAAGTGGTTAAAGGGTTGTCAGAGTATGAGATTCTCGAGATGCGAGAAGTGGTGGGAAAGGACCAGGAGATCTACCAAATCAAGGTACGATTTGATGAATCCAACCCTATGAATACCGTGGGAGGAATCCAAGTATTCGCCATTCTCAAAAATCTTGGTCAAATTCTAAAGACGGAACCCGAGTTTGAAAAATTGTATGAAGACAATTTTTACCCTGAGGTAGTCTATTATCTCGCCACGGATCAACCGAAAACGGTTATTCAGGATAAGTTGGTGATCCCCGATGTTGTGCTTGGAGCCACGGTGGAACCTGTTCCTCAAATCGTGCAGAGAAAGAGTACGGAGAAAACGACCCAAAGTGCTGAGTCTTTCCCCCCTCCGGGACCCAAATCTCCGGTAGAGCCGAAACGTGAGTCATCAGAACCCTTAACATTCTTCCTGAAAAAGTCGACTAAATCACCTGAAGAAAGGGAAGCGAGAGTATCCCCTTCCCGGGAAGGGGAGGAAGCTCAAGAGTCTGCCAAGCCCATGACCCCTAGCTCCCCATCCGCGAAAATCTCGCAAGGTTCCATACTGAGGGTCGATAGCAGGCGCATCGATAATCTATTGAATCTCGTGAGCGAAGTGGTCATTTCCAAAGCTACCTTCAATCAACATGTAAGTCAGTTTGCAGAAACCCTAACGGAGTTCCAGAACCTGCACGCCGTCTACACGGACCGAATCAAGGCCCTCTTCGATCACATCGTAAATACTCTCCAAACCCATAACATGGGAGGAGCGGCCAAGGAACTGAAAAGTTCCTTGATGGACAAATACGGGGATCTATTTACCCTCTTTGAAGATTTTGAAACCAAGCTCAAGGGAAATGTTGCCCGATTCCGAAGTACTTCCCAGAACCTCGGGCGAATCGCCGGAGAGCTCCAGGAAGGGGTGATGCGGATCCGGATGGTTCCCATCTCCCAGATCTTCTCCCGGTTCCCGCGACTCGTCAGGGACCTTTCCCGCTCCCTCCAGAAAAAGATCAATTTGGTAATAGAAGGGGAAGAAACCGAACTGGATAAATCGGTCATCGAAGACCTCTTGGATCCCCTCATTCACTGTGTACGGAACGCGATCGATCATGGAATAGAGGACCCTGACGAGCGGAGGGCGAAAGGCAAACCTGACGAGGGAACGATCCATCTTAAAGCCAGTAACGAAGGGAACCTGATCGTGATCGAGGTATCCGACGATGGGCGGGGGATCGATGTAGAGGCGGTACGGCGCAAGGCCATCGAGCGGGGAATCATCCATCCCAACAAGAGTCTATCCGATGTAGAAGCCTACAACCTGATCTTCGAACCCGGGTTCTCCACGGCAAAAACCGTCTCCAATATTTCAGGCAGGGGAGTGGGACTGGATGTTGTGCGAAAGCAAATAGAAAAGCTGAACGGTTCCGTCACCGTTACCTCCGAGTGGGGAAAGGGCACGCGATTCCTGATCAAACTCCCTCTGACCTTGGCCATTATTCAAGGGTTATTGGTACGGGTGGGTACGGAACGGTATGCCATTCCCATCACTTCAGTGATCGACAGCCATCGAATTCGGCCTTCCGATATTAAAAGTATCGACAACTATGAAGTGTTCAATGTTCGGGAAGAGGTGGTATCCATCCTTCGGTTGAACCGCCTATTCCGGATCCCTTCCAACGAACAGCAGGATTACTACTTTGTGGTGATCGTGGGTAGCGGGGAGAACAAGATGGGGCTTGTGGTGGATAGTCTCATTGGGGAAGAGGATGTAGTGATCAAACCTCTAAAAGATAGTTTCACCAACGTACCGGGTATCGCAGGGGCCAATATCACGGGGGACGGTACCGTGTCTCTCATCATCGATGTTCCTCAACTCCTGGAACTGGGGTTGAAACGGGAATTGGAAGAGAGGCGTAAGCGGGAAGCGGTGATCCGCTAAATCGAGTGCAGGAAGGGTATAGCATGTCTAGTACCATGGAAAAAACCATTATGAGGGAAGGGGATACCAAGACTCTCCTGATGGATCAGGGGAGCCTTCCAACGAAACAGCTCAAACAGGACTTCAAGATGGTTACCTTCTCCCTGGGGGGAAAGGATTACGGCATCGACATCATGAAGGTGAAGGAGATTGCCAAGTTCAGCCAGTTCACCTATGTTCCCAACACTCCTCCCTTTGTAAGAGGTGTATACAACCTTCGGGGAGAGATCATTTCCATCATCGATCTACGGATTTTTTTCCATCTACCTGTAGAGAAGCGTACGGATGGGGTGGAGAATGGGTTGATCCTTCGATTGGAGGACTACATCATAGGTGTCATTGTGGACTCCATCGACAAGGTTGTAGGAATCGCCTCAGAAGATATCCAACCTCCCCATCCCATTTTTGGAGACATCAACGTAAAGTACATAAGTGGAGTAGTGGAATACAACGGAACCCTCTATCTGATCCTCGATGTGGAAAAACTCTTTGGGAAAGAACAGACCGCGCAGAAGGCTCCTTCTTTGGAAACTCTCGAAGTTTCCATGGGTCTGAAACCGGGTTTGGGGGTTACCCCAAAGGAAGGCTTTTCGACTGGTCAAACCGAAAAGGACTTCATCCGGGAAACGCTGAAAACTTTCAAGTCTTTCCACGTCACGCCGGTGAACGAACGATGGCTGGATGAACGGTTCGAGCAATGGCGAAGTGAACGAGGGAAACAGGGGAGGGACATGCAGATCAAGTCTGCTGAAGAAGCGGATGAGTTCCTGCAAACCTTCTATTCCCCTTACTCAGATGCGATATGGCCCGAAGAGTTCGCGGAGAGCTTCCTGGAGTTGATCCAGGAGTTTACAGGAAGGGTGTTTTCTATATGGAACCCGGGGTGTGGGAAAGGATATGAAACCTACAGTGTGACAGCCTTGTTCCTGAAGAAATTTCCCGATGCGGTAGTGAAGGTTTGGGCTATGGATAACGATCTACTAGCCATCAGTACCGCTCCGAATCTCCTGCTCCAACCGGAGACTCTCCCTTCGTTCCTCCTTCCCTATACGGTAAAAGGGAAACAGGGAGTAGGAATTACCTCTCAACTAAAGGACCGCATCTTTTTCGAATACCATGATATTCTCCATGTGAATGTGGTACCGGAATGCGATCTAATTCTTGCCCGGGATCTAGTGTCTTTTCTTTCCCCTGCCGATCAGGCAAGGGTGCTGGAAGAGTTCTATGATAAATTGAAACCGAAGGGCATACTGATCCTGGGGAAAAACGAGGAACCGATCGATGGGGCTAAGTGGGTGCGAATACCCAGTAAGCAGTTTTCTGCGTATAGAAAAAAAATCGAATAAACCGTAAGGAGAAGGCAGATGCGTGTTGAGTACATCAATCCCTTTGTGGAATCGGCGTACAGTGTGTTGAAGGAAGTTCTCAACTGCCAAGTGAGTAGAGGAGAGTTATACTTGAAGTCTACTTCCACACCGGTTCTGGGAGTAGCCGCTCTGGTCGGACTGGCCGGAGATGTGGAAGGGAGAATCCTCTTCGATATGAGTAAGGAGACGGCCATAAAAGTCGCTTCTATAATGAATGGAGAGGAATTGAAAGAGCTGGACGATCTGGGGAAAGCGACAATTACCGAACTGGCAAACATGATCACTGCCCAGGCAGTGACGAAGCTGCACGATCTGGGGTTCAAATTCGATCTAACCCCCCCCGCGATTTTTACAGGAGACAACATGGAGGTCACTACCGCTGAAGTGGAAGCGTTGATCGTTCCCATGGTTATCCCGTATGGAAAGGTTGAAATCAACGTTGCCATTCGTGAACGGATCTGAGGAGAGGAGCCCATGAAAACAAAGATGGATTTTCCCGCGATCAATGATCGGAGACCCGAAGGACTGAAGGAGGATGGGACTCCCTATCGGGTATTGATCGTGGACGATTCCATGTTCGTTACCAAGCAGATCGGCCAGATTCTTACTTCCGAAGGATTCGAAATCGCAGGGATAGCCTCGGATGGACAGGAGGCCATCGACAAATACAAAGAATTGTATCCCAATGTGGATCTGGTGACGATGGATATCACAATGCCTAAAATGGATGGAGTTACCGCGCTGGAAAAGATCATGGAGTTCGACAAGAACGCCAAGGTGGTCATGATCAGCGCGTTGGGAAAGCAAGACCTTGTGAAGAAGTCCCTATTATTAGGGGCCAAGAACTACATCGTGAAACCTCTGGATCGCAAGAAGGTACTGGAACGGATTGTCATGTCCTTAAAAAAATGATATAAGTTGAACACTCAAATTAGGGCGGTTAGCTCAGTTGGTTAGAGCACCTGCTCGACACGCAGGGGGTCGGTGGTTCGAGTCCACTATCGCCCAAAGGGACGCGGAATATAAAGTACACACTGTTCATGGCCGAATAAGTACCTGGAAATAAGGAAATGCCACGTAGAGAGTAAATCCCAACAGAAATGTGTATCCACCCAGTTGTATCCACGCCGAGAGTTTTTCGGGAGATATTTTTCTTTCTTTGAACGTAAGGAAAATGCTCTCCCTGCCAAGCCATCCCAGATAGGCGAAACCGATGATCGGTAGGCTGACCCCCAAAGACATGGCAAGGATGGCAAGAATCCCCAGCCAAATCATATTCAAAGAAACGGCTAAAACCAGGATCAGGATGGTTCCCGGGCAGGGGTATATTCCGGAAACTATCACTGTCCCTATACCCGCCTTACCTGAGGAATGCGTGTGTTCTCCCGAGATTACATCATGGAGGGCGTGGAGAAGTAGCCAGAGGGCAAGGACAATCAGGAGGATCATGGTCCCTGCCTCGAAGTAAAAGGCATAGAGGGAGGTAATCCCACCTAAGGCTCCGGAAACTCCCAGGAGCAAAAATAGAAAAAGGATCGAAAATCCTCCATGGATAAGTGAAAGGAGCAGTCCCATCGCGGCAGGTTCCCATACAGGAGCTTTGCGCGCGAGGTAAAGGGAAAGTAGCACTCCTTTCCGGTGGCCTGGTCCCAGGGAGTGGAGGATGCCGTACAGAAAGGCGATACTGAGGATGCCCACTAGCTGAAGGGGCGATGGATTCTCGGTAAAGGAAGCGAAGAGATTTCCCAGCCTTTCCCTGAGAAAACCTTGTTGCTGGATGAAATACTGTCCGGAAGGCCGGGGGATGTAGCCAGGGGAAAGCGATGTTTTGGGAATTTTCTCCGAGTCTTTTGAGGACTCTTCTACGCTATCGAGATGTGGGTTATCCCCAAAAAAAGGGTTTGCCCCTAGCTGAAAAGGTGGAAAGACTACCAGACAAACTATCAGCAACAGGAAAAACCTTGCCCATCTTTTACGGTTCATAATAAATCCGTATTTCCTTAGGATAGAATGTGGCGAGCCCCTTTTTCCAGGTTGTGTGGATGGTGGTATCGCTGGCAGGACTCAAGGGGTCGTAGTATACCGGATAGTCCCGATTTTCCTGGATGATATAGCTAGGTTTTACCAGAGTTGGATCGTAGCTGAGGGTAACCGGTTTCTTTTCATCGTACCGAACCTCGCAGAAAAAGGTATAATCGTACACTGCCAGGAACAGATCGCCTTTGGGATAGGAAGAAAGGTCCACGTAGAAGCGGTAGGTAAGCACTCCATTTTTTTGGGATACGGAAAACTTTTCCACCGAGGAAGGATTGTACCGCTTTTTCCCTTGCCGGATAAAGGTGAAAAAATGGTAGTTTTTCAGATTAATGAAAGCGTTCTGGTACACCGCCTTTGTTTCCGTTGCGTCGAATACCCCATCCTTGTTTTTGTCGAATCCTCGGATGATATCGGCACTGAAAAAACGGTCGAACTCCCATTTCTGGTATACTCCCTTCAGTTCGGTTTTTTCCCACACAAACTCAAAGGTGGAAGTGATGAAGGTGTGGGGATGGGAAAAGAGGGGGCAAGGCAATAAAGCTACTAGTAGCGATACCAAAAGGATCTTTCTCTTCCTTTCCATGAGCATAAACCTATTTCGGTCACTATAGCAAATAAATTAAATAAGGAATAGATATTCCCATAACTCTTGACTTCACAGGGGGAAAACGATATTTTTATATCGAATAAAACTGATAAAATCGGTAATAAAAGGGAGGTACATAGTCGTGATAAAGGTAGCCCTGTTCGACGCGAAGCCCTATGATCAGGAGTACTTCGATCGATATAGAAATGATTTCGAGATAGAACTGAAGTATTTTCCAGTGAAACTAAACCCCGATACCGTTGCTCTCGCGCAAGGGTTCCAAGCGGTTTGTGCTTTCGTGAACGATGAAATCAACGCGAAGGTGGCAGAGGCTCTTTCACAAAAAGGGATACCTCTCATCGCCCTTCGCTGTGCCGGGTACAACAACGTGGACCTGGAGGCGGTGTGGGGAAAAATACATGTAGTCCGAGTTCCAGCCTATTCGCCCCATGCCGTTGCCGAACATGCTATCGCCCTGCTATTAGCCTTGAATCGTAAGATTCATAAAGCCTACATTCGCACACGGGAAGGGAACTTTTCCCTTTCGGGATTGGTGGGGTTCGATCTATACGGAAAGACAGCGGGCATTGTCGGCACCGGTCAGATCGGCCGGATCATGGCGGAGATTCTAAAGGGATTCGGAATGCGGGTAGTGGCTACCGATCCGTATCCCCAAGAGGCCTGGGCGAAAGAGAAAGGTGTTACGTACGTGAGTATGAACGAACTCCTAGGTTCTTCCGATGTGATCAGTCTGCACTGCCCCCTCACACCGGAGAACTTCCATCTCATCAATGCGGACTCCCTCAAGCTTATCAAGAAGGGAGCTCTCATCATCAACACGGGGAGAGGCGCGCTGATAGATACCAGAGCCCTCATCCATGCATTGAAAACCAACCACCTGGGTGGGGCCGCCCTGGATGTGTATGAAGAAGAGGAGCATTACTTTTTCGAGGATCATTCCACCACGATCATTACGGATGACGTACTGGCCCGGCTTCTCACCTTCCCCAATGTGCTTATCACGGGCCATCAAGCCTTTCTTACCGAAGAAGCCCTGCAAGGGATCGCGAAAACGACCTTGAAGAATATCCATGATTTTTTCATTTCAGGAGAACTACCCAACGAAATCTGCTATCGGTGTACCCAGCACACCTGCAGGCGGAAAGAAACGGGTCGGTGTTTCTAGTACCACCATGCGAGTGTAAAAGCCTCGACAAGAAAAGCATCAATCCAAAGACTCCTATCTACGGGAATCTTCCAGGGAAGTTCCAAAGAAGGATTGATAGAACCGGAGGGCCCGGGTGGAGTACTCAGGATAAAGAGTTGTCAATTCTTGTGCCATTTGACCCTGCAAAGGATGATTCAAAAACCACCGGTGTATCATGTCTTCCGTCACTTCGATGTGGAATTGGAACGCATACACATGGGTACCGTACCGGAAAGCTTGATGGTTATAAAGAGCTGAGCTTGCCAGGTGAATGCTCCCCCTTGGCAGATCGAAAGTGTCTCCATGCCAGTGAAAGACCTTGAATGCCTGGTCCAGGGCCCCTGTGGCGGGATTGGTGGCAAGGAGTTGCATGAAAGGATCCACCAACCCCATTTCGGTTAGTTGGATATCTTTCCACCCCACCTCCTCCCCAAATCCCTTGTAAACCTTCGCTCCCAGCGCATAGGCGATTAACTGGGAACCTAAACAGATCCCTAAAAGAGGTATGTTGCTCCCAATTCCTTCCTCAATCAGCGCGAGAGTCCGTTTAAGATAGGGATATTCCCTTAGCTGGTACACTCCCATGGGACCGCCCAGAATGACTAAGGCCCTGTAGCCGTCAAGGGAAAAGGGAAAACTTCCTTCCTGGGTTTCGAATATTCGATAGGGGATAGCATGCTTCAACAGAAACGTTTCGATACTCCCAGGTCCCTCTTCGGGAACATTTTTCAGTATGGCGACCATGATCCCTCCAACGGTTCGATTGGAATCCCCCTTTACTTTACTAGTAAAGCAACCTCTTGGAGAAGCCCGGTTTCCCCCTTCCAAAAATTCCCTTTGCCCTTGCAGCCGTTCCCCGGCCGCGCTACATTCTAAGGAGATGGGATCTATCAAACTGGGAACTTGTTCCTGGAATTATCCTTCCTGGGTAGGTTTGGTGTACTCCTCCAAAAAGCCGAAAGCTCAGGATTATTTAGCCGAATACGCGCGGAAATTCGACACGGTGGAAATCGATAGCTGGTTCTACCGGATTCCCGAAGGCGAAGAGGTAATGGGGTACCTTTCCCAGGTGCCGGACACTTTTACCTTTACCTGCAAGATGGTGGAGGACGTTACCCTTACCCACAAGCGGGATCTGCGGAAAACTGGGGCGTTGGAGGTGAATCCTGATTTTTTATCCCCCGATATCTTTTTCCGCTATATCGACGCCGTTACCCCGATGCTTCCCCGGATAGAGGGGATCATCCTGGAGTTCGAATATTTAAACAAGCAGAAAATGGAATCCCTTCCCCTGTTCATCGACAAGCTCGATTCCTTCGTTTCCCGGGTAGGCCAGGGGCTTCCTTTGGCCGTGGAAACTCGAAACAAGAATTATCTTACCGAAGAGTATTTCCGTTTCCTGGATGCACGAAAACTGATCCCCGTGTTTTCCGAGAAGCTCTACATGCCTCCCATCTACGAGGTGTACGAAAAGTTCAAGCCCTATGTACGCACCAAAGCGATCCTCCGGCTTCTCGGAGGGGACAGAAAACAGATCGAAGAAAAAACGAAGGAGCAGTGGAATCGAATCGTCGAACCGAGAAGCGACAAGGAACGGATCGTGGACATGTCCTTAGATATGAAATACAGGGGCAGTTCCGTGATCATCAACGTGAACAATCATTACGAGGGCTCTGCGCCCTTAACGATCGAAGAGCTCAGGACCCTGATGGAAAAACGGGAGCATTGAAAGGCCGGGTAAGGCCTCTAGCCCCCTACGCGAACGGGAGAAGACAGGAGGAAACGTGTGGAAAAGGCAAAAGTGGTCTTGACGAAAAAGTTCAGGGAGGGATTGCAGTATGCGGCTATGCTTCACTGTAATGACTTTCGCAAAGGCACTGGGATTCCCTATATCGCCCACCTGCTGAGCGTCTGCTCCCTGGTACTGTACAGCGGTGGTAGGGAGGAAGAGGCCGTCGCCGCGCTTCTCCACGATGCCCTGGAGGACCATCCCCAGGAAACTAGCCCGGAGGAGCTTAAAGACCGCTTCGGAGAAGAGGTGACGCGGATCATCGAGGGATGCACCGACACCCCGAAGGAATACCGGGAAGGGCCAAAACCTCCCTGGCGGGAACGGAAAGAAAAATACCTGAAACACCTTAGAGATTTGAAGCCCTCCCAAGATGCGGATTTAAGAGTTCTTCGGGTCGCTCTGGCAGATAAGCTGGATAACGTGCGCTCCATGGTGGCGGATTACCGGTGTTACCGGCAGAAAGGGCAGGCGGAAGCATTCTGGAATCGATTCAACGCGAAAAAAGAAGAGCAGCTGTGGTTTCTCAGAGAGCTTTTAGCCCTGTTTAACGAGAAGTTGGGTAATGGTAAGACTTCTTCAACCGGCGCTGTGGTCGATGAGAAGATCGATCGATCGTTAGGCAACGATGTTCCGATTCCCCCCTATTTTCTAGAGGAGTTCGAGCAGGCCGTGCAGGAATTGGGGCAGAGAACATAAAAACTGTTTCAGCTCAGAAATCTTGAGCATACCTTCAAAGGGGACCTTAGAGTTTTAGTAATGTTCCCGCTTTCTCACTCCCTTGTAGGTATTGTGTCTTCACTTCCCACGATGAGTAAATGGGGATGTTGACAAAGTTTGTCATAAATAAGATGATAAAAGAATCTCAAGCGCAAATCGAAGGAGTTGAACAATGAAACGGTGCAAACTACTTTTCTTAATATCTCTCCTATTCGTCGGGATTCTATGTGCCGTGCATGCACAAGTACAGCCTACCTCGTCCTATGAGGATGGAACCTACAGGGGAGTGTATGGGGAGGTAGACAATCAGGTAACGATTGAGTTTACCCTTAAAGACAACAAGGTTACCCGTATCGCATTTCGAAACCTGGCCTATAGGGGAATCAGTTACCTCACCACTAAAGATGATACCGTGGAGGCTTTAAAAGAGCAGTATACTGGTCTTATAAATTATCTGATTGGAAAAGACATTCGAGTGGCACTAAAAGATTTATATAAGCCGGGTGAAATCGTTAAAACTACTGCTGTGGCAAAACGTGGCAATCCTGTTCGGAACGTCGATGCATTCTCCGGTGCCACCCTGCGGGCGGGCAAAATAATTTCTGCTATTCGGGATGCGTTGAACCGAGGGGTGTACAGCTACTAGCCTAGTAATCACAGGAAGTGGGTATATGGTTACACCAGCCCCACTTCCCGGTTGAAATCTTCGATCAGCCCGTCGAGCTGCGGGGTGAGCCGCTGTATTCGAGTCCAGTAGTCCTTCTGGTACCATTGGTCGTTTAGCTCTTGTAATGTTTTGCCCTGCTGTTCCACCCAGGTAAAGTATTTCAAGTTATGTATTCGGAGGCGATCGTAGTAGCCCAATTCCAACACATTGTCTATTCCTTGCCGTAGAAGAGTATGGTAATGGACTTTTGCCGCGTCACGGGCTGTGAAGGGACCGTACTGCTCGCGGAGTTCCTCTTTCCGGGACCGGTACAGCTCCATGGAATCCGTAAGGACCGTGACCACCACATCCTCCTCCGTCAGTTCGTAGTATCGTGCGAATTTGATGGAGGCTAACAGGTTCCCCATGCCCGAGATTCCCACTAAATCTAGGGAGTGAACCGTTTTTTCGGGCACTCCGATGGAAAGGAGGTACTCCTTTCCTGCCTCCTCGTTGAATAACCGCAGAATCTCCATGCAGTCTTGGTCGTCGATGGCGGCGATGAAATCGGTGTTCTTTACGTTGTGAATCCAGGGAACGTGTTTGTCGCCGATCCCCTCGATCCGGTGGCCTCCAAACCCGTTCCGCAGAAGGGTGGGGCACTGGAGGGCTTCTGCCGCCACGATTTTGGAAGTGGGATAGAGCTGTTTCAACCGGTCCCCGGCAGCGATGGTCCCCGCGGAACCGGTGGAGGAAACGAATCCGGCCAGGGCGAGGGTTGAAGGAGTGTTCGGGTGACGAGTACCTGCATTCTCCCTATGGGAGAGGGCCTCCAGCAGTTCCTCCACGGCGGATCCGGTAACCTCGTAATGCCAGAGGTAGTTTCCGAACTCCTCAAACTGATTGAAGATGACGATGTCGTCACCCCGGGTTTTTCGCAGTTCCCAGCATTTGTCGAAGATTTCCTTTACGTTGCTCTCGCAACCGGGGGTGGCGATCACCTCTCCCGCCACTTTCTTGAGCCATTCGAACCTCTCCCGGCTCATTTGTTCAGGAAGTATCGCAATGGATTCACAAGCCAGAAGGGCCGAATTGTAGGCTCCTCCCCGGCAATAGTTTCCCGTGGAGGGCCACACCGCTTTCTGAGCGGTAGAATCGAAACGTCCGGTTACAAGGGCAGGGGCCAAACAACCGTAGGTAGCCCCCACCTTATGGGCTCCTGTGGGAAACCATTTACCCACCAACGCGACGATCCGTGCCCGGCAACCCGTGAGTTCCCGGGGAAACTCCAGATAGTTCACCCCCCCGAAGAGCCCCCCCTTTTCTTTTGGCTCGTTGTGCCAGTTGATCCTGAAAAGGTTCGCTGGATCTATATCCCAAAGTCCTGTTCTATCCAGACGGCTCTTGATGGAAGGGGGGATGGTTTCGGGATGTTTCATCTGTTGAAAGGTGGGAAGGATGATTCCCTTTTCCCTGCAGCGGGTGATATTCTTTTCCCTGATCTTTGGATGTACGGTAAGGTCAATCATCGGGAGCCTCCTTGTGCGATCAATCAGTATTGAGTGTATGGGGGTTCAAAAGGTTTCGCATCCTGGAGAGGTCCAGGTGGCGGATAGGGGAAAAAAAGGTAATCCCGAAACTCGTTGTTGGGATTCTTGTCTCCGTAGGGATGTGGTTCGTTGGCATTGCCATGGCAGGTGATGCAAAACTCTTCAGTAATCACCGTTTCTTTTCCTGTTCCCGGGCTGTACACAATCCAGAGCCATCCTCCCCGTGCGCGAGGGTCCTGGGGCCGTTTTACCATGGCAGTCAGCATGAGGGGCGGGTCCGATCCATTCCAGTTGGAAGGAAGGATCTCCTTGATGATCTGGGTGTCCGGAGGATACTGGTAATGCCTTCGACCCCCTCGGGACTCGATCCAAGTAGCGATCCCGCTAGGACTGATGAAGATTCTTCGATACTTGTCCTCGTGTCCGGGAATCGGATAGGAGAGGATATCGGGAACAGTCTTTGTCCAGGAACGATACTCCGAGACCCGCAGAAGCGGAAGTTCCTTCTTGCTACAGGTAGCGAGAAAGGGGAGAGTCAAAAGAACTCCGAGAAGGAACGTCAAGCTTTCCCTAGGAAGGCGTTTCATACGGCACCTCTTTCAATATGTATACCCTTTGGGATTCCTGTTTTCCTTTTACTTTCAGCTGATACGGACCATCCACCCTTGCAGAAGAGGGGAGGGATTGAAACACCGGTTCGGAAATGATCGTCTGTCCCTGCCGGGCGGCACTGCAGAACCGTGAAGCGGTATTCACCGTATCCCCGATCACCGTAAAATCCGCCCGCTTCTCGCTGCCGATCATGCCCATGATCAGCTCACCCTGGGTAATTCCGATTCCCACCCCTAACCCTCTGAACTCCTGGGCCTCCCCTGCGATGGCTCGTTGAATCTCCAGGGCCGCCCTGCAGGCGTTCAAGGGCGCTTTCTCTCCCAAAAAGACGGCCACTATCTCATCCCCCACATACTTGTCCACATCTCCCTGGAAGGAATGAATCAGATCCGTTTGAAGGCTCAACATACGATTCAGCAACCCTACCACCTGTTCGGGAGATGTTTTTTCCGAAAAAGCGGTGAATCCCCGAATATCGCTGAACAACACGGTGGCAACGATCTTTTTGGTGGAAGTGTCCTCCGCAAGGGATTGAATGGTAGAGGCGGAAACATACTTGGAAAGCTTGAAGCGTTCGTATAACCCCTTCACCATGGTGTTGACTGTTCGTCCCAGGGCTCCAATTTCATCGTTTTGATCGATGGTGGTTCGAACCTGAAAATCTCCCCCCGTTACCTTTGAGCATACGGTACCGATCTCCTGAATGGGGCGGAGAATCTGTCGGTGGAGAAATCTACCCAGGCTGATGGAAAGAAGGACCAGCGCTCCGAGGAATAGGGCTCCTGCCTTGAGGAGGGTATTCTGCTGTTTTTCGATCGAGGCGGTGATATCCGTACTGATCTCCGCGATTCCTCGAATAGTATGATCCGAACCATGGCAAAGTGTACACTTGGGAAGATTGATCAACGGTTTGTAGATAAAGACCTGGAATCGGCCTTCCCGTTCCCTGTGCACAAATACATCCCGCGCGGGTCGGCTTTTTACGGCCTCCAAGGCGATGGGGGGAGCGGAGGGTGAAGGCTGGAACAATTGGACGGTTCGGGGAGAAAAACGATTCTTTTGAATCCTTCGGTTTACCTCTTCGATGGTGGTATTGTCGGAGAAGGCGGGAATGCCATTAGGCCTGTACAAATGAACATTGTACAGGGGATTTATCTCCTGAATGTCCTTGAAGAAACGGACTGTTAGAGGAGCTTCTCCGGGGAGCATAAAGTTCTGGATGGCACTGTAGAGTATTTGTGATTGATTCTGCAAGCTTTCCTGCACAGAGGAGGTGATGGTTTGATTCACCTCGGTATAGTAGAGAAAGGTAACGGCTCCTAACCCGAGGGTCAGTACAGTTATGAGGACAATGTTCGCTTTTACCGCTAAGGGGAGATAGCGGTCTTTCATGGAAGATCCTTGATACGTGCGATCCTTTCCATCGCTTCCAGCACGTTTTCCCTACTGTTGTAGGCGCTGATCCGAATATACCCTTCCCCGCAACGACCGAATCCGCTCCCGGGGGTGGTAACCACCTGGGCTTTTTCCAGGAGGAAATCAAAGAAACTCCAGCTATCTTGCCCTGTATGTACCCAGATGTAGGGGGAGTTTTCGCCACCCGTGCAGGGAAAGCCAAGCCGACTCATGCGTTCCCGGATGATCCGAGCATTCTCCAGGTAATAGGCAATGTTGGCTTGAACTTGCCGTTTCCCTTCCGGTGTATAGATGGCGGAAGCCGCTTTCTGTACCGGGTAGGAAACCCCGTTGAACTTGGTGGTGTGCCTTCGATTCCACATATCCCGAAGGGAGACGAGTGCGCCCCTTTCATCGTAAGCTTTCACTTTTTTAGGGACCACCGTGTACGCGCACCGTGTGCCCGTGAAACCGGCGGTTTTGGAGTAGCTACGGAACTCCACAGCTACTTCTTCTGCGCCAGGGATCTCGTAGATAGAGTGGGGGAGCCGCGGATCCTGAATGTAGGCCTCGTACGCGGCATCGAACAGGATCAAGGCCTTGTGGGCATGGGCGTATTCTACCCAGAGGGCGAGTTGTTCCCGGGTAGCCACGGCTCCCGTGGGATTGTTGGGAAAACAGAGGTAGATTAGATCCACCTTTTCCCGAGGAGGAACGGGGATGAACCCATTGTCCTGGGTGGATTCCAGGTACACGAGCCCCTCGTACCGATGGTGTTGAAATGACCCGGTTCTACCTGCCATTACATTGGTATCCACATACACCGGGTACACGGGATCGGGCACCGCGATACGGATATCCTGGGCGAACAGTTCCTGGAAATTCCCCGTGTCGCACTTGGCCCCATCGCTCACAAAGATTTCGTCTGCCTGGATGCTGACACCCCGAGACTGGAAATCGTGCGCTGCGATGGCTTCTCGGAGAAAGGGATACCCTTGTTCAGGGCCGTACCCTTTGAAGGTTTTCTCCGAAGCCAGTTCCTCTACTCCCTCGTGGAAAGCCTGCACACAGGCGGGAGGCAGGGGGAGGGTGACATCTCCAATTCCCATACGGATAATTTTCGCTTCCGGATGAGAATCCTGGTACTCTTTCACTTTCTTCGCAATGGTAGAGAACAAGTACGAAGCCGCCAGCTTCGAATAGTGGGGATTTACGCGAATCATGCCGTATCTTATCGAAAAGAAGTGAGGAAGGACAAGGGGAATATGGCGAGGGTAGAATTGACATACAGTGGAATCATTTAGTATAGGAAATAGATAAAATGTTCTATAAAGTACTCAAGGCAACCCTTGCCGGTATTCTGGGACTTCACCTGGTTGGAGTTCTGGTACTGGCTCCTATACTGTTTTCTCTACGTTTCTGGACACCTCCGGTTACCTCCCTCATGGTGTATCGGGCCGTGTTTCACGGGTATAAGGTACAGCCTGTTCGACCTGTACCTTTGAACACACTTCCCTCCTGGGTACCCAAACTTTTCATTTTCCTGGAAGACCGACGGTTCTACGAACATCGGGGAATAGACTTGGAGGCCATAAAAACTGCCTACCAACGGAACCAGGCTTTGGGAAGGATGGCCTTTGGGGGAAGTACGATTACCCAGCAGCTCAGTCGCACCCTGTTCCTCACCCCCCATAAGAACCTGCTCCGTAAGTATATCGAAGCCTGTATCGCCCTAGAGATGGACGCTCTGGTACCGAAACAGCGGATCCTGGAACTGTACCTGAATCTCATCGAATGGGGACCCGGGGTATTCGGAATCGGGAATGCAGCCTGGGTGTACTATAAGGCAAAACCCCAGAACCTTTCGGTGGATCAATACTGTAGACTTGTCGCCGTGCTACCGAATCCCCTGGCCTTTACCGTTCGTACCCTGGAGAGAAGCCAGGGGATGTTTCAACGGTACCAGTCCCTCCTGCGGGTATTTTCCTGAAGATTTCCCACTCTCTTGCTTAATAGATTATAAAAATAGTATTATTTAAAAGATGTACAGGGGGATGTGAATTGGGAAAGTAAAATCTCATTGACAGATGAAGAATTTCATGGGATACTTTAAATCATACTACTGATCATACCAATAGTATGATCAATGTCAGAAATCAGGGAACAGGGGAAGCCAAAAGGTAGCCTGGGATGATGAGTACACTCGATCGGTATAGAGATACGTTGAAATCCCGAATCTATGACCAGATCCTCAAGATGATCCTTCACAACGAAGTGCCGATGGATGAACTATTGGTGGAAACCCGATTGATGGAAAAGTTCCATGTCAGCCGCGCGCCCATACGGGAGGCATTGATCGAGCTGTGTAACGACAATATCCTCAAAAACATTCCCCGGGCAGGGTACCAGATTGTCCGAATCTCGGAAAAAGAAATGAGAGACGCCTTCCAGCTTCGGCAAATCCTGGAACTGGAAGGGCTCCGGATGGGGTGGAAACGTATTGGGCCCGAAGAACTGTCGGAGTTAGAAGCCCTTGCACGGGAAAGCGATCGCGCAAGACTGGATGGGATTCGCTCGGATACCCTGGCCCCTAAAATGAAGCTAAACACCCAATTCCATCTCCGCATCAATCGGCTCTCGGGAAACGAACTCATGACCAGGGTTCTGCAGGATACCATCAATCTCTTGATGCGGGGGCTGGCCCAGATCATGAGCCGGGAGAATGAGATGCCCCTCCCCGAACGAACCCACCATATGGCCATTGTGGAGGCCATTCGATCGGGAAATCTGGAAGAGGCTCTGGGGGAGTTGCGGAGTGACATTGTGGACCAGGAAAAGAACATGTGGGGGTTATAGGTGCTCCCGTAGTGCCGTTGGCATGAAACGGGCACAGAATATAATAACGATCTCTTTAGGAGGTATCGGATGTCAAAAGTATTGCGAACAAGTCTTCTACTGGCTCTCATGCTGGGGATTCTGGGTAGCGGTTTTGCCGGCGGGAAGCAGGAGAAGGCAAAGACGGACGAGCCGGTCTATATCGCGTTGACCGCGCCGATCACGGGGGATTACGCGGAGTATGGAAACAACTTCAAGCGATCCGTCGAAATGGCCATCGACAAGATCAACGCCGAAGGGGGAGTCCTGGGCCGAAAGCTGGCGGTGCTGGTAGGAGATTCCAAAGGGGACCCCAAAGAATCAGCTACATTGGCCCAGAAATGGACCTCTGATCCCAAGATCGTGGCTCAGATCGGTGACTTCACCAGTACTTGCTGTCTGGCAGCCCAGCCGATCTACGATCAGGCGGGAATGGTTCAACTCTCGCCTACGGCAAGCCACACCAAGTTTGCCCAGGGGTCCAAGTGGAGCTTCAGTATCGTAGGTACCCAGGCAGGTGAACAGCCCTTCATTGCCGACTATGCCTACAACAAGCTGGGGTTGCGAAAGATCGCGGTCATCCACATCAACAACGATTGGGGTGTAGATACGGCAAGGTACTTCACCGACAATTTCAAGAAGTTGGGAGGTACCATCACCGCCATCGAGAATTACTTCGATGGGGAGAAGGACTTCACCGCCATTCTGACCAAACTCCGGGCCTCCAACCCCGAAGCTCTGTTCATGGCCGCGATGTACAACGATGGGGCTTCCATCAGTAACCAGAGGGCCAAACTGGGATGGAACCTACCGGTGATCGGCCCCAGTTCCCTGTACTCGGAACAGCTCCTCAAACTCGGCGGAGACTCGGTGAACAACCTCTACACAGTGGTGAGCTTCTTCACCGATGATCCCAAGCCGGAAATTCAAGCCTACGTAACGGAGTTCCAGAAGCGGTATGGCCTAAAGCCGAACTTCCACGCGGCGCTGGCCTACGATGCCATGATGCTACTGGCCGATGCCATGAAGCGTGCAGGATCCTTCGACCGGGATAAAATTCGGGAAGCCCTCCAGGCAACGAAAGATTTTCCCGGTCTGGCTGGCTCCATCACCTTCACGGAGAAAGGCGATGCTATCAAGCAGTACACCCGTGTGATGGTGAAGGACAACAAGTTCGTACTGTTCGACAAGCGCTGATTCAGAGCGTTACAGGCTATGGTCGTTCAGCAATTGATCAATGGGATTACCCAGGGGAGCATTTTTGCTCTCCTGGCTATTTCCTTTGCGGTGATCTACGGTGTGCTGCGACTGGTGAACTTCGCCACCGGCGCCACCTACATGATGGGCGCCTTTGCCGGCTGGCTCACCGTACAGTACGTTTCCCAGAATATCTTTCTTGCCATGCTGGCCGGTTTAGTAACCGGTTGGTGCATAGGCTTTTTGATCGAAAAAGTTGCCATCAAATCCTTACGGGGAGTGGCGCGGATTGCCTCCCTTATCTGTACCATCGGATTCTCGATCTTTATGATCGAGATTGCGACGGTTGTGTTCGGAGCAGAAACAAAGGCTATGCCCTCTTTCTTCAATGAAAAGGCATTTACCCTGGGGGGAGCCTCGGTAGTGTGGTACCAGGTGTTCCTCATTTGCACGGCCATCACGATCCTTGTTCTCCTGCAGCTTTTGATCTTCAAGACGAAAGCGGGTCTTGCCATTCGAACGGTATCCCTAGATTTCAAAACCGCAGGGCTTATGGGGATCAATGTGGATCGAACGATTTCCCTCGCCTTTTCCCTAGGAGGGGCTACCGCGGGAATCGCAGGGGTGCTGGGGAGTGTGTACTACAATATCGTGAATCCGACGATGGGCAACCTGCAAGGACTGAAGTCCTTCTCAGCGGCAGTCTTCGGTGGGCTTACCTCCATACCCGGAGCCATTTTAGGAGGGTATCTCCTGGCTATCGTAGAGAACTTCGGGGTACAGATCGTCTCCGGCGGGTACCGGGATATTATCGGATTCGTGATTCTAGTTGGTTTCCTCCTGTTCCGGCCGAGGGGGTTATTGGGGAAGAAGGCTTCCCTATAGGAAAACTTCCCATTCAGGAAGGCAAAGATGAAAAAATTGCAAATCGCAGGGGTTACCCTGGGTATCCTTCTACTGCTCAGTTTTCCCTTTATCGTTCCCAATCCTTACCTGGTACGGGTAGCCATCATGTGCGGGATCTACATGGTCCTGGCATCGAGTCTAAACATCGTGATTGGGTTCACCGGCATGTTCTCCCTGGGGCATGGGGCATTCTATGGGATCGGAGCCTACACTTCGGCCCTTTTGGCCCTGAACCTCCACTGGCCCTTCTGGGTTACCTTCCCCTTGGGCGGGGTAATGGCTGCCCTTTTCGGGGTACTGATCGGAGTAGCTACCCTTAGGCTTCGTCAGATTTTTCTCGCCTTTACCACCCTCGGTTTTGGCGAGATTACCCGGATCCTCATTCTCAACTGGGATTCTCTCACCCGGGGACCCATGGGTCTTCCGGGGATACCCATCCCTAGCTTTTTCGGAGTGCGTTTTTCCCAAGCAGGGTACTACTACTTTATCCTGCTGTTCACCTCTTTAGTGGTTCTATTCATCTACCGTCTGTACCATTCCCGGATCGGCCGGGCCTTCATTGCCATACGGGAGGATGAGGTGGCGGCTTCCCACATGGGAATTCATCTGTTCGGGTACAAGACCCTCGCTTTTACAATCGCCTGTGCCATTGCCGGATTGGTCGGGGCATTCTACGCTCACTTTGCCCGGTTCATCAGCGCCGATCAATTTGGGGGAAACGAATCCTTCGCGATCCTGACCATGGTAGCTTTGGGCGGGACAGGTTCGATTGTCGGGCCCCTTTTAGGAGCCGCCGTACTGATCATTTTCCCCGAAGTGTTCCGCTTCCTTGCCCAGTTCCGCATGGTGATCTATGGGGCCATCCTGATCTTCGTGATCGTGGTGAAACCGGGGGGAATCGTAGGGGTTCGGGGAGTGTTTGAAAAACCCGTTCAGGCTCTGCGGGCCAAACGCAGTCACCAGAAAGGAGGACGGTAGTGTTCTTTCAAATGAAAAAGGTACGTAAATCCTTCGGGGGACTTGTGGCGGTGAACGATGTGGATCTAGAAGTGAAGCAGGGAACGATCCACGCGGTGATCGGACCCAATGGAGCGGGAAAAACGACCCTCTTCAACTGTATCACGGGCCTTCGAAGGGCTGACGCGGGACAGATCTTTTTGGAAGGGGAGGACATCAAGGACCTTCCTACTCACCGAATAGCGGCCAAAGGGATCGGCCGGACTTTCCAGAACATTCGCCTCTTCCCCTACCTATCGGTACTGGACAACGTAAAGGTAGGATCTCACCTGTTGAATGAAACCACCCTGTGGGATACGGCCCTGAAGACGAGGAAATTCCAGAAAGTGGAAAAGGAAGTGGAAGACTTCTGTATGGACCTGTTGCGCCAGACGGGGTTGACGGAAAAGAAAGACCAGTACGCTCGAAACCTTCCCTATGGGGAACAGAGGAAACTGGAGATCGCCCGGGCATTGGCCTCGAAGCCGAAACTTCTCCTCCTGGACGAGCCAGCCGCGGGGATGAATCCCGCCGAGACAGCCGAATTGGACGATTTCATCCGGTCTCTCAAGGCAAAGGGAATCACGATTCTCCTGATCGAACACGACATGAAACTGGTGATGAGCATTGCCGATACCATCTCGGTGATCGATTATGGGGTGAAGATTGCCGAAGGAACTGCTTCCGAGATCCAGTCCAATGAGCGGGTGATCGAGGCATACCTGGGAAAAAGGAGGAACTAGCCATGCCACTATTGGAAATCGAGAATCTGGTAGTGCAGTACGGGGCTATTCGAGCCTTGAAAGGTATCTCTCTCCGTGTGGAGAAGGGGGCGTTGGTTACCCTGATCGGCGCGAATGGAGCTGGGAAAAGCACTCTCTTGAACACCATTACGGGGGTCGTAAAAGCGGTGGATGGCGTAATTCGCTTCGATGGGATGGATATTACCAACTGGGACTCCCATGAAATCGTACGATGTGGAATTTGCCAAGTTCCGGAAGGACGAAAGATCTTCTCCGAACTTACCGTGGAGGAGAACCTTTATGCGGGAGCCTATATCTTGAAGGATAAGAATGAGGTGAAGAAGAACCTCCAGATGGTATACGAACTCTTTCCCCGACTGGCGGAGCGGAGGAAGCAGGAGGGAGGCACCCTTTCGGGGGGAGAACAACAGATGCTGGCTCTGGCAAGGGGCATCATGTCCAATCCTCAGCTCCTACTGTTGGACGAACCTAGTTTAGGATTGGCTCCCCTGATCGTCGACAAGATTTTCGAGTTCATTCAGCAGATCAACCAGTTAGGCAAGACCATCCTTCTGGTAGAGCAAAATGCCAATATGGCTCTTCAGGTCGCTTCGTACGGATACGTGCTGGAAACCGGTACCATTCGGTTCCAGGATGCTTCGGAGAACCTCCGGAACAATGACCTTGTGAAGAAGGCCTATCTCGGGATCACCGGCTGAGCCCGAAGGATGGTACGGGGATGTTTCTCTGTGTAGATCTAGGGACCTCCCATTGCAAGGCCTGTATGGTGAACGAGGGGGGCGAGATCCTTGCCCAGGAGAAGCGTCCCTATCGAATCCACCTGGAAGGGAGGAGAGCCGAAGTAGAACCCGAGCTCGTGTGGAAGGTGGTGGCGGAAACAATCAGGGCCTTGCTTCATGCCTCTCCCCACGACCGAATCCAGGGGGTAGGAATCAGTACTCTTCTAGGGTACGTGTTTCTCGATTCCACGGGTACGCCTGTTCGACCCGCTATCCTCTATCTGGACAACCGGGCCGAAGAAGAATGCCGGGAAGCTAGTGAACGGGAAGATCTTTCTCACGCTCTAAAGCGGACGGGCAGGAGGCTAACCCCTGAGCTTCTATCTCCCCAGGTACGGTGGATTCAAAAGCATGAGGCGGAGAGTATTGATCGGATCCATCGAATCTTGGGGCTGAAAGATTACCTGGTGTTTCGATTGACCGGGGAGCTGGGAACGGACTTTGCGCATATGAACTATTCCTGTCTCTACGACCTATCAAAGGGACAACTGGATCCGGCACTCCTTTCGTGGGTGGGGTTGGAAAAGGAGATCTTTCCCCCTAGTTCGTACCCCTTCCAGATAGCGGGTTCTGTACAACAATCCGCCTCTCAGGAAACGGGGATTCCCACAGGAATCCCTGTGGTACGGGGCAGTACCGATGGGACAACTGCCATGTATGGGGGGGGAATAGCGACAGGAGGGACGGCCGTGTGGGTAAGCGGAACCACCGATGTGTGCATGTGCCTGCATCCTCATCCAATTCCCGACTCCCAGGGAATCCTGAGCCAGAATACAGGGATGATTCCGGGAACCTTCGCCCTGGGGGGCGCTACAGGCCTTTCGGGAGGAGCCCTCCTCCGACTGAAGGAAGTATTCTCTATGAGGGTAGAGGATCTCATTCCTTCCATCCCTTCGATTCCCCCGGGTTCTGAAGGATTGGTGTTCTTCCCCGGATTGACGGGAGAACGGTCTCCCTACTGGTTATCATCTGCGAGGGGAACGATCCTGGGGTGGGGAATGGAGCATACAACCCTCCACTTCATCCGAGCATGGGTAGAGGGGTCCACGTACAGAATCTGCAGGATCCTTCGCACCCTCGAATCCGGGGGAGTGCACATCCGCACCCTTCATCTTGGGGGGGGAGGTTCCATCTGGGATACGGTGAACCAGGTTCGAGCCGACATCCTAGGACTGCCCCTTAAGCGGTTAGCTCAGCTAGAAGGCACCATCCTGGGCGTTGCCCTTTTTACCGCCGTAGGAGTAGGATTGTTCCCTTCCCTATCCGAAGGCACAAGGGAGTGGATCCGTATCGAAAAGGAGTATTTCCCAGATCTAGAAAAAACAGCCCGCTACAGAGAACTGTTCCAGCAGTACGAGGAACGGCTTTTAAAGTTATATGGAAATGCAATAATGTATCAAGGAGAGAGCGCATGAGTGTAAAGAAAACTGAAACAGAGCAACTGGTTTCTAAGGAAGAAATGCTTGAGAAAATCAGAGCGGCCATAAGGGACCGTGCCACCTGGTTTGCCTTGCTTTTCGAAGAGTTTTCCAAGGTTTTACCGGAAAAAACCGTGGAAGAGGTAAGTCGCAGGGCCATCTATCGATTCGGGTTGTTGAAGGCGAAGAAAGATCCTGAACCCTTTCACCCAAAGGACTGGGTGATCAAGCACAAGGAGAAAGGTTCGGCCGACGTGTTCCAATCGGAGGTTTCCTACGCAGAGGAGTGGGCCGAACAGAGAATGACGCATTGTCCCCTGGTGGACGCGTGGAAGGAGCTGGGCTTGTCGGAGGAGCGGATCGCACTCCTCTGCGACATAGCCATGGAAGGAGATCGCGGCAGGGCCGAGGGGCATCCGGGAATCACGATGGATCTGCATGAAACCATCGGAAAAGGCTGTAGTTTCTGTCGGTTGGTGATACGCTATACGTAAGGGAACCGCAGAGAGGGGTATGAAAGGAATGAATATCTACTTCTGCGGGATGATCGGATCGGGGAAGACGTCCATCGGGAAGGGCCTGGCGAAAGAGCTAGGTCTTCCGTACTACGATCTGGATTGGGAGATGGATTCCATACTCGGGTACTCTTTTCACCGGCTTGTCCAGGAGCAGGGGTGGGTAGCCTTCCGGGAACTGGAGTATTCCATCTGCAAGAGTTTCGCCCGACGCAAGAATGCCATCATCGGGTTGGGGGGTGGTACGGTTCGGTATGAATGGAACCGGGACGCTCTCCGGGGATCGGGAGTGATCATACTGCTTCATGCCTCGATTCCCGAACTGGTCCGCCGGGTATCCATGGCTGATCGACCCCGGGTGAATCCAGGAACCTCCATCGAGGAGGACATCCGGATCATCTGGGAAAAGTATGGTGATCGGTACGAAGGATCCGCCGATATCATCTATCGAACGGATCAGAAAACCCTGGAGGAAGAAATCCAGGAGTTGAAACAGCTGGTGTATACGGATCCAAGATTCCGAGAACTGGAATTACCCCTACGAACCCGGCTGGAAACGAACCTTTAGAGGAGGACAGGATGACGAAGATTGAGCGTGTGGATGCGGTGCTGCAGGGAAAAGAGCCGGACCGGCCCCCCGTTTGCTTGTGGTACCATTTCGGCCATCAGCACCTGAGCGGAGAAAAGTTCGCGGCCATCGCGCTGGACTTTTTCACCTACTACGACTTCGATTTCCTAAAACTGATGAACGATTACTTCTATCCCATGCCCGAAGGCTACGAAGAGGTAGCCACAGGCCGGGATCTACTGAAACTTCCCCGGTTCGAGCCGGAACGGTGCGAATGGAAGGAACAGCTCAAGGCGATTCGCATCCTGAGCAAGGCTCTCAAGGGGCAGGCATACCTGATCGATACGGTGTTCGATCCCTGGCAGAGCCTGCAGCGGAACGTCTGCGGCGAACATCTGCCCCATTTGGTAAAGGCCTATCCCAAGGAGCTGACAAAGGCGTTGAATATCGTGGCCGATAATCTGATCGACTATTGTCGGAAATCCATTCAGAGTGGTGCCCATGGGATTTTCATGTCCGTGCTGGCTAGCAAGGAGCACGTGGATAGGAAGACCTACCTTAACTTCATCAAACCTGCCGCCATGAAGGTGTTCGAAAGCATCAAGTCCCTAGCTCCCATGAACGTAGCCCATATTCATGGGACACAAATCTATACGAAGGATGTGTTGGATTTCCCTGTTCCCATCCTCAGCTGGGAGGATAGACTACCGAAGAATCCTTCCCTGGAAGAAATGAAGAAGCATTTCCCAGGGGTAGTGATGGGCGGTATCGACAATACCATCGTCACCCGACATACTCCTGCATTCATCAAACGGAACGTTCTGGAAGGGATCCAGATGGGAGGAAAGAGTCGTTTCATTCTAGCCAATGGATGCAGTATCCCTTCCTGGATGAGTTCCAAAGTGCTGAAGATGATTGTGGAAACGGCGAAGAAACCACCGGCCTAAACCGGTGATTCATCCTCCTCCTCTTCATCGCCCGTGTGGACATGGCCATGGGAAAGTTCTTCTGGAGTTGCTTCCCGCACGCCTTCCACCTCCACATTGAAGGTTAGGGTCTGTCCTGCCAGGGGATGATTGCCGTCCACCTGTACGGAATCCGCATCCACGTGGAGTACCCGGAAGATGTGGTAGGAACCGTCTCGGGTTTGGCCGGCAAACTCCATCCCTTCCTGGATGGAATCCGCGTTTTCGAACCGATCTCTGGGCAAGGTCAATACCAGTTGTTCGTCGTAGTACCCGTACCCTTCCTCGGGGGCAATGGTTACGGATATCTGATCGCCCACTGATTTTCCTTCCAGCACTTTTTCTAAACCAGGGATCAATTGGCCAATCCCATGAATGTAGGAAAGAGGATCCCGGCCCTTGGAGGAATCGAGTTCCAGACCTTCTTCGGAGAACAGGGTGTAGTGGATACTCACTACACAATTTTTACTAATTTGCACCTTTCTAATCCTTCCTTTCGAACCAAAAGATTCGACAGTGTACTGCATTCTTTCATGTATAGCAACCCACCGGAAGACCATGGGCCGGGAGCTTTCGCATTTTCAAGACTCATAATGAGGAAGCCGGATCTCGCCATTGTCCCTCTAGAAGAAGTTCGTGAGGTTTGAATCGACCTTTGTAGGACATCTTTGGAGAACCTGGAACGTAAAACCCTAGATAGTAGAACTCCCGTCCACTCATTCGGGCTATCTCTATCTCCTTCAATACAGAGAAGGTCCCTAGGCTTCTCTTTGCCTCTTCGGGTTCGAACGCAAAGTATACACTGGATAGGGAGTTGGGAAGATAATCAAGCCAGCTTACCCCCACTAGTTTCCCTTTCACTGAGTATCGCAGCATACGGGTATCCAGAGGCGAGGAACAGAGAAATCGTCTGAACCCTTCCTCCTGGACAGAGGGCTCCTCTTTTCCATGTTTATACACACTGTACCGGCGGTACAGGGCGAATACTTCCTTGTCGAAGGTGATGCTTGTTTCAAAGATATCCACGTCTCGGTTTCGTCTGAGACATTTTTTCATGCTAGGAGAGGGTTGGAACTTAGATACGGGTATCCGGAGGGGAATACAGGAGGTGCAGCCTTCGCATTGATTTCGATAAAAGAGGTATCCGCTCCTTCGAAATCCTTTGGATAGTAAGGTTTCATATAGAGCTGGGGAGATCTTCCGCGCTGCAAAGAGTTGGGTGATCCAGGTCTTTCCGTTCAGATAGGGACAAGGGGTAGGTTCTCCCTGGTACAGGATGATGGGTTGCCGACGGTCCATCCGAATCATTCAGGAAGGATATACGCCTTTAGGGGGGGGAAGCCATTGAAGTTCACCGAGGAGTAACTCTGCGTGTAGGCGCCGGTGGTTAAGATATAGACTCGGTCTCCCATGGTAACGGTATGAGGCATCGTGTATCGGTGATGCTCATAAAGGATGTCGATGCTGTCACAGGTAGGACCAGCCAGGATGATTTCTTCGGCATTACCCCTTTTGGGGAAATAGATGGGATATTTGATGGCTTCCCCTAACGTTTCGATCAGCCCTCCGAACACCCCAATATCGAGGTATACCCATCGGTAGAGATCGTTCTTCGCTTTACGGGAGATCAATACAATCTCCGTAACGATTACCCCTGCGTCTCCCACCAAGGCTCGCCCCGGCTCGATCCAGATTTCCGGCATTTCCTCGCCAAAGTCTTCGTAGAGAAATCGTTTGATTTCGCTGGTGTAGATGGAAAGGGGAAGGGTAGGCTCCAGGTAATTGGCAGGAAGTCCCCCCCCTAGATTGATCATCTTTAGTTTTATCCCTTGGGAAGCAGCGGATTCGAAGAGGTACCTGCACTTGGAAATGGCATCGTCCCACTGGCCGATGTCGCGTTGCTGCGACCCCACATGGAAGGACAGCCCGAAGGGTTCGAGACCTAAATCTCTCGCCTGCAGGATCATGGTATACACAATGTCTGTGTGGGCTCCGAACTTCCTGGATAGGGGCCAATCGGAACCGAGCCCTTCCGTATAGGTGCGGAAGAATACCCGGGATCCGGGTGCGGCACGGCCGATCTTTTCAAGGTCCTCCGGGGAATCGGTAACGAAGACCTTCACACCTTGCTGGTACGCATAGGCTATTTCCCGTTCCTTCTTGATAGTGTTCCCGAAACTTATCTTTTCGGGAGGGATCCCCAGCTTGATTAACTGATCCAATTCGAAGCAGGAAGCTACATCGAAGTGGGATCCTAACCGATGTAAGAAAAGGACCACCTCGTCCATCGGGTTGGCCTTGACGGAGTAGTAGATTTTCGCAAAGGGAAGGAATTGCTGGATTTCTTCGTACCTTTTTTGAACCATCGATAGATCTAGAACAAGGCAAGGAGTCTCCTTGTCTTTGGCAAAGGCTACGATCTTTTCGAACCGGTGTTTTGGCATGAAGCGTTCCATGTTGAAGGCGTACTGTGTTTTTTTCATGATTGCTCCGATACTCTTGTATAAATTTAGGGAGTATTCTACAGTATGGGATTATCACATACAATAGCTTCGGGAGGTATTCTGTGATTACACTACCTGTGTTTCGTACCAACACACTCTACACAATCCAGCCTACGAAAATTATCGCCCTGGGATTAAACTATCGGGAGCATGTGAAAGAAAGTGTGAGCGCCCAATTTACCCAAGTCCCTTTGGAAGAACCAAAGGAACCTGTTCTTTTCCCCAAGACGCCCAATTGTCTCATTGGGCCTGGAGAGCCGATCCTCATTCCAGCGATTCTCTCCTCCTACAACTTCGAGTCACCCAGAACCGATTACGAAGCTGAATTGGCCTTCATCATCAAAGAGACCTGCAAGCACGTTCCAAAAGAAAAAGCCTACGATTATATCTATGGGTTCACCTGCATGAACGATGTCAGTCAAAGAAACATCCAGACATCGGATAAATCCGGTTGGTTTCGAGGAAAGTCTTTCGATACTTTCGGACCCATAGGACCCCAGATCGTTCTTATGAAAGATATAGGCGATCCCCAGAACCTTTCCATTCAGTGCCGTTTGAATGGGAAAGTGGTACAATCGGGGAATACGAGGGATATGATATTCTCCATCCCGGAGATACTGTCCTTCGTTTCAAGGAATATGACCCTCTACCCGGGAGATATCATCACTACGGGTACTCCCCAGGGAGTAGGTCCTATCAAACCAGGGGATGTGGTGGAGGTGGAAATCGAGAGAATCGGGGTTCTCCGGAATCCAGTGGATCTGGAGAAAGTGTAAACTCAGGCGCTCCTTCTATGGCCATAACGCAACCTAAAGGATTCCCCCGCTGTACGCTGATCGTGATCGATAGCTTTGGAATAGGGGCTATGCCCGATGCCTCGATGTATGGGGATGAGGGAGCGGATACCGCCCTCCATATCTGTCAGGCGGTACACGGTCAGAAGTGGCCCACCCTGCAAGCGCTGGGTCTAGGGAATTGCGCTGCGCTTCTGGGAAAGGTCCTTCCCGGATGTGAATCCCACGATACGCCTTTGGCTTCCTTCGGAGTACTGGCAGAGAAGTCTCCGGGAAAAGATACCACCACAGGGCATTGGGAACTGGCAGGGATCCTTCTAGATCGACCCTTTTTCACTTTTCCGCCCACCTATCCCTCGTTCCCTTTGGATCTCCTAGAGGCGTTCGAGAGGGAAACGGGACGGAAGATTTTGGGGAACAAAGCTGCTTCGGGTACGGAAATCATTCAGGAGTTGGGAGAGGAGCACATACGAACGGGGAATCCCATCTGTTATACCTCTGCCGATTCGGTGTTTCAGATTGCCGCCCATGAGGAGGTGATCTCCCTAGAGGAACTCTATCGAATCTGTAAGATCGCCCGAAAGCTCTGCGATCCCTTGCATGTGGCCCGGGTGATTGCCCGACCCTTTGTGGGGAAACCGGGTGCTTTCGTGCGGACAAACAACCGCAAGGATTTCAGTATCCCTCTTCCCGCCCCTACAGTGCTGCATGTCCTGCAGGCATCCGGAGTGCGAACGATTGGGGTGGGGAAGATCGGGAATATCTTCAACGAATCGGGTCTGGATGAGAATTATCCGGATAAGGGAAATCCCGCATGCCTGGACCGAACCCGATCCCTCCTACAACGAAAGAGGGCGGGAAAGGAGTTCGTTTTCGTGAATCTGGTGGATACCGATATGGTGTATGGACATAGGAGGGATGTAAGGGGATATTTTCAGGCTGTCAGTGAGATCGATCACGCCTTGAAGGGAATGCTTCCTTATGTAGAAACGGGAGATTGTCTCATGGTGACAGCCGATCATGGATGTGATCCCACCTTCAAAGGAACGGATCATACCCGCGAATATGTACCCCTCCTCGTGTACCAGCCGGGGGTGGAACCATCTTCCCTAGGTATACGAGAGACTTTTGCCGATGTGGCATCCTTTGTGTGCCGGTATTTTGATCTTCCAAACCCCTTCAAAGGGACATCGTGGAGATAAGGATGAAAGGGAATAAGCTCTTTGGTAGTATTGAAGCGGGAGGAACCAAGTTCAACTGCGCTGTAGGTCTGGATCCTTTCAACATGGTGTCGCAGAAAACGTTCCCAACCACTACCCCAGCGCAGACCCTGGACAGGGTGATCGAGTTTTTCCATTCCGTGGAAAGGGAGTACGGGAAAATCATAGCCTTCGGTATCTGCTCCTTTGGCCCTGTGGATCTTCGTCCCGGTTCTCCCACGTACGGCTGCATTACCTCTACCCCCAAGGAAGGCTGGCAAAAGACCCCCCTTGTACAGAACATGGAGGCCGAGTTCCGGGTTCCCATCGGGTTCGATACGGATGTGAATGGGGCTGCGTTAGGAGAACAGCGATGGGGAGCGGGGCAGGGTAAGAATACCATCCTTTACATCACCGTCGGAACGGGAATCGGTGGGGGTGCGCTGGTCAATGGTCAACCGATCCATGGATTGATCCATCCCGAGATGGGGCACCTGCGTATTCCCCATGATCCCGCACGGGATCCTTTTCCGGGATCCTGTCCCTTTCATGGGGACTGCCTGGAGGGGTTGGCATCGGGTACCGCCCTCAAGGCTAGATGGGGAAAGTCTGCCCAGGAGTTGGATCCGAATCATCCCGCCTGGGATCTGGAAGGGGAGTACCTAGGCCTCGGGGTGGTAAACATCATCCTCACGCTGTCTCCTGAAGTGGTGATTCTGGGAGGAGGGGTAATGAAAGTTCCCAATCTCATCGAAAAGGTGCGGGAAAGAGTGAGAAGCCTTCTCCACGATTATGTGGATTCTCCTCTGGTGAAGGATAGAATAGATACCTATATTGTACCCCCAGCCTTGGGGGACCTGGCGGGAATCGCGGGAGGATTCGAACTAGCTCGAAGAGTCAGTGCGGAAGGCTCCGATCTTCACCGTTAGGACTGCGTAACCTGAAGACAGATCCTCCTGCTGCACGATCACCTGGGAGGGAACCTTCAGTTTTACATTGGTAAAGTTCCAGATAGCCGTGATACCAGACCGCACGATCTGTTCTGCCACTTCTTGAGCCGCCGTGGACGGAACCGTGAGAATGGCGATTTCGATACCCAGTTCACTTTTCACGTGAGAAAGAGCTTCCAATGGAAAGATCTCGATCCCATGGATCTTTTTCCCTATTTTCCCTTGTTCCACATCGAATCCCGCGCAGATCCGCAGCCCATGTTTCAGGAACTCCTTGTTGCCCATCAATGCTTGCCCTAGATGGCCTGCACCTACGATGCAGGCCTTCTTCTCGGTATCCCAATGGAGAAATCGATTGATGGCGATGTAGAGGTCTTTCACCGCATATCCGATTCTCGGTTTCCCTACGATCCCCGTAAGAGCGAGATCTTTCCGAACCTGAATGGGCTCCAACTCGAGTTCCTGCGCAATGACAGTGCCTGAGATGTGTTCCAACCCTTCATCCAGAGCCTGCTGTACCAATACGAGGTAAGAAGGAAGCCTGCGGATCGAAGGCAGACTGGTAAGTTTGCTTGTTTTCATCTGTTGCTCCTGCATCTCTTCCCATGGGATACAATCTCTTTTATCATACTTTTACATTTTTTGCGAGAGAGAATTTCTGATGTTTGTAGTCGAAATAGAAAAGATTGTCCCCGGAGGATTCGGGCTGGGCAGGATGCAGGGAAAGGTAATCTTCGTACCTCACACCATCCCTGGTGAACAGGTTCGTGTGGAAAGTACTGTAGCGAGGAAAGATTATGAAATTGCTCAAACCTTCCAGATTTTAAAGCCTTCCAGCGACCGTATCCAACCTCTTTGCTCCTATTTCCCCCTCTGTGGGGGATGTCAGTTTCATCACATGAAATACGATACTGAACTGGAGATAAAGAAAGGGATGTTCCAGGAGACCCTTCGGCGCACAGCGGGTCTTACGGAAATCCCCATAAGGCTGGAGCACTCTTCTCCGTTTGCCTATCGGAATCGAGTTCGATTTCACTTCCTGGAGGATCGGATAGGGTTTCTATCCACAAAGGGAACTTCGCTGGTTCCGATAGATCGGTGTATCGTCTGCGTGGAAGAGGTAAACCGATTCCTGCAAGAAGTTCGGGAGCGGAGGGTCGATATAGGTTCTAGGGGGGAGATCACTGTATTTGGGTATGGGGGACAGTATTTCTGGGAGGGAGGGATTCGGGAAGTTGTCCTGGAATTGGTGGGGAGGCAGGTTACTTTTCCCATAGATTCCTTCTTTCAAAGCAACGTGAACCTTTTGGAACACTTGATTCGGACCCACATTCTACCCCTGAAAGGATCGAAGATCCTCGAGTTATACGGAGGGGTGGGTACCTTTGGAGTCTTTCTAAAAAAGAACTGTTCCCACTACACAATGGTGGAAGAGTATCCTCCTTCCGTGCAATACGCCTTGAAGAACCTCGGAGAGGGAAGCATCAGGGTGGTGCAGAGTAGGGTGGAGCGATGGATTTCTCGAAGGATGTTCTATGACACGGTAGTTCTGGATCCACCCCGGACCGGGCTATCTCAACCTGTACGGGAATACCTGAAAAAGATAGCACCGAAAAACCTCCTGTATATATCCTGCAACCCTGTTACCTTCGCCCGGGATCTAAAATATCTTTTGGGTGCGGGGTACGAGATCGAATCCTGTACCTTGTACGATTTCTATCCACGAACGCCCCATCTAGAGGTGGTATGTCGGTTGGAAAGGCCTTGACAATTCTTCTCCTCCTCTTTCTTGGATACAGGGGAGATCCGGCGCCTCCGGATACCGATTACCTCTACCTGCAGTATGCCCTGGATGGAGTACCCTTGGCGATCTTCGACTCTTCCAAAGAGGATGAGGTAAGGGTGTTGACCGATGCAGCCTCGATACTGCAGGTACGATGGGGAGATGGAATCAAAATGATGATCCCCCTAAAAAGGGGTGTACAGGGTGCCTTCCTGTCCCCTTTCGGAGGATTTCTTGTCTGGTTCGAAGATGGGGAGATCCAGGGGTATAATTCCTTCGGGACTCTGGTGCGTCAATTCCTATCGGGGGAGGGACAGCTTCGTGTAGCGAGGGAAACGAGGGGAGGATACACGGTAGTAGAGAAAGAGGGGAATAGGGTAGAAGTTTATGGCCTTTCGGGAAACAAGCTTCTTGAATGGAAGAGGGAGGGTGAAGAGCCTTTACCCATCCAGATAAGCGAAGAGGATCTTGTCCTCGAGGCGGAATCCTCCGGTGGTTGTGTGATTCGGAGGGTTGATGGGACCGTGTTGACCCAATTCCCCTTCCCCCATCCCGTACGAAGCATTACATGGATCGAGGGGAAGGGGCTAGTGGGAATATCTCCAGAGGGAAAGGTTACCACCTCGAACCTGGAAGGGAAGGAGGTAGGCAGTGGATTCCTCCTGCCGAAGGATTTCCTAGGCGCCCTGTCCTCGATCGAGGCGGATGGGACGGGCAACGTTGCCTATATCGATCCAGAAGGGAACGGCCATTTGATTTTTTCTCGTGTACTTCTTTCCATCCCTCTCGATTTGAAAGGGGCCCAGGTAACCGCCCTCGGATTTTCCCGCCAGGGAACCTCTCTATGGGTAGGGGATTCCCGATGGGTACTCCACTGGATTCGCGTTTCTACAGATAGGGTGAAAGGATCGAAAGAACCACCTTCGAGTTCTGCCGATCGTTCGAAAAGCTTTCAGCCCTCTAGCTTTGCTGAACAGTATTACCAAGATCTTGCCCAAAGTACCTTTCCCCTTAAAAACATCCGATTGATCGAGGAGGCGAAAGAGTCCCTGCATCGGGCTACCCTTCGGGGAATCCTTACGGATCTGAAGAGAGGATTACAGACACTCGTTACCCGGGAAGAGACGGGAACCTCCCTTCGGGGCGAGGGGGTACAGCTTCTAGGGAGGATGGGGGATCGTTTCGATGGGGAATGGCTGGGGAAGAGGCTTCTGAAGGAAAAAGATCCGGCGATTCGAAGCAAGATCCTGGAAGCTCTCCTGCTACTGGCAAACGCACCTACCCAAACCGCACGAAAGGATCTTTTCACATTCCTCTGGAATCGGAAAACCCACCTAAGTGAGAATGAACTTAGACAATACTTAGCCCTGTTGGAAAGGTGGATCTTTGTGTCCGGCATCCCCCTTCGACCGGAGGAATGGGAGCAACTTTCCTCCCTGGCCGCTCTTTCCCCCTCTTTCTCCAAAGCGATCCTCGAGTTTATTCGGAAGTGAAATTCCCTTTGTCAAGGATCGAACCCTGTGGCATACTTAACGTATGAAAGGAATCCACATTTTTCTCCTATCCTTCCTGATTACCGCTTTACTCCCTGGGGAAGAACTGCGGGTCGATACCGAAGAGCTTCAAGAAGCCCTGAAGGAAGGGGTTATATTCGAAAACTACGAGGGGATACCTGACAAGATCGAAACGGTGGAGCAGATTCGAGGAATCGGAGTTTCCCTGGCAGGAGAAGGGAAAAGGTCTTCCACGGGAAGATACACGGTGATCCATGCAGTGGATCCATCCACAACAGTTGGATTGGATGCGGATCTATTTATCCTGGAACCGGAAGCCGCGGTGGATCATATTCGAAACCTTCGGTGGATCATTGGGAGCTATTTGGAAGCTCAGTACGGGTACGGAAGAGCCGATGCCGATCTTCTATCGCAATTTATCACCATCTATAATGCGGTGTATAGAAAGAATCTGGCCTACTTTAAAGAGCGGTATAAACCGGTGGTAATTTCGTACCTGGATCCCGAAAAAGTAGGCTTGGCACGAAGTTACCGGGAGTGGCCAGGTAAAACCCAGATGTTGATTCCCCTTTCCGGACCTAAAAAGAAGGGAATATTGAGCATAGAAACCGGAACATTGACCGAGAAACCCGTAGTAGAGGAACTCCGCAAGGAAGAGGACAAGGGGATTGCCCTTCGAAAAGAAATGGTAGAGTTGAAGGAACGACAATTGAAGGAGGAGGAGCGACAGTTAAGGGAAGAAAAAAAGGCCCTCCAATTGGAAAAAGAGAAACTTCTGGCAGAAACAAAGACGCAAGAAAAAGGGGAAGTATCGGCCGTGAAACAGGAGCTTCGACAGGCGAGTCCCGCTTCTTCCGATCTATCTCCCTCCGGGCAAACCCCGTCCGCGGCGGCCGGTTCTGGAGTTTCACCTAAAGATACGGCCCCCTCTGCGGACGCTTCTCCCCCTGCCGCCTCTGGGAAGGAACTCCCTCTAGTATCTTCACAGGCAACGGCAGAGAAACGGGTTCCAGAAGAAAAAGTAGCCGAAAAGCCCCTTGAGCTTTCTCGTGAGCCTTCTACAGATGCGCAAGTGTCCTCTGCAGCGTCGGATGCGATCGCACGAAAAGAGGAAGAGTTGAAGGAAAGGGAAAGGCAGGTACAGGAAAAGCAGCAGGCCTTACGGGAAGAACGGCTAGCCATCGCAAAAGACCAACAGGAACTACTGGAGAGAAAGGCTCTCCAGGTAGCGAGAACCCTTCCGTTTCTGTTCATCGAAAAGGAAGGGCCTCGGCTCGTTCTGCTGGAAGAGAACTCAGGGATTGTCACGATAAAATCCAGTGAGTTTCCCCTGAAACAATCCCTGTTTCAATCCTTCGGAGGTGGATACCTGGTGATACTTCCACGAGGAGGAACGGGAGGTAGACTTGCCCTATTGGATCCAGCCACTTTGCAGGCTCGCATCACCACCCGAGAAGAAATCTATGGAATGGGAAAGGTGAAGGTGCATGAATCCGTTTGTTTTGCCATCGTGCGGGAGGGAAGCGAATGGTTTGTGGGGAAGTTCGATACTACCTTAGCCCTCCTGGCTCGTTCCCGGGTGTCTGTGCTACCAGAAACGGACCTGGCCGTTCAGGGTGGGAAACTCTATGTTCAAACCTCTGATGGGAAGGTGGCTGTGTTGAATCTCGATCTATCCTCCCCCTGAGAGAGGGGATAGGGGGATGCTGGGTTAAGGCAAAAGCCGTTTTCGTCTTTTACGAAAAATTTTTCGAAGCCACTGGATCAGTTTTAACCAAAGTCGATAGAAGAATCCAGGGTTCCGCAACTTATCCAACCGAACAGACCCCATGGACAGCTCGTCCAGGGTGAAGTCTTTTCGTTGCAGATTCTCCTCCAGCTCTATCTCCAGGTGATCGATCTCCTCTGTACGGTTCACCACTACCACAGGGATGGTTTTCCATCCCAACTGTTTGGCTGCCATGAGTCGGCGATACCCTGCAATGAGGGTATAATCGGGATCCACTACGATGGGTTGCAGAAGGCCGTACTTTCGCATGCTCTCCATCAGGGCGGTAATGTCTCCCAACGATTTACGCACCCGTTTTCTGACTTTGATATCCTCGATTCGTACCTGCATGGGGAACCTCTCAATCGAGCAAAGGATTGCGGCTTTCCTTTTTCCTCGGAGCAGGTTGTTCTGAGGGAACTGTGGCTTTGCGGGAAGGAGGCGGAGAGCCGGTTAGAATGCGGGGATCGATCTGGAGACCCACGTTGGGAATCGCTTCCTCCAGGGGAACTTCCTGTGGCAGGATGGCATTCCGCAAGCGATCGAGGGTAATCTGGTTTCTCTCCATCTCGAACTCATGAAAATCGTCGAATTTTTTAGGTTCGGTGCCGGCTATAAAAACTTCTTGAATCGTTTTGCCCGTATAACCCGGAGGGGGGATCAAACCAGAGCGGGCAGTGACACTCATGTTTATAATTCCGTCGGGTCGGGGGAAATCCTTGGGCGGAAGGTTCGTGTGGATATCCTTCATGAACCGGGCCCAGATGGGACCGGGAACGGTGGCTCCCGTCTGGTTGACCCCCAGACTGTTCCCCGGTTGATCGAAGCCAAACCAGATGGCAGTGGTGTAATAGGGGGAATAACCCACAGTCCAAATGTCAGACCAGTTCTGGGTTGTCCCGGTTTTTCCTGCCATGGGCATAGGCAAACCGTTCACCGTGTTCGCCGCGTAGGCCAAGGTTCCAAACTCGACAGTGGATTTCATGATGTCCGTCATGATATAGGCTGTCTGGGGGCTTATGATCTGAGCGGCTTTTCCTTTTTTTCGTTGGGCGTTCCGCAGTTCCTTTTCCGGTTCAAGGATGATCTTGCCATTCCGATCTTCGATGTATCGGATGGCCAAGGGAACTACCTCCCTCCCCTGATTCGCCATAGTGGCAAAGGCTCGGGCCATTTGCAAGGGAGAGATGCTGATGATCCCCAACCCCAGGGGGTACTTTCTGGGAAAGGTGCGTTCTATTTCATTGGGATCCTCGATTCCCAGGAGGGCGGCTGCCGTCTGTATGGCCGCATCGAAGCCTACCGCATCGAGGATCTTCAGGGAAGGTACATTCATCGATTTAGCCAGGGCGGTTCGAGCGAGGACAGGTCCTTGCCATTCTCCCTTGTAGTTCATCGGTGTGTAGGGGGTTCCGTCATCGTTCCAGAAGACCACAGGACCATCGTACAGCATGGTTGCGGGGGTGATCTTCTTTCGTTCCACTGCCGCTGCGTAATACAGAGGTTTGAACGCGGAACCCGGCTGCACTTTCGCCTGTACAGCCCGGTTGAACTGATTGATACTTTCGAAACGACTTCCTCCTACCATTGCCAGGATGTACCCTGTCGAGTTCTCCAATGTGACCAGCGCGCCCTCTACCGTGTTTTTCTTGGCGCTTTTTTGCGCCTTGGAGTATCCGATCCGGGCGGCAAACTTAAGATCCTCTGCGCCCATCAGCATGGAAGCGATATCTAGTATAGGATTGATCTGTTTTTGGTAGAGGGCAACCGATTTCTGCCGGCTCTTGGTACCCGCCACCCGGATATCTTCTATATTGAAGGTAAGAGAGAGCAAATCTATGAGAGGAATGAATTTTTCTTCCGCGAATACCATCCGGTTCGCCGAGGAAGCCTGGTAATCGGCGTTGACTTTGGCAATTCCTTCCCTCATCAGTTGATCCGCTCGTTCCTGAAAATCCAGATTGAGGGTCGTATGGACGATGAAACCGTCCTTGTAGATATCCAACGAACCGTAGAGGAGTTCGTTCAACTCCTGCCGTACGTATTCGCTGAAGTAGGGGGCCTTGTCCTCCCGTTCCAGGAAAGCGGTGGAAGAACTACTGCGGGTGTAATCGTAGTTGCTCCAGTATTCCTCGAAGGACTGGTCCGCATCCTCCTGGGTAGCATACCCGAGGCGAACCATCTGCTGGAGGACTTCGTACTGAATTTTTTTCAAGCGGTTGGGATATCGGATGGGGTTATACCGTACGGGGTTGGCCAGTTGAATCACCAAGGCTACCGATTCCGCCAAGGTGAGATCCCGGGCAGAATGGTTGAAGTAGAAACGGCTAGCTGCCTCCACTCCATACACCCCTGAACCGAAGTACATTTTGTTCAGGTACAATTCCAGTATTTCGTACTTGGTGAGACTTCGCTCCAGTTGGAGAGCCCACCACAGTTCCTTCAATTTGCGAGTAAAAGAGATCTCGGAACGGTTCGCATAGAGGTGACCCGCGATCTGTTGAGTTATGGTACTTCCACCGGAAAAGTACCGTCCCAGGATCAGGTTCAATCCCGCCCGTAAGGTGCCTCGCAGGCTGAACCCATGATGTTTGAAGAAATCCTGGTCTTCCCTTGTGATGAGAGCATAGATCAGGTGACGGGGAAGTTCGTCAATCGAAACGATCTCTCTTTTTTCATCGGAGAAGAACTCCGTGATGAGCCTGTCTTTGATATCCAGAATCTGCGAAGGTACCGCGGGTTTGTAATCCCCAATATTTTCGAAGTTCTGAATATTCTTCGTGGCGCCGATGGCAATTCCAATTCCGATTCCTATGAGAACAGCACAGCAGGCTGTAATTATGAGCACGATGCGTACCTTTCGGTTCATGGAGGCTAGGGTACGATTCACTCCTATCTTTGTCAAGCTGTTAGGTTTTTTTTACTTTCTGCTTTACGGATAAGCAAAAAAAGACCGGTTCCGAAGAACCGGTCAACTAATGGGTATCGGCCTTATATAGTAAACTGGGAGGGGAACTATATGCAGCCGACACCTACATTATCGAACATTCCTAGTAAAAATTTAGTCCTCATTTATCAAAATGTCAAGATAAAGAGAAACCCCATAAGATTTTCCCGGTTCTAGATAGAATCGTTTACTCACCTGATAGTCTCCCAGGCGAAAACTGAAGGTGTGTTCCCCTGGATCCAGGCTAAACTCTCCCTGGCTCAGGGAAACTGGCTTGCCGTCGATGAATACATGGGTTCCCAGGGGAGCATTGATATGTACGGTGGCTTCCTTTTTTAGAAAGATGGCTTCCACGGTAACAACTTTACCTTTCTCCAGGGCTACCGTGGTCTGAAAGGGAGGAAATCCATCGATCTCCACTCTGAAGTTCCTTAGTCCTGGTTCTAGATTGATGCTTTCTTCCTTCAGTTGCAGGAGTTGATCGTTTAAAAAAATCCTTGTCTTTTCGATGGGAACAGGTCCCTTGGGTGATTTCACGATAAAACGTACCTTCCCTAGATCCTTCCATAGTGGGCGTACCTGCACCTTGAACTCTGCCTTATATGCAGGTTCCGGTATTCCCTTCATGATGGGGAGAAAGGTGAATAGAAGGGGAAAGGCGGCTTTTTCTACGGGTTTGTCGAGAATCGCCGTATCGGGAGAGAGGGAAAAGCCTGCCTTTGTCTGCAGGGGTATTTGAACGTACAGTTTGCGTTCATTGATAAAAGGTTTAAAGTACAGAAGAGTCCCCTCATAGGATTGGGGGGAGGACTGTACGGCGGTGGTTGGGGTAGGGGCAATCTTCCCGTACAAGTAGAACGCATAGGTCCCCCGGTACGTTTGAGCCTCTTTAGGAGCTTCGATGAAAATTTCTATTCCCTTGAGGAGGTCCTGTTCTTCCTCCAAAACGATCAGCCAAAGGTCCTCCAATTTTTGGGATAGCAGGGGTGATTCAGGACTGCCATTTCCCATCTTGCTGGTTTGCAGGATTTTCCCCCGAACTATGTCGGCTTCACTTTTCGAAGGGAATCCCGAAAGTATCAGCACCAAGAGAAAAAATACCCCTGATTTCCATCGTACCTTCATGGTTTTGGTTCGATCCTCTTCGGAAGCAATCGTTCCGGGTCTACGGGCCTTCCTTTCTGTCTTACTTCGAAGTGCAGATGGGGACCCGTTGTGGCCCCTGTGATTCCTACGGTTCCCACTATCATACCTGAATCTACCGATTGATTCAATTGTACCAATTTGGAATCCAGATGTCCGTACACGGTTTCGTAGTTCCCCGTATGCTGTATGATCAGGTAGGACCCTAGAATAGGATCGGTGCCGCTTTCAATCACTTTTCCGTCCCTTGCCGCATACACGGGGGAACCCCGTGGGGCTGCCAGGTCGATACCCGCATGAAAATGAGGTTGACCCGTTATGGGACTGATACGGTTCCCAAAGGAGGAGGAAAGGATGCCCTGCCTCAGGGGAAAGACGAACAGAATCTGCAGAAAAAATGCTCGTTCCACGGAGTGAAATCGTTCCTGGGCCAGGAAGTGGTACACTCGACCCTCCACTTCTAGGGGAGGCCCTTCCGGTTTCCTCCAGGACAGCATGATTCGTTCCATCTCGTTCTTTGGGGTTTGAGGAAGGAACAATCCTGCCTGGTTTGGGATGAGAAGTCTGCGATTCCCCAGGGGAAGGACAGAAGACTCGAGGGAATTGAGGGTAGCTATCGATTCGTAGGGAAGATTGAACCGAGCGGAAAGCGAGAATAAGGTGTCCTGCTCCCCCGGCTGATACTGGTAGATGATAAGGGGGGGGAGGGGTTGACCCTGTTTAGAGCTTTCGTAGGAGCGGGCCACATCTTCCTGCTGTTGCCGAAATAGGGGGTCTTCCAAGTTCAACGCACGGATCCGAGGATAGTCGGCGAAAAGGGAGGGGATGAAAAGGAATCCCCCCAAGATCATCCATCCTAATTTACCGCTGTTTCTCATGGTACCTGTAAAAACCTAGACCCAGGGCAAGAAAAAACAGAAAAGAAATACCGATGGCGATCTCCCCGTAACCCCTTTGATAGGATCGAAACGCCGCAAGCAGTAACAAAACCTCCATCACGACGAATCCGGTTTTCCGAACTCTCCTCCACAATTCTCGTTGTAGCTCCCCTCTGGAGGTGTTTTTAAACACTCTTAGGATGCGAAGGCAAAGGGGAATCAGGATACTGGTTCCCAGCATTGCTTCCACCAGGATTCCATAGAACGTGGGATAGGTAGTGGATAGGTACCAAAGAGGAATCACGATGAGGCCTAAAGCGAAAAGGAGGGTAACGAGAAAGAGGGCTACCTTCCCCAGAGTGGAGAAAAACCATCTGTAGCCGAGGAGGCAGTTACGGAATAGGGTGAACAATCTATGGCTTTGTTTTCGCAGTTTCAAGGGCTTCTCTTGCCTCTCGGTAAAGTTTCGCTTCCATAGTTTTTCCCGATTTTTCGGCCACCTCTTCCAACCGCTTGAGGGATCGGTCCATCCCTCTCCGATGATTCAGCGACCGGTACACGAGGAAGGAACGGGAATAGAAATCAAAGGCCTCTGCATAGTTGCCGGACTTTTCCTTCAAGAACCCCAGTAGGAGAAGGTCCTGGGCTATCCCTAGGCTATTCTCCATCTGTTTGTCGTACTTGAGGGCCGTTTCTCCATCGGAAATCGCCTCTTGGAGGTTGCCCTGGTTTTGTCGGATCAGTGCGAGCAGGTAATAGTTGGAGGCCAATTCCCCGTAGTTTTTCAGTTCAAAGTTGATGGTGGTTGCCTGGGAAACCGCCTTCTCTGCTTCGATTAACCGCTTGAGTCCCTGCAATGCGGCACCGAGGTTGTGGAAATATACCCCATGCTCCACGGTCCAGGGAGCAGTCTGGGGGATTTGTGCCCGATACTCTTCCAGCAGACCGTAGGCCTTTGCAAAGTCTCCCTGTTGAAGGTGAATCCCCGCAAGATGGTTCACTGTTTGGAGGATCAAGCGAATCTTACCGCTCGCCTTGGCGACATCCAGCGCGAAGGAAACGTGGGTTTCCGCTTCCGTCGGCATACCCATTTGCAGGTACGTTTTCCCTATCGCGTTGTAGGATCCTATGATCCCTTCGGTATCGTCTACCGAGGTAAAATAGTTCTTAGCCAGCATGTACAGCTGAAGGGCCTGCGGGTAATCCGCATCTTGGTAGTACCGGTTTCCAAACTCCATGTATTGGGTGGCAAGATTGCGTTTGTCGAATACTTCTTCCTTGGGTGGAGGTGCGGAAGAGCAGGAGGTGAAGCCGACAAGAATAACCAACGGGATCCAGCTCTTCATGATCAAAACTCCTCCATCCTAAATCCCTGCTGTGTGGTGGGGATGGGTTGTTTGGGAGGGATCCCTCCCCGAAGGAAGGGATTGTTCCGCAGGCCTTCCAGAACGTCCTGCCCCTTTCGGATCGCTTGTCTTCCTTCTTCCAGGGCCCCCAGGATACGAGGCTGGGTAGTGTTGAGAAAGGAAGAAAACTGACGCAGTTCTGCCAGGTTGGCATGGACTTCCTTTAAGATTCTTTCGATTTGGTCGAACAATCGATTGTTGTCGTCGAAGAAGGTGGCGAGGGAACCTTTCGGATCAAGCAATTTTTGCACCAAACCCGTAGGATCCCTCAACACTTCCGAACCTTCCTTGAGATTGTTGGTGATCCCCGTAAGATTCTCGGTGATTCCTGTGGCGTTCGCGAGAAGCTGGTCGATGGACTGGCTCAAACTTTTCGTGGTAAGGGCAATGTTTTCGGTGATTTTCTCCGATTGGCGAAGGGCGCCCGCCAGGGGACTGGAACCTTTCCCTTCCAAAGAAGTGGTGACATTCCCAAGAAGGGTATGGACCGAAACCAGTACTCGATTGAGGTTTTCCAGGATGGGGTCTATCTCTCCTAGTAGACGAGTGACGGCGTCCTCTGTTTTGGGAATCTCCACCAGTTTTGCCTCCAGGAGGTACTTGCCTTCCGGGATATCGAGGGAAGGAATGAAGGAGTTCTCTGGCATGGGATCGGAAGGTTTCTTTCCCTGATGAAACACCAGCCCTCCTCCCAAGCCGAGGGGGCTGGATTGCAATTGCAACACCGAGTTCTCGTATACTTTCGGGTAGAAGGTGTCCTGAATGTAGAAATCGATCTCTACAGTATTTTCGGGAGTGAGGGAGATCTTCGTGATTTTGCCTATGGTGAACCCCTTGAAGGTGATGGGCATCCCCACACTCAACCCATTGGCAGTAGGGAACCTACTTTTGAAATAGTAGTTCTTTGCGAACCACCGTTGATTGATCCCCATCAACACCAGTACCGTCGCGAGGAACAGCACCCCCACGATAACGAACACACCCACAATTTGGTTGGCAAATCGGATTTTGAACTTCATAGGCCTTTACTCCGTGTTTGAAGAATCCTGTAGCAGTTCCAGGATGTCTGTATCGTACACTGCGGCTTCGCTTAGAACCTCGGAAATGACTTCGATCACCTCCGGGTTCTTGCTCCGCACCACCTCTTTGAAGGACCCCTGTTCTACGATTCTTCCTGCTTTGAGAACCACCAACCGGTCTGCCAACTGGGAAGTCAGCTCCGGGCTATGGGTGGCGATGATGAGGGTTTTCCCCTTCTGTTTTTGCCCTTTCAGAGTTCGTAGAATCCGTTCTATGGTAACGTTGTCCAGAAAACTGGTAGGCTCGTCCAGAAACAGGATGGAAGGTTCCAGTACCAGGGCTCGAAGGAGGGAGATCAGTTTTCGTTCTCCTGCGGAAAGTTGGGCCGGTCGGAATTGGGGATCATCCTTGAACTCGAACTCGGAAAGAATCCGGCGAATCTTTCGGTCCAGATGATCCATCGGAATGTTTCGGCGATGGAACTGCAGGGGAAGGAGCAGGTTCTGATATACCGTAAGGTTGGACCATAGGGCCGAGTCCTGAAAGGCAAACCCGCTTTGGCTTCGAAACTCTAGAAGCTCCTTTTCGCTCATCTTCGATAGAGGTTTCCCGTTCACTCGTACCACACCGGAATCGGGCAGAAGGATTCCTGCGGCCACTTTGAGCAGGGAGGACCTTCCACTTCCGGAAAACCCCATCACCACCGTGCATTGGTGAAGGGGAAAGGTGACCGAAATCGAGTCGAGAATTTTGGTCTCCCCCCCCAAGAGGCTCACGTCCTCCAGGACAATTCCGTCGTTTTTTCCCTCAAACATAGTACACCAGCGTAATCACCGCATCGGCCAGGATACAGAGAATGAAACTTCTACCCACCGCTTTGATGGCGACCTGTGGGATTTCTGTGGTGGAACGTTCCACCTTGAACCCATAGTAGGTAGCCGTGGTGGAGATGATGACTCCGAAGGTAACGCTCTTCACTAGAGAGGAAAGGACGTCCTGAGTTTTCAGGGTCTGGAGCAGGTTGAACAAATACTCCTGCATCTGCAGGGGATAGATGAACTGGGTCACGAGGAAAGAGCCTAGTAATCCAAAGAGGTTAAAGTAGAGGTTCAGCAGGACCAAAGAGATGGTGACTCCCAGGAACCGGGGAACGATCAGGTACGCGATCGGATTGATACCGAAGGAGACATAAGCTTCGATCTCGTGAGACACGATGGCGTTTCCCAGTTCCGTCGCAATAGCGGTACCCGAACGAGCAATGATGATGAAGGCGGTAAGGATGGGGCCCAGTTCCCGGGTGATAATGGTAATGAGGATCGTGTACACCAGTTTCCCCTGCCCGAATTGGGGCAGAATGCTGGAACCTTGCACGATGATCACCACGCCCAGGGCCAGGGATATAACGGCGATTACTCCCAGGGCTTCCACCCCTGTGAAGAGGATCTGCATCACCAGTACTCGATACCCATACCCCTTTTGCCGTCGCCGTATGAAGCGACCCGTTTGGATGAGGATCTCCCAGAAATATCCTGCCGCATAGAACGCTTGGGATATGCTGGTCAAGACACGGTTACCGATGTGCTCCAGGATCCTGCTCATACGGGTAGTATACCACAAGAGTTTGAAATGAAGGGTAAGGCAAATCGGTCCTCGATCCACATTCCTTCGGAAGACCGTCCAAGGGATCGGTCTGGGATGGACGGGCCATGGAAATCCGATCCAGCGCTGATTACAAGTTCCAGTCGGTCTGCCAGGGCTGCCCACTGGGAGCCTTCCATGATCGTTACCCTCGGGTGGTAGGCCTCTAACCCGTCGATTCCTTTCTCTCTAAACGATCGAAAGGTTCTTTCAACCTCCTCTGGTTTCAAGTAGAGGGTAGCAGGATGGGCGACGATGGCTTTCCCTCCCGCCGAATGGATCAAGTCAACTCCCTCCTCGAGGGAAGGGGCCTTTTTCCTGGCATAGTAGGGACGGCCCGGAGAGATGAACCGATGGAAGGCATCCTCGATCGAACAGGCAACTCCCTTCTGCACGAGGTATTGGGCTATGTGGGGCCTTCCTACGATATCTCCTCCAGCCAACTTCTTGATCTCCTCGTACTCTACACGAATCCCATCGGCTTGCAGTTTGGAAAGGATGAGAAGGTTTCGCTCCGTCCGATGCGCCTGTAGCACTTGGAGTTTTTTCCAAAATGCTCCTCTCCAGTCCCCGATACCCAGACCTAGAAGATGGAACTCCCCCCCTTCGTAGTCGATCTCGATTTCTATCCCCGGGATAAAAGCGATACCTTGTTCTTTGCATGCCTTTTCCGCCTCCTCTAGACCATCAATCGTGTCGTGATCCGTGACGGCAATGGCTTTCAAATGCAATCCTGCGGCTTCTTCCACCAATTGGGTGGGCGAGTAGGTTCCATCCGAAGCGGTGGTATGCGTATGGAGATCGATCACGGGAACCATTGCACCGGAAAAAGTCTTTTCCGTCAAGACGTTTCATCTTTTAACTCCTTTCGCCGATACTAGTAAGCGTGGAATACTCGCTCACTAAGGCTACTGTGGTGCTCAATTCGACCCATGTGATTCATCAACCGATCACCGTAAGGGGAAATAGAATCGCGGCTATAGGAAAGGTCGAAGGGATACCTATCGATCTAGAGAATGAGTGCATTGTGTATCCCGCCCTCATCAATATCCACGATCACCTGCGGGGAGATTACCTTCCCCGGGTAGGCCCTCCGGAGGGAAGTTACTACCTGAATTGGTCCGAATGGGACAAGGATCTGAAAACCTCCACCGTATTCCAGGAACGGGCCCGCATCTCTTTGGAGGATTCTTACCTTTTGGGAGCCTACAAGAACCTTTTCTCCGGGGTCTGTACCGTGAACGACCATTTCCCCCATGAGTTCAATGAACCCTTCCTGGATAAACTTCCCATCCGGGTCATTCGGGAGTATACCCTCGCCCATGAGTGTTCCTCTTTCGATCTGAAGTGGGGGGATGGGATTCGTATTGAACATCGAAGAGCGTTGAAACGAGGACATCCCTTCATTACTCACCTGGAAGAAGGATTCGATGCAGAATCCCAGCGGGGAGTGGAGGTGCTGATTGAGGCCGGTAGTCTGGACGACCATGCCGTACTGATCCACTGTATCGGCTTTTCCGATGAAGATATCCGAAGAGTCAAGAGGGCGGGGGCTCACGTGGTTTGGTGTCCCGCTTCCAACATGTTCATGTTCAACGTAACCTGCAAGATTCGAAAGATCCTCCGGGAGGGTGTGAATGTCAGCATTGGAACCGATTCCACCCATACCGGTTCTATCAACCTTCTGGAGGAACTCCGGTACGCCAGAACCCTTTACAGGACCCTTTACGGAGAGGATCTTCCTGCTCGCACCCTTTTCGAGATGGTAACGCAGAATCCCGCCCGAGCGTTGCGTATGGCGGATGTGATTGGTACCCTCGAGATAGGGAAATGGGCAGATATCCTGGTGGTGAAACAACGGGATGAGGATCCTTTTGAGACTTTATTGAAATTGAACCTGGAAGACATCGAGCTTCTCGTTTTGGCTGGGATTCCGATCCTTGCTTCCGACCGATTTGTAGCTCTTTTCCAGAAAAAAGAAAAAGATTATACTAGCATTACGATGCATGGGCATAGGAGAAAGGTCATAGGGGACCCAAATTCTTTACTTCGGCGGGTACGTAAACAGGTGGGTTTCCAAAAGGTGTTAGAATATATGCCGTTGCAAGTATCATAGAGGAGAGTATGGCACCGAAGGCGATGACCTTTAAAGCGAACTCTGTCATCTATTTCAAAGGAGATATCAGCGACAAGATCTACATCCTAAAGTCTGGCAAAGTAAGCATGAACTCCGAGGACATCGAAACAGGCCAGGAGGTGCGTGATCTTATCCAGACCGGGGAGTTCTTCGGAGTGAAGTCCGCCCTGGGGAAGTATCCACGGGAAGAGAGTGCCGTTGTCTTGAGTGATGCGGAAGTGATTCAGTTCACGGTACCTGAGTTCGAACAGTTCGTCGCCCAGAATACCCGGGTAATCATGAAAATGCTGAAGGTATTCTCCAATCAGCTTCGAAGGATCCATGCGCGGGTAAGCAGCCTCCTGGTTACAGAGGAAAAAACAGATCCAGAAAGTGGTTTGTTCGGGATCGGGCAGTACTATCTGAACAAAAAGATGTATGCCCAGGCTCTCTATGTGTTTCGTAGGTACTTGACCTACTACCCCTCTGGAAAGTTTGCCAAAGAAGCGGCCCAGAATATCGCCCTGGCCGAGCAGTACGCCCAGAAGTACGGTCAGGGAAAGGGACCCGAAATCGGATCAGCCGTCCCTAGTGCGGAGAAACGTCCTGCGGGGCCGACTCCACAGTCCGCCAGGGCTGAACTATCAGATGTTACGAAAGTGTATTACAACGGCGTTAGTCTGTTTGGGCAGAGCAAGTTCCAGGAAGCCTTGGAAGAGTTCAAGAAGGTAGCCGAACAGAAGGAAGACGAAGAATATGCGGTAAAAGCTCTTTTCGATATCGGAAGGTGTCTATACCAGTTGAAGCAGTTCGACTCGGCTATTCGGCAATTCTCCACCCTGATTCAGAAGTATCCGAAGTTGCCGGATCTACCGGAAGCTCTCTACTACATTGGGCAGTGTTACGAAGAAAAGGGGGAGTCGGACCGCGCAGTGGGTTTCTATAAGAAGATCCTCACCATGACGACCGAGGCCGATCCCGTACAGCGAAAGGTGAAAAAAGCCCTACGAGCAGTGGAGGAAAAGTCCAAATGAACCTGAATTTGGCAGCCTTCGAGCGGTTCGCGGTTCGGTTTCAGAAAGGGGATATCATCTTTGTGGAGTACGAACCGGGGGATAGTTTCTACCTCATCCAGTCGGGACGGGTTCAGATCTCCAAGATCATGGGAAACATCGAGAAAACCCTGGACATCCTCTATCCGGGAGAAATCTTCGGAGAGATGGCCATTCTGGAGGAAGCTCCACGGTCTGCCAACGCCATTGCATTGGACAACGTGAAAGCCCTCGAGTTCAACCGTGCGAACTTCGAGATCCTCATGCGGGGGAATCCTGCTATCGCGTTGAAGTTGCTGAAACTTTTCACCAAACGCATCTACGATCAGCGACGACGTTTCATGATCCTCACCCTGGACGATATACAGGCCCGGGTGATGGATGTGTTCCTGATGCTGGCAGAAACCGATGCGGGGGGGCAACAGGAAGGGGAAAAACGGGAGTTCAAGACTACCATCGACGACATCGCCCATTGGGCCGGCTTGCCCACAGAAAAGTGCAGGGAAGTGATTAACCATTTCATGAACCAACGCAGAATCGAAGTGCTGCCTGATAAAATAATCGTTAAGAATCTGAACGAGTTTGCCAGGTTCGTGAACTCGCGGAGAAAGAACCTGGCGACGTAATCGGAAAAACGGTCTCATCGACTATACCCTTACAGGAGAACCTGTGGCAAAGGCACATCGCCAGTATCACTGGAAAACTCAGCGACATTTGAACCGGTACCGTGAAATCATCTCGGTTCTGATCAAGTACGGTTTTGGGGACATCCTTCAACATCCGAAAGTACTGGTTCGACCGAGGAATTTGATACGGAACTTGAAGATTTCCCGCTGGGAGCGGATACGGAGAGTAGTGGAGGAACTGGGAATAACTTTCATTAAGTTGGGGCAGCTTTTGAGCAACCGGCCCGACCTTCTTCCTCCTGAATTGATCGAAGAATTGGAAAAGCTCCAGTCCGAAGTCCCGCCCTTTCCTACCGAAGAGGCGATTCAATTGATCGAGAAGGAGTATGGGGTACCCATCGAAAAGCGTTTCCTAGAGTTCTCTCCCACACCGATCGCGGCAGCATCCATCGCGCAGGTTCACACAGCTATCCTTCCCACGGGAGAAGTAGTGGTAGTGAAAGTCCAGCGCCCAGGTCTAGAGGAGATCATTCGTACGGATCTGGAGATCATGCGGACCTTCGCCAACATCATTCAGGGTCTTTTCCTCAAGTCAGAGGCTATCAATCCCCTGGCGATCATCGACGAGTTCGGCCGTTCCTTAGAGAGGGAAATAGACTTCTGGGTAGAAGCGGCCCATATGGAGAGGTTCGCCACCATCTTTGCGGAGAATCCCCATGTGTATGTGCCTAAGATTTACAAAGAGTACACCACGCGTCGGATTCTCGTGATGGAACGCATGCAGGGTATTCGAATAACCGATATACCCGCGCTCCTCGCAGCAGGGAATCGGCCCAAACGGATCGCCCGATTCGGCGCAGAGATCGTATTGGAAATGGTTTTTCGGCATGGGTTCTTCCATGCGGACCCCCATCCAGGCAATATGCTCGTGTTGGAAAAGGACCGTATCTGTTTTCTGGACTTCGGGATGATGGGAGTGATCCTGCCGAGGCATAGGGAAATCCTCAACGAGATCATGGTGGCCATGATCGACCGAGATGAGCGACGGATGGCTAGAGGACTACTGGAGTTAGCCAGCCGAAAAACCATCCCCAATCTGGCGCAACTGGAATACGATCTGTACGAACTTCTGGAGCTGTACGGGAATCGTCCCCTCAAAGAAATCCGTTTAGGAGAACTCATCCAAAAACTCCTACGATTGATCCTCTTTTACCATATACCCTTACCGCAAGGGTTCTTTCTACTTTCGAAGGCCTTGATCACCATCGAAGGAGTAGGGCTACAGTTAGACCCGGAGTTCAACCTATTGCTCCAGATGGAACCCATCGTAAGAAAGATGTTCCGGATGGAGTTTTCTCCCGAATCGGTCTGGCAGGAAGTAAGGCGGCAGTCCTTGCAGGTGTTCTCTCTTCTGAAGAGCTGGCCTTTCGACCTCAAGGAGATCCTGGAAAAGGTCAAGGAAGGTCGACTGGTTCTTGAACTGGATTCCAAGAACCTCATTCCCATTCTCCGGGAATGGGATATCATTTCCAACAGGCTGAGTTTTTCCATCGTACTGGCGGCCCTGGTGGTGGGGTCTTCTATCGTGATCAACGCTAGAGTGCCTCCCCTTTGGGGGGATTTGTCTGTCATAGGAATCGTAGGGTTCCTCGTGGCAGGGGTCATCGGGTTTTGGCTGATTCTATCCATCCTGAAAAAACAGAGGATGTAGGAAGAAAAGCCAGAAGTGGGAATCGAACCCACGACCCACGCTTTACGAGAGCGTTGCTCTGCCCCTGAGCTATTCTGGCTTGCCTGTGCGCTTTTCCGGGATATTACCAAACCAGCCGCTAGGATGTCAATTCAAGACCCTTACTCAAATCCTCGGGGCTTCCTCGGGCCGAATGGGTTTGCCATCCTTGTATACCAGAAAATATAGATCCGGTGTCTGATTGTAGGGATTGATCCCCAACGTCCCGATTCTCTGTCCCTTTTCTACAAGATCGCCTGGTTCAACACTGGTGGTTTCGTTTCCCGCGTATACATAGAGGTACCCTTGATCGGACTGAACGATCACGACTTTTCCGAATCCCCTATAGGGGCCGACCCAGGCCACTTTCCCAGAGGAGACGGAATACACCGGATCCCCCGCCTTTCCCTGAAAGGAGATGCCCGCTAGCTTTCCGGTAAGTTCCTTGCGGGTTCCCGGATGGGGCCAGTAGATGTTCTTCGTTTGCGCAGGATCCTGTTTGGAAGGATTCTCTTTGGAAGAACTTTCTTTGGAAGAACTTTCTTTGGAGAGCCCCTTTTCCTTTGAGCTCGCCAAGCCGGACATCATGGGTGCCGTCGAGGGAGGGTCTTTCTTCACCACAGTTTCCTGAGGTGGAGTGGAGGATGGCTTTTCCTTCGTCGTTGCGAGGACTTGTGGGGTTTCAGGAGACTTCACAGTTTCCGGGGGTTTCGGAATATAGAGGGTGTCCCCCGGTTTGATAAGAGCTTGTGGGGGAAGATTGTTGAGGGAAAGGAGGAGTTCCACCTTGAGCCCATATCTGCGGGCAATTCCGTACAGAGTGTCTCCCTTCTGCACCACGTATAGGTTGGGGATGAGGAGATGGGTTCCCACCCGTACCTTGGAAGGATCGGTAATTCCATTGGATTTCAGAATCACCTCCAGGGGGACTTTGAACTGTCGAGAGATGCTGTAGAGAGTATCTCCCTCCTTGATCTGGTATTGGAAGGCTTCCTGGGCCGGGAGGGGGAGGGAAAGCAGGAAAAAGAGCATGAGAAAGAGGAGTCCCGCTAGACCGATGTATCCTGATGCCGTATTCTTCATAGGTATTAATACCATCGGTGTTTAGGAGAGCATCTTTTAGATGAAAGAAAAGAGATTTCCCAGAAGTTTGGTTTTGCGGGAAATACTGGTCCTTGAATTCGCTTTTAATAGTAGGTGGCACGGGAAGGTCGTTTCACTCGGGCTGGGGGGACTTGAACCCCCGGCCTCTTGGTCCCGAACCAAGCGCGCTAGCCACTGCGCTACAGCCCGAAAAAAATACCCCCGCACGGGCGGGGGATTTTACGGGAGCGACGGGACTTGAACCCGCGATCTCCGGCTTGACAGGCCAGCGCGATAACCAGCTTCGCTACGCCCCCATGGGTGAGAAGCAATATACAGAAATTCCACCGCCCTGTCAATATGGGCATAGATATTGATTCTTTCCCAGGATTTTGATTAACTAGATGTACCGGGAGGAAAAACTATGAGTGATATGCTCTGGTCTGAAAAGCAAAAAGCGACCTGGCGGAATAAAGTAGGGCTGGCCGAAATGTTGAAAGGCGGGGTCATCATGGATGTGGTGAACGCCGAACAGGCCAAGATTGCCGAAGAAGCGGGAGCCGTGGCGGTAATGGCACTGGAACGGGTTCCCGCCGATATTCGAGCCCAGGGGGGAGTCGCACGGATGTCGGATCCCAAGCTGATCCGGGAAATCCAGGATGCGGTGAGTATTCCTGTAATGGCCAAGTGTAGGATCGGCCATTTCGTGGAGGCCCAGATCCTGGAGGCCCTGGGAGTGGACTTCATCGACGAAAGTGAAGTGTTGACTCCGGCGGATGATCGTTACCATGTGTACAAGCACGATTTCAAGGTTCCCTTCGTATGCGGGTGTCGAAACCTGGGGGAGGCCCTGAGGCGCATCGCTGAGGGTGCGGCAATGATCCGCACAAAAGGAGAAGCGGGAACGGGCGACATTGTGGAGGCGGTACGGCACATGCGGACAGTGATGGACGAGATTCGCCGAATCCAGCATCTTCCCATCGAAGAACTGATGACCGTATCCAAAGAGATGGGCGCCCCCTTCGAATTGGTACTGGAAGTAGCACGGAAAGGGAAACTGCCTGTACCGAACTTTTCCGCAGGGGGGATCGCTACGCCAGCCGATGCGGCCCTCATGATGCAGTTGGGTGCGGAAGCAGTGTTCGTCGGTTCGGGAATTTTCAAATCCAAGAATCCGGCCAGAAGGGCTAGGGCCATCGTGGAAGCTGTTACCTACTATAACGATCCGGTGAAGTTGGCAGAAATCTCCACGGATCTTGGGGAACCCATGCTGGGCATCAGTGCCAGAACTTTACCGGAAGGGGAACAGTTGGCGGTTCGAGGGTGGTAATGGCAAAAGTTGGAGTGTTGGCTCTGCAGGGAGATTTTGAAAAGCATATCCAGGCGTTGGATCGTCTCGGAGTACCTGCGGTGGAAGTCCGGGAGAAGGCTCAGTTGGAAGAAGTCGATGGGCTGATCATTCCCGGTGGAGAGAGTACCACGATCGGGAAACTTCTGGTACGGTATGGGATGCTGGAACCTATGCAGAGCTTCGCAAAGAAAGGAAAACCGATATTCGGAACCTGCGCAGGCGCTATCCTCCTGGCAAAGGAGATCGAGAGCAGCAATCAGGATCGGATCGGGGTTCTGGATATTGCCGTCAGACGGAATGCGTACGGTCGACAGATCGAGAGTTTCGAAGCCGATATCTTCGTACCCAAGATCGGCGAACTACCCATCCGAGGGGTGTTCATACGCGCACCGATCATCAAACATATCGAGGATGGAGTGGAAGTACTGGCACGATTTGGAGACAGTCCTGTGCTGGTGAAGCAGGGGACGATACTGGCAGCCACCTTTCATCCTGAACTGACCAACGACACCCGTATCCACGCCTTCTTCCTGAGCCTGTTTCCGGGAGAACCTTCTTGAACAAACGGTCTCCATGAAATACATGTTAAAATTAAAAAAGGAAATATAGTTCGATGCAGGTAATCGTGGCCAAATATTCTGGATTCTGTCCTGGGGTAGTACAGGCCGAGGATGCCATTCTCTCTACCAAAGAAAATATAAATAGAAAAGAAAAAATCTACATTTACGGGTACCTGATCCATAACCACACCTACATCGATTACCTCTCTTCTTTAGGAATCGCAACGGTGGAGGATCTGGAATCGGTAGAACCCGGCAGCCTTTTGGTGGTACGTACCCATGGGATCGATCGTAAGCTGGAAGAGAAGTTACGGGCTCAGTATACGCTTCTCGATCTCACCTGTCCCAAGGTGAAGAGGGTGCAAAAGATCATTCAATCCTATGCCCAAAAGGGGTACTTCATCGTGATCACGGGGAAACCGGAGCATCCCGAGGTGAAAGGACTGGTGAGTTATGCCGATCGGTTTACCGTGATCGAGAAAGAGTCCCAGATTCCCCAGGTGATCCAAGAGCTTTCAAAAGAATCGAACCTTTCGATTCTCATCATTTCCCAGACTACAGGGGATCGTACCCTTTTCGAATCCACGATCGACGCCTTCCAGGAAGCAGGTTCGGGGAAAGGCTGGAAAGTGGAGGTTCACGATACCATCTGTTCCATCACGGCTCTGCGTGAGAGGGAGGCCCTGAAAAACCTGGAAAAGGTGGATGTCACCTTCGTGGTAGGGGACAGGCTTTCTTCCAATGCCACGAAACTCTACAATGCCTTACGTTCCCAAACACCCCATGTGTATTTCATCGGTTCCCTGGAAGACCTGAAAGAATTGAAACTCGACTACTCCCGGTGGAACACCGTGCAGGTGGTTTCCTCCTCCTCCACCCCCGACTTTGTCGAGAAGGAAATCGTGTCCTACCTCGAAGGTCTTTGAAGGCTATTGAACCTATTTCCCCCGATTGCGATTGTACTCGACTAATTGAAAGAGTTTTTCCTTCCATTCCGGAGCTACCCCCAATTCCAGGACGATCCTCCGGGATGCCTGCTCCAGTTTGTCCATCAAACGATCTACCTTTTCTTTCACTTTCTGTTCCGTTAACAGGGAGCGAAGAAACAAAAGGTCTTCCTTGCGAATCCGGGAGGCGCCAAAGAGTTCTTGGACCCGCTTTCGGTTCTCCCCCTTCACTGTCTGGAACAGGTAGTAGCGGTAGAGAGTCTTCTTGTTGGAGATCACATCGGAACCAATCGGTTTTCCCACTTCCTCCGCATCGCCGAAAAGGCCCAGTTCGTCATCCTTTAACTGGAACAGTATTCCCATTTTTTCGCCCAGGAGGGAAAGAGCCTCCAAAGTAGAAGAAGGGGCTTCAGCCAGGATTCCCCCTGCCATGAGGGGGAGGGAAAAGGTATAGCGACCGGTTTTGTACCGATAGAGGGAGAGGATCTGTTCCTCAGTAGGGGATGATTTTACTCCTCCATAGTATACATCCTCCATCTGTGCGAATCCCACGTAAAGGAGTTCCCGACTAAACAGTTTCAAGAGGGATTGCAGGAGCTTGCCAGGAACCTCCAGGGTGCTCAGCAATTCGAAGGCAAGGAAGAGGGCCACATCCCCTACGCAGATTCCTAGACTGTCGGCCAGGTGTTCCGTTTGTGCCCTTGCCGTGACTCTTACCTGTGACTGCAGGACTTCCCTGTACTGGGCGTGAATGGAGGGTTTTCCCCTTCGGAACAGATCCTGATCCATGATATCGTCATGGATCAGGAAGGCCGCTTGAAACAGTTCCATGGCGGCCCCCGCCTGGAGGGCTTGTTGGTCCCGGGAGCCTTCATACATTTCATGTCCAACGGAAACCAGTGCCCCTCGGATCATCTTGCCTCGGGAAAGGTATTCCTGGAGCCGATCCACGGTGTCGGGTCCCCAGGAATTGATTCTTTCCGCATCCTGTTTCACCCACTGCAGGAAGGATGCGAAGAGATCGTTGATCTGGGATTTCTTTTTCGATAGATAGGTGAGCATGATTTCATCTTAAACGATTCCGGGATTTTTTCCAATACAGGTTATTGTTAATTTGTTACATGCTCTAATCCAGGGAATAAGGAAAGATCTCTTGAATGCATTTCAATTTATAGATAAAAAATTATATAAATAAGAAAAATCCCGTAAAATAATTAATATTTTTATGCCTTTATTTAGAAATCTAGTTGACATTGTGGAAAATATTGCTTATATAGAGGGTATTCACGGAGGATCGCATGATAAAAAAGCAACGTACTGGTGCCGAGGTGATCATCGAAACGATCGAACAGCATGATGTATCCTACATTTTTGGGCTTCCTGGTGGAAGTGCCATACCGATTTTCGATGCACTGGTGGATTCTTCGATCAAATTGATCCTAACTCGGCACGAACAAGGGGCCACTCATATGGCGGACGGGTATGCCCGTGTTTCAGGAAAGCCGGGAGTGGTGCTAGTAACCTCTGGCCCGGGGGCTACCAATACCATTACCGGGATCTTCACTGCCCAGATGGATTCGATACCTTTAGTCGTCATCTGCGGACAACAGGTCACCGCCAATCTGGGGATGGATGCCTTCCAGGAAGCGGATATCTTTGGAATTTCTTCACCTATCGTCAAACATAGTTACCTCATAAAGAATCCCCACGATATCCCCCGGATCGTACGGGAAGCTTTCTACCTGGCCAGCAGTGGACGGCCAGGACCCGTAGTGATCGACGTTCCGAAGAATGTATCCAGTGCCCTCATCGAACCTTCTTTCACCGAAGAGTTTCATTTACCTGGCTATAAAGTGCCCAGGGGAGGGGATCCTTCCTCGATCGAAGAAGCGGCGCGGCTCCTGGAAAAGGCGGAACGGCCAGTGATCATCGCGGGGCATGGGGTGGTGATCTCAGGTGCGGAACGGGCACTGTTACACCTGGTCGAGAAGATGCGGATCCCCGTTACCAATACCCTCCTGGCAAAGGGTGCCATTCCGGAAACCCATGAACTGAGTCTCGGTATGCCGGGAATGCATGGAACCGCTTACGCCAATATGGCCTTGAACAACTGCGATCTTGTAATGGCTGTCGGTTCCCGGTGGGACGACCGGATCGTAGGCGATGTCAGGAAGTTCTGTGTCAATGCTAAGAAGATCCATATCGATATCGATCAGGCGGAAATAAACAAGGTGTTCAAAGTGGACGTAGCCATCGTAGGGGATGCTAAACTGGTGTTGGAAGAAATGGCAGGCTACCTAACTCCGGGCAAAACCGAATCCTGGCTAAAACAGATCGCGAAGTGGAAAAAACTCTATCCCCTAAAGTATAAAAAAGAAGGGAAGTTGAAAGCCGAGCATGTGATCGAAGAGCTTTACAACCTTACACAGGGTAAGGCAATCGTAGTGACCGATGTGGGACAGCACCAGATGTGGGCTGCCCAGTACTATCTAGTATCCAACCCCCGACACTGGGTAACCTCCGGGGGCGCGGGTACGATGGGCTTTGGTCTTCCTGCTGCCATAGGTGCCCAGTTTGCCGAACCGGAAAAAACTGTGGTGGCCATCGTGGGAGATGGGGGCTTTCAGATGACGCAGTATGAACTTGCCACGGCAGTTATCCACAAACTGCCCATCAAGGTCCTCGTCATCAACAATAAGTATTTAGGCATGGTTCGCCAATGGCAGCATCTATTCTACGACAATCGACTGTCCGGGGTAGATCTTGAAGGGAACCCAAACTTTGTGAAGCTTGCGGAGAGTTATGGGTGCAAGGGGTTCCGGATCAAACGGAGCGCCGATGTTCGAAAAGTCCTTGCGGCGGCTCTAGAGTACAACGATGGGCCCTGCGTGATCGATGCAGAGGTCGAGAAGGAGACCAACGTATTCCCCATGATCCCCGCAGGGGCGGGTCTGGGCGATATGATTCTGGAAGCACCGAAAGCGACGAAACTGGCGAAACCGGTGGGAGGTACATAGGATGGACGCTGTTGCCACAACCAACAATGTGAAAAAACATACCATCAGTCTTCTGGTCAGCAATAAGCCGGGGGTACTGATCCGGATCGCGTTAGTGTTTGCCCGAAGAGGGTACAACATCGATAGTTTAGTAGTCTCGGAGTCGCCCGACCCAGCCTTTTCCACCATGAATATCTCTGCCACCGGGGATTCTAAAACCCTAGAGCAGATTCTGAAGCAGTTGAACAAACTGGTGGATGTAATCCACGCGCGGGATCGCACGGATGAAGACATTATCCAGCGGGAACTCGCCCTCATAAAGGTACGGTGCGCACCGGAGGTCCGTACGGACGTCCTTCAGATCGCCCGGGCTTTCGATTGTAAAATCCTGGATCTGTCCGAAAAGACGGTAATCCTCGAGGTGGCAGGGAAAACGGAGAAGATCGATGCGGTGAACAAGATCTTCGAGCCCTACGGGATCATCGAAACGATGCGGACTGGAAAAGTCCTTATGGCTCGGGGTGAGGAGTATACACCCTAAACGCAATTTTTCGTCCCATTTTTCATTTTAGGACGATGCCCGCCCCCGAATGGGATACTGTGAAAGCAGAATCCTTAATGAAGGGGGTGTGGTATGTATAGGCGAAATCAGAGAGAATCGATATTTTTTATCTGGATTCCTGTCGTAGTGTTTTCAATCCTACTATTGAGCTGTGGAAACCTCCAGGAACTGATCGGCTTGAAAGAGGAAGAGGACTCTATCCCCAAAGAGGTGATCGAATCTGCAAAGGGTTTCTTTGAATTGACTCACACGATCCTGGCGGCTCCCGATCCGGCGGGAGCCGATAAAACGGGGCTCGATGTGTACTGGGAACAGGAGAATGTGAAACTGGTGCTTCTGTTCAACGGCTTTCAGCCAGATCCAGAAAACCCGTCCGTTACCCTGTCGGGAACAGTAACGATTATTTTAAAAACTCAGAATCCCGTTACCCTGACCATGTCGGGCAGCATTACAGTAACGAACTACACCTACAAAACGATTGAAATCAACGGCGATTTTGGGTTTTCAGGTTCCCGTGCGGAAAAACCCTCCTCTGTAAGCGGAAGTTACAGGACCGATGGAAAATCGTACGATTTGAAGAAGGTCTTCGATTCCATTAAGTGGGATGAGGAAGAAGGGGAGGGGGGCACTCCTTACGTTCAGACTTATCCTCCCTTTTTCCGGCCCGCGCCTTCCGCAGTATGGAACAAGGTCTTCTACCTATGCGGCAGCAGGCCCTGCAGTTCCACGGAGTATGACACCCTTTCGCATCGGGGCGATCATCTGGATTTCAACTCCAACGGCCAGGAGTGCAGGTTGTACGTAGGAGCCCACAACGGGAGAAGGGTGTACGTGGATTGCGAGGGTTATCCGGGTTTTTTGTATGTGTATCTTTATGACGCAAACGACAGGACCAATCTCCCAGGATTTAGCATGCAATATTCTTCAGAATACCTGTATGTAGGCGGTATTTTCTATCAGGAAGAGGTCCCCCATTACTACTATTTTCATATAAACCCACAGTATATGGGGCCGTTCCCGATGGATAACTTCTGATTCACACACAACGTGCCACCTTCTATGTTCTGGCTCCATCATGATTCTCGCCGGGCCCCTGAGAAGAGAAGTTTTGTGTGCGGAACCATAGAGATATACGCATCCTAATGTAAGGGGCCGTTTTCCTCTGTTTTCCCCTGTCGCAGGGATTTCTCGTACTCGGTGGGTGTTAGGTGCATTTCGTCCTTGAATACCCGATTGAAGGTGCTTTTGGAGGGGAAGCCGGCCTCGAACGCAAGGTCGAGTATGGTTTGTTTCTCCAAGGCCCCCCGACGAACCCTCTCTAGAAAATACGCTAGCCGGCTACGGTTTACCAGTGTTCGGAAAGGGATGCGGTAGTGCCTGTTTACCGCCTGGCTAAGCCGATTCGGATGGATGTGTAAAGCCAGGGCAAGGGTCTGTTCCGATAGGTCGGGGTCCTTGAAGGCTCCTTTTTCTAAGTGCTGTTTCACCCGATCCACCAACTTCCTGCATTCCTCTTCACTTAGATAGAATTTCTGCCGGTATTGCAGCGGAACCCCTCCCTGTTCCAGGCCGGAGGGAGCAAGGAGAACGAGAAAAGACAGGATGTAAATGAAGAAAGACATGATCCCCGCAAGAACCGCGAAGGGTGTGATATTCCCTCCCGAAAGCCGTGCCGTGGCACCGGGGTCTAACGCTACGAACCCAAAGGCGATGAGGACCACCGAAGGAATGATGGCTAACGCATGGAGCCATCGGCGATGCACCTGGGATAGGGACTTGCTTCTGTAGCCGAAGGCAACTTTCACGGTAAGAGCTACATAGACGATATTCAGCAGTACCTTTATCCCATTGAGTACCGAATACCAGAGGGGCGGGTGTCCACTGAACACATTTATAACGAATGTCGAGTAAGATTCTTTAGACATTCCTAGGATCATCCCTCCCACAAGAACCGTCCCTGTCAGGAAGGGAAGGAAATGGAGGGGCCAGAGGGGAAGGGGGGCAGGTATTTCTCGGCTGAGTTCCCTCACGCACCAGTACAGAAGGGGGCCGAACAGAAAGGGAAGGGTGGTGGTGCAAGGCCAGCACCAGGAACGGTCCAGAAGAAACGAGACGTTCCAGGTAGGGATTGTTCCAAGGCGTAGAGCAAACACGAGGATGAGAAGGGCCAGGGCGGTGTTCTTACCATGCCGAAACTTGAACAGAATCAACAACAAAACCATTGCGCCCTGCACCGCGCCAATCAGTGCCAGGATCACAAGAATAGTCATACTTACAGTATAGCATGGAATTTTCGTCCCATTTTTCATTTTGGGACGATTGTTTTTATTCCTTTAAGTATTGTTATTAGTGTTTTCGGTACTTGTACCGAATCTCTAATTCCGTTCCCAAAGGAGGTACAACATGAAAGCAATAGGAGTCCTTTTATTGGGGTGCCTAGCATTTCTAGCCTTCTCTTGTAAGGGCGCTCCGCCATCGGTTTCCATACGTGCAGGATCACCCCAAAGTTCCGCAAGTTCGGCACCCCAGGAAGCAAAACCGCAGCAACCCCCGGTAGCGGGGACAAAACCTGAAACGGCGACAAAACCGCTAGAAAAGGAGGCGGCGTACCCGGGGCAGAATCAGATTCTGGCGGCAGTAGGGTTGGATTCCGACAGTTTCAGCTATGCCCGATTCTACTTGGCCGCGGTTAAAACCCCCGCTTCTCCCGCGACAAAGAACCAGTACGAAGCCCAGCTCCTCGCTTCAACCTCGAATTACGCGAAAGGGCAAACTCTCTGGACCGATAAAGTGATACGGAAAACCCATCGGTTGGCCAAAGAGGAAATCAAGGTAGGGATGGTGGTATTGTATCCCGCGGGTACGGACATTTGGTCCCGGGCGGTGGTGGCCGATACGAGCGATCTCTTTAAGGATGAGGTAACCTTGGATCTATACTGGGGATCGAAGCCGGATCGATACGATAGAAAGGAAAAATGGAAGATACAAAACCTGCGGGTCTCCGACGATCCAGTATTCCATTCCCCCCGATAGGAAGAATGGTCACAAAACGCCTAAGATATGTACTTCCCTTTCATTAGGGTAAACCCGAAAAGCTTGCAGTCCAGGGGGCCGTTCTTCAGGGCAACCTTCTTGAAGGGGCGAAGTCCAATGTGCTTTGCCGCTTCCGGGTTGCCGCTCAGGATCCACGCTTGTACCCCCGCATACTTCTGTTTCAGGGTGTTGCCGATAGTGCGGTACAAGGTTTCGAGTTCGGGATCCTGAAGCCTTTTTCCATAGGGGGGATTCATCAGAAGGAATCCCCCCTGTTCCGAGGGAAAGGGAGGAGGGAGGGCCTCGAAGGCTCCCGGAAACAGCCGCACCTTGCCTTGAAGTCCTGCCCGGATCAGGTTCCGCTGGGTTATTTCCAGCGCCTTCGGATCTTTGTCGCTTCCAATGAGGGCATATCCTAGGGAAGTCCCTCCGGCTGCACCTCCGGTGTCGGATCCTTTTTCTGCATCAAGTCTTTCGACTGACTTTTCCAATTCCCTTCGAACCTGTTTGTACAACGCGCTGTCGAAAACCTTCCAGTTCTGGAAGGCGAAGCGGCTTCGCAGGATCCCGGGCGGGATTCCGTAGGCCATGAGCCCCGCCTCGACAAGAAACGTTCCGGACCCGCACATGGGATCGTACAGGGGAATCTTCGGTTCCCATCCAACGAGTGTTAGGATCCCCGCGGCCAGCACTTCATTCAAAGGAGCCAGAGTTTTTTCCAACCGATACCCCCTTCGGTGCAACGATTCCCCGGAGGTATCCAACGAAACGATCCCCACTTTTCCTTCCAGATGAAGATGTATAGGTAGGTGAGGCGCATGGGGATCCACCGATGGCCGCTTCCCGAAGATCTCGGAAAAGCGGTCTACCACCGCATCCTTCACGGCAAGGGGCAGGTATCGAGGGCTTGCCCACCTAACCCCTGGGTAGGAAACGGATACCGCGATGGTTTGGTGGGGGTGTATGAAGCGTTCCCAGGGGATACTCTTCGCTTCCCGATACAGATCTTGGACCGACTGGATAGGGGCCCGATGAATCTCCCACAGTACCCGTAGCCCTGTGCGGAGGGAGAGGTTCAATCGATAGATGGACTCCTGGGTACCAACGCAGGAAACTGCCTGCCGCCCCTGTTCTAACACCTGCATACCGAGGGCACGGAGTTCCTGTTGCAGTACGGGCTCCAGTCCAGCTAAGGTGGTGACCGTTAAGGGGATACGCATGAGCGCACTATACGATACAAACTTTGCCCATGTATACTGTATTTCCATGAAACTCTCCCTCCAGCTTCGAATCACTCTGGTGGTTTCCCTCATCATCCTCATTGCCCTGGGTCTGGAAACTCTTCTGATCAAGCGGTACTTCGAATCCTACATCGTTGCCCAAACGGGAAATCGGGTGCTTTCCATCGCCACGACCGTCGCTCAGGATCCGGAGATCATCGAAGCTTTCCAGCTTCCGGATCCTTCCAAACGGATCCAGCCCCTTGCAGAGAAAGTCCGAATGCTCACAGGCACTTCCTACGTGGTTGTGTTCAACATGGAAACCATCCGATACTCCCACCCAGTTCCCGAGCGGATCGGACAGCACTTCGTGGGCGGAGATGAACAGGATGCCCTGAAGGGTAAGCGGTATGTGTCCCAGGCACGGGGCACCTTAGGACTGTCCCTCCGTGCCTTCGTTCCCATCTATAATAGAGATACACAAATCGGGGTGGTTTCTGTCGGGCAACTCCTGCGGGATCTCAAGACGGAAAACGAGAAGGTCACCTCCATCCTCAAAATCGCCCTCTCCGTTAGCCTGGGGGTGGGCGCCATGGGAGCCCTGTTACTTTCCCGGAATATCAAGAAGACCCTTTTCGGCCTGGAACCAGCAGAAATAGCCACGGTGCTACAGGAGCGGAACATCATTCTTTCCTCCATCAAGGAAGGGGTAGTCGCGGTGGATCGGGAAAGTCGGGTGATCTTGATCAATGAAAACGCGAAGAGCCTGTTGGGAGTCGATCATATACCCGAAGGGTGCAAGGTTCAGGATCTCATTCCTGGTTCCCGATTACCAACGGTGATCGAAAGCCGGACACCCGATCTGGACGAAGAGCAGATCGTAAACAATCGAGTGCTTCTGGTGAACCGCTTCCCCATGGTTTCCAAGGGGGAGGTCATTGGAGCGGTGGCGACTTTTCGGGATATGAGCGAGATTCGTTCCATGGCAGAGGAATTGACTTCCGTGAAGCAGTATGTGGAAGGTTTGAGGGCGCAGCACCATGAGTATCTCAATCGACTCCACGTGATCGCAGGACTACTGCAACTCAAGGAGTATCGGAAAGCGGTGGCTTTCGTGCTGGACACGGTGCAAAAAGACCAGGGAGTTTTGGATTACCTCCGAACCCATGTGAAAGAACCCGCAATCTCGGGTCTTTTACTCGCAAAGATCACCACCGCGAGGGAACACAATATCGAGATACATGCAGAGGGGTTCCTCCCGCCAATCCGGAAGGAAATCGTCGGCTCCCTGGTTACCGTATTGGGAAACCTGATCCAGAATGCCATCGAAGCCTTGCGGGAGAGCTCGAGGATTCCTAGGAAAATAGAGGTCCTCTTTTCCAATTCGGAAAATCGATTTACCCTGCAGGTTAAAGACTCCGGGCCGGGGATACCGCAGGAAATACAGAAGCGAATGTTCCAGAGGGGCTGCACCACGAAACAGGAGGGTAGGGGAATGGGCTTGTACCTGACAAAGCAGCAGGTGGAATGGCTCGGAGGCACCATTGGCTTTCGATCTAGCCAAGAGGGTACGGTTTTCATCCTAGAGCTGCCCAAGGAGAGGGTCCAACTATGATTCGAGTCTTGATCGTGGAGGACGATTTCCGGGTCGCGGAGATCAACCGGAAAATGACGGAACGGGTGAGCGAGTTTTCCGTAGTAGCCACAGCAGGAACGGCTGCCGAAGCCCTGCAATTCGTAACGGAGAATCCCGTGGATCTTGTCCTGCTGGATGTGTTCCTTCCCGATAGGGCAGGAATCGATGTGCTGAAGGAGGTCAGGAAACGGGAACTGCCGGTCGATTTCATTCTGGTTACCGCTGCCCATGACAGTAAGACGATCCAGGAGGCTTTACGATACGGTATTGTGGATTACCTGATCAAACCTATCGACATGGAACGGTACCACCAAACCTTGAAAGCGTATAGGGACCAGCGGACAACCTTTCAGAAGGAATCCGAATTGGACCAGAGGGTAATCGATTCAGTACGTATGGTGGGTGGGCCTTCCGCACCTACCCTGCCCACCGCAAGCCCCCTGCCGAAAGGTATTTCGACCTTGACACTAAAGAGGGTGCTGGATGCCGTACAGACATACAAGCCGGTACCCTTTACCCTGGATGAAATGGCCGCCTACGCTTCCATTTCCAAGATCACCGCCCACCGGTATCTCGAGTTCCTGTATCGAACGGGAGTCCTAGGGAAGGAGTACAAGTACAACAAGGTAGGACGCCCTACCGCCCTCTATTTCCCCAAAGAGCGGAAGGGCAGCCCCTAAGATCCTCGGCTTGGCAGCTCTCTGGGCTACCCGGAGATCACTATACCGGTCGCTCCACTGCAACTTATATATCTCCCTCATCCCTTCAATAGCCTTGGAGCGAAAAGGATGATTTGGGGTACGAAGGTAAGGATCAGTAGATCCACAAGAAGGGCGTAGAGGAAGGGGAGGGTAGCTTTTACCACCCGTTCGATGGGGACCTTCGTGATGGCGCTGGCCACAAACAGGTCTAGCCCCACGGGAGGCGTGATGCAGCCGATGGCGAGGTTTACAACCATCAGCACACCGAAGAATACAGGATCGATCCCGAAGGAGTGTACGATAGGTAGAAAGATGGGGGTCAGGATCACCACCGCCGCAGAAGCGTTCACCATGGTGCCCGCGATGAGAAGGATGATGTTTACCGCGATCAGGAATAGGGCAGGGGTTTTGATGATAGCGATCACTTCCCTGGCAATCCGTTGGGGAAGCTGTAGGTTAGTGAGCATCCAGCCGAACACATTGGCAGCTCCCACGATGAACATGATTATCGTAGAGGAAATCACCGCTTTGAAAAGAATTTCAGGAAAATCCTTCAGCTTTAACTCCTTATAGATGAACATGCCAACCAGGATCCCATACACGGCAGCCACTGCAGCGGCTTCGGTGGGGGTAAAGATTCCCCCATAGATTCCCCCAATGATGATCACCGGTGTGAGGAGAGCGAAGAAGGAATCCTTGAAGGACACCCACACCCGTTTCCAGGAGAACTTTCCTTCTCCCGCCCATCCTTTCTTCTTCGCGATGAAGTAGCTGACGAAGCACATGGTGATACCCATGAGGAAACCGGGGGCGAACCCTCCCACGAAAAGTTCCCCAATGGAGACTCCTGCCACTACGCCGTACACCACCATGGTGATGGAAGGGGGAATCACGATCCCTACGGTGCCTCCTGCGGCTACCACTCCCGTGGCGAACTCCCGGTCGTACCCTTTCTTCACCATTTCGTCGATCATGGTGGAACCGATGGCTGCCGTAGTGGCGGCGGAGGAACCGGAAATGGCCGCAAAGAACATTCCCGATACGGCCACAACCTGGGCAAGCCCTCCGGTGAGGGACCCCACGATGGACTGGGCAAAGTTCACTAGCCGGCGGGTTACCCCCCCAGCGGACATGAAAGCACCGGCCAGCATGAAGAAGGGAACGGCCATGAAGGAAAAGGAATCGATCCCCATGTACATCATCTGCGCCACCATCACCTGGGGAAGGTTCAATTTCACCAGGAGAAACGACACAGACAAGCAGAGGGAAAATGCCACGGGAACCCCAACCAGAGTGAGAAGCATGAAAAGAAGTATCAACAGATAGTCCATGATATCCCTCCTAAGTGTTTGCATGCGTTCGGGAACGGGATCGGATTTCCTTGAAGAATCGAGCCGTATCCCGTATCAGGTAGAAGAGCATGAGAAGGGAACTGAAGGGAATGATGGCATACACGATCCCCATGGGAAGATCCAGACCGGGAGAGCGCTGGAACATCATGGTGCCCGCCATCTTGTATCCCTGGGTGAGCAGGATGAGGATGAAGATATAGCCGCAGAGTTTGATGAACAGTTCCAGCAAAACTCCTATCTTTTTTCCTTTCCAGCGGTTAATGAGGAATTCCACCGCTAGATGCCCGTTTTCTCCCATGATGAGAGCTCCCCCGATGAATACCGACCACACGAACAGGTATCGGGCAGCCTCCTCTGCCCACTCTGCCGAATAACCGAACAGGTAGCGCGTGAGCACCTGAGTGGAAATGATGAGAAGCATCAGCGCCATTGCCACTACCGAAACCCAATAGAGAGCGGTACGGAGGGCGACAAAGATCTTATTCATAGTATCCTATTTTTTCTTCAGGGCATTGATTTTCGCCAGGTTGTCCCTGCCTACCGAATCGGCAAACTCGTCATGAACTTTTTTTGTGGCTTCCATGAAAGGCTTCCGATCTACCTCGGTCACCTTCATCTTTCCCGTGGCCCGAATTTTGTCCCAGTATTCCGAATCCTCCTTCTTGGAAAGTTCCCGCTGCCAGGCAATAGACTCCTTGGCGGCATCCCAGAAAATGGCCCGCACTGGTTCGGAGAAGGCATTCCACTGTTTCATCGAGACGAGCATCGGTTCCGGGGCATAGGCATGGGCGGTGAGAGAAGCGTATTTCTGCACTTCGTAGAATCGTTGGGTATAGATGTGAGCGGCGGGATTCTCCTGCCCGTCTACTACTCCCTGCTGCATGGCGGTGTAGAGTTCACCGAGGGACATGGGAGTGGGAGAAGCGCCGAGAGCTTTCATCATGGAGACAAAGATCTTGTTGGTCTGTACGCGGATTTTCAAGCCTTTCATATCTTCCGGTGTCTTGATTTCCCGAACATTGTTGGTCATGTGGCGGACACCGTTTTCCATGTATCCCAATAGTTTCAGCCCCTTGGGTTCCAGCGCTTTTCCTAGATCCATTCCCACGGTGTCGAGAGATTTGTACGCATGGTCCAGATCTTCGAACAGGAAGGGCAGGTCGAACAGGCTGATCTGCGGCTGAAATTGCCCCAATGCCGCGGTGCCTACCAGGGCCATATCGATGGTTCCGTAGATCAGGCCCTCGATGAGGGTTTTCTGATCTCCAAGCTGGGAAGAGTGGAAGGTTTTGATTTCGATTTTCCCTCCCGATTTCTTCTTTACCAGATCGGCAAAGTAATCCCCACCCCGGGCATAGGGATGGCTAGGCTCGGCGATATGCCCTAGCCGTAGAGTCATGGTAGGGATGTCTCCCGCCCCTTGCTTGGAAGAAGCGGTTTCTTTCCCTCCCCCCGCGAAAATCCACGTGGGGATCAGCAGAGCGGCAACCAGTAGAATGAAAACTCGTTTCATGTATCTCCTCCTAGAACGATGAATATATGGAAACCATTTTGGGGTGAAGGAGAAGATCTGTATACAAAACGAACGTTTTTTTCATTGATTTCATTTATATCTGTAATCCTTGCGTTTTACGCTTGAATTGCCTACACTTAAAGAAGCCGATGACGAACAACGATTTTCTTAAACGTAATGATATCCTCTACAAAGTAAAAACTGAGAACGGGATGGATCGAACCGCATATCTTTGGATCACCCCTGATGATTGCCTTTCTCTACAAGTATATGACGGAAGTAGTATTGTTAAAAACATGTTTGGGGGTGAGTACGAGTTTTCCTTTAATATAAAACCTGAGAATATTCCGCTGCTTTTGCAAGCATTGGAATCGGAACACTTCACCGATAAGAATCCTCAAGTAAAAACCGACTTCGACGAAACTCACCTGCTTTTAGTGGAAGATCCTCCCCGAAAATGTCTCACCGAATTGGATAAAGCGCAACTTCTCATCTTCACCTTCTATTCGTATCCCGAAGGGGATATCGCTTTCCATAAATTATTGGACAAGCATTCGGTTCCCTATGTTTTTTTTACATGGTTTGACATGGATGATTGAGGGAGGGGGTCTCGTCCCAAACAGGTTAGATGTATCCATTATTCGTAATTAGTTCATAATTGTCGAGGCTGAATATCGATCGTAGTCACGGGTACTATGTAATAACTATTGTTGTTGAGCATGGAGAACGTAGACAAATCAATAATCCTTCGGCAGGAGGGGGTAAACAATTTTTGGGTTTTCGTAGCGGAGAAAATCCTTCATAACAGTCACCATAAGGCTTTTTCCGGAATCCTACTCTCGTTGCCCCTTTTATTATTTCCTTGTATTTAAAGGAAATAACCCTTTGGGCGATACCGGACTTGAACCAGTGACTTCCTGCTTGTAAGGCAGGCGCTCTCCCAACTGAGCTAATCGCCCGTAGCGGGGGAGAACATAACATAGCCTTGGGTTAGATGTCAAGTTATGGAACTTCGGCATTTTTAGAGTATACTACGAGGGTAGGTCGGCTTAGGGGGATATGGTTATGAGAATTGCCATCATCGGTGCGGGGTACATGGGTTCCGCGTTGGCCTGGCCGCTACGGGACAATGGCCACACCGTGCGCCTCATAGGAACTCATCTGGACCAGGAGATCATAGAGACATGTAAAGCAACAGGAGTGCATCCCAAGTTGAAACGATCCCTTCCAGAGGGGGTACGGGTATTCTTCTTCTCAGAGATCGATGAAGCTCTGGAAGGAATAGAGGTGATAGTGAGCGGGGTCAATTCTTTTGGAGTTTCCTGGATATCCCAGATCCTGAAGCAGAGAATACGGCCGAACCAGAAAATCTTAAGCGTCACCAAGGGTCTGGAGATCTCCTCCAACGGGGTCCTCCGAACCTTCCCGAAAGTAATCGAAGCGAACCTGCCCGCTGAAACGAAAAACCAGGTGCCTGTAGCTGCCGTGGGAGGTCCCTGCATTGCCGGGGAACTGGCGGGTAGAAGAACTACCTGTGTGGTCTTCGGTGCAGAGGAACTATCCATTGCAGATTCGTTGAAGAAGGTATTTCAGACCCCGTACTACCATATCTGGACAACTGCGGATCTCTATAGCCTGGAGGTAGCCGTAGCCTTGAAAAACTCCTACGCTTTGGGGGTGGGGATCGCGTACGGAATGTTGGAGAGGCAAGGAGGGCTGGATCGGGCCGGAGCCTCCATGCACAACCTGGCCAGTGCTCTCTTTGCCGAAGGAACCTGGGAGATCGCTCAGTTCCTGAAACGTACTGGGGGGAATCCGGAGTTTGCCTATACCTTGCCCGGTACAGGGGACCTGTACGTCACCACCATGGGAGGAAGATCTGTCCGCATGGGAAGGCTCCTTGGGGAAGGGTACTCCTTCTCCGAGGCGCTGAGAAAGATGGAAGGGGAAACCTTGGAAGCGGTGGAGATGATCCGTGCCATGTCCCGATGGCTCGCTGCCCAGGATCGACAGGGGTACCTATCTCCAACCGATTTCCCCCTCATGCGAGCCTTGGTTCGAACCGTGGTAGAAGGGCAGCCCCTGGAGTTGGAACCGGATCGATGGTTCCGGGAAGCTTTTCGATCCGAGTAAGTCCCGGAAGCTAACCCACCGGTAGCCAACCCCATACGAACCTGAGGGGCCATGCGCTCCCCCCTCAGGGCTAAAGACGCATCCTTGTGCGCTCTTCAGCAACACCCGGTTCCTCTCTTTACAGGGATACTTCCCTTTGTTATCTTGAAGGAACTTTAAAGGTGGCGGGGAGTCAGTGTGGTCTTAAAAAGCATCGAACTGTTCGGATTCAAGTCCTTCGCCGATCGTTGCAAGCTGGAGTTCACCGAAGGAATATCGGCCCTGCTTGGTCCCAACGGTTGCGGGAAAAGCAACATCGTGGATGCGGTAAAATGGGTACTGGGGGAACAGGCCAGCCGTAGTATCCGGGCCGATCGGATGGAGGACGTGATCTTCAACGGTTCCGAGAACCGAAAGCCCCTCAATGTAGCGGAAGTAACCATCACCCTTTCCAACGATTCCGGGTATCTGCCCCTGGAGGTGCCGGAAATTGCCATCAAGCGCAGGCTCTACCGCTCTGGTGAAAGCGAATACTTCATCAATGGAACTCCCGTTAAATTAAAGGAAATCAGAGAACTCCTCTATGACACGGGAATCGGTAAATCCGCCTATTCCATCATGGAACAGGGGAAGATCGATCAGGTTCTTTCCAACAAGCCCGAGGAACGGCGTACCATCTTCGAGGAAGCCGCAGGGATCACCAAATACAAGATCAAAGGCCAGGAAGCGGAACGAAAGCTGGAGCGTACAGAGGAAAACATGCGACAGGTGGAAGGGATCATCGGAGAGGTGAAGCGAACCTACGATGCCCTGAAGCTCCAGAGCGAAAAAACCTTGAAGTATCGGCAGTTGAGGGAGGAAGCCTTTCACCTGGAATTGGATATTCAGCTTCTCCGCTTGAAGTCTCTTCTGGAAGAAAAAAATCAGCAAGAAACGAAGCTATCCCAGACGCTGGAAAAGCGGAACACCATCAAACTCTCCATCGATGGAATCAACCAGTCCCTCGAACAGAATATGGACCTGGTGAACGAGATGGAATCGAAGCTGGTAGAGAACCAGAAGAAGCTGTACGGCATCGGGCTGGAGAAAAACGGCCTGGAGAATCAGCACCGGATGTTGGCCGAGCAGATCCTCGAATACGAAACCAAGCTGGCCTCAGATTCCACCCAGGCCAAGCGAATCGAAGAGAAGATCCAATCCCTCTCTGCCGAAATGGTAGAAAAGTCGAAGTCACTGGCAGAGTTCCAAAGGCAGATTGAAGAGGTCGAAGCCCATATCAAGGAGTTCGAACAGTCGGTTCGGTACGCGGAAGACCGAGGGAAGGCGAATCAGCAGAGTATCCAGTTGTTGGAGGGGGAAATCCGAAACCTCGAGGCTCAGGATGAGACGCTGCGGAACGAACTTCGTGTGATTACCGATGCGATCGTTTCCCAGCTAGACGAAAAATTGAAGGAAAGCGGATACTCCTACCACGAACACCTGCGCCTGGAACAGGAAGTGAGGAACCAGTTGGAAGAGGTGCGAATCCTTCTGCATGGAAAGGCTAATTTATTGAAGGATTCTTTGCAGTTAAAAGATACGTTTACCGAGGAGCCGAGGAGGCAGGAAGAGAGTAAACGGCTTTTGACTCTAGCGTTGGGAAGCCTTGAAGAATCTTCCCGTAAAATAGAAGAATTGATCGGTCTCTTTCAGTCCTTCATTGCAGCGACTCCCACCTTCATCGATGAGTTTCTTTCCCCCGAAGGTATCATTACCCAGAAGCGGGAAGTGGATGAGCGAATCGCCAAGGTGCTGGCTACGATTCGTTCCAAACGGGATCAGATTCTCAATCTCCGTACCGAGAATGCCACACTAGCCAAGAAGATCGAAGAGTACCGGAAGAACCTGGAAGAGCTTCGGATGAATCGAGTTCGGATTCGTACCATGGCCCAGGGGGTACAGGAAGCCATCTCGGTGTTGGAACGGGAACGGAGAGTACAGGAAGGGCAGCAGAAGTCTCTCCAGGAGGAAATGCGAAGAGTGCAGGACCGCATCAAAGAGATGCATGCCAAGCAGGAGGCCCTCGATCAGAAGAAACGACTATTGGAAAGGGAAGAAGAGGGGATCCGGAAAGCTCTTTCCGAGTTGGAAGCGAACATCAGCGCGCGAAACCAGGATCTGGTACAGAAGGAAAAGAACCTGAAGACCCAGATGGAACAGCTTGCCCAGCTCCAGTCCGAGGTGGAAAAACTGCAGATGGAGCTTACCGAGTCGGTAACAGAAATTCGAAGCCTCTACGACAATTTCCGGGATCGTCATTCGCGGGATCTCTCCGAGTTCGAGCCTCGGATCTATGAGATAAAGGAAAGTCCCAAGGATCTACGGGAACGGTTGAACGAAGTGCGGGAAGAGTTGAAAAGATTGGGAGGGGTAAACCTGATGGCGCCGGAGGAGTTTGCCGAGGTAAAGGAGCGGTATGAGTTCCTCACCAGCCAACTGGATGACCTTCGAAAGGCAAAGGAGGATCTTCAAAAGGTGACCAAGGAGATCCGTGAGGAGTCTACCGCCCTGTTCCTCGATGCGTATGAAAAGATCCGGAGGAATTTCCACCAGATGTTCCGCCGACTGTTCGGAGGGGGCAGGGCAGAACTCCGGTTGACTGACCCGGACCATGTACTGGAGTCTGGAATCGAAATCCTGGCCCAACCTCCCGGGAAAAGCCTCGAGAGTATCTCCCTGTTGTCTGGAGGGGAACGCTCCCTCACTGCCGTAGCCCTCCTCTTTGCCACCTACATGGTTAAACCTTCCCCCTTCTGTATCTTGGACGAGATCGATGCGGCGCTGGATGAAGGGAACATTGGAAGGTTCGTCAGCATGCTCACTGAGTTCAGTGCCAACTCCCAATTCATCCTCATTACCCACAGCAAGAAAACCGTCGTGGGGGCAAAGACCCTCATCGGGATTACGATGGAAGAACCTGGAGTTTCTAAGGTAATCTCCATACGCCTGGAAACTCAGCCGGAAGCGGTTCATGCATGAGTCAGGCTCAAACATGCGTAAGGCAGGTCAAAAAACGAAAAAGCCCCTCCCACTTTTTTGGGGTAGGATAGGCGCCGTGCGCAAAGGCCTTGTCCAGCGGATAGGCCTTGCCTGGTGGCTCGGCTTTGCGCTTTGGGGAACCATGGCCCTCCTCGCGGGTTGCCAAACCCTTTTTACAGGATCGGGTCAAACCCCGCCCCCGTCGGCTCAACCGGAACTCCCGCCACCTATACCGATGCCCTTCTGGGAACCGTCCTTTGCGAGAATCGAGCAGCCGGATCGACTTGGTTTCCCCCTCTCGATCCCCCTCCTGACCGGGGAAGAGGATATTTCCCTTTCCTCTTCAGGCAGTCTGCCCGCTAGAGACACTTCCGGTTTTGTAGATTTCCCGTTCCCTGCTCTCAAGGAAGAAGGGGAAGCTTCCTTACCCCGATCCGATGCGGATGCGGGAAAGCTCCGTAGCTACTCCCAAGAGCCTTCTCTACCGGTCGCACCTTTAGCCGCAGGTATTGCGGGTTCATGGGAGAATCGAACATCGGCTTCATCTCCTGGGAAACCTTCTTCCCCCCCTACAAAGGAGGAACCCGCTAGACAGTCCCCTCCCAAAGAGGCAGTGAGGAAAGAAGTCGCCCCAAAACCGGAAACGAAGCCGGAAACCAACCAGGGAGTCTCCCCCAGGGAAGCGCCCCCCAAGGAAGAACCGAAAAAAACTTCTCCCAGACCGGAGGCGTTCCCGGAAGGGGTAAAAGCCCTTCCTACGGATCCCCTTTCTATGGCTACGGATCCCTTCTCCCAGCCTCGGAAAAAGGTGGAGGGTGAAGTGGGAAAGACGGTTCGAATCGTATTGCCGGGGGTGGGGTGGATCTACCTCGGGGAAAAGGATCGGGGAGGAAAAGTGAAATACCTGGGGAAGGATACCAGTTCCGATGCCACCACCTTCAGCTTTTCCATTCTCCAGGAAGGGGATACAGTTCTACAGTTCCAACAGCAGGATCTACTGGCAAAGTCGACCACTTACGATTCGGTTCTTGTGACGACCTCCCAGGAACCTTCGAAAGCCACGGAGGACAGGACGGGAGGAAAGGGAGAAGGGGCCGTAACCCCAGGGCAAAAAGCATCGATCCCCGGCTCCCAGCAAACCGCTCTCAAAGAAGGCTTTGAAACTAGCCCCGCGGAACCGTTCCCCCAGCAGGTGGATCGATTGGTGAAGGAAGGGAAAAAGCTAGAGGCGGTACAACTGATCGAAGGGTACCTCCAATCCGGGGAAGGAGCCTCTTCCCCGGGGAGGGATCGATGGTATTTCACACTAGCCCAGCTGTACGAAGGGGATCCTGAGGTGAAGGACATAAAGAAAGCCCTCTACTACTACGAAAGGATACGGGATCAATTCCCCTTCAGTCCTCACTGGGAAGAGGCGGATTACCGCAGCCGTTACATCCGGCGGAACTTTTTTGAGATCCGTTGACAGGCACCCCTGATCTCAGTATAAATAATATTCCGATTGTTCACAGGAATTGAGGGAGAATGCTCGAGCGAATAGCGGCCAAGTTCTCGGATATCCTCCGGGAAGTGTCGGGTAAATCCCGGATCACGGAAAAAAACATCGAAGAAACCCTCGAGGAGGTAAAGAAGGCACTCCTGGAAGCGGACGTAAATCTCCGCGTGGTTAGGCGTTTCATCAACCATACCCTGGAAGAGGCGAAGGGCGAAAAAGTACTTCGTTCCGTTACCCCGGGACAGCAGTTCGTCAAGATCATCTACGATCGAATGGTGACCCTTCTGGGGGACGAACGGCAGGATCTGACCCTCAAAGGGCCCGACACACTCTCGGTGATCCTTCTCTGCGGGTTGCAGGGTTCAGGGAAAACCACTACCGCCGCTAAACTCGCTCGTCTGTTGAAGGGCAAGGGTAGGCGCCCCGTACTGGTTGCGGCAGATCTCCAGCGACCCGCAGCGGTAGAACAACTCCTCACGCTAGGGAAGAGTATCGAGATCCCGGTATTCACCCTGCCCACGACCAACCCCCTGGAAGTGGTAAAGGAAGCCCGGTCCTATGCCGTGAAGAACCTTATCGACACCCTCATCGTGGATACCGCGGGGCGGCTACAGATCGATGAAGCCCTGATGGAAGAACTGAGGAAGGTGAAGGAAGTGTTGGCGCCAGATGAAGTGCTTCTGGTAGCCGACGCCATGACGGGTCAGAATGCCGTGGAGATCGCAAAAACCTTCAACGAGCGTATCGGAATCACTGGCATCATCCTCAGTAAGTTCGATTCCGATGCTCGGGGTGGAGCTGCCCTTTCCCTGAAGAGCGTCACCGAGAAACCCATCAAGTTCATCGGTGTGGGAGAAAAGATCGAGGACCTGGAACCCTTCTATCCCGAACGGATCGCCTCCCGGATCCTCGGCATGGGGGATGTGGTCAGCCTGGTGGAGAAAGCCCAACAGGCGATCGATCAGAAGGAGGCGGAGGAACTTCGGTACAAGATCGAGTCAGCGAGTTTTACCTTGGCCGATTTTCTCGAACAGTTCCAGCGGATGCGAAAGTTGGGAAGTCTTCAATCGATTGTCGAGATGATCCCGGGACTCTCGGGTCAATTGAAGGATCAGGAACTGGATGAAAAAGAGTTGAAGCACCAGGAGGCCATCATCCTTTCCATGACTCCGGAGGAACGAGAGAATTATCGTATCATCGGTCCTTCACGACGGAAACGAATCGCGCGGGGAAGCGGAACCTCCGTGTTCGAAGTGAATCAACTGCTGAAACGGTTCGAGAAGACCCGGTTGATGATGAAGAAGATGAGTCACGACAAGAAATTGCAAGCCCAGATGTTCTCCCATTCCAGGGGATAATGGGATGTGACAACTCGACAGAACCTTAAGGTTCTGGGTATAAATGGAACTCAAGTTCAGGAGGAGACAGTGAGTGTAAGGATCAGATTGAAACGGTTTGGAACGAATAAACGACCGTACTATCGAATCGTGGTGATGGATTCCAGAACCAAGCGGGATGGAAAAGCCCTGGAGGTAGTGGGGCTGTATCACCCCATCGAAGTGGAAGAGAAGCAGGTTAGACTGAATACAGAGAGGATTCAGGCATGGCTCCAGCAGGGAGCGATCCCTTCGCCAACGGTGAAACGTATCCTCAACAAGCATCAGATTTTTCTAACCTAAGAAAGGAGCCGCTGTGGAAAAGGAACTGGTAGCCTACATTGCAAAAGCCCTGGTGGATGAACCGGACAAAGTGGAAGTGAACATGATAGAAGGGGAGAAATCCACCATCCTGGAACTGAAGGTTTCCCCTAACGATATTGGGAAGGTGATCGGCAAACACGGGAGAATTGCCAAGGCGGTACGAACGATTCTTAGCGCTGCCGCCACGAAAACCGGGAAACGGGTGGTGTTAGAAATACTCGATTGATGGAAACCCTCGTCATAGGCATCCTGCAACGGTCTCATGGCGTAAAAGGGTTCGTTCGAGTGAAGAGCCTATCGGGAGAAACTGCCCATTTCCTTCGCCTGGATTGGGTGGTACTCCGAAAAGAGGGACAGGAAACTCGTTTCGAGGTGGAACAAGCGAAGGTCAGCGGTAAGGATGTGCTCCTGAAACTGAAAGGTATCGATTCCCCGGAGGCTTCCTTACCCTACCTGTCCAGTGAAATCGTCGTACCAAAAGAAAAAGCCTCTCCATTGAAAAAGAATGAGTATTATATGGGGGACCTCTGTCGATGTGCCCTGATCCATCGGGGGGAAGTGGTGGGAAGGGTGGTTTCGGTAGTGGAAAGCGGTGCGTCCTTCCTGTTGGAAGCAGAATTAGTTAGTGGGAAGATGGTACTGATCCCCTTCGTAGATGCATGGGTGGGTGAAGTGAAGATCGAAGATAGGACGATCGAGCTCAGGAACCCAGAGATGCTGGAATGACCATAAAGATTCTAACCCTGTTTCCCCAGATTATCGAAACATACTTCTCTACTTCCATTCCGGCAAAAGCGGTCGAAAAGGGTCTTGTGCGTTACGAAACCATCAATATTCGGGATTTCGCCACCGACAAGCATCGAACCTGTGACGACGCTCCCTATGGAGGGGGGGCTGGAATGGTGCTCAAGCCCGAACCGCTGGGTGCCGCCCTGGAAGCTGCGGGGGCGGATCAGTATCGAACCATCTATCCTACCCCTTCGGGTCGGCTATTCCAACAATCCTACGCGGAGGAGCTTTCCAAAGAGCAAACCATCCTCCTGATCTGCGGCAGGTACGAGGGGATTGACCAAAGGATCATAGATCTGTATGTTGATGACGAAATTTCCATCGGTGACTACATCCTTTCTTCGGGGGAAGTGGCTGCGCTGGTATTGATCGATACGATCCTTCGCTTGGTACCGGGAGTGATCAAGGTCGAATCCCTTGCGGAAGAGAGTATCACCCTAGGATTGCTGGAATACCCTCACTACACACGTCCCGAGGTGTACAAGGGACTACGGGTTCCAGAGGTTTTGTTGAGTGGCAACCATGCCATGATTCAAAAGTGGAGGCACGAACAGAGCCTGTTGAAAACAAAAAAATACAGACCGGATTTATTGGGAAAGGGGAAGTAACTATGGACATGATCAAAGCTGTGGAAGTAGCCCAAAAGAAGGAAGGCTTCGAGAATCTTCGTATCGGGGACCTGGTCCGGGTACATTTCACCATTATTGAAGGGAAGAATGAACGAGTTCAGGTTTACGAAGGGGTCATCATCGCCATGAAGAACTCGGGTCTTCGGAAAACCATAACGGTCCGTAAAATCTCCTACGGTGTGGGTGTGGAACGGGTATTCCCTCTCCATTCTCCGCGGATTCAGAAAATCGAACTGGTTCGCCACGGTCGAGTCCGAAGGGCCAAACTGTACTACCTACGGAGCAGGGTGGGCAAGGCTGCCAAGATCGTGGAACTCATCCAGAAAAAGAAGGCGGCGGTAGCAGAACCCTCTACGGCCCCAGATTCCACTCCGGAAGAAAAACCCCACGAGGAGTGAACCATACCCTAGATGCAAATTCCCCCCAGGCTACCTCCAGGTTCTTCCTCCTTTCCCTACCCGAAAGAAGGAAAGGTTGAAGCTAGGGAGGTTGGAAAGGGGGAAGTTAAGAACCAGCCGGTAAAACCCGCTGAGGGACGGTTGGAAAGTCGCTCCAAAGACATTCGTGTCTTACGGGAACTGATTCATAGAAGATTTCTCACCTCTGGGATCCCCATTCCCGGAAAAAAAGAGATGTCTTTCATCGAACGGTTCGTATCCGAAGGACACCCCCTCCAATACTTGAGTAGGATCGCTATCGCGAAACAATTCGTAGAAAAAAAACTTCCCCTCTCCTTGGAAACTCTGCGTTCATTTTACAAGGTCCTTGAAGGGTTTTCAGAAACCGAAGAACCCATGGGAAGGGAATCACCACCTTCCCCTGAGGTACCCAATCCTCATACAAGTTACGAGACCTCTGTTTCCCCTCCTTCACATACCCTACAGGTCAAAGAGCTTCTGGAACGATTCAATCAAGGGAAGAATAAAAACGGGAAATGGATTCTTCTGCCTTTCACCTGTTCCCTAGGGAACAAAACCCTCCATGGGTGCCTTCGGTTGTATGTGGACAAGGGTGCTCAGACTGCCTCGAAAGTGGCGCTCTCCGTACACTCCCCGCTTAGCGGTGAAGTTCCCTGGTACTTCGTGTGGTATCCTAGGGAACCGAAAGGAGTTCTCCGTATGTATGCCCCCTTTCGGAAAGGCAGGGAATCCACCATTCCCTTGGATCTCCTTGCAATATTTCGCGAGAAACTTCGAAAGGTAGGTTTCTTCCTTGACGATAACAAGAATAGTAGTACAGAGTTCGATGGGTTTGACGAAATCGAGGAAAAATTACAGAATATAGACGTGTGGATCTGAAGGTGATCATGGGGAAGAAAAAGGCTGTAGCCCTACAGTATCGAAAAGAAATGGAAGCCCCCAGAATCCTAGCCAAAGGAGAAGGCAGGTGGGCCGAGAAGATCCTGGAGGTGGCTCACTCAGCCGGAGTGCCCATCGTGGAACATGCGGATATAATCCCCCTTCTGTTTCAGCAGGAGGTGGGCGGTTTGATTCCGGAGTCTTCCTACGAAGTGATTGCGCAGATCCTTTCCTTCGTCTATACCGTGGAACAGAAGAGGCAGGGGGATGAAAGTTATAAAAGTGAGTGAACTGAAAGCGGGGGATCGATTCTCGAAACCTGTCTACATAGACCAAGACAACATCCTGGTCCCTCCCAATGTTCCCTTGAAACAGAAAGAGATCGACCGGCTGATCCGCTGGGGGATAGAAACCGTGACTACCGAAGGGGACCTCCTTTCGGGAGATAGTTCTGTGGACAAGTCGAAGAAGGTTTCCCTTGCCACGCTCCTGAAAGCGCCCTTGCACCAGGAGTTCCTGAAAACCTACACGACCCTGCTGGAAGGGATGCGAGCGGTTCACTCTGCCGTGAAGGAACGCCAGTCCATCGATACGGCCTCGATCGATAAAATCGTGGATACCATCGTAAAGGTACTGAAAGACAAAAGGGAGGAGTTCGTTCAATACATTTTTTTCGAGAACACAGGTGAAAGCACCTTTGCCCAGAACGCCCTCCACTGCGCCACCCTTTCTACCTTGATCGGGATGCAGATGGGAATCCTGCAGCATAAACTGTTTCCTCTTACCACCGGGGCACTACTCCATGACGTGGGAATGCTCCGTATTCCCGAATCCATCGTGGAAAAGCAGGGCAAACTGGATCCGAAGGAGGCCCAGACCATCAAGGTACATCCGATCTACTCGTATACAATCATCAAGAAAGAGCTGAACTATTCGGACGAGGTAGCCATCGTGGCACTGCAGCATCATGAACGATGGGACGGGCAGGGGTATCCCAAGGGGCTCTCGGGAAAACAGATCCACCTCTACGCTAGAATCGTGAGCGTAGCCGATGCCTATGAAGCGATGATCAGCAAACGCCCCTACCGCAATTCCATGATCGGGTATCAGGCAATGAAATCCCTCCTGAGCGATAATGGGCGGAGGTTCGATCCCGATGTACTGAAGATATTCATCCAGAGCATGGGGATTTACCCCCTGGGAAGTGTCGTGCTGTTGAGCGATTCCAGTATTGGGAGTGTGATAGAGACGAATCCCGAATCTCCCCTAAGACCCAAGGTAAAGATTCTGATCGATCCCAAGGGCGTCCCGGTGGAAGGAGCATCCGGAGAGGTGATAGATCTGGAGGTGGAGAAAAAGGTTTTCATCGTCAAGGCGGTGGATCCCGCGACGTTGGGGTCCTAGGATCGGTATGGATACCGTTTCACGCGGCCAGAGGGGAGAGCAGGTTGCAGCCGACTATATTAAGCGGAAAGGGTATAAGGTGTTGGAGCAGAACTATCGCCTCCGAAATGGGGAGATCGATCTCATCGCTCAGGATGGAGACACGCTGGTATTTTTCGAAGTCAAAACCTGGCGAACCTATGGAACGGACCAGCTTCACTACAGTATCGATCGAATGAAACGAAAAAGGATCCTTTCTATTGCAAAAGTCTACCTACAGGAGCATCCGGAGTATGACGGAAAGCCGGTGCGCTTCGACGTGATTTTCGTGCGGGGAGAATCGGGAAGAATCGAGCATTATCCATACGCCTTCGATGAGGAACAGTGATCGATGGTTCGAGTAGCGAAACAGATCGATCCCAAGCGGATCGAAGAGTTGAAGAAGAAGATACAGGATCGTAGGTATCTCGAAGCAGCCATTGCGCGACTCGCGCAAACCCTCACCAACGAGTTGGTGCGGAGGGAACAGCCCCTGGGGAGAGAACATGAGCTCTAGACATCGAAGACGGAAGAAACATACCCAAAGCCCCCAAGGAGGGGAAGGAATGGGGAAGGCGACCCTCCTTCAGAAACCTCAGATCGAGCAAGTGATCTGTCCGGTGTGCAATACTCCTATCCAGGATATCTATCTTTCTCTGGTAGACGCCGCTACAGGAAACACGGTTCATTTCGATTGTGCCCTCAGGCTCATTCGGGAACGGGAACCCTTACGACAGGGAGAAACCATCGTGTACATGGGATCCGGGTCATTCGCCATCGTGGATAGAGTGCCTGGAACAGGACCGTTCAACGTGCGGAAGAAAATTCCCTTCGAAGAGAAGGAATCTGCCGCTTCCTGGAGAAAAAAGATTTCCTTTTCTTTCTGAAGCTACTTAGTTTCTAATCCTCTTTTGGGTGAACCCACCGACGGATCACTTCCCAGGCCAGTGCCTTCACGTCATGCGGAAAGGGCAAATCGGGTATAACCAACACCTTCGAGAAAATCTCGGAGGCAAAGGGAGAACCAGCGCCGAGAGGTTTGTCTTTCAATAAGAGAAGAGCCGCATAGGCGAGATTGGCCTCTAGTTTAGGCAGGACCTGCTGGGAGAAAACCACCATAAGCCCTGCGACTTCTTCGCCTGTGAGGGGAAGGGGTGATCTGCGTAAGGCATGCATCGCTTCGGCCACCACCATGGGTTCGGGATCCTGAAACAGGATTCTCCGTAAAATTGCCCGCGCTTCTACCCCCCCCACCGCACCGAGCAAGTGAGCGGCTCTCCTACGAACTTCGGGGAAGTTCCGCGGTTCTATTGAACGGATACGATCGGACACACCTTCTTCTGCCAACCACCGCAGGATAAACAGGGTGGAACGGTCCTGTGGGGAAAGTTCCCCCCTCTTCCACCTTTCGGTCAATTCCGATAGAACCTCCAGTTTCATCGATTGGTTGGGAAGGGTAGCCTGCTTGAAAAGGAGTAGGTCTCCCTGGTTCATCGAAGGAACTACCCAATCGGAGGTGTTCCGATCCTGGCTGGATAGGAAGGGGGTAACGAGGATGCACAATCCGAGAAGCAACACTCCTTTCATGGGGTACCATTGTATTTTCTTTGTTCCCTGTGGTACAGTACCAACCATGAAAGTGGTAATCCCGGGTTCTTTCGATCCCCCTACCAATGGGCATTTGAATCTGATCATGCGCGCGGCCCAGATTTGGGATGAAATCGATGTGGTAATTGCCGAGAATCCTTCGAAGAAGTATACCTTTTCCGCAGAAGAACGCAAGCAGATGATGGAGACCTTGCTGAAGGACTACTCCAACATCAAGGTAACCATCTGGGATAAACTCATCGTAGATTACGCGCAGAAGACGGAAGCCCGGATTCTCATTCGGGGGGTAAGAGCACTGGCAGACTTTACCTACGAGTTCGAGTTGTCCATGGTAAACAAAGGTCTAAATCCTTCTATAGAAACGATTTTTATGCCCACGGATCCTAAGTATTTCGTGCTCCGCTCCAGCGCCATCAAAGAAATCGCAGCCTTCGGGGGAGATATCTCGGCGATGGTTCCCCCCTTGGTAGCGGAGGCACTGTACCGAAAGGTGAGGGGTTCTTGACATTCCCCCTGGCATAGATTATTTTGTTGTCCATTATTCAGTTAATGATAAGAGGTTGATACATGGCAGTACCCAAATATAAACCGTCCAAAGCACGAACGAGACGCAGACATTCCATCAACCGAAAGCTGGAAGCTCCTCTCCTTTCGGTATGCTCCAACTGCGGAAACAAGGTGTTGCCCCATCGCGTCTGCGGTAAATGCGGGTTTTACAAGGGTAAACAGGTCTTGGAACCTGAAGATATGGCATAGGTAAAGATTAACGGGAGGTAAGAATGGACGAATTGTTCGAAAAAATGAAGAAGATCATCGCCGATAAGCTAGAGATCGATGAAAGCAAGATCACGTTGGATTCTTCCTTTCGTCAGGATCTAGGCGCCGATAGTTTGGATACCTATGAACTCGTGTACGCCATCGAGGAAGAAATGGGTATCAGTATTCCCGACGAAAAAGCAAACGAGTTCGAAACCGTTCGGGATGCTCTCGAGTATATCAAATCCCAGAAGAAGTAGTTGTTTGTGTGCTGTTTAAAAAGACAACAGACACTCGAAAGGCGCCCCCTGTAACTGCAGAACGAAAAAAAGAACTATCGGTCTTTCAAAAGGGAGCGGGAATAAGGTTCAGGAGTCTGGAGCTCCTGAACCTTGCTTTTTGTCACCGATCCTATGCCAATGAACAATCCGTCGATATTGCCAATAACGAACGTCTCGAATTCCTGGGGGATGCTGTACTGGGATTGATCGTCAGTGAATACCTGGTAGAGCATCTTCCGGATCGTCAGGAAGGAATTCTGGCAAAGATCAAATCCTTCGTGGTAAGCGAGGAAAGCCTCTCCGCCATTGCCAAACGGTTGAAAATCGACAATTTCATTCTCATTGGGCGGGGTGAGGAATACTCGGGGGGGAGAACCAAGAAGGCTATTCTGGCGGATGCATTGGAAGCCGTCATTGGGGCTTACTTTCTCGATTCCGGACTTTCGGACTGCAGAAAATTCGTGTTGAGTTTCATGGTTCCCGAAATCCAGAAAGTGATAGAGAACCGGCATCGGAAGGACTATAAAACATTGCTCCAAGAGTACGTACAGAAGCGGTTCAAAACCTATCCAAAGTACTTTCTGGTCAAGAAAACGGGACCGGATCACGACAAAACCTTCTGGATCGAGGTCAAGATTCTCGATAAAACCTATGGACCTGGCCAGGGTAAGAACAAAAAAGAAGCGGAGCAGGATGCTGCCAGTATTGCCTATAACGAACTGGTTCCTCAGGAAGAACAGGAGCCTGTGAGCTGAGGCAGATTAGATTATACCCTTAGCCGTGTTTGATAGAAGTTTTTTGCCAAGGTAAGGAGTTTTTCCCTTTCGTTCATGGATGGATCCTCCAGCACCGTTTCGAGGAGAAACTCCAGTACGGTCCCCATGACAGGACCTTTGGGGATTCCCGCCTCCGATAGGTCGTTCCCGTTCACAGCCAAATCTTTCAGAGAAAGGGGGGCATCCTGGGATAGCACCCTAGCGATCCGTTCTCGGAATTCGGTCAAGGGTCTGCGATCCGGTCGATTCCCCGCCGTGGCCCATCCGTCAGCTTCCCGCAAGGTAAAAAGATCTTCCAGATTCTCTTTACCCACCTTTCGGACAAACCGGCGCACGGCAGCATCGGTCCAGGAATCTTCGTAATGAAACATGTGGTGCAGAACCAGATGAGTCACTTTTTTTTCGAAGGCCACGGGAAATCGAAGCCGTCGAAGAATCTTTCCACTCAATGCAGCGGATAGCTGTTCATGGCGATGGAAGATGGTTTCTCCCTCGGGAGTTTCTGCCTTTGCGAGGGGTTTCCCGATGTCATGGAGAAGGGCAGCCCAACGGATTCTAGGATTGTCTTTGGGTGCCGCATCGCAACAGAGGAGCGAATGGGTAAAGACATCGAAAGCGTGGGCCCCTTTCTGCTCGATCCCACGGCATGCCTCCAGTTCCGGAAAGAGGATCGAAAGGATTCCTGTCTCCGTCATAAGGTTGAATCCGATGGAAGGCCTTTCACTGGCCATGATCTTTTCCATCTCGTCCCGAATCCGTTCTGCGGAGACTCCCTTTAGGGTATGTGCAAGAGTTCTCATGGCCTTTTGGGTTTGTTCCTCGATGGAAAACCCCAACTGGGCGCTGAAACGGACAGCCCGAAGGATCCGTAGGGCATCCTCCTGAAACCTCTCGAAGGGGTCTCCCAGGGCACGGATGAGGCGTTTCCGACAATCTTCCTGTCCTCCATAGGGATCGATCAGGAGTTTTTCTTGTGGATCGATGGCCATGGCATTGATGGTGAAGTCTCTGCGTTTCAAGTCCTCCAGCAATTCCTTCGTATAGTGCACATGATCCGGATGCCTCGAGTCAGAGTAGGGGCCTTCGATGCGAAAGGTGGTGGTTTCGAACTTCTGCCCCTTGTAGAGGATCGTAACGGTGCCGTGCTTGATTCCCGTGGGTATGACCGTTCGGAAAAGCTTCATTAGATCCTCGGGAGAAGCATCGGTAGCCAGGTCCCAGTCGGTAGGAGCCTTCCGTAGTACGATACTTCTTACTGCCCCTCCCACCACATAGCACTGGTATCCTGCCTGGACTATGCGCGCGTGCACTTCCTGTAGCGCTTTGGGAAAAGAATACCTGATGCGTTCCATTGCAGGCATTATTCCCTGTTCCATTCCTTCGGTCAATCAATGGGTAAAAAAAAGAAGGGGGCAAAAGGAGCCCCCTTCCGGAAGAATCCACAGAAAGAACTGTTTACCGTAAGAGCTGCAGCACGTCCTGTGCCTTCTGGTTGGCCTGGGCAAGCATGGCCGTGGAACTCTGGACAAGGATTTGGTTGGTGACATACCGTACCATTTCCTCTGCCATGTCGGTATCACGGATCCTAGATTCAGATGCCTGCAGGTTTTCCGCGCCGATGGCTAACCCACGCCGCGCGTGCTCCAGACGGTTCTGGTAGGCCCCCAGATCTGCCCGCTGCTTGTTCACCGTTCGGAGAGCCTTGTCCAGGACCCCAATGGCGATGTTCGCTTTATCGGGGGTGGAGAGGGAGATGAAGGTAGCTGCATGGGGCAGGCCGTTGGCGCTTTGGATCCCCAATCCCTGTGCCGTCATGGTACCGATGTAGACTCGTTCCCGTTGATCCATGTTGGCACCGATCTGGAACCACATGCTGGCGGTTACGGCGTTTTCACCGGTCTCTTTGGCGAAGCGACCCGTGAGGAGGTTCATGCCGTTGAATTGAGCATGGGATGCGATCCGGTTGATCTCATCAATCAACTGAGATACCTCCACTTGAATCTGCATCCTGTCCTCGGTGGAATAGATACCGTTGGCGGCCTGGACAGCCAGTTCCCTCATTCTTTGCAAGAGATCCTGAGTTTCCTGCAGATACCCTTCCGCTGTCTGAATGAGAGAGATCCCGTCGGCAGCGTTCCGTTCTGCCCGTACCAGCCCTCGGATCTGGGACCTCATTTTTTCAGACACCGCCAACCCGGAAGCGTCGTCCGAGGCGCGATTGATCCGCTGCCCCGAAGAGAGCTTCTCCATGTTCTTGTCGATGTTGATGTGGTTGAACTTGTTCTCCCGCTGTGCGAACATCGCACTGATGTTGTGATTGATGATCATGACATCCTCCCTGATAGAATTCCGGACATCCTTGTCCGGTAAAGCGCTATGCGCCTTACTCTTAGTTTCGGAGAATTCCTTCCGTACTTGAGAAAGCCTCTTTACTTCTTTGGTAGAATCGATCGATAGTTGTAGAGAAAGGGGAAGGAAAAATGCTGGGAATCGTATTTACCGGAGGCCTGGGTCCAAAGCGGGAAGATGTGGAGGAATACCTGGCCAAAGCTCAAGTGATCGTGGCAGCCGATTCAGGGCTTCTCCTGGCAGAAGAGATGGGAGTGGAACCAGGAATCATACTCGGCGATATGGATTCTCTTCCAGATCGAAGTTTGCTGGAGAGGCACAGACATGCGGAGATCCAAGTGTACCCAACGGAAAAGGATGATACCGACACTGAACTAGCTTTGAAGTGCCTGCAATCTAGGGGTTGTACGGAATCGATCCTCATTGGCGGTGGGGGAGGCCGGTTGGATCATCTTCTGGGTATCGTGAGTCTATTCTATCGTCCTGATCCTCCTCGTCGCTGGTTCACCCACGGGGAAGAGGTGATCTACATTTCCGATACCCTGGAAATCCGGGGCTTGAAAGGAAGGGTCGTTACCTTCATGCCTGTCAGCAGGGAAGAATGTCGGATGAAAACCGAAGGGTTGAAATGGCCATTGGACTCCCTCCGATGGAAACCGGGGGATATCGGAATAAGCAACATCATCCTGGCCGAGGAAGCACGGGTTACCATGCTACAGGGAAAACTGATCATGATTGTCCCTAAGAAGGAGAGGCCATGAAGACTTTGAGTTGCATCTCCTTGGAGGAACAGAAACGTATCCAGCAAGGGATCGAGAACTCCCTCGCTCTGAGCGAGACTCTGGAGTCCATGATCGTACGGGTTCCTACAGATCCCTCGGCCAGGAGTCAGCTCTTGCACAAGGATTGGGCCCAGGCACAACTTGGACAAAAATTGAACCATTGGGTAAAAAATTTGATCTCTATAAAAACGGAGGAAGAGTTTCTGTTGGAGGCGAAGCTTTCCGCCCTTCGATCCTCCATCAAGAATCGCCCAAAAGCTTTCGCGGATTTCACCCGAAGAGTTTTTTTACCTCCCCTCGCTATCGGAATCCATTCGGTGTACCAGTCGACCTATCCTCTCCTGGAACCTATAAAACGATTGACAGGGGACATCGATCAGCTGCAGAAACTCTTTCGCCAGTTCATCGAGCGCAGTCTCCCGAGTCCGAAGACAGCTCTGGTGGAGTTCATTTCTATCGAAGAAATGAAACAATTGTTCTTTAAAACCGAATCCAAACAAGAATTGGTCGAGGAAATCCAAAAACGGATTACCCAGTATTTCAACTCTATCGACGGGGAGATCATGAACAGACTCCAGCGGGATTTGCTTCCCTTCTACAGTCTGCGGAACCTGACGAATTTTCCCTTCGAAGAAACCCTCCAATGTTTCAAGGCCAAATTGGTTGGAGAGGCACCGCAGTTCGAGGAAGCCCCCGTGTTCCCCACGGTGGAATATCTCGAACTGTTCTTCTGTGTCCTTTATCCCTTTCGTACCTATTCGGCAGAGATGCTCCTTCCCCCCGAAATCCTCACCTACCTGGCAGGGATCATGGATGGATCCGCTGAATCCTTACGCGTCCAGGAAGTGGACCCCTCTCGCTTGGAATCGGTGAAACAGATCTTTCGGAAGCTGGTTTCCACCTGTCAATCAACGCTGAAAGAGATCCCCCTGGTGGAGCTGGTTCGGTATTTCAGGAGGGATCCCTACTATCGGGTGATGATCTACCAACCCAAGGTACACTTGAGAGATTTCTATACCTACTCTCTCACCTTCAAGGTATTCAGTGATTTCGAGGCTTTTTTCTCCAAGATCCGTTTCGACATTTTGGAAGATCTGATGAATCAACTGTTCAAGGGGGAACCTCTTACGGAGTTTCAGTATTACATGAACTCCCAGTTGAACTTGGTTCCCAAGCAGGGATATCCCGGCTTCACCCACCACCGCTCCCTCGTTCTATTGAACAACTTCATCCGTAAAATCTATAAGAACCATATCCAGGAAACGATCCATATACTGAATAGAACCATCACGAATCGTATTCGAGAGAGTGTAAGTCAAATGCTGATTCATGCTTCGGGAATAGAGGAGATCGAAGCTCGATTGGCCAAGTTCGACGGATCCTTCGCCCCCGATACCGAAGCGGGAAGAATGATGGCCGTTCTGAAGCTGGTACTGGATCGAGATCCGAAACAACAAAAATTGTACCGATCACTCATTGCGGAGAAGGATAAAGAAGGGAAGGATATCCTGGCGAAAGGGTTGACCCATCTGGAAAGTTTATTGCTCGGATTCCAGAACATCGGGAAGGACAAGGTTTTTTTGAAAGAAACTTCCCGTCGTTTTCAAACGATAGAAGCCAAGGTTGCGATCTGTCAGAATTATCTTCTCTTGGGAACTAAAGCCCTGCGGTATTTAATCGCTATGGAGAAGGGAGCCATCTGAGTGCAGGTAGGTTCGAATCCGTTCCACTGTTTGAAGGGGGGATTCCACCAGCACCCGTTTTCCCGCGATCAAATCTGCAATACCGAGCTCTCGGGGATACCGGGGTATAATGTGAAGGTGCAGATGTGCAATGGAGGCTCCCGCATTCATTCCCATATTGTAGCCGATGTTATAGGCAGAGGGATGGTACAAGGCATCCAACACGTCGAGGAATCGGTTGGTAAGTTCCATACAACGGCCCCCTTCATCCCGAGTCAATTGACGGATATCTTCCACGTGCCTTCGAGGAAAAATCATGAGGTGTCCAGGGTTGTAGGGGTATAGATTGACCACCACGATGAAGGTGTCATTCTCGTACACGGTTAGATCCACCGTATGTTCCTCTTTACGGGCTATCTCGCATAGAACACATCCCGTGGTTTTCAACCCCATTACGTAGGCCATCTTCTCGAAGTTGAAAAAATACTCCATCCGTAACTCCCATCATCGTTCCTTCAGGATTCTATTTTGCAGTTCCTGCAAGAGTTGCAGCTCAGTGGGGCCTATCCGTTCCATTTTTTCTATGGCCAGGTACTCTATCAGTAACGGATACGTTTTTAGGAGTTCACCATACTTCTTCAAGGATTCGATCCGCCTCTGTTCCGTCAGCTCTTCGATCAGATGTTTCTTGCTTAAAGCGATCAAAGTTTCCTGTTTTGCCTGTTCCACGGCCAGGTAAAGGGATTTCCCTTTCAGGTACAACTCCATATCCGGTACAGCTATCTTAGGAAATGACAGGGATAGAAGCGCTAAGGAGGGGAAACGTTCTTCCCATACCTTTAGGACGGTTTCTCGAAGGATTTCCTGCCACGAAGGTGTTAGGGATGTTCCCGTGGAAGCAGCCTCGAGGATCCTAGGAATGCCTACCCGGAGGATCCTGGCGGTGAGTTCCTGTTGGATTTCGTTCTTCTTCCCTTCCATCCAGCCTTCTAGGTTCAAAGGTGTCAGGCTTTCTGCCTTCACCAAGGCCGGGAAACTCTCCTTCTGAAACCCTACCTGCAATTCCAGCCCGATCTCGTAGGAAAAAGAGGGTTTGCTATCCAGGACCTCCGCGTACACGGCCCCTGAGGGTAGCTCTCCACGGATCGAAAAGGAGAGTGGAAACTGTTTTATGGGGAACAGATGGAGGGAATAGATTCCTGGAAAGAGGCGTTCCCACCGAAAGTCGAACCTGCCCGGTTCGAAAATCCTCTCTTCCCACCCTCTACTTTTGGAGAAACCCAACGCCCAGTGGCCTTCCGTGAGGGATCGCTGGATCCATCCCAGGTAGAGCACCGCTCCACAGAGAAGGACAAGAAGGGCAAGAAACATGATGGTACGTTTCATCAAATCAATACTAGTCGGAAAACTGTCTTCTTTGCAAGGGTAAATCGGTGTATAGTACCAACTGTATGGATCGACTTCTATTTCGTTTGTACCGGTATTTTTCGATCGTAGGTGTTCTTTTCAGCAGTCTGGTGTTTTTCTATTACCTGGTAGGCTCTTTTCAGATGTTCGTGCCTACAACCCAGTATTTCTTACTGACGATCCTCTATGGGGTAGCGAGCATTTCCTTCTGGAGTGGGGTGAACCTCTTGGCTCTGTCTGCCATTCGGGGGATTCTTCGTTTGAAACCAGCCATCACGGATTTTTTTTGGGGAGGGGCAGCTTTGGTCGGCGGTGGGTGCTTCCTGGTATTTACCCAGTTCATCTTTGCCTTCCTTCGTTCTCACCCATAGGACTCAAACCATGAACATTCGTTTGAAAACCGCCCTGGAGATCCACCGGATCCGCAGATCTTCCAGAATCATCGAAACCCTTTTCCAGGAACTACGGGAAGTGATCAAACCGGGAATTACCCCGAAGAAGATCGATACCTTTTGCGAACGATTCTTTCGAACCCATCACGTAACCTCTGCTCAGAAGGGGTATCGAGGGTACCCCGCCTCTGTCTGCATATCTCCCAACCACATAGCTGCCCATGGAATTCCCAACGAGATTCCCCTGGAAAGAGGTGATATCTTTACCGTGGACGTTACCATTTACCTGGACGGTTGGCACAGTGACGCAGCCTGGACGTTTTCTGTGGGCCCTCCGAATCCAAAGGCCCTGTATTTGATCAAGTGCGCATGGAAAGCGTCCATGGCAGGGGTATTGGCCGCGCGGGCTGGCAACCGATTGGGTGATGTGGGAGCCGCTATCGAGCGAACCGCTTTGCGATTTGGGTGCTCGGTACTGGAAGATTTCGCAGGGCATGGCATAGGGGAGGCCTTCCACGAGGATCCCGTCGTCGCCAATACAGGGAGCAAGGGGGTAGGGCAGCCGATCGTTCCCGGGATGGTGTTTACGATAGAACCGATCCTATGTTTGGGAGCTCCAAAGGTAAAAACCCTGGAAGATGGATGGACTGTGGTAACTTGCGATGGGAGCCTTACCGCCCAGTACGAACACACGGTGGCGGTGTTCGGGGATCGTACGGAGGTTCTTACCCTGTCGAGCTTCAAGCCAGAGGAGCATCTTGACGGCCCACCGTTTTTTTAATAGTATCCCCTCACTGGAGAAATGCCATCTTAGCTCAGTTGGCCAGAGCACGTGACTTGTAATCTCGGGGTCGTCGGTTCGAATCCGACAGATGGCTTTCTTGAAATGATACTGGTTCTCTTGACGGAAGGCCAGTTCTTGAGTATCGTATGGATGCTTAGGTTCAGATAGAAGGTAGCGGGGAGATTCCCGAGTGGTCAAAGGGGGCAGACTGTAAATCTGTTGGCTCAGCCTTCGTAGGTTCGAATCCTACTCTCCCCAATGGTGGGTTGCCTGTAAGAAAGGGCAACCCTTTTTTTTGCCGTGCCCGGCAGTCCGCAAGTGCGTTGTGTATCGACAGGATGTACCGTACGCATATTCGTTACTCGTATAGAAGTGCAATTCTGTGATATGATATAAAGATAGAAATCATGGATACTTCCTTTTACAAAAATGGATTACGGTTCCAATGTCAACGTTGTTCCAGATGCTGCCGGATCGATCCGGGATACGTGTTTCTCACAGAATCTGATCTTGCGGGACTGCTCCTATCTACAGGCATTCCCCGGGATCGGTTTTTAGAAGAATATTGCCGATGGGTACCTGTGAATGGGTACCTCTACCTGAGTTTGAAGGAAAAGCCAAATTACGATTGTATCTTCTGGGGGGGTGGGGGATGCTTGGTGTACGAACATCGACCCATTCAATGTAAAAGTTATCCTTTCTGGGAAACTTTCCTCCTCTCTATCGAACAATGGGAAGCCCTCAAGGCCTCATGCCCCGGGGTGGGGTTAGGAACCTTGCATAACCCTGAAGAAATCCAGGAGTGGATACACTTGCGGAGGAGAAGTCCATATATCCGTATTTCCAACGGGAAAGGGGGAGGAAGGTGAAGGTGAAATTCTGGGGAGTGAGAGGATCGATTCCTACTCCCTTAACCCCGAATGCGGTAAGGAGCAAGATCGCCACGGTCCTGCAACGGGTAAAACCACAGGATCTGGAATCTGCCGAAAGCCGTGAACGATTTCTTGCACAACTACCCCATTGGCTCTTCGGTACTGCGGGAGGCAATACCTCTTGTATCGAGGTGGTTATCCATCCCTCCTATTCGATCATCTTGGACGGAGGTTCTGGTTTACGGGAACTGGGGAATAGTCTTCGAACTCGGGAACCAAAGGTTAAACGATTCCATCTGTTTTTCTCCCATTTTCACTGGGATCACCTGCAGGGTATACCTTTTTTTCCCCCTCTGTTCGATCCGGAATGTCAGATCGATTGTTACAGTCCCGTGAAAGATCTCAAATCTATCCTGGAAGGTCAGATGAATCCGCCCTACTTTCCCGTTCCTTTATCGTATGCTCGCTCGAAACTTTCCTTCCACCAACTAGATAGCTCCCCCGTACGGTTCGATGGAGGGGAGGTCTACTGGAAACAGATGAACCATCCGGGTGGATGCTACTCTTACCTCGTTACGGATGGGAAGAGTCGAGTGATCTACGCTACCGATTCGGAGCTTACCCAGAAGGATTTCGAAAAGAACAAGGAAAATACCGAGTATTTCGCTTCTGCCGATGCGCTGATCCTGGATTCCCAGTACACCCTGGGAGAAGCGGTAGAAAAGTACAACTGGGGACACTCTTCCTTCAGTTTGGCGGTAGACTTTGCCGCTGAATGGAACATCAAGAGGCTCTATCTGTTCCATCACGAACCTCTCTACGAAGATAAAAAAATTTACAACAATCTCCAGTCCGCCCGGTGGTATTACCGTCATTTGGGGAAAAGCGGGTTAGAAATTTTTCTTGCCGAAGAGGGTCAAGAGATTGAAATTTGAACTAGAACTTTCCGAGGAGGAACTGAAAGCTCTGTTCGTTTTCTTGAAGGAGAAAGAAGAAGAGTTGAGTCTACCAGTGATTCTCCTGTTACGAAAGGTAGAACAGATTGTTTTTCATCGGTACACCATCGATGAGGTAGAGTCATTCTTACAGGAAGGGAAGAGGAACAGGTGATGCGTAAGAGTTTAAGTATTCTGATGGTAGCAGTTATTCAGGTTTTTTCGCTCTTTGCGGAATATACTCCTCCCGATGGGGGAGAAGAGTTCTATCATCTATTGTCCCCTTACTTTCTTTCGGGAGGGGCAACCTTCACGACCCCGGAAATACCTTTTTCCAGTCGGGTCAACCCCGCCGCATCTGCAGTGCAAAAGCGAAGCACCCTTGATGTAAACTATGTCGGAATGACAAATCCTGCCCAGGACGGGTGGAAAGGGCATCTGTTGAATCTAGGGGGAATTCTCCCCACCCGGTATGGGGTTTTCTCCTCCACTTCCTCCCTTCTGTACAGTTCTCTCGATGATATGAACCTGGGGTTCCTCTGGACCCTCCAGGGTTCGGTGGCCAAGGAACTATTTTCAAACCTCTTCCTAGGGGCGGGCATCCATACAACGTTGGGATCCAAAGATTCCTTCGATATGGGCTTGGGCCTGGATGTGGGTTTCATCCATACTCCTCTTGACTTCTACGGTCTTAAGGATTTCCGATGGGGATTTTCCCTGCTCAATATGGGAAAGTGGTACGCACCGGTAGACAATAGAACCGCCTTTCCCTCTCCGTTTACCCCCCTCCTGGGAGCTTCCTTTACAGCCTATGGTTCAAGCGGTTCTCCTGTGCGGTTGAATCTGGACGGAACCCTCTCCTTCCCTGCCTTCCAGAATGTACGTCTTTCCTTGGGAGCAGATCTGCAGTTCGCCCAACGCTTTTCCCTTCGGACGGGGTTCCATCTCGATCTAGCCCAGCAGCTTCGTGATTCCCTCGCTTCTCGAAGCCTCATCCCCTCCTTCGGGGTCTCCTTCCTGTTCAGGACTGACCTGAAACAGCAGGTTCTGGAGGAACGGGGGTGGAACCGGAGCGATATCCGTGTCAGCACCTCGGTCGCTCCCCTCCATTCTGGGATCTGGGCCTTTGGGGCTGGGGTGAATGCGCAGCTGGGGGTGGTGGACACGAATCCACCTAGGATCGAAGTCCAGTATCCCGCGACAGTGTACCTTTCACCGAACCTGGATGGGAAAAACGATTTTTTGGAGTTCCCTCTGAAGATTACCGACGAGCGGTACGTGATGGAATACCGGTTCATCGTGCAGGATGAACAGGGGAATACCCTGCGGGTAATCGAAAACAAGGAGAAGCGGCCGGAAAACCAGGATTTCAAGGGAATCATGGACCGCCTTCTGTACGTGAAAACAGGTATCGATGTCCCCGAGGTATTCCGATGGGACGGTATGGGAAGCGGAGGCAGGAAACTTCCCGATGGTACCTACCGCTTCAGAATCGAAGCGAAGGACGATAACGGGAATCTGGCCGAGTCTCCCTGGTACACCGTTGTGCTGGACGCCACTCCACCCAGGGTAGACATACAGGTGCCCCGCGGCTCCGAGCTGGAGTTTTCTCCCAACGACGATGGAAGTAAAGATACCTTAACGATCAACCAGACAGGTTCGGTGGAAGACCTGTGGAAAGGCGAGATTCTCGATGGCAATGGGACAGTGGTACGGACCTTCGAATGGCGGAATATGGCTCCCCCTACCTTTGCCTGGGATGGAAAGGATGATCAGGGGAATCTTCTACCGGATGGAATCTATGCCTATCGGATCCGAAGTACCGATAGGGCAGGGAACGCAACGGAAGCGGGATTCGAAAACATCTTCATCAACACGGAAGCCACCCCCATCTCCCTTCTGATCAACACTGCGGCATTTTCCCCCAATGGGGATGGGAAAGGGGACACCATCCTCCTAACTCCCCTGATTCCCATTACCGCGGGGATCGACTCATGGGAATTGACGGTTCTCGATGGGCAAGCTAGGATCATGCGGAGGTTCACCGGTACCCGAAACGCCCCATTACCCGTCGAGTTCGACGGCCGGATGGAGGGGGGAACTATTCTGCCGGAAGGTACCTATACGGCAAAGCTCCGGGTCCTATATCGGAACGGCAACAAGCCCGAAGCAGTCTCTCCGCCTTTTACCGTTGACCTCACTCCTCCCTCTGGCCGTATCCGATCCAACCTCTCCGTGTTCTCTCCCAATGGGGATGGGAACAAGGACGAAATCGAGTTTTTCCTCGACACATCTCTTGAAGACCAGTGGGCAGGGTACATACGGGATTCCGAAGGAAGGACGGTTAAGACCTACCGATGGATGGGAAAGCCTCCCGAACGAATCAGTTGGAATGGGGTGAACGACAGCGGTACTCTTTCAAGGGATGGAAGGTACACTTTCCAACTGGAAAGTGAAGATCGAGCGGGAAACCGAGGTGTTTCCAATCGGATCGAGTTTACCATCAATACCGAAGAAACTCCGGTAATCCTCAGCGCGGACCTTCTGGCTTTCTCTCCCAATGGGGACGGGGTAAAGGACGTGGTTCGTCTCAAGCCCACGGTTTTAGTAAATGAGGGAATAGAGCAGTACTCCCTCACCATCAGGGACAGCAAGGGAACATCTCTTCGTACCTTCAGGGGCAGAGGCCGGGTGGATACCGAATACCTGTGGGATGGGTTGGATGAACGGGGAAATCGAGTCCCGGATGGGGAGTATTCTGCTGAACTGGTGGTGCTGTACGAAAATGGGAACAGGGAAGTATCCCGGATCAGTTCGATCGTGGTAGATACGGTGCCGCCCACCATTACCCTTTCTTCCCCCTACACCCTGTTTTCTCCTGACGGGGATGGACAGAAGGACACCCTTCCCATCGTACAGGATTCCTCGGTGGAATCCCAGTGGGTGGGAACGATCGAGAATAGCCTGGGGGTCTCGGTACGTACCTTTACCTGGAATGGAAAAGCAGTCTCCTTGGCCTGGGATGGGAAAGATCAATCGGGGAACCTCGTTCCCGATGGAACCTACCGCTACATCGTGCGTTCGGAGGATGCCGCGGGCAACAAAGGCCAAGGGGTGATTCCCATCATCCAGATCGACACGCGAAGAGTTTCCGCCTTCGTGACCGTGAGTGCCCCGGGATTCTCCCCCAATGGGGATGGGGTGAAGGATACAATAGAAATCACCGTGTTCCTCAATATCGTGGATGGAATAGAACGATGGAGCCTGTCCTTGGTGGATCAAACGAATACGGTGCGAAAATCCTACAGCGGAGTGGAGATTTCCTCTCCCTTTCGGGTGCAGTGGAATGGAAGAGGGGACGACGGCAGGATCGTGGAAGGCACCTATACGGCGGTGTTCGAGGCCACCTACAGAAAGGGGAACAAACCGGTAGGCCGTTCGAGCGTTTTTCTCCTAGACGTATCGGGTCCGATGCTCCGGGTGAAGTTGGAACCCGTACCCTTCTCGCCCGACAACGATGGGGTGGCGGATGAACTGAATATCTACCTGGCAGCAGAGGACTTGAGTCCTCTGGAATCCTGGTCCTTCCTCATCTACGACAGGAACGATGTATTGTTCCGTTCCTTCCGGGGACAGGGAGCGCCGCCCACCCGGATCATCTGGGACGGGTATTCGGACAAGGGAGAACTGGTGATTTCGGCAGAGGATTACAAGTACGTGTACCGGGCCGTGGACGTGTATGGGAATGTCCGTGACACCCGGGGCATCATCCCAGTGGATATCCTGGTGATTCGGGATGGGGATCGGTTGAAGATCAAAATCTCCAGCATTACCTTCGCTCCCAACAGTCCCGTGGTGATCCTCGATCAATCGGAACAGGGGCGGAAGAACGCGGCCGTGCTGGATCGGTTGGTGGAAGTCCTGACGAAGTACAGTGCCTATCAGATCCGGATAGAGGGGCATGCCAACAATATCACAGGTACGTTACGAGAGGAAATCGAGGAACTCCAACCCCTCTCTTTGGCGCGGGCAGAGGCGGTTCGGAGAATTCTGATCGAACGAGGGTTAGGAGCCCGTCGGATCGATGTGGAAGGAAAGGGTGGAAAAGAAATGCTATTCCCAGCAAGCGATCTGGAGAACAGTTGGAAAAACAGAAGGGTAGAGTTCATTCTCATACGATAGCCTCATGAAGAAAACCGTCAAGGCGCTTACCATCCTTCTGGCGATTCTGGGAGGTGGATTACTAGGACTTCTGGCTCTGGCGGGATACCTCAACTCCCCTGTGGCGATGGAGGGAGCGGAAGAGGAAGAGTTCACCGTCTATAGGGGGGAAAGTCTACTTTCGATAGCGGAACGACTGGAACAGAAAGGATTCGTCCGTTCGGCTGATTTCCTCATTTGGCTCAGCAGGTGGAAAGGCACCGAAAAACAGTACAGGGTAGGGCACTACCGAATCCCCAAAGGTAAGTCTACCCTCTTCATCCACGATCTCTTGGTAAAGGGAACCCAAGCCCTCTATCGGGTGACCGTTCCTGAGGGATGGACCCTGTCCAGAATTGCCCGATTGTTAGAGAGTAAGGGGATCGTGTCGGCTTCCGAGTTTCTCGCCACTGCCAAACAGGAAGGGGTACTTAAAAAGTATGGAATACCCGCCTCCAGTGCTGAAGGATACCTCTTTCCTGAAACATACTATTTTCCGAAAGAATACCCGGCCATCCGAGTGGTAGAAACGATGGTGGAAACATTTTTTCAGCGAGTTACTGAAATCCTTCGGGATGATACCCTACCTACGGGAAAAGAACTGTTCCATAGGGTAATTCTCGCATCCATCGTGGAACGGGAATATCGAGATCCTGAGGAAGCTCCCCTGATCGCTTCCGTATTCTACAATCGGTTGAAGATTCGCATGCCTCTTGGTTCCTGTGCCACGGTAGAGTACGTTCTCACCGAAGAGTTGGGAAAACCCCATCCGGATGTGTTGACCTACGCGGATTTAGAGGTCCCTTCCCTGTACAATACCTACAAACACAGCGGTTTACCCCCTGGCCCCATCTGTAATCCCGGGGTCACAGCCCTTAAGGCTGCTTTTTACCCGGCCGACACCGAGTACAGGTACTTCGTCCTGAAGGACCCGGAGGCAGGGCGGCATTATTTTTCGAAAACCCTCCAGGAACACATGCAGGCAAAGGTTGTATATCTCAAGAAAATACAACCAGGAAGCTAAGAATGGGTATTCCTGAATCCATCATCCAGCAGATCGTGACAAAGATCGATTTCCTGGAGCTGGTAGGGCAGTACACTTCCCTACAGCGAATGGGAGATCGGTACCGGGGTCTTTGTCCCTTCCATCAAGAAAAAACCCCCTCTTTCTACGTTCAACCGGACAAACGCCTTTTTTACTGTTTCGGGTGTGGAAAGGGAGGCAATGTGTTCCAATTCCTCATGGAGATCGAACATCTCAGTTTTCCGGAAGCTGTCCAGAGGCTGGCTGAAAAAACGGGAGTTCGTATCGATCTTTACGACGAAAAGAGCATAGAAAGGGGAAAAAGACAGGATGCTCTTCTGCAACTCCTGAAAAGAGTCGCGGGCAGTTTTCACTACATTCTGACGCATTCCCCCAAGGGGGAAACTGCCCTACAGTACCTGCGGAAGCGTGGTCTAGAAGACACTATTATCTCGAAGTTCCAGTTGGGGTATGCGCCCCCAGACCCGTTCTGGTTGAAAAGATTCCTGGAAACGAAGAATTTTTCATCGGAGTTTCTCGTGGAATCGGGCTTGTTTACCCATCGGAATCCCGATCGAGCTTTCTTCGTCGACAGGATCATGTTCCCCATTCATTCTGCACAGGGGGATGTGGTGGCTTTTGGAGGACGTATACTCTCCGGAGAGGGGCCTAAGTACCTCAATTCCGCCGAGTCGGCCCTATTCAAGAAGGGGGAGATCCTCTACGGTTTCTACCAGGCTCGGGAGGAAATCCGTAAAACCAGAACGGTAGTAGTGGCCGAAGGATATATGGATGTGATCGCTCTCCATCAGGCTGGAGTCGGTATAGCCGTGGCCCCCCTAGGTACGGCTCTCACCCCCGCTCAGGTTCGTCTATTGAAGAGATTCGCCGACAGAGCCATCCTGTTCTTCGATCAGGATGAGGCGGGTTTAGGGGCGATGCGTAAAGCCGCCATCCTCTGCGAGCAGCAAGAATTAGAACCGTATGCCGTACAGGCGGAGGAGTATCCCTATAAGGATCCGGCAGATTTTGTCCAGAATGGACAAAGAGGTGAGTTGCAAAAAATTGTAAAATATCCTATACCTATACTTGAGTTTTTGTTGAAAAAAACTTCTGTAAAAAAGGATTCTACATCGCGCCAGAGAAATCTGTTGAAAGTGGAGGATTTATTTCCGTATATTGAAAGTATGGTTTCGGAGGTAAGACGGGAAGCTGCAATCACCCAAATAGCAGACTTTCTCGAACTCGACCGCGAATCTATCCGCAAGGACTTTCAGAGAAAGCAGTGGATCGCTGCTGCACGGAGGGAGAACCAGGAGGAAAAGAAGACAGAAACCATCCAACGAACTCCGGAACTGGTCCTGATGATCCTTGCCATGGAGAGTAGGAAAAATTTTGAAGACATCCGATCTAGGATTGCGATAGAGGATTTGGAGGATCCCCGAGGGAGGGAGCTTTTTATTACCCTGGAAGAAATGTACCGGGAGGAAGAGTGGTCTATCGATCGAGTATTACAGGGTATCTCTGATAAGGGGTTGAAAGAGTTTGTGCTGAGTAAACTTGTCTCACTAGAGTTCAAGATGAATCAAGAGAGGTTATTGAACGATAGCGTACTGTTCCTGAAACGACGAAACCTCGAAAAGGAACGTCAACAGGTACTGAAGGCTATCCAGAGATGTGAAAAAACGAATCAGAGCGAAGAATTGTTTCGGTTACTGGAAAAGAAAATGTACCTGGATGGAGAACTGGAAAAATTGAGGGCTGTGGAGAATGAGTGAACTGGAAAAAGACCCTGCCGTCATCAAGCTGCTTGAGTACGCTAAGCATAAAAAAACCATCAGTTACGATGAGGTGCAGGATTTTCTCCCCGATGCCATCGTGAACTCAGAAAAGATGGATGAAGTGATCGCCCTACTGGCGGAGCACAATATCCACCTCGAGGAGGAGGATGTTTCGTTAGAAGAGCTGGAAGAACCGATCAAACTCGACAAGAAGAAGAAGTTGATCTACAAAGACAAGGAAGCGGTGATCGATGATCCCATCCGTTTGTATCTCCGTGAAATTGGAAAAGAAAGCCTACTGACTGCCGAACAGGAGGTGGAGCTTTCGAAACAGATGGAGGAGGGGGAGAACATCATCAAGGAAGTCATCAGGCAATCCTCCATGCTGATTCCGGAGTTCTATCAGTTAGCCCAGAGGGCCTTCTCTAAGAAAGATCCGAGGGAAATGAATCTTTCGAAAAAGGAGGTCAGTGAATACCTCGCAGAACGGAGACGGCTCATACAGTGTTACCGTGAGCCATTGAGAGAAATCCTTCCTGAACTGAAGGCCTACATGGAACTGAAAAAACGAGTGTTGGCCCATGGAGGCAATATCTGGGATGATGAAGAACTGGTTCGCAAACGGGAACAGTTGAAGACATACTTTCAGAAAGTGGACATACACCAGGAAGAGATTCTCCAATTTTCCGAAAAATTCATTGTGGCAGCGAAAAAGATCAAGAAGTACCGCAAAGACCAGGAAAAGATCGAGAAACGCTTGAAAGTAACCAACGTACGGGATCTTCGATCCCTGGGCCGTGGGCTCACGTTACCGGAAAAGAGGATGAAGATCGAGGAAGAACTTGGATTATCCGCAGATCAAATCAAAGAAGAAATCCGCCAGATCCAGTTGACGGAAAAGAAGTTGAAAAATCTCGAGGTAGAGTTCGAGGAGCCTGCTAATACGATCCTAAAGATGGCTAAAGAAATCCTACGCGGCAAAACGATGATGCAGACAGCGAAGGATCGCCTGATCAAAGCGAACCTCCGATTGGTGGTGAGCATCGCCAAAAAGTATACCAACCGCGGACTCCACTTTTTCGATCTCGTGCAAGAGGGGAATATCGGATTGATCAAGGCAGTGGAAAAGTTCGAGTACCGTAAAGGATACAAGTTTTCCACCTATGCTACCTGGTGGATCCGGCAGGCTATTACCCGAAGTATCTCGGACCAGGCCCGTACCATCCGGGTTCCCGTGCACATGATCGAGCAGATCAACAAGGTAGTACGAGAATCGAGACAGCTGATGCAGGTATTGGGCAGGGAGCCTACGGATGAGGAGATTGCTGAAAGGTTGGGATGGTCGGTCTCACGGGTGAAATCGGTGAAGAATGTTGCGCGGGAACCGATTTCGTTGGAGACCCCCATTGGAGAAGAGGAAGATTCCCTTCTGGGAGATTTCATCGAGGACAAGGATGTAGAGAACCCTTCTACCCAAACAGCTTTCACCCTTCTGCAGGAACAGCTTCGAGAGGTACTGGCAACCCTTCCCCCCCGGGAGCAGGAAGTACTCAAGATGCGATTTGGGTTGGATGATGGGTATTCCTTGACTCTGGAAGAGGTTGGGTTGTATTTTAACGTAACTCGAGAACGGATAAGACAGATTGAAGCGAAAGCTTTGCGTAGACTAAGGCATCCGAAACGAAGTCGCAGGTTGAAAGATTACCTAGACCACTAAATCTTAAACGCTGTAAAAGAGGGGATACATGTTTCAAGAAGTATTCGACAAATTGAGAACCTTGCAGGAAATTCTTTCCGCAAAGTACGATCTTGAAAAAGAAATTCAAGAGATACCCAAAGCCTTGGCCACGAAGACAGAAGTGGTAGCGCGTTTGAAGAAATCCTACATTGAAAAGAACGAACAGTACGAAGCCACCAAGCAGCGGATCAAAAACCTTCGAGAGAAGATGCTGGAGGCTGAGCAGAATCGGGAGAAACTCGAATCTCAGATGGATTTGATCAAAACACAGCGGGAATACGAAGCGCTGGATAAGGAAATACGGGATGCTGCGGATAAAGAGCTTCAATTCCGGCGAGACCTCCAAAAAGAAGAGAAGGTGCTGGAGGAGATGCTGCATGCGCTGGAGCGGGAAGAATCGTTGATCAAGGAACAGGAAGAAGAACTCCGGCAAGAGCAGGAAAAGATCCGCTCGGAAATCGAAAAAAGGCAGGAACAGTTGAAGACCCTGGAACTGCAGGAGAAAGAAATCATCCCTGGACTGGATCCGGAAATGCTTTTCAAGTTCGAGCGAATCATTCGAAGCAAATCGGGATTGGGAATCGTTCCACTGAAAAGGGGAGTATGTTCCGGATGCCACATGATCCTTCCCATGCAGTTCGTAAACGAGGTTAGAAGCGGGAAGTCCATTCTCTTCTGCCCCTACTGTAGCCGTATTCTTTTCTATGAGGAAGAAGGGGAAGAACCTTATCTGGTAGAGGCGGTTGCGGAGCCGATCTTCGATATCGATGACTTAGACATGGAAGAAGAGGTCGAGGAAGAACCGGAAGAAGAGGAAGAGCTGGAAGAAGAGGAAGAGCTGGAAGAAGAGGTAGAGGAAGAGGAAGAACTGGAAGAAGAGGAGCTGCTAGAAGAGGAAGAAGAAGAGATAGAGGAAACTGAGGAAGAAGACGTATAGTTTCCTCCAATTTTCGCAGTATATTTTACCTTAGGCAGGCTAGACCGTCGCCCCGAAAGGGGAGGAAAGTCCGGGCTCCGTAGAGCATGGTACCGGGTAACACCCGGACACCCGATCAGGGTGATAGAAAGTGCCACAGAAAACAAACCGCCCGGGGGCTATGCCCCACGGGTAAGGGTGAAAAGGCGGTGTAAGAGACCACCGCTTCGATGGCGACATCGAAGGCACGGCAAACCTTACCAGGAGCAAAGTCAAGAAGCGGAGAGGTGCTCCCTCAGTATCCGCGGGTAGACTGCTAGAGGGTTTCGGAAACGGAACTCCCAGATAGATGACGGTCCTCGACAGAACCCGGCTTATCGGCCTGCCATTTTTTTTGATATATCATGCCACAAATCCCGGATTCAGGAGTATCGATTGTTGTAACGTTTGTGGTGACTTAGGGGGGTAAAATTAATTTTACATCATTTTAAATAGTTAGAATCTGGAGGTGGCGGGAATCGACCCTCCGTTTCGGCGCCGTCCGGGCGCCTCCCTTCGGGCCGGGGCGCTCGCTGGCGGCGCATATCCTGTACACCTTCCGTACCTTTCGGTACGCGCTCGCGCCCGTTCGATTCCCGTGCGCTCAGTAGGGAGAATACCGAATAGATAAAGATGTTATGGCACCGGATCTGGAGGTGGCGGGAATCGAACCCGCGTCCTAGGATGGATACGTCAAGCATTCTACAGGTTTATCCGGTTCTCTAGTGATCGGACAGAGCCAAGCGAACCGGAGGCTTGCATCTGCCCTTAGTCCGAAGAGGTTCTCTCCCATGGTTCGGACCCCATGGTTGAAGAGTCTTGGTTTCTTACAAGTTCTCGGATCCTCAAGACCGCGTATCCGGAACCCGTAGCGGCAAGCTTACGCTGCCGCTAGTTGATAATCTGCTTCGTTGGCAGTTATTTGGTTTGCCGTTTTTAGGAGTTCGGCCCTCCACCTGCAACTTGACACACCTTCATCCCAGTCGAAACCGGTGCACCCCCTTCTCTACATTCTTCTACTAATGTAACGAAAAAAACCTTACTTGGCAATCTCTGTCGATTTGGAGCAGTACTATCCCCCCCACAATAGGGGGAACAACCACAGGGGACGGTCGAGTGGGGGGGGACTACCGGGTTTTAAACTCTCGTTCCGTTTCTCGTCGAAGATCCCGTTCTTTGATCGCTTCCCGCTTGTCGGAGAGCTTCTTTCCCTTGCATACTCCCAGCTCGAGCTTTACCCTTCCATTTTTGAGGTACACTTTCAGGGGTACTAGGGTAAATCCTTTTTCGTCCACCTTGCGAGCCAGACGTTTGATTTCCTGCTTGTGAACCAACAGTTTCCGTTCCCGATCGGGAAGATGGTTATGGATGTTCCCTTGCTCGTAGGGAGTCACATGGAATCCGATCAACCAGAGTTCCCCATCCTTTATCCTTCCGTAGGAATCGGAGAAGGAAAAGTTCCCCTTCTTGATGGATTTCACCTCTGTCCCCTGGAGTACGATCCCGCATTCCATCGACTCATCGATGGTGTACTGAAACCGGGCTTTTCTGTTTTCCGCCAGCACTTTGATGGCTTCCATACCGATTTACCTAGGAGTAGCTTTTACGCGGAAACCCAGGTAGGGGGTACACCAGGAAGGTGGTTGGGATCCCCGGGTAGATACCGTAATTGACTCGGGAGAATTGATGTAGCTCCCCCCTTTCACGATTTTCTCCACTCCCCGATTTAAGGAAACTTCGGGGAAGAGGTGCTGAAAGGGGGCAAACCAGTCCTCTGTCCATTCCCACACATTCCCCAACATCAATCGTAAACCCCATCTACCCCTCTCACCGAGGTGAACCGGCTTGATCTCCGGAGGGAAGGAGTTAGGTGGGGAACCTGCATTCAAGGAAGCGGCCCATTCCCATTCGGCCTCGGTAGGGAGATCGAAACGGTAGGCCGGATATTTTGATTCAAGCCACCTGCAGTACGCTTTGGCGGCAAAGTAGGAAACTTCCCGGATGGGGTAGGAGGGGTTAGGTGGTTCAGGTGAGTCTTTCCAGGAAGTCAGGTACCCTTCATCCGCCAATCCTTGTTTTTTGAGAGTTTCCCGTGCGGCAGGGGACCATGCGGGTGTCTCCTGCAGGAACTTGGCGAACTGTTCTTCCGTTACCTCACTAGAGAGGAGATAGAAGGGAGAGATTCGTACCTGATAGGGTATGAACATTGACTCGGGTGTACCTGACGCGTCCCCCGGTAGAGCCCATCCTTTATAGAAAGAGCCCTCTGGGATGAGAGTGAACTCCATCCCCCCGATGCGGATCACTTGCTGTCTCACGGTAGGGAGAGATGGAGGGATCGATTTTTCTTTTCTCTCCTTTGAGAGAGTTGCCTCCATCTGGGAAACCACTGGATGGTTTCTAAAGGCAGGGGAGACGGAAGATGGCAGTATCGCTTCCAGCCAGTAGAGGGTATTCGGTTGGCGATTCAGAAGGGTGGTAAAAAACTGAAGCACTTCCAACATAGACCGATGGGTGAGTACCTTCCCATCGGAGTGCACAAGGAAAAGGGCAGACAGGAAGTCCTGAAATGCTCCCTCGCTATTGATCTGGGGAACACACTGAAGAAAGAAGGTGTTCCATGTTTCCGCGGGTAGGGCGTTGACCGATGCAAGACGGGTAAGGTCGGAAGCGAGGTTCCGAAGGATCGGAGGATACGGACGTATAGGGGTGGGGGTTTCCGCCAGTACCCAGGAAGCTAATTCCTCGTACCCTCTTCCCAAAAGAATCTCGGCAGATTCCAGCTTCAAAGGGATTCGCAATTCGACTTTCCTCGGGAAAAAGAGACTTCCAAACACTCTTCCTTCCACTGCGATAGTTTCCGTGGCAGGGATAAAACCCATTTTTCGAATCTGTAAGGAATGGGAGCCAGCTTTTATAAAAGTAGTGAGGGGCGAGGATCCTACACGAACACCGTCTACGTATACCGATGCCCCCTGTGGCAGGGTGTGGATCGTTACCAGTGAGCCATGCCGGTAGAGGCCCGGAAAGACGAGAAGGAAAAAGAGGATCAAGGTCAAGGCAATTCCGTAGAACAAGCCCACATAGGTAGGGGGTTGTATCCCCCAGAGAGGTTTTAATTTTACTACCTCATTTTCTTCAGGGGGGCTCTTCGGTTTCCCTTTCCGCATGGGGGTGCATTATAGGATTCCCTCACTCTATTGTCAATGTTAGTGAATTTTGATAGCTTCCTCTACTATGGAAAGATTCCTCCAGCGCCTCGTAAGTTTTACCGAATGGTACCTTTCCCGGCGAAAACGACGAATCCAGAAAAAAAAAGAAGCTCAGGCGAAGAAACATCCTGTTATAGATTGGCTAGAAGCCTTCCTTTGGGCCGCTTGCATGGTCTTGCTGATCAATCAGTACCTGGTTCAAGCCTACCAGATCCCTTCGGGATCGATGATGGATACCTTGCTCATCAACGATCGCATTTTCGTGAACAAAATAATCTTTGGCCCTGAACTGTTGCCTGGTTTGGGGAAACTGCCCGGTTTCACGATACCGAAACGGGGAGACATCATCATCTTCGAAAACCCCTCTTATATTTCTCGAGGCCCGCTCTTCGACATTCTACAGCGGGTGTTGTACATGTTGACTCTTTCCTTCGTGGATATCGATAAGGATGAAGCGGGAAGGCCCAAAGCCCATTTCCTGATCAAACGTGCCGTGGGTATGGGAGGGGATCGCATCCGGATGCGAGAGGGGAATCTGGAGATTCAACCTCCGGGAGAAGATCGATGGTACGCCGAGGGGGAGTTCCAAAAACTTTCCCACCTTCACTATCCGGTGAAACGGCTCATTCTTCCTGATCTGTATGGCAAACTGCGGCTGGCAGGGATCGGGATCGCTCATCAAGACATGCGTTTGCCACTGGATCCCACCTGGATAGAGGCGATACAGCAAGTGCAACAGGCCGAATACTTGGATGGATTCGCTTTCGATCAAGTTCGAACGAAGACCTTGTACGGAATGAACCCCCACGTTCGAAGGTACGGGATGCGCTGGAGAACCCATGAAGTCGGGTACTATATCCCCGAGGGGTATATTCTTCCCCTGGGAGACAACCGGGACAATTCAAGGGACGGACGCTACTTCGGGCCCATAAAAGTTCGGAAAGTATTGGGGCAAGCGATGATCCGGTACTGGCCTCTGCATCGATTGGGGCCCATCCATTAGGAACATGAGTAAGAAAAAGTTCGAATACAGATTCTACCGTGAACGCCATCCGTTTCTTGCCAAGATCCGAAGAGGACTCAAGTATCTAGTGTTCCTATTTGTAGGATACATGGGGGTCCAAACCTTTTTTATCCAGACCTATAGAGTCGACTCTATTGCCATGATGCCATCGTACAAGCCAGGGGATAGGATTCTCGCTTCTCCCTTGCCCATTGGGGCGCCTGTTCCCTTCACTCATTTGAGACTTCCTGGATTTCCGCCCCTGCGAAGAGGGGATGTGGTGGTCTTAAGCCCCCCCTATGCGGAAGAAGAAACCTTCCTCGGCGAGACCTTCCGATGGTTGGTAGGATTCATTACCTTCCAGAACACCTGGGAAACCAAAAATCCTACCGATTGGATTCGATCGAGGGTAATAAAACGGGTGGTTGGCCTGCCCGGTGATACCATACGGGTGCGAAACCTCGAGATCCTGGTGAAACCGAAGGGGACATCGGATTTCGTCTCCGAGTTCTCCCTCGCCTTTAGTCCCTATACCATCGAAAAAGAGGGACCCCGAACAGGAAGCATGCTAGAGGATCTTTACCGGATGGAATCGGAGGAAATTCTTTTAGGGAAGGATGAGTTTTTTGTCGCTTCCGATCATCGATCCGTAGCCCTCGATTCTAGGGTTTGGGGGGCTATTCGGCGGGAACAGATCCGATCGAAAGTGCTCTTCGTGTATTGGCCTCTCCATCGCATGGGGGACTGAATCCTCGAAAAGCCAGGCCTTGTAGCCGGTAGTAACATGGATGGAATACATCTTCCCTTACGATCCTGTCCTGTACCGCTATCCCTCTATTTCCATATTCCCTTCTGTAGATCGAAGTGTGATTATTGCGATTTTTACTCTCTTCCGGGGATCTCGGAACCTCTCATGACCCGTGTGTTGGAAGAAGAGTTACACCGATTGGATCTTTACCTTTCCATCCTGAATCCTCCTTCCATCGAGACTCTCTACGTAGGCGGGGGCACCCCGAGCACGGTTCCGCCCCATTTACTAGAAAAATTCCTGGAGGGAATTTTCCGTCTATTGCCCAACGTCCCCAACGAAAGTTCCATCGAAGCCAATCCGGAGTCCCTATCGGAGGAGTTCCTTTGGGTTATACAATCCTTTCCCATAAATCGGTTGAGCCTTGGCATTCAAACATTCCAAAGCTCCTTTTTCCAAACCTTTCATAGGACCAGTTCTCCCCAGATCAATCGGAAGGCTTTGGATCTCCTTCGGAAGCGGTGGAATAGAACGTTCAGTATCGATCTTTTATACGGGATTCCACAGAGCACGGTACAGGAGGCATTGGCCGATCTGGAGGAGGTCCTGGCATACCATCCTCCCCATCTCTCCCTCTATCAACTTACCCCCGAAGAAGGTACCAAGTATGGAGAACAGGTGCGAAGGGGGAAATTGCCTCCCCTTTCCGCCTCCCGTGAGGAAAAGATTCGAAGAGTATTGCTCCGGCGGGCAGAAGAGGCCGGATTACAGCCCTACGAAATATCGAACCTCTCCCTTCCCGGTAAGGAGTGCCGGCATAATCTTCGGTACTGGGAACTGTGCCCGTACCTGGGAATCGGCCCTTCGGCGGTTTCCACCTTACCGGGGAAGGAGGGCCGTATCCTACGAATTACAGAGACCCCTGATGTTCATCGGTACGCGGTGCAGCATGGGATGGAACTGGAAGAGATCTCTCCTGTCACATTCTTGAAAGAGGTATTCCTCATGGGGTTACGAAGGGTTTTGGGGATTCGGAAGGATCACTTTCATCACCTGTTCGCCATTTCCATCGAAGACGTGGTGCCCGATACGGTTCAAAGGCATAGGGGATTCTTCCGCCAGGGTGAAACCCATTTCAGCCTCACCGATAGGGGAAGATTGTGGCTGAACCGAATCTTGATCGATCTTTTCGATGAAATCGATCAGTATCCGCATCCAATCCACTGTGCGTGGCCCTCTGATTGACACCTGGATTTTTCTTGTGGTATGGTTTTCTTAACGGAAAGACGTTAGAGGAGAATACATGTCAGGTCATAGTAAATGGGCCAGTATCAAGCATAAAAAGAGTGCCCAGGATGCAAAGCGCGGGCAAATTTTCACCAAGCTAATCAAAGAAATCAGCATTGCGGCAAAACTGGGGGGAGGGGATCCTGAATCCAACCCAAGACTGCGAACCGCCATCCTGAAAGCGAAAGCGGCAAACATGCCAAAGGACAACATCGACCGGGCCATCAAGAAGGGTACAGGAGAACTGGGCGGGGTGGAGTACACAGAGATGACCTACGAAGCGTACGGTCCGGGGGGGGTAGCGATTCTGATCGATGTGCTGACGGACAACAAGAATCGAACGGCGGCGGATCTCCGATACATCCTGAACCGAGGGGGCGGGAGCCTGGGAGAAACGGGCTGTGTGTCCTATCTATTCAAGCGCAAGGGAATCATCACCTTCGATAAATCCAAGTACACGGAAGATCAAATTCTTGAGGTGGCCATCGAGGCAGGTGCCGAGGATGTGGTGAGTACAGGGGACAATATCGAAGTGACGACGGATCCAGAAGATTTCGAAACAGTACTGAATGCCCTTCACAAGGCCGGATTCGAGGAGACTTCTGCGGAACTTACCAAGGTGCCGGAAGCCTACATCACTCTAGACAAAGAGAAAACTACCAAAGCCCTAAAACTGATCGAACAGTTGGATGACCACGATGACGTGCAGAGTGTCTCCTCCAACCTAGACATTCCCGACGGCTTCACGATGGAAGAATGAACCGGATCCTTGGTTTAGATCCAGGGCTAGCGGAAACCGGATACGGCATCATCGAAGAAAGGGGAGGCAGGTACGTGCATGTGTGCCATGGAGTCATTTCTACCCCTTCTTCGATGGAATTGGGACAACGACTGGACGCCATCTTCAAGCATATCCAGTCCCTCATTCGCACATACCAACCCACGGAAGCTGGAGTAGAGACTCTCTACTTCGCGAAGAATGCCACAAGCGCCATTCCGGTAGCAGAGGCAAGGGGGGTGGCGTTATTAGCCCTCGCTCAGGCAGGTTTGACCATGGGTTCCTATCCCCCCCAGGCCATCAAACAGGCGATCGTGGGACATGGAAAAGCGGAAAAGCATCAGGTGCAGGAACTGGTACGGATCATTCTTGGTCTGGATTCAGTACCGAAGCCCGATCATGCGGCCGATGCATTGGCAGCGGCCATCTGTCATGCCAATACCCGTGGGGGAATGGTCCGTGTATAACAGTATTCAAGGGACTCTCACAGAAAAAGGCGCTACTAAAGTGTTTCTCGAAAACCAGGGAATCGAGTACGAACTGGAAGTATCTTTCAATACCGCCAGTGCCTTACCTGAACTGGGAAGCAAGGTTCGCCTTTACACCTACCTGCACCATCGTGAGGAGGTGATGAAACTCTATGGATTTCTGGAGGAGGCGGAGAGGCGATTGTTCCTGGACCTGTTGAAAGTGGAGGGCATCGGTCCACGGCAGGCACTGCGGATCCTCTCGGGTACTACAGTGGGGGCCTTTCTCCGGATCCTGGAGTCGGAGGATGTGAAAGCCTTGACACGAATTCCCGGTCTAGGGATGAAGACGGCACAGAAGGTACTCCTTTCGTTGAAAGGCAAAATCAGCCTGGAGGAAGAGGCTCTTCCGCGGGAGGAGCGAGACCTGCAGGTGGCGCTGGTTGAGATGGGATTCGAACCTTCCAAAGCTTCCGATGCCCTGCGAAGAGCCCTAAAGGAATGTAGGGAAGAGGGCTTGAGCGGGGAACCCCTCGAGAGGGAGGCCTTTCGCAGGGCTATTATACTGATGAGCGGAACCAACGGATGAAACGGTTGACCGACAGTGCGTTCGATCAGGAAGAAGACGAGAAAGAATCTTCCCTCCGGCCGAAGACACTCGAGGAGTTTCAAGGTCAAGAAGAGATAAAATCCAACCTGTCGGTATTCATTCAGGCGGCCCGGGAACGGAAGGAATCCATCGACCACATTTTCTTGAGCGGTCCGCCGGGATTGGGTAAAACCACCCTCGCGGGAATCGTTGCTTCCGAGATGGGTGCTGAGTTCAAGGTGACCTCGGCGCCCGCATTGGAAAAGCCGAAGGACCTGGCAGGGATTTTAACCACCCTTACTCCGGGTTCTGTGTTCTTCATCGATGAAATCCACCGTTTGAAACCCACCCTGGAAGAGATGCTGTATACTGCCATGGAAGACTACGAGATCGATTGGGTCATCGGTCAGGGACCTTCGGCCCGTTCTATCCGTATTCCCCTACCTCCCTTTACCCTAGTGGGAGCTACTACAAAGGCCGGTCTTGTCTCAGGGCCCCTATACTCCCGCTTCGGTATCTCTATCCGGTTCGACTACTATTCGGTATCCGAACTAGTGCGGATCATCCATCGTTCCAGCGAGATCCTGAAGATCCAGATCGAGCCCGATGCGGCTCAACTCCTGGCCCAGTGTTCCCGGGGTACCCCACGCATCGCCAACCGTCTGCTTCGTCGGATGCGGGATTTTGCCCAGGTGCTTGGCTCCGGTGTGGTGACTCTACCGGTGGTATCCAAAGGGTTGGAGAGGCTCAAGATCGATCATTTCGGACTGGAAAGTCATGACCGGGAAATCCTCCGGGTCATCATTGAACACTATGGAGGCGGACCTGTGGGAGCGGAAACGTTGGCCATCTCGGTGGGAGAGGCAATCGATACCCTGGAAGATTTCTACGAACCCTACCTGATACAGCGGGGTTTCCTCAAACGGACCCCAAGGGGCCGTATGGTCACTCCTTTAGCCTATGAACATCTCGGACTGAAGCGACCGGATCATGAAAACCAGGGAATTCTTTTTTGATCTACCCGAAGAACTGATCGCCCAGTATCCCGTTGCCGAACGGGGGGCTTCCCGCCTACTGGTGGTAGATCGGTCCAAGGGAACCCTCCTCGATAGTACCCTGAGGGAGCTGCCTTCGTTTCTATCTCCCCGTTCCCTCCTCGTGTTCAACGATAGCAAGGTTCGTAAGGCCCGTCTCTATGGATTGGATGCCAGAACGGGAAAGGAACGAGAGTTCCTCTTTCTCCACTCGGAGGATCGAATACGGTGGGAGGTGCTTACCCCCAACGCCCAGCGCTTGAAGGAAGGGAGAGCTTTCGTGTTCCCGGAGTCAAGGGTAGGACGGGTGGAGGTGCCTTTTCCACACGGCAACCGTTGCCTTCGTTTCGACACTCCCCTGGAAGAACAATACTTCGATACCCACGGGAAGGTCCCCCTACCTCCCTATATCCATCGTCCGGCAGAACCTACGGACGAAGAACGGTACCAGACAATCTATGCTCAACACCCCGGTTCGGTTGCGGCTCCTACCGCGGGGCTCCATTTCACCGAAGAGGTACTAAAAGCCCTCGAGGCCAAGGGGATCGAAAGTGTGTTCGTAACCCTCCACGTAGGATTGGGAACCTTCGAACCCATCCGAACGGAGAACATAGAGGATCACAGGATGCATCGGGAGGAGTACGAGGTTTCTCCCCCTGCGGCAGAAAAGATCAATCGAGCCAAGAGAGAGGGAAAGAAGATCGTGGCTATAGGCACTACCTCGGTGCGGGTGCTGGAATCTGCGTTTCTCGGTGGTGAAGTGCGGGCCGGGTCCGGTTCAACGGAACTGTTCATTACACCCGGATACAACTTTAACGTAGTGGATCATCTATTTACCAATTTTCATACCCCCGGTTCTACGCTGCTGGTATTGGTCTCTGCCTTTGCAGGCTCCTCTCTCATCAAGGAAGCGTACCGACACGCCATCCAGCAAAGGTACCGATTTTTTTCCTACGGGGATGCGATGCTGATCCTGTAGGATACAATGCTGATCTTTCATTAGGTAGAGGCCTCTAATAAGTGGAGGCGTCTAATAAGTGGAAGCGTCCATCTCTTTGAAGGCCTTACGTACTCGTTCGACCCGCTTTAGATGTTCCTGGATGAGAGCCTCGTAGTTCAGATCTCCTGATTCGATCCGATGGTTCTCATCCTCCCAGGCCTGGATTTCCTCCAGATGAAGAGAGGAAAGAGCGATGGCTTTCTTCGACCAACTCTTTGCTTCTTCCCAGTAAGGGAGAGCGGAACGGAAGAGAGCTTCTGCCTGGTCCAGGCTTTCCAGGTTCTGCCTCCACCAGGGGGCATTGTAAAAGTAGGCTACCATTTTCTGGTACTTGGATCCCCAGAGAAGGATCTGTTCGATGATCTTGAGGTTCACATGCATCTTGAACAGGTACCTGTACCTTTCCCAGTGACGCTTGTCGGGGATTTTTGCCAGAGCATAGAGGGGATTGGCAAAATCCGCTTTCAAGGCACTCTGGAGGTAGCCAATGTTCTCCGCAATCCGTTCCGGATACTGGTACAGGTGTTGATGGAACAGTTTATAGAACTGTTCCGCGTAGAGAATCTTGTACCCGAAGGAATCCTGTACGTTCCCCAGAAGGAAAAATAGGGATAGGATCCAGACACTAAGGCGTTTCACCATCTCTAGTATCGGAATCTCTCTATAAAGTTCCACACTTCTTCGTGGATTACTTCCATGGGTGCAGATCCATCGAGTATTTTGATCTCCATTCCAGAATGTTCATAGGTGGACAAGACCTTCCGGTACTGTTCGTGGACCTTCCGTTGAAAGGACAGTTCCTCGTAGATCTCCTTGGTTTCTCTAGTCTGGATTCGGTGGATTCCTGTTTCCGGTGGAGTTTCCAAATAGAAGAGGATCCTCGGCAAGGGAAACCTTTCGTTCAATTCTTCGACCTCCCGGTAATCGTTCTCGATGGTCTGGTAGGCCAAAGAAGAAAAGATGTATCGGTCACACAGGACCCAGTGTCCCTTCTCGATCCAGGAAAGGATTCCTCCTTCCCCATAGAGATGCTCGTTCCGGTCCGAAGCGAAGAGAAAGGGCATCGTACTGGGATGAAGGCGATGTTCCCCTTTCAAAACTCTGCGGATGACCTTTCCGATGCAGTTGTCCGTGGGTTCTCCTGTAGCGAAGACTGGAATACCCTCTCGCGCACACCGTTCAGTGAGAAGCCGTATCTGAGTGGTTGTCCCTGAGCCGTCGATTCCTTCGAACACCACGAATCCATCGAGAATCCTTCCTTGATTCCTTGTTCCTATTCTCGCCATGTTGTGGTACAGTTTATCCGGAAAATGGATGGAGGATAAGTAGTCTGTGGCCGCGATACGAGGGGGGAAGGAAAAAATAGTATTCATCAGTGGGATTCTCGTTCTATGCCTTACCCTGATCGTCAGCGTTCCTATGGATCGGATGCTAACACAGTACGCAGAGGATCTAAAAGATAGACTACTCCATCAACTGGAAGACGCCTTCGGAGTAGACATCACCTACAGATCTGTTTCTCCTTCCTTCCTTCGCTCCCTGGAAATTCGCAACTTCACCATCCGGGATCGAAAGGACCCCCGTACCTTTGCACGGATATCCTCCTTGAAGATCCGTTACCGATTGTTCGCTCTTCTTTCGGGGAACCTAGGGGAAGGAATCGAAGAAATCGTACTGGAAGACGCCTACATCGAAACCAACGAAAGTGCCCTCACCAGACTGAAAGAAATTTTTGGGGGAAGGGAAGGATCCCCTTTTCTCGACACGGAAAAAGGACTAGAGAAGGTTCCCCGAGTGGTGGGAAAAGGAGTGCTTGTCAAACTCACCTCCTATTTCGGAACTATAACGGGGAGGGACATGTTTTTTTCCCTTACCCAGGAAGGGGAGACGAAGGTTCTCCAACTCACCTCCAACATTTCCTATCAGGGGATCGAGGATCTCCCATGGAAGGGCCTCCAAACCAGAGTGGAACTTACCTCTCGATTCAAGAATCTTACCGAGTATACAGAATCCACAGTAGTGTTCGAACGGATCGAGACGGATACTTTTCTTCTATCCCGGCAGGCCTTCAAAGTATCTACCGAAGGGACGAAGGTTTTGGTCAAACGACTGGAGGATCGCGTTCCCATCGACCTATCCATTTCGTATGACCCGAGGGAGAAAAGAATCTCTGCCTCTTTTCTCTGTGAAACCTTTTCACCGGAGTCTTTGATCCAGTCTCGAAAGGTTTCCCCCACACTGTTCTGGCTGGATGCAACGGTTTCTGGAAAAGGGGAACTCTCCTATAGCATGGATACAGGGAATCTTTCCTATAGGGGAAAATTCCACGGGATCCTGCCCCATGGTTTTCTACAGACATCCACCTATCTCCGGATGGATTTCAGTGGAAACACCCGGGAGGTTCTGTTTTCCGATCTCTACCTCGAAAATAAATATGGCAGGATCTCTTTTCAAGGGCACCTCCCGTTCCCTGACCTGTTTCCGGAAGGATATCTCACCCTTGAACACTTCACCTACCGTACTCCCTATCCTATCGATGGCTCGGGGAACATTAGGCGGATCGATAGGGGAGTGGAGATTACGGGGCCTTTTCTTTCCTGGGGAAAGGCAGGGTTTCATCAGTACGGGATAGCCCTATACTTGTCCGAAGGGTCCAGGTTCGATATCCGTAGGGCGGAAGCATCTTTTTCCCTTACCCCCGAATCTAAACCGATTCAAGGGTACGCGATTCTTCCCGAGGGTGATCTGGGCCAGATACTCGGAGGAATCACCCTGGTGGATCTTCCCCTCCTCATCAGCGCTCCCCTTCTGGAACAACTGGGAGGGGAAGAAATCCTTAAAACCCTGGAAGATGTTCCGCCTCTTTTGATTTCGGCCCGCTCCTTTTTCCAGATCTCCGGGGAAGGGTGGAAGGTCGACATTCCACACTTCACCCTGCAGGAGGAGGGAAAGGAAGAACATTTCGTGCGGGGCTCCCTGCGGCATAACCCCGATGGAACTTTCCAGATTCCCCACATGGAGTTTCAATGGGATGAGCGGAGAGGGCTTGCTTCGATTCGGGGGAAACGATTGGACCGGTGGATTCTGGAGTTCGATACGGACCTGGAAATGTTCGACAAGGTCTACAGGTTCAGCACCCTTTTGGATCCTGCAGGGTATGTGCACATTACAGGTTCCCATCGATTACAGCTTGAACTTCATTGGGGGCAAGGTGTGGGAGCCTTCGGTTCTCTCTCGGTGGAGAAACTTCCCCTGGAACTACACCCATTACAGGACATCCTCGTAGGCGGTTCCTTGGAGTTCTTCTACTCCTCGAACACTTCCTGGGTGGTAGACCTGAAGAATGTCCACCTATCCCTTTCCCCGGACCTTTTGGGAAGAGCGCTCGATATCACCTTGAACGGTACGATACTTCCTGGACAGGGCACCCTTACCTCCCTTCAGATCAAGGATCCTTTCACCTCACTGGAAGGAAGTGGTGTGCTTGAGTTTTCTTTAGAAGCCCCCCAGGGGAAGGTGCGAACGATACTGTACGGCAAGGCAGAACGAGAACAATACTCCTTCCAGGGAATATACGAGGGAGGGGTCCTATCGGTGGACCTGGAGTTTCTCCATGTTCCCCTTGCCCGGATTTTTCCGCAAGGGAAAATCGGGGGAAGCGTAGAGGGAAGGATCCGAGGGGAGGACATCCTTCGAAGCCGAGAGGTATCGGCAGATTTCCGAGTCGAGGGGGGTAGGTACGAAAGGAGTACCTTCGAGGGGAGATTCTCATTTACCCTTTCCGAAACCCTTGTGGAAGCCCATCGGATAGAACTTACCTACAATGAGTTCCTCTTCCTCCAGGGAAGGGCAAAGGCAGATCTTGGAAAAGGAGAATTGGAATGGTCAACCGATGCAAGGGTCACTCTCTTCAAGAGCCCATTACAAGGTAGAAGCGTGGGAAGATTGACCTTCGACGCGTTCGGCACTTTCCTGGATATTCCCTCCCATGGCTTTTCCCTTCGCAAGGGTGAAAGCTCCTTCACCGTCCTCGATGGAGGAGTACCTAAGGAGTATCGAGAATGGAACATCCAACTGGTGAAGGAAGGAACGCAATTTCTTTTTTCAGGGGGGCCCGATCATGCGATCGAAGGGAGGATCGATACAACGGGATCTTTCGCCCTACAGGTAACGTCTCCCGTACCGATTGCCTTCGAAGCCTCTGGAGTGTTTCTGGAGGAAGGCAAATTTCAGGCTTCTGTCCGGAATATCCTTTTCTCCCTTTCCACCTTCAAACAGTACCTGGACTTTCAGGGATTCCGTATCGATGAGGGGGTGGTGCAGGGAGCTCTATCGATGGAAGGGTTCCTGCAAGATCCCTCCTTCTCGGGGGAACTGACTGTGGACTCCGGCAAGGCCCGTCTCGCCATCGCTCCGGAAGATCTTGGACCCTTTCGGGCGCGTCTCAGTTTCAAAGACAAAACAGTCACCCTGAATCCTGTTACATTGACTACCAGGGGTGGAACCGTACAGGTAGGGGGTTCTTTCGAACTGGAACGATACGAACTGGCCAGTGCTTCGATTTGGGTGGATACAGGCCCCACGGGTGGAGTTCGGATCGATGCCAATTTCAACGGAGTGCTGGTGGATGGGATCGGAAAGGGACGGGTGGTGATCGAGGTACAGGATCAGGAGGTTCGGATCAGCGGGAAGGTGATAGCGTCCAATACGAAGATCACCCTGGGGGAAGAGTTGTTAAGCGAGCAAGCCCCTCCCCCTGTCCAGGATCTACGGCTTTCCGTGGATCTATCGCTCGAAACAGGCAAACTGGTAGAGTTCGTGTGGCCGACGGAAAATTTCCCGATCATCCGTACCTATGCGGCCTTGGGACAGATGCTCCGGATTCAGGTGGATACCCAGAATGGATACTTCCTCGTTCGAGGGAGCATAGGGATTCGGGGAGGACAGGTGTACTATTTCGATCGAATCTTCTATCTGCGGGAAGGAAGGATCGTATTCAACGAACGGGGAGACCGATTCGATCCCATCATCTCCGCTCGGGCGGAGATCCGAGAGAATACCCAGACAGGACTTGTCCGTATCTACCTCGTGGCGGATAACACCCGGTTGAGCCAGTTTTCCCCCCGTTTCGAATCCGATCCGAGTCTTTCGCCTTTGGAAATCTTCACCCTCCTGGGAGGAGGGAACTTGTTAACCCTAGGTACCCAGGAGGCCGTGAACCTCTCTTCCGCTCTGCTTCTCACCAGCGATCTCTTCCTCCAATCGGAAATTATTCGAGCCTTCGAGCGGGACATGAGGAATCGGTTCAATCTGGATCTGTTTTCCATTCGAACCCAGATCTTCCAGAATGTGCTATCCGATGTATTGCAACCCCAGGAAAGCGATCCCATAAATCAGACTGTTCCTTCCCTGGGTAGGTATCTTGATAAAAGCAGCGTTTTTCTGGGAAAATACCTTGGTTCCGATCTGTTCCTGGAGTACCTTATTCAATTGCGGGCAGAAGACCCGTTGACCAGTAACATCCGCAGGTTTGGGGGGATTGGTATCGAATCTGAGGTAGTGTTTGAGTGGAAAACACCATTCTTTACATTGGAGTGGAGCCTTCGCCCGAAAAATCCGGAAGAGCTGTTTATCAGGGACAACACCCTGTCCTTTCGATGGAGATATTCCTACTGAGGAGCTTGTATGAGACGATCCGCCATTCTTGTATCTACTTTGGTGCTAGGTTTATTCGTGAGTTTCCTTCCATGCTTACAGGCTCAAACAGGAGGGAAGGAATGGTACCAGGGGAAACCGATTCGTGATATCGTGATTAAAGGGTTATCCGCCGTTTCCATGAACGAATTGGCGGGAATCGTCGAACCCTACAAAGGAAAGAATTTTTCCGACGATCTTTTCTGGGAATTGCAAAGCAAGCTCTATGCCCTCGATTATTTCGAAATCATTACCCCCAATGCGTTGCCGGGGGATCCCAACCGGAATACCGTAATCATCGAGTTCACCGTAGAGGAACGGCCCGTAGTGGGAGAGATTCAGTTCCGGGGAAACCGAAAGGTACGTACGGGTGATTTGTTGGATGTGGTGTTGATCAAGACGGGAGATATGGTAAACACCTCCAAATTGAAGGTGGACGAGCAGGCAGTTTTGGGGTTGTACCTGGAACGGGGGTTCCCCGATGCCAAGGTCACGGGAAGTATCGAACCGGATCCAAAGAATCCGAAAAAAAGGATCGTGGTATTCACCATTACTGAAGGAAGTCAGACGACCATCCGTTCCATCCGATTCAGCGGAAACAAGACCTACTCGGAGAGCACTCTGAAAAAGGTGATGGAAAGCAAGGAACAGTCCTTTTTCAACAGCGGAGTGTACCAGGAAAAGAAGTTCCAGCAGGATGTACAGGCGGTTGAACGGTACTATAAGGAACGAGGGTTCGTGGATGCAAAGGTGGTGAACGTTACCCGCGAAGTCGAGAGGGATGAGGAAGAGAACCGTACCTATCTGAATCTTACCTTGTACATCAACGAAGGGGACCAGTACACCTACGGGGGAATTACCTTCAAGGGGAACGAGATCTTTTCTACCGAACGGTTGAACGAACTCGTCCGGCAAAAACCCGGTGGGGTTCTGAACATGACGAAGGTGGAGCAGGATTTTCAACGGGTTGCCGACCTGTACTTCGAGAACGGGTACATCTTCAATTCCATCAACCGGGAGATGATCCGGGATGAACAGAAGAAAACGATCTCCTTCGTGATCAATATCGTAGAACGAAACCGCGCCCATATCGAAAACATCATCATCAAGGGCAACAAGAAAACGAAGGACTTCGTCCTGTACCGGGAAATACCCCTGGAAGTGGGGGATGTGTTCAGCAAGAAAAAAGTGGTCGAAGGCTTGCAAAACCTCTACAATCTTCAGTATTTCTCCTCCGTGGTTCCCGAGACACCACAGGGAAGTGCCGATGGGCTGATGGACCTGGTGATCAACGTAGAAGAATCCAGCATGGCCGAAATCATGTTCGGACTGGCCTTTGGAGGTAGCACGGAGTTCCCCATTTCCGGAAATCTGCGGTGGACGGATCGGAACTTCCTGGGACGTGGACAGGTCTTCAGTATCGATTTGACTGCCTCACCCATCGTACAGACCCTCTCCTTCAATTTTCTGGAAAAGTGGCTCTTTGGGAGGCGATGGTCCGGCGGGATAGACTTCACCATCCAGCACAGCAAGAGTTCGGGGATCCCTCAGGATGTGCTGTTCCCCATATTTAGTGGAAACAATCCAGGGGTAGATGCCTTTCCCGATCCATTTACCGGAGAGTACGTGTTTAGTTCCAACGGAAAACCTTTCGGGAGAAAACCCACAGAGGCGGAAATCAAACAGTACAATCTGGTTACCGACTACGAGTACGCGGGAGGGACCACTGCCATCGTTCCGAGTCAGTACAAGATGACCTACGACATCTACAATTTTTCCATCGGATTGAACACGGGTTACCGTTTCCGCACCCCCCTGGGAACGTTAGGCACGGGAACGGGATTCCGAACGACCCTTACCTATCTGGATTACGATCCAGACCTATTCCGGCCCTACCTGTCTACGGACAGGGAAAACCGGGGAGAATGGGTATTCTCCAATGCTCTGTCCCTCTCCCTGTACCTGGACAAGCGTGATTTCTACTTCAATCCTACTTCCGGATACTACCTGAATCAGACGGCAAAGTTCGTGGGAGGGCCCTTGCGAGGGGAAAAGCATTACATCCGCACGGATAGCAAGATCGAGAACTTCATCACCCTCTTGAACGTGAACATCACGGACACGTGGCGTTACCAGTTGGTCCTGGGAGCCCATTCCCAGCTCTCCTTCATATGGCCGCAGTTCTGGGTCCCCTCGGGGTATAACAAGCTCACGGCAGGAACGGCGGATCTGCTTTGGATCGACGGTATGTACATAGCCCGAGGCTGGCCCCGAGAACTGGACAAGCGGACGATCTGGGACAACTGGCTGGAATTGCGGATGCCCTTGGCAGAACGGATCCTCTGGTTCGATATCTTCTTCGATATGGTGGGTAGGTGGAACACTCCCGAGGAGTTCACCAACTTCAAGATTCAAGATTTCCTCTTCGGGTACGGGGCAGGGATCCGATTCTCCATACCCCAGTTTCCCATCCGGTTATACATGGCGAAACGGTTCCGTATCGATGAAGCAGGGAATGTGGACATGCAAACAGGCCCCCTGTTTCGGGATACCCTGGGCTTAGATTTCGTGTTCTCCATTGGGTATGAAATTTTCAATCAGTAGGAGGTTGCACATACCATGCGAAGAGTTGTTTCAGTGTTTTTCTTTCTCCTCCCGTTGGCCCTGACGGGGCAGCAACTAACCACGGTGGGAATCATAGATATCGGGAAGGTGACGATGGCCTTCTATCGAGATTCGCAGGCGGTCCGGGAATTGGAAGAAATGACGAAACGGCTACAGGGAGAACTCGATGCCATCACCGCGGAGATCAACCAGTTGAAGGAACGCCAGCTAGAGGCAGAACGGGCTGGGAACAAAACCCTCTCCCTCCAGTTGGAAGAACAGATTACCAGTAAAACCAACTATCTGCGTGAATACTACCGAATCAAGAACGCCCAGTTGCAGGAGCGAAGAAATCGGCTGGCCGAATCATCCTCGTTCCTGAGTGAGTTGCAGCAGGCCATTGCGTTCGTGGCGGAAGATCAGGGATACAGCGTAATTTTGAAGAGTAGTGATCCAAACCTTGTATGGTGGAGCAAACAGGTAGACATTACCGAACTGGTGATCCAGAGGCTGTTGAAAGCTCAAAAGAGACCCTAGGGATGTCCAAACTCACTCCCATGATGGAGCAGTATAACCGCATCAAACGGAAATACAAGGATGCCATACTGTTCTTCCGTCTGGGAGATTTCTACGAAATGTTCCAGCAGGATGCCAAAGAGGTCAGTTCCCTCTTGGGCCTGACCCTGACCCAAAGGAATGGGGTTCCCATGTGCGGAATCCCCTTCCACGCCTCCCAGGGGTATATTGCTCGACTCCTGAAAGCGGGGAAGAAGATCGCCATCTGTGAGCAGCTACATGTTCCTCCTGCAGGGAAAGGGTTGGCCGACCGGGACGTGGTAGAGGTGATCACCCCGGGCACCGTTACCGATGAAGAGCTTCTGGATCGGGGAGCCAACAACTATCTGGCAGCCCTGGCGGAGGTACAGAAAGGAATCGCCCTCTCCTATGTGGACCTATCTACAGGGGAGTTCGTTGCCACTTTCGTGCCTCCGGAAACGGAAAGAAGACTCGACATCCTCAAGGCTGAGTTCGCCCGATTGGAGTTGAAAGAGATCATCCTTCCTGAATCCCTACTAAACGCCGAGCCGGAAATTCAAGGTTTGATACTGGCGAACCGAGAGATGGTGATCAACGCCCTTCCCGATTGGAGTTTCAATCAGAAAAATTCCTACGAACGATTGTGCCGGCACTTCGGAACACTCGGCCTGAAGGGGTTTGGGTTTACCGAGAAGGATCCAGAAGTGCTGGTAGCGGGAATCGTGATCGAATACCTGGAAGAAAACGCAAAGAACCTCCTGCCTCACATTCGAACCCTTAAACGGTACACCCAACAGGAGTTCCTCCTCCTCGATGAAGCGACCCTTCGTAACCTCGAGTTGGTACAGAATTTACAAGATGGGGGGGATCGATACACCCTGAAAGCTGTATTGGATCATACGAAGACAGCGATGGGGAAACGACTGATCCGGAAATGGATCCTGCAGCCCCTATTGAAGAGGGAAACCATCCTGGAACGTCAGAGTCTCGTGGATCATCTGTACCATGAACAAACCTTGCTACAGAGCCTTCGGTCCATCCTGGGGGAAATTCTAGATCTCGAACGACTGGCTGCCCGCGTTGCCCTGGACAAAGCCCATCCGAAAGATCTGGCTGGGATCCGATCTTCCCTCAAAAGCGCTTTGGGACTGGTAGAGAAACTACCATTCCCTCCCGAACGCGTGGGATTCACTCCAGAGTCTACCTTCACGATACAAAACCTCATACAGTTGTTGGAACGGGGACTGGTGGAGAATCCCCCCATGCAGCTCACCGAAGGGGACCTGATCAAGCAGGGGTACAACGCCGAATTGGATCGGTGGCGGGATCTTCGAAAAAACAGTCAATCTGTACTGGAAGAGTACCTGGAATCCGAAAAGAAAACTTCGGGAATCCAGAACCTGAAAGTTCGGTACAACAAGATCATAGGCTACTTCCTGGAAGTGACCAAATCGAACCTGCCCAACGTGCCTCCCCACTTCATTCGAAGGCAATCCCTCGTGGGGGGGGAAAGGTACACCACCGAACGGCTTATGGAACTGGAATCGCAGCTGGAACACGCGGAGGAGAAGAGCCTTTCCCTGGAAAAAGAACTTTTCCGGGAACTTCGCAACCAGGTAAAGACCGAGTTGCCCGTCATTCAAACCCTGGCCTCGGCAGTGGCCCAGATCGACGGGATCCAATCGTTGGCCTATGCAGCCACCCTGTACGGATACACGAAACCCGAACTGCTGGACTCGAGGGATCTGCATATTCAAGATGGCAGGCACCCCGTGGTGGAACGGTACCTTCCGCCGGGTGAATTCGTTCCCAATTCGTTGACTCTGGAAGGGGATGGCAAGTTCTTTGCCCTGATCACCGGTCCCAACATGGCGGGAAAATCTACCTTCCTTCGCCAGACAGCTCTGATCATGATCATGGCCCAAATGGGAAGTTTCGTTCCGGCAGAGGAGGCCCGTGTCGGGTTGGTGGATCGTATCTTCTGTCGGGTAGGGGCTCAAGACAATCTTGCCCGGGGAGAATCTACCTTTCTCGTGGAAATGAACGAAACCGCCTACATCCTGAGGACGGCTACAGACCGAAGCCTCATCATCATGGACGAGGTGGGTAGGGGAACGGGGACAAAGGATGGGTTAGCGATTGCCTGGGCCGTGATGGAGTACCTTCTGGAAATCATCCGGGCGAAGACCCTCTTTGCCACCCATTACCATGAATTGACGGCTTTGAATCATCCCCGGATGAAGAACCTTTCCATGTCCATCCGGGAAGAGGGGACGAATATCGTGTTCCTCAAGAAGGTACAGGAGGGTCCTTCCAGTAATTCCTATGGAATCCACGTAGCCCGGTTGGCAGGACTCCCTCCGATTATCCTGGAGAGAGCTAATGGGATTCTCTCCCAATTGGCAGGTACGAATCCGGAAGAACCTTCCTCCCTCCCGATCCCACCCCGCGCTCCCTCCGTTACAACCCTCCAGCCTGAAGTTTCTCTCCTTTTCCTTTTGGAACGAGAAGTTCGCACCTTCCCCATCGAGACAAGTACCCCCCTGGATGCGTTGAACTTCATAGCCCGGTGGAAGAAACGTTTCTCCGGCGAAAAAGCTCCCTCGGGCAAGAAAAAAATCTCATCCTCCGCTGAATCACAGACACCTTTTCTTCTGTAATACACAATGTGAAGGTTCCGATCCTGGACATCCTATGCCCCGAGCGGTGTGTTCTCTGCGGCCAGTGGATCCAGGAGGAAACTCGAAGGGGAGATTACCCCCTCTGTAAGGGATGCAAAAGTCTCTTTCGGTCCACCGAGGAACAGAGGTGTAAGGTATGCTCCATGGAACTCACCTCCGAGGAAGGAATCTGCATGGAATGCCGGGGGAGGAGTTTCTCCTTTGAACGGAATGTATCCCTTTTCCCTTACCGAGCTCATGTGAAGGAGGCGATCCTAGCGTATAAATCCAATGGATTCCAAAGGCTGGGCCTGTTCTTTGCCGAACTCCTCCTTCCCCTATGGGAAGAATACTTTCCCCGACTTCCCCTTCTTCCCGTACCTCCTCGTCCTGAGGGATTGAAAGTCCGAGGGTTCGACCCCGTTGGACTGATCTGCAGGGAACTTTCGCGGCTAGGCCCCGTACAGGTAGTCCCCCTGCTGGGTCGATCAAAGGGTACGAAGGAACAGAAGCTCTTGAGCAAACAACAGAGGGAGGAAAACCTAAAGAAGGCCTTTTTCATGAAGCAGGAAATACTGGAACGTTTCTTTACGGAAGGTAAGGTTCCCCCATCGGTGGTGCTTCTGGACGATGTGTTCACTACGGGGGCTACGCTAAATCGATGTGCAGAAGTGCTTAAGGGAGCAGGCGTACAGGAAGTATATGGGCTCACCCTTGCCCGTGATTGAATATTGACATTCTTTCGTGCAATTGGTATGTTTCTTTTAGACAGTATTGGGCATCTAGGAAGAAGAGTCGCCATGTCGACTCTTTTTTTATATCTAGCGGTTAAGGAAAAATAGGATGAGGGACCTGGATAGACAGATACTGGAAGATGTAGAACCCGTTCTGGAGGGAATGGGGTACTTTGCCGTAGAGGTCCGAACGGTTATGCAGAAATCAGGTCCGAGGGTGTATGTAGTGATCACGAAAAAGGGTGGGGTCAGTATCGATGACACCGCAGAGGTCCTCCAGATCCTGAAACCCAGGATACAGCTCTTGCTGGATACCCAGGACGTGTATTTAGAGGTTTCCTCCCCAGGTATCGATAGGGTGTTGAAAGATTCCCGCGAGTACCGGGCCTTTATCGGAAGAGGAGTCAAACTCCTCAGGGAAGGACAGAAAGAATGGATCGGGGGAGTGATCGATTCTGTAGAGAAAGATCTCCTTCATCTTAGGAAGGATGCACGGGACATCGTTATCCCCCTGAAAGAGATAAAGAAGGCAAAGCTTGATGATACAGAGGAGGTGCATGGAGTATATGGCATCTGATCTTGCCGATGCGATTCGCATGCTGGTCCAGGAAAAGGGAATTTCGGAAGAACTGGTGTTGAAAACCATCGAGGATTTCTTGCTGGCTGCATACAAGAAAAAATTCGGAACCATGGAGAACGCCGTCGTGCGCTTCAGCGAGGATGGTTCCGAGGTGACTGTCTTTGCCAGAAAACGAATCGTGAACGACGACGAAGTAGAGGATCCCGTATTGGAGATAGGTATCTCTGAAGCGAGAGAACTGGCCGAAGATTGTGAGATTGGGGATGAACTGTTGATCGAAATCAGCCCGAAAGAATTCGACCGAATGGCGGTGCAAACCGCCAAGCAGAAGGCACGGCAAACCCTGCGGGAGATACAGAAGGACACTCTGTATTCGGAGTTCAAGGACAAAGTGGGAGAGATGATCATCGGGTACTATCAGAGGGAGAGGAACGGGAATATCTACGTGGATCTGGGAAAAACGGAAGGGATCCTGCCGAAAAAGTACCAATCCCCTCGAGAGACGTACCGTCCCAACGACCGCATCAAGGCTCTCATCTATGAGGTAAACAAGACTCCTACGGGGCTTCAGATCGTCCTCTCCCGTACCCATACGGAATTCGTGAAACGAATCTTCGAACTGGAAGTCCCTGAGATCTACGACAAGACAGTGGAAATCTACAAGATCGTTCGCGAACCCGGCTACCGAACGAAGATCGCAGTGTATTCCACCCGGGAAGATGTGGATCCTGTGGGGGCCTGCGTGGGATTGAAGGGAGTACGGATCCAGGCCATCGTACGGGAACTGGAGGGGGAAAAGGTAGACATCTTGAAGTACGATACCGATCCCCGGGTATTCATTCGCAATGCCCTATCTCCCGCAGAGGTTTCCCAGGTGATCATTCTGGACGAAGGGAAGCGGCAAGCCCTGGCAGTGGTACCGGACAGCCAGTTATCCCTTGCGATCGGGAAGCAGGGGATGAACGTTCGGCTGGCCAATCGTCTGGTGGATTGGACCATCGACGTCAAAACAGAGTCGCAGTTTGCCGAAATGGACATCTCCGCAGAAACCAAGAAGGCAGTATCCGCTCTCTTCGGTGAAATTGGGGAGACGGTGGAGGAGGAAGAAGAAATCTCCTACATTTCCGAACTTCCCAATATTCCTGCTCCCATCGTGGAAAAACTGAAATCCCACAATGTGGAGTTGATCGAAGACCTGATCGAACTGAGCAACGAAGAACTTCTCAAGATGGGACTTACTAGCGAGGAGATTCATACCTTGCGGAGTATTTTGGCCGAAACCATCGAAATCGTGCAGGAAGAACCTGATAAGCCCCAGGAGGCCGAAAAATCTCCGTCAGAGGCAACCGAAGGAGAAGAGACCTACCAATGTCCCGAGTGCGGGGCTACCATTACCTTGGACATGACGACTTGCCCAAATTGTGGAGTTGGTTTAAGTTTTGAGATCGAAGAAGAGGGACAGCAAGAATAGATATGACAGAAGAACAGGACAAACAGAAACCGAAGATCGCTCTGATCAAACACAAAAAGGAAGATCCACCTCCCGCTCCACCTCCAACCCAGGAAACCACCAAAAAGAAGGTAGTGGTGGTGAAGAAGAAGGTAGTGGTGAAGGCTGCACCCTCCGTACCAAGTACTCCCGGGCATCAGGAACAGGTTCCCGTATCGAAACCCGCGGAAATTCCTCAAGGGGAACCAGAGAAAGTAGAAGCAACTGCTTCTGCCGAAACTCTCCAGAGAGAACCTATTGCTGAGGAAAAGCCGGTAGTGGAAACGCCTTCGCCCCAGACTATAGAACCCGAAGGGGTTCCACAACCGAAGAGGGAACAGGCGCCTGTAACGTCTGTGGCGGAACAGGCACAGGAAGGTAGAGCGAAATCGGAGGTGATCCCTCCCTCTCCCCTTCCTCCGAGGCACCCACAGTCTTTTCCCACCAAGCGACCGACCCAGGAACCTCCCACCTCCTATCGGGGGCAGGGAAGACCTGGTTCATCACCTTCTTCCTATGGGGAGAGGGGAGGGGATCGTACAACCCGTTTTGGTGCGCCGGGAGGCTCGAGATCAACAACGTATTCCCGCACAGGAGGAAGAGCGGGAGTCGTAGGTGGAAGGCCCGTGAATCCGCCTGCAAAACCCCTCACGCCGCCTCCTGCAGTTCCTACGGAAGAGAATAAAGGCGCCAGTAAGAAGGTCTTCAAGACAAAGAAGAAAGAGTTCGGCAAGCACGAAAAAATCCAAGAAAAAGAGATTCAGCTCAAGAAGAAAACAGTTACCAGAACCAACCCGGTTCCCAAATCGATCGATATCATGGAAGTGATCACCGTGTCCGAGTTGGCTCGTAAGATGAATCTCAAAGCTTCCGAGTTGATTGCAAAGCTGATGTCCATGGGAATGATGGTTACCATCAACCAACAGATCGACGCGGAGACGGCTGCGATTCTTGCGGCGGAGTACGATTGTAAGGTGAACATCGTTTCCCTCTACGACGAGACGGTGATTCACACGAAAGAAGATCGGGAAGAAGATCTGCAGAAACGGCCTCCCATCGTTACCATCATGGGACATGTGGATCATGGGAAGACCAAACTCCTCGACGCCATTCGAACCTCCAACGTAGCGGAAGGGGAGTATGGGGGGATCACCCAGCACATCGGTGCGTACATGGTAGAGGTGGGAGAGGAAAAGATCACCTTCCTGGATACGCCTGGGCATGAGGCTTTTTCCATGATGCGGGCACGGGGAGCCCAGATCACAGACATCGTAGTACTGGTGGTGGCTGCCAATGATGGGGTGATGCCCCAGACGGTGGAGGCCATCAACCATGCGAAAGAGGCGAAAGTACCGATCATCGTGGCCATCAACAAGATCGATTTGCCTGATGCGAACCCGGAACGGGTAAAAAAGCAACTCTCAGAATACGACCTGATACCGGAAGAGTGGGGGGGGAAAACCCTCTATGTGAACGTTTCGGCTTTGAAAAAGATCGGAATCCAGGAGTTGCTGGAGACCATCCTTCTGCAGGCAGCGATGATGGACCTGAAGGCAAACTACAACTGCCCGGCAGAAGGGAAAGTCGTGGAATCGAAGATCGACCATGGCCGAGGAATCGTGGCTACCATCCTTATCCAGAGGGGAACCCTAAAGGTAGGTGATACCTTCGTAGCCGGTATCTATCCTGGAAAAGTACGGGCTATCTTCAACGACCGGGGGGCCAAACTGGAAGAGGCTACTCCCAGCATGCCCGTGGAGGTACTGGGTTTCACCGGTATCCCTGATGCGGGAGATCCCTTCCAGGTAACCGAGAACGAAAAAATCGCCCGCCAGATCGGGGACAAACGGCAAGAGTTGAAAAAGATGGAGGAAGCCCGGAACCTGAAACGGATCACCCTGGACAACCTGTACGAAAGCATCAAGGAAGGAGAAGTCCAGGAGCTCAAGGTGATCATCAAAGGAGACGTTCACGGCTCAGTGGAAGCCTTGAAGAGTGCATTGGAAAAACTCAGCACACCGGAGATCCGTCTTTCCGTGATCCATGCTTCGGCGGGAGCGATAAACGAAGGAGACGTGCGCCTGGCTAGCGCCTCCAATGCGATCATTATCGGATTCCACGTCCGACCCACCCCGAAGGCACAGCAGTTAGCCGAAGAGGAAAAGGTTGAAATCCGCAAGTACAACATCATCTACGATGCGGTGGACGATATCCGGGCAGCCATGGAAGGACTCCTGAAACCCGAACTGAAAGAAGAAACTCTAGGTACTGTGGAAGTCCGAGAGGTATTCAAAGTACCCAAGGTGGGTACAGTAGCGGGTTGCTATGTGGTTTCCGGAAAGATCCGCAGGAATGCGCAAGTTCACATCATTCGTGAAGGAATCGAGATCTACACGGGAAAAATCGCTTCGTTGAAACGTTTCAAAGAGGACGTTCGCGAGGTGGAAGCCGGATACGAGTGCGGTGTTTCCATCGAAAACTACCAAGATATTCGGGTGGGGGATCAGTTAGAAGCGTTCGAAGTCAAAGAGTATGCGAAAAAATTAGGGGAAGGGTAGGATGGAATCACATCGTCTTCAACGAGTTGGGAACCTCCTTCGGAACGAGATCAGTGCGATGATCTCCAGGAAGGAAATCAAGGATCCAAGGGTTTCCACACTGGTGACGGTTACCCATGTTACAGTATCGAAGGATCTGTCCTATGCCAAAATTTACGTTTCCTCTGTAGAAGGACCGGATAAACTGTCTGAGGCTGTCTCAGGGCTGAACCATGCGGCAGGCTTCATTCAAGGTTGCATCGGCAAAAGGATTCGTCTACGAACCACCCCGAAACTCTCCTTCATCGAAGACCACTCGATCGATGAAGGGTTCCGGGTATTGCAGAAGATCAAGGAAACGTTATCCTGATGAGTTCTGTGGATGGTATCCTTCTTCTCCATAAACCCGAAGGAGTTACCTCCTTCGAAGTGCTTCAATCTGTAAAAACCCGGTTTCATACCCAAAAGGTGGGTCATACAGGCACCCTCGATCGATTTGCCAGGGGATTGCTCGTGGTGGTGGTGGGGAGTTATACAAGACTAGTGGATCTCCTGCAGGATTTCGAAAAAGAATACCTGGGGACACTAGAGTTCGGTAAGGAAACGGATACCCTGGATCCCGAAGGAAGGGTCGTGGCGGATGGCCCCATCCCCACCCTGGAGGAGATCAACGCGCAGATTCCTTCTTTTCTAGGGACCATCTCACAAACACCTCCTTCCTATTCCGCTGTTCATGTGGGTGGAGAACGGGCGTATCGGATGGCCCGAAGAGGGGTAACGGTGGAGCCTCCTCCTCGCCTGGTAGAAATTCGTTCCATCCAGATCGAGAACTTTAAGCCGCCGTACCTTACCCTGCGGGTAGTTTGTAGCAAGGGAACCTACATTCGATCCCTTGCGCGGGATCTGGGGAGAAAGTGCGGCTCCGTTGCCTACCTCAAGGAATTGACTCGTCTTCGAATCGGAACCTTCCAGTTGAAAGATGCGGTACTTCCTTCAGAGTTGGAGAAAGAGTCGAGGATCCTTACGGGTGTAGAGGTATTGTCCCGCCTGTTTCCCAGTCGGGTGTTACCTGCCTCTCCCTCCTCTGGAATTCTAGAGGGTAAACCCTTGCACCCATCTCTCTTTAAGGGTGTACACTTTCAGGAAGGCCCCTATATACTGGTATCCCCGGAGAAAGGGGATCTATTGGCCTGTATGCAGTATAAGGCGGGAAAACTCTCCTATCGATTCGTGGTTTCCCAGAAGCATCTATGAACCTTCTAGACTGGAATGTATTCTTACAATCCCCAAAGGTCTCCCCTGGCCCTGTAGCCCTAAGTATAGGGGTGTTCGATGGTCTACATCGGGGGCATCAGGTCTTGATTAGGGAAATCTGTTCCCAGGTAGACCTTTGCCCATGGGTAATCACTTTCCATCCCCATCCTGTACGGGTTCTTCGACCCCAGGAGTACCCAGGTGATATCATGACCAAGCGTCAGAAAGTGCATGGGTTGACCGCTCTGGGACTGGATACAACGGTGATGATTGACTTTTCCTTGGAATTCGGTAAACTAAAGGGGACGGAATTCTTGTCATTTGTCCAGAATGTCGTGGATGTTCGGTTTATCGCTGTAGGAGAAAACTTTCACTGCGGATACAACATGGACACCAGTGCCTGGAGAATGAAGGAACTGCTGGAACCGAAGGGAATCAAGGTACAGATCCTTCCATCCATCTATCGGGGGGGAGAAGTCGTCAGCAGTACCCGGATACGGAATGCGATTCTGGAAGGAGATATGTACACCGCGATGGATCTGTTGGGACATCCCTTCGAATTGGATCTGACCGATCTTCCCGTCTATACAGAAGAAGGGAGATCCCTTCTTAGCCGAAAAGACGTCACGCAGGTGCTTCCTAAACAGGGCACTTTCTCGGTGCAGTACTGGTTCCAGGGAGAAAAACAGAAGGGGATTCTTGAAATTGACGAGAAATTCCTAAGTTGGCATTCAAATGGCTCTGTTGATGCCATAACTTTTACATAAAACAGAAGGAGAATTGTATGCCCTTAAGTCGGGAAGAAGTAGCTGCCGTTGTAAAAGAGTTCGGGGCTAACGAAAAGGACACCGGTCGAACAGAAGTACAGATTGCGCTGTTGACGCGAAACATCGAAAAACTCACCGAACATCTCAAGGTCTTCAAAAAGGACCATGCCTCCCGTCGAGGCCTACTAAAAATGGTTGGGCAGAGACGAAGGCTTCTGAAATACCTGAAGAGGACCGATCTGGAAAAATACCGGGCCCTCATCGAAAAACTCAATCTACGAAAATAACAAACAAAGAAGGATGATCAATGATTCAAAAGGTTTCATTACGTATGGGAGACACGGACCTTACCCTAGAAACGGGTAGAATGGCAAAACAGGCCAATGGAGCCGTGTTCGCTACCTATGGGGGGACAGCGGTTCTGTCTACCGTGTGCTGTTCCGACAAAGACGTGGAGGGGTTGGATTACGTTCCCCTCTCGGTAGATTATAACGAAAAGTACTACGCGGCGGGGAAGATTCCGGGGGGCTTCCTGAAAAGGGAGGGACGGCCTAGGGATAAAGAAATCCTCGTATCCCGTTTGATCGATCGCCCCATGCGGCCATTGTTCAGTAAACAATTCAAACGGGAAATTCAGATCGTTCCTACCACCATTTCGGCAGACCAAGTAAATCCGCCGGACGTACTGGCTATCGTTGCCTCTTCGGCAGCGGTGGTCATCTCCGATATCCCCTTCAATGGCCCCGTAGGAGCCGTCCGGGTGTGCGCCGTGGGGAACGACCTGGTAGTGAATCCCACCTACGATCAAATTGCTAATGCGAAGCTCGATATCGTAGTGGCAGGCACCAAGGAAGGGATTACCATGGTGGAGGGGGGCGCAGGGGAAGTTTCAGAGGATCTTCTCATCGCAGCCTTGGACAAAGCGCAGGAGAGTATCGTTCGGCTCTGCGACCTGCAACTCCAACTACGGGAGCTAGCAGGTAAAGAGAAGCTCCCCTTAAGCTCGGAAGCTGAAGCCGTGCTTTCGAATCGGGAAGAGATCTGGAACTATGCTTATCCGAAGATGGAGGAGGCGTGTTTCGTAAAGGGAAAACACAACCGTTCTGCCGCGGTGAAACAGGTGCAGCGCGCTACTTTCGAGAAATTCAAGGACACGATTCCTGAAACCCATATGAAAGCCTTCGAGGCATTGATGGAGGAATTGGAGTACCGAATCGTTCGCAAGTCCATCATCGAGCGGAAAATCCGAACCGATGGCAGGGGACCAGAAGATATCAGACCCATCTCCTGCGAAGTGTCTGTCCTTCCCCGAACCCACGGTTCAGCCCTATTCACCCGGGGGGAAACTCAGGCGCTGGCGGTTACTACCCTAGGAACCGTATTCGATGAGCAAATCATGGACGATATCGAGGGGGACAAGAGGGAAAACTTCCTTCTTCATTACAACTTTCCTCCCTATTCGGTAGGTGAAACAGGAAGGCTGGCTACAGGGAGAAGGGAAATCGGGCACGGGCATCTGGCGTACCGAGCTCTCAATGCAGTGCTTCCTGAAAAGGAAGTGTTTCCCTATACGATTCGTGTGGTATCGGAAGTACTGGAGTCCAACGGTTCTTCCTCCATGGCCACCGTGTGTGGAGGTACTCTGTCCCTTCTGGATGCGGGGGTGCCCCTTAAAGCACCGGTAGCTGGAATCGCCATGGGATTGGTGAAGGAAGGGGATACCACCGTTGTGTTGAGCGATATCCTGGGTGAGGAAGATCATCTGGGTGACATGGATTTCAAGGTTGCGGGTACGGAAAAGGGAATCACGGCCTTTCAGATGGACATCAAAATTTCCGGTGTCAGCATGGATATCATGCGTACGGCCCTCGAACAAGCCCGCAAGGGAAGACTCTATATCCTCGATATCATGAAAAAGACAGTAAGCGCTCCTGCTCCCCTCTCCGAGTATGCTCCTCGCATCATCTCCTTCAAGATCGACCCGGAAAAAATCGGAGCGGTGATCGGAACCGCAGGCAAGACGATCAAGAGTCTTTCGGAACGGTTCGATGTGACCATCAATATCGAGAACGATGGAACCGTAACGATCTACAGCAAAACGAAAAAGGGGAGCGAGGAGGCCAGGGAGACCATCGAGAAGATGCTGGAAGAACCCGAGGTAGGGAAAGTGTACAAGGGGATTGTCCGGCGAATCGTAGATTTTGGTGCCTTTATCGAGTTCCTGCCCGGAAGGGAAGGTCTCTGCCATATTTCCAAGATGTCAACCAAGAGGATCAATTCGGTGAACGATGTCCTATCCCTCAACCAGGAAGTGATGGTAAAGATCATCGAAATCGACAAAATGGGACGGATCAATTTAAGCCTTCTCCTGGACTCTCCCAGAACGGAGACGGTGAAGAAACCGATGGGGAAGTGAGGAATGGAACGCATACGGGTAGAATACCTTGGGGAAAGCGGTTCTGTGCCGCAGTACGCGAGTGCGCATGCGGCCGGGGCAGACCTGAAGGCTTTCCTACCCGCTCCCCTTACCTTACCTCCCGGTTCGACTGCTCTTGTGCCTACGGGCTTGCAAATCGCGATTCCCCGGGGGTACGAAGGGCAGGTACGTCCTAGATCGGGGCTCGCCTTGAAGCACGGTCTCACTATTCTGAATACTCCCGGCACCATAGACTCGGACTATAGGGGTGAAGTGAAAGTACTCTTGATCAATTTGGGGCATGAACCTGTCACCATCCATCCGGGTGACCGGATAGCGCAGATCGTGTTTGCACCGGTGGTACAGGCAGAGTTTGTAAGTGCTCGAGAGCTTCCCCCTTCTGACCGAGGAAGTGGAGGATTTGGATCTACGGGGTGAGTAGTCGAACCTACCGTAAAATCTATGGGTACATCGGTGCCGAGTTCATCTTTTCCACCTTTACGGCTTTTCTGTTCTTTTTCTGCGTATTCTTCATCAATCAACTCTTGCTTTTGGCTGAAGAGATCTTGGCGAAAAAAGTGCCTTTCCTCGATGTGGCACGACTGATCCTCTATTCCCTTCCCGCTATCGTGGCCTTCTCCGCCCCTTTCTCCGCTTTGGTAGGATGCTTGATGGCTGTGGGGAAATTTGCCTCTTCCAACGAGATCATAGCCTTCAAAGCATCAGGAATTCCTCAAATTCGGCTGTTTATCCCCATCTTTTTCCTGGGAGGAATCTTTGCGCTCCTTTCCTTTGCGGTGAACGATTATTTCTTGCCCTGGGGAACGGTAAATTTTACCAAGTTGTATCGAAAACTTCTCTATACGCATCCCGAATTGGAACTCGAAAGCTACTCCATAAAGAATTACCAGGACAGTATCCTCACCAACGGTCCTGTATCCTCCGAAGGGATTCAGCAGATTCTCATCCTGGACAAAGATCCAGATGGAGCCAAGCGTATCATTTCCTCCGAAAAAGGGTACCTGGACAAATCGATCCCCGGTGTGGTCCAGCTCGTTCTTCAGGGGGTTTCAATCCTTTCCGTGGGAGGCAGGGAGAAGGAACGGTACACCTATTCCTTTGCAGAACAGATGTCCTACAACATCCTTTTGAAAAACATTTCCATTTCCTTTCGGGGACTGGGCCCCAGAGAGATGAGTTCTTATGATGTATACAAAGAAATACAAAAGAAATTGAAAGATGTAAACGAAAAGATACATGAACAGCGTAGGCGCATCCAATCTCTCCGGTTTCAGTATGTGGAGGAGTACAATGCAGGGGTTAGAGAGATTCTACAGACTCCCTCTGCCTTTGTAAGGGTGCGGGAAAACCTATCTCGACTATCCCAGCAGATCGAACAAGAGAAAACCAGGTCCATACAGGATCGATCCCTCCAGTTGTACTTGATCGAATTCTACAAGAAATTTTCCATCCCTGCGGGTTGTATTTTTTTCATCATCTTCGCGTTTCCCACTGCCCTTTTCACCAAACGGAGCGGGAAAGTGGTGGGATTCGGGTTGGGCTTGCTAGTTTCCATTTTCTACTGGGGAATGCTCGTGGCAGGGCAAACTTTGGGTGTACGGACGTTCTTTTCCCCTTTCCTCTCCATGTGGATCCCCAATTTCGTGATCTTGTTCCTGGGCTTCGTATCCTTTCTAGTGGGCAGACATCGATAGGATCATCGTGAGGAGGACACAGATGGGCAGACTGCATCGACTTCTCATCCAGGAGTTTTTTCCTGTTTTTCTTACCAGTCTCCTTTTCTTTATCATGATCCTCGAGATGGTGGATCTCTTCGCCAATCTCTGGCGGTACCTGAACCAGGAGGTTCCCTTCTCTGCCATTGCAACGATACAGGGACTGTATCTTCCCAAATGTGTTTCCTATGCCATTCCCATCGCTCTTCTGTTCAGTGTCGCGTATACCCTGGGGGATTTTCACGGGAAGAACCAGTTGATCGCTGTACTGGGTGCGGGAATCTCCCTGTTCAGGTTCATTCTTCCCCTTCTCGTACTGGGAGGACTCCTTTCCGTGTTCGGCTTTTTCTTTCAAGAGCACCTGGTGATCGACACCTACAAGGCAAAGAACGAGCTTTTTCGAAGTGTACTGAATACCAGCACAACCTTCAGCAATGCCAACGTTACCATCCTCGGGGACGATGTGGGTACCGTGTACCATGCGGAGTACTATGACGACGAGAAACGAACCCTTATAGGACTCCTGGTAGCGCAACGGGATTCCAAGGGGAACCTTATAGCCAGAATCGATGCGGAATCAGCGGAATGGAGGGGATCTTTTTGGGAACTACGTAACGCCCGAATCCTTTCCAAAGTGGGGGAGGATTTTGCAGAGGAAAAGATCTCGATCTATCCGGCTATGACCCTCACCACACCTCCCTTACGATTCCGCAAGATGACAAAAACAGTGGACGAAATGCGCCTTTCCCAGGCCCGGGAATGGATCGAATCCCTCAGAAAAGCCGGTCTTCCCTACAGGGAAACCTTGACCGAATACTACAAACGGTTTAGTTTTGCCGCAACTCCCCTGGTAGTGTCCGTGTTTGCAGGATTGGCGGGAGCCATGTTTCGGAAGAATATCCTGCTCATGAGCCTTTTGGTAAGTCTGGTTCTTTCGGTGGTGTACTACGTGATCCAGATGATGATGGTCCTCCTGGCGAAGCTGGGATACATCGCTCCCCTTTTGGGTGCCTGGTCTGCCTTTATCCTGTTCCTTTTGGGAAGCATCGTATGGATTCGGGTCGCCCGTATGTGATGGCTTGAATGGAAGTAGGGAGGTAGGGGGTGAGTCTGGAAGAAAAATCCGGAGGAGTGGAGTTGTTTCAGGTAACAGCCCAGGATCCCGAAGGGAAAGCCCGGTGCGGAGTGTTACACCTTCCCCATGGTCCTGTGGAAACTCCCGTATTCATGCCTGTGGGTACCCATGGCACGGTAAAAGCGATGATCCACGAGGAACTGGAAGAGATCGGCTTTTCCCTCATTCTGGGGAACACCTACCATCTGTACCTGCGCCCCGGGATGGAGGTGCTCAAACATTTCAAAGGACTCCATGGGTTTACCCGTTGGAGAGGGAACATCCTTACCGATTCAGGGGGGTTTCAGGTATTTTCGTTGACCCCCTTTCGAAAGATCACGAAGGACGGGGTAACGTTTCGCTCTCACATCGATGGTTCTTCCCACTTCCTTACCCCCGAACTGGTGGTGGAGGTACAACGAGTCTTTGGTAGCGATGTGCTGATGCCGTTGGATGTGTGTACACCCTTCGGGATTACCTACAGGGAAGCCTTGAAAGCGGTAGATCTCACTACGGAATGGGCTATACGTAGCAAGAAGACGTGGGAAGCCACGAGGGATCAGAGCAGGGGAATCCTGTTCGGTATCGTGCAGGGGAACTTTTTCCCGGACCTGCGGACAAAAAGCGCGGAAGCCATTCTCGAGCTCGACCTGCCCGGGATAGCCATCGGTGGGCTTTCCGTGGGAGAACCCTTCGAAACCTTTCTGGAACTTCTCTCCCATACGGTTCGACTCTTGCCTTTCTCCAAGCCGCGGTATCTCATGGGGATCGGTACGCCGGAGTTCATTCTGGAAGCGGTGGATCAGGGAATCGATATGTTCGATTGCGTATTCCCCACCCGCATCGCCCGCAACGGCACAGCCTTTACCCGTTCCGGGAGAATTGCCCTAAAGCGGGAGGCCTTCACTTTCTCGGAGGAACCCCTGGAACCCTCCTGCACGTGCAAGGTGTGTAAACGGTATTCTCGCGGTTACATACGGCACCTTTTCAAAGCCGGGGAAATTTCAGGCCCCGTATTGCTTACCTATCATAACCTGCATTTTCTGAACCAACTGGTCCAACAGATCCGTTCTGCCATTCGATCGGGGACCTTTCAATCCTTCAAGAAAGAGTTCCTTTCCCAATGGGCCTCTCCCCTGTACAAGGCCGAGCCTTCCATGGAAGAGTTCCCGGAAGAGAAACCCTTTCTCAAGGAGACAACCGGATAAGGAGAGACAAGGATGGAAGAACCTTCTATGCAGCGCAGCACCGTATCTACCATCGTCGTGATGGTATGTACCTTCCTCTCCCGGCTGTTCGGTTTCGTTAGGATCGCTGTGGTGGGTGCGATCTTTGGAGCCAGCGGGGAGGCGGATGTGTTGAATGCGGTATTCACCATTCCCAACAACCTCCGAAAACTCATGGCCGAAGGAGCCCTTTCTTCGGCATTCATTCCTGTTCTTTCGAAAACCATCGTCCAGAACCCGAAAGACACACGTAAAATCGTAGCCAACATCCTGACCTTCCAGGGATTGGTTCTGATCCCCCTCCTGATCCTTTCAGTGGTGTTTGCCTATCCTATCGTGAAACTCCTCCTTGACTTTCCCGAGATGGATCGGATCCTGTTGGCCGAAAGGCTCTTTCGCTGGATGATCCACTATCTGCTCCTGGTAAGCATCTCCGCGGTACTGATGGGGATTCTGAATGCCCATCACAGGTTCCTGGTTCCTGCCGTTACACCCATCCTCTTTTCCCTATTTGTCATCTCTTCGGTTCTCCTTCTCTGGAAACAACTGGGGGTTTTTTCCATGGTGGTGGGAGTATTGGGAGGGGGAATCGCTCAGGTGCTCTTCCAACTGCCCCAATTCTTTGCCCATGGGTACACGCTGAAACCGGATTTCCAGTTCGACAATCCACCGTTTCGCCAGATACTCAAGCAATGGGCTCCTGTGGTCCTGACCGCATCGATCTATACGGTAAACGAGCAGATCGCGATCCGCTTTGCCACTGCCCTGGAAGATGGAAGTACCTCTGCCATGAGCAACGCTCTGGTGTTCTGGCAATTACCCTTTGGGATCTTTTCCGCTTCCATCACCACGGTACTGTTCCCGAGGATGAGTCGACAGGCCGGATCCTCGGACTTTCTGGGGGTACGACGAACCGTGGAGTACGGGTTCCAATACCTCATCATCCTGCTGATTCCCTCGGCTTTGATTCTTACCCTTCTAGGGAAAGAGGTGATCGCCGTAGCGATGCAACGAAGGAATTTTACCTCCTTCCACACCCTTCTTACCTACAGAGTTCTCGTTGGATTCAATGTGGGACTGTTATCCGTGGGAGCCTTCAACTTCTTCCAGCGGTTTTTCTACTCTCTCGACGATTACAAGACCCCCCTCCTTACGGCTTTGTTCGTCTGTGGTCTGGACGTCGTACTGTCGCTGATCCTGAAGGAAACTGCCCTGCGGGTCTCGGGCCTTGCCTATGCCAATTCCATCGCATTTACCTTAGGTCTAATAGCCATGTACGTAAAGACCGATAGAAAGATTGGCCCCCTTAATCTAAAGGGAATCCTCTTTACCCTCGGGAAGGTGGTAGTAGCGTGCATTCCGGTGACTGTACTTTGTTTGGGGGCGAAAGCGCGTATGGGGGAACTCTGGCAAGAGGGGAGTAGCCTCCGGGGATTGGGATTCCTTCTTCTAACGGGATTGGGAGCGGGGGGACTGTTATGGGGGATGTACATGCTACTTGGAATCGATCTCTTTCGTTTTGGAAAAGGAAAAGGCGAAAGGGCACCATGATCCTTTTGATCGTTCTACTTTCCACGCTCCTCCTGGCACCGGCGAATCTTCTGGAATCTGAAGAACCAACGGTTCCCCCACAACCTTCCCTCACTACCCCCCAGGAATCCATCCTGGAGGAACGGAAACAGGTGTTCCAGTTCGGGACAGAGGGCGAGATATTGGAACTGCTGAAAACCTTAAAAGAGCAGAAGGATCGTACCCTGGTAGAAAACGTTCTTTCCCTACTGGATGGAAAAGTGTCTCTTAAACTGACCCGAGGGATCTTTGATTTCCTTCAAACATTGCAATGGATCGATCCCCGCTCGGAAGGGTACGCGGTAAAGCTTCTCCAGGCTCCGGAGGAACTGGATCAGGAAACGATCCTTACCTTGCTCCAGTACCTATCCCTACCTGAATCGAAGCCCCACCTCGAAGAGGTCCTTCCCCTATTGAAAGATTCCCGGCGTAGGATTGTCACGGCCGCAGTCCGGTATCTGGGGAAAAAGGGGAATGAAGAGGTGGTTACGAAGTTGATCGACCTTTTCAAGGGACAGGAAGCGGAGGAGGACCTTCGGACAGCCATCTTGACCGCGCTGGGGGAGTTGAAAGCTCCAAACGCGGTAGCGTTCCTCCGTTCGATTCTGGACAATCCGGATGAACGTATCGTGTACAGAAGATTTGCCTGCGATGCATTGGGAAAGATCGGCTTAGCGGAAGCGTATCCCAGTATAAAAAAGGCATTGGAAGAATCGGACAATCTGCTGCGAGCCTACGCTGTCAGCGCCCTTGGTTCGTACAGGGAAGAAGAGGTGGAAACCATCCTTCTGCAAGCCCTCCGGGACGACTTCGCCCGGGTACGAGCCTCCGCAGCCGAACAATTGGGTAAACGCAATAGCCGATCCGCCGTCGAGATGCTGATGTACCGGGTTCGCCGGGATTCGGACAAGCAGGTACGGCTTTCCAGTCTACGGGCTCTCTCGGAGATTGGCGACGAGAAATCCTTCTCCTTTCTTCAGGAGCTCCTTCTGGATGAAAAAGCTTCTTTGGACTTGCGGGTGGAAACGATCCGATTGTTTTTACAAAATCCCTCCGAGAAAGGGATGAAAGCCATACGAACCCTCCTGGAGCGGGAATGGGCAAAGGAGAACTCCCGTCTCCTGGATGAAGCCTGCAAGCAGCTTTCCCTGCAGACGGTGGCGGGAAACGGCGATCTGTACCAGAAGATGCTATCCCATCGGTCCTTCATTATCCGAATCTACGGTATCCGAGGAATCGGTCGGAACAACATCCAGGAAGCTACCGATCAGCTCCGACAACTGGCCAAAGAAGGTGCTTCCCCCCAGGAGAGGAAGGAAGCCCGTCTTGTGTTGGAACAGTGGGGCAAAAGCCCCTGAAATCCTGAAACAAGGTGGGTTCCGCTCCTCTAATACTCCACCGGCAGAATGTCTTCCACCTGATACTGGTACTTCCGTTCGTTGATCGTGAAGGACAAGAGGTCCCCCTTTTTCCCCTTGGACAGTTCGTTCCCTAAGGGAGAAAGGTAAGAAATGATCTGTTTACTCGGGTCGGATTCCCAGGGGCCAAGAATCGTGTACTCTTCCCTCATGTTGGTCAGGAGATTCTTCAGGATCACCCGAGTTCCGAAACCGATTCGGGAAGTGTCGATATCTTTGGGGTAAATCACCTGAGCCCGTTCCAGTTCTTCCTTCAATTTGCCCACTGTACTGTTGAGGAGCTCCTGTTTCTCCTTTGCCGCCTTGTACTCCGCGTTTTCCCGCAAGTCCCCCAGAGCTCTCGCCTCCGCAATCTCTTTGGAGTTGTTGGGGATCTCCACGTCCAAGAGATACTTGAGGTACTGCTGCTTAGCCTCATAGCTAGAGGGGGTAGTGAAGAATCCCCGGGATGCGACCACCTCTTTTTCCCCCTCTCCAAAGAACTTGAAGCCGGGGAATCGCTTCTGGATCACGGTGCGGAGATCCACCTTGATCCCATCCTCTATCGAGTGAGAGTCCCAGATCAAGGTGTATACCCTGTGGATCGATTCTTCCTCAGCCTGGAGGAAGTACTGTTCCACGTGTTTTTCGTCGAAAAGGTAGGAGAGGATCTGCTTGAGGAGTTTCCGGTTCGTTCCGGAATCTTTTTTGTTCTCGATGTCCCGGTAGCAGATTTCTGCCAGGTGGATCAGACTGATGAGGATCTTCTCGAAGGACACTTTCAAGGTTTCGTACCATGCGGGAGTGAAATAGTTCCGCACCAACCATACGAAAGCTTCCCGGTTCTCCTTGTAATCACCCAACACCTGCAGAAAGAAGGATTTCACCTGCTCTTCATAGTGGGATTCCTGTAGCTCATCCAGGATTAGCCGGGTGGGATAATGGGGAAAGATAGAAAGGTAGATCTCGGGCCATTCTTTCAGGCTTTTCTTGATCTGTACCAACAGTTCTTTCTTGATATCTGCATGAGGTATCTTGAGAAACACATCCACTACGTTTGCTGTTTCCGTCAACAGCGTTTTCAGATCGATGGGGAACCCAGGATTGAGGAAGGGGTACTTGGCGACGATCTTTCGGATAAGGATGGCACTTGAAATCACATACTCGTTCACCGTGGAATAGGACCGGAGGAAAGACACGAAATACTCGAACATTTCTGCAAAGGCATCCGTTCCCGGCTCCACGCTCTTCAATTCGAAGGCGTACTCTTCGATGATCTCGAGGCGTTTGAAAAAATCCTTTTCCGATTTGAACCGGTTCAGCATCTTTTCTTCCAGAGATACCGGGTACTCCCGGACCTCGTAGAAATCCACCTTGTCGGGCAAACTCCCGAAATTGTTGTCTTCTTTCAGGATCCTCCGAGCTTCCGCGCTCCACTGGTTCCATTCGGCTGGGGAAAGGATCGAGGGAACCAACTCGGCCTTGATTCTCTTCATGTCTGCGGCGTTATCGAGGCTCCTAATGACTACCTTCAGAGCCCAGGGAATGTCTTCCTTGATTTTCTTTCGTAGTTTTTCCTTGGGCATGGCAGTTTTGAGCACCCAGATGTGCTGCTTGCTGAGGGTCTGGAGAGCGTTTACCGCCATTTTGAGAGACATTTTATGGTTTCGCTTCTTTACGAAATCGATTTCAATGGTATCGTCCTTGATGGATTTGATCTGCCCCACTCCCCATTCCCGATGGTACACGAAGTTCCCCGCATCGAAGGAGATATGTTTTTCGAAATCCGAAATGGCATCATGGACATTTCGCCAGCTTTGCGTGAGGTTGGATATTCGAATGTACTCTTCCAACTGACTGTGGTAACTGTACTTCTGCCGATAACATTCCACGATCTCCTTCCGTGCCCAGGAGTTCTTGCTATCGTAAGTGAGAATTCGTTTCAAGAGTTCGATCGCCTTATCCCAATCTTTCTTTTTCTTGTAGTACGGGTACAGGTCTTCCAGTAACTGGATGGCCCGTTCTTCAGACAACGTTTTGGCCACCTTTTTCTCTGCATGGTAGAAGAACTCCGATTCCTCTGGGCAGAGGGAGATCAGTTTTTGCCATACCTCCCTGATGTTATTGAAGAGTTTCTTGTTGATGTATCGGTGGAGAGCCTTTTTATAGTAGTCGATCGCTTCCTCGAGATTTCCTTCCTTCTCTCTCAGTTCCGCCAGACTCTTTACGATATCGGCCTCTTCAAAATCCACCCGTATCAGCCGTTCCCAGACAGCATGAAGCTTTTCCGGCATGTTTTCGTTGTTGTAACAGTCCAGCAAGGTCCGCAGGGCAAACTTGTTTTCCCCGTACTCGAGGATTTTGTTACAGAGATACTCCACGATATTCCACTTGTGATTATCCACAAAAATTGTCGTGAGGGTCACCAGTCTGCTGTCATCCACGAATTGTTGACTCAAAGCGAGGATTCCGTAGAGGTACAAGGCGATGATGCTGTTCTTCGTGTGGTGCAGGTGTTCATCGCAAATGGCCTGTACTTCGCCAGCAAGGTTTTCCTGGAGGATATCCTTGATGAAGGCATCGAGATCTTCGAAATTCTTGATGGTATAACTATTGAGGGTTGCCCGAGTCCACTTTTCCTCGTTCAGCATCTCCCGTACCCGGCGGATGATTTCCTGCGCCCGGGGGGAAGCTGGTTCTACAGTCTTTGTCGGTTCATTGGTTTTTACAGCTTCGTTCATCTCTTTACTCCTACATTATTTTGTATACTGTTCGTAGATCGAAGGGTGAATATGTTTGATTTTCAAAAGCACTTCGTCGATCTTGCTTTTTTCCTCCTTTATGGAAAGGTAATGGTCGATCAACCAGAAGTACCTGTTCAATAACCTGGGAACGAGTAAGCCTTGTTTTTCCGGATGTTCCCGAAGTTCCATTTCCATCGTGTAGATTCCCTGACGGAGTTTCCCATACTCGATGGAACGGAGTTCCCTCTTTACGTTGAACACTCCAAAGAGCACTCCGTAGACAGGAATCCATTCTGCCAGGTAAGGAGGGGAATATCCCAGCTCCTCTACTTTGGAAACCAATCGTAAAATCATCTCCGATTCGAGGAGCCCCAGATCTACCCCTTGGGGATCGAGGAAAAAGGCCTCCCGGAAAAAAACTTTGGAAAGCTGCATTTCGTTCACCAGAGCATAGCAATCGGCCAGCTCGCCGAGAATTTCGCTTTCCTCCCTCTTCATTCCATTGGCTGCGGAGAGGTATTTGAGGGCGCTATCGTAGGAACCTAGAGCTTTGTGACAACGTCCTATGCGAAGAAAGAGGTCGGCATCCTTACTTCCCGTATGCGCGTTATATAAGCCTTCATACAACCCCAAACAGGTCTGAAATACCAGTCGTTTGAGGGAGGAGGTACACATTTCGGAGAGGGCACCGAGTTTCTTGTAGAAGGCAGGAAAAGATTTCCATTGAGAGATCAGGTATTCGGCTCGTTCGAAGTCTCCCTCCAGAGTACGGGAAGTGTCCAATCGGTCTTTCCAGTACTGGGCACACTTCAGAGCGAATACTACCTCACGGTGTTCGAAATCGATTTCGAACCCCCTTTCCAGCTCCCGGATTCCTCCTTCCAGCTCCCCTTCGCTGAATTTTTTATAGGCCAATGCCAGAATGTTGGGAATATCTCCATTCCGCATCGAGGCATCTTCCATGTTTTGTGTCTCTGTCATGATTTATTGAATACCTATTTGAAATTTTTCCATAAGTATTGTACCACTTTAAACATGATAAGTTCAAGGATTCTTACAGCCCCTTCGATTCTTTCCGCAGACTTTTCCCGGATGGGAGAAGAGATCGAAAAGATAGAGCGGAGTGGGGGGGATTGGGTTCATGTGGATGTGATGGATGGGTGTTTTGTCCCGAATCTCACCTTCGGCCCCAAGATGGTGGAGGACATTCGGAAATACAGTACCCTTCCGTTCGATGTACACCTGATGACAGTGAATCCCGACCAATTGGTTCAGAGGTTTGCCGAAGCGGGTGCGGATTATATCACTTTTCACCTGGAGGCCGTCATCCATGCTCACCGTACGGTGATGCAGATCAAGGGAATGGGGAAAAAAGCAGGGATCTCCATCGTTCCTTCCACCCCTGCCTTCATGCTACAGGAACTGTTGTCGGAATTGGACCTGGTACTGGTGATGACGGTGAATCCGGGGTTCGGAGGCCAAAAATTGATTCCCTCCTGCCTGGAAAAGGTTCGGTACTTGAATCAGGTACGGCAGGAACGAGGGCATCGGTTTCTCATCGCGGTGGATGGGGGGATCAACCAGTTGACCGCGCCGCAGGCCATCGAGGCAGGGGCGGACGTTCTGGTTCTTGGATCCGCGTTCTTCCTTTCACCGGATCCCAGGAGCGAGATTGCCGCGATGAAAGGTACTAAATTCGTATAGAGGATCTTTTCACTTGTCGAGAATTTGGGATAAGGGGGTATCATGAAAAAGAACAGGAAGGTGCTATGGGTCTCCTCGGTACTGATCCTTCTTGCGGTATCCAGTAGCCAAGCCGATTCTGCCCCCCGGGGGGACATGCTGCTGAAAGAAGGAATCGAAGCCTTTCAGCAAGCGGATTATCAAGTAGCCATGTTCAGATTTCGAGAGATCCTTTCCAATCCCAAAGAAAAGAACTTCCACGGGGATGCCTATTTTTGGATCGCGCGAACCTACCTGGCCCTTTCCCAATGGGAAGAAGCCTCGAAACATCTGGAATACTTCCTGTCCAGGTTTCCGGAGAATCCATACATCATGGAAGGGATGTATGAAAAAGGCCGCCTTTTGTTCCTCCAACGTGAATACACCGAATGTATCGAGCATCTGGATCGGTTCCTGAAAAAATACCCCGATTCTCCCTATGCGGCCAACGCTTACTACTGGATCGGAGAAGCAACCTTTGCTCTCGGTCGCCTGAAGGAGGCGGAAAAGATCTTTCACTTCGTGGTCACCCAGTTTCCTACCAGTTTCCGCTCAGAAGCGGCCCGGTATCGGTTGGACATCATCAAACTCAAGTACCGGGAAGAGGAACTGATGAAATTGCTCCAATGGAGTCACGAGGAACACCTAAAAGCTCTGGAGGAGTTCCAGAAACGAGAAGCGGTATACTTGGAAACCCTCAAGACTTACCAGAGACGGGTGGCTCTCCTTTCTTCCCAGGATTATCAGGGAGAGATCATGAAATTGTCCGAGCAAGTCCGGGCCCTGGAGAATGAGTTATCCCAGGTTCGCAAGAGCGAAGAAACCCTTCGGGTTGAGAAGGCTACACTGGAGAACGCGCTGATGAAACTCCGCCTGGAGAGTGCTCCTGCCAAGGGAGGAATCGAATCCAGTGGAGTTGCCGACGCCACCACCCTCAAGAACTTGCTGGAGCTACTACAGGTGAAGCAGGAAGCCCTGGCGCTCAAGGAAGAGTACCTGCAGAAACTCAAACAAGAGGTCATCGGACCAGAAGGAAAGAAAGAATGAGGCGCAGATTCTTGCCTGTGTCTATCTGTATCCTACTCCTTCTCCTGGGGGGAGAGAGGGGAAGGGCGTTGGAGATTTCCCAGGGAAAGATCAAACTGGTCATCCATGAACAGTTTGAACGGTTCATTCCCTATCTACGGACCCTTTCCGAGGCCTCGGGAACCGAAGAGTGGGTTCCTCTCCTCGTTGACAAAGATCCCCGTACCTCCTATGTAACCCTCCTGGTGAACAACGATACGTACCGGCTGGGAAGTATTCCAGGAGTACGGGGGCGCATCTCCAAAGGCTCGGAGGGTGGGATGATCCAGTGGGTCCTTCCCGATGTGGAAGTGAAGCAAACCTTTTCCTTCCTCCGCTCGAGGGAGTCCAGTGAATCCGATGCTGTCCGAATCGTGTTGGACATCACCAATCTCAAAGACACGGAACTCTCTGTTGGCGTGCGGTATACCCTGGACACCTACCTGGGAGAAAAGTCCAACACTCCCTTCCGTACCCCCCAGTTTCCTGCCATCACCCGGGAAACCTCCTTCGTTCCAGATGTCGAGAACTGGTACCTCCTTTCGGAAGATCCAGAACGGAATGTGGGCTTGCAAGTCCTGTTACGGGGAGAGGGGGTATCCTCGGCAGAACGGGTAGTACTGGCCAATTGGAAACGGTTGTCCGATACTCCCTGGGAGTACTCGGTACATCCAACTCGCACCTTTACCCTATTACCGTACTCCATCAACGATTCTGCCCTGGCTCTTTACTACCCGGTGTTGCCCCTGAAGCCCAAAGAAACACGGCGTCTCGTTACAGTTCTGGGAAGCAAAGGAAGCGGTACCTATTCGATGGAAAGAGCCTATCCGATGGGAGGTTCTGTAAAAATCGATCTGGAGAGTATTCTCAAAACTTCACCAGAGGAGGGAAAGCCTACGGATCCTCGAAGGAGGATTCTCGGAGAGCTATCTCGGGTGGAAGAGTTCATCGATCGAATTTCCAAACGGATCTCTGATTCCACCCCTATCTCGAAAGAGGAGGTAGAGGTGTATCGAAAGGTGTTGGAAGAACTGGCCAAAGGGGCCAAATCGCAGGAAGCGAAATAGTTCCACGAAATGGGCATGAAATCAAAAGGTGCTTCGATTCTTAAAAAGGCGGAACGGGCGTACAGGAATCGAGAGTTTGCCGAAACCATCCGCCTGCTGGAACCGCAAGTGTTCATCTATCGCCAGAACCCCAGATTCTACTACCTGTTGGGAATGGCTTGTATTCGAACGGGTGATTTCGCGGGAGCGTATTCGTATCTGAAAAGGGCCGAACAACTGGATCCCCAGAACCTCGAGGTAAAGGCAGCGGTAGCGATCGTGCACTTGAAACGGTATGAAACGGAGCACTCGATTCGGTACTGGTTAGAGATCCTGGATGAGGATCCCCATAACTCCTATGCCAAGAGGGGGTTGGAGACCCTTAAAAAACGAGCCGATCCAGACGGGATCGAGGAGTTGTTCGATAGCGGAAAGATCTTCCGCCTGCTGCCCTCTCCTGGTTTTTACCTTCCGAAAAAGGTAAGGTGGGCGTTAGGGATTCTGATACTAGGGGTTTTGGTGGCAGGTGCATACAAGTTTGGTCTTCCCCTTCTAAAAAAAGAAGCGTCACGGCCGGAAATTGCGTCGATCCAGTTGGAAAAAGGTTCTTCCCTCGTGGATCCTTCATCCAAAGCCCGTTACATGCTTACCCAGAAAGAAATTTCTGACTCCTTTCAACGTATCAAGGACCTGCTACAGGGGTTCCGGGATACGGAGGCTCGAGTGGAGATGAATCGGCTCCTCCTCTCCAATGCTACGAGGGATGTGAAGGAGAAAGTTCGGGCTCTCCTTCCGTACCTGAAGGAACCGAGCTTCCTGACCTTGAAGAGTTCTGTCTCCTACCAAGAAGTGATGAAGGATCCCTACCTCTACGAAGGGTGCTACGTCCGCTGGAAAGGAAGGGTGACCAATGTACGAATCTCTGAAAAGGAAATAACCTTCGATCTACTGGTAGGATACCAGAATCAGAAGGTACTGGAGGGAATCGTGCCAGTTACCCTGCGGTTTTCTGCCAAAGTGGATCCCTCCTTTGCCTATGAAGTACTGGGAGAAGTACTCTTGAAAGGTACTTCCATACAGCTTAGAGGGGTTTCTCTCCATGAGTTGGGAATCTGAAAGGAAGCATCCATGAGGAGTGTGGTACAACGGGTCCGCGATTGTTCGGTTACCGTGGAGGGAAAACGAGTATCCTCGATAGAGAAGGGGATTCTCGTGTACCTCGGCATCGGTCGGCAGGATACAGAGAAGGATGCTCAGATGATGGCGGACAAGATCCTTCACCTCCGCCTTTTTCCCGATGCAGAAGGGAAAATGAATCTTTCCGTCTTGGATGTCGGGGGGGAGGTACTGGTGGTGTCCCAGTTTACCCTCTATGGAGATACCCGCAAGGGAAGACGTCCCTCCTATGACGAAGCGGCTCCCCCTTCCCAGGCAGAGCCTCTCTTTCAATTCTTTCTCCAGGAACTCGGTAGGTATGGCATCGTGCCGAAAGCGGGGGTCTTCCAAGCCAAGATGGAAGTTGCCTACGTGAACGTAGGGCCCATCACTCTTCTAGTGGATCCGAAAAAAACGTTTTAACTTCCCTTGACGCCCCTCGCTCACCCGTCTATGATCGAAATCACGAATAATTTTGAAGCGATTGGAATGTTGTATCTGTAATAAGGGGTAGAGAGGTTTACATGGCAAAGAAAGACCCAGGTTTCACGAATCCCAACTGGGAGGAAAAATTAAAAGCCCTGGAAGCGGCGAAACTGCAGATCGAGAAACAGTTCGGCAAAGGCTCCATCATGCAGTACGGCTCCGGGGTAGATGCGTTGGAAATCGAGACGATTCCCTCGGGTTCCATCCTGCTGGACGAGGCATTGGGAATCGGCGGGTATCCCAAGGGGCGGATCATCGAGATCTACGGCCCCGAGTCTTCGGGGAAAACGACTCTGGCCCTCCATGCCATCGCAGAGGCACAGAAACGGAAAGGGATCGCAGCCTTCATCGATGCGGAACATGCCCTCGATCCCATCTATGCGAAAAACCTGGGGGTAAATATCGACGAACTGTGGGTTTCCCAACCCGATACGGGGGAACAGGCTCTGGAAATCGCCGAATCCCTCGTTCGTTCCGGAGCGGTAGACATCATCGTGGTGGACTCCGTGGCCGCGCTGACCCCCCAGGCCGAAATCGAGGGGGACATGGGGGACTCTCACATGGGCCTCCAGGCTCGCCTCATGAGCCAGGCGTTGCGGAAGCTCACCGGTACCATCTCGAAGTCCGGAACCTGCTTGATCTTCATCAACCAGATCCGGATGAAAATCGGAGTCATGTTCGGGAATCCTGAGACTACCACCGGTGGGAACGCCCTGAAGTTCTACGCTTCCGTACGGCTAGAAGTAAGAAAGATCGAAACCATCACCCGAAACGACGAGGATGATGCTGTAGGAAACAAGGTACGTGTGAAGGTGGTGAAGAACAAGGTTGCCCCTCCCTTTCGAAAGGTGGAACTGGAAATCATGTTCGGGAAGGGTATCTCCGCCAGCGCCAGTCTTCTGGATGCCGCTTTGAAGTACAACCTGATCGAAAAGAGCGGTTCCTGGTACTCGTATGGAACGGAACGGATTGGGCAGGGAAGGGACAATGCGAAGGCATACATAGAGGCAAATCCAGATTTCCAGGCGGAGTTGGAGGAAAAGTTACGAAAAATCATGTTCCCCAGGCGCTCGGAATCCCAGGGCGAATCCACCCAAGAAAAATCCTCCTCTGCAAAGCCAGCCGCAGGCGAAGCCTCTAGCTCAGAGAGTAAACCTGTATCCGAAAGGAAGACTCCCTTGGAGGGAAAATCTCCTTCGAAAGAAAGGCCCGCTCAGGAACCCATTCAGACGGAATCTTCCTCGAAGGGAGCCTCCATCCCCAAAGGAACATCCAAGACAGGGGAGTTGCTCTACTAGCGTTCCGGTGAGTTTTCCGGCTCTTCCATAGGTTGAAATACTCTTTCGTTCTCGGTATACTGGGGTAAACCCATGGAGAATCAACCGGCAGGTATGGCCCAGAGGTTTCAAATCGGTGGATTTGAAGGGCCGCTGGATCTACTGCTTTTCTTGATAAAGAAGAACGAGATCAATATCTACGATATCCCCATTTCGCAGATCACCGAGCAGTACATAGAGTATCTGCAGTATGCGGAACGGGTAGATCTGGATAACATTACCGAGTTTTACCTGATGGCTGCCACTTTACTGTACATCAAATCTAGGATGCTCCTTCCGGTAGAGGTGGATTTCGGGGAAGAGTACGAGGACCCTAGAAAGGAGCTGGTAGAGAAGCTGATCGAGTACCAAAAAATCAAAAAACTCTCCGAACTGATCGGGCAACGAGGTTCAGAAGCGGAGTGGCTCATCGAACGAAAGAATCGACAGCGGATCCTTCCTTTTGTGGATGATGGTCTGTGGCAGCAGATCAGTGTATGGGATTTGTTCAAGACTTTTTCGACCATTGTTACCTCCCTCTCCGCGGAGCATGTGTTGGATCTCTACGAAGAGGTTTCCATCAACGAGAAGATCACCCTGTTGTACGAACTGCTGGAGAAAAAGAAGGAACTCCTGTTCACCGAACTTATCGTGAAACCCGATTCCCTCATGGATATCATCTGCGCCTTTCTAGCGGTGCTGGAATTGGCCAAACAGCGAAAGATACGACTCCTGCAGAACAAGATGTTTGGGGATATTCGGATTCTCTCTGTGGAACAAGGTCTGGAAGACAATGCTGGATAAAGAATCCGCTCTGGTGGAAGCGATCCTATTCCTGGAAGCCGAACCCTTGGATCTGAAAACGATCTGTCGTATTTCAGGACTATCCAAGGAAGTAGTGCTCCAGGTGATTGAAAAAATCCGAGACCGGTATTCCAACGGGGAACATGGGATCGAACTGGTAGAGTTGGGGGGAGGTTTCCTATTTTCTCCTAAACGAGAGTTCTGGGAGGTGCTGAAGGAGCGGTACGGGAAGAAACAGGAAGGGAAACTCAGTAGGGCTGCCCTGGAAACCCTCGCTATCATTGCCTACTCGCAACCCATCACCCGGGCGGAAATCGAGAATCTTCGGGGCGTGTCGGCGGATAGCATGCTCAAGCTCCTTCTATCCAAGAATCTGATCCGCGAAGTGGGCAAGAAGGACGCGCCGGGAAAACCCGTTCAGTACGGCACCACTAAGGAGTTCCTGAAAATGTTCGGATTGAAAAGCATCGCGGATCTGCCTAAATTGGACGAATTCGAAAAAGAGAGGTTTGAATTGAATGGATAATCGAAAAAAGAACAAGAAAAAGAACCGGGTCGAAATCTTCCGGGGAACGAAAGACGGAAAACTCCGGTTACAGGTATACCTGTCCCGATCCGGTCTGGCTTCCCGAAGGAAGTGCGAAGAGTACATTCGGAAAGGGTTGATACGGGTAAACGGTCAGGTGATCCGGGAGATGGGGGTGAAAGTGGGACCAGAGGATATTGTCCAATACCGAAATCGCAGGATCTATCCGGTAAAGAGGTTCCTCTACATCGCCCTGCATAAGCCTCCCAAGTATCTCAGTACCACCTACGATCCAGACGGCAGGCCTATTGCCCTCAACTTGATCACCCCCTTCCTGAAAAGCAGGCTCTATCCCGTAGGAAGGTTGGACTACCTTTCCTCAGGGCTACTGTTTTTTACCAACGATGGAGAGTTCGCCCGTCTAGTCTCCCACCCCAGTTCCGGTATCGAGAAAGAGTACGTGGTGGAAACGAAGAAAGATATCCCCCTCGAGTTCCTGGAAGAATACAAGAAGGGGGTCTACGTGGAAGGGGAGATCTACAAACTGCATTCCTATGAGGTGAAAGGACCCCGTTTGGTCCATATTATCCTGATAGAAGGAAAGAACCGCGAAATCCGCAAGGTCTTCGGATCTCGGGGTCTGTACCCCAAGAGGGTGCACCGGATCCGCATCGGATCTGTCCTTTTGAAAGGGTTGGAGGCTGGCAAGTTTCGCTTCCTTACCGACCGGGAGGTGGCTTCCTTCAAACGTCAGCATAGTGGGGTGTCCTCATGGTAGTTGCCATCGATGGTCCGGCAGGGGTAGGAAAGAGTACCATCGCCAGCTGTGTGGCCAACCGATTGGGGTTCCTGTACGTAAACTCAGGGAACTTCTATCGCGCCATTACGTGGAAAGCGCTGGAGCAGGGGATTTTGCCCCAGCAGGAACAAGCAGCCATCGAGGTCGCCCTCCATACGGAGTTCGACCTGGTGGACGGGGTACTTTTGGTGGACGGGGTGAAACGAGAGGCGGAACTCCATTCCGATCGAGTGGATCAGCACGTAGCGCCCTTTTCCAGCATCCTTCCCATTCGGCAACGGGTGAACGAGTGCCTTAGAAAACTGGCGCAAAACCGGGACCTTGTGGTGGAGGGCAGGGATATCGGCACAGTGGTTTTTCCCCAGGCAGAGGTGAAGGTATACCTGGATGCCAGTGTGGAGACCCGGGCAAAACGAAGACTCGGACAGGGAACCAGCGATTTATCCTACGAGGAGCTCGTGCAGAGTATCGCTACACGGGATGCCCTGGACAGGCAGAAGAAAGAGGGCGCTCTTCGGATTGCCGAGGACGCTTTCTATATCGATACATCGGACTTGACGATAGAACAAGTTTGTGAGAAAGTAGTGGCAATCATTTCACGTACGCGGAACATCAGCAGGAGTAATATGGAAGTCATGATCGAACAGGAACACAGAACAACCGAATCCCCCACACCCAACAGTATTCAGGAAGAACTTCAAGAGTACTACCTGAAGAATCTCGACGAGCTGGAAGAGGGGCGGCTCGTGGATGGAAAGGTAGTTGAGATAGGGCCCGAGCATGTTTTTCTTGACGTTGGGTACAAATCCGAAGGGAAAGTGAGCCTTTCGGAGTTTAAAACTCCTCCAAAGATCGGAGATGTGGTACAGGTAGTTTTACTTAAAAAGGAAAATCGGGCCGGTGAAGTAATAGTTTCCAAACAACGGGCAGATGAAAAACTTTTCTGGAAATCTCTTCGAAACGCTTTTCAAGAAAAACTTCCCGTTGAGGGGAAGATCACCAAGGCCATCAAGGGCGGTTTCGAGGTAGATCTAGGCTATGGAGTCGTTGGGTTCAATCCCATCTCCAAGATCGATGTGCAGAGGGTAGAGAATCCGGAAGAATACGTCGGATTGGAATCGAAGTTCCTCATCGAACGGCTGTATAACGAGAACAGGGTAAACATCGTCCTTTCCCGCCGAGCATGGATGGAGATGGATATCGCCCGGCGTAAGGCAGAGTTTTTCGAGAAAACCCAGATCGGAGACGAGGTAGAGGGCGTAGTGAAAAGCTTCACTTCCTTCGGCGCCTTCATCGATTTAGGAGGATTCGACGGGCTTCTCCATATCAATGACATGAGCTGGGGGCATGTAACCCGCCCTAAGGACTACGTGAAGAAGGGGCAAACGATTCGCCTCAAGGTAGTGCGACTGGACAAAGAAAACCAGAAGATCAACCTTTCCCTCAAGCATTTTACCGAGGACCCATGGGTTCATTTCGAAGAGAAGTACCATGTGGGGGATATCGTGAAAGGGAAGGTCACGAAACTGGCCGATTTTGGAGCCTTCATCGAATTGGAGGAAGGAATCGAAGGCCTGGCCCACATCTCAGAGTTCTCCTGGGTGAAGCGGATCAAACATCCGAAGGAAGTCCTGAAGGTGGGCGACGAAGTGGAAACCATGATCCTCGGGTACGATATTCACGAAGGCCGTATTTCCCTCGGCCTGAAACAGGTGTACCCCAATCCGTGGGATACGATTCATGAACGGTTCCCTGTGGGTATGCGGATCAAACGACCCATCCGCAAGATCACCAATGCGGGGGCCTTCATCGAGTTGGAGGAAGGGATCGACGGCTTCTTGCATGTGGATGACCTTTCGTGGACCAAAAAGATCAAAAACCCGGCTTCCGTCTTGAAGGAAGGGGAAGAGATCGAAGTGATGGTTCTGGAAGTGAATCCGGAAGAGCGGAACATTCGTCTAGGGGTAAAACAACTTTCCGAGGATCCATGGATGTCCTTGAAGAAAGCCTACCCGGAAAAGAGTGTGATCGAAGGGGTGATCACCAACATCACCGATTTTGGGTTGTTCGTGAAAGTACAGGGAGATATCGAGGGGTTGGTGAACAAGATGAATGTTCCCACCGCACCGGGCGAAACTCCGGAAGAAGCGCTGAAAAAATTCAATGTGGGAGATCCGGTAAAGGCGGTAGTGCTGGAGATCAACCCACATAAACATCGACTATCCCTCTCGCTGAAAGAGTACGTAAAGAAGCAGCAGCGGGAAGAATTGAAAAAATATATTCACGAAGAGGAAACGGAAGCCTATACCCTGGGGGATTTCTTGAAGGAAAAGAACACCGATTGAACGGCTTCTTGGATAGGCGATGTTGAAGAATTCGATCGACCCCAAGAAATTCGAGACCTTCATCGAGATCAATAGACGGATCAATTCGGACTATTCGGATGTGCATGCCCTTCTGACGGATATCCTCGAGTCAGCCACTCGATTGGTGGATGGGGAGGCTTCCTCCCTCCTGTTGCTGGACAAAGAGAGCAACAAACTCTTTTTCGAAATCGCCCTGGGTCCCAAGGGACCTGAAGTGAAGAAGTTTTCCCTGAACCTGGGAGAAGGGATCGCGGGCTGGGTGGCGGAACATAAAACCTCCCTCATCGTGAACGATGTAGGGGAGGATTCCCGGTTCTATGCCGATGTAAGCAAGAAGATCGGTTTTCCTACCACCTCCATCCTGGCCACACCGATGCATGTGAAGGGAGAATGTGTGGGAGTGATCGAAATCATCAATAAAAAGAACGGCAAACCCTTCAATCAGGAAGATCTGGAGTGGCTGGAGATTTTCAGCACCCAGGCCTCCCTCACCCTGCAAAATGCCAGGAATTACCAGAAAGTTCGGGACGAGGTGGACCTACTGCGGGACAAAGTCAACACCGAAACGGGATACCATACCTTCATCGGGGAAAGCCGGGTAATCCGGGAAAAACTGGAACTGATAAAACGAATCGCTCCCACAGACTCATCGGTTCTCATATTAGGGGAGAGTGGGGTAGGGAAGGAGCTCTTCGCGGAACAGATCCATCTACACAGTTCCCGTAGACACCGTCCGTTGATTCGGGTAAACTGCGCAGCCCTACCGGAACACCTACTGGAGAGCGAACTGTTCGGTCATGTGAAGGGGGCCTTCACCGATGCCTCCCAGGAACGGAGGGGACGGTTCGAGTTGGCCGATGGAGGAACGATCTTTCTCGATGAAATCGGCGACCTTCCCCTTTCGATTCAGGCAAAACTCCTCAGGGTGCTCCAGTCCAAGACCTTCGAGAAGGTAGGGAGTTCCGAAACGATCTCTGTGGATGTACGTATCATCGCGGCCACCAATAGGGATATCGAAGCAGCGGTTGAAAAGGGAACCTTCCGAAAAGACCTGTACTACCGGCTGAACGTGTTGCCTCTCTACATCCCTCCTTTACGACAACGCACGGAGGATATCGTGGCTCTGGCCAACTTCTTTCTGAAGAAGTTCAACCGGGAAACGAAAAAACAGATCCGAGGATTTTCAGATCAGGCGATGGAAACCCTCCTCTCCTACACATGGCCCGGCAACGTACGGGAACTGGAAAATACCATCGAACGGGCAGTGGTCATTTCCAAAGACGAGTTCATCACTCCGCAGGATCTTCTCCTTCCCATGGAAAACAGGGAGAACTGGGAGCACTATTCGGGAAAGCCCTTCAAGGAGGCTCTCCTGGCGTTCAAGAAAAGTTTCATTACCCATGCGCTGCAGCGACACAACTGGAATCAAACGGAAGTGGCGAAGGTTTTGGGAATCCAGCGGACATACCTTTCCAAACTGATTAGAGATCTCGAAATTACCAGATAGAGAAGGAGCGGAACATGGAACAAAGTGGACTTTCACAGGAAAACGTGCAACTGATCGATCGAATCGCCGATTTTATCCACAGGCATCGAAAAGTCTTCTGGGGGACATTAGTTGGCATCCTGCTGGTGTTGATCGGTGTACTGGTGTATGTGGAATTACAAAAGAAAAATCTCGAAGAGTCTACCCGTCGGATCGAGGATGTACTGAAAAAGGTGTCCCAGTATCATCAGGCTAGGGACGCGGAAAAAGAAAAAATGGAGAAAGAAATCCTCAATGAACTGGATGCCATTCTATCTGCCTATCCCTCCTATTACGCGGGGGTCAGGGCTCTCCATGTGAAGGCAGACCTCCTGTACGAAAAGAAAGAGTACAAAGTCGCTGCCGAACTATGGGAGTCATTGGCGAAAAAGTATCCCAAGAGTCATCTGGCACCCATCTCCTTGATGCGGGTAGCGGTATGCAAAGAAGAGGTGGGAGATCTGGATGGAGCGCTGGGAGCCCTCAAAGAAGTGGATTCCAAGTACGGCAAATCCTTCCCAGAAACTCCCCACGTTCTCTTTTCCATGGGACGAATCTACGAAGCCAAGGGAGTTTACGAAGAGGCAGCCAATTCCTACAATAGACTCATCGATGAATACCCGCAAAGTAGCTGGACAAAACTGGCTCGAAACCGCCTGATTTATTTCAAAGTTTCCAATCGTGCGGTAAAATCATAGCCAGATTCTAATAATTCAAGGGGGTGTCCTATGGCGAATCGATGGAGCCGAAGGGCATTTTTCGCCACCCGCAATTTCGGCATGGTCATAGGGATCCTCGTCATCCTTCTGCTCCTTCTAGTAAACTGGCTTACCCTGATTCCCGAACGGCTGGAACTGAAGGTACTGGACCTCCATTTCAACCTGAAAAACGTTACAACTGGAAAGAGGATTCAGGAAGGGGTAAGTCTCACTGTTCGCAATCCCGATATTTCCCCCGATATTCTCATCCTGGGGATCGATTTCAACTCTCTCACCCAACTGGGGAAATGGCCTTTCCCGCGGTACAGGCACTACCAACTGTTGCACTCCTTTGCTCGGATCCAGAATCAGGATGAACGGGAACGGGCGATCTTCCTCGATATCTTCTTCATCGAACCGGATCCTAAGGCCTACGACGATGCCCTCCTTTTGGAAAGCATCCGTCAAAATGGGCGAGTGTTTCTCGAAACGGTACTGGATTTTCAGTTCCCCCCCCCAGGTATGGAAGGGGAGTTCTTTTCCAGGCAGGAAACCCTCGTCCAGACTTTTGGGGAAATTCGGAACGTGAAGGGCGACCGCTATCGGATGCCCACCTTTTACGGAGCACAGCCGCCCTTAAAACCTTTCGGGAAGGCAAGCAGGGGATACGGTCATGCGAACTACCTCGCCGATTACGATTCTGTGTACCGGAGACAACCCCTCGTTGCCCGATTCTCTCTCCTCCTGGAGACTCTTTACCTGGAGGACCTTGCCGTTGGTTCCACTCCGGTAGATCCTTCCCGGTTCGAATGGATCGGATGGTCGGATCGAGAGGGTAGAGAACATCCTGTCGATTTCCCCCTTACCGCAGAGAGTCTAGAGAAACTAAAAAAGACCCTGGAGAAACAGTCTCCTCCCAAGGCGGAGGATGCCGATGGGGATGGGAAGCCTGATCGTTTCCGTTATGTGTTGCGGAAGTACCGGGACTACTTCATCCCTTCGATTACGTTAGCCCTGGCCTGTGAGTACTATCAGGTGGATATCCGAAGGATCGAGGTTGAACTGGGAAAAGAGATTCGATTACCCAACCCCAAACGGTACGATCCGAAAACGAAACAGTTCGTTCCGTATAAGAACTCCATCCGGATTCCCATCAATCCCTATGGAGAGATGCTGGTAAACTTCATGGGGCCTCCCTCCACCGCTTCCCCTGATGGAAACCAAACCTTTCCCGTACGTAGTTACGCGGCCTACGTGGCACGGGTTCCCGGAGAGGATCCCTCCACCTGGCCACGAACCAAGGCAGTGGCCAACAAGATCCTGATGGTAGGTCCCTTCACCGAAGGGATGGCTGCGGACCAGAAGCCCACCCCCTTCGGGTTGATGTACGGAGTGGAAATCCATGCCAACAGCCTCAACACGATTCTGATGGAAAAGTTCCTCCACTATGCTTCGGAAGGAGTAAACATTCTCGTGTTGTCCCTCCTAGTGTTGGGGATCTCCTTCATGGTTTCCCGCCTTTCCACCATCTGGTCCTTCGTAACCGCCCTGGGGACGATACTCGTTCTTTTCATCGTCATAACCCTCGTATTCGATTCCTACGCCTACATCCTGAACTTCACCCTTCCATCCCTCGGGGTGCTCTTGAGTTTCGTGAGCATCGTTGTGTACCGGGCCATGACAGAAGAACGGGACAAGCGAAGGATCAAAGAGATGTTCGGCAAGTACGTCAGTCCCACGGTGGTAGAGCAGATCCTCGAGAACCCGCCGGAACTGGGAGGGGTAGACAAGGAACTTACCGTGTTCTTTTCCGACATTCGAGGATTTACCACCCTTTCGGAGAGCATGACCCCGCAGGAACTGGTGAATCACCTGAACCTGTACCTCACAGCCATGACCGACATCATCCTCTCGTACAATGGAACCCTGGATAAGTACGTGGGGGATGAAATCATGTGTTTCTGGGGGGCGCCCCTGCCACAGGAGGATCACGCGATCCTTGCCTGTAAGTGTGCCCTGAAACAGATGGATGTGCTGGCCCAATTGAATGCCGGTTGGCCTCCGGAGCGAAGGATCGACATCGGGATCGGGATCAACTCTGGGATCATGACGGTAGGAAACATGGGGAGTCCCGGAAGGATGAACTACACCCTCATGGGGGACAATGTGAATCTGGGGGCCCGACTGGAGGGAACCAACAAGGAGTATCATACCCATATCATTATTTCCGAATACACCTATGCCCTGGTGAAAGATCGGGTGATTGCCCGAGAGTTGGATAACATTCGGGTAAAGGGGAAGAATCGCCCTGTTTTGATCTACGAGCTGATCGATGTGCCGGAAGGGTACTAATTCCCCCCTTTGCCAGCGGGGATTATTTAATTTTAATACGGTATTGATTCTTTTAGGAACAGGGCTCCTGTTCTCCTGCGGCCTTGAAACCTACACGTACCTGTATCCTATAAGCACAGATACTGTTTCCTCTGATCCCACCGTGGGGTATTACCAGTTCACCCACAATACGGACAACGATTTGGATGAATTTTTAGGGTACGAGATCTTCTATAAACTGTATACTCCGGATAGTAGCGAGATTTTGAACGACCGATCTAGTTTGGAGAATGCCTACCTTGCCACAGAATCTCCTATTACTACAGGAAGGAATTTCTCACGATTACGGCTCAAGAAAGCGAGCGATAATACCGTACTAGACAATAAACCTTTGTTGGAGATTTTCAGTGGGCAGCGGGGAACTCCTTGGGTGTTCAGGCTCGATTTTTCACCCCTTTTGAAGACGCCCAAAGAGGCGCCTATCCTTATCTGGTACCAACCCGATGGTACTACCGAAGTGGCCCGATTCACACTTTTAAGAGAAATACGAACCGTACACACAGGAACTGATGACGAAACCTTCCTTCCTGATCAATTCCTGGAAACAGACCCGGATGTCAATAAGATGAATGTAAAGAATATCGTAAGAACCAAAAGCAAACTGGCCGTAGTCTTCGCTGTGGCTGCCTTCGGAAGGAAGTTGGATACTACCCCCATTTACAGTAATATCGTATTCTTGAACAGAAGCTCCAGTACCAGCGATGTACTGACTATCGATCTCAGTCAATGATTTTTTAAGGAAAGAAACATGACCATACCATTCTTGATCGTGCTTTTGACGTACCTATCCATCGGTTTTGGTTTCGGGATCCTTTTTCAGTTTATCCTGAGGAAGCCTTTCATCGGAGGATTTTGGGGATACACTATAATAGGAGTCCTGGGTGCGGCTTTGGGAGGATTGACGGATCTTTTCCTGAAAGATTACTGGAAGTTTTTGACGAATCTGTTCGGACACATAAATGTGATACCACCTTTGCTGGGAGGGTTGATCCTGATCGGAGTGGCTACAGGCTTTTATAACGCAAAGGATGATTGAAATAACTGTAGGCTTGATGTTAGGGGCAACTCTAAGCCGCCGCAATAGACAGTGCTGATCCTTAAGTTCCATGAATAACTTCCGATAAGGGATATTCTGTCTACTTTAGGAGAAAAAAGGAAAAACAAAGCTCGCGCTTTACACTGTTTCAGCATACTGTATGTGCTCGACTCCTCTAAATAGAGCTCATCTCTATCCCTGGATAAACTTGTTGTACTCAGAAAAAAGAAAACTAAAAAGTTCATCCTTTCCATTTACGGATAAACAATGCACTCTTTCTATCTCCACATCCATGATGGACAGGCACTCGTTGTAAAAAGCTTTTAGAAGAGACTGCTGTCCCGAAGGTATGTCGAAAGAAATACTGATAGAGGTTGAAGTCTGGCTGTTAGAAGATTGATCGGATTCGAAAGACGCTTCCAACATGACATGTAGCTCTGTATACTTATTAATACATGATAAGAAAATGTCTTTAGATTCCTGGGATAGGTGCATCCTGTACCTACCTCCCCCAAAGCAAGACATGATGGAAACAGGCTTTTTCTTCGTTTCCTCATAGGAAATATGAAAAGCGTCATTCACACGCAACCCTTCCGGAAGATTATGGTTCAACCCTTCGACAAGCTCACCCGAAGCGATTTCCTTCACCAGTTCGAGGGAAAAGATTTCCTTTAATCCAGAAAAACCTATGGAAAGGGGTTGAGCAAAATCGATGTAAGGCTTTGGGTTGAAACCTTCTGAAAATCTGGGAAGAAGCCCTGCCCGTTGCACCGAACGTTCGAAGATCCGTAAAAGGGAAAGATGGGGAATGTAGGCCGCTTTTCCCGTTTTTTCATAGGATAGAACGTATCTATGAAAGATACGCCTCTTAGGGGAAAAAGAATGAGGGGCAGTATAAGCAGGCAAAGAAGACTCTTCTAGCGCGTGAATCACGGGTCGAAGATTCTTCGTACAGACTCCGCAGGGATTCTCACAGGAAAGATCACAGGGAGGAGATTCCCTCTGCTTCATAGCTCGCTCCCATTCCCGCTTTAGGTAAGCGTGAGAGACACCCAGATCGATCCCTTCCCAGGGTAGCGAAGCATCTATGGGCCGGGAGGAGGCAATAAAAGCTCTCACATCCCAGGAAGCCTCCTTCATCGCTTCATCCCAGGCAGCACGCTGGAACCGATCTTCCCAGGCATCGAACCGGGCTCCTTTCTGAAAAGCCTTGAAGACCACCTCCCCTACCCGTTCGTCCCCCCGGCTCAGTAGTCCTTCCAACACGGAAAGAACGGGAGCCTGGTACCCCACCTTTACGGGAAGATTTCTCACCCCTTTTCGAATCCTCACGATGTTTTGAAGGGCTTGTTCCTCTGTCAGTTGACCTGCCCACTGGAAGGGGGTATGTGGTTTGGGGACAAAGGTCCCCACGTTGAGATGCATCTGGATTCCGGTGGATCTATGGACATCATACACGAACTCCAGGATCTCCTCAGCCTCGCGATCCGGTTCGTGGAATGGTAATCCCACCATGAAGTAGAATTTTGCCAGTTTCCATCCTTTTCCCCTAGCCTCGAGAAGAACCTGTTTCACTTTTTCCCGTTCAACCCTCTTGTTGAGGGATAACTGCCAGAGAGGATTGGGAGTTTCCACGGCAAAGGTAAGGCCACTCTTCCGAACCTCCGAGATATCGGAGAGAAGTTCCAATCCAAAGGTTTCCAGGTGAAGGCTGGGAAGACTGAAGGATACGTATCGATCCTTGAAACGTCTGTTTAGATGCTTCACAAGTGCTGAAAGTCCCCTGTAGTCCCCTGAACTTAGGGAGGATAGGGATATCTCCCGGTATCCCTTACGCTCCACCTCCCACGCCACCTCCTCTTCCACGAGAGCGGGAATCTTCATTCGGAAAGGGCGATAAAAGACCCCCGCATGGCAGAACCGGCACCCATTGGGACATCCCCGCATGATTTCTACCACCCCATGGTCATGAGTAATCTTCAGGTTGGGAACGGGGAACCACCGGGTATAGGAGGGAGTCTGTGAAAAATTCGTGAAAATGGCTCGTTTAGTCTTTTCTTTTTTCCCTTGATACCAGATGGAAGGACATTCTCGGACCTTCGCCAATAGATCCTCTCTCCTGGCTCCCCTGCGTTTCATGGATACCAGTTCGGAAAGGAGGTTCCCGAACCCTTCTTCCGCCTCCCCGATGAACACTCCATCGAAGAAATCCCCCAGGGGAACGGGATTGGTGAATGCCGGCCCTCCTCCCAGAACGATGGGATCCCCCTCCTTGCGGTCTCTATGGAAAAGAGGTACTCCACCTGATCGAAGGAGGAGCAGTACGTTGGTGGCAGAAAGTTCATAGCTGAGGGTGACGGTGAGGAGGTCAAAGGCAAAGAGCGGTGTGCCTTGTTCGAGTCCATAAAGGGGTATGTGGGCCTCTTGCAGGGCTGCCTCGAAGTCAGGAGCGGGACAAAACACCCGTTCCGCTGTAGCCCCATCCGTCCGGTGAACGATTCCATACAGGGCTGCAATCGCTTGGTTGGACATCCCGATTTCATAAAGATCAGGGAAGCATACCCCGACTCGAAAGGTAGCGTTTGCATTGATTCGAACACCAAACTCTCCCCCCACATAGCGGCCAGGGTTTTCCACCCTTTTCAAGATTCGGGCTAAGTCCTTTTCAGGGTCAATGTGCCGGATCATTTCAATATTTGTATCTTCGTAGGTAAAAATTCGAAAGTAGCCCCACGCTGATCATCACCGTTATCAGGGAAGAGCCTCCATAGGAAAGGAAAAAGAGGGGAATACCCGTGATGGGCATGATCCCCATGGCCATGCCGATATTGATCATCACATGGAAAAAAATCATTCCCACTATACCGCTGGATGCGTAGCGAACGAAGGGATCTTTGGTCAGGGTCATGATGCGCACTCCCCGGAACAAGAGAACGCCGAACAGCAAAAGCACCCCTGTGGACCCCACGAACCCCCATTCTTCCGCAATGATGGAAAAGATGAAATCCGTACTCTGCTGGGGAATGTAGCGGAAGTGACTGTGGGGCCCTTGCAAAAAGCCCTTGCCCCAGAAACCGCCGGAACCCACGGCAGTGATCGATTGAATGATATTCCAGCCCGCGCCCTTGGGATCTATGGAAGGATTCAGGAAGACCATCAATCGCATCAATTGGTAACTTTTCAGGAACTTGCGGAAAATGAAGGATGCGATCAACGATCCTGAAACCAATAGGCCGATGTATCCTGTTCGATACAGGTACCTCCGTTTGGTAAGCCAGAGCCCCAGGAAGGAAAGGACAGTGATTCCCAGGAAGCCGGAAAGGAGGATGGTGACAATGTCAGGATCTCCCAACCGCAGGAAGAAGGAGGGGGTTCGTTTACCCATCAGAGTACCATAGAGGGGAAGAATGGTAAAAAGGATCGATAGGACACCCATGGAGAAAAAGAACAGGAGGTACTCGAGGTTGGCGCCTGCGGTAAATACCATGAAGAAAAAAATGGGGATAAACACCATCGCGGTACCAAAATCGGGTTGCAGGAGAATCAGTCCCATGGGCAAAAGAACGATTCCGAAGGCCATGAAAAAACCACTCCAGGTAGATAGCCGGTAGGGATACCGCTCCAGAAAAGAGGCGAGGTATAGGATGGTGGATACTTTCATGAACTCAGAGGGCTGGATCCCCAATTCCCAGATTCCAATCCAACTCTTGCTCCCATGTACCACCTTCCCCCAAAACAGCGTAAGAACAAGAAAGATCGAGTTCCCAAGATAGATTCGAAAAGCCCATCCCTTGAACCGGTTGTAATCTAAAAGCGACACGACGAAGAGGATAATGAGACCTAGAATAGCCCAGATGGTTTGTTTGATGTATTCGGAAGAATACACCTCGCCGGTAGAGGTCACTCCACTGGAATAGACGAAGGCAACACCGATACCGGTGAGCAGTATGGAAACAAGAAGAAGGGAAAAATCGAAACGAAAAGAGGTCCGGGTTTTCATCGTTCCCCTCCGCTGGAAGCCTTGAGGTACCATAGATCCATAGACCCCAACACTTCCTGATAACTCATCCCTGTGAAGATCCCGTGAAGGATGATGTTGGCCGCTTTGGGCGCCCACCATTCCCATTCGTTCGCTGCTTCCACCTGCACCACCAGCACGATCTTTTCTCTGGGGTCATCGTCGTTGTAGGGAGCATAGGCGATGAACCAACTGTGCCAACGGTCATCCAAGCCGACTTCACCGGTACCCGTTTTCCCGGCTACCTGTACCGCCTTGGTGGTAATCACGGGCTTGGGAGTGCCGGAGGTCACTACATACCGTAGAGCATCCCGAACGAGCTTGAAGGTGGATTCCTGGATGGTAGAAACGGTGAGGACTTCTGGCTTCGCTTCTTCGATTACCTTCCCCGTGATGGGATCCCGTATTTCTTTTAAAAGGTGGGGTTTGTACACCGTACCGCCATTTACCACCATAGCCATAGCATTCGCCATCTGAATGGGAGTTGCCAAAAGTTGTCCTTGGCCGATGGAGAGGTTTACCGTATCCCCTCCCACCCACCGGCTATTGTACACCCTCTTCTTCCAGCTAGGGCTGGGAACCACACCGGAGACTTCTCCCGGGAGGTCTATGCCAGTTTTCTCTCCCAACCCGAACCGCTGGGCATACTCCACGATCTTTTCTACCCCTAAATATTCACTTCCCAAGGTATAGAAGAACACGTTGCAGGACTCTGCCAACGCTCCAAATAGATTCAGGGGCCCATGTCCGGATCGTCTGTGGCAGTAGAACACCCGGTCTCCCAACCTATAGCTCCCCGTGCAGGTAATCGTCTTCTGCAAGGGAATGACCTCCTCTTCGATGGCCGCGGTAGTGAGGATCATCTTGAACGTGGAAGCGGGAACGTAGGCAGATTGGATAGCGCGGTTGAGAAAGGGAAACTTGGGATCCAGACTCAAGTCTCGAAACAGGAGATTGCCCCGTTCGTCGTAGAACAGGTTGGGATCGTAGGAAGGATTCGATACAAGGGCCAACACCTCTCCTGTAGAGGGTTTCAACACCACCACGGATCCGATGCGGTTCCCCAGCGCCTCCTCGCAGAGCTTCTGGATCTTACGATCGATAGTCAACACGAGGGTTTTCCCTAAAGTGGGGGGAACATCCTCTAGGAGGGACTCTCCTACTCTTTTTCCCTTTACATCCACGGTTCGGAACTGTCTACCATCCTCCCCGCGCAAGAGGAGATCGTACTGTTTTTCGATTCCACTCTTTCCCAGTACGGAACCGTAGGTGTACCCTTTGTTGAACAGAACCTGAAGTTCCTCCCGGGTGATGTCTCCCACATAACCCAGGACATGGGCGAGGGATTTCCCCTCCATATAGTTACGGATCGGCTTGTTGTGCCAGGTCAGGCCGGGAAACTCATCGATGTTTTCTGCCAGGTAGGATAGGGTTTCCAGGGAAACCCTGCTCTTGATTTCGATGGGTTGGTAGAGATTCTCTAACGAAGGGGGGATCCTTTTCTTGATTTCTTCCACTGGAATTTTGAGATACGAAGCAAGTTTTCCATACATGATCTCCCGTTCTTCTTTAGGAACTTCGGCAGGGATGATATCCACCGCAAAGGAATCCACATTGGTAACCAGGGGCACGTCATAGTTTCGATCGTAGATTTCCCCTCGCTGGGCATAGATAGGAACGCTTTGCTGAGAAATACTGGTGGCACGCTTCTGGTAGAACTCGCCCTTTAGGACCTGCAGATAGAAAAGGTACAGGACATAGAATCCCAAAATTCCACCGATCATGCCCCCCAGAATCCAGATTCTCGATTTATCGAACCTCGACAGGTCCATACCTTACAATCCCTCCTACTGCTTTTTGGGAGACAATCCTTTTAAAAGCCCTAGAAGAGCGAAGAGGAATGGGGTGAGTACCATGTTGTATCCAATCTCTACGAGAAAGGTGATGGAAAAGAGATTGAAATGGAGATTCTCCAGATTGAACAAACCGGCAAGAAAGGAAATCCCCACCCCTTTGATGAGAGTAGCCACTCCTCCCATGATCATGGGAATGATGACCTGATCGATGAAAAAAGTTTCTGACGTGAGACCATAGAGGAAACCCACGATGGTATTGAGGAAACCATTGAAACCAAGGGGAGACACACTGAGGAAGTCTTCGATCAAGCCAGAAACGAACCCATACGTCTGTCCTGCCATCTTTCCGTTTTTGTTGGCAAGATACACTACGGCGAGAAGCACGAGATCGGGTTTAGCACCTTCCAGGGCAATCTTGTGAAGAAGCGTTGATTGGAGGACCAAAAAAATCAATAGGATCATGTATCCCCACAGGTTGCCCATACTATGGATTCCCCCTCTGCATCTTCAGCACGTACACATACTCCAGTCGGCCAAAATCTATGATAGGATCCAGTTCCAGCAGCAACGAGGTATCGTACTCTCGGGCATGGATCGCTTTCAATACTCCAATGGGTATTCCCGGCGGAAAAATCGAATTGAGCCCCGAGGTAACGATCAATTCCCCGCTCTGGATGTTCATGCGGGCAAAGCGCTTCACGTAGTACATATAGACTTTCTCTTCCGTAGAACCGCTCACCAGCCCCTCATACCGAGAAAGGGAAAGTCGGGCAGCCACGTACGATGTAGGGTCGTAGATGGGTTGAACGATGGAAGCGTTGAACCCGGTGTGTAATACCTTTCCTACCAAGCCCTGTTTCCCTCCTTGCACGGCGATCACCGGCATGTTTTTCTGGATCCCATGGAGGGAACCCTTGTTGATCGTGAGGGTGGTATAGTAGTTCTGGGGATCCTTTCCAATCACTTGGGCAGGTATGCTTTCATACGGGATGGAATGGGAGAATTGTAGGATTTCCTTCAACTGGCGAATTTCTTCTTCGAGGGCCGCATACTGTTTTTCCACTTTTTCGTAATACCGAAGACGTTCCAGAGCCTGCTCGTAATCCTGCTTGAGGTTCTTCAAGGTTCGAACGGAATCGATGGTTTCCGAGAACAACCTTTGCACAGAACCTACACCAGCCTGGAAAAGGGAAAATACACTCAAGGCTATTTCTTTGGGACGCAGGATCAGGGTCTTGGTGGAAATACTGATAGAGAGGAGACAAAAAGTAAGGTAGGATCCCAAGAGGAACCCTACCCTGTGCTTCTTGAAAAAACCGGTTCTCTTCATCATTCCTTCGATCGGTTAGGTGTTCAAACTATTGTACATGGTTCGGGTATTGTGCATGTCCCTGGCATAATCGAAATACATTCCGGCCCCCAAGGCAACGCAGTTCAAGGGATCTTCCGCGAGGATCACCGGTACCCCCGTCTCCTTAGAAATCAGTTTGGGAAGACCTTTCAAGAGGGATCCTCCACCGGTCATCACGATACCCCGTTCTACGATATCAGCGGCCAGTTCCGGCGGTGTTTGCCCGAGGGTGCGCTTGATTTCATCCACGATCGCATTGATTGGTTCCTGGAGAGCCTCCCGAACCTCCACGGAATCGATCTCCAACCTTCTGGGGAGGCCCGTGATGGCATCGGTTCCCTTGATTTCCATCTTTTCGATCTTCACATCGGGGGATGCGTTTCCGATGGCAATTTTCAAATTTTCCGCCGTTTGTTCGCCGATGATCAGGTTATGCACGGTTCGAACATGCTTGATGATGGCTTCGTCGAACTCGTCCCCCCCCAATCGAATGGCGTTGGTGACCACCATCCCTCCCAAGGAAATGACGGAGATTTCCGTTGTTCCTCCTCCAATGTCACAGATCATGTGTCCCGCAGGCTCGAAAATGGGAATGCTGGCACCGATGGCTGCAGCGAGGGATTCCTCGATGACTTTCACCTCTCGTGCCCCCGCTTTGTAAGCGCATTCTTCCACCGCCCGCCGTTCCACTTCCGTGATGCAGGTAGGCACTCCGATCACCATTCTCGGCTTCACCAGCCATTTTCGGGGCAACACCTTGGAGATGAAATGACGGATCATCTTTTCGGTGATCTCCAGATCGGCTATCACTCCATCGCGAAGAGGACGGATAGCAATGATGTCTCCCGGAGTTTTCCAGAGCATGCGTTTTGCCTCCGCACCCACTGCCACGACCCTCTTGGTTCCCCGTTCTACGGCCACTACGGAGGGTTCGTTGATCACGATCCCCTTCCCCTTTATATAGATTAGGGTGTTGCAGGTTCCCAGATCTATTCCAATGTCTGTTGAAAATGAGTTGAATAGCGATCCCAATCCCATGTGTATGTACTCCTTCCCTTTATCCATATAGGCGCTTCAAAGCGCCGTAGTGTTTCGGATTGATACGCACCGCTCTTCGCCAACAAGACCTGGCTTTCACCTGATCTCCCAAAGCGGCATAAATTTCTCCCAGATAATAGTTGGCATCCGCATGTTGCGTATTGAGGACCAATACCTTTTGAAACTGCTCTTCCGCCTTCAGGTATTCCTTGTTCTGGAAGTACAAATCTCCCAGCAAGTACCGGGCCCGCTGTTCGACGGAGGGATCCTGTGATTTATTGATACTTCGCATCAGGTATTCTTCCGCCTTCGGTTTGTCTCCCAGTTGATAGTAGGTCTGTGCAATGGTGAGGAGAAGAAGATCGGAAGAGTTACTTTCCAGGGCTTTCTGAAAATATTTCAAGGCATTTCCCAGGTCTGCCAGATTCGTGTACCCCAGACCCAGGTACTCGTACGTATCGGCTCCCAGGTACCCTTTCTGGATGGACTCTTCCAGATACCGCACCGACAGATCGGAAAAAGCTACTCCTTTATGAAAGTATGCCTTCCCCAGGATGTAGTTTATTTCCCCTTCTAGGGGGAGATGATCGTTCAACTTGGCACGCCTTAACGAGATAATGGCCTTGTCCATCTCTTGAATCTTCTGTTCCGTGGTGGGTTGGTTTATCCCTTTATAGAAATGAGCGAACCCATTGAAGGTCAGATAGAAAGGATCCATCGGCTTTTTCTGGAGTTTTGTCTCTGTATGGGCGATAAGGGTATCATAATTTTTCTGTTTCCATAGCTCCAGTACGGCTTTCTGTTCTTCCGAATCGGAAACTGGTAAACGTCGTACAATCCAACGCACCCCCCAGAATAGCCCTATCCCTCCCCCCCCCAGTACGATGAGAAGAAGTAGAAGCTTCACTATTGCTTTACGTCGCCGCCGTTTGTCAGCGGCGAAACGAAATCGATTCTGTGGGTAAAACATGCTTCCGCTCGGTTCATTTAAGGATTTTTTCCATAAAAAGTCAATGGATGGATATCTTTCCTTATTATGTTCAATATGGTAGGATGGGGCGATCGGAGCAAATCCATGAAACTTCTAGGCCTCAGGAATATTGGCATCATGGCCCACATCGATGCCGGAAAGACTACGACTACCGAGCGTATCCTCTACTATACCGGCAAGAGCCATCGAATTGGAGAAGTGGACGATGGGGAAGCCACGATGGACTGGATGGAACAGGAACAGGATCGAGGGATCACCATCACAGCGGCTTCCACCACCTGTTTCTGGAAGGACCATCAGATCAATATCATCGATACCCCCGGACACGTGGACTTCACCGCAGAGGTCGAACGTTCCCTCCGAGTATTGGACGGAGCCATCGCCGTGTTCTGCGCGGTGGGGGGAGTGGAACCCCAATCGGAAACCGTCTGGCACCAGGCTGATGCCTATGGGGTACCCAGACTTGCCTACGTGAACAAGATGGATCGGGTGGGAGCCGATTTCTTCGAAGTGGTGGAGGAGATTCGAAAGAAACTCGCCTCCAATCCCCTCCCTGTCCAGATACCCATCGGAAAGGAATCGGCGTTCCGGGGTGTGATAGACCTGATCGAGTTCCGGGAGATCTACTGGAATCCGGAAGACAGTGGTCGAACCTACACGTACGAGCCCATCAAACCCGAACGTGTCGCGGAGGCTAATCTCTTTCGGGACCATCTCCTGGATGGATTGTCCCACTTTTCCGACGAGTTGACCGAACTGTACCTGGAGGGGAAACCCATTCCTCCAGATCTCATTCGAAAGGTGATCCGAAAGGAAACGATCTCCCGTAGAATCGTGCCCGTATTCTGTGGATCCTCTTTGAAAAATATGGGAGTACAACCCCTCCTCGATGGGGTGGTGTATTACCTTCCTGCCCCGGAGGATTTGCCTCCCATTGTAGGACACCACGCTACCAAGGAGAAAGAGGTTTCCGTTTCGAGAGACAAGAAGGGTCCTCCTCTCGCACTGGTATTCAAGATTCAAACGGAGCGGGAGGCGGGCGCCCTTTGCTACATCCGGGTATACTCTGGATCCTTTCGGAATGGATCCACGGTCTACAACATCAACAAGAAAAAACGGGAACGGATCAATCGTCTGGTCCGCATGCACGCCAACCGGTTCGAACCGATGGAAGTGTTGGAGGCAGGAGACATTGGTGCGGTAATCGGCTTCAAGCTAGCCCAAACCGGGGATACCATTGGGAGCGAGGGATTTCCCATCCTCTTGGAACGTATGCATTTCCCGGAACCTGTGATATCCGTATCGATAGAGCCGAAAACCCTATCCGAACGAGCGCGGCTTCTGGAAATCCTTCAACTCCTCGAACGGGAGGATCCCACCTTCTTTAAACGGGAGAATCAAGAAACAGGAGAGATCATCATTTCCGGAATGGGGGAACTTCATCTGGATGTGCTGGTAACTCGCATCATGAAGGATTTCCGGTTGGAGGCGAAGGTAGGAAAACCGCAGGTAACCTATCGGGAAAGCATCACGAAGAAAGTGACCCATACGGAGAAGTTCCACAAAGTGATTGCGGGCAAGGACAACACGGCAGAGATCACCCTTACGGTGGAACCGCTGGAACGGGGAACGGGAAACCGATTCGTCAATGCCCTGAAGAAGGATGCATTGCCGGAAAACCTCGTGGAGGCCGTAGAAAGAGGGGTAACCAACGCATTTTCTTCGGGGATCCTATACGGATATCCTGCCTACGATATAGGCGTGACCTTGGAAGGAGCTGTCTACAACGAGAGCACCTCCACCGAGTTCGCTTATGAGGCGGCAGGCTCCCTGGGTTTCGACAACGCCTGTCGAAAAGCCGATCCTGTCCTCCTGGAACCTATCATGCTGGTGGATGTGATGTGCCCGAAGGAGTTCCTGGGAGAAGTGATCAATCAACTCACCAGTCGGGGAGGCACGATCCTCAGTCTCGACTCGCGTCCTGCGGTGGAACACATTCGGGCCTATGCGCCCCTGGAACGGATGTTCGGATATTCCACCGCTCTACGAAGCGTAACCCAGGGTCGGGGAACCTTCGCGATGGAGTTCTCGCATTTCGAACGCAAGGGGGGCAAGTAGGAAGAATTCCTTGACAATCTTTCCCTACGGCCCCTATAGTGCAGAAAATAGTCATTTGTAAGGAGCTAGGCATGAGTATCGGAACAGAAAAGATTCGGAACTTAGCGATAGTCGGGCATGGAGGAACAGGGAAAACCTCCCTCACTGAACAGATTCTCTTTGTGGGTGGGGCCATACCGAAACCCGAACCTGTGGAATCGGGACGAACGGTGAGCGATTATACCGATGAAGAGATTAATCAGAAAATTTCCATCAAGACTTCCCTTTCCCACATCCTGTGGCAGGGGGTAAAGATAAACCTTCTCGATGCTCCAGGGTCCGGTGACTTTTTCGGGGAAGTAATCGCTGCGTTGCGAGCCGCAGAATGCGCCTGCCTCATCGTGGGGGCAAAGGCGGGGGTGCAGATCGAAACGATCAAAGTATGGCGCAGGCTGGAACAGCAAGGCAAGCCCCGGATCGTGTTCATCAACAAGATGGAACGGGAACAGGCGGACTTCAAGAAGGTTCTTCAGGATCTGCGGGAACGGTTCAAGAAACCCTTCGTTCCCATTACCGTTCCTGTGGGATCTGGTCCAGAGTTCAAGGGAGTGATCGATCTTCTGGAAAATCGGTTCTACCCCGTACCTGGACAAACCAACGAAGAGAAATCCGTAGAAATTCCCAAGGAGTATGCCTCCCTCCGGGAAGAGTTCCATACGCTTCTAATCGAGACTGCCGCAGAGGGGAACGATGAACTGATGAATACCTATTTCGAGCAAGGCACCCTAAAACCGGAAGAGATTCAGAAAGGACTGTCCCTGGGACTCCGGCACAACCGAATCGTTCCTGTCTTCACAGGTTCCGCACTATCCAATTCCGGGATTCGCTCCCTCCTGAACTTCCTCGTTTCGGGAGGCCCCTCTCCCTTGGGGTTCCAGGAAACCATCGTGAAAGAAGACGGAGCAGAGGAAAAGGTTCCCATCGATGCTACGGCACCCATGTCGGCTTTCTGTTACAAGACCACCATCGATCAATTCTCTGGCCAGTTATCCTACCTGAAAGTCGTCACCGGGAAGATTGTGCACGATAGCGAAGCACTGAATCCGCGGGAAGGAAAAAAGGAACGGATTGTAAAGGTGTTTACCGCCCTGGGGAAGAAATTGATCGAGATTCCCGAGGCTGAGGCTGGAGATATCTGTGTACTGGCCAAGCTCTCCGCCACTCATACGAACGATACCCTCTGCGCGGTAGAAAAGCCGGTTCTCTACAAGGCTCTTGAGTTACCCACTCCCGTGTTTTCCATTGCTGTTTCCGCCGTTTCCAAGAAAGACGAAGACAAACTTTCACAGTTGCTCTTACGCGCCGCCGAAGAGGACAAGACCTTCCGGATCGAGTACAACTCCGAAACGAAGGAAACCATCATTTCGGGAATGGGAGAACTGCAGATCAACATGATCCTCAACAAGATACGGGATGGACAGAAGATCGAGATCAACACAAGAGTTCCCAAAGTAGCCTACCGGGAAACCATCACGAAGAACGCCGATGCCGTATATCGCCACAAGAAACAAACGGGAGGGCACGGACAGTTCGCCGAAGTATCGATTCAGGTCAGACCCCTGCCCCGGGGAGAATACTATGCTTTCGAGAATGCCATCCGAGGGATGGCCGTTTCCAAGGGGTATATCCCCGGTATCGAAAAGGGGTTGCACGAGGCCATGGAGCGAGGCATCCTGGCGGGCTACCCCGTTATGGACATCGGGATTACCCTGGTAGATGGTAAGGAGCATCCGGTGGATTCCTCTGAAATGGCCTTCAAGATCGCGGCCCGGGAAGCGTTGAAAGCGGCGATGGAAAAGGCAAATCCCGTGCTTCTGGAACCGATCATGCACCTTTCGGTATTTGTGGAAGAACAGTACCTGGGGGATGTTCTTTCCGATCTTAGTTCCCGCCGGGGTCGGGTGCTGGGGCAGGAACCCTTAGGGGGAGGCATTGTCGAGGTAAAGGCACAGGTGCCTCAGGCGGAACTTCTTCGATACTCCATCGATCTAAAGGCGATGACCTCCGGTACGGGAACCTTCGAAACAGAGTTTTCCCACTACAGTCCCATTACGGGAAAGGTAGCCGAAGAAGTGATCAGGGCTGCCAAAGAGGCTGCTGCAGCGGAATCCCGTTAGGAGTGCGGCCTTGCCGGTAGGGGGCGACCCTGCCGGTCGCAACATAGAAAAGGGCTGTCCAGGAAGTCACATCCTGGACAGCCCCTTCTGTGTATACTCAACTGCCTATAAGGATTACAGAGTATCCAGTACCTCGACGAAGGCTCTACCTCTGGGCGAGGGGAACGTACTCCTCCTTCTTGGTGTACACGTTCTTGTAGGCAGGCCGGATGATCTTGCCGCCGCTCACGATCTCTTCGATCCGGTGAGCCACCCACCCCGATATCCGCGCGATGGCAAAGATCGGAGTATAGAGAGCTCCGGGAATGTTTAGCATCTTGTACACGAATCCAGAAAAGAAATCCACGTTTGGCGCGATGGGCTTGTCCGAGTTCTTTTCTTCTAGGAATGCCCGGGGAACCAATCGCTCGATTCGTTCGTACAGGTCGAACTCCTCCCTGTACCCCATCTCCTGGGCCAGGGCTTTGGCTTTTTCTTTCAGGAGCACCGCTCGCGGATCGGAGAGGGTGTACACCGCATGCCCCATTCCATAGATCAAACCACTTCTGTCACCCACTTCCTTTCGTAGTATCTTCTTCAAGTATGACAATACCTCATCATCATCCTTCCAATCCTTCACATTCTTTTCCAGGTCTTCCATCATGGCCATCACCCGGTTATTGGCGCCCCCGTGCTTCGCTCCCTTGAGAGAACCGAGGGCTGCCGCAACGGCGGCGTACGTATCCGTGGCCGCAGAGGAGACCACCCGTATGGTGAAAGTAGAGTTGTTTCCTCCTCCGTGCTCGGCGTGGAGGATCAGGGCAAGATCCAAGATCTCCGCCTCCTGCCGGGTGTATTTGGAATTGGGACGGATCATGAGGAGAAGATTCTCTGCAGTGGAAAGATCCTTGTTGGGAGCATGAAGGTATAGACTTTCCCCAAAGTAGTAATGTTGACGCACCTGGTATGCGTAGGCCACCATCGTTGCGAACCGGGCGATCAACTCGATGGACTGCCTCAGGATGTTTCGAAGGCTAAAATCCTCTGGATTGGGGTCGTAACTGTACGAGGCGAGAACGCTTCGGGCCAACTTGTTCATGATATCAGGGCTAGGAGCCTTAAGGATCATGTCTTCGAAAAATCCATTAGGAAGAGTTCGTAGTTCTCCCAACACTTTCTGGAAATCGGCCAATTCCTGGGCGTTGGGAAGTTTTCCAAAGATGAGAAGAAAACTCACTTCTTCGAATCCGAATCGATTCTCCCTGTAGCATCCCGCCACCAGGTCTTCCACATCGTACCCTCGGTAGTACAGCTTACCTGGTACGGGAACCTTTTCCCCTTCATCCAGAATATAGCCGTGTACGTTTCCGATTTCCGTCAAACCCACGAGGACACCGGTTCCGTCCTCGTTACGCAGACCCCTTTTTACGTTGTACTTGGCGTATAAGGCAGGATCGATCTTGTTGTGAGTTTCCACGATAGGTGCATAGGAGTCCAAAAACCGTTCTATCGTCTTCTCCATGAAACACCTCTTTGTATAAATATAGAATATTTATTACATAAATATACTATTTTTTACGATGTGTAAAGGGGGGAGCAAGAAAATTTACAAAGTTATTGAAATGTCGGGGGGATGGGTTTCTCCACATAGATCTCATGGATCCTTCTGCCTTCCCGTAACCCCTTTTCCTCGAAGGCGGTTTTCGGTCTCCAGGGGATGGGAGGAGCGAAAGTCTCGTAGGGGTTTTTCAGGAATGGACAGTGGGAAACTTTGTCCAGGATCCAGAGGGCATAGTCCTCCCAATCAGTCACCATGTAGAGGTAAGCCCCTTCCTTCATCCGAGATGCGAGGAGAGTCAGGAACTCTTTCGTGATCAGCCTGCGTTTATGGTGTCGCTTCTTGGGCCAGGGATCGGGGAAAAAGATGTGCACCCCATCGAGGGAATCGGGGGGTATCATTTCTTGCACTACCAGGAGGGCATCTGCCTGGATGATCCTCACGTTCAATAGCTCCCGGTGCCGGATTTCCCACAGGAGTCTGCCAACCCCCGGAGTATGTACCTCGATCCCCAAAAAGCCTACACGTGGCATTGCTTGAGCCAGCAGGGCAGTCGCTTCTCCCATGCCGAAACCGATTTCCAGAACTATTCGTTCCTGTTCTGGAAAAAGGCTGGAAAGATCGAGGGTCTTCCCCGGTGCAAAGGGAATGCAGTAAGTATCCTTCCATTCGGCATAGGCTTTTGCCTGAGCTTTCGTGATTTTTCCCTGCCGGAGAACGTAGCTGCGGATGTAGTGCATGACTCCCTCCTACAAGAGTACCGAAAGGCGGTCCCGAATGAACTCACTCTTTTCCTTCAAGCCAATGAGGTGAGTTTCGATCAGGAGTACATGGGGTCGCTTCGGATCCAATCGGACCCGACCTCGGCTTTCTTTGATCAACCGCAGGATCCTGTCCACGGAAACCTTGGCGACCTTCGAAAACTCTACCTCCAGGATCCCTCCCCGTTCCTTCATGGAGGAGATGTAGAGTTTTCGACAGAGAATCCGAATTTCTGCCAGACAGAGCAAACTCTGAACCTCCTCGGGAAGAGGGCCGAACCGATCCATCAACTCGTAGGTGATGGATTCCAGCTCTTCTTCCGAGCCCACACTGGCGATTTTCTTGTACACCTCCATTTTCTGTTCCGGTTCCGAAATGTAGGAATCGGGAATATAGCCCGAGTACTCCAGATCCAGGAAGGGTTCGGGAGGTTCTTCCTCTCCTCTTCCTTCCAACTCACGGATCGCCTCATCCAGCAAGCGGAGGTACAGGTCGAATCCCACGCTACCGATATCCCCACTCTGCTCCTTTCCCAGGAGGTTCCCTGCACCCCGGACTTCCAGATCCTTCAGAGCTACCTTGAAACCCGAGCCCAGCTCCGTGTGATCCGAGATGATCTGGAGACGTTTCATGGCCAGCTCCGACAGTACACGATCCGCAGGGTAGAACAGGTAGGCGTAGGCAAGTTTGTTGGAGCGCCCTACCCTTCCCCGCAACTGGTATAGCTGGGAAATACCGTACATATCGGCCCGGTCGATGATGATCGTATTCACGTTGGGGATATCGATCCCGTTTTCGATGATGGTGGTGGAAACCAGCACATGGAACCCCCCGTGTACGAAGCGATGCATCACATCTTCCAACTCTTCCGCAGGCATCTGACCATGGACAACGCCGATGAGGGCCTCAGGCACCAGTCTCTCCAAAAATCTCTGTACTTCTTCCAAGGTTTCCACCCGATTATGGAGGTAGAACACCTGCCCTCCTCGTTCCATTTCCCTGCGGATAGCTTCCGCCACCGCCTCTTCGGAGAACTCGCCAATGTGGGTTTCGATGGGCATTCGGTCATGGGGAGGAGTTTTCAAAATGGACATGTCCCGGATCTTCATGAGGGACATGTGTAGAGTTCGGGGAATAGGGGTTGCCGTGAGGGTGAGGCAATCGACATTGGCTTTCAGTTGTTTCAATCGTTCCTTGTCTTTTACCCCAAATCGCTGTTCTTCATCGATCACCAGGAGGCCCAGATCCTTGAACACCACATCCTTCTGTAAGATTCGATGGGTACCGATAAGAATGTCCACCTTCCCTTCCTGTAACAGTTTGAGGATTCTTTTCTGCTCTGTCTTTTCCACGAAACGAGAAAGCATCCGGATGGAAATGGGATAGTTTCGCATCCGGTCCACAAAGTTTTCGTAATGCTGCTCTGCCAGGATGGTAGTAGGAGCGAGTACCGCCACTTGTTTACCTCCCAACACCGCCTTGAAGGCAGCCCGGATGGCGATCTCCGTCTTTCCATACCCCACATCCCCACAGACCAAACGGTCCATGGGGAAAGGCTTCTCCATATCGGCCTTCACCTCTTCGATGCATCGGAGTTGATCCTCCGTTTCCTCATAAGGGAAGGAAGCTTCGAACTCTACCTGCCACTCCGTGTCCCTGGGGAAGGCGTATCCCTGGATGGTTTTGCGGCGGGAGTACAGTTCCAATAGCCCCTTCGCGATATCCTCTACCGATTTCCTCACCCGATTCTTCCGGCTCTCCCATCCTTTTCCTCCGATCTTGTCCAACCTCGGTTCGTTTCCCTGGCTCCCGATATACTTCTGTACGAGGTTCACCTGTTCGATGGGAATGTAGATGTATTCCTCGTTGGCGTACTCCAGGCGGATATAGTCCCTTTCGGTTCCCCCCGCTTTCATCCGCTGGATCCCGAGAAACTTGCCGATTCCATAGTTCACATGAACCACATAATCTCCCGGGGATAGTTCAACGAAGGTATCGATGGCCTGGCCTAAAGCGGTCTTTACCGACTTGGGGACCCGCTTTCTCCTGCCGAAGATTTCGTTCTCGTGGACCACTGCCAGTTTCATCCCGCCCACGGAGAAGCCCGAAGAAATGCCCGCTGGGAGGATCGTTAGGGTAACCCCCTTCAGGATGTGGCTTAGCCGTTCTGCCTGGGCCTCCGTGTCGGCAAAGAGGAATACCGTATACCCCGCGGCCAAAAGGTTCGTCATTTCCTCCTTGAAGAATGTAAGGTTTCCGAAGAAGGATCGAGGAGGATCGTTTCGAAGAGAGATGTAGGGAACGGTATCTTCGGGTTTTAGTAACGTCACCCGTACTTTCCGTTGGATAGATTCTTCCAGAGCGGGAAATTCCGAGATGAGCCGATCCGGCCGGGGTACGGGACGGTACATCCGGGCCTTCCGGTATAAGCCATCGTATTCCTTCTTGAGGGTTTCCCAGCCAGTCTGGAGCCGTTCGTACTCCGACAGCCACAGGATACTTCCCGGGGGCATAAAATCCCATAGAGTAGCGGGAGTCTGGAAGGCGAGGGGATAGAACAGTTCCTCCCCTTCCCATGAAGAACCCTCCTTTAGAAAAGAAACGATATTTTCACCTTTATCCTCCATCTCGGGCAGTTGGGAGAGCCTTTCCTTAAGCACTTCCAGTCTATCGGGACTCCACAGGACTTCCCGTCCTGGATGCAGGATCACCTCCCCTACCGATTGGAGAGATGCCTGCGTGTCCGGCGAAAAGGTGCGTATTTCCGCGATGGAATCGAACTCCAGAAGGATTCGGTACGCTTCCTCGTGTCCTGGCAAAAACACGTCCAGCACTTCTCCTCGGAGGGCAAACTCCCCATGGATCGAAACTTTGGGAACCCGGAGGTACCCATAGGAGGTGAGGAGGGTGGCCAAACCCTGGGGATCGATCCGCTGCCCCTTCCGGAGAACCACCAATTTTTTCTCCAGATAGGATCCTTCGGGCAACAGTTGTACGAATGCCCGAAGAGAGGTCACCACTATCCCCTTTTTCATCGAGGGGAGGTCCACCAAAACCTTCACTCGCTGCCCGAATACAGGCGCGTTCAACCCCAGTTCCTTATAGGGAACAGTCCCCCAGGAAGGGAAGAACCGTGCAGGCACTCCAAAACGTTCCAGATCTTCAACCAGGGTCATCGCTTCCTGTTCCGTAGGCAGAACGACAAGGTGGGATCTATCGAGGGCTTGGCCCGTTTCCCGCAGGAGCAGGGCGAAAAAACTCCCCTGGGGGCCATACAGAACCTGGGGAAAGGCATCTGCACGGAAATTCTTCAGGAGAGTGCGAAAGGGATCGAAGGCATTGAGCTTTCTAGAGAAAGTAGTTAAGAATAATGTTATCATAGTGGTTGCCGACAATTAAAAAGACCATGCATGTGAAACAGACGAAAACAGCCCTAGTTCTTTTCCTTTTCCTCCTCTCGGGAATGGCAACAGTATCGGCGGAGATTGTATGTACTATCCGGTATTATGACAAGAAGGTCTACTACCCAGAAAGCGATATCGAACTGAAGGTCACGTTGACCAATCAGTCTCCCAACCCCTACCTCTTTCGTATCTCGGAAAATCGGGCCTTCAGTGTTTCCTTCGAGGTGCGGAACTTGAAGAATCAACTCCTGCCCCAGGCCCAAAAGTTCACCTCCCAGCGCAACTCCAATCTTCCTGTCCTGTTTCGGGACATTTCCCTCGAACCGGAGGAGGAGTATTCCTTCCGGGTGAACCTGAAAGATTTCGTACAGATCAACGAACCGGGTACCTACACCATCCAGGCCTTCTTTTTCCCCCGGTTGTACGGGAACCCGAGGACCGAAACAATAGCATCCAACGTTCTCACCCTGGTGGTAAGGCCTTCGGTGGCAGGGTTGGAAGCGGTGAAGGAGCGGATCGATCTACAGGTGGGTGAATTCTTGAAACAGGCTGCCCTTCCTCCCGACGAGGTAGTGAAGTACGTGCTCACCGCCCGGCAGAAGAGCGAATGGAACAAGTTCTTTCTATACATCGATCTGGAAAGCCTCTACCAGCGAAGCCCGGAGGGAGCCCGCAGGTACAAGTACCTTTCCGAGGCCGAACGAATCGAAACGTTGAAGAAGTTCCGCCAGCAACTTTCCGAGACGGTTGTGGATGAGGATATCCTCATGATCCCCAGTGAGTTCGAAATCCTCAAAACCACCTACACTCCCCGGGAAGCGGTAGTGGAAGTACTGCAAAAGTTCGCTCAGAAAGGCTTCAAGGAGGTAAAACGATACACCTATTACCTCTATCGGAAGAACGATATTTGGTTAATCTACAACTATGAGACTCGAAACCTCGGTACCGAATAGATCGGGAGATCCATGAAAGTACTCCTCATCTGTGAAAGAGAAAAAGTGAAGGATCGGTTGGTAAGTGTCTTTTCTCCCTACGACGTGGAGGTGCTATGGTACCGGGATCCCATCAAGGCAATGGACAACCTGGAGGAAACCGATCCAGAGGCCGTCATCCTCTCCGCTTCCGATTTCCCCCGTCACTGGAAGGTGTTTCTCGCGTTCCTCCAGGGCACATTCCCCAAGGCAATTCCCGTGTTTCTCCTGATCGACGATACCTTCGATGAGGAAGAAAGATCCAAGGCGGAAGCGTTGGGGATTCGGGGGCTGATTCATGAAGAACTAACTGACCCTCAGGAACGAGAATCGCTCATAGAGGGGCTACATCCTCCCCTAAAAGGGGAAGCGGGGGGTCCTCAGCCAAAGGAGCCGTACTTCGAGCCTACCCCTGCCGACAGGATCCAGCTCCTGTTCCTCCATCCCGAAACTCTTACCCTTATCGAAGGAACAGTTACCCGGATAGGAAAGGACACCCTCTGGTTCGATCCCTCGAAAAAGGAAAAAACCCTCGACCTATCCCCTCCCCTCCTGCTAAAAGGTTGTTCCCTCCGTGTGGGGAATTCCTTGCATACCGTCGACCTTACCCTCATGGAGAATCGGGAGCAGTTGGTACTGCGCTTCCTCTCCATTCCGCCGGAACTCGAGGAACGATTTTGATTTTTTTTGAGTTCGGGGAGGTTGACTTAACGGTAGACTGAGGTAAATTTAACAGTGGTATGCCGCAGACAAAGTATTTGGAAGAGTTGCCCACACTGGATGTAATAAAGTTCGACCCATCCAGGCGATACCGAGAAGAAGGAGTACTTTATACAGGTACTCCTCGAAAACATCCCTATGACCACAACAAGATCATCCTCCTTCAATCTCCCTTCACTTCAGAGGCGGTGTTTTTCGAGTTCAAGGTGGCAGATATCCTTTATATGGAGGAACTTCCCTCGATCGTCACCGAACAGGGGGAAACCATCCAAATGGTAAACTTCTGGATCAAGAAGGGGGCCCTGGCCTTGCGTTTCCAGGCCTTCTTTGTGGGGGGCGTATCCGGTTGAACTCACCCCTAGCAAGGTACACAGAAACTATAGATGGGAAGGTACGGTGTGTCCTCTGTCCCCATCGGTGTCTCCTGGAGGAGGGAAGAGTCGGGATCTGTCGGGTACGCAGGAACGAAGGGGGCAGGTTAACGATCCCCTTCTACGGGGTATTGAGCTCCGTAGCGGTGGATCCCATCGAAAAAAAGCCTCTGTACCACTTCTACCCGGGCTCCACGATCTTCTCCGTGGGATTCTATGGCTGTAACTTCCGCTGTCCCTTTTGCCAGAACTACACCATCTCCCAGCACACGGAGGAATCTGCCCTGCGAACTTCTCCCCCTGCTTTAGTGCGGGAAGCTTTGCGGGCAGGCTCCTTCGGTATCGCTTATACCTACTCCGAACCTCTGGTTCATTTCGAATACGTGATGGATGCGGCAAAAGAAGCCCGGAAGGCAGGTCTCAAGAATGTCCTCGTATCCAACGGGTATCTGAATCCCGAACCCACCGAAGAACTCCTTCCCTTTCTGGATGCCGCCAACATCGATCTCAAGGCGTGGAACGAGGAGTTCTACCGAAGGGAGGTAAAGGGAAGCCTCCAGCCTGTGCTGGAGTTCATCCGTAGAGCATCGAAACGGATACATCTGGAGGTGACCACCCTGGTAATCCCCGGAGTGAACGACGATCCCGATGAAATCGAAGAGGCCGCCCGGTTCCTTGCCTCACTCAATCGAAAGATCCCCTACCACCTTACCTGTTACTTTCCCCGGTACAAATACTCGGTCCGCCCCACCCAGGAAGAAGATCTGTACCCCCTGATAGAAAGGGCCCGCAAGCATCTGGACTTCGTGTATGCGGGAAACACGGGGGGCGGTAACGTTACGGTATGCCCTGCCTGTGGGCAGGAGGTGATCCGTCGAATAGGGTATTTTACCCGGGTGGTGGGAGGAAAGAATGGTCTTTGCTCCCAATGCGGGGAAGCTATTTACGTCGAGTGAACACCGCACGTTTGAACGAATCTATCTTACCGTCCGGCATGTTGGAGAATTTCCATCGAGAGAAACCTGCTCAGTTGCTCGAGTCATCTAAATCTTAATGGGCGGCACGTTGGGAAAAAATCTTCATCCAGTGACTCCCGCAGTGTATCAAGAGGAAAGCCCCTTCTCTAGTAGCTTTTGGAAGTTCTCTTTCCGGGTGAGCACCATCTCCATCGATGCATTGAGAATTTCGGCAAGAGGCCCCTCTACCTTACCCCTGGAGCATCCGGGGAACAATGCCAGAAAAGCTTGCGGAGAAAGTTCTCCTTTGAAGAAACGTTCCATACCGACGGCCAACCTGCCCCATTCCTCCGGTCTTAATCGTTTATACAGCCACAGGGCAAAGGGAGAGTTGCGAAGATCGAAGGAGGATTCTTCAAGTCTTCCATCCCGCAGAAGTCGAACCACAGGATGCTCTTCCTGTAGCCACGTGGGGAACGGGAGGGAAGGCAGGAATCGAATCAGGCAGCTAGAGTCTGTTTCCGAGGGATTCAGATCCCCCATGAAAAGGGCCATCGGAGCGTCTCCTCCAGTAAGGATGGAAAGGGCTTCCAGAATGGAAACCGCCAGGAGTTTGGCTCGAAGGTACTGGATCGAAAGGGCAAGGTTCATGCGGGCAATCTCTTTTAGATTCTTCATTTCTTCCTCTGAAGGTTTCCCCCTATAGGAATGGAAAATTCTGTCCGGATCGAGGGATCGGAAGAAGTTCAGCATGCCGTATAGAGCCGTTCGATACTCCCGAATACTGAAGGCTCCCCGGTTCCGAAGAGTGTAGTTCGTTTCGGGAAGAAGTTTCCACGTATTGCTGAGGAAATCACCCGCATCGGGATTGGAAAAATCCTGTACGTCTCGGTTGGCAAAGGCAATGGCTCGATGGACCATTTGCTGGATCCTGTCTTCCGATGCTTCGGGAAAAGCCGTTCGGGCCCGTGCTTCCAGAGCCTCTCCCACACCCCGCCCCTGAGGGTCAATCCCCCTAAAAGGTATGGTTGCCTCGATGCAAAGCAGGACCGAACCGAGATCGAGGGAAGACACTTTACCCCCGAGCAGCAAAGATAAGGTGAATCCGCTGAGAAACTCGTTCAATCCTTTGGGTTCGGCAGGTGAAACAGTGGGGTCTCTTCCAAACAAGGTACAGCAGAGCTGAAACTCTTTCGATTCCCCGGCGGTAGGGAGAAACCTCACCTCCATTCTCTCGCTCTGGAGATACGGTTTTAATAGATCCTCTAAGGGAGATGGAAGCCCTTCATCTACCTGTAGGTAGACCAAATCGTGGAATACCGCTGCCAACGCCACAACGGGATCATCGGAATCGAGGAAACCGAACACATGCTCCATGCTATGGAAGATCCTGGATTTGTGGAACATTACCCTGTGCACCATTACGGCCATCCGTTCCAGTTCCATAGGGTGAATAGTTCCGTCCAATCGTCGAATAGCATCCCAGAGAATCTGAATGAGATGATGCAGGTAACCTTTTTTCATGCTTACAAGTGTAATACATTTTTTGTTTTCTTGCAGACGGCTTTCCTACCAATGCAACCATGAAGTATCTATCGCCGCGCCTTATGTTATGCGGATTTTAACGGCCATCCTCACTTTTAGCTCTTTCTTACTACCGACCTTGCCCCAAGTTAACATAATGCGGCCGCATCTGTAGCTACACTTTTATATCTGCCTTCCCTTTGACCGGTCTCGGCTATATAGGACGTCTATACCGGCCCTTGACGAAAACCATATTTTTCGATAGATTTTCACCTGTCGAAAGACGTTCCCCTGTAGCTCAGCCGGTAGAGCAGGTGGCTGTTAACCACCGGGTCGGGAGTTCGAGTCTCTCCGGGGGAGCCATATTTCCCGGTGTACGAACCGAGGTCTGGTTCGGTAACCCGTACCAGACCTCGACCGTACGCCGGTTGTGAACGGGGACCTTCTTCACCAGCCGGCGGAAGAAGTCCTTCTTCTGTGGGTTCGTCCCCTCCGCCATCACCTTGTCGAACTCGTCCACCGCGGCGAGGAGCAGTTCCCGGTCGACCTCCGGGAGGTCCAGGCGCTTCCGCCGCGCCTCCAGGTCCCGCTTCTCGGCCTCCAGCTCCTCCAGCCGGGCGCGTAGGTCCCGGACCTTCTCGCTGCAGAGCTCAGGCTTCAGGTTTCCCGCCTCGAAGGCCTCGAAGTAGCGGTCCATGGCCGCCTGCGTCTTGGCGACTTGGGCCTCGACCCGGCCGATCTCCTTCTCCAGGGATGGCTTCTCGGCGCAGAGGCGCTGGTTCGCCTCGGCCCAGACGCGGGCCATGAACTGCTCGTCGCGGAACATGGCCTTGATGTCCTGCGTGATCGCGGCCTCGAGGAGGTCCGCCCGGACGTAGTCGAGGTCGCAGTCCTTGATGTTCCAGCGCTTGCTGCAAATGTAGTACGGGAACTTCCGCTCCCCCTTGTGGGTGCTCACGCCCACGAGGTGGCTCGCGCACCGCGCGCACTTGGCGATGCCGGCGAGGAGGCGCTCGTCGCCGTTGTGGAAGCGGCGGCCGTTCAGGTCCTCGACGCGCTTGCGCATGATGTCCTTGGCCCTCTCGAAGAGGACCTCCGAGACGATGGGGTCGTGGTTCCCGTCGTAGATGACCTCGCGCCAGCGCAGCTTCCCGACGTAGAGGGGGTTCTTGATCATGTGGAGGATGATCCGCTTGTCCCACTTCTTGCCGCTGCGCTTCCGGTACCCGGCCTCGTTCAGCTTGTGGCAGATCGTGTGGACGCCTTCCTGGCCGAAGGTGTACATCTTGAACATCTTCCTGACGATGACGGCCTCCTCCTCGTGGACGACAAGGCCCTTCTCCGGGTCGAGCCGGTAGCCGTAGGGCACGACCCCGCCGACCCAGTCGCCGCCCTTCGCCTTCTTCTCCATGCCGACCTTCGTGCGCTCGACGATGGTCGCGTGCTCGAACTCGGCGAAGACGCCGAGCATCTGGAGCATCATCTTGCCGGCGGCGTTCGATGTGTCGAAGGGCTCCGTGATGCTCTTGAGCGTGACGCCGTTCTTCGTGAGCTCGTCCACCATCTGGGCGAGCTCGCGGACCTTGCGGGAGAGGCGGTCCACGCGGAAGACGAGGAGCGTGTTGAAGGCCTTGGCCTCGGCGTCGTAGAGCATCTCCTCGAGGCCGGGCCGGTTCATGTGGGTGCCGCTCTCGGTGTCGCGGTAGACCTTGTGGAGCTTCCAGTCGTCGTCCCACTGCGCCTTGCAGAAAGCCTCGAGCCGCTCCTTCTGCGCGCCGAGCGAGTACTTCTGGTGGTCCTCGTCGGTCGAGATGCGGGTGTAGAAGGCGACCCGCGGCGGCTCGCGCTTCTCGTCACGCATGGCGGTTCCATTCTCCGATGGTCACGAGCTCCACGCCGGCAGCCCGGAGCTCCCCTAGGATGGTCTCCAAGAGCGGCGCGCTCCGGGCCAGGCGGGCAAGGTCGCGGACGACCACGCGGCGGAGGCCTCCCAGGCGGACGTCGGCCAGCAGACGGCGGAGCGCGGGCCGGTTGGCGTCCAACCCGGACGCCCCCGGGTCGGTGTAGACGGCAGCGCGCGCGGGCGCACCGACGAACTCCAGCGCCTCGCGGACCTGGACCCGGCACTCTGTTGCGGTCTCGCCGTCGACCGCCGACCGGGCGTAGATCGCGTCCGTCCTTGCCCGAAGCCCGCGGGTTGGCCCTGTCCGTAACCCGTTGGAATCATTCATGTTACGCGCGTCTCCCACCTGACACCCCTACCTCGGGGTGCGCCCCGAAGCAAGGCAATCCCCAATGTTTCCGGTGCCTTACGGCCCGGGGTGCTCTACGGGGAAAGGCCGCCACGGCGGGCGCAGGGGGACGGCCTGAAGAAGTTGGGCAGACAGCTTGAAAGCCCTAACGCCTGTTAGGTATACTTTCTAAATCCGCTTCCGCGATCCGGGCTCGCGCGCATCCATTGTTCGTGCTCGGCTCCGGTTGACGGGACGGGAGAGGCAGCGATGCACAGACCAGAGGATCTCAGCCCACGCCAGCGCGAGACGTTCCAGTGGGTGAAGAACTTCATCCGCGAGAACCACATGCCTCCGACCGTGCGCGAAATCGGCGAGGCCTTCGGTACGAAGAGCTCCAGCGTCTTCGACCTTCTGGAGGCGCTAGAACGCAAGGGCTACATCACGCGCGAACCACGGAAAGCGCGATCCATCGTGATCATTGACCGCAGGTCCAAGCAGAGCGGGGGCTCGCAAGCCCAACGTCGCGGCCCGCGGAAACGGTGAGGTAGCGAATGGGGCACATTCGTCTCGGGACTCTTCCGCGAACACGTAAGTGGAATCAGGTCCTTGACCTGATCGGCGGCGGTGCGGGCACGCCTGAAGTCGCGGCCGCCACGATGGAGGCCTCGCAGGGAGGCCTCGCCAAGGCCGCCAAGGACCCGGGACTCATCCACACCGTCTGGCTCCTCACGCAGGTCCCGCTGGCCGCCCGAGGCGACGATTTCGTCGCTAGACTCCAGAGGCTTGGACTTAAGGTCTCCGACTCTCCCAGCCTGCTGGAAGTTGTCGGGGCATTCACGGGCGCCGTCGACGCGCACTTGCGGCGAAGTGGCGGACGCACGGACCTCGGCGAAATGGCCCAGATGGCCGCCGCCGAAACGCTCACGGCGCTCGGCACGCCGCGGACCACGAGCCTGTTCGGAACCACTTCCGCCGATGTCCAGCAGGCCTTCAGGAGCTTCTCGACCACCGCGCAGTTCAGCACGCTCGCCCGGGAGTTCTTCACTCGGCTCTCCACGAGGTACTTGACCTACTTCCTCAGCCGCACGCTCTCCAACTACGTGAGCGGGGATGGCCGGTTCAAGAACATCAACGAGCACGCGGAGTTCAACGATGCCCTCGAGCTCCACTGCCGCCAGGCGACCCGCATCATCGAGGAATTCTCGGGCGGCTGGTTCTCGAAGACCAAGTTCTTTGAGGGAGACATCACGCCGGACAAGGCAGCCGGATTCGTCTACGTCGCCCTGAAGAAGCTCCGCGCCGAACTCGCCAAGGGGGGACACGCCGATGAGCGATGAGCGTGTCGTCCTCTGCGGGGGCCTGACCGCCGACTGCGGCGGATCGAAGAAGGAGCCGGTCCCGCTGCACCTGTGGGGCAAGCATGCGAACGTCAGCCTCAAGATCACCGACATCAGCAAGGCGATGGCGGCGAACATCCCCCCGGTCCTGGTCGACCTGCTTGAAATCGCCACCTACGTGTACTGCGCCGATCAGGCGACTACGCGGGGCGCAGGCAACGCCAGGAATTACGGCGCGAAGTGGAGGCGTCGGTTTCAATTCCACATCCCGGTTCGAGAGCCCGACCTCTGGTCGTCGGCCCCGGTCCTCACGGCGCTGCGGGACACGCTCGGATTCCTCTCGGACGACGAGTACGACTTCACCTTCAAGAACCTGAAGAGCCCGCCATCGGTCGAGCAGTATCTGGATTTTGGCCCCGGCGGTGCGACGGGCCTCAAACCGGACGAGGTCATCCTCTTCTCGGGAGGTCTCGACTCCCTGGGCGGGGCGGTCCAGGAGGCCGCAGCCGGCAAGAGGATGATCGCGCTGGTCAGCCACCGATCCTCTCCGAAGATCGCCAAGCGGCAGAAAGAGCTCCTGGAGGACCTGGAGAAGCACTGCTCCCTGAAGCCCTTCCACGTCCCGGTCTGGATCAACAAGGAAAAGGCGCTGGGCAGGGAGTTCACGCAGCGGACGCGGTCTTTTCTTTACGCCGCGTTGGCGGCCGTTGTCGCCAGGATCTTCGACCTCTGGAAGATCCGCTTCTACGAGAACGGTGTGGTCAGCATCAACCTCCCGATCTCGCCGCAGGTGGTGGGTGGCCGAGCCACCCGGACCACGCACCCACAGGTCCTCAACGGTTTCTCCGAGATCTTCACGGCACTCTTTCAGAAGACGTTCGCCGTAGAGAATCCGTTTCTCTGGATGACCAAGGCCCAGGTCGTGCGGTCCATCCGCAACGCCGGCTGCGGCGACCTCATCAAGTACGCCGTGAGTTGCACTCATGTCTGGGAGATGACCACGCTTCACACGCACTGCGGCACCTGCTCGCAGTGCATCGACCGGCGCATCGCGACCTTGTCGGCCGGATGCCCGGACCAGGAGGACCCGGAGGAGATGTACGCCGTGGATCTTCTACGGGGAGAACGCAAGAGCGGGGACAGCCGCACGATGTTGGAGTCCTACGTCCGCACGGCCAAGCGCGTCAAGGATATGTCCGAGTCGACCTTCTTCTCGGAGTTCGGCGAAGTTCACCGCGTCACTCAGCACATCCGGGGAATGAGCGTTGATCAGGCCGCCTCTGGCATCCTGGACCTTTACAAACGCCACGCGACGGAAGTCTGCGACGTCATCACCAAGGGAATCCAAGAGCACGCGCAAGATATCAGCGATGGCAAGGTTCCGAGCTCTTGCCTTCTGATCCTCGCCCTGCCGGACGAGTACAAGAGGCCGGTGACCTATGAAGAGGCACCGCCCAGCCCCGTGTTGAGTCTCGACGAAATCAAGGATGGCGAAACCAACAAGGGGCTGCTGGCGCGAATCGTCGGGAACGGACGGTTCGACGGAGTGAACAAGAAGCTCGGCTCACGGGAGCTGTTCTTCATCTGCCTGCTTTTCAAGTCGACCCGCACCCATGACGTCGATGGTGAGCGCATGACGGTCGTCACGGAGGAGGAGGCCGCCAAGGAACTGCTTGCGTGGCGCGACAACGGCTACCTGCAGTTTTCTGGCAAGGATGAAGACAAGCCGGCGCACCGAGTCCAGAAGATGTGGGGCGAGTTCGTGCGCCAGATCGAGAAGGAGAAGAACCTCAAGAAACTGTTCACCAACGCCCACAAGGATCTGAACGGGCAGAGGCTCTACGGGTTGAGACTCCGCCCGAACGAGAAGCAGATTCTGGTTTCCAGTATTCCCGCCCTCTTCCAGAAGGCGACCAGCTAGACCGCAAGGCGCCTTCTGCTTTCATGCCCCGCCCATCAAGGCGGGTTTTTTTGTTTGTGGGTCTGGGGTGTGAAAAGTTCACACCCCCCGCCTTCCGGCTGGGCCTTGCTCCACAGGCATTTCCGCCGCTCCCTGTCCGCTTCTTCACAGGCTTCGATGAAGCCTCTCTTAGAAGAAGAATTCAGGCATGGAACGCGACTGGCGTTGCGTGCGCTGCGGCAAGCTCCTCGGGCGGCTCGAAGGCGATCGGCTCCACATCCAGTTCGCCCGCGGGCACCAGTACGTCGTGGGACTTCCGGTGTCGAGCGTATGTCGAGGTTGCTCGACGCTAAGGAAGGTCTGAACAAGTCATGACGATGGCGATCACCAAGGCCTCAAGGGCGCCGAAAAGAGCCGCACAAAGGCGCGTTGGCGGCCGCCAACGCCCCTCAAATCGTTCGGCAGCATGTCCGCTTGGTTGATGGGCAGATTACGGCCCCTGAAGGCGCAGCAGGCGCTTGCGCATCATGAAGATGTTGGCCAGCGCGCTGGCGACGACGAGCCGGTGCCGGTTCTTGGCCAGGCCGCGGTAACACACTTTGGTGAACTTGAAGACGCGCTTGATCACCCCGATGGGATGCTCGACGCGCGCCCGAATGCGGGACTTCCACCGATTCGTGGCACGCTCCGCCGGCGTCTGGGGACGCCGCTGGGTGAAGTCGAGCGCGTGGGGCGCGCAGACACTGAGCACGGCGGCCTGGCCCGCATACGCCGAATCGCCCCACACGCGTCGCTCCTTCCCGTGCAGCAGAAAGGGCAGGACGTGCGCGTCGTGGATGTTGGCTGGCGTGACCTCGACGGCGTGAATGAGCTTGCTCTGACTGTCGACGCCGAAGTGCCCCTTCATGCCGAAATACCACTGCTGGCCCTTCTGCGTCTGATGCATCGCGGGATCCCGGGTGCCGCTGGCATTCTTCGTCGACGAGGGCGCGGCAATGATGGTCGCGTCCACAATCGTGCCGGTGCTGACCGTGACGCCCTGGGCGCGCAGGTGCTCGGTGACGGCGTCGAACAGCGCCTGGCCGAGTCCGTGCGCCTCGAGCAGATGGCGGAACTTGCAGACGGTCGTCTCGTCGGGCACGGGCTCGCGCCCGAGGTCGATCCCGACGAACGCCCGCATCGTCGGCGAGTCGTACAGCGCCTCCTCCACGGCCGGATCGGAGAGATTGAACCAGTGCTGGAGAAAGTACATCCGCAGCATCCGCTCCAGCCCGACCGGCGGGCGGCCGTTCCCCGGCTTCGGATACACGGGCTCCATGCGTGCACACAGCTCGCGCCAGGGCACCACGCGGTCCATCTCCGCGAGGAACTGGGCCCGTCGCGTCACTTTCGTGTACTTCTCGAAGCCGGTGCTGGCCATCGTCAGCGTCAGCTGCGACCGAGTCATCGCCACCTCCCCTTCTCGCGTGATGCCGCTGGCGGCATCACAGCACAGCCCGCGCGAGAATGGGGGACTTTTTCAGAGATTCCCTAGACGGGGAGCCTCTCCAGGGCGCGCACCGCGGCGGCGGTGCGCGTCTCCACCCCGAGCTTGGCCAGGATCCGCTCCACGTGCTTGCCGACGGTGCGCGGACGGGCGCCCAGGATCGTCCCGATCTCGGCGTTCGTCTTGCCCTGCGCGAGCCAGCCGAGCACCTCGGCCT